>JACCDP011192069.1_pt1 | contig 210298 bp, 162 predicted proteins | sample 7445841 | NCBI WGS metagenome assembly JACCDP01 (sample SAMN15323441, study PRJNA562643) | freshwater metagenome | isolation source: river surface water | place: USA:Blue River Watershed | collected 2017-08-17
CCTTGCTGGAGAGAACCTGCTGGACGACGACAGCGCCCTCGACGCCGGCGTTGAAGCACAGCTGCTTGAGGGGAGCCTCGACGGCGCGGCGGATGATCTGGGCGCCGAAGGCCTCGTCGCCCTCGAGCTTGAGGGACTCGATGGCCTTGACGGTGCGGAGGAGCGCGACGCCGCCGCCGGCGACGATGCCCTCTTCGACGGCCGCGCGCGTGGCGTGCAGCGCGTCTTCCACGCGAGCCTTCTTCTCCTTCATCTCGGTCTCGGTGGCGGCGCCGACGTTGATGACGGCCACACCGCCGGCGAGCTTGGCGAGACGCTCCTGGAGCTTCTCGCGGTCGTAGTCGGAGGTGGTCTCGTCGATCTGGCGGCGGATCTGCTTCACGCGGCCCTGGATCTCGGAGGACTTGCCGGCGCCCTCGACGATCGTGGTGTTCTCCTTGTCGACCACGATGCGCTTGGCGCGGCCGAGGTCGCTGACCTGGAGGTTCTCGAGCTTGAGGCCGAGGTCCTCGGTGATGCAGCGGCCGCCGGTGAGGATAGCGATGTCCTCGAGCATGGCCTTGCGGCGGTCACCGAAGCCGGGAGCCTTGACGGCGCACACGTTCAGGGTGCCGCGGATCTTGTTGACCACGAGCGCGGCCAGGGCCTCGCCCTCGACTTCCTCGGCGATGACGAGGAGGGGCTTGCCGCCCTTGGCGACGGTCTGGAGCAGCGGGAGGAACTCCTGGAGGTTGGAGATCTTCTTCTCGTGGATCAGCACGTAGGCGTCCTCGAGCACGGCCTCCTGCGCCTCCATGTTGGTGGCGAAGTAGGGTGAGAGATAGCCCTTGTCGAACTGCATGCCCTCGACGACGTCGAGGGTGGTCTCGATGGACTTGGCCTCCTCGACAGTGATGGTGCCATCTTTGCCGACCTTGTCCATGGCATCGGCGATGATGTCGCCGATCTTCTGGTCCCAGTTGGCGGAGACGGTGGCGACCTGGCGGATCTCCTCGCGGTCGTTCACCTTCTTCGAGATCTTGGCGAGCTCGGTGACGGCGGCCTCGACGGCCTTGTCAATGCCGCGCTTGAGGAAGATCGGGTTGGAGCCCGCGGTGACGTTCTTGAGGCCTTCCTTGTAGATGGCCTCGGCCAGCACCGTGGCCGTGGTGGTGCCGTCGCCGGCGGCGTCGCTGGTCTTGGAGGCGACCTCCTTAACCATCTGCGCGCCCATGTTCTCATAGGGATCGGGGAGCTCGATCTCCTTGGCGACGGTCACGCCGTCCTTGGTGACGGTCGGCGAGCCGAATTTCTTGTCGATGACGACGTTGCGGCCCTTGGGCCCGAGGGTGACCTTGACGGCCTTGGCGAGGAGCTCGACGCCGCGCAGGACCTTCTGGCGGGCGCTCTCGTCGAAGAGGAGTTGTTTGGAAGCCATGTGGATGAGTGGGTTTGGTTTTTGCTAAATGAGCGGTGGTTGGGTTCAGCCGATGACGCCGAGGATGTCATCCTCGCGCACCAGGGTGTATTTCTTGTCGTCGAGCTTCACCTCGGTGCCGCCGTACTTGCTGATCAGCACGCGGTCGCCGACCTTGACTTCGAAGGGCTGGACTTTGCCGTCCTCGCCTTTCTTGCCGGTGCCAAGGGCGATGACCTTGGCCTCCTGGGGCTTTTCCTTGGCGCTGTCCGGGATGATGATGCCTCCGCGGACCTGCTCTTTTTCCTCGATGTGTTCGACGAGAACACGATCGCCGATGGGCTTGATTTTGACGTTAGCCATATGTGGTTGTGGTTGGGTTTTCTTAACGGAATCTTTGTGGGATTGCCGGTTGTCGGGTTGAAATGGGCGTGCCGGTGGCGCGGAAGCACCGCGGCGACGCCCAAAAGGATTGGGCGAGGCTATTTCTTCTTCTTGTCGTCGTCGACGACCTCGAAGTCCGCGTCGACGACGTCGGCCTTTTTCTCCGGTTTCTTGGCTGCGCCGGGCTGAGGTTCGCCGCCGGCGGGAGTTCCCGCGGCCTGGGCGGCCTTCTGCGCTTCCTGGTAAATCTCCGCTCCGACCGCCGAGAGCTTTTCCATCGCCGCCTTCATGCGGTCGACGTCGTTGCTCTCGAGTTCCTTCTTGGCGTCGGCCAATGCGGCGTCGCCCTTGGACTTCAGCCCCTCGGCCAGTTTTTCGCCGGAATCGCGAAGCGTCTTCTCGAGCTGGTAGATCGTGGAGTCGAGCTGGTTGCGGGTCTCCACCGCATCCTTGCGCTTCTTGTCCTCGGCAGCGTGGAGCTCGGCCTCCTTGGTCATCTTCTCGACCTCGTCCTTGGAGAGGCCGGAGGAACCTTGGATGGTGATCTTCTGGTCCTTGCCGGTGCCGAGGTCCTTGGCGGAGACGTGGAGTATGCCGTTCGCGTCGATATCGAACGTCACCTCGATCTGCGGCGTGCCCCGCGGCGCCGGCGGGATGCCGTCGAGGCGGAAGGTGCCGAGAACCTTGTTGTCGCGCGACATCGGGCGTTCGCCCTGCAGCACGACGATCTCCACCGACGGCTGGTTGTCGCTGTACGTGGAGAAGACCTGCGTCTTTTTCGCCGGGATCGTGGTGTTGCGCGGGATCATCGGCGTGGCGACCTGGCCGGCCGTCTCGATGCCGAGCGTCAGCGGCGTGACATCGAGGAGCAGCACGTCGCGCACTTCGCCTTTGAGCACGCCACCCTGCACCGCCGCGCCGACCGCCACGACCTCGTCGGGGTTCACGCCTTGGTGCGGCGGCTTGCCGCCGAGCTTGTGGGCGATCTCGACGACCTTCGGCATGCGGGTCATGCCGCCGACGAGCACGAGCTCGTCGAGTTGAGCCGATGTGAGCTCGGCGTCCTTGAGGCAGTTCTTGAAAGGCTGCGTGCAGCGTTCGAACAACGAATCGCAGATCTGCTCCATGCGGGCCCGCGTGAGCTGCATATTGAGGTGCTTCGGCCCCGAGGCGTCAGCGGTGATGAACGGCAGGTTGATGTCGACCGACTGCGCGGAGGACAGTGCGATCTTGGCCTTCTCGGCCTCCTCCTTGAGCCGCTGCAGGGCCATCGGGTCCTTGCGCAGGTCGATGCCGTTCTCCTTGCGGAAAGATTCGACGAGCCAGCTGATCAGGGCCTCGTCCCAGTTATCGCCGCCGAGGTGGGTATCGCCGTTGGTGGCCTTCACCTCGAAGACGCCGTCGCCGATCTCGAGGATCGAGACGTCGAACGTGCCGCCGCCGAGGTCGAACACGCCGATCTTCTCGTCCTTCTTCTTGTCGAGTCCGTAGGCAAGGGAAGCGGCGGTGGGCTCGTTGATGATGCGCAGCACGTCCAGCCCGGCGATCTTACCGGCGTCCTTGGTCGCCTGGCGCTGGGAGTCGTTGAAGTAGGCCGGCACGGTGATGACGGCTTGGGAGATCTTTTCCCCGAGGTAGGCCTCGGCGTCGGCCTTCAGCTTCGCCAGCACGAACGCGGCGATCTGTTGCGGCGCGAATTGCTCCGTCTTGTCGCCGACCTGCACCTCGATGTAGGCGTCGCTATTCTTTCCCTCCACGACCTTGAAGGGCATGTTGCGCGCCTCTTCGCGGACCTCGGTGAACTTGCGGCCGATGAAACGCTTCGCCGAGAAAACGGTGTTGCGGGGATTCGTGATCGCCTGGCGCTTCGCGGCTTGGCCGACCAGGCGTTCCCCGGACTTGGTGAACGCCACCACTGAAGGGGTCGTGCGCGCGCCTTCGGCGTTCGGAATTACCACGGGCTCTCCGCCCTCCATCACAGCCATGCAGGAGTTGGTGGTACCAAGATCGATGCCCAGAATTCGGCTCATGGCAGCCCGAAAGCAATGCATGTGCCGCGGTTCCTGCTGCTTTCTTTAAGTGTTGATGTGCAAAGGATAGAAAATCGCCTGAGTACTTTGGCTAGTTGGAGGATCAGGCAAAATCTGCCACCTTGTCTCACTGGTGTCACACCACGCTGGCGATCGTGTGACAATCTCTGTCCCAGTTGAATTCCAACGACTTGGCCCTACGGTGCCCTCATGGAAATGGAGATCACGCTACCGGAGGAGGTCCCGGTGATGACCCTTCAGGGGACCGCCCTGTTTCCGCAGGCGTTGATGCCGCTGCACATCTTCGAGCCGCGTTACCGCCAGATGTTGCGCGACGTGCTGGCGTCGAACCGACTTTTCGCCGTCGCCGGTCTTGACGTCCAGCGCGCCTCCGACCCGACGGCCTTCGAGCCGCCCTGCCGGGTGGCGACGGTCGGGATAGTGCGCGCGTGCCAGAAAAACGACAACGGCACCTCCAATCTTCTGCTTCAAGGGCTTTGCCGGGTGGAAGTCCTCTCGATCGCCCACGACGAGCCCTACCGACGGATCAGGGTTCGCGCTTTGTCGAGCAGTGCCGGGGCATCCTCCGTGGAAAACGAGTCCCTTCGCGCGGAGCTCGCGCGCTTGATCTCCGTGAAGCTCCGACTCGCGCCCGGCGGGGGCAAGGAGATGGCTGATTTCCTGCGCACCGTTGACGACCCGGAAATTTTCTCCGACATCGCCGCCTTCAGCGTGTGCGAGGACTCACGGCTCAAGCAGCGGCTGCTCGAAACGCTCGACGTGCACCGCCGTCTGGAGCTGCTGCGGGGCCGGGTCGCATCCGACATCGACCGCCTGAAGCTTTGGCGCAAGGTGCAGGGTCGCCTGTCAGACGACCGGATTTCCGACAACTGACCGCTCCCTACCGCGGTCAGCCCTTGGCCGCCGTGGCCGGCCACCACCGGTACAGGAAGAAGTAGACCAGGACACCGGTGATGCTGACGTAGTACCAGATCGGGAAGGTCCATTTCGCCCATGCCCGGTGGCGCGCGTAATCCCCCCGGAACGCCAGCAGGAATGTCCTCGGCACGAGGTAAGCGATGGATATCGCGAGCAGGATATGGGAAATCAGCATCGTGTAATACACGGTGGCGATGGCGCCTGTGCCGCCGAACGGGGTATGCACCCCCCGCACCAGAATCTTATGAGCTACGTAGCCGACGAGGAAAACCGCGGAGACCACGCCGGCCGAGATCATGCTCTTGCGGTGGCGGGCGATTGCCGAAGCGCGGGTGGATTCTTCCGTCGCGACGCGCGCCTGGCGGATGAAAACGAAACCGGCCGTCATCAGCGCCGTGGCGAGGGCGTTGAGAGCGGCGTTGAGGGCGGGGATGTCTTGGACGTTCATCGGTAGAATAGCCGGTCGGCGACAAGCGCCCCGAGTACCAGAGGCAGGTAGGCAATGGAGGTGAGGAACAGCTTACGGGCGGCCGGGTCGCGCGTCGCGGGTTGGGTGAAGCACGCCGCGCGCCAAAGAAACCACGCGCCCAGCACCGCGGCCGCCACCCCGTAGGCCCACGTGGCGAGCCCGAGGAAGGGGGGCAGCACACTGACCGCGATGAGCCCGACCGTGTTGAGCAGTGACCAGAGCGCCACTTTCCGGCCGGACTCGTCTCGAACCGGCAGCATCGGGAAGTCCACCGCCGAGTAATCCCGCCGATGCGTCCACGCCACTGCCATGAAGTGCGGAATCTGCCAGAAGTAGAGCACGCCGAAAAGAATCCAGCCCAGCGCTGAGACACCGCCCTCGGCCGCGCTCCAGCCAATCAGCGGCGGAAACGCCCCTGCGATCGCGCCGATCTCCGTGCTCCAGGCCGACCAGCGTTTTGCCGGAGTGTAGCACGCGAGGTAGGAAACCGCCGTCAGTAGCGTGAAGACGGCCGCGAGCCGTTCAACTTTCAGGAAAAGCAGGAAAAAGGCGGCCGTGCACATCAGCCAGCCCATCACAAAAGCGGAACCAGGTGCGACCTTGCCTGTGGGGATCGGTCGCCCTGCCGTCCGCGCCATCCGTGCGTCGGTGTCATGCTCCAGCCATTGGTTGAGGGCCGCTACGCCCCCCGCGGCGAGCGAGGTGCCGGCCAGGAGCAGCGTGAACTTAGCCCCGTCCCACGCAGGCCGCGCCGCGAGGTAGCCCACCACCGTCGTCAGTACCGACAGCAGGCTCAGCCGCGGCTTTGTCAGCTCGAGGTAGTCGCGGAAGCTCGCGGAGGCGGGCGCGCTCATGCCCGGGAAGGCGTCGCGAGCGGCGCGGGCCCCTCGATGCGGTCGCGGTGCGCCACCCAGGTCAGCCAGAAAGTCACCGCCAGAAGCAGGGCGCCGACCACCACATGGCTGGTCGTCATCTCGGGCTTGCGGAGGGTCCAGATCACCTGCGCCCCCAGCAGGATCTGCAGCACCAGCAGGCTGATGAGCGCCGAGGCTCCCGCGCGCATCGCGAGCGTGGAAGCCTTGTCTCGCCGGATCGTCCAGGCGAACCACGTGAGCGCGAAGGCCAGCACGAGCGCCATCGCGCGGTGCGCGAAGTGAATCGAGATGCGGAAATCCCAGACCTGCGGCAGCAGGTGGTTACCCGGGGGTGGGGTGGAGAGGGGGAACGAGCCGATCACCAGTCCGGCGTTGTTGTGACGCATGGTGGCCGCGATGGTGAGCTGCGCCAGCATAAGCACGCAGCAAATGATCCCCGCGCGGCGCACCGCCGTTCCCACCGGCGCCGTGCCTTCGATCCAGCGGCGGGAGCAAGCCGCGGCGATCGCGAACAGAATGCACACATAGACCTGCGCGAGGATCCCATGCGGGATGCGCAGCATTTCGCCCAGCGACATCTGGAAGCCGGGCACCGCGGTCTCATGCAGCAGCACCCGTTTGCCGCCGATGAGCCCCTGGATGACGACGATCGCGAGGGCCCAGAGCGCAAGGTGCCGCAACCAGCGCCGCTCCTCTCGCCGCCAAACCCAAGCGGCCAGCCCGATCGTGATCAGGCCCATCACCGCGCCGGTGAGCCGGTGCGAGTGCTCGGCGAACATGGATAGATCGCGCAGCCAGCCCTCGGGGTTGATCGAGCCGTTCGACAACGGCCAGTCGGGAAACGCCATCCCCGCGTTGATGCTCGTCGTGAAGGCCCCGAGCGTCACCAACACGAATACCCAGACGGCGCCCGCCACGGCGAAGGCGGCGAGGGCGGGCTTGTGGGTGACGGTGCGCGTGGCAGCGGAGGAGGCCATGGTGCGTGAGGTCGCAGATGAATGCGGACCACGCGCGCGGGCAAACCCTTTGACAATCTTGTGAGCCGTGCGAATCGGTACGCGGATGACCGCTAATACCGCCGTGCCGATCGCCCTCGCGGGATTAGCCCTGCTTGTCGCCGCCTGCGGTCGCGCCCCGGCGCCCGGCGATTCCGGCGCCGCGGCGGCCGCGAAGGCGGCTGAGGCGGCGCGCCATCCGCTCACCGGCGAAATCCTGCGCGTCGAGGCCGAGCGCAAGGTCCTCATCGTGAGGCACGACGAGATCAAGGGCTACATGCCCGCCATGACCATGGAGTTCCTCGTTTCCGACGGGGACCTCGCGCTCGCGCGGCCGGGCCAGCGCATCCGGGCCGACCTGATCCCGAGCAAGGACGGCGATTTCCGCCTCGAGCGGATCTGGCCCGACGACCGCACCATTGAAGCGCGCTCCATCGCCACCGGCGCGCTGCAGTTGCGGCAGGACACCCATACCCGCGGCAAGAACGCCTACCGCGAGGTGGGGGAGGGCGCGCCGGATTTCACGCTCTACGACCAGGAGGGACGAGTCGTGCAGGGGTCCCGTTTCCGTGGCCGCCGCATCATGATGAACTTCATCTTTACGCGGTGCCCGGTCCCGACCATGTGCCCCGCTGCCACGGCCAAGATGATCACCGTGCAGCGGCTCGCGCGGGAGGCCGGCGTGGCCGACCTGGAACTCGTTTCGATCACGCTCGATCCCGCGCACGACACGCCCGGCGTGCTGCGCGAGTACGCCTCCGTGCGCGGGATCGACACCGCGAATTTTTCCTTCCTCACCGGGCCCGAGGGCGCGATCCGAGATCTGCTCACCCAGTTCGGGGTCATCACGCAGTTCCAAGGGGATATCCTCCAGCATACCCTGGCGACCCTGCTCATCGATCCCCAGGGCCGGATCGCGCACCGGACCGACGGCAGCCAATGGGAGCCGCAGGACTTCGTGCGCCGCATGAAATCACCATGAGTTCCGCCGTTTCCGTCCCCCGCGTCCCGTTCGCTTGGGGCCAGGCCGCCGCGATCACCGCGGTCGCCTGGCTCATTTTCTTTGCTCTCCGGCAGATTCCCAGCGGATCCGACCTGAACCACATGGACTTCCGGGTGGATAACCGCGGGGCCGGCGCGATCGAGTTCTGCGACCCCCTCAACCCGCAGTTCATTCCCGTAGTGGCCATGCGCTCGCCGGTGGCGATGAGTGTCCGCACCGAAGCGCCGCCGGTCGCGGGTCGCGAGGTGCGCGCGGTCGTTTCGCTGCGCACCGCCAATGGCAAGGTGATAGCGCCGCCTGATCTGCTCGTCACCCACACCCGCCGGCTGCATCTGCTCCTCATCGATCCGACTCTCGGCGACTACCAGCACCTCCATCCCGAACCCGGCACCGTGCCCGGCGAGTGGAACTTCCGCTTCACGCCGCGGGGCGGCGGCACCTACCGGGTGTTCGCCGACTTCACTCCCGCCGCCACCGCGCGGGGCCTTTACGCCAACGACGACCTCGTGGTCTCGGGGCCGCCGTTCGCCGCGCCGCGACCCGGCTCCTCCGTGGAGCAGGACGGACTTCGCTTCACGCTGGCGATCAGCCCGCGCCTCGCGCGCGCCGGTCAGCCGCTCGACCTGGAGTTCACCGTCGTTCGGACCGAAGGCGGCCCGGTCGCCTTGGAAAAGGTGATGGACGCTTACGCGCACCTGGTCGCCTTTGATCCCGAGCGCTCCGGTTTCGCGCACCTGCATCCCGTCGAGCCCCCGGCGGGCGCCATCTCCGACCCGGCGCGGGTGAACCTCCGCTTCAAGCTCACCGTCCCGCGCGCGGGCACCTTCACCATCTGGGCGCAGCTGAACGTCGCCGGCCGCGAGGAGTTCGTTCCGTTCCGGCTGGAGGTCGCGGAATAAGTCCGGCGGCGGGGAATGACCGGTTGACAGGCCGGTTACCCGCGCTGTGGTGGCGCCAACCCCGCCCCCATGAAGCGCCGTCTGTTTTCGCTCCTGTTGCTGCCGGCCTTGCTCGCTATCGCCGCCGAGAAGGCCCCGGAGGAAACGGAACCGCTCGCCGAGGCCATCCTCGCGCCCAACCAGACCACCGTCGAGGTACAGGTCTTCACCGCGACACGCGTTCCCGCGATGCCCCCGGCGGCGACCGCGGCTGACTGGAGCGCGACCGCCGCCACGTTGCGCCGGCGAGTCCTAGACGAGGTTGTTTTCCGCGGCGAGGCCCGCGCCTGGGCCTCGGCCCCGGGGCGCGTCGAATGGCTCGATACCCTCGCCACGCCGCACGGTTACAGCGTGCGCAAGCTCCGCTACGAGGTCGTGCCGGGGCTCTGGCTGCCCGCGCTGCTTTACCAGCCGGATCGTCTCACGGGTCGCGTGCCGGTCGTGTTGAACGTCAACGGCCACGAGAAGACCGGCATGGCGACGCCCTACATCCAAGAGCGCTGCATCAACCTCGCGAAGCGCGGCATCCTCGCCCTTAACCCGGAGTGGCTCGGGCGCGGCCAGCTGCTCGAGGAGAAGGGCCTCGACCACTACCGCATGAACCAGCTCGATCTCTGCGGCACGAGCGGGCTCGCGGTCTTCCATCTCGCCGCGCAACGCGCCCTCGACGTCGCCCTCTCTCTGCCCAACGCCGATCCCGGGCGCGTCGCCGTCACCGGCCTCTCCGGCGGCGGATGGCAGACCATCTTCCTTTCCGCGCTCGACGAGCGCGTGCGGCTCGCGAACCCGGTAGCGGGCTACTCCAGCTACGTCACCCGCGTGCAGTTCCCGGCGCTCGACCTCGGTGACTCCGAGCAGACGCCGTCCGACCTCGCCACGGTCGTCGACTACACGCACCTCACCGCGATGATGGCGCCGCGGCCGACCCTCCTCAGCTACAACGCGAAGGATAATTGCTGCTTCCGCGCCGACTACGCGCTCGCGCCGCTCGTGCAGGCCGCAGCCCCGGTGTTCCGTCTCGCCGGCGCAGCGGACCAGCTCCAGCAGCACGTCAACCACGACCCGGGGCACAATTACGGCCGCGACAACCGCGAGGCCTTCTACCGCTTCCTGCGAGACCAGCTGCTCGGCAGCGCCGCCGATTTCCCGCTGGCGGAAATTCCCTCCGAAGCCGAGGTGCGCCCCGCCGAGGCTCTCCGGGTGCCTTTGCCGGCAGACAACCACGACTTCCAGTCTCTCGCGCTGCAGCTCAGCTCGAATCTGCCCGTTGCCGGCCAGCCCGATCGCGCGCGCCTGCGGGCCATCGTCCGCGCGCCTGTTTATCGGGTGGCCGCCACGGCCGCCGGATCTGGGCGCGAGGGCGGGGCCGACGTGAGCCGCTGGCGCCTGCGTCTGGACAACGACTGGACCGTGCCGGTGGTCGAACTTTCCCCTCCAGGCGCGCGCTCGACGGTACTGCTGCTGGCCGACGCCGGACGCGCCGCCGCGGGTCCGCGGGTCCGTGAGTTGCTCGCCGCCGGGCGCCGCGTCATCGCGGTCGATCCGTTTTATTTCGGCGAATCCAAGATCGCCGGCCAGCCCGGGCTCTTCGCGATCCTTGTGGCCGCCATCGGTGAGCGCCCGCTCGGCATCCAGGCCGGCCAGGTTGCGGCCGTGGCGCGCTGGCTTTCGCGCGAGCGTGGTCTGGGTCCCGTCGAGATCGCGACCGAGGGCCCGCGCACCGGCCTGATCGGATTGGTCGCCGCCGCTCTCGAGCCCGACGCGATCAGTGGACTGGTGCAGCGCGACGCCATGGCGTCGTTGCGCGAGGTGATCACCGGCGACCTTACCGTTATGCAGCGGCCCGAACAGTTCTGCTTCGGCTTGCTGCGCGAGTTCGACCTCCCGCAGATCAAGGCGCTGGTGGCGCCGCGATCGGTGACCAGTCTTTGAACCTTTTACGATGAATCCTCCCGTCTTTCCTTTGCCCGGTGAGCGCGCGCTCGGCCGGCGCGCTTTCGTCGGCAGCTCACTATCGTTCGCCGCCGCCGCGCTGCTCTCGAACACCCGCCTGCGCGCGGCCGCCCGGCCGTCGTTTTCCGCTGATCCGTTTTCCCTCGGCGTCGCCTCGGGCGATCCCACGCCCGACGGCGTCGTGCTGTGGACGCGGCTCGCGCCGCGGCCGCTGGAGCCCGGCGGCGGGATGCGGCCCGAGCCGGTGGAGGTGGCGTGGGTGGTGGCTGACGACGAGGCCCTCACCAGGGTCGTCGCCTCGGGCACCGCGGTGGCGAATCCGGCTTGGGGTCACTCCGTCCACGTCGAGGTTTCGGGTCTGCGGCCCGGCCGCTGGTATTTTTACCAATTCCGCGCCGGCGGGGTTGAAAGCCCGAAAGGCCGTACCCGCACGATGCCGGCCGCCGGCAGCCTGCCGGATCGGCTGCGATTCGCCTTCGCCTCGTGCCAGAACTTCGAGAGCGGACACTACACCGCGTACGAGCATATGGCCCGCGAGGAGCTCGATCTCGTCGTGCACCTCGGCGACTACATCTACGAGGGGTCCGCCCAACGCGGACGACCGCGCCTCCACAACGGCGGTGAGATCTTCACGCTCGACGACTACCGCCTCCGCTACGCGCTCTACAAATCCGACCCCGCCCTGCGGGCCGCGCATGCCGCGGCCCCGTGGATCGTGACATGGGACGACCACGAGCTGGCGAATAACTACGCCGGCGACATCCCCGGCAAGCCGGCGTCGCGCGAAGAGTTTCTGCGGCGCCGCGCCGCCGCCTACCAGGCCTACTACGAGATGATGCCGCTGCGGCGCGCCCAGCTGCCCTCGGGGCCCGACCTGCTGCTGTTTCGCTCCCTGGATTTCGGGCGGCTCGCGACCTTCCACGTCCTCGACACCCGCCAATACCGAACCGACCAGCCTCAAGGCGATGGCCGCAAGCCGCCCTCGCCTGAACTCCTCGATCCGCGCGGCACGTTGCTCGGTGAGCGGCAGCGGGCCTGGCTCGATGCGGGCCTCGAGCGTTCCGCCGGCACGTGGAATGTGCTCGCGCAGCAGGTGATGATGGCTCGGGTCGACCTCGCGCGAGGCCCCGAGGTGCTGCACAGCATGGACCAGTGGCCGGGCTATGAATTCGAGCGGCGCAGGGTGGTGCGTCATTTCCGTGATCGTCGGGTGAAAAACCCGGTGGTGATCACGGGCGACATCCATTCCAACTGGGCCAACGAGCTCGTGGCGGATTTCGACCGGCCCGACGCGCCGCCGGTGGGGGTCGAGTTCGTGGGCACGTCGATCAGCTCGGGCGGAGACGGCGCCATCGAGCCCGCCTTCACCAAGGAACTCATGGCGGAAAATCCGTTTGTGAAATACCGCAACAACGAGCGCGGTTATGTGCGGTGCGACGTGACGCCGGCCGCGTGGCGCGCGGACTTCCGCACCGTGCCCTACGTCGAGCGCCCCGGCGCCCCGATCAACACCCGCGCGAGTTTCGTCGTGGAGTCCGGCCGCCCCGTCGTGCGCCGGGCATGATCCGGTTCATCCGCGCCAGCCTCGGCGAAGGCAGGTTGCCGCGGAACGGAGGGGTATGCCTTCAGCCTTCATGCCCTCCCGCGCACGCCGGGTCCGCGGCCCCCGGCCACAGCGAACGAGTCGCCCTGCGAAGCCTCAGGCAGTCTTCACTGCTGAAACGCGTGCGCCGTAGCCGCGGCTGCCTGCCGCGGATCTTCAGAATCAACCCTGCTTTTCTCGCGGCCCCTCCCGGGGCGGTCAGAACTTCAGGTGCTTCACCGTTAGGCCGCGGTTGATCAGCTGCTTCAGGGAGGCGATGCCGATCTTCAGGTGGTCGGTCACGTAGGTCTCGTCGACTTGCTGGTCGCTTGCGGCTGTCTTGATGCCCTCGGGCGTCATGGGCTGGTCAGACACCAGGAGGAGCGCGCCCGTCGCAATCTCGTTGTGGAAGCCGGTCACGAAGATCGTGGCGGTCTCCATGTCGATGCACAGGGCGCGGATCTTCTTGAGGTACTTCTTGAACGTCTCGTCGTGCTCCCAGACGCGGCGGTTGGTTGTGTAGACGGTGCCCGTCCAGTAATCGCGGGAAAAGTCGCGGATGGTGGTGGAGATCGCCTTCTGCAGGGCGAAGGCGGGCAGCGCGGGCACTTCGGGCGGGAGGTAGTCATTGCTCGTGCCCTCGCCGCGGATCGCCGCGATGGGCAGGATGAAATCGCCGATCTCGGCGCGGTGCTTGAGTCCGCCGCATTTGCCGAGAAACAGCACGGCCTTGGGGTGCACGGCGCTGAGCAAATCCATCACGGTGGCGGCGGTGGCGCTGCCCATGCCGAAGTTGATGATCGTGATGTCATCGGCCGTGGCGCTCGGCATCGGTTTGTCGCGTCCGCGGATCGGCACGCGGTGCCACTGCGCGAACAGGTTCACGTAGCGGTCGAAGTTCGTGAGCAGGATGTACTCGCCGAACTCCTTCAGCGGCACGCCGGTGTAGCGCGGAAGCCAGTTCTCGACGATCTCGCGGCGGGTTTTCATCGCGCGCTCCGGCTCACGCGCCCGCGGCGAGGGCATTGGCGGTGTTGAGGTGGTCGTCGCCGGTGTATTTCCGGGACTGCTCGTCGGCGTGGTAGCTCGAGCGCACGAGGGGGCCGCTCTCGACGACGCCGATGCCGAGCGCGAGACCGAGCTGCCGCCAGTGCGCGAACTCCTCCGGCGTCGCCCAACGCGAGACCGGCAGGTGCTGCGGCGTGGGCTGCAAATACTGGCCGATGGTGAGGATGTCGGTGCGGTCGGCCGCGATGTCCCGCAGCGTTTTCTCCACCTCGGCGGGCTCCTCGCCGACGCCCAGCATGAGGCCGGTCTTCGTGACGAAGCCCCGCGACTTCGCGTGTCGAAGAACAGAGCGGGAGCGGTCGTAGCGGGCCTGGACGCGCACGGGTTTCTGGAGACGCTCCACGGTCTCGAGGTTGTGGTTGAAGATGTCGGGCTTCGCGTCGAGGACGACGTCGACGTGGGCGAGGTTGCCCTTGAAGTCGGGCGTGAGCACCTCGATGGCGGTGCCGGGGTTGCGGTGGCGGATCGCGCGGATGGTCGCGGCCCACACGCTCGCGCCGCCGTCGGCCAGCTCATCGCGTGCGACGCTGGTGATGACGCAATGGCGCAGGTTCATCGTGGCGACGGCTTCGGCCACGCGGACGGGCTCGCCGAGATCGAGCTCGGTCGGGCGGCCGGTGGTGATCGCGCAGAAGGTGCAGGAGCGCGTGCAGATGTTGCCCAGGATCATCAGCGTGGCGGTCCCGCGGGACCAGCATTCGCCCAGGTTGGGGCATTGGGCGCTCTGGCAGACGGTGTGGAGGCGGTTTTCCTCCACCAACCGGCGGGTCGCCAGGTAACCGGGACCGCCGGGTAGCCGGGCGCGGAGCCAGGTCGGCTTGCGCGTGGTCGGCGTCGGATCGTGCATGGAGCAAACGCACACGAAGCCCTCCCCGGCGCAAGCGGGTTTTCCGCCCGCGCCGTGTGGCTCAGCGGGCGGCGGTGATGCTGGGCAAGCCCCGCCAGAACGCGGCGGCGAGCAGCAACTTCACCCCGGCGGCCTCCGGCGCGCGGCCCAGTTCGGCCGCGACGGAAGTGACGGTGCCCTGCGCGGAAGGGATGCCGCACGGCACAATGCCGCTGAAAGGTGTGAGGTCGGGGTCGAGGTTCAGGGCGAAGCCGTGGTACGCCACCCAGCGACGCGCGGCGACGCCGATCGCGGCGATCTTGCGCGGGCCGATCCAGATGCCGGTGAGGCCGTCGCGGCGGGTGGCGGTCAGACCGAGTTCCGCTAGGGCGTCGATCACGACCTGCTCGAGGAAGCGCAGGTAAGCGTGCAGGTCGCGGCCGTGGTCGAGCGACACGATCGGATAGCCGACGATCTGGCCGGGGCCGTGATAAGTGACATCTCCACCGCGCCCGGTCTGCTCGAGCCCGATGCCCCGTCGCGCGCGTTCGGCCTCGTCCCACAGCAAGTGCGCGGCGGCGCCGGCGCGGAGCCCGAGGGTGTAGACCGGTTCGTGTTCGGTGAATACCAGGGTGTCGCCGGTTTTTCCGGCGAGACGCTCTTCGACCAGCGCCAACTGGCGCGCGGTGGCGTCGGCGTGCCGGGTGCGACCCCAGTCGAGGAATGATGACGCGTTCGGCTCCATCGCGGCTCAGGCGGCGGTGAACGCCCACGCGGTGCCGGCGGCGGCGGTGGCGCCGAGCACCAGCGTGATGCGACGGCGAAGACCGGTGGAACCGAGCGCGATCGCGAAGCCCGCCTTCAGCAGCGTGTTGGCTATGGCGGCGACCGTGACGGCGACGGCGGCGGCCGCGACCGGGGTTTCGCCGCCCTCGCGGGCGAGGGAAAGGGAGATCGCGTCGAGGTCGGTGAGGCCGGAAAAAAAGCTCAGCGGCAGCAGACCCTCGGTCCAACCCTGGGCGCGAAAGACGCGGACCAGAAACGCGATGACGGCGTAAAGACCGGCGAACTTCATTGCGGTGAGCAGCCCAAGCGGGTTGCCGAGCGCCGGGGTGTCACCGGGCTGGTGGACTGGCCGTCGACGGAACCAGACCCACGTGATGAAGAAAAGTCCGGGCAGGGCCATGAGCGCGAACGGCGCGAGCAGGACGCGGGTGAGGCCCGGATTGATGATGCCGACTGCGAGCAGCACGCGCGGGAGCATGACCGTGCAGGCGGCGACGACGGCGAGGGCGTAGTGCTCGGACAGCGCGGGCGACTCGCGGCTGCGGCGGCAGAAGGCGAGCGTGCAGGCGGTGCTGGAGGCAAGACCGCCGAGGATGCCGGTGAGGAGGATGCCCGCGCGGGCTCCCAGGATGCGGATCGCGACGTAGCCGGCGAAGCCGAGGCCGGAGATGATCACGACCATGAGCCACGTGGAGAAAGGGTTGAACGCGCCGAGCGGACCGAGGGGCCGGTCGGGCACGAGCGGCAGGATGACACCGGTGATGGCGACGAATTGCAGCGTGCCGCGAATGTCGGCCGTGGTGAGCTCGCGGGCCCATGAGTGGATGGGCTTTTTGGAACCGAGGATCACCATGGTGAGCGCAGCTACCAGCACGGCGGCGCGCGTCTCGCTCCAGGCGACCAGCGCGCCGCAAAGCAGCGTGAGCAGCGCCTCGGCGAACGACGTGCTGCCGGGAGGATTGCGCCCGGGAACGCGCGGGAAAGGCAGGATCAGGTGCGCGGCGACGCCGAGCATCGCGACGATCAGCACGTAGGGTTGCTGCGGTCCCCCGGCGAATCCCGCGACGCAGCCGAGCACGGCCCAGAGCGCATGGGTGCGCAGCCCGGCGAACTCGGCGGGCTCCGTTTCCCGCTGGTCGCCCCACTGGCGGATGAGACCGATCAGTGCGCCGAGGCAGGCGCTGACAACGATGGGTGTGAGAAGCTCCGGCATCGGGAGTGCGAACCGACCATCCTCAACCGGTACGCGGCCCGCCGGAGGTGGCAAACGGGCCGGCGCCTCCGGCCCGCGGGCTCAGGGAGCGGGCAACTGGCCGCGTTGGTAGCCTTTGCCGAGGAGTTGGCCCAGATTGTAGCTCTTGCCCGAGATTTCGATGGCGAGATTTTCCGCGGCGCTGGCCTCGATGAAAAGTGCGCCCGGGCGCGGAATGCGCTTCGACTCCCCGGTGGTGAGCATGCCGCTGAACAGGATTTCGCCCTCGGACTCGTCGGGGTTCTTCTTCCGTACGGTCACCTGCACGGGATTTTCCGCGACGAGCCCCAACGTCGGCGCCTTGGCGGCGGGATTAGCGGTCGCGGGCGGGGGTGGGGATGCCGGCTTGGAGGAAGGGATGAGGGACTTGATGACCAGCAGGAGAACGAGCGCGCCTACGGCGACCGCGGCCCATTTCGCGTAGCGGAAGATGATCGCCGGGTCGGGGCCGGACGGGAGCGAACTGCCGGTACGCGAGCGGGACGGTGCCGGCCGGGGCGGCGGTGCGGCCGGGGTGGACTCTTCGGCCGTGGCGGGCGATGTTTCGTCTGAAACCGGGTTTGTAGTCGACACCTCGAGGCGGCCGTAGATTTCGCGGCTTTGGCGTGGACGCGCCTCCGGTCGGGCGAGGGAAGTGTAGTCCTGCAGGATCCGATCGGCGGGTAGCTTGAGGAACGCGGCGTAGGAGCGGAGGAAGCCGCGGGAGTAGATTTCGGTCAGCCCGATGTCGAATTGGTTACCCTCGAATTTCTGCAGGTAGTCGCTGCGGATCTTCGTCGCCTCGGCGGCTTCGCGGAGGGAAAGCCCCTTTTTTTTTCGCGCTTCCTCAAGCCGTTCGCCGATGGTCTGCATGGGAGGTGGTTAGGGGGTTGGGTGCCAAAGGAAAAGGCCGAACTTGGCGCGCCCGCGCGGGGATCACATCGAGTCGAGATCGACGAGGATCTCGCGCGGGCTGGAACCGTTTTCCGGGCCGACGATGCCCTTTTCCTCCATGATCTCCATGATGCGGGCGGCGCGGTTGTAGCCGATGCGCAGCTTGCGTTGGATCATCGAGGTGCTGGCGCGCTTGGTGGCTTTCAGCACCTCCAGCGCCTCCTGGTACAACTCACCGTCGTCGCCGAGATCGCCGTCTTCACCCCCGCCGCCCTCCTCGTCGTCCTCCCGGGCCGCCCGGTCGATCTGCTGCTGCACCGACTGCGCGTACTGCGGCGGACCGTTGCGCTTCAGGAACTCAACCATCTCCTGAACCTCCTCGTCCGACACGAAGGCGCCCTGGGCGCGGACGAGCCGCGATGAGCCGGGCGGCGAGAAAAGCATGTCCCCGCGCCCGATGAGGGTGTCGGCTCCCTTGGTGTCGAGAATGGTGCGGGAGTCGACTTGGGACGCGACCTGGAACGCGATACGCGAAGGCAGGTTGGCCTTGATGACTCCGGTGATCACATTCACCGAGGGCCGCTGCGTGGCGATGATGAGGTGGATGCCGGCGGCGCGGGCGAGCTGGGCGAGACGGGCGATGTTGGTCTCGATCTCGGCGGGGGCGACCATCATCAGGTCGGCGAGTTCGTCGATGATGGCGACGATGTAGGGCAGGCGCTCCGGAATCTCGACGCCGTCGAGCGGATCCAGGCCGGCGAGGTTGGGCTGGGGCTCGGGCGCGGGCGGCTCCTCGGTACGTCCCGCCTTCTTGCGGTTGTTGAAGCCGACGATGTTGCGGACGTTGACCTTCGCGAAGATCTGGTAGCGCTGCTCCATTTCGCCCAGGAGCCACTTGAGCGCGGCGGGTACCTTCTTGGGCTCGGTGACCACCGGGATGAGCATGTGGGGCAGCGCGTTGAAAATCTTCAACTCGACTACCTTGGGATCCACCATGATGAGCCGGAGGTCCTTGGGGCTCTTGGAGTACAGGATGGAGGCGACGATGGAGTTGATGCAGACTGACTTGCCGGAGCCAGTGGCGCCGGCGATCAGCAGGTGGGGCATCTTGGCGAGGTCGGAGACGAGCGGCTTGCCCGAGACGTCCTTGCCCAGCGCGATCGGGATCTCGGCCTTCAGCGCGGCCCAGTCCTCGCTCTCGATGAGTTCGCGCATGCCGACCGGGGTGGGGTTCTGATTCGGGACCTCGACCCCGACCGCGGCCTTGCCCGGGATGGGGGCAAGGATGCGCACCGACTGAGCGCGCATGCCGAGGGCGATGTTCTTGTCGAGACCGGAGATCTTCTCGACCCGCACGCCGGCGGCCGGCACGACCTCGTAGCGGGTGATGACCGGACCGACGTGGATTTCACCCAGGGTGACCTCGACGCCGAATTCACCGAGGATTCGGAGGAGGTTTTCGGCGTTGCGGCGGTGTTCCTCTTCGGTGCCGGCGATGGAGACGCGGACCTGTTCGCGCAGGATTTTAACCGGCGGGAACTGATAGTTGGCGTCGTCGGTCTGCGGCACGGAAACCTTCGCGGCCTTTTTCGGCTCCTCTGCCTTGACGATGTTAAGCTCCACCTTGCCGAGGGCTCCCACGGCGAGGCCTTTGGTGTCGGTCGCGGTCGCGCTACCCGCCGGGGCGCCGCTGATGTTGACCTTTGGCGGGGGTGGCGGGGGCTTGGGCGCGGCGGCTGGTTTCGGCGCCTCGGGTTCTGTCTTGGCGGCGGCGGTTTTGGCCGGTTTGGCCGGCTCGCCGGCAGGTGCGGTAGGCTTCAGGTCTTCCGGCTTTGAGACGGGGCCGAAGCGGGAGAAGGGACCTTCGGTCGCGGGTGGGGGCGCGACGCGGGGCGGGTCGGCGGGGGGCGGGTTGGTCCCGGAGGTCTTCACGTGAGTCGCGGGCGCAGCCTTCGCGCGCTCGGCCAGCTCGCGGCGCAGGTATTCGTCGCGATCAGCCTTCTGGCGGGACTTCTCGTCGCGCCAGGCGACGAAGGCCGCGATCATCTTCTCAAGTTCGGCCCCGACATCGCGCACGAAGATGAACAGGAGCGAGCAAATGTACGTCGTTCCGAGAATGAGGGCCGCGCCGAAGGAACCGAGGGCCGGCTCAAGCATGTAATGATAAAGCCCCTTGCCCACGATACCGCCCGGCCCGAGCGGGAACCAGCGCGATGACCACTCGCGGTCGGTGAACATCGCCGCGAGGCCGGTGGACATCAGGATCGCGAGACCCATCGCGATGGCGCGGCCGCGCGTGACTTGTTTCGGAAACCGGAAGGCGAGTCCCGCCATCCAGAGCAGGAAGACCGGCACGAGCCACGCACCGACCCCGAATCCCTTGAGGAGGATCTCGACGGTCAGCGCTCCGATGAAACCGGCGGGGTTGCTGGCGGGCGGCGAAGGCACATGGTCGCCGGGACTTTGCGTCGGGTCGAAGGCGAGCAGCGCCACGAGGAGGTAGGCTCCGAGCAGCAGGCAGGCGGGAGCCACCACCCAGTTGGGTCCGTAACGCGGAGCCTGCGGGGATGGCACCGGGTTTGTATTTGAACTCTCGGACTTCGGCATTTGTTTCGGCCTCGGCGTCGGCGGAGAATTCCACGGCACCGCATCCGCCGGTCAAACGCAAGCTCCCGCCCCATGCGCGAACTCCTCCGCTTCGTCCCGATCTACCAGACCCGCGTCTGGGGAGGTCGCGCCCTCGAGACCGTGCTCGGCCGCGCGCTACCGCCCGGTGATCCGATCGGAGAAAGCTGGGAGATTGTCGACCGTCCCGAGGCGCAGTCAGTGGTTGGGGAGGGGCCGCAGGCGGGCCAGTCGCTCCGCTCAGTCCTGGAGCTGCACTCCGCCGAGGTGATGGGGCCCGGTTGGCCGGCTGGCCGGCCGTTTCCGATTCTCATCAAGTGGCTCGACTGTCGCGAGCGTCTGAGCTTGCAGGTGCATCCCCCGGCCGAGGTGGCCGGGGAACTGCGTGGCGAACCCAAGACCGAGAACTGGTACATCGCGGCTACTTCCCCGGGCGCGCGGTTGATCGTCGGGTTGCGGCGGGGCGTGACCCGGGAGCGGTTCACCGCCGCGGTCGCCGCGGGCTCCTTGGAGGACTGCGTGCATGCTTTCAGCGTCGCCGCCGGCGATTCCATCCTCGTGCACAGCGGGCAGGTCCACGCGATCGACGCCGGCAATCTCATCCTCGAGATCCAGCAGAACTCCGATACCACTTACCGCGTATACGATTGGGGCCGGGTCGGGCTGGACGGCCGCCCGCGCGAGATGCACCTCGCGCAGTCGCTTCATTCCATCGACTGGGACGACTTCGAGCCCGCTCCCCTGCGGGCGGCGCCCACCTCGGGTGTGATCGCGGAATGCCGGGAGTTCCGGATTCGCCGGGTCCTCCTTGATCCTGGGCAGCGGTTTCATCTCCGGGCGGGCGAGGGGCCGCGCCTCGTCAGTGTGGTCAGCGGCGCCCTCTCCGCCGGTGCCGAACCGGCCACGGCGCGGCCGCCGGTCCGCCTGGCCCGCGGGGACACGGTCCTGGCTCCGCACGCGGGGGCGTTCACCTTCTCGGCGGACTCGGCGGCGATCGCGCTGGTGACCGAGGCGTTCACCGCGTGAGCGTTCTGGTCGGAGTGGAGGCGGAAAATCCCCGAAAACTCGGTTGACACTCCTGAGGCGGGCCGTTCGCATCAACCTCTTTTCGCATGAAGACGTTCCTCGCCAAGAAGGAGACGGTTCAACCCAAGTGGCATCTCATTGATGCCGCGGGAGTGCCGCTCGGTCGCCTCGCCGTGAAGGCCGCAAACATCATTCGTGGCCGCCACCGCCCGACGTACACCCCCAGCGTGGACACCGGTGATTTCGTGGTCGTCGTGAACGCCGAAAAGGTGGTGCTCACCGGCAAAAAGGAGGATCAAAACTCCTACATGTTTTTCTCAGGCTTCGTCGGTGGAGAGAGCTACCGCAAGGTCTCCCTGATGCGCCAGCGACACCCCGAGTTCATCATCGAGCATGCCGTCAAGGGCATGCTCCCTAAGAACCGGATCGCCGCCCACATGCTCACCAAGCTTCGCGTGTTCGCCGGCCCGAACCACACCCACGAGGCCAACGCGCCCCAGAAGATCACCGTCAGCTAACCGACCATGAGCGCCACTCCCGCCAACGTCCACCTCGGCACCGGCCGCCGCAAGACCTCGACCGCCCGCGTGCGTATCACCGAGGGCTCCGGTAAGCTGACCGTCAACGGTCGCACCTTCGAGGACTACTTCTCCCACGATAACTTCGCCAAGCAGGCCTACGCGCCGCTGCTCACGGTCGAGATGCGGGAAAAGATCGATGTCACCGCCAACGTAGCCGGTGGCGGTGTCGCTGGCCAGGCTGGCGCAGTGGCGCACGGCATCGCCCGCGCGCTGCAGAAGCTCAACGCCGAGCTCCGTCCGAAGCTGAAGAAGGCCGGTCACCTCCGTCGCGACCCGCGCGAGAAGGAACGCAAGAAGGCCGGCCAGCCCGGCGCCCGCAAGCGCTTCCAGTTCTCGAAGCGCTGATCCGGCGACTTCCTCTTTCCAACGCCGTCCCGATCCGGGACGGCGTTTTTGTTTATCATTTGGCGTCGCGCGGAATGCGGCCTTGTGCCCGGCGTCGTCCGCGTTTCCCTTCTTCCTCCACGTCATGATCGCCCCCGAGACCTTCAGCCACATCGAGAACATCAAGAAGCGCGCCGGACACCTGTGGAGGTTTCTTTGACTGCGATCAAAAGCAGCGTGAGATCGAGGCCATGGAGGCCGAGATGGGCCTGCCGACGTTCTGGGACAGCAACGAGCGCGCCCAGCGTCACATCGCGAAGCTCAACGGACTGAAGAAGTCCGTGCTGCCCGTCGTCGCCTTCCAGCGGAAGGTTGATGACGTCGCCGTGATGGTGGAGTTGGTGGAGGCCGAGACCGGCGCCGCGCACGACGCCGCGGTGGCCGAGCTATCCGGGCAGGTCGATGCGATGGTGACGGAGCTCGATGCGCTCGAGATCGCCTCGTTCCTCACCGGACAATTCGACCGCAACAACGCCTTCCTCTCGATCCAGGCGGGCGCGGGCGGCACCGAGTCCTGCGACTGGGCCGACATGCTTTTCCGCATGTATTCGCGGTGGGCCGAGCGCCGCGGTTTCACCATCGAGGTGCAGGACGTGCAGGTCGGCGACCAGGCGGGAATCACCAAGGCTACGCTGCTCCTGAAGGGAGAGAACGCCTACGGTTTCGCGAAGGCCGAGCGCGGTGTACATCGCCTCGTGCGCATCAGTCCTTTCGACGCCAACAAGCGTCGCCACACCTCGTTCTGTGCGGTCGACGTGATCGCGGAGATCAACGAGGAGATCAACATCGAGGTCCCCGAGGCCGAGATCCGCGTCGATGTTTACCGGTCCTCCGGCAAGGGCGGCCAGGGCGTGAACACGACCGACTCCGCCGTGCGCATCACGCACCTGTCTACGGGCATCGTCGTCGTCTGCCAGAACGAGCGCTCGCAGATCAAGAACCGCGCCAGCGCCATGAGCGTGCTGAAGGCGCGCCTGTATGAGAAAAAGCAGGACGAGCAGCGCGCCGAGATGGATAAGTTCTACGGCGAGAAGGGCGAGATCGGATGGGGCAGCCAGATCCGCAGCTACGTCCTGCAGCCCTATCAGATGGTGAAGGACCTCCGGACCGGCATCAGCACCAGCGACACGCAGGGCGTGCTCGACGGCGACCTTGACCGCTTCGTCAACGCGTGGCTCCGCGCCGGCTGCCCGCGGCATCGCAACAAGGACATCCAGATGGAGGAGTGACCGCGTCGCCGGTCCTGCCCGCCCGTCGCCATGCCGCTGCCCCACGAGACGATCCGCTCGGCCCTCGCGGCGCAGCCGTTGTTCGAGGACAAGACCTGGCAGCTTTCGCCCGAGGCGTGGCCGCTGGACGCCGCGCAGCTGGATCAGCTGCGCGCGATCGGCGCCGCGTGCCTCGAGTTCCATCAGGCGCTGGAGACGCTTTACCTGCGTTCGGCCGCCGGGAAAAACCTGCTGCGCAACAAGCCGCTGCTGGCGCCGTGGGTCGCCGAATACCTCGACCGCGGCAAACCGCCCGCCCTCGTCGCGCACGCGCGTGATCCGCGCAACCGCGGGGCGCTGCCCCCCGTGCTGCGGCCCGACCTCCTGCTCACCGATGAGGGCTTCGTGCTCACCGAGCTCGATTCCGTCCCCGGCGGCATCGGGCTCACCGCCTTCCTGAACCGCCTCTACGCAGCGGAGCCGGGGGTGAACGTGCTCGGGGCAGGCGACCGGATGGTCCTGGACTTCCACGGGGCCCTCGCCGCCCTGCGCCCCAAGGAGCGCAACCCGGTGGTCGCCCTCGTGGTGAGCGACGAGGCCGCGACTTACCGTCCCGAGATGAAGTGGCTCGCCCACGAGCTCCAGCTGCGCGGAAAGCGGGTCCATTGCCTCGAGCCCGGCGACATCTTCCCGCTGGAGAATTCGCTCTGCTTCGACATCGAGGGCAACCCGGAGAAGATCGACGTCCTGTACCGGTTCTTCGAGTTGTTCGACCTCGAGAACATCCGCACGCAGCCGTTCATCATGGAGGCCTGGGCGGCGGGCGAGGTCGCGATCGCTCCGCCGATGCGGCACTTCCAGGAGGAGAAGCTCGCGCTTGCGCTGTTCCACCATCACTTGCTGCGGGACTTCTGGGCGGAATCACTCGGAGCCCGTACGCTGGAGCTGCTCCGGGCGCTCATCCCGCCATCCTGGATCATGGATCCCGCCCCGCTCCCGCCGGGCGCGGTGCTCGACGGTCCCCGCGTTGGCGGGCGCGCCCTGAACGACTGGCGGGATCTGGCCGGGGCCTCGCAGCGGGAGCGCGACCTCATCATCAAGATCAGCGGCTACCATGAGACCGCCTGGGGGGCCCGTAGCGTGGTCCTCGGCAGCGACTGTTCACGGGAAGAATGGCAGGCCGGGGTCAATCGCGCCGTCGCGTTCGCCGCCACCAATCTCCATGTGCTCCAACCTTACCGCAAGCCGCGCCGGTTGGAGCATCCGGTCTTCGAGGCCGCTACCACTGTTGGAACGACCCCTTCCGCACGACTGATACCCGGCCGTCTGCGGCTGTGCCCGTACTACTTCGTGGTTGGCAACGAGGCCCGCCTTTCCGGCGCGTTGGCGACTTTCTGCCCGCCGGATAAAAAGATCATTCACGGGATGCAGGATGCCGCCTTGCTTCCCTGCAGGATCTGCCCCCCGGAAAACAGCGTCCAGGGAGCACCGGATGGTTCCTGAGGGATGAGATCCAGAAACGCCAAGCGCGGGTTGCCGAGGGGCAAGAACACCCTTCGATCGTGGCAACGGCTGTCGATCGCTTAGTCCGCCGGGTCGCGGATCACTTCCGCGCGTGGTCGCGGGCGTGATGTTCGGCCAGGAGATCGCGGCCGAAGTCACCCTTGAAGTCGCGCACCACGGTGTGCACGTGGTTGAAGTTGTTTTGGAAGTTGTCGAACTCGATCAGGATCGTCGGGCCCTGGATCCGGTAGTAGCGTCCTTTTGTCCGGTCCACCGGTCCCGCCCACGCGAAAGTCAGCTGGTCCAGCCCGGCGGCCTCGATCTTGGCGAACGTCTCCGCCGCGAGCTCGGGGCGCCAGCGCGCGAGGTAAAGCTTCACCAGCGCCTCGAGGCGGGCGCGCTGGGCCGCATCCAGCCGAGTCGCGGCGATGCCCACCGGCGAGAGTGGATCCACGCGTTTTTGATTCGTTGTCACGATCTCCTTCAGGGGATCCGCGGCGATGATCGCCGCGCGGCGTTGGGCGTCATTAAGCGATTCAATGAAGGCGAACCCGGCATCCTCCTCCTCGCCGAGCACGCGCTCGCCGCGCCGCGGTCCCTGGCGTACCTCCGCCGGATTCGTCCCCATGAAGGAGGGCGTGAAGAAAACGTGCTTCCCGCCGACCACCGTGAAGTTGAACGACAAATGATGGCCCTCGAAGCGCCACCCCCATGAATCGGCCGCGGCCGGCTCGCCGAAAAACGTGATGAAATACTGCACCGGATCGCGCCGGCCCTTGGTGTCCTTTTCCAACTCCTTCAGGACGAGCTCCAGCTGCATGATCGCCTGCGCCTTCGCCGCACCGGTGTGGCTCAGCCCGGTCCGCAGCAGGGCGAGGCCGAGCGCCTGTTGGTCGGCCGTCATGCGCTTGAAGGGCAGCCCGCGCCGCTCAAGCGGCACGAAGTTCCAGTTCTCCCGCTCGGCGTCGGTCAGCGGATAAGTCGCCAGCTTCAGCTGCGCGGCGTCGAGGGAAGCGCGGAAGCGCGCGGAGGCCTGCAGCATTTCGAGGGCAACTTCGTGCGCCCGCAGCGCGGGGACCGCGAGCAACAGGAGCAGGGCGAATACGGGGCGGGACGGGGTGATCACCCGCGCAGCCTGATGCTTCGTTCCGTAATCAGGCAAGGTCGCAGGCGGAATCCGGCGGAGGCGCGTAAGACAGGAAGGCTCGGAAGACGCGGTAGAATGTGAAACCAAGGTCTTCGGGGGCACGGCGAAGCTCGAAATCCCCGGTGGGGTTCCCGCGTGAATCGTAGTCCGGGAATTCCGGCCACAATGCACGCGGTGCAGCCGCGGCTGTTTTCCCGTCGTGGGCCGGGCGAGGAAGGGAAGCCGCGAAAACCCCGTGACGCTCCGCTCAGGCGATGAGCTCGTTGATCACCGTGCCACCGAACTGGCTGAGCTGCTTGAAACGGCCGCCGTGGTAGTAGGTGAGGCGGTTGTCATCCAGCCCGAGCAGATGGAGCAACGTCACATGGATGTCACGCACGTGGTGCACGCGGTCGACCGCCTCCATGCCCGTCTCGTCGGTGGCGCCGATGGTGTGGCCGGCTTTCACGCCGCCGCCCGCCATCCAGATCGTCATCGCCTTGGGGTTGTGGTCCCGGCCGTAGGCGGTGCCGCCGCGCACGCCGTTGTCGGGAGTGCGGCCGAATTCCCCGCACCACACGACGAGGGTGCTGTCGAGCAGGCCGCGGCGCTTGAGATCGGCGATCAGCCCGGCGATCGGCTGGTCGACGCCGCGCACGAGGTTGCCGTGAGCACGCTCGATGTAGTCGTGGCTGTCCCAGGTGCCGTTGTAAAGTTGGACGAATCGCACGCCGCGCTCGACCAGCCGACGAGCCAGCAGGCATTTCCGGCCGAACGCGTCGGTGGGCTCCCGACCGATGCCGTAGAGCTCGCGAGTCCCTTCATCCTCACCGGCCAGATCGAGCACGCCCGGCACCTCCATCTGCATGCGGAACGCCAGCTCGTAGCTCTCCATGCGCGCGGCGAGGGCGTCGGCGCCCGGATGGTGTGACGCGTGGGCGGCGTCGAGCCGCGCGAGAAGGTCGAGGTTGCGGCGTTGCCGTTCTGGCGAGACGCCCGCCGGCGGGGCCAGATCAAGGATGGGCGCGCCCTTTGCGCGCAGCGGCGTGCCTTGGAAAACCGCCGGCAGGTAGCCGCTGCCCCAATTCGGGGCTCCGCCCTGAGGATAGGAAACCTCGGGCAGCACCACGAAGCCGGGCAGGTTCTGGTTCAACGAGCCGAGTCCGTAGGTCACCCACGCGCCGATGCCCGGATCGCCGCCGAACCGGTTGCCCGTGTTCATCTGGTACATCGCGGTGGGGTGGTTGACGCTGTCGACCTGGCAGCCGCGGTAGAAACAGAGATCGTCGGCCACCTGCGCGAGGTGCTCCCAGTTCTCCGCCATGTCGGCCCCGCTCGCGCCGGCCTTGCGGAAGCGGAACGGGCTGCGGACGTAATAACGTTTGCCGCTCTCCATCGCGGAGTTCCGTCGGCCCTCGCGGACGAATTCCTTGAGGTGCAGACGTTCGAGGGCGGGTTTCGGATCGAAAGTGTCGAGGTGCGAAGGGCCGCCCTCCATCATGAGGAAGATGCACGACTTGGCCTTCGTTGGCCGGTGCGGCGCGCGCGGGGCGAGCGGTCCGGGGCGGGCGCCGGTCGCGTTCGCGGCGAGGAGCGCGCTGAACGCCACGCTGCCGAGACTGGCGCCTAGGCCGTAGACGAAGTCGCGCCGGGTGGGGGCGTGCAGGGCGCGGCCGCCGGCGCAGGGAAAATAGGAACTCATGGGGTGGCGGGTTATTCCACGTGGGTGAATTCGTTGCCGTTGAACAGCACGAGGCAGAGGTCGGCCAGCGCGCGGGTTCGTGCAGGGACGTCGGCGGGCGCGAGGTCGGGTTTGAAATCACGGGAGGCGTGCAGCCGCTCGGTGAACGCGAAGCGCTCGCCGGTGTTCTCCTCGACCGCCTCGCGGCGGACCTCCGCCGCCGGCCGCGACGCGGCCGGCGCCTCGGCGGCGAGCGGGATGATCTCCTTCCAATGGGCAAGGCAGGCGGCGAGCTCTTCGGCCGAAGGTGCGCGGCCAAGGGCGAGCGCAAAGCAGCGGGTGACGGCTCCGGCGTCGTCGGCGGATTCGCGCACTGCGCGGGCGGCGAGCGCGAGCGCGCGCGCGTGGCTGGCGGCGCCGTTGAAGAGACTGAAGACCTGGGGCGTGATCGTGGACGCGTCGCGCTGCTCGCACGAGAAATCCGGGCCCGGCTGGTTGAAGACCTCCATCGCCGGATCGGGCAGCCCGCGGATGCGGAGCGCGTAGAGACTGCGGCGGTGCCGCTCGGCGGGCAGCGCGTTCGGGACCCATGCGGCGGCGAACGTTCCCATCACCTGGCGAGGTTGCAGCGCGACCTCCGGGTTGATCTCGGGGCGGTTCGGGATGCCGCCGATCGCGCGGTTCAGTTCGCCCGAGGCGACGAGCATCGCGTCACGCAGTTCCTCCGCGCTCAGGCGCCGGAGTGGAAAGACTGCCAGGGAAACCGCAGCGGGATCCCTTTCCGCCAACGTCTTCCGATCCGGATGCGCGGAGGACCTCGCGTAGGCGGCGCTCGTCACGATGATGCGGTGCAGGCGCTTCAGCGACCATCCGTGCTCGACGAACGTCACCGCGAGCCAGTCGAGCAGCGCGGGGTGGGAGGGTTTGCCGCCGGCCACGCCGAAGTTGTTGGGGTTGGCGGCGAGGGGACGGCCGAAGTGCCATTGCCAGACGCGGTTCACGATGACGCGGGCCGTGAGCGGGTTGGCGGGGCTGGCGACCCAAGCGGCGAGCGTGCGCCTCCTGCCATCGATGGTCTCAGGCACGGTGCCGACGCCGATATCTCCGAGCATGCTGAGCACACCGGGCGCGACGCGTGCTCCGGGTGAAAACGGGTCGCCACCGGTGAGGATGCAGGTCTCCTCCAACTCACCGGCCTCCAGCCGAGAGTTCGGCACGCGCGCGGGGGCGTTGACCGATTTCACCTCGGGTGTGCGTCCGTTGTAGACGGCGAGCGCGAACGGCTCGTAGCGCTCGAGTTCCCAGCGGAGGCGCTCGAGCCCCTTCCGGGCAACGCGTTCCTCGCCGTACTCCTGCGGGGTCAGACCCACGAGCTTCGGTGGGAACTCCTCCTCGGGAACCTTCTGGCGCATGAGAATCGAGCGCGCGGCGGCGAAGACCCCCTCGAACTCCCGGCGCTGCTTGGCGCGTTCCTGGGTGCGCGCCTGGGCGACGGCGGCCTGCCAGCGTACCGGATCGCGGCCGGCGGCGCGGAACCACTCCGTCGCGTTCGCGAGCATGCGCTCATCGAGTCGGCGGAGCGCGGCGAGATGATCCTCCCGCCTTTGCTCGAGGTACTTCCGCTCCCCGAATCCCGAGGTGTTCTCCTGCGGCGCGAAAGCCGCCGGCCGTTCGGCCAGCTGGGTCGTCGCGAACACGGCCTGGATCGCGTAGTAGTCGCGCGTCGGCACGGGGTCGAACTTGTGGTCGTGGCAGCGCGCGCATTGCAGCGGCTGGCCGAGGAAGGTCTCGCCCACGCTGTTGGTGACGTCGTCGAGGAAGCGTTGCCGCGCGACCTTCGCGACCTCCATGCCGGTCAGTTCCCAAGGGCCCATGCGCAGGAAACCGGTGGCGACGATCGCCTCCGGGTTTTCCGGGTCGATCTCGTCGCCGGCGATCTGCTCGCGGATGAAGCCGTCGAAGGGCTTGTCCGCGTTAAACGCGCGGACGACGTAGTCGCGGTAGCGCCAGGCGTTGCCGCGGTCGTAGTCATTGGCGAAGCCCGCGGTGTCGGCATAACGCACGACGTCGAGCCAGTGCTGGGCGAGGCGCTCGCCGTGGTGCGGGCTCGCGAGGAGGCGGTCCGCGGCCGCCGCGACCGCGGCGCGCGGGTCGACGGTGTGGGCTCGCTCGAAAGCCGCGACCTCCTCGGGCGAGGGGGGCAGCCCGGTGAGTCCGAAACTCATCCGGCGGATCAACACGCGGGCCGCGGCGGGCGGTGCGGGAGTAAGGCCGAGAGCGGCAAGTTTTTCCTCCAGAAACGCGTCGACGGGATGCGCTGCCGGGGCAGCGCCGGGCACGGCGGGTTTCTTCAACGGCCGATAGGCCCAAAGGTCGGCCGGTTGGTAACGGCGGACGTTCCATTCCGGCGAAAGGCCGGCGCTCGTCGCGACGGTCACTCCGTCCTCGGCCGCCCATGTGGCGCCTAGGGCGGCACGAATCTCGTCCTGACGCGCGGCGTCGGGCCAGGGCGCGCCACCGGCGATCCATTCCCGCAGCCAGCCGAGCTGCGTAGCGGAGAGTGCCTCCGCCTCCTTCGGCGGCATGGCTTTCCAGTCGTCGTGGTTCCGGCGCGCGGCGAGGTAGAGTGGACTCTCCTCCGGCCGTCCGGCCGCGAAGGCCGGCTTGGCGCTGTCGCCGCCGATGAGCGCCTCGGCGCGCGTGCGCAGATCAAGGCCGCCTTTGATCTTGGCCTCGTCCTGACCATGGCAGGCGAGGCACTTCTCGCGCAGCAACGGCGCCACGCGCCGCGTGAACAATTCCTCGCCGCCCGCTCCCGGCTCAGTCGCGGAAGCGACGGCCGCGAGAAGAGCCGTCAGGACGAGTAGGCGGGGAGGGGGCACGGCCGGATTGAAGCTATCCGCGGCCCGCGGGCAACGGTGTGCTCAGGTCGGCCCCGGGCCTCGCCCCTCGCTTCTCAGGCCGTCGCCGCTTTCGGGCGGAAGGCGAAGTAGGCCACCGCCAGCAGCACCGTGTAGACGCCGAGGAGCAGGGTGAACGCGAAGAAGCGGAACATGCCTCCCAGCGCGACCAGCTGCGGGTGGACGAAGTGGCCGATCACGGCGGTCACCGCGAGGCAGGTGAGCACGAGGCCGATCGCCGCCCACCGCGAGCACTCGAGGCGGAAAAAGATGGTCGGCAGCGCGAACAGGCCGGCGCCTCCGACCAGCGCCAACCAGAAGCCCTGGCCGGCAAGCAGCAGCGCCACGAGACCGATCCCTAGGGCCATGAGCACGGAATTCCAATCGAACGTCTCCCGCTTGCCGTCGGTCACATGAATCGCGGTGTCGATCTTGTGGCCCTTCGTCTCGCGGATGAACAGCCCTCCGACCACGAGCGTCACCAGCGCGATGGCGATCGGGTAGATGAGGCCGGCATAGATGGCCCCGGAACCGAAGGCTTCCTCGGTCACCTTGGAGGCGGCCACCGCCGTGGCGATCAGCGGCAGGAAGCCGCCGAACCAGCCGTTGCCCAGATGGTAAGGCAGTGACATCGAGGTGTAACGGATATTGGTGGGGAACAATTCCACCAGGAACGCTGCGATCGGCCCGTAGACCATCGTCACGTAGATCACTTGGAGGAACACCAGCCCGACCAGCATCGTCAGGTTAAACGCCGGCAGGTCCGCCCAGAGGATCGCGGTCTGGCCCGGTGCGAGCAGCGGGGTGAAGTGCCGCATCGCCATATAGATCGGCACGTAGGTCAGCACAGCGAGCAAACAGCCCGCCAGCATCACCTTCTTGCGGCCGATGCGGTCGGAGAGGTGTCCGAAGACGAGGAACAGCGGCGTGCCCAGCGCCAGCGCGATGGTGAGGATCGCGTAGGCCGGCAGCCAGTGGAGCTTGAGGGTCGTCTGCAGGAAGGTCAGCGCGTAGAACTGGCCGGTGTACCAGATGACGCCCTGGCCCGCGGTCGCACCGAACAGCGCCAGCAGCACGTAGCGCAAGTTGACCGGGTTGCTGAAGCTCTCCTTGAGCGGGTTCTTGGCCACGTGACCCTTGCTCTTGAGCTTCGCGAACAGCGGGCTCTCCTGCATCTTCATCCGGATGTAGAGGCTCAGCCCGAGCAGGATGAACGACATCAGGAACGGGATGCGCCAGCCGTAGGACTTGAAGGCCTCCTCGCCGACGAGCAGCCGCGTCGCGCCGATCACGCCCATGCTGAGGAAGAAGCCCAGGGTGGCGGTCGTCTGGATGTAGCTGGTGTAGTAGCCACGCCGGTCATCCGGTACGTGCTCGGCGACGTAGGTGGCGGCCCCGCCGTATTCCCCGCCCAGCGCCAGGCCCTGCAGGAGCCGCAGCAGCACGAGGATGATCGTGGCTCCGAGGCCCCATTGCTCGTAGGTCGGCAGGAACCCGACCATGGTGGTCGCGAGGCCCATCGTCGCCATCGTGACCAGGAAGGTGTACTTGCGGCCGATGAGGTCGCCAAGGTGCCCGAAGACCAGCGCCCCGAGGGGCCGCACGCCGAAGCCGGCGCCGAAGGTCGCGAGGCTGGCCAGAAGCTGGGCCGTCTCGTTGCCGGGGGGGAAGAATTTGCTGCTGAAGAAAATCGCGAGGGCGCCGTACAGATAGAAGTCGTACCACTCGAACAGTGTTCCCAGCGAGGACGCCCAGATTACGCGGCGCAGGGTTTTGGGATCGGTCGAGGGGGAGGAATCGTTCATGGGGGAGTGGATCAGCGGCGGGGTGAGGCTGGCGTCCGACGCAAGCTGTGACGGGTACCCGACGGCTCAGGGGCGAGTCAATCCCGCGGGATGCGCGCCGGGCGAATCGCGCCGGGCGGCGGCGGAGGAGACCCCGAAGCGAACTGCAGTGGACGGCGGTCGCCCTGAAGCGCGGCGTCAAAATCCCGGGCCCGCGCAGCTAGGCGGTCGACGATCTCCGGGTGATGCCCCGCGAGGTTCTCCTTCTCTCCGGGATCGGTCGCCAGGTCGTACAGTTCCGGCGAGGCAAGGACGCGGTGCTGGGTCACGAACAAGGCCGGCAGGTGTTCCCACCACAGGCTGACCGGCCGAGGGTCGGGGGCGGGAACGCCGCCGAGCATGAGTTTCCATTTTCCCTCGCGAATCGCCTGCGGCTGCACGCCGAAGTAATGCGGCAGCAGGCGCGGCGGGGCCTCCGCGCCAGGGGCGGCGGCGAACCAGGGCGTAAAGTCGCGGCCGTCGATCACTCGGTCCCCCGGCGGCGTGGCGCCGGCGAGTCGCACGCAGGTGGGAAAGATGTCCAACAACGACACCGGAGCATCGACGACGAGTCCGGGCCCGACCCCGCCGGGCCAGCGAACCAGCAACGGCACGCGGATGCCGCCCTCGTACGTCGTGCCTTTACCAGCGCGCAGCGGACCGTTGCTGCCGTAGAATGATCGACCCGGGAAGCGTGGGGACTTCGCGGGCGTCTTCGTCTTGGCGGGAGTGTTCTTGCCGGCGCCGGCCGCATTCCCGCGGCCTCCCGGCGCACCGTTATCGCTCGTGAAAAACACGACGGTGTCACGGTCCAGTCCGAGCTCGCGCAACGTGTCGAGGATCACGCCGGTGCTGGCATCGATCTCCTCGACGGTATCACCGTACAATCCGCCCTTCGATTTCCCCGCGAACTCCGGCGAGGCGTATTGCGGGATGTGAGGCATGGTGTGCGGCAGGTAGAGCAGGAAGGGCCGGTCGCGGTTGGCGCGGATGAACGCGACGGCACGTTCGGTGTAACGGCGGGTGAGGGTGGATTGATCGACAGGCGCCTCCACCACGCGTTCGCCGTCGACCAGCGGCAAGGGTTCAACCCCCATCACCTGCCTGAACGGTTCGCCGGCCGGCCATTGGTTGGAGTCGTTGCTGTGCGGCAGGCCGAAGTACTCGTCGAAACCGTGGCGGCGTGGTCGGAAAGGCTCGGCCCAGCCGAGATGCCATTTGCCGATGCAGGCCGTGGCGTAGCCCCGCGCTTTTAGCAGGGTGGCGAGCGTGACCTCGGCTTCCGGCAGGCCGTGGTGCTCGGTCGGGAACAAGACGTACGGTAGGCCGGCGCGCGCCGGCAGACGTCCGGTCAGAAGCGCGGCGCGCGAGGGGCTGCAGAACGGTGCCGCCGAATAGGCGTCGGTGAACCGCACGCCTTCCCGTCCGAGGCGATCGAGCCGCGGGGTGGAGATGTTCGTGCTGCCCTGGCAGGACAGGTCGCCCCAGCCGAGATCGTCAGCGAGAATGATGATGAAGTTCGGAGTGCGCGCCGCCGCCGGCGGCGATGACGCGAATACGAGGATCAACACGAGAAGCGTACGCATGGGGCGGGGCGGTCGCGATGCTGCCAGTGTCCGGAAGCGGCTCAAGGTTTCCGGAATTGAAAGGACGGGTGCTTGCGGACGACGTTTTCCCGCATACCCGCGCCCCCGTGATGCCCTCATCCCTTTCCTCTCGTCGTCGCTTTCTTGCGCAGGCCGGCGCCGCCGCCCTCGTTGCTCGTCCGTCCGTCCAAGCCGCGCTGCGGCCGGCGCAGCCGCACGGACACGTGGTGGGCGATGCGTTCTCCGAATTGGCGGGCGCGAAGGTGCTCGCCGACGGTGGCAACGCGGTCGACGCGCTGGTGGTGGCGGCGCTCGTCGGCGCCGTGACGCAACCCCATCAGACCGGCGTCGGCGGTTACGCGGCACACGGCATCGTGGCGATGGACGGCGGGCGGCGGATCGTCGTGATCGACGCCAATACCACGGCGCCCGCGGCGGCCACGGCGGACATGTTCCGGCCGGATGCGAAGGGACAGGTTGTGGGCCGGCGCAATCACCACGGATGGTTGTCGGCCGGAGTCCCCGGCGTGATGGCCGGGCTGCACCTCGCATTGAAGGAATTCGGCACGTTGCGTTTCAGCGATGCCTTGCAGCCGGCGATCGCGCTCACCGCCGGCGGGGTGACGGTGACCCCGGCGCTGGCGGGGATTCTCGGCAAACTCTCCGCCGGTATGCGCGCGGATCCCGGTTCGGCGGCGCTCTATCTGCCCGGTGGGGTCGCGCCCAAGGCCGGGGAAAAATGGCGCAACCCCGCCCTGGCCGAAGTGCTGCGGGCGCTGGCGAGGGCGGAGTCGGCCGAGCCCCTTTATCGCGGAGATCTCGCGCTGCGGATGGGGGAAAGCTTCGCGCGGAACGGCGGGCTGGTGACGGCACGGGATCTTGCCGCCTACCGCGCGCGTTTGGTCGAGCCGCTACGGCTCGAATGGGACGGACGGGTGATCCACACCCCGCCGCTCACCTCCGGAGGCATCACGGTGCTGCAGACCCTCGCGCTGCTGCGCGCGCTGGGTTGGGAGAAAATCGAGGGCGACGGCCCGCGGGCGCTGGCGCGGGTCGAGGCGCTGCGTCTGGCGTGGCGCGACCGCCTGGCTCTGCTTGGGGATCCGGATTTCGGGCCGGTGCCGCAGGCGCGGCTACTGTCGGCTGACTACGCAGGTGAAAGCGCCGAGCGGGTGCGGGCTGCCCTCAAGGCGGGTCGGTCGATCGACCACCGGCTTAAGAACACCCCGCAGGGCGGGACTCTGAGTTTCAGCGCAGGTGACCGGCACGGGAACATGGCGGCGCTCACGCTCACGCATGGCGACAGCTTCGGCGCGCAGGTGACGGTGGGTGAACTCGGTCTCACGTTGGGTCATGGGATGTCTCGTTTCGAGACCGACTTCGCGCACCCCAACGCGCCCGGCCCCGGCAAGCGTCCCTTGCACAACATGGCGCCCGTGATCCTGACCGCGGGTGGCAAGGCGATCGCCGCCGTGGGCGGGCGGGGCGGGCGGCGAATCCCGAATGCCGTGCTCGACCTCCTGCTCGCGCACGTCGTCGAGCGGCGGCCGTTTGCGGAGGCGCTGGCGGCGCCGCGGCTCCACACGGAGGGTGCATTGGCGGTTGAGCACGAGAAAGGCTGGCCGGCGGCGGCGACTTCCGCCTGGCGCACCGCGGGTCTCGCCGTGAAAACGGGAAGTAGCGCGACGCTGAGCGCCGTCGCGATGGAGGACGGGGCTTGGCGCGCGGGGATGCGTTGAGCGCGTCGCTCCGCCTTCCTGCATTCGCGGCTGGCCAGCGGCGTTTCCGCCGCGAACGTTTTTCCGGATGAGCGCTTCGCCCCTGCCTTACACCGACACCAAGCCCCAGGGCTCGGCGGATTTTTACTACGCGACGAACGCGACGTTCCGCTTCCTCCTTGCGCGGCTGGGAGAGGATGGCTGGCGGCGCTACCTCCGCGACCTGGGGCGTGACTATTTCGCGCCGGTGAACCGCGCGTGGCGCGCGGGCGGGCTGCCGGCGGTGGCGGCGTACTGGCGGGCGTTCTTCGCGGCGGAGCCGGGCGGCGAGGTCGAGGTGCGGGAGCTGCCGGAGCGCGTCGAGATCAAGGTCCGGGTCTGCCCGGCGATCCTCCATCTCCGGGCGGGAAATCGCGGGATCGTGCGCGAGTACTGCCGCCATTGCCACATCCTCGGCGAGGCGCGTGCGGCGGAGGCGGGTCTGCAGATGCGGCTGTCCGGTGGAGACGGCGCGTGTGTCCACACCTACGCGACTCCGGCGGCCGCTTTGCCGCCGCAGGATCCGGCGGCGATCCGGGAGGTGGCGTCATGATCGGCTGCCACGATTTCTGCGGTCATTACGAGTGGACCTTCGCCTGGCTGGAGCGCGCCGGCGGACACCCCTTGGTGCGCGACTACTGGGACGCGGCGATCAACCGCGACAGCCAGCGCCACGCGCGCGAGCTGATCGAGCGGGAGGGGTTTGCCGGCATGGAGAAGTACTGGGGCCACACGCTGCTGGAGGAGTCGCCGGATCTCGGTTTCAACATCACCACCTCCCCCGGGGTCTTCCGCATCGACATGCATGATTGCCCCTCGAAGGGCTTTCTTCGTCGCAACGGACTCGAGCAGTACCGCGACTATTGCGACCACTGCATGGGCTGGACCGGCCCGATGATGCGCGAGGCGGGTTTCGTGATCGATCACGAGCACAACCACCGCGGCCAGTGCTGGTGGGAGATGCGGCGCGCCGCCGAAAAGGGAGGTCATGCCGCGCCGGGCTCGGTCTCGGGTGCGAAGGACGTCCGGTTGCGCCCCGATTGGCGGCCGCCCGGCGCGGTCCTCGATCGTTACGTGAAGCAGACGGATCCCGACCGGAAGTCGCCGCCGGCTTCCTGATCGCGGCCGGCAGGAGACGGACTCACTTCAACTGCGCCGCCACGAAGGCGAGCAGTTCGCGGGTGTTGGCGTCGCTGGGTTCGCCGAGCCGGTGGTTGAGGCTGCTGTGGTTGGCCTCGCGGTCACCGAGCACTCTGGCTGGAACGCCCGCCCCCCTTAGCACCGCGGCGAGCCGCTGGGCCTGGATCGTGGTGTCGGGGTTTGCATTGATGTGCAGGATGAGGAACGGCGGGATGCCCTTTCCTGGAGCGACGTGGGTGACAGCGGAGAACTCCCGGTGCTGCTCCTCGGTGCCGAACTTCGCGCGATGCGTCGATTTCGGCTCGGGTTGGCCGTGGACGCGCCGGCGGGTCTCGGCGGTGGCGATGATCGCGGGCAGATCGAACGTGTCGCCGTCGACCGGCACGCAGCCCTTCAGAGACGAGAATGGCACACCCTCGGCGCGCGTGAGGCGGTCGTCGGTGCAGAGCAGGGCGGCGAGTTGGGCGCCGGAGGAATGTCCCATCACGAAAATACGGCGCGGGTCGCCGCCGTGGTTCGCGATGCTACGGTGTACCCAGCCGAGGGCGCGGGCGACGTCGCGGGTGAGGGTGGTCATGTCGACCTGCGGCAGCAGGCGGTAGTTGATGGCGACGAAGACGAAACCGGCGGAGGTGAAAAGCCGCGGCTTGAGCTGAACGTCCGCTTTGCTGCCCGCCTGCCAGCCGCCGCCGTGAATCCAGAAGACGACCGGAAGATTTTTCGCTCCCGCCGGCGCGTGGAGGTCGAGGGTGTTCCGCTCGTGCGCGGGTGTGGCGTAAGGGATGTCGCGCGTGACGGTGAGGTTCGGTTCCGCGGCGGTAAGTGAGGCGGCGAGGAACGAGCAGATTGCGAGGGCGGAGGATTTCATGGGGTAGGAGCGGGTGCTTCGGGCGATTCCGGAACGGAGTGCTGCAAGCGCCCGGAGGGTACGCCGTGTCGGGAGCGAAGGAAATGCGTTTTGCGTCGGGCAGGCGGGTGGAGATGGCAGGCGCCGCATTTTAGGATGCACTCGGGGATCCCCCTCGCCGGGGTTGCTCTGCTGCCGGGATCGGGTGACCCCGGCCTTTGGCGAAACGACGATCGGCCGAAGGCCATCCCGTCCACGCCGGCCCCATCAGGGCCAGCCACCGGGAATGCTGGCCCGGCCTGCGGGCGGAAAAGGGTCCGTTCAACCACTTACCGCAGATCGCGGACGCCGTTCTTGAGCGCGAAGAGCTGCGCGACTTCGTTTGCCGTGAGCGCGCGGTCGAACGCTGCCAAGTCATCCATGTGCCCGACGTAAGCGGCGGCCAGCACCAGCTGCACCTTGTCGGCCTGCCAGCCGAAACGCAGATCCCAATCCCGGATCACGCCGCGCGATTTTCCGTCGATGAAGAGCTCGCCGAGGGCCGACTTGCCGGTGTTCACGCGGTGGAACGTGAAGACAACATGTGTCCAACGTTCGCGGGAGAACGGTGCGGTGTGCAACGCCACCATCGGGCGCTCGGCGTCGGTCATCTTCGCCCAGTCGATGCCGCGCGGATTCCAGATCTCGACGAGGGGGCGGATCGCGTAACGGAAATGACGGGGTTTCTCGTCCTTTGACCACTCGAGGAACATGAAGCCCTTCTTTGAGTCGTCGCCGATGATCTGCACCGGGTCGCAGTAGCCGGCTTCGAGGTCCTCGTCGGGCGTGAGCCGCAGCCACACGGAGACCGATCCGCTCCAGTCGGCGCGGTCGTAATTGATGGCGCCCGGGCCCGCGTAATACGGGCGGATGGGATTCTTCTTCGTGACGTGCATCGCGCCACCGAAGCGGCCGGCGCCCGGAATGATCTTGATGAACTCCCCCGGTCCGGCGGGCTGGTCCTTGGGTACTCCCGCGTACTTGATCTTCGGATCACCGCGGGAGAAGTCGGCGTCGAGGCCTTGGTCAAACGTGGCGTGCAGCGTGAGGGCCTGGCGGAGTGGCCGAAGGTCGTCGGCCGCGCGGACTGCGGCGGGGATAAAAAGGGAGGCAAGGATGAGGCGCAGCTTCATGGTGGGAAAAGGTTGGGGAAGGGCCGGGCGTCCGATCCCGACTTCCGGCGCAGGCTTTCCGGGGAGAAAAGCGCGGTCGCCCGCGCGCGCAAGCCGCGGTTGATTTCAATCCCCGCCCATGCCTTCGCGCAGCGTTCTGGCGTAGGTGGGCAGCATTGTCATCACGGCGCCGAAATCACTGCCGTGCGCGATCAACCGCGCCCCCTTTTTAGTGAGGTGCGCGATGTCCTGGGCCGAGCCCGAGGGCCGGCCCCAGGCTTTGCCATGGCGGGCCGCGGCGGCGGCGACGGCGTCTTCCGCCGCCACCATTTTCGGGTTACCCCAGTCCATCGGGCAGCCCAGACGCAGGGAGAGATCGCCGGGCCCGATGAAAAGCCCGTCCACGCCGGGTACCGCTGCGATGGCATCCACCGCCGCGACGGCTTCTGGCGTCTCGATCTGCAGGATGAGAAACGTCTCGGCGTCGGCCGCGGCGGCGTAGCCGGCCGTGCCGTCGAGATAGAAGTTGTTATCAAGCCCGGCTCCATCGAGGCCGCGCTGTCCGGTCGGCGGAAACTTCGTCGCCCGCGCGAGGGCGGCGGCTTCCTCGGCCGAGTTGACGAGCGGGATCATGAGTCCGGTCGCGCCGTCCTCCAGCAGGTGGTACAGCTCGGAGGCGTGGCGGCTGCCGGTGCGCACGATGCAGTCGATGTTCGCGAGGTGATGCTGGGCGATCAACCGCTGCAGCTCCCGCCGCTCCCAGGTGCTGTGCTCGGTGTCGAGCCAGATGGCATCGAAGCCGGCCCGCGCCGCGTGGGCGGGCATCATCATCGTCGGATAGTAGAGGCAGGCGATCCGCGCAGGCTTGTTGTGACGCAGACGTTGGCGGATGAGGGAGGAGCGCATGGTTGGAGTCGACGAGGGGAACCGGCCCGGGCGGGCGTCTCAACGTTGAAAACCCTCCCGCGGGGATACGTTTGCCTGCGAGGGGTTCCCTTGCCCAAGGTCCCACAGTCCCATGCGGCGCAACCTCTTCCCCTGGTGCCTTCCGGCGCTGCTGCTCACGGCCGCGGGTTTTGCCGGCAGCGCGGAGGTCGTCTTGCAGGAGAAGGTCGCCGCTTTGCCCTTTCCCCACCAGGGTCCGTTCGTGCGCTCGGCCGACCGTGCGATCTGGGCGATGGACGCGCGCGGAGCGCAGGTGTCGCGCGACGAGGGCCGCTCGTGGTCGCGGCGCGCGCTGTTCGACGAGGCGCGGTTCGAGTCCAGTGGCGAACGGGCGCTGCTCCGCACGCGCGAGGGCGTGATCCTTTACGCCTTTCTCAACCGCCGGGAGCTCGATTTCCGCTGGGACGACGCGCGTGGGCCGCGGGAGGGCTGCCGTCTGCCGGTGTACTTGAGCCGCAGCGCCGATGACGGCGTGACCTGGGCGGCGCCGGTGCAACTGCAGGACGGTTGGTGCGGTGCGGTGCGGCAGATGATCCAGCTCCGTTCGGGTCGTGTGGTGCTCGTCTGCCAGCAGGCTAAGGCGGAGCCCGGAAGGCACGTGACCACGATCCTCTTCTCCGACGACCTCGGCCAGACGTGGCAATCGGGTGAGACGATCGATCTCGGGGAGGCGGGGAATTACCGCGCGAAGGTGGCGGGTCTGCGGGCTTCGACGCATGGCGGTGCCATCGAGGGTACGGTGACTGAGCGCGCCGACGGCACTTTGTTCATGCTGCTGCGGGTACCGCACGGGTGCTTCTATTGGACGAGCTCGCGTGATGGATCGAAGTGGGGCGCGCCGATCCCCGCGCCGCTCGAGGCGAGTGATTCGCCCGGCATGTTCGCGCGGTTGGCGAGCGGACGTCTGGCGCTGGTCTGGAACCGCTACCGTGATCCGGCGAAGCGCGCGGGCCGTCGGGATCAGCTGTCGTTGGCGTTCTCGGAAAACGACGGGCTCACCTGGACGCCCCCGCAGGTCATCGCGGTGAGCGTGCCGGCCAAGGGCGCGCGGGAATCGGCGGACTGGCTCTCCTACCCGTACATCTTTGAGCCGGAGCCGGGCCGGCTCTGGGTCTCGACGATGCAGGGTTCGTTGAGCGCCGTGCTCCGCGAGGAGGATTTCCTGCGGCCGGTCGAGCGGCCGCTCGACGGTTCCGGGCCCCGGATCATCGCGCTGGGCGACTCGATCACGCGTGGCGCACGCAAGGGCGTGGAGCCGGGCGAGGCCTACGTCGCCCGCCTCCAGGCGGCGCTGCGCGAGGCGGGCTTGGTGGCGCGGGTGCACAACGCGGGCATCGGCGGCGAGCGCACCGATCAGGCGCTGGCACGGCTCGACTCCGAGATCATCGCGCAGCGCCCCGATATCGTCACGGTCATGTACGGCACCAACGACAGCTGGGTGGACGCGGGCAAGACAGGGTCGCGTCTCAGCGAGCGCACCTACACTGAAAACCTGCGCGAGATGGTTCGTCGTCTCCGGACCGCGGGCGCCCGCGTGGTCTTGATGACCCCGCCGATGTTCGCGGAGGAGAATCCGCGTAACGGTCTTGGCGAGGATCCGAACGTCCGGCTCGCTCCCTTCGCGGCCGCCTGTCGCGCGGTGGCGGCGGAGGCGGGGGTGCCTCTGGTCGACCATTTCGCCGGCTGGCAGGAGGCGCGGAATCGCGGTGAGCGCTTGCAATCCCTCACCACGGACGGATGCCATCCCAACAGCGCCGGTCACACCGACCTCGCCTCCCGCCTGCTCCCGGCGATCCTTCCCTCCATTCGCGAATCTTCCCCATGACCCTGAACCACCCACGAATCCTCCGTCTCCCCTTCATGCTCGCCGCCGCGGCGGCACTGCTACCGGTATCCGCCGTTTTCGCCGCCACGGTGGAAGGGCGGGTGCTGAACGCCGCGACCGGGGTTTACCTCAACAATGCCCGCGTCGTCGTCGAAGGCTCGACGCTCGAGGCGTTCACCGATGGCAACGGGGATTTTCGGATCAACGGGGTGCCGGCCGGCCAGGTGCGTCTCCGCGTGACGTACGCGGGCCTCGAGCCGGGGACGGCGGCGGTGCTGGCGGCCGAGGGCGTGCCGGCGCGGCGCGACTTCGAGCTGGATCTTCCGCGGGAGCGGACGACCGCGGGCCCGGGCAACGTCGTGCGCCTCGCCAACTTTATCGTCGAATCCACGCAACTGAGCGCGCAGGCGGCCGCGATCAACGAGCAGAAGGTGTCCCCCAACATCAAGAACGTGGTTGTGCTCGACGAGGTGGGAGACCTCGGTGACGGCAACATCGGGGAGTACCTGAAGTACACGCCGGGCATCTCGATCGTCTCGGCGCCGCAGACCGCGGGCACCGCCTCCATCCGCGGCATGCCGGCGGGCGGCGTCATCTTCATGGTTGACGGAGCGGAGGTCTCGACGCCCTCGGTCGACCGCAATTTCGACCTCGCCGCGAGTTCGGCGAGCAGCGTCGACCGCATCGAGGTGACCAAGGTGCCCACGCCCGATCGCCCCGCCAACGCGGTCGGCGGCACGGTGAACATCGTCGGCAAAAGCGGCTTTTCCAACCCGCGCCGCCAGCTCCGTTTGAACACGTACGCGGCCTACAACTCGAACAACCGTCTCGTGCCCCCGGGCCTCGGCACGCGGCTGGGCAGCGATCCGCGTTCCAACGAGCGGGCGATCCAGCCCGGGTTCGACCTGAACTACTCGCAGCCGGTCAACCCGTCGTTCGCGTTCACCGTCAACCTCAGCAGCATGCTGCGGGCGTACGACATGGACTACGACAGCCCCGCCTGGGACATGGTGCGGGGGGTGCTGACGACATCCACGGTGCAGAACGTGATGCAGGCCACCCAACGCCAGCTCGCCTCGACGACCCTCGACTGGAGGGTCACCCGGGACAGCTCTCTCCGGCTCAACCTCGAGCACGTGCAGATCAACACCCCCACGCGCCAGAATGTATTCTCCACCGCGTTCGGCACCGGTGTGACTGGCGACGCCAATTTTTCCCAGGGTGCGGCGGCGGGGAACGACGCCGTGCGCCAGAGCATGACCTACGGCGACCGGACGCGCGGGACTTCGGCGGCGGTGTTGCGCTTCCAGCATGAGGGGCGTCTCTACAAGATCGACGCCGGGGCGAATTTCTCGCGCAGCTGGGACGAGCGCGAGGATCTAGCGCACGGCTTCTTCCGCAGCATCGGCACGGCGTCGCTCGGGTCGCTCGTCGTGCGCGCGGACGACCTGCAAGGGGTTTACTCCCGGCGGGCCCCGAGCATCACCGCCGTGACTCGCGCCGGGCAGGCGGTCGACCCCTACGACAACGCGCAGCTCACCCTCGGCGGTCCCTCCAGCCAGCCGGAGCGGATTCGGAACGACATGCGCAGCGTGTCCGGCAACATCGCGCGGACCTTCCAGGTGCCGTTCCCGCTGACCCTCAAGACCGGCTTCACCGTGAATCGCCAGCGGCGCGACCGCGTTTCCGAGGCCCGCACCTGGTCGTTCTCGCCGCCCGCCGGCGTGAGCCGTCTCGCGGGCGCGCACGACCTCACGAATGAGACCCTTTCGCGCCAAGTTTTCTTCAGCGATACGCTGCAGGTGAAGTGGATCAGCCCCGTCAAGTTTTACGAACTGTTCAAGGCCCGCCCGGAGTGGTTCGTCCTCAACGAGGCCGCCGCCTACTCCTCCGCCGTCGCCAACTCCCGTTCCTTCCAGGAAACCATCCGCGCCGCCTACGTGCGCGGGGACGTCAAGCTGCTCGATAACCGCCTTTGGATCGTGAGCGGCGTCCGTTTTGAGGGCACGGCCAGCAGCGGGGCCGGCCCGCTCGACAGCGTGCGCGCCACCTATCAGCAGGATGCCAACGGCAACCTCGTCCGCGACGCGGCGGGCCGGCCGCAACTGGTGCCCGGGACCGCGATCGACCTCGCGCGGCTCCGCTACAAGGAACGCGGCGCGACCGCCTCCCGCGAGTACTCCGGGCTCTATCCCAGCCTCAACAGCACCTTCTACCTCTCCGAGGAGCTGGTGGCCCGGGCCGCCTACGCGAAGACCCTCGGCCGTCCGGCTTTGTCCGAGGTTGTTCCCGGCATCACCGTCTCCGACCCGACATCGGTCGTCCGCACGGCGACGATCATCAACTCCGGGCTCGCACCGTGGTCGGCCGACAATTTCGACCTTTCGTTGGAGTCCTACGGCATCAAGGGGGCGGTCGTTTCGGCAGGTCTCTTCCGGAAGGACCTGAAGAATTTCTTCCTCCAGGTGCGCGCACCGGCGACGCTGGCGCAGTTGGAGAGCTTCGGCCTGAACGACGACTACCTCGACTACGAGGTCATCACTAAGACCAACGGCGGCGAGGCCTCGGTTGAGGGCTACGAGGTGAGCTGGCGCCAGTCGTGGCACTTCCTGCCCGCGTGGGCGCGCGGTTTGTCGACCTTCGCGAACGCCACGATCTCGCGGGCGTCGGGCCCCAACGCCGCCGACTTCACGCCTTTCGCCCGCAAGAACATCAATTGGGGGCTGAGTTACAACCGGCGCGCGTTCTCCTTCAAATTCAACGTCGCCTACGCCTACCGGGTGTCCGGCGCCCTGAACGCCGCGAGCGCGACGATTCCCGCCGGCACGCGCACCTACGTGGCTCCGCAGATCACCCAGGACTGGTCTTTCGAGTACCGGATTTCGCCGCGCTTCACCGCCTACGGCGGCGCGCGCAACTGGAACGGCGCGAACAAGCGCACGGAGCGCTTCGGCAACGGCGCGCAGCCGTGGACCCGGCCCCAGGTCTTCCAGAACTTCGGCACGCTGGTCACTGTCGGACTCCGCTCGCAGTTCTGAGCGCAGCACCCTGAGTCCCCGCGTTACGATCGTGAGCTTCTATCTCCCGTTTATTCGGCTCCTCGCCGTTCTCCTTTCCGTCGCCTCCGGGCTGCGGGCCATTCCGGCCTCCGCGGACAACGGTGGGATCATCGAGTCCTTCGTCGCCCGCGCGACCGAGGGCAATCCGCGCCACACCGAGTCCGACGTGCTCGTGCGGCGAGATGGCAGCCTGCTGGTCGCCTGGTCGGATTTCTACGCGGGCTCCCGCGACGACGCGCCCGCACGGATCTCGGCCGCGGTTTCCGCCGACGGCGGCCGGACGTGGGGGCCGCGATCCACCCTGCAGGAGAACATCGGCGGCGCGAACGTGATGTCGGTCTCCTTCCTGCGCTCCCGGACCGGCGACGTGCTGTTCTTCTTCCTCCAGAAGAACTCCCTCACCGACCTGAAGGCTTACGTGCGACGCTCGACCGATGACGCGCGCACTTGGGGTACGCCGACGCTCGTGACCGCGGACCCGGGTTACCACGTCATGAACAACGCTCGCGTGATCCAGTTGCGGTCGGGACGCCTGCTGGCGCCGGTCGCCTCGAGCAAGCAGGTCTGGACGAAGAATGATGACTTCCGCACCTCGGTTTACCTGTCGGACGATGACGGCCGCACGTGGCGTCGCAGCCGCACCCTGCTCTCGGCGCCGAAGCGCGGCGCGATGGAACCGGGGCTGGTCGAGCTCAAGGACGGGCGGGTGATGCAGATCATCCGCACACAAACCGGGTTCATCTGGCGGTCCTTTTCCAGCGACGGCGGCGAGACGTGGACGGACGCCGCGCCGTGGGATGTCGAGTCACCCGAGTCACCCGCGACGCTGGCGGTGACGCCCGGCGGCGATTGGTTGCTCGTGTGGAATCCCAAGGTCGTGTGGAGCAACCCTGAGAAGACCGTGCTGGGTGCGAACCACGGCGGGGCCCGCACCCCGTTGGCGACGATGATGTCCGCTGACGAAGGCAGGACATGGAGTCCCTCGCGCAACCTCGAGGGCAACCCCGATTCGACGTTCGCCTACACGAGCGTGACGTTCCATGAGGGCCGCGCGCTGCTGACGTACTACGATTTCCCGAAGGGCGGAAAGCTCCTGTCGCTGAAGTTCAAGAGCGTGCCGCTCGCGTGGTTCCGCGCGGCGCCGTGAGCGGGACTTACGCTAATCCGCCTCCCGGTTCTCCACTTGAAGTCCCGCGATGCGGGAGGACTCGCGGCTGTTACGGGTCACGAGAGTGGCTCCGAGCAGCAAGGCGTGGGACGCGATGATGGTGTCTCGATCGCCAATCTTGTGTCCCGCAGCCTCCAGTTGGTTGCGCACCGGCGCGTAATGCCGGGGGAACTGTGGTCCCAACAGCTCCATCTCCAGTTGTCCTCGGAGTGATTCCACGCGGCAGATAAAGCGGGTCGTTCCCCTTTGGCGCCGCGCCTTTTCCGCGCCGAACTCCAGCTCCGCCATGACCATGACCGACAGGCGCAATGAGCCGGCGGCAAACTCCGCCTGCATCCGCGTGGTGAGGGAAGGCGACTTTCCGGAGAGATACGCCGAGAAGGCGTTGGCGTCAGGCAGGTAGATCATTCCCAGTCGCGTTTGATGTTGGCCGCCTGATTGCCGGCGACCTCCGGAAAGTCAGGGCAACTTCCCCCCGGCGCCGCGAAGGCCCGGATCCGGCTCGCCCGGGCCTGCTCATCGTGCACGGAAAAGCCGTCCGCAGTCCGGACTAGTTTGACCGTGGACGACTTGAGGCGGAGCGCCTTCGGAAGACGAAGAGCCTGCGAGTTTCCCGACTGGAAGACTTTCGCGGTGATGGCGGTCATGGATATACGGTAGATACAGCAGCGACGCTCGTCTAACCGCATCAGTCGCCGGAAGCGCGCCCGGCGTCACTTTGCCGTGTAGCCGCCGTCGACGACGAGGTTGGTGCCGGTGATGTAGGTGGAGGCGTCGCTGAGCAGGAAGACAACAGCGCCGGTGACCTCCGACGCCTCGGCCATACGTCCGAGCATGGTCATCTTGCCGTAACGTTCGAGGAAGGCGGGTGCCTGCGGGTTGGCGGGGTTGTAGATGCCGCCGGGGGAAACAACGTTCACGCGCGCCTTCTGCGGGCCGTAGTGTGAGGCGAGGTGGCGGGTAAGGTTGATCATGCCGCCCTTGTGAAAGAAGTAGTCGGGCGGGACCCCCATCGTCGTGCCCTCGTACAGCCAGGGGTTCATCCCAATCATACCCTGCATCGACGCGATGTTCACGACGCTGCCGCCGCCACCCTCGGCGATGGCGTCGGCCATCGCGCGCGTGATCGCGAAGAAACCGGTGGCGTTCGTCTCCATCGAGGCGCGCCACGCGGCGAGATCGTCGCCCATTTTCCGCATCGGGCGGGAGACGGCGTTGAACACGAACCCATCGATGCGTCCGTGGGCCGCGAGCACGCGGTCGCGCAGCGCATGCACCGAAGTCTCGTCAACGATATCAACCGTCTCGGCGTACACCCTGCGTCCCGCGGCGCGCTCGGCGGCGGCGTGGGGCTCCAGCTTGGCCGCGTCGCGCGACGCCACCACGAGTGTCGCGCCGCAGCCCGCCAGGCCCGAGACGAGCGCGCGCCCGAGCAGACCGCTCCCGCCCGACTGCACGATCACCTTGCCGGCGAGGGAAAAGTTGGGAGTAGACATCGGGAAGGGCGAAAGGACTAAGGGTTCAAGGGACGAATGGACTGACGGCGGAGGATTGGCTGTTGGGCGCTGATTTTTAGCCCTTTAGCCCCTTGGTCCTTCGTCACCCGCCGTACGGGGAACGGGCTTTGGGTTTGAGGTCGGCGGGGAGGCCGTCGACGTGGCCACGGACGAGTTCGAGGCGTTGTTTCACGTAGGCGCCTAGGGCGAGTACGTCGGCGCCGATGTTGAAGACCTGCGTGCCCTCGGCGACGAGGTCGCTGAACGGCTGGAAGATGCCCGAGGACATGATGAACTTGCCGTGGCGGCGGGCGGCGGCGGCGACGCGCTTGCGGGCGGCGACTACCTCGGGGTCGTCGATCTGGCCGACCTTGCCAATGCGGTGGCTGAAGTCGCCGGGGCCGAACATCAGGCCGTTGTAGCCGGGCACGGCGGCGATGGCCTCAACGTTCGCCAGCGCTTCGGGCGATTCGATCTGCATCACCACGACCCGCTCCTCGTTGGTGTGCCGGGTGTAGTCCGTGATCGGGATCAGGCAGTACTTGCCGTCGGTGTTGCCGCCGTCGAGCGGGCGTTTGCCGACCGGATGGCAGCGCACCCAATCGACGATCTGCCGCGCCTCGTCGGCCGAGCCGACGTGGGGCACGATGATGCCGGTCGCGTCGGCCTCGAACGGCCGGATGTAGTCGCTGTACGAGCCCTTCGTGATACGCACCAGCGAGTCCATGTCGTGCAGGCGCGCGGCGCGGATCTGGTGCTCAAGATTCGTCCAGTCGTTGGGGACGTGTTCGTTGCAGATCCACACGGCATCGCAGCCGCAGAGACCCGCGATCTCGATGACGCGCGGGTCGTTGAGGTTGGCCTTGAACGAGGTGACCAGCTGGCCCTCGCGCACGAGGGAAAGCAGGCGGCTGCGGCGAAGTTTCATGGGGAAAGTGAGGCGACGATTTCGCCGATGCCCACGCGGCGCGAGCCTTCGTTACGGCTGCGGATACCGGCTACCAAGACGGACATCAGCTCGATCGTCTCGCTGAAGGCGTAGGTGGGTCGGCCGCCACGGGCGAAGGCGATGAACTCGAGCAATTGTCCGCGAAAAGCGGTGTAGGTGTCGGCGAGGCGCAGCGTGACCTGGCCACCGGTGCCGCAAAGGTGCAGGGTACCGAAGGTGGCGCCGCCATCGGCGATGACCGGAAGCGTGATCTGCACGCCCGAGCGATGCGTGAGGTGGGCGATCTCGACGCCGGCCGCGGGCGATTCCAACCGCACCGAATCGAAACCCGTCCCGAGCAGACGTGCGATGGGCTCCAGCAGGTGGATGCCGTAGCGTTCCCAGGTCTTGGTACTGACGCCCGAGATCCAGCGCAGTTCCCCGAGCGCGGCGCGTCCCGCGCCTTCGATGTACGGCACAATCTCCGGCGCATAGCGCAGCCCGCTCGAGGAAAGGAGACGCGCGCCGGCTTTTTCCCACTGCGCGAAGGTGCGCAGGTCCTCGACCGTTAACGCCAGCGGTTTGTCGATGAAGACCGGCAGGCCGGCCTCCACGAACGGCCGCGCGCGGCGCACGTGGTCGAAGCCGTCGTCGGTCGCGATGAGCACGGCGTCGACCTTGCCGATCACGTCCTCGGGTTGGGCGACGACGTTTGGGATGAGCGCGGCGGCCGCGACGGCCGGAGCCTCGGCCGGGTTGTCGGTCCAGAGATGAGTCACCTGCGCTTCCGGAATGCGCACGGTGCCGGCGGGCTGCGCGCCGAGGTAGCGCGGGATGACCGGGTAGGGGCAGGCGGCCATCGCCTCCGGATCGAAACCGTTCACGATGGCGGACCAGGAGTACGGATGCCCGTTGCCCGGGATCATCCCGAGCATGGCGAGACGCAGCGGTGAAGTCATGAGAGGGCGTGGAAATCAGTCAGAACCCGATCGGCTTCACCACGGAGACACGGAGGCACGGAGAGTGGGGGAGAACCATCATGCCCCACGGAACACACCGAAAACACGGAAACTAAACTTCCGTGGATTCTGTGTGTTCTGTGGGCATAACTGCCGGGGCTCTTCATTCGAATCTGTCGCTACCGCACTTCCACCCGCGTGCCGGTTTCAGCGGAGGACAGCGCGGCAAGGTTGAAACGAAGTGTCTGTGCCGCGTCCTCGAGGGAGCAGAGTTTGGCGGGCTGTCCCTCGATTTGATCGAGGAAGGCGTTGGCCTGCGCGATGAAATGGGAGTCGCGATCCGGCACCGGCGTGTCGTGCCACGTCCAGTCGGCCGCGCCGGCGGCGAAGGTGCCCCAGCGCTGGCGGTGGAGCTCGATCCGCACGCTGCCGCCCGCGGCGTTGAATTGGATGACGTTCTCGTTCGGCGCCTGGAATTGATTCAGGGCGTAGCTGGCTAGCACCCCACCGTGGCGCGCGGTGATGTGCACGGTGTCCTCCACGTTCACGCCCTCCAGCACCTGGCGAGAGCAGTCGCAGGCGAGGCGGTCGGCCGGACCGATGACGCTCTCCACCCAGTTCACGACATGCGTGATCGCGTCCTGGATCGCTCCGCCGCCGGTTGCGCGGTCGCGGTAGTAGATATCCCGGTAGTCGGGCCGGAACGCCGGGTAGCATTGCCCGCTCACGGCAGTCACCTCGCGCACCGGGCCAAACTCCCCGCGTTGGATGAATTCGCGCGCCGCGACGAGGAACGGAAAAACCCGGTAAACGTAGGCCACCGCGGCTTGCCGCCCGGTACGATCCCGCTCCGTGATCAGTTCAGCGACTCCGTCCAGCGAGGTGGAGAGAGGTTTCTCGATCAGCACATGCCGGCCGGCCGCGAGCGCCGCGCGCGCCAGCGGCACGTGGGTGTGAGCCGGGGTGCAGATCACGACCCCCGTCACGTCCCCGCGAGCGATCGCCGCGTTGGCATCGGACGCCACCGGCACGCCGTACGTCGCCGCCATCCGCTCCCGGCGCCCCGCATCAGCGTCGCACGCAATCACGCGCGCGCGCCCCGTCTTCTGGAAGCACCGCAGGTGGCGCTCGCCGATGCCGCCGCAGCCGATGACGAGAACGGAGGTGGAAGGCGACATGGAGAGGGAGGGACGGGCGCCGGAACCGGACGGGGCGGGTCCGCGGGACGAGGTTACTGGGTGGTCCATCCGCCGTCGACCACGAGACTGTGGCCGGTGACGTAGCTGGCGGCGTCCGAAAGCAGGAACAGGGTCGGTCCGACGATCTCCCCGTTGCGTCCGACGCGTTGGAGCGCGGTCTTGCGGTTCAGCTCGGCGATGAAGTCCGGATGCTGCGCCTGGACGGCCGGGTTGGGAAACGGTCCGGGCGTGACACAGTTGCAGCGGACGCCGTGCGGGCCGTAGTGCACCGCGAAGTACCGCGCGAGCTGCAGCAGGCCGGCCTTGCCCACGCCGTAGTCGATCGGGTTGGGCTTGAGCGGTTCCCGGTAGATCCGAGGGTCGGGTGCAACCACCCCGTACATGCTGGCGAAAAACACGAGACTGCCGCGTCCCCGCGCCTTCATCGCCTCGGCGGCGGCCCGGCCCAGCGCGAAGGCGGGCGTAAGCCCGCGAGTGAGCGTGGCATCGAAGGTCGCCGCCGGCAGCGACTCGAGCGTCTCACCGGACGAGGAGGCGTAGGCGAGGTGGACGACACCGTCGGGCACGCCGTGACGGCCCACGACTTCGGCGACGAGGGCCTCGGCCGCCGCGGCGGAGTCGACGTTGGCGCTCACCGGCGTCGTGCGCCGGAGCGCGGCCTCGCGCACGAAGGCCTCGCTCCGGCCAGGCAGATCACAGCAGACGACGGTGGCGCCGGCGGCGTCGAGCGCCGCCACGATCGGCCGGCCGAGGTAGCCGGCTCCGCCGGTGACGAGGATGAGCTGGTCGGAGAGGACAAGCGGGGGAGTCATGAGAGGAGGGGGCGATAGGGAAGGGCGGCGAGTGCGGCCAATAGCCAGGTGAAGTCAGCGAACAACCGGCTCCGTTCGTTACTCCAGCGGCGTCAGCTCGATGTGGCGGTACCAGATTTCGGCGCCCTCGGTCTGGAAGAAGATCTTCCCCTTCGTGACGCTCAGGCCCCAGGCACGGTTCACGAGCTGCCCGTTGACGAAGTATTCCAGGGTGTCGCCCCGGCAGACGATTTCGCAGCGGGTCCATTGACCTAGCGGTGACTCGATATCCTGCGGTCCACGGACTCCGAGGGTGTCGGTCCACTTGGGATCGCGCCCCCACCAGTTGTGCCGGCCGCCGTCTTTGTAGGAGATCTTTTCCCCGCCTGCCTTGTAGTACTTCTGCTTGCCGTCGATCACGCCCTCGCTTGTCAGCAGGAGGGTGGCCGGCTGGCCGGCGTCGTCCTTTCGGGTGGCGTTGACGACGAGGATGTCCCCGGTGCCGCCTTCGATGATCTGGAACTCGTACGAGGTCATCCACGGGCTCTTCTCGTTGGGGCCGATGCAATGGAGCAGCACGCCGGAGTCGCGCGACTTGTCCCGGCGGTTGCCGTAGGTCGGCCCGCCCCACTTGTAGTCGAAGGTGAGCCGATAGTGGGAATAGACCTGTTTCGTGACGATCCCGCCGTAGTAGGCGGTGTCGCCGGCCCCGCCGGAGACGCGCAGCTGGCCGTCGACGACGGTGAAGATGCCGGGATTTTCATGCTGGGTCTGCACGGTGTAGGTGTACCAGCCGTCGAGATCCCGGCCGTTGAAGAGCTTGATTGACCGGGGGCTGGCCGCGGCGCCGAGGGCGCCGGCCAAGCCGGTCGCCAGGAGAAGGAAACGGAGGTGCTTCATGGGAGAGGGAAGGGAAATTCGGAGGGGACGGGCTGACAAGGCCTAGCGAAAATCGAAGTCGTTCGGTTGCTGCCACTGAATCCGGGCGGCGAATACGCTATTGTCGGCTCCGCGCGGATTATCGACCGGAATGATCAGTTGCGGGCTGAAGGTCTGCATCCACTCCGCCACGGTCACCCAAGTTTCGTCGGCGCTCACCTCGGTCACGCCGAAATTTCCCAGACGCGCGCCGCGGTCGGGCACGAGGATGCGCTCGGTGGAGCGCCGGACGACGAGTTTCTCCGGGTCGATCTGCCCCATGAACAAGGGCGCGCGGTGCCGAATGACATGATCGTTGCTCGCGCCGCGGCGGGTATAGACGAGGAAGAGACCGTCACGGTGGGTGACCCAGTGTTGCTGCGTGTTGTAGTTGCCGAGATCGGTGCCGTCGTCCCAGCGCCAGAGTCGCGGGGCGTCGAAGTTGAGACCGTCGGAACTGGTGGCCACGTAACCGGCCGTGTCATTGCGCAGCGTCAGGTAGAACTTTCCGCCAAACCGGGCGAGTGACGGCTCCACGAGTCCGCGTCCGCCCTTCACGGCGATTTCGGCGCCCCTCTCGAGCACCGTCAGCGTGGTGCCGTCGAAGCCGCAGCGGAGGACGCGCGAGCGGTTGTCGGCTTCGCCCTTCCGCTTGCCGTACACCGGCAGCAGGATTTCCCCGTTGGGCAGGTCGACGCGCTGCACCGATCCGGCGCCGGAATTGAAGGAGGCGGGGTCGTCCGCCGGAAGGTCGAGCGTCCGCCACGGGGTCCAGGTGCGCTGGATTGGGTCGTACACCGAGTAGACCGTCTGGCGCGAGAGCGTGCCGTCGACGCGATTCTTGGTGTAGCGGACGGTGTGGCCGATGCCGAGGAGCTTGCCGCTCTTCGCATGCCACTTGGGCCAGAAGTCGCTGGCGGCGACGACGACGCCGTTGGGCTCGTTGCGCCGGCCGAGCGTGTCGGTGTGTTCGTAGGGTCCCATCCAGGCGCGGCCGAGATCGTTCGAGCGCATCTCGGTCAGGGCGAAGAACACGTCGCTGCCCTTGAGCCAGAGCTTCTGCATCGTGAGCACGAAGGCGGGCGAGCGGTTTTCGCCGCGGGGGACGATGCCGGCGCGGGGATGCACCCAGCAGTAATTGCCGTCGTAGCCGCGCGTCACGGTGTCGAGCAGCACCTTGTACTGCACCACGCCGGTCTCGACGGGCGCGCGGTCGGCGGCCAGCGCGGCGGAGCCGAAGAGGAGGGCGGAGGCGAGGAGGAGGGAAACCGGACGGGGCAGTGGGAGCATAAGAGAATCAGGGAAACCGGCCTGGGCGTGAAGACCGCGGCGAACGCGCGGCGGGCTAGAAATCCCCTTTCACGCCGAGCGTGAAGAGCGAGCCGGTGTACTGGAAGTAATCAAGTTGGGTGTAGTCCGGGACGCCCGGACCGCGGGTGCCGGTGCGTTTCACCGAGTGGGTCAGATTGCGGATGCTGGCGTAGACGGCGAATCCCTTCGCAAAGCGGTACTCGCCCGACAGGTCGATTCTCGTCTGCGGCGCGGTGTACGTGTAGCTGCCGGCCGGCACCACGGCGCTGGGGGCCACCGGGCTGCCGCGCACCCACTTGTTCTGCACCACGTTGATCTTTCCGATGAATCGCGCCCGGGCGTAACTGGCACCCCAGCTGAGGTCGCGGGGCGAGAAGTTGGCGAAGTCGTCGGCGTTGGGGCCGCTTAGCGCCAGGCTCGTGACATTGCCATAGAGCTGGATCCCCCGACCCCAGCCGGGGAAGAACGCCACCAGGGATTGCCGGTAGGCAATCTCGACCCCGTCAATCGTAGCCCGGCCGAAGTTGCGCTTCGTCAGCACGTCGTAGGCCAGGTAGTCTTCGGTCAGGCCGAACTCCGCGAGCAGTTCAGGTGTCGCCGGGGAGCGGACCGTGCCGAAGAAATTGGTGATCTCCTTTCGAAACAGGCTGACGGAGGCGGTCCCGCCCTTCACCTCGTACGACTCGAGCGAAAGATCGTAGTTGTTCGCGGTCCAGGGACTGAGCCCGGCGTTGATCGCGGTGATGGTCCGCGTGGCGGCCGGCGAATCGGGATCGGTGATGGTGATCCCGGGGATGATCTCCGCGAGGTTCGGACGGCCGATGGTCTTCGCGTAGGCGGCACGCACCAGGAGGTTCGGTGCCAGCTCGAAACTCGAATTGAAGCTGGGATAGTAGCCTTCGTAGATCCGTTTCGCCCGTGAGGCCCGCTCGGTGTACTGCAGGCGGGCCCGGGCGAGGGCGTCGGTGGTGATCGGGATGAGACGGCCCGCGGCGTCGCGGCGGAACGCGCCGGTGGCGTCGCGCTCAAACGTGGCGCCGATGTCGTTGCGCGGCCCCAGGCCCTCGTCGCGCGTTTGCTCGAAGCGCACGCCGCCCACGAGCCAGAGGCGATTGGAGAGGAGCCGAATGTCGCCCCGCACGTAGGCCGCCGGAATCGTCTCCTGCAGCCGCTTGGACGTGTTGACCTGGCTGGTGTACTGCGCGGCCTGCTGGGCGACGCCCGAGACGAAGTAGCCCGGTTGCTCCCGGGACAGGCGGTGCAGTTTGTAGGGGCTCAGCCATTGCACCTTCACGGACTGGCCGGCGGCGTCGGTGAAGTTCGTGCGCGCGGAATACTCCTCCGCGATCAGGTCATGGTTCCGCGCGACCTGGGCCGCGGCGCCGCCCGGCGGGCTGAACAGCACGGAGAAGGCGCCGCCGCGGCTGTCCTTGGTCTGTTGGTTCACCAGAGCGCCGACCTTGATCGAGAGCGGAAACGCGGCGCTGAACTCGCGGCGCGCGTTGAGGCCGAACCGCACGATCTCATCGCTGACCCGCAGCGGATTGGAGGTGGCGCCCGTCACCGAGTAGTTCCTGCCGTCGAACACATCGACGGGACGGCCCGCGCTGTTGGTGGCGGTGAGGATCGCCGATCGTTGCTGGCCGATGGCGTCGAGCCCTTCGTAGCGAACGGCGAGACCGGCCAGGCTGGTGGTGATGTTGTTGAAGAACCCATCCTCCGTATCTTTGCGCTGCAGTCCGCCGAGGGAGTAGGCGGCGTTGGCGTCGATCTTCCATCGCGTCCCGTCGTAACGGTAGCTCAGGGCCGTGTGGCGGAGTGTCTTATACTGGGCGGTCCAGGTGTTGAAAACCTGGCTGACATTGCCGACCGCGGTGGGCGCGCCCTGGCTGAAGGTGGGGCCGCCGGTGGCGTTCGCGCCGACCGTGGAGGTGAGATGAAACTGGCGGGTGAAGACCGTCTGGTTGGAGCCCTGGAAACTGGCCTGCACCACGTGGCGATCCGCGGGCTTCCAATCGACCGACACGGAGGCGAGGTCCCGCTCCTCCGTGAGGATCAGGTTGCCGGGCCGGTTCTGGGTCTGGATGCCCCGCACGCGGTCCCAGACGGAGAAAAGGTACTGAAAATCAGAATACCGAGGGGCGCGTGAAAGCGCGAAGGTGAAGGCGAGTTTCCGATTGAGCGGGAGAATGTAGGAGAGATTGAAGGCCGGCTGCGTGGAGGGGACGCTCGTCTTGGGGTCGGGGCCCGCCTGCCGGCGAAGGCGGGGGTGGAGGTCGCCGGGGCCGCCGAGTGCGTTGTGGGTGAGAAACGCGTTGTACGACAGCAGGGGCGTGGCGCGGCTGAAGCCCGACTTGCTGATGATGTTGATCGTGCCGCCGATGGCGTTGGCGGGCATCTCGGGCGTGGGCACCTTCGAGACCTCCACGCGCTCAACATTGCCGCTCGCGCTCAGGCCGAGATCGAAGGTGCGCGTGCCGTCCTGCGATGAGGCCATCTCGGCGCCATTGGCCATGACGATCGTCCCAGTGGCGGGCATGCCGCGAATCCCGGCGGCCTGTGGGGTCTGCGGATTGTACTGCATGCTGACCCCGGGGACGAACTTGAGGAACTCGCCGACGTTGCCCTCGCCCATGTCGCCGAATTCGTCGAGGGAGATGACGTTCTTGAGGTTGGGTGCGGTCCGGCGCTCCTGCAGCGCAATCGCCTGACCGTTCATCTCGCGCTCCTTCACCGTGAACACGTCGAGCACGACGACGGAGCCATCGTCGCGTTTTTCGCGCCGGGCGAGGGCAAAGTCCTGCCGCAGGACCTGGCCGGGCGTGAGCCGCACCGGCACGGTCTGCGGCTCCAGATCGGCGAACGAGGCGCTCACCTCGATCAGGCTGCCGGCGGGAACTTGGGCGACCCGGTATTCGCCGAGCGCGTCGGTGAGGGTCTCGAGGTTCGTGCCGCGAATCGCCACCCGCGCGTGATTGAGGTAGTTGCCGCTGGTGGTGTTGAGCACGCGTCCCTCGATCACGCCGGTGAGCTGGGTTTGCGCGGCGACGGTGACGGCCAGCCACGGAACGACGATGAGCAGCCAGGGCGAAAGGGAGAACAGCCGGATCGGGTGGTGCGACGATGAAGGCGCAGGGCGGTCGGGAGCGGTGGACTTCATGGAGCGCGGGGAAAGTTGGGCGGAGGGAGCCGTGGCCGGCTGGAAACCGTGCCCTGGGTGGTGCGTAGGTGCAGCCCTTTTGCTGCCGGGAGGCGCCGCCGCCGCCAATCGCGGGCTGCTTGTATTTTTGAGATACACCGGAGGCGCCTATCTCCTTGACGGTGGCGGTGCCGGGGAGCTGGGTTGCAGGCGGTGAGCGCGACGCGACCAGGCCGGGCGCGCGAGGCAGCTCATTCCTCCTCCAAGCCATGCAACGCATTCCCCAGCGGCTCACCCTGGTTCACCAGGTTGAGGGTATCCTGCGCGAGGGCATCCGCGGCGGAAAATGGACGCGTTTTCTGCCCGGCGAAATGGAGCTGTGCCAGCGTCTGCAGGTCAGCCGGACGACCCTCCGGGCGGCGCTCGCCACGCTCACCCGGGAAAAGTGGCTGCGATCGGCGCGCGGACAATCGCGCCAGATTGTGAAGCGCAGCGCACCGCGGAACGAAGCGAACCGTACCGGCCGGATTTTGCTGCTGACCGGAGCGCCGGTCGACCGGTTGGGCGGCAGCCCGATGTTGTTGCTCGACGAGCTGCGCCAGCAGATGGCCCAGGCCGGATTCGATCTCGAGGTGCACACCGGGAGGGCCGGGTTGGCGCAACGACCCGAGGCGGCCCTGGAGCGTCTGTTGCGCTCCCGCCATCCGGTGGCGTGCGTGCTCTTCAGTGCCACGGCGGCGATCCAGCGTTGGTTCGAGGCGCGGGGTTTGCCGTGCCTGGTGGTGGGCTCGTGTCATCCCGGGGTGACCCTGCCCGCGGTCGAATCCGATTTTCTCACCGTGGGGCGGCACGCGGCCCGGCAGTTTGTCAGCCGCGGGCACCGCCGAATCGCGGTGGTCGTGCCCGCACTCGGCATGGCGGGTGAACCCAAGATGGTAAGCGGAGTGCTCGCCGGGACTGAGGGGATCGAGGGCGTCACGGTGCGCGTGGTCGAGCACGACGGCACTCCCGCGATGCTCCGGCGCCGGATCGAGGGGCTGCTGCAGTCGAAGCCTCCGACGGCGCTGCTGGTCGCCGGCGCACCGTATGTCGTGTCGGTGATGTCGATGCTCGGCCGGGCCGGCATCGGCGTGCCAGCGGAGATGTCGGTGATTTCGCGGGACCATGAGCCCTACCTCGATTTCCTCGTGCCGGAACCGACCCGTTATCGCGTGCAACCGATGCAGTTCTCCCGGCGGCTTTCGCGCGCGGTGCTGGCGTTGGCCCATGGTGGGAGTGTCCCGCTTCGCAGCCGCCTGATTCTGCCGCAATTTGTGCCCGGGGGCACGCTGGGTTACGTGTCTTAGAAAGTAACATGTCCGTGGCCCTTGCCGGGGAGACCGGTCCATGGCTCCGTCGCCCCATGTCCCCGATCTTCGCCGGATTTTCCGTTGGCCGCTGGCTGCTCTTCGCCGTGGCTTTGGTGCCCGCCGGACTGGAGGCAGAGCCGGAGATGCTGCGGCTTTGGGACGGGGCGCCTCCCCGCTCCGTCCCGTCCGCCGCAGCGGAAACGATCGACGCCGCCGGGACGGTGGGAAACGTGAGTGTGCCGGCCATCGCCGTGCACCTGCCTCCTCCGGAGCGGGCGACGGGACAGGCATTCATCGTTTGTCCCGGAGGATCGTACAGCCGCGTGGGGTTGTTCACCTCGGGGATGGGGACGGTGGATTATTTCGTGCCGCAGGGGGCGGCCGTCATCGTGCTGAAGTACCGCACGCGGCCGCCGTCGACCCAGGTGGTGGAGGATTCGCTCGCGGATGCCAAACGGGCGGTGCGGCTCGTGCGCCATCATGCCGCGCGCTGGAGAATCGATCCGACCCGCATCGGGATGATCGGATCTTCCGCGGGGTCGCATCTGGTGCTGAATCTCGCCACGCACTGGGACCGGGGTGATCCGAAGGCGGTGGATCCCGTGGATCGCCAGAGCTGCCGGCCGGATTTCATCGGCCTGCTCTGCCCCTGGCCCAACGCCCAGCCGGTGACGGATTTTCCGATCGGGTCGGAGACGCCACCGGCCTTTGTGGCCTCAGCCCGGGATGACAAAGTGGCGCCGACGGAGTTTGCCGAGGGCATCGCGGCGGCGTATCGGCGGGCGGGAGTGGAGTCGCGCCTGTGGATTCTCGAAAAGGGTGGCCATACGGCTTTCAAGCTCGGGGCGAACCGGGGAGAGGGAGCGCGGTGGCCGGAGCGGTTTTCCGCGTGGTGGATGGAGAGATTCCCGGGCGGAAGGGGTGGCGTTCCGCCATGACCGCCCCGGGCGGATTCCGGGAGCGGGTCGACCGGCTGGAACGGCGGCCCGGCTACAAGTGGATCGTCGTCGGTCTGCTCTTCTTCTCGGGTTTCCTGAATCTCGAGGATCGCGTGGTGATTTTTTCCGTCATGCCGCTCCTCCGGCAGGAGCTGCACCTGTCCGACATGTTTGTCGGCGCGCTGATGTCGGTCTTCCTGTGGACCTACGCGTTGTGCTCGCCCCTGGCCGGGTACTTTGGCGACCGGATGTCGCGTCAGCGGGTGATCGTCGGTTGCCTGGCCTTGTGGAGCCTGGTGACGATCGCCGCGGGGCTCGTGACTTCGCCGGCCCAACTGATGACGACGCGGGTGCTGCTGGCGGTGACGGAGGCGTTCTACCTCCCGGCGGCGCTGGCGATCGTGGCCGACTACCACCCGGCGGCGACGCGCGCCAGGGCGGTGGCGCTGCTGATTGTCGGCATGAACCTCGGGCCCATTGTGGGCGGGGCGGGTGCCGGGTGGATCGGGGATCACTATGGTTGGCGGCCGACGCTGATCGTCCTCGGCGGCGCGGGCATGGTGCTCGCGTTGTTGCAGGCGCTGTTCCTCCGCGACATCGCGGTGGGGGCCAGCGAGGGCGCCGCGCCGACCTCCGCGCCGGCGGCGCGCGCGAGCCTGTCGGCGACCGTAACGGAAATCCTGCGGACCCCGTCGGTCGTCGCGATCATGGCCGCGGTGGCGATCTTCTCGCTCGGAGCGTGGATGCTGATCACGTGGCTGCCGCTCTTTCTCTACGAGACCTTTCGGATGAACCTGACGCAGTCGGGCTTCTTTGGGAACCTGGCCATCACGGGGCCGGTGTTCATCGGGGCGCTCTGCGGCGGCCTGCTTTCGGATTATGTGGGAGCGAAACATCCGAAGCGGCGCATGGCGCTGCTGCTGGGCTTCTACGTCCTGGCGATCCCGTGGCCGATCCTGTTTTCCGTGTCCACGGGCCCGGTGATGGTGCTGGGCAGCGTGTTTCTGTTTCAGCTGTGCCGCGCCTTCGGGGAGCTGAACAGCCATCCTCTGATTTTCGAACTCGTCGCGCCGGAGAAGCGATCGACGGCGGTCGGGATGTCGAACTGCCTCAACTCGCTGTGCGGTGGAGTCGGCGCGCTGGCGGTGGGCCAGTACCGGGAATCGCTGGGTTTCCAGACCGTCTTCGGTCTGGTGCCGATTGTCATCGCGCTGGTGTCGGGTGGGCTGCTGCTGGCGTACCTCAAGTTTCTCGGCCCTGATCTGGCCCGCGCGGCCAGCCGGCGGGAAAAGCAAACCAGCTGAGACGGGGCGAGGCAATTGAACGTAGCCGTCGACGCGGCGGACGAAACGGTGCGCTGGTCTCCAACTGCCTCGGTACCTCGGCAGCTGCGATGGTGCTTCGACTTCGAGGCGACTGGACCCGGGTGAGTGGAGCGTGCGTCCGCATCGCACGTGCTGAGAAGCAGGGATGGCCCAGGCCGAAATCACTTTCCGAATCCTGCCCCCTTCCGACTCCTGAGGCATCCAACCCGCCGCCTCGCACGTCTTGGCGCTGTGATGTTATCCCCGAGGCCTTTGTTGTTCCCCCCACTCGCCGTCATCCTGTCCTTCGCCCTGTCCGGCGCGCCCACGGTGATCGTTGGCGCCACCGTTCCGGTCGTTGAGACCTGGACCCAGTGGCGCGGTCCCTCCCGCGATGGCAAAGTCGCTGGTCCGACCTGGCCCGCGAATCTGAGCGAGGACGCTCTCCAGCAGACCTGGACCACCCCCCTCGGCCCAAGCTACTCCGGGCCCATTGTATCTGAGGATCGTGTCTTCGTGACTGAGACCCGCGACAAGACCACTGAAGTCATCCGGGCGCTCGACCGCCGGACGGGCCAGGAACTCTGGAGCCACTCGTGGGCGGGGGCCATTTCCGTGCCGTTTTACGCCAAGTCCCGGGGCGATTGGATCCGCGCCACGCCGGCCACCAACGGTCGACTCGTCTTCGTCGCCGGCATGCGCGACGTCCTGGTCGCCGTCGACGCCGCGACGGGCGAGAAGCGGTGGTCGGTCGATTTCGTGCAGAAATACGGCACCGGGGTCCCCGACTTCGGCCTCATCTGCTCCCCGCTGCTCGACGGCGAGGCGATTTTCATCCAGGCCGCCAACTCCCTCGTGAAACTCAAGCAGGAGACCGGGGAAATCCTTTGGCGCTCCTTCGAGGGCAAACCCGGCGTCATGTCGGCCGGTGCGTTTTCTTCGCCGGTGCTCTCCACCCTCCACGGCCGGCGCCAGATCGTGGTGCAGTCGCGCGAGCACCTTGCGGGCATCGACCCGGATTCCGGCGAGGTGCTCTGGTCGCACCCGGTGCCGTCGTTTCGCGGAATGAACATTCTCACGCCGACGGTGTATCGCGACGCCGTCTTCACCAGCAGTTACCAGAATCGCAGCTGGCTTTACTCGGTCGCGAAGATCGAGGGGGCCTTCAACGTGCAGGAGACTTGGAGCAACAACGCCCAGGGCTACATGTCGTCGCCCGTCGTCATCGCTGACCACGCGTACCTGCACATGGGCAACGGGCGGTTCACGTGCATCGACCTCAAGACCGGCACGCGCGTCTGGACCTCCGATTCCTTCGGGAAATACGTGAGCCTCGTCGCGCAGGGCGACCGCATCCTCGCCCTCGATGAGCGTGGCATTCTCATGCTAATCAAAGCGGACCCGAAGGGCTTTCAGTTGCTCGACCAGCGCAAAGTTGCCGCCGAAGACACCTGGGCGCACCTCGCCGTGTGCGGCGAAGAAGTGTTTGTGCGCGAATTGCGCGCCCTGAGCGTCTTCCGTTGGCGGTTGCCCAAGGTCACCGCCAGCCTGTGAACGGCAGCCGCCAGCGGAGTGGCCGCCGGTCCTAAGCCGGATCCAGGCAATCGGAGGTCACCACGAAACACACTAAACACACGAAAAGAACTCTTTTGGAAGGGAACCAGATGTTCTCATGCGATCACCATTCAGTGATACGATCGCCCTCCGTGCTTCTGCCCCCAACTTCATCATTTTGTGTGTTTCGTGTGTTTCGTGGTTAATTCCGACCGAATTGTTCCGGCTAAGAGCGACGCCCGCGGCGCCCGCGTTCAGCACGAGCCCTTGAGGCCAAAGCTCCGGTCGGCTCCGGTCAGCTCCGATGGGAGTTCTTTCGTACAGTGGAGTCGGGCGTGGTCCGTGGCGGGCTCACGAGCGGATGGAACATCCCGGCGGCGAAGAACGACCTGAGGAAAAGGGAGATTTTGCGACTACACCTCATCAACCGGGTGAGGGACGGGGCCGACCCGGGCGCGGTGACCCCGGAGCTGGCCGCAAACGAACGGGTGCACTCCGCCTGAGGTTCATCAATCTCCCTCCCCTTGGTCCGCATCTCTCGGGCGCCCCTTCTTCCGTGGTAGCCGGGCTCGCTGAGCCCGGTTCTTCGTCGCTCCTCGTTTTGCTTTTCCGGGGTCGGCCCTTCGGACTGGGCCGGGGCAGGCGAGCCCGGCGACCATTCGCGTTGCGGCAGGCACGGATCGGCAGGATCGACTTCGGATGCGAATGTCTACAAACGAAGCGACGTCCTGGCACCCGCGTCCCCCCGCCGAGCGAACCCTTGCCCCTCCCATGCCTCCGCATCCGACTGACCTCGCTCAATCCCCCGGCCGACGTAGCGCCTTGGCCGCGCTGTGCCTCACCCTCGCATTGTCCGCGTTGGCCGGCGAGCCCGCCACCGGTCTGATCGTCGGCCGCGTGCTCAACGCCACCAGCGGCAATTATCTCAACAATGCGCGCGTGACGATCGACGGCACGCGGGCGGAGGCCTACACGGACGAGAGTGGTGATTTCCGTCTCGGCCCGGTCGCGGCCGGCACGGTCCGCCTCACGGCGGCTTTCTCGGGCCTGGGTTCGCGGAGCGTGACGCTCACGGTGCCGGGCGGCGGCACGGTGCGGCACGAGTTCGAGCTTGCGCTCGAGGGTGGAGAGGCGGGCCGGGGCGGAGCCGCCGTGCTCATGGACCGGTTCACGGTGCAGGCGAGCGAGCTCACGGCGCAGGCGGTGGCGCTGCAGGAGCGGAAGAACGCGCCGAACATCAAAAACGTCGTCGCGATCGAGGCGGACATGGGCGAGGGGAACGTCGGAGAATTCCTCAAAGCCATCCCGGGACTCGCGCAGGATCTGAACCCGCAGTCGCCTTCGTTCGCCTCGATTCGCGGCATGCCGAACAGCGGCACGCTTGTCACCACGGATGGCGCCGAGGTCGCTACCTCCGGCATCTCGGGCCGCGCCGTGGACCTCGGGCTTGCCGCCACGGGCAACATCGATCGCATCGAGGTGAGCAAGGTGCCGACGCCCGACATGCCGGCCAACGCCGTCGGCGGCAGCATCAACCTGATCAGCAAGAGCGCTTTCAGCCGGAAACGGCCGCTGCTCACTTACAATGTCTTTGCCACGGGGACGACGCGCGATGGCTATCGCAGCAGCGGCCTCGGGTCGCTGTGGGGCCGCAGCGAGGGTCCGGACGCGAAGTCGGACATGAGTCGCATCAACCCCGCCTTCAACCTTTCGTACCTGCGGCCGGTAAACGACTCCCTCGGGCTCACGTTTTCACTCAGCCACTCGAATCGCTACACCGACTGGGATTTCCGCCGGCCGACCTGGAACAAGGTCACGGGCCTGAAGACGGCCGACAACTTCAACGCGCTGCCGTTTGGCGAAGAGAAATTCCTGCTGGCCGCCAAGGCCGACTGGCGGCTCGGGCATCACCAGTTAAGTGCGAGTGTGTCGTATTCGACGCAGGACATCTTCACGCGGCAGTTCCCGGTGGTGACGACCTTCGGCGCCGGGGCCACCGGCGATGGCACGTTCACGCAGGGCGCGACGACCGGTGTCGGCTCCGTGACGATGTCGCCGTCGGGCAACAACCAGGACAAACGACTCAGCCTGGTGTCGGTCGGGCATCGCTATCTCGGGCAGAGTTGGACTAGCGACGTCAGCGCGAGCATCTCGAAGTCGCGCTTCAAGTTCAGCGACATCGCAGACGGGTTTTTCAGCAGCATGAGCGCCAACCTGACTAACCTGGTGTTGCGGCAGGACTTCCGGGACCCCGAAAACACGCGGATCCCGGCGGTGACCGCGTTCAGCCGCACCGGGGCGCCGGTGGACGTCTACGACGGCAACCAACTCACGGTGAACACGGCGGGGAGCGCGGCGCAGATCATCGACGACGAAGTGAAGCGGGCCGGCTTCAACCTGTCGCGGGACTTCGGGCGCTCCTTTCCGCTGGTGCTGAAGGTCGGCGTGGCGATCAACCAGAAGCGGAACGACATCGCGGCCGGGGCGAAGACCTGGACCTTCACGCCGCCCGGCGGCACGCCCGGGAAACTGGCTGCCGGCCATGACCTGATCGCGGAAAAGTTTTCTTCGCTGAGTCGGTTCACCGACATCAACGGCCGGGCCGTTCGGATCAACTTCCTCAGCCTGTCGAAGCTGAAGGCGCTGTATGATGCGAACCCCGCGTGGTTTGTGCTCGACCAGACCAACGCCCACATCAACGCGGCCAATGCGAGCAAGGAGATCGAGGAAACGATCAAGTCCGCCTACGTGCGCGGCGATCTGAAGCTGGTCGACAACCGGTTGTGGCTGGCCGGCGGCGTGCGCTTCGAACGGACGGAAGACGAAGGGGCCGGGGTGTTGAACGACATCCGGCTGACCTACCAGCAGGACGCCAGCGGCCGGTTGATCGTCGACGCGGCGGGCCGGCCGATCAAGGTGACGACCAACGCGCTCGAGAATGCGAAACTGCAATACACGTTGAAGGGTTCGCGCGGGGAGAACGCCTACCACGGATTTTATCCGAGCCTCAACGTGAGCTTCAACCTCACGCCCCGGCTCGTGGCGCGCGCCGCTTATGCCCGCACGATCGGTCGGCCGAATTTCCCCGAGATCATCCCCGGGCTGACCATCACCGATCCCGGCGCCGTCTCGGGCAACCGCACGATCACGGCGATCAACGGCACGCTCCAACCCTGGACCGCGGACAACTACGACCTCACGCTGGAGCTGTACGAGGCCAGGGGCGCGACGGCGTCGGTGAGCCTGTTTCAGAAGCAGATCACGGGCTTCTTCATCACCACGCGCACACCGGCCACGCTTGAGGGCCTCGGTGCGTTCGGCCTGGGCGACGACTACCTCGACTACGACATCATCACCAAGCGCAACGGTGGCGAGGCGAGCATCTCCGGGGTCGAGCTCGAGTACCGGCAGACCCTGCATTTCCTGCCGGGCTGGGCGCGCGGCGCGCAGGTGTTCGGTAACCTGACGAGCATGCGGCTGGGCGGCGCCAATGCGGACGACTTCAGCGGTTACACGTCGAAGACGGGCAACTGGGGCCTGAGCTTCACCCGGCCGCGGTTTGGCGCGCGGGTGGCGGTCAACTACACCGGACTGCGCCGGATGGCCACGGCGGCAGCCAGCGCGTCGGTGCGGCCGGGGTCGTACAATTATTATGCCCCGCAGACACGCATCGACGTTTCCGCCTCCTACATGATCAACCGGCGGGTGTCGGCGTACTTCGACATTCGCAATCTCACGGGTGTGCCGCTGCGACGCGGTACGTGGAGTCCGGATACGCCGCACTATGCGCGCCTCGACGTGCTGCAGTTCGCCGGCGCGATGTTCACCCTGGGCCTCCGGGGCCAGTTCTAAGCTCGGCCCCGCCGGCCGGGGCCAGCGATTCCAGCTTCAACCTAAACACCTTATCTCCATGCCTGATCTCACCTCCCCTCGTTGCGGTTTCATGTGGCTGATCCTCGCGGCGTTCGCCGCATCTTGCCCGTTGTGGGGCGGCGCGCCCGCGCCGGTCCCGGCGGCGATTACACGCTATGTGGCGATCGACAACGTCTGCGCCTGGCCGATGCTCGTCACTCTGCCCGACGGCTCGTTTGCCGCCGTGATTTTCAACCGCCCGAGCCACGGCCAGATCGAGGGCGATGTGGAGTGTTGGGTGAGCCGCGACGGCGCGTTCTGGGAAAAACGCGGCCATCCCGCGCCCAATGAACCGCACACGGTGCGCATGAACATCGCCGCGGGGCTCGCGCGCAACGGGGACCTGCTGGTGCTGTGCTCCGGCTGGACCGACGTGAAGCAGCCGGAACGGCCGAAGCAGGCCGCGTTTCGCGACGCGGTGCTTCCGATCTGGGTTTGCCGCTCGGCGGACGGCGGCCGCACATGGACCCAGCACAGGCAGTTTCCCGCCAACGAGGGCGGCTGGATGCCCTTCATTCCCTTCGGACCGATTCTCGTTGGCGCTGACGGCGCGCTGCACGTGTCCTGTTACGCGGGCGAGTTCGCCGACCCCGCCAAGAGCACCAAGACGAAAGGCTGGCGCGCCTGGCACTTCCGCAGCGATGACGACGGCCGCACGTGGCGGCGGACCTCGGTGATCGGACCGACCCACAACGAGACGGCGATCTTCCACCTGGGGGGACGCGATTGGCTCGCCGCGGCGCGCACCGATGCGATGGAGATTTTCCGCTCGACCGACGATGGCCAGACGTGGGGCGAAATGGTGCGCGTGACGGAGCGCAACGAGATCAACGGCCACCTTGCGCGTCTGCGGGACGGACGCCTTCTGCTGAGCTACGGCAACCGCGTGGCCGGGCAGTTCGGCGTGATGGCGAAGTTCAGCGGCGACGAGGGCCGAACCTGGGGCGCGCCGGTGCGTCTGGCGAGGAGCCTGGAGCAGGACTGCGGTTATCCCAGCAGCGTGCAGCGCGCCGACGGGAAGATCGTGACCGTGTATTACGCCAAGCGCGTGGAGAACCACGATCGCTACCACATGGGCGCGGCGATCTGGGAAGCGCCGGCGAAATGAGGACGGGTGCGTTCCGCCGGCGCGCGTCCTCCGGATCTCACTCCACGTTCAGCGTGAGCCGTCCGGTGCGGTACTCCTGGTCCCAGACGCGAAGGCAATCGGCGGTGAACTCCTCCACGCCGCGCGGATCGCCGCTCTGCTTCAGGAGTTCAGGCAGCCAGCGGTGACCGAAGCGCACGTGCTGGGTCTCGTCAGCAATGTCGTAGCGCACGAATTGCTCGCTCAGCCGGTCGCCCGCGCGCTGATGCGCCTCGACGCGACGGTGGCGGTAGGGGAACGCGTGCACCTCATTGCCCATCGTGAGCAGGCAGTACTGCACCGCCGGCGGAAACTGGCAGCGCCATTTCAGGATGTGCGTGTACTGCGGGGAACGAAAAGGATCCTTCCCGCGGCGCCGCATCCACTCGTAACCCATCAGCGCATGGCGGATCTCGTCGTACAGGTGCCGGGCCGCGTCGAGCTGGAACTCCCACGGCATCCCGCGCACGTGGTAAATCACCACCGCGACAGTCTCGGCCGCCAGAACCTCCGTGGAGTAGCGTTCGAACTCCTCCTCGGTGTGCGCGGCGTGCTCGTCCTCGGCCGGCATCGCCGCGAGGTCGGCCCCAAGCGTCGTGAACCTTTCATCCCGCGCCGCCTCCCGCGGGGGCGTGAACTCCAACCCCGCCGGGCAGGCTGCGGGATCATCGCCCCGCTTCTCCTCTCCCGCGATTCCTCCCGCGGCCGCCAGCAGGCGGGTGATGTGATTTTCCCACGTGTGGGCGCGCGCCGTCACGCGCCCCGCCTCCTCGGCCTCCGCCAGCAGGGGACGCACACGTTCCTGCTCCGCACGCAGATCAAGCAGGATATGCCGCAGCGCGCGCACGCTCGGCAGATCGCTGTTGGGAAACGTCGCGGTCTCGTGGTTCTCGAGCGCCGCGATCAGGCTGGGTGCCACCACGCCGTAGTAGGCCCGCGCCAGTCCCTGCTCGTCGGGCGCATGGATAAGTTCCGCTGTCAGGCGCAGCAGCGCGGGATCAGCCGGTGCCTGAAAGGCCGGCGACTGGATCTCCCGCAGACGCAGGTAAAGCGCGTTAACGTGGAGCGAGTTTTCCCAGATGGTGCGCCCCGCCTCGCACTTCAGTTCGAAGCGTGCGATCCGCGGCAGCCAACCGGCGAATACCCGCATCGTCTCGTGCAGCACGTGGCGGTAGCGGTTCAACCGGACGCGATTCGTGTCGATATCGAGGTCGGGGACGACGGCCGGGGTCATGATGAGGTAGGTTGCGTTAACCAGCGCGGCGAAACGGCTTGAGGCGAGACAATGCCGGTCCGGACCGGACGCAAATCCGAGCTGGTTCACCACGGAGCCACCGAGGCACGGAGGGAATACGGCCTGAGCGACAAGAGAAACGTGGAAGACTGGGTAGGCCGCGGAAGTCTGCCCCCTGTTGCCTCCGTTACCTCCTGTTAAAAAAACGCCAACAGGAGGAAGCCGAGGTAACGGAGAAGAGCTCGGGGTGCGGCTCACGGCTTCCGCAGTGCAAGGCGAGGACACGTGCTTTTGGCACGATTTTCCCGATCGCGCGATCGCCGCATGGATCTGCGCCATCCGCAAAATCCGCGGTTCAAGCTCGCCCCTTCGGGAACGCCTTCGGCGGTTCATTTGCCAGCATAGTCCGAGTCGCCGGACCCTGGCTACAAGCGAAGCCCACGTATTCGGGTCGACTCGTGTCCATCCATGGTCCGCTTCCCGCTTGAGCCTGCCGGGCGGCGAAGTTCGATGGGCGCGCATGCTCACCCCAAGCCCCGGGTCGTTTCGCGTCTGTTTGTTTCTTTTCGCCCTCGTCGCGGGTGCGACGCTTCCGGCCGCCGAGGAGGCTGCCGCGTCGCGCGACTGGCCGTCCTACCTCGGGAACTCCGCCCGCTCGCATTACTCCACGCTCGCGCAAATCCATCGGGGCAACGTTGCCGGGCTCCGGGTCGCGTGGACGTTCGACACCGGGGAGAAGGGTGAATTTCAATCCAATAATCTCGTGGTCGACGGGGTGCTCTACGCCGCCACGCCGGGTCGTCACGTCGTCGCGCTGGACGCCGCGACCGGGCGCCAGCGCTGGCGTTTTGATCCGAAATCGGAAAACGACGAGACGCTCGGGCGACGTTTGCGCGGGGTTATGTATTGGGTCGACGGCGAGGACCGCCGCATTTTCACCGCGGGCGCCACGCGGCTCTACGCGCTCGACGCCCGCACGGGCCAGCTGGTTCGGACCTTCGGGGAGAATGGCTCCCTCGCCCTCGGCACGGGCCTGCGTTCCGAGGGAAAGCCGGCCGTCGCCGGTCTTAATACCCCCGGTGTGCTCTGGCGCGATTTGCTGATCATCGGCGCGAATGTCGCCGAGAATGTGCCCGGCGCCGTGCGCGCCTTCGACGCCCGCACCGGCGCTTTGCGCTGGGTCTTTCATACGATTCCTCGGCCCGGTGAGCCCGGCAGCGAAACGTGGCCCGCCGGTGCGTGGCGCACCACCGGGGGCGCCTCTTCGTGGTCCGGACTCTCCCTGGATGAGCAGCGCGGCATCGTTTACGCCGCGACCGAGACCGCGGGCCCCGATTTCTGGGGTGGTCGCCGCTACGGGGAGAATCTCTTCGCCAACAGCCTGATCGCGCTCGACGCGCGCACCGGCCAGCGACTCTGGCACCACCAGTTGGTGCACCATGACCTTTGGGACCTCGATCTACCCGCGCCGCCGACGTTGCTCACCGTCAAGCACGGGGGGCGGCGCATCGATGCCGTCGCGCAGGGAACGAAGATGGGCCGCCTTTTCGTCTTCAACCGCGAGACGGGCGAGCCGTTGTGGCCCATCCACGAACGCCCTGCGCCAGCGTCGGAGATTTCCGGGATCCGAACCTGGCCGACCCAGCCGTTCCAAGAAAAACCGGCTCCGCTGATGCGGCAGATCTACTCGTCGGACGACGTCTCCGACATTTCACCTGCGGCGCGGCTGCACACCAGTGAGCGGCTGGCACGCGCGGGAGCTTTCGGTTCTTTTCCGCCGCCGCGCTGGACCGAAGCCATCCTCTTTCCCGGCTTCGACGGCGGTTTCGAATGGGGCGGATCCGCGGCGGACCCCGATGGGGTTCTCTACGCGAATCTCAACGAGATGCCGTGGGTCTACCAATTGGTGCCCACCAATCGTGAGGGATCCGCCATCGCACAACCCGAGCGCCAGTACCTCATTCATTGCGGTCCCTGCCATCGGCCCGATCAGGCCGGTGATCCTGCCAACGGTATTCCTTCGCTGGTGGGTCTAGCCTCGCGCCGCTCCCGCGAGGAAGTCGCGCGTCTGCTGGAGCAGGGCATCGGCCGCATGCCGCCGCTCGGCGCGGTCCCGGCGGCTCAACGCGGTGCGGTCCTCGATCATCTGTACGGTGTCGTGTCCGACGCCGGACCGGGGACGAAGAAGGGAAGGGCGACAGCAAAGAAAGGCGCGGCGTTAGGCGCGGAGGCGGATGATCCTCCCTACACGTTCGCCGGCTTCCGCCGCTGGCTCGACTCGGAGGGTTATCCCGCGATCAAGCCGCCGTGGGGAACGCTGAATGCGGTCGACCTCAACACGGGCGAACTCAAATGGAAGGTGCCGCTTGGCGAATACAAGGAGCTGACGGCGCGCGGCATCCCGCCGACCGGCACGGAAAACTACGGGGGACCGGTCGTCACCGCCGGGGGACTGATCTTCATTGGCGCCACCGCCGACGAGACCATCCGAGCCTTCGACAAAGAGACGGGTCGCGTTCTCTGGCAGGCCCCGCTGCCGTTCGGCGGCAACGCCACCCCCAGCACCTACGAAGTGGCAGGGCGCCAGTACGTGGTGATCTCGGCCGGAGGTGGCAAATCAGGGCGTCCCTCGGGCGGCATGATCGTGGCCTTCGCGTTGCCGGAGTCATGAGCCGTTGAGGGATACCGGAATCGCTCCGCGGATTGTCACCTCGGATGGAACCAGCGCTATCCCGCCACCACCACAACGTCGTTCAGCATGGCTTCCGAACAGCTCCGCGTTGGGTCAACCACGGATGAACACGGATAAACACGGATAAACACGGATCAGCGAGGCTTGGTGTAGCCGCGGCCGCCCGCCTCGGATCATGACGGAAAACATACCGCTGGGCTCCCCCGAACCGCTTCGCGGATTGTAACCACGGATAGCTCGGCCTCCGCGTACGCGGAGAGGGGCCGCAACCGTCTTCCGCGTCTCCCACGTTTCACCCGTCTTCCCGTTCAACCCCCGAATGCGCCTCATGGGCCTTTTCGCGGCCAACCGAACCGATGGCCGCAAAGCGTCGCAGGTGACGGGTGGCGGGTTCAATCCACCGATTGAGTTTGAACCGCGGATGACGCGGCGCGGCTCCAGTGCAATCGAGGTGCCGTGGGGCGTTTCCGAACTGCTCCGCGAGGGGGAAACCACGGAGGGACACGAATCGACCCGGATAAATGGGCTCGTTTGCAGCCGGTGTCCGCGGCCCCGACAACGGCCATGGTTCTGCAAACGGGAACGGCGGTTCGTTGACTCCGGCGTTTCGGCGATGACACCCGCCGCTGGGTCCCCACGCTGCGTCATCATTTCCCCGCCATGATTCGCTCCGCTCCGCGCTCCACGTTACTTTTCCTTTTCATCGCTACGATGGCCGCGGCTGCGCCCGCGCCGGTGCCATACACCATCAAGCTCGACGTGGTCACCGAGGGTATGAATGGCGACAAATGCTGGTTTCATCCGCGCGCCGGCGCGATTCCGGGTGCGTCGCCGACGGTTGTTCTCACGATGCAGCAGTGGAACACGAAGCGCAGCGATGTCTTCTATCCCGTCGCGTCGGGCGAGACGGTTGATCTCGGCGCGACGTGGACGCCGTTCGTCGAGCACGCGGCGACGCTCGGACGCCACCACCTCGACGCAAAGCGCGAGGAGGGTATTTGCGACTTCACGCCGAAGTGGCACGAGGCGTCGGGCCGGTTGCTCGGCACCGGCCACACGGTGTTTTACGATGACGACAAGCTGGTCGCGGTGCGCCCACGGCAGACGGTCTGGTCGGTCTACGAACCGGCGGCGAAGACGTGGTCGCAGTGGGATAAGCTGGCGATGCCGGCCGATCCGCGCTGGGGCAACGCGGGTGCCGGCAGCACCCAGCGGGTCGACCTGCCGGACGGCGACATCCTGCTTCCGGTCTACGCCAAAGAAATCAACGCCAAGGTGTATGCTTCGACCGTGGTGCGGTGCCGTTTCGACGGACGCACACTTCGTTACGTCGAGCACGGCTCCGAACTCTCGGTGCCGATCGATCGCGGCCTTTACGAGCCGAGCCTCGCGGCCTTCGGGGGGCGCTTTTTCCTAACGCTGCGCAATGATCAGGCCGCCTACGTCGCGCGCAGTGCCGACGGCCTGCGGTTCGAGGCGCCGCGGAAGTGGACCTTTGACGACGGCGCCGACCTCGGCAGCTACAACACGCAGGCGCATTGGGTGACGCATCAGGACGCCCTCTTTCTCACCTACACGCGGCGCGGCGCGAACAACGACAACATGGCCCGGGCCCGTCACCGGGCCCCGCTCTTCATCGCGCAGGTCGATCCTGACCGGCTAGTCGTGCTGCGCGCCACCGAGCGCGAGCTTGTGCCGAACAAAGGCGCGCAGCTCGGGAACTACGCCGTGGTCGACGTGAACGAGCGCGAGACGTGGGTCACGACCTCGGAGGGCATGGCTCCCGGAAACCCGGCCCAGTTCGGCGCCAACGCGCGCGTTTACGCGGCGCGGATCATCTGGGGAAAGCCCAACGCGGTCTGGAACCGGCATTGAGCTACCGGCGGGTAGTTTCAATCCGTCGACACGGAGCGCACGGAGAAAAAATCCGAGGGCACTGAGGTCAGGGAAGAGCGGGAGACGGCGTGCGTTTTGAAATTTATGGAGAATCCCCTGGCCCAAAAGACCTGCGATGTAGTTGCGGGTGTTACCCGGACGCTTCGGGAATGCCTTCGGCCTTCTAGTTTTCCCGCATGGTCCGGGGTCGGCGACCCCGGCTACAGGGAAGGATTTGCTTCACGAAGATCCGTGAGGGCGCCCTTGGCCGAAGGACCTGCGCTGTAGCCGCGGCTGTAGCCGCGGATTTTCCGATTTTCCTCCTTCCAATGCCGCCCGATAGCGGCCCTCTCGGTCACCCGCCGAGGTATGTCGCGCGCAGGCGCGGGTCGGCGCGGAGGGCGGGGCTTTCGCCCTGCATGACGATGCGGCCCGTCTCGAGCACGTACGCACGTGAGGAGACCTCGAGGGCGAGGTTAGCGTTTTGTTCTACCAGGAGGATCGTGATCCCGTGGGTGCGGTTTATTTCCACGATCTTCTCGAAGATCGTCGAGATAAGGCGCGGCGCGATGCCGAGCGACGGTTCGTCGAGCATCAGGAAGCGCGGGTTACCCATCAGGGCGCGGCCGATCGCGAGCATCTGCTGTTCGCCGCCGGAAAGCGTGCCGGCGGTTTGCGTGAGCCGCTCCTTGAGGCGCGGGAACGTGGCGAAGACGAACTCGCGGTTGCGCTCGTCGCGTGCTGGATCGGTCGAGAGGTAAGCTCCCATCGCGAGATTCTCGGAGACGGTGAGGTTGGCGAAGATCATGCGGCCTTCGGGGACGTGACAAAGGCCGCGTGCGACGATGGTGTGCGGCGCGAGGCCGGTGATGTCTTCGCCGGCAAAGCGCACGGCGCCAGACTTCGCGCGCAGAAGGCCCGACACCGCGCGCAGGGTGGTGGTCTTGCCCGCTCCGTTGCCGCCGATGAGCGTCACGATTTCCCCGGTGTTGATCTCGAGCGAGACACCGGACAGCGCCTGGATGGCGCCGTAGGCGACGTGGAGATCGGTGATCTGCAGCATGGGAATGGACGGCGCGCTTAGTGATGCGCGAGCGAAGAACCGTGGTCCTCGCCGAGGTAGGCCTCGATGACCTTGGGGTCGGCGCGGATCTGGTCGGGTGTGCCCTCGGCGATCTTCACGCCGTAGTCGAGTACCGCGATGCGCTCGCAGCAGCCCATCACGACCCGCATGGAGTGCTCGACCAGCAGGATCGAGAGGTTGAATTGCCGGCGGACCTGTTGGATGAGGCGGATGAGCTCGACCTTTTCGGTGGGATTCATGCCGGCTGCGGGCTCGTCGAGGAGCAGCAGGCGCGGGCGCGTCGCGAGGCAGCGCACGATTTCGAGCCGGCGCTGCTCGCCGTAGGGCAGGCTCCGCGCGGGGGCGTCGCGGAAACGGCCGAGGTTGAAAATCTCGAGCAGTTCGTTGGCGCGGGCCGCGATCGCAGCCTCGTCGCGCCGGAACGCCCCGAGCCGGAGCAGCGCGTGGCCCGGGGCGGTGGTGCGGTGCAGGTTGCAGGCGGCGCGTACGTTATCGATCACCGACAGCGAGCCGAAGAGGCGGATGTTCTGGAACGTGCGGGCGATCCCGAGGGCCACGATATCGTCGACACCGAGCCCACGGAGATCGCGGCCGCCGAAGCTGATCCGGCCCGAGGTGGGGGCGTAGACACCTGTGATGAGATTGAAGACGGTCGTCTTGCCGGCGCCGTTGGGTCCGATTAGTCCGCAGAGCTCGCCCTCGTTCACGGCGAAGTCGACCGCGTTGACGGCGGTGAGGCCGCCGAAGCGGATGGTGGCTTGCTCAAGGCGGAGGAGTTCGGCCATGGCGGGTCAGCCGCGGGGGCGGCGGGCCGGGAATTGAAACAGTCCTTGCGGTCGCAGGAGCATGAGCAGCACGAGCAGCAGGGAGTACAGGATCATGCGGTACTCGGCGATCGGACGAAGCACCTCGGGCAGCACCGTGAGCAGCACGGCGGCGAGGATGACGCCGACCGCGTTGCCCATGCCACCAAGGATGACCATGACGACGATCTCGATGCTGCGCGTGAAGTCGAAGCCCGTGGGGGTGATGGTGAGCTTGAAGTGGGCGTAGAGCCCGCCGGCGACGCCGGCGAAGAACGCGGCCACGACAAACGCGACGATCTTGTAGCGGGTGGGGTTTAGGCCCACCGCGGCGGCCGCAATCTCGTCGTCACGCGTCGCAAGGAAACCGCGGCCATAGGTGGATTCGACGAGACAGTGTACGACGAAGACGGTGACGGCTGCGACGGCGAGCACCCAGACGAGGGAGGTGCTGGCAGGGATGGCGTTGAGCCCGAGCGCGCCGCCGAGGACCTCGATGTTCTGGAAGATGACCCGGATGATCTCGCCGAATCCGAGGGTGACGAGGGCGAGGTAGTCTCCGCGCAGCCGCAGCGATGGCACGCCGACCAGGAGACCAGCTAGAGCGGCGCAGAAGCCGCCGGTGACCAGGGCGGCGAGGAAGACGGCCCCTTGCGTGACAGGCCCGGCGGCGGAGAGCTCACCGACCAGTTTTGGCGCGACGAACAGCGAGACGGCGGAAGAAAGGTACGCGCCGACCGACATGAAGCCGGCGTGGCCTAGGGAGAACTGGCCGGTGTAGCCGTTCACCAGATTGAGCGAGACGGCGAGTATGATGTTGATCCCGATGCCCGTGAGCACGTCCAGCAGGTAGGGATCGAGTCCGCCCGGGAAATTGGAAAACCCGTAGGCGGCGACGAGACTGAGGAGAAGGGCGACGTGCGGCCGCGGCATGGCTTAAACCTTCTCGATGGTCGCGCGGCCGAGCAGGCCGGCGGGCCGGAAGAGCAGGATCACGATGAGAATGGCGAACGCGATGGCGTCCTTGTAGGTGGACCACTGGCTGCCGCTGACGAACGTCTCCACCACGCCGAGTAGCAGACCGCCGAGCGCGGCGCCTGGGATGTTGCCGATCCCACCGAGGATGGCGGCGACGAAGGCTTTAAGGCCGGGCATGACGCCCATCAGCGGGTCGATCGAAGGGTAGTTGAGCGCGTAGAGGACCCCGCCGGCCGCGGCCAGGGCGGAGCCGAGGCCGAAGGTGAACGAGATGACGACGTCGTTGTTCACACCGACCAGCTGGGCCGCGCGCGGGTTGAGAGATACCGCGCGCATCGCCATGCCGATCTTGGTACGGTGCACGACGAGCTCGAGGCCGATCATCAGCAGCACGGCGACGACGATCACGACCAGCTGGTTGGACGACAGCACTAGGCCGCCGAGCGTGAAGTTGGCGGAAGGCAGGATCGCCGGGAATGTACGCGGCGCGGCGCCGAAGAAAACCTGCCCGGAGTACTCAAGCAGCAACGAAACGCCGATGGCGGTTATGAGGACGTTGAGCGTGGGCGCGCCCCGCAGCGGACGGTAGGCTAGGCGCTCGATGAGCATGCCGAGCAGCGCGCAGCCGGCCATGGCCACTAGGAGCACGACGAGCCCGCCCCAAAGTGTGCCCTCGGGGACGATCCGCCCGGCGAAATAGCCGATGAACGCCCCGACCATGAAAACGTCGGAGTGCGCGAAATTGATGAACCGCAGCACGCCGTAGACCATGGTGTAGCCGAGCGCGATGAGGGCGTAGATCGCGCCAAGCGACAGTCCGTTGAGCAGCTGCTGGAGGAATTCGGCCAAAGGGATCGGGGGAGGTTGAAACGCCGCCTAGCAGGGTCAACTCCGCGGTGCGGACCGCACTCTCAGGCCGTAAGGGGGCAGGACGTAAGGGGACAGGCTGATGAGGACGTAAGGGGACAGGCTGATGAGCGTTTAGGTGACCCGGCGCCGCCTTTAACGTACAACATCCTGAGTTTTTTAGGCAGGTTCCGTAGCCAGGTTCCGTAGCCTGTCCCTTGGTCTTATAGCCTGTCCCCAAATGGTCCAGCCTGTCCCCAGCGAGGCGAGCCTCAGTATGGAAGCCGTGGTAAGAGCTGTAACTGGACTGCTCCAGGTGGCCTAGGCCTATGGGCCCCGGCCGAAGATGGGGCACCGCGTCGCGTCTCCTACGGAGCTACCGTCTCGAGGAACTTGAATTTGCCGTCCCGCACCGCGATCACCACGGCTGCCTTGGAGGCATTGCGTTGGGCGTCGAGGGTTGTGTCGCCGGTGACACCGGGAAGGTTCTTCGTGGCGGCGAGGGCTTCACGTAGCTTGGCGCTGTCGGTCGTGCCGGCGCGTTTGATGGCGTCGGCCAGCACCATGGCGGCGTCGTAGCCAAGAGCCGCCATGGCGTCGGGCACCTCGTTGTTCCAACGCTTGCGGAAGCGTTCCACGAAGCCGGATACGGCAGGGGATTTGTTCTCGGGTGAATAGTGAGTCGAATAGTATGTCCCCTCGACAGCCGCCCCGCCGATACTGATGAGCTGCGGCGCTTCCCAGCCATCGCCGCCGAAGAGCGGGAGGTTGAGTCCGAGGTCGCGGGCCTGTTTACAGACAAGTGCGGCCTCCGTGTAGTAGCCTGGGAGAAATATACCGTCCACGTTTGCGGCTTTGATGGCGGTAAGCTGGGCCTTGAAGTCCTTGTCGCCCTCGGTGAAGCGCTGTTCGAGGGCGATGGCACCGCCATCTTGGGTGAAGCGCTCCTTGAAATACTTGGCTAGTCCGACGCTGTAGGCGGAGGAAACGGAAGTCAGCACGGCTACACGCTTCAGCTTCAGCGAGTTGCGTGCGAACTTGGCCATGACGACCCCCTGGAATGGATCGATGAAGCAAACCCGGAAGACGTAATTACCTATCTCGGTAACCTTCGGATTGGTCGACGACGGTGAGATCATCGGGATGCGAAACTGCTGGGCGATTGGCGCTGCTTCGAGTGAGCGCATGGAGGCGACCTCGCCGATTAGGGCGACGACCTTGTCGCGGGAGATCAGTTTCTTGGCAATGGTCGCGGACTCTCCGGCCTTGGACTGGTTGTCCTCGGTGATGAGTTGGATCTTTCGTCCGAGTACGCCGCCGGCGGCGTTGATTTCTTCGACGGCGAGCAGTGTGCCTTTGTGGGAGGATTGGCCGAAGGCGGCCTCTTTGCCGGTAAGGGATGCGAATTCGCCGACCTTAATCGGTGGTGGTTCCGCGGCACGAAGTACTGTGCTGAGGATGGCGAGGGCGGCGAGGAAGCGGGGGAAAAGGGGACGAAGCATGGCCTGAGGAGAGCAGGAAATACCTAGGAGGCAAACTGATCGGCGCGAGAACGGGAGTCCGGGTTTGCATGGGGTTTGTGCTTTCCGCGGTGGGAGAGGGTCGTTCAATTCGGAACGCGTGAGCACCTTTGACCGTTATCTTCTGCGCGAGTGGTTGCAGATTCTCGGGCTGGTGTTGGCGGCGACCGTGGGGTTGTTGCTGGTGCAGGTGATCTACGAGGACTTCAGATCGCTCAGCGAGTTGGGCGCGGGAGTGGCGCTGCTGGTGCGGTATGTGGCGGTGCGTGTGCCGAGCTTTCTTGCGGCGGTCCTGCCTTTGGCGCTGCTGGTCTCGCTGCTTTATGCCCTGGGGCGCATGCACCGGTCGAATGAGCTGACGGCGTTACGTGCGGCTGGCGTGGGCTTCGGTCGGATGATGGCGCCGATTTGGGCGGTAGGGGTCGCTTGCTGCGCGCTTTCCTGGTGGCTCAACACGGAAATCGTACCTTGGTCGGTCGAGCAATCGCGGGCGATCAAGGAGGATCTGGAGTTCCGGGGACAGACTGCCCGCGCTTTACCGACGGATCGGATCGGCGCAGTCCAAAGCGTGGCGTTTGATAATCCCGATGCGCGCCGGGTGTGGTTTATCAACCGTTTCGCGCGCGGGACGATGCGGGGCTATGGGGTCTCGGTATCTGAGTTGGACGCGTTGCGCCGAGAGCGCGTGCGCATCGTGGCGGCCGAGGCCTGGCTGGATATATCGCGAGGGGGGTGGGTCTTTCAGAGGGGGCGAGAGATGGTCTTCGATGTGGAGTCCGGGGAGCAGACGAGTTCCACTCCGTTCGAGGAAAAGTTTGCATCTGGTTACCGGGACGATCCGCAGCTGATGCTCTTGATCGACCGCAAGTCCACGCGTCTTTCCCTCTGGGAGTTGCGCGAACTGATCGTCCAGCTGGAAAAGGAAGGAAGTCCGAAGCTGGCGGCCTATGCGGTGGAGTATCACGGTTTGATTGCCGGGGTTGTGGGACCGTTGATTGTGATCGCGATCGCCATTCCGTTTGCGGTGACGGGAGTGCGGGTAAATCCGGCGGTGGGAGTATCTAAGTCGATCGGGCTCTTCTTTCTTTATTATGTACTGAGCACGGTGGCGACCTCCCTCGCCGCGCGGGGTGTTGTCGAACCTCCGGTGGCTGCCTGGCTACCTAACGCCGGGATGGCCCTGATCGCCGGCTGGTTTTTCCTCCGTCTCCGCTAGGGACAGTCCTCCTCTCTTCGCCTAGGGACGGCTTTGTGAGTCCTTGTGAGTCCCGCGGCCACCTTTTGCCGCCTTGTTGCAACCGCTGAACTGCTTTCAGAAACAGTTTTGACCTGAGTGACAGGTTGCCGCGCTTCATGAAGGAAAAAGCGGCATGCTGGACGCCGCCGATCCTTGTCCGCGCACCTCGGTCTTGGTGCGGAGATTCGTGTTCGTCGGATGGTCTCCGCCCTGCCGCCTACGCGATAACGCCGCGCCCCGTTTTCCTCAGTGGAGACCGGCGTCTTTTATGGGCATCAAAGTGGACAGTTCGCCCCAATCAGTGATTGGGGGTAAGGGTGATGCTGGATACCCGACTGTTTCCCCGGTTTTTTTGCGCCTTGCGGCCAGTGTCTCCTTGAGAAACGCCATTCCTCCTAATGCGCCTCCGTGGCTGAAGTACTTCACGCGGCAGCGAAGAACGGTCGCCAGGGGTAGTTTCCCTCCGGTTCTGAGTGCCTCGGCAAAATCGGCTGCTGAAATAGCCGACTTTCCCTCGCGCGGTGCTGATCCTGATGCAAAGATCCTTAGCCTGTAGCTCGCTTGAACCGCGCACCAGTCGGCTGAGTTGAATATCGACTGCAGGCCCTCTCTGGGGGCTTTGCATCCGGCCACAGCCTCAGCGTAGCCGCAGAAACGGTAGTCCTTCGGATCGGCCGCAAGTCCTGCTCTGACGCCGTTGAGATCGATGTACGCAGCGACCGTGGCCAATACATGCTCAACGTTTTCGACCAGAATGCTTTTGAAGCGTTCCGCCCAGAGCGTGCCGAATCGCCCGTGGGCTTGGTTGTACCAAATGCTGAAGCGCTGCTTCAGGATCTTCATGTATTGAGAGATGTCGCCCATCAGTGCCAAATGTCGTCTTCTCCAGCGTTCAGCTTCAGGTCCGTTCTCGATCAGCATCTTCTTCACGGTCGAAAATCGCGCTGGCTCGAAGTTTCCGGGGGTTGAGAAAAGCACGGCGTATCGTCGGAGTAATTCCTCGTCCGCCACCGGGGCTTGAGCGGGGACGCGAACCAAAACATGGAAGTGATTCGAAAGGATTGTGTAAGTGATGACCTGCAACCCGCAGTAATCGGCGACTCGCCAGATCATCCTTCTGAGCACTTCCTGGTCGGCCTGTTGGAAAAGCCGTTCCCCGTTTACGGTACGGGTGACACAATGATAGCAGGCTTCCCCGTCGCTAGGGTCTATCTTGATTCGGTTCCGCCGCATTTCGGAAGACTTGTGCAGCCGATTCCTCGAGGCTACGCCCGCTTGTACCCTAACTACGGGCGTTGTGTCTGTCCCCGTGCGCTGGGGCGCTGGGTTAAGTCTGTCCCTCCGCTGCTCGCTCAGGTGCGGAGGTAACTCGCGCCGTTCAGATCCAACACGGCTCCTGTCATGGCTGCGGGTGCGTCCATTGCACAGAAGACAGCGGTGCGGGCGACCTCCTCCGTCGTGGCCACCCGGCCCAGCGGATGCTGGGCGAGGAGTTCCTGCCCTTTTTCGCCATGAAGATGTTGGGCGGCCATTTCTGTTTCTACCCAGCCTGGCGCGATGCAAAGCACGATTACTTTGTGCGGCGCGAGCGCCTTCGCGAGTGATTGGCTGAGCGCGTTCAGTCCTGCCTTGCTCGCGCCGTAAGCCGGTGCGTCCGGCTCGCCGCGGAACGCCCCGCGTGAGGAAATGTTGACCATGCGTCCACCGCCGGCTGCGGCCATCGATCGGGCGGCGAGATGGCTGAGGTGGGCCGGCCCGAGCAGGTTGGCCGCCAACGTTGTCCTCCATGTTTCGCGCCACGAGTCCGTCGACGTCGTCAATGGCGGATGCTCCGTGAATATACCGGCATTGTTCACGAGAATATCTATCCGGCCAAACGAGGAGAGCGCCTCGCCCCATGCCCGGTCCACGCCATCCTCAGTAGAGAGGTTGGCGGCGATTACCTGATGTCCGTCTCCTGGTAATCCCTTGCGAACGCCCTCCGCGAGGTCGCGCCGATTGTTACAATGGACAGCGACGCGGCAGCCTCGCGCGGCTAGCGCCCTCGCGATGGCTGCTCCAATGCCTCGCGAGGCGCCGGTTACGAGGGCAAAGGGACGGGCGTCAGACATCGCACTTTCGTTAGCTCCCGATTTTCGGACCACTCGCCGGTGAGGACTCGAGTCCGAAGTCGGAGAAATCGTTACAGATTCCCTCGTGCGCCCGGTCCTGTTTGTAGATCTGCAGGATGCGCGCGTGTTCTTGATCCGTCGTCGGGAAAATCCGCGGAGGTTCCCCGGGCAGTAGCAGCGCGGTGTAGGCACGCCGGCGATCTACCATGCGACGGATCACGAGCATGGCAGGACGCTGGCGGGAAAGCTTAAATTCGCCAGCGGGAATCGCGCTTTCAGGGCGAAATGTACCCTAACTGGGCGTAGCTCGGAGAGGAAAAGTCCCAGGCAAGCGATACGAAACCCAGTCCTTCGAAGGTATGTCATAACCTCAGCCTTACCCTGCTTGCGGGCCCCGCTTCTGGGCGGCAATGGGCTAGGGGAACGTGTGGATTGAGAGTGGCCCTTTTAGGGCAAGCCCGTCTAGGTGAGCTTTTCAGTCTGTCCCTCGTTTTGTCCTAACAGCCTGTCCCTACGGTCTGCACGCGTTTGAATCGGGTATAGCCTGTCCCTCGGCTGGAACCTTAGTGCCAGTTGAAGTTAAAGCTGACGCTGATCCGATCCGCGTCGACCCGGTTGGACGGCACCTCGTGGCGCAGCCAACTCTCGAAGAGTATCACGTTACCGGCCTCGGCTGGATAAGTGACGTGGGAGCGATTCTCCTCCCGGGCGCTCTCCCGTCGCGGTGGTGCCGCCATGAACCGGTCCAGACGCGGATCCTCAAACTTCAGTCCCGGACAGCCTTCCGGCGTGGCCACGTAATAGGTCCCGCTGATGAATGACAACGGGTGCAGGTGCAGCGAGTGCGCGACCGTCGGCGGCATGATGTTCAGCCACAGATCGGTTAGTTCCACCTGTCGTCCGCGCAGGTCCATTTCGAGGTGCCCGGCAAACCTTCGCATATGCCGTTCCAGCTTCCGCCCGAGATCCGCGAAGCTGCTCGAAAACCGGTGCAATTGGTTAAGTGAAGCGTAGCTCGTGTATCCGCCGGGATAGTTTTTCGCTGACCACCTCCGGCCCGCCCGGTCGTAATCCCGCAGCTGCCGGCACTCCTCCGCCAGATCTCGGTTGAAACGCTCAAGCCCCGAGCGCTGCAACGTCTCACAATAGATGTAGGTCGGGAACCAGGCGCGGACAGGCATGGCGCGATCGTAAACTCAAAGCACCCCGCCCATGCGGCGTCGCACCCATGGCACCAGCGCAAGGAACACTCCCGCCACAATAAACACCGCCAGCGCCTGTTGACCGAAGAAGCGGTCCAGCTGCCCCGCCTCGCCCTCGCCGAAACTCGCCGCCAGCACGCCGGCGAACTTGTTGCCGAACGCCGCACCGAGAAACCAGATGCCGAGCATCGCCCCCACCAAATGCCGCGGCGCCAGCTTCGTGAAGGTGCTCAAGCCCACCGGGCTCAGGCACATCTCTCCCATCGTCTGCAGCAGATAAAGGCCTAGCAGCCACAGCGGGCTCACGCGACCTTCCGCCGCGAGGCGCGCCGCTGGAATCATCAGACTGAAACCGAGCGCCAGGAAAAACAGCCCCAGCGTGAACTTCATTGGGCTAGATGGCTGCCGCGCGCCCAGTCTCGTCCAAGCCAGCGCGAACACCGGCGCGAGCAGGATCACAAAAATCGGGTTGGCCGCCTGATACCATGACGACGGCACCTCCACGCCACCCACGTGCGTGGCCGTGTAGCGGTCGGCGAAAAGACTGAGCGAGGTGCCCGCCTGCTCGAACAGGGCCCAGAAAACAAACGCCCCGATGAAGAAAAAGAAAATCGCGCCCAGCCGCCGCACGTCCTCCTGTCGCGAAAAACCAAACCACACCATCAGCGCCACCGGCACGAGGATGAACAGGTAGCGGATCCACGTGAATCCCGCGGTGTCCGAAAGTTTGACGATACCCCACAGCGCAAGCGTGCCCACCAGCGTAAGCAGAGGCTTGCGCCACGCGCCGGGAGCGGCCGCCGGCGCCGGTCCGACTTCCTTCAGCCCACGCCCGAAGACCGCGAACACCACCAAGCCGAGTACCATACCCACGCCCGCCGCCGCGAAGCCCCAGTGCCATGAGTGCACCGGGTTGAAGCCCCAGCCGGTGAGCAATTCCTTGAACTTGCTGTGCTGCGCGAGGAATCCCGTAGCCAACGGGGCGATGAACGCCCCGAGGTTGATCCCCATGTAGAAGATCGAGAAACCCGCGTCGCGCCGGGAGTCACCGGGCCGGTACAGCTGCCCGACCATCGCGCTGATGTTCGGCTTCAGCAGCCCTGTCCCGAGCACGATCAACAGCAGCCCGAGGTAAAACGTGAAGTCCCCCGGCACCGCCATCAAGAAGTGCCCCGCGGCGATGATGATCCCGCCAATCAGCACCGCCATTCGCGAGCCAAGGATGTTGTCGGCTATCATGCCGCCGGGGATCGACAACATGTACACCGACATCGTGTAGGTTCCGTAGATCAGGGCCGCCTTGTTGTCGGGCAGTCCCATGCCCCCCTTCGCAACGGGAGCCACCATGTAGAAGGTCAGCAGCGCGCGCATCCCGTAATACGAAAACCGCTCCCATAACTCGGCGAAGAACAGCGTGTAGAGAGGACGCGGGTGACCGAACAACTGCGGATGGGCGGGCACCACGGCCTCGGTCTCGATCGGGACCGGGCTGACGGGGGCGGGGGAACTCATGGGCCATGGAGCTTGGGCGGCGCCCTAGAAGCGGCAAACCGTATCTGCGGCGCCGGCAAAGGGCATCGGGTTTGCCTTTCCCTTCCGGCGCCGATGAGGTTCCGCTTCCTCCGCTCCCCACCGGCCTTTCCTTGCGCGCGCCCCCTTTTCCCGTCGTTCCATGAGACCACTTCTCGCGTTCCTGTTCATACTTTCCCTCCCGGGCGCGTTATCCGCGCAAAAGGCCAAGGCCGATGTTTTCGCCCGCATCGATGCCGGTCGCTCCGCGTACGACGACCTCGCCCTCAAAATCTGGGACTTCGCCGAGGTCGGTTACCGGGAGCACCGTAGTTCCGCTTTACTTCAGGAAAGGCTGCGCCAGGAGGGGTTCAAGGTGGAGTCGGGTGTAGCCGGCATTCCCACCGCTTTCATCGCCAGCGCCGGCTCCGGTTCGCCCGTGATCGGCGTGCTCGCGGAGTTCGATGCCTTGCCCGGCGCCTCGCAGGAAGCGGTTCCGGAAAAGAAGCCGCGCCCCGGAGCCACGGCCGGCCACGCCTGCGGTCACCACCTGTTCGGCGCCGGCGCCGCGCAGGCGGCCGTCGCGATCAAGGACTGGCTGCGCGCCAGCGGCCGCTCCGGTACGGTGCGTCTCTACGGCACACCGGCGGAGGAGGGCGGCTCCGGTAAGGTGTACCTGGTCCGCGCCGGACTTTTCCGCGATGTCGACGTCGCCCTGCACTGGCATCCCGCCGACCGCAACACGATCATCATGACGCCGTCCCTCGCCAACCGCTCCGGCAAGTTCCGGTTCAAGGGCGTCTCCTCGCACGCCTCCAGCGCTCCTGATCGCGGCCGCTCGGCCTTGGACGGCGTCGAGGCCATGAACCACATGGTCAACTTGCTGCGGGAGCACATCCCGGAAACCTCGCGTATCCACTATGTGATCACTCGGGGCGGCGAGGCTCCCAACGTCGTGCCCGCTTTCTCCGAGGTGTACTACTACGTGCGTCATCCCAGCCGCCAGGTGGTGCGCGATGTCTGGGATCGCGTGGAAAAGGCCGCGACCGGCGCCGCGCTCGGCACCGGCACCACCGTCGAATGGGAAATCACCGGCGGGGTCTACGACCTGCTCCCGAACGAGGTCCTCGGGCGTGTCATGCACGCGAATCTCGAGGTCGTCGGCGGTGTCATCTACGATGAGGCCGAGCGGGAGTTCGCGGCGAAGATCGGCCGCACGCTCCTTGGCAAGGCGCCTGCGCCCGAAGTGGCCGCGCTGGTTCCCCCGTTCAGCCCGAACCCGCCCCGCGAAGGCGCGGGCTCGACCGACGTCGGCGACGTCAGCTGGACCGTACCGACCGTCGGGGTGCGCACCGCGACGTGGGCTCCCGGCACCCCGGGCCACAGCTGGCAGGCGGTCGCCTGCGGCGGCACTTCGATGGGGCTCAAGGGCATGAACGTGGCCGCGAAGGTCCTCGCCGGCACGATGATCGATATTTTTTCCGATGGCGCCACGATCAAGGCCGCGCGCGCCGAACTCGAGAAGCGCCGCGGCGCGGATTTCCGCTACGAGGCGGTCATCGGTGATCGCGCCCCGCCGCTCAACTACCGCGACTAAGCGCCCGCCGCCGATGGCCGCCGTTGTTCCGCTGCTAATCCATCGTCCCACGGGTGCGGCCGCCCCGCTGGTCTTCGACTCACCGCACAGCGGGATGGAGTACCCGCCTGATTTCGCGCCCGCCGCCTCGCGGGAACAGATCGCGACGACGTGGGATGCGCACGTTGACGCGCTGTACCGCGGGGTCACGGAGGCGGGGGCGGTGCTGCTCGCCGCGACGTTTCCGCGGGCTTATCTCGACGCCAACCGCGCGGCCGACGATATCGATCAGGAACTCCTCGATGCGCCCTGGCCCGAGCCCGTGGCCCTGAGCGACCATGCGCGTCGGGGGATGGGGCTCATCCGGCGCTACGTCCTGCCCGGCGTGCCCATGTACCGCCGCCGTTTGTCGGTGGCCGAGGTGCGCCGCCGCATCGATCTCTACCACACTCCCTATCGCGCTGCCCTCGGGCGCGAGATCGACGCGGCCGCCGGACGCCACGGACGGGTCTGGCATTTCAATTGCCACTCGATGAAGTCGCGTGGCAACGCGATGAACACCGATTCCGGCCGCCCCCGTCCCGACATTGTGATCGGTGACCGCGACGGCACTTCCGCCGAACCGGCGGTCACGCGCTGGGTTACGGCGTACTTCACGGAGCGCGGCTACCGCGTGCAGGTGAACGACCCCTACCGGGGCGCCGACATCGTGCGCGCCCACGGGGACCCCGCCCGCGGGCGTTCCAGCGTGCAGATCGAAATCAACCGCGCGGTCTACCTGGATGAGTCGACCTGCGAGCCGGGCCTCGGATTCGCGCGCCTGCGCGACGACCTCTCTGGTTTCGCGCAGGCCGCGGCCGGGGCCATGGCGGCCGGTGCAGCTTGAGGATCTCCCCGATGGATCATCCCACGCCTTCCACCGCTCCACGCACCTTCCTCGAGCGGCAGCTCGCGCGGGTGGAGCGCTGGGGCAACCTGCTCCCTCATCCGGCCACGCTGTTCCTGCTGCTCGCGGCGTTCATCGTGCTGCTCTCTTGGGCGTTGAGTTCCGCGGGTGTGGGCGTCGAGCATCCGGTCACGCGGAAGGCGGTCGGCGCCGTGAATCTGCTGTCGGTCGACGGCCTTCGCCGCCTCATCACCGGGCTGCTTCCGAATTTCATCAATTTCGCCCCGCTCGGTCCCGTGCTCGTATGCCTGCTCGGACTGGCGGCCGCGGAGCACTCCGGTCTGCTGGGCGCCTGCGTGCGCCTCTTGGTGAATCGCACCCCGCGCCGCTGGCTCACGTGGGTGGTGGTCGGCTGCGGTGCGATGTCCCACACGGCGGGAGATATCGGCTACGTGCTGCTGCTACCGCTCAGCATGGCGCTGTTCCATGCGCTGGGGCGCCATCCGCTCGCGGGTCTCGCTGCCGCGTTCTCCGGGGTCTCGGGCGGTTTCGCCGCCAACCTGCTCATCTCGACGAGCGACGTGGTGCTTGCCGGTCTCACGCAGGAGGCCGCGCGGATCGTCGACCCGAAGTACACGGTCAATGCCATGGCGAATTACTACTTCCTCGGCGCCTCCGTCTTCCTCGTGACGGGACTGGGGGCGTTCGTGACCGAGCGCTTGGTGGAGCCGAGGCTTGGCCGTTACGATGGCGGGGCGCCGGCGCAGGACTTGCAACCACCGTCCGCCGCGGAGCGCCGCGGTCTCGCGTGGGCCGCGGGCGTCTTTCTCGCCTTGGGCGCGCTCGTCGCCGCCGGCCTGATCCCGGAGGGCGGCGTGCTGCAGGACCCCGCCAAGCCCGGGTTCATCCACTCCTACTTCATCAAGGGCCTCGTCTTTTTCATCTTCGTGCTCGGGCTGGCCCCCGCCGTCACCTACGGGATAGCCACCGGATCGATCCGGCGGGACACGGATGTCTATCGGTCGATGCAGCGGACCATGGAACTCGCCGCGCCGTACCTGGTGGTCGTGTTCTTCATCGCTCAATTCGTGAATCTCTTCGCGTGGTCCAACGTCGGTGTGATCCTCGCCGTCAAAGGCGCCGCGCTCCTCAAATCGCTCGAACTCGGGCCGGTGACGCTAATCGTCGGCCTGATTCTCCTCACCGCGACCACCGACCTGTTCCTCGGATCGGCCTCGGCCAAGTGGGCGATCCTCGCGCCGGTTTTCGTGCCGATGTTCATGCTGCTCGGGTACTCCCCCGAGATGACACAGGCTGCCTACCGCGTGGGGGACAGCCTGATGAACGTGGTCACGCCGCTCGCCTCGAACTTCCCGTTGGTCCTCATGTTCGCGCAGCGCTACGCGCCGCAATCAGGCATCGGCACGATGGTTGCCCTGATGCTGCCCTATTCGCTCACGTTCACCGCAGGCTGGACGCTGATGCTCGTGCTCTGGCTGCAGGCGGGTTGGCCGATCGGTCCGGGAGTTAAGATGCTGCTGGGTCAGTAGGCGACGCCGGCGTCTGGAAAACAAAAGCCCCCGCCGGTGGCGGGGGCTTGGGAAAAGGCCGGTGGCGCGAGGCGCCGGATCACTTCTTGGCCGGCGGGGGCAGCTGCGGGGCGGCGGCCGCGGCCTTGATGTCGAGGAGCTCGACGTCGAAGACCAGCGTGGATCCCGGCGGGATGCCAGGGCGGCCGTCGTCGCCGTAGGCGAGATGCGGCGGGACGTACAATTTGATCTTCCCGCCCTTGTTCATCTTCTGGATTCCCTCGGTCCAGCCCGGGATCACCTGGTCCAGCGGGAACTCGGCGGGTTCGCCGCGCTTCACGGAGCTGTCGAACTCGGTGCTGTCGATCAGCTTTCCGGTGTAGTGCACACGTACCGTCTCATTGGCCTTCGGGGCCGGACCGTTGCCCGGGGCGACGATTTCGTAACGGAGGCCGCTGGGAAGCTCCACGACGTTCTTGTTCTCCTTGAGCTTGGAGAAGAAGTCGTTGTTCACCGCCAGATTCTTGGTCTTCAGCTTGGCCACGTAGGCGGCTTGCTTCTTCTGCATGAAGTCGTCCATGAGCGGCCCGATCTTCTCCAGCTCGTAGGGCGAATCCTTGCCCTCGGCGGCGCCACGGAAGCCCTTGAGCAGGGTTTCCAGCTCGGCGGCGCTGAACTCAAGCTCGGTCAGCCCGACGCGCTTGCCGATGAACCAGCCGAATTCCTCGATCAGCTGCGCGTCCGTGAACGCGGGCTTGGCCGGGGCGGTGGCCGCGGCGGGCGCGGCGGGGGTCTGCGCGCCGGCGACGGCCGCGAGGCCGGAGAGGGACAGGCAGAGCGTGACGATGGATTTCAGTTTCATGGGAAGTGGGACGGACTGCGGCGGCGGGCCGGAGTTCCGGGGAAAGGCGGGAGGCGTGCCGGCGATTACAGGTTAAGGCAATCCCGATCTCCCCGCTTGTGCGGCCCGAGGCTTCGCGCATGGTGGGGAAACCCTCATGATGCCGGACCAGTTCTGGACCAGCCCGGACGGCCAGATTCTCGCCGTCAAAAACAAGGATGAGCGTCACGTCGCGATGACCCTGGCCTTCTGGCCCAGGAATTCCGCCGAGCTCGAGTTCCTGCAGGCGCGCCTCGCGGATCTGCGCTTCTCGGAGCGCAGCTCGCTCGCCCGCATCGGCGTCGAGATGCGGATCCGGTGCGGCCCAAGGCTGGAGGGAGGGCGGATCGAGATGGAGGTGGATGCCTTCCTGTTCGACGCCAGCTTTCCGAATGCGCCCTACTGGAAAAAGCTGATGCGAGTCGGCGCCCCGGTGGGGCGGCTCTACCATGCCCCCGCGGCGGCGAAGCTTTCCACCGCGGAGATCTGGGACGCGTTGCGGGAGAACCGGATCAAGCTCCCCAACACCATCAGCATCGACTCACGGGGAAGTGTCTTTCTCACGCCCCACCACCTCAGCTACACCTTGAGCCCCAAGCTCCAGCGGGCCGAGTTCGAGCGGGTTGTCGCGGGCCACGCGGGCCGTTCCTTCCTCGACCGGGTGCAGGTGCGCCACGACGCCTCGCCGCTGACGATCCCGCCACGCTCCGGCGTGCTCACGAGCTGCTCCATGTACCTGCGCGAGCACTACGTGGTGCTCAATCAGGGCGCCGGCAACTTCGGGATCCACACCAGCGCGGTGTTGCTCGATCCGGTGAAGACTTTCGGCACGAACGTCATGCTGGAAATCTACAATCCGGGCGACCAGCCGATCGTGAACCCGGTCGTTTCGGTCGACGTATTCCGCGCCCCCGAATTGGTCGATCCCGAGTTCAAGACGCTGGCCAAGCGCCGCACGCGCCTGCTCGCCACCGCCAGCGGTGTCTTCAAGTGCCTCGATCGCAACCCGCCCCGCGAGGAACGCGAGGCCCGTCCGCGCACCAAGGTCGTGGTCCGCGGCCAGAGCGGGTCGATGGACAACCGAGCCCTGGTCGTCCGCGCCAACGATGACCTGCGCAAGGTGCTTGCGGGCGACGCCTGCCCGGTCGGCCACCGCACCATGATCCAGGCGCTCGATGACGCGCCGGAGAACGCCGACACCCTCGTGCTCGACAGCTTCCCGAATCTCATGGAGCAGATCGAACTGCTCTCCCGCCTCGGCGACCTGAGGCTGCGCCGCATCATCTTCCGCAAGGCTTCGCGCACCCACGGCTATTTCTTCTCCAGTCACGCCCATGGAAGGTTAGACACCCTGAGTTCCATCGGAATCCAAGTCTACTGGTACGACGAACTCACCAGGGACCTCTACCTCCACACCTACAAGCGTGACCATGGTTTCTTCGTGCGTGAGGAGGTCGCCAAACGTTTCGCGGAGTCGACGATCCTCGCATTCTACGGATCCGCCGTGGGTCTCGACCAAAAGGATTCCGACCGGATCGCGACGCTGGTCGACAAGCTCACCAGCTTCATCGGCCACAACCTTGGTGTACTCACCGGTGGTGGCGGCGGCGTGATGCGGCTCGCGACGGAGCAGGCCCGCACCAAGGGCGCCCTCACCGGCGCGTGTTTCCTCGAACTCGAGGCCCAGCCGCCGGAGCTGGGCGTGGACTTCTTCAATACTTTTCAGGAGTCGTCGCGACACTTCCGCCAAAAGTGGTTCGAGGCGGCGGATTTTTGCGTCTTCAACGTGGGAGGGGTCGGCACCCTCGAGGAGGTGGGCATTGAGCTGTGCAATCTGAAGCTCGGGATCCGGCCTCGGATTCCTTACGTATTTTTCAACGCCGCTTTCTGGGGCGACCTGCGGCGCCAGCTCAATACCATGATTCGAGAGCGGCGCGCGCCGGCGTGGATGGCTGACTACATGCTGTTCACGGATGACCCCGACGAGGTCGTGGCCTTTTACCGCAAGAAGTTGCAGGTGCTTTGAGGGCAGGCCGCCGGGCCTGGCGCCCGGCGATTTTGACGTTGCCTGACCCTCGCGCTGACCACACTTGCGCGCCGTGCCATCCCCTTCCTCTAACGCGCTTCCTGCTTCCGTCCTCGTCGTCGGCGCCGGCGGCCGCGAGCACACGCTGGTGCGGGCGCTGCTGGCGTCGCCGGCGCGTCCGCGGGTGATTTGCGCGCCGGGCAACGCGGGGATCGCCGGTGAGGTGAAGTGTCACGCTGTGGCGGCGGACGACGTGGCTGGGTTGGTGGAAATCGCCCGCCGGGAACGCGTGGAGTTCGTGGTCGTGGGGCCGGAGGTGCCGCTGGCGCTCGGCCTGGCGGATCGCCTCATCGCGGCTGGGATCCCAGTGTACGGCCCGACGGCGGACGGCGCGCGGCTGGAAGCGTCGAAGATTTTTACCAAGCGGATCCTGCTGAAGCACCGGATCCCGACCGCGCCCGCCGCGTTTTTCAGCGAAGTCGGTCCCGCGTTGGATTACCTGAGAGCGCGGCCGGCGCCGATCGTGGTCAAAGCCGACGGCTTGGCCGCGGGCAAAGGCGTGGTGGTCGCGCAGACTACGGCTGAGGCGGAGGAGGCCGTGCGGGAGATGCTCGCGGGCGGGAAGTTTGGCGCCGCCGGCAGCCAGATTCTGATCGAGGACTGCCTGCAGGGTGAGGAGACCTCCATCCTTGTGGTGGTTTCGGGGCGCGATTACGTGATCCTGCCCACGTCGCAGGACCACAAACGCGTCGGCGACGGAGACTCCGGCCCGAACACGGGTGGGATGGGTACTTACTCGCCCGCGGAGGTGGTGACGCCCGCGTTGCTGGCACGGATCGAGCACGAGATCGTGCGCCCGTCGGTGAACGCGATCGCCGACGACGGCATGGCTTACTGCGGGACGCTCTTCATCGGCATCATGCTCACGGCATCGGGACCGAGCGTGATCGAGTACAACGCGCGCTTCGGTGATCCGGAGACGCAGGTCGTGGTGCCGCGGATCGCGGGTGACGTCCTCGACCTGTTGTGGCGGGCGACGAACGGCCGTCTGGCGGGTTACCGTTTGGAGACGCGACCCGAGCACGCGCTTTGCGTGGTGGTCGCGGCTGAAGGGTATCCGGGTGTTTTTCCCAAAGGGGACGTGATTTCGCTGCCGGCGCCGTTGCCGGCGGGGTTGACCGTTTACCACGCTGGTACCGCGCGAAACGCCGCCGGTGAGCTGGTGACCAACGGCGGGCGCGTGCTCGGCGTGACCGCGCTTTCGTCTACGCTGCGCGGTGCTGCGGATCTGGCTTACGGGGTTTGCGAGCGGATTGGCTGTGCGAGCCGTTATTTTCGCCGTGATATCGGCGCTCGGCAGCTGAACCGGCGATGACGCGCACCGGAGTGTTTCTGGCGTTCGCTCTGGGTTGGCCGTTGCTGGCGACCGGCGCTTGGGCGGCCCCGCTCACGCGGGATCTGGGCGACGGCCTCACGTACGTGCGCATCCGGGAGTTGCCATCGGATCTGCCTGGAGGGCCGGCGGCGCCGGGGCAGGCGCTTATTCTGGATTTGCGCTACTTGGCGCCGGGGCGGGACGCTGCGGCGGCGTTGCTGGCGTGGGCTGAGTTTCGTGCCAGTGCGCGCAGTCCGGTGTTCCTTTTGGCGAATCGCGTGACGGGCACGGAACTCCAAGCGGTGTTGCGCCGGGTTTCCCGCGGCAAGGGGTGTGTGGTCATCGGCGTACCGGCTCCAGGCTTTGAACCTCAGCTGGCGGCCAAGTCCGGTCCCGAAGACGAACGCGAGGCCTACGACGCGCTTGGGCGTGGTGAGCCGGTTCTGTCACTTTTGGTGGAAAATCCCGGAAAAACGCGCCTCGATGAGGCGAGTTTGAACCACCCTCCGGCGGATGAGCCGGAAGACGCTCGAGTTGAACCCGCTAAAAAATCGCCGCCCATCGATGCGGCGCTGCAGCGGGCTTTTCATCTGCATCGTTCTCTAAGGGCGCTGCGCCGCCTTTAGCCCCGTGGGGACAGGCTACGGCTGGGCTCGGATCCTATTCAAGGGACAGGCTGTTCCTGCACCTGCCGAGGGACAGGCTATTTCAGCTCTCGCCATGGCTTTAGTACCAAGTGCTGGCAGTCGTTGCGGACGACTCCGGCCTCGACGCGGCTGATAGCCTGTCCCCGCCGGGCGGCGCGGTGGAGTTGAGGCAGCAAGTCGCTATGAAATACGCCTTTGCGTTTCGCGGCGATTCCGTCTCCGTTCCGCGCCTGTGCCCGATCCCCGCGAGATCGTCGTGGTTTGCACCGCCAACGTGTGCCGCAGCCCCATGGCCGCGGCCCTGTTGCGGCACGCCTTGGCGGCCGAATCTGCTCCCTTAGGCGGCATGAAGGTTTCCTCGGCGGGCGTGGTGGCGCGAAGGGGCGACGCCGTTTCCGCCAATTCAGTTTCGGCTCTAAAAAAGGTCGGGCTCGATATCTCCGCCCACCGCAGCCAGCCGCTGACCCAGGAAATGATGGAGCGTGCTTTACTGGTGCTCTGCATGACCGAGTCACATCGCGAAATGATCCGGCTGCAGACGGACCGGCCGCCGGCCAAACTCCACCTCTTCCGCGAATTCATGCCTGGCTCGGTGGACCGCGAGATCGGCGACCCCTTCGGCGGCCCGCTGGCGCTCTACGAGGCGGTGCGCGACGAGATGGTTGAGTCGATCCCTTCTTTGCTGCGCCACCTGCGCGGCCTCACCGGCTGAGCCGGAAATCGGCGATCGCCCCCCGGCGAGGGAACGGCGTACGCCGCCCGCCCGGGATTTCTCGTAACGCAAGAGGTGACGCCGGCGGGTGGTCTCCGCTTTTTTGCTGGCGCCGGCCGGCGCGGCCGCGCGCAATCGCGGGTCTTTTCCGCCATGTCACTCAACGCCGCTTCTCTCCGCACCCTAGATCCCGAGGTCCATGCCGTCGTCGCCGCCGAGTTGGCCCGCCAGCAGAGCCACATCGAGCTCATCGCCTCGGAAAACTTCACCTATCCGGCGGTGATGGAGGCTCAGGGCAGCGTCCTCACCAACAAGTACGCCGAGGGCTACCCGGGGAAACGCTGGTACGGCGGCTGCGAACAGGTGGACAAGGTCGAGACGCTCGCCATTGAGCGCGCGAAGAAACTCTTCGGCGCCGAACACGCCAACGTCCAACCGCACTCCGGATCCCAGGCTAATTTTGCCGTCTACACGTCGGTGCTGCAGCCGGGCGACAAGCTCCTTGGGATGAACCTCAGCCACGGCGGTCACCTCACCCACGGCAACCCGGCCAACTTCTCCGGCAAGCTCTACAACTTCTGCCAGTACGGGGTCCGCGAGGACAACGGCCTCATCGATTACGACGAGCTCGCGGCGGTCGCGGCGCGGGAGAAGCCGCGCATGATCACCGTCGGCGCCAGCGCCTATTCCCGCGTGATCGATTTCGCGCGGATGGGCGAGATCGCCCGCGGGGTTGGCGCGATGTTGTTCGCCGACATCGCGCACATCGCCGGCCTGGTCGCCGCCGGAGTTCATCCTTCCCCCGTGCCGCACGCGGATTTTGTGACGACCACCACGCACAAGACGCTGCGCGGCCCGCGTGGCGGTCTCATCCTGTGCCGCGCGGCGCACGCGAAGGCGGTCGACTCGGCGATGTTCCCAGGCGGGCAGGGTGGCCCGCTGATGCACGTGATCGCGGCCAAGGCGGTGTGCTTCGGCGAGTGCCTCAAGCCCGAATTCCGCGCCTATTCCGAGCAGGTCGTGCGCAACGCGCGCGCCCTTGCCGCCGCGATGATCACGCACGGCTACAAGATCGTCTCGGGTGGCACCGACAACCACCTCATGCTGGTGGATCTGCGCCCGAAGTTTCCGGATCTTACCGCCAAGAAGGCCCAGGAGACCCTCGATCTCGCCCACATCACCTGCAATAAGAACACGGTGCCGTTTGAGACCCGCAGCCCCTTCCAGGCCTCGGGGATCCGCCTCGGCACTCCGGCGGTGACCACACGCGGCTTCAACGAGACCGACATGACGGAGATCGCCGCCTGCATCGACGCCGTGCTCGCCGCCATCGGCACCGCGGGCGAGGCCGCCACGCTGGAGTCGGTCAAGATCCGCGTCGCGGCCCTTACCGGTCGCCACCCGCTGCCCTACCGCTGATTCCGCGGGCGCTTCGCTTTTCCCCGCCGCGGTCGCGCTGATTCCCGCCGGTCGCCGGTTTGTTCCTTGGCGCGCGCGGTCCGAGGGGCTTTTCTCCGCCTTCCGCACCTTGTCCTCCGCCGACTCCCAGCCGCCCTCCGGTGCCGCCCGCCCGCTCTCGCTCGGCGTAATCTTCCTCACGCTCTACATCGACCTGGTGGGGTTCTCGATCGCGTTCCCGCTGGGCCCCGACCTGCTCGCCCATTACCTCGGGCTCGAGGGCAAGTCCGGCGCGCTCGGCTGGATGGTGACGCAGGTCGAGTCGGTCGCCGCCGCGCTAGGCATCGCCAGCTACGCGCCCGTACTTTTCGGCGGAGTGGTCGCCTCGGTTTTCTCGGTGCTCCAGTTCATCTTCGCCCCTTTCTGGGGGGAGTTGAGCGACCGCCGCGGCCGGCGCGGCGTGCTGCTGTTCACCGTGGCCGGCACGGCCGCGAGCTACCTACTCTGGGCTTTGAGCGGCTCGTTCTGGCTTTTCCTGCTCGCCCGCGTCGTCGGCGGCGCCTTCAGCGGCAACCTGTCCGTCGCGACCGCGGCGGTCGCCGACGTGACCTCGCGCGCCGAGCGCTCGCGGGCGATGGGTCTGGTCGGGGCCGCTTTCGGCCTGGGGCTGGTCACCGGCCCGATGCTCGGGGCGCTCGCCGTGCGCTGGAATCTCGCGGAGCAGTTTCCCGCGCTTCGCGCCTTTGGCATCAACCCGTTCTCGGTGCCCGCGCTGCTCGCGTTCTGCCTCAGCTGCCTGAACCTCCTCTGGATCTCCGCGCGCTTCCGGGAGACCCGCTCCCCCGGGGCGCGTGCCGCGGCGGTCGAGCCCCGTCTTCGCAACCCACTCGCCGCCATCCTCGGCCTCGACCGCGCCGAACTCCGGCGGGTCAACCTTGTGGCCTTCGTTTTCTCCGTGGCCTTCGTCGCGATGGAAGCCTCGCTCACCTTCCTCGCCGCGCAACGGTTCGGTTTCGACGCGCGCGACAACGGCTACCTGCTCGGTTTCCTCGGCCTGTGCGCGATCATCACGCAGGGGCTGATCGTGCGTAAGGTCCTGCGGGTCGTGAGCGAGTTACGGGTGCTCTCCGCCGGCCTCGTCGCCTCCGCGGTGGGTTTCCTCGCGGTCGGTTTCGCGTCCGCCCCGTGGCAGCTTTACGCGGGGGTCGGGGTGCTCGTCTTCGGTTCCAGCCTCGTCAATCCGTCCACGACCGGCCTGATCTCCCTTTACGCCGGGCCCGACGAGCAGGGCCGGGTGCTCGGGATCTTCCGCTCCCTCGGCGCGCTCTCGCGTGCGATCACCCCGTTGCTGGCCGGGGTTGTCTTCTGGGTGTGGGGAGCGCCGGTGGTTTTTGTGGCGGGATCATTGCTTGTACTGGGCGCGCTGGCCTTCTGCCGAGGCCTGCCTGCGCCCGGCAAATGAACGCGGTCACCCCGGGGGCCCGGCGTCGCGCCTCCGCCGGGTTTGTGACGATGCTCGTTCTCCTGCTGGCCGGCTGTTCCGGAGGAGGATTCCGATCGGCGCCGCCGCAGCCCGGCCGCACCACCCTGCCGGCCCTGGGAGTGAACCTCCCGGCCGAGCTGATCGGAAACCTGCTGGTCGTGGAGGCGCCGGGCGACCGCACCGGTCCCCGCCGGTTTCTCGTCGATACCGGCTCCTCGGTCACGTTAGTCACACCCGAGGTGGCGCGACGCTCGCCGGGCCGCGGTCCCGTCGCCGCGGGCGGAACACCCCTGCGCGTCAAGGGAGCCGAGGGTGCGGTGGTCGAGCTGCCACGCTCCTCCCTGCGGAGGCTCGATCTGGGCGCGGCGCGCTTCGAGGACGTGGATGTCGTGATCCACGATTGCGCGGCGATCTCCGCCCATCTCGGGCGCCGGATCGACGGTGTGCTGGGGTTTCCCCTCTTCCGTGAGGTGCTGCTGACGCTCGATTACCCGGGCCGGCGGGTTTCCCTGAGGGCGTCCGCGGGCGGGCCGGTGAAGACGGGCGTGGCGCTCCGGTTTGACGACGCGCGCAAGGTCCCGCTCGTGAGCGTGGGGTTGGGGGGGCGCACGCTGATGATGCTGGTCGATTCGGGCAGCGACGCGGTCTTCAGCCTCAATCCCGCGGGATTTCGTCCGGCGTTCGCGTATGGCCCCGTGCGCGGCACCGTGGTGGGCACGCTTGCGGGGGAGCGTGACCAGGAGACGGGGCGTCTCGCCGGGGACATCACGGTGGGCGAAATGGTTTTCGCGCGACCGCGGGTGGATTTCACCGACGAGCTCTCGGCGCTCGGCGGAGGGGCCTTGCGGCACTTCACCGTGACTTTCGATCAGCTTCAAGACCGGGTGGTGCTGGAGCGCGCGGGGGGCGGGCCGTTGGAGACGCCGTCGCTGCGAAGCGCCGGCCTGAGCTTCTCCCGCACGCCGGCGTATTGGCGGGTAGCGGGGGTGGTGCCGGGCTCGCCAGCCGAGGGGGCCGGCGTGGAGCGCGGTGAACTCGTCGTGCGGATCGACGGTGAGCCGGTCGCCCGTTGGGACCTTTCGCGCTTCGAGGCGCGGGTGGGTCGGGCGGAGGACCTGCAATTCACCTTCCTCGAGGGTAACCGCGAGTTCACGCGCCGCGTGCGGGTTTTCGATCTCGTGCCCTAGGCGGGCGCTGCGTCCGGGTTTAGGGTTGGCGCGGCGCGGGGCGCGGACCACGTTCGCGCCATGCTCAACCTGCTGTTTATCGGCGATGTGGTCGGCCGTCCGGGGCGTGACATCATCGCCGACCGGCTGCCGCGGATCCGGCAGGAGCACGCGCTCGATTTCGTGATCGCCAACGGGGAGAACGCGGCCGCCGGGGCGGGGATCACGGGTTCGATCGCGAGGTCACTGCTCGAAAGTCGCGTCGACGCCATCACGCTGGGAGACCACGTCTGGGACCAGCGCGGCTGGGAGAATGAGATCACGCAGATCGACCGCGTCTGCCGTCCCGCCAACCTGCCGCGCACGTGCCCCGGATGGGACCATGTCATCGTCCAGGCGCGCGGGTTCCGGCTGGCGGTTTTCACGGTGCTCGGCCGCACCTTCATGAACCTTAAGGCCGAGTGCCCCTTCCTCGCCGCCGATCGCATGATCGCGCAGCTACGGGGGCAAGCTGACGCGATCATCGTCGAGATGCACGGGGAGGCGACCTCGGAAAAGCAGGCTCTCGGCTGGCACTTGGACGGCAAGGTTACCGCGGTGATCGGGACCCACACCCATGTGCCTACGGCCGACGCCCGGGTCCTGCCCAAGGGCACGGGTTTCATCTGCGATGCGGGCATGACCGGGCCCTACGAGAGTGTGCTCGGTCGCGACATCCGGCCGGTGGTGGACAAGTTTCTGGACGGCATGCCCCGCCGTTTCGAGGTGGCTACGGGAGACGTTCGACTCTCCGGCGTCCTGCTGGCGATCGAGCCGGGGATGGCGCGGACGGAGCGGATCGAGCTGCTGACCGTACGGGCCTAGCTGCGGACGACGCCGGCCTCCTCGAAAACGCCGAGGTGTCGGAAGCGCTCGTGGCGAGTGGCCAACAGTCGCGTGGAATCAAGCGCGCGCAGGTCGTTGAGGTGCTTGAGCACCGCGTAGCGGAGCGCGCCGGCGGCCTGGGCCGGATCGTTGTGGGCTCCGCCGCTCGGTTCCGGGATGACCTCGTCGACGACCCCCAGCTTCTCGAGATTATCGGCGCTGAGTTTCAAGGCCTCGGCGGCCTTCGGGGCGGCGGATCCATCCTTCCACAGGATCGCGGCGCAACCCTCCGGTGAGATGACCGAGTAGTAACTGTTTTCGAGGATGAGCACCCGATCGGTGACGCCGATGCCGAGGGCGCCGCCGGAGCCGCCCTCGCCGACCACGACGGAGATGGTGGGCGTGCGCAGCATGGCCATCTCGCGCAGGTTGACGGCGATCGCCTCGGAGACGTGCCGCGCTTCCGACTCGATGCCGGGGAAAGCACCCGGAGTGTCGATGAACGTGAGGACGGGTAGACGGAATTTCTCGGCCAGTCGCATGAGCCGGAGCGCCTTTCGGTAGCCTTCCGGCTGGGGCATCCCGAAGTTGCGCGCGATGCGTTCCTTCGGGTCGCGCCCCTTCTGCTGGGCCACGATCATCACCGCCTCACCCTCGAGGAAGGCGGTGCCTCCGATGATCGCCCGGTCGTCCCGGAACTGCCGGTCTCCATGGAATTCCTGGAAGCCCTCGCAGATGGCGTTGATGTAATCGAGGGCGTAGGGCCGGCGCGGATGGCGCGCGATCTGGACCTTCTGCCAGGAGCTCAGTGAGGAGTAGATTTCCTTCCGCGTGGCCTCGATCTTCAGCTCCATTCCCCGGACCTCCGACGAAAGGTCCACGTTGGTCTCGATGGAGCGTTGCCGCAGCTCGTTCAGCTGGCGCGACAGCTCCCTCAGCGGCTTCTCGAATTCCAGCACGTAGGCGGAGGACTCCATGGCGTGACCTTACGGAGGGGCTTTCCGGGGTGTCAACGGGCGGGAGGTCGGTGGCCCCGGCCACCCGCTCAGCTCCCGGGATTCTTCAGCTGCTCCCGCCATCCGCCGATCTTGGCCTGCGCGCCGAAATGCTCGGCCTTGGCCTTGTCTCCGCGTTCCACCCAGATGCGGGACAGGGAAGTGTTGATGAACACGTCGCCCGGGCGGAGAGCGTGCGCCCGCTCCGCCGCGGCCAGGGCCTCGTCGAGCCGGCGCAGGGAAAGGTTAACCTCGGCGAGCGCATGCCACGCCTCGAAGGAGTCCGGCGCGGCCGCCGTGGCGCGGGCCAGCTTCGCCAGAGCCGCCTGCGGGTCGTCGGTCGCGAAATCGGCGGTGGCCTCTTCCACCAGGTTCTGCAGCTCCTCGTTGGTCACGCGGTCAACCTGCGGGCCCGGACGGAAAAGGGAAGCGCCGTCGGTGTTCCCCGTTCAAAGGATGAGCATCGCGTCGCCGTAGCTCAGGAACCGGTATTCGCGCGCGATCGCTTCCCGGTAGATCTCTTGCAGCCACGCGATGCCGTCGGTCGTGCCCGGGGCGAGAAACGCCGAAACGAGGCAAAGCAGCGTCGAGCGGGGCTGGTGAAAATTCGTGACCAAGGCGTCCACGCCGGCAAAACGCCGCGGAGGGTGGATGAAGATCGAAGCCTCCGCGGCGAAGGCGGAGGCGTCGGTCGCGGCCGGTCCCCGGGAAAGGTAGTCCTCCACGGTACGCACCGCCGTGGTGCCGACCGCGATGCGTCGCCCGCCGGCCGGATCGTGAATGAAACGGCGGGTGCCCGCCGGAATCTCGTATACTTCGCGATGGATGTCGTGGGACTCCACGGTTTCCGCGGTGATCGGCCGGAAGGTCCCTAGGCCGACGTGGAGGGTGAGGTCCGTCGCCCGGATTCCCGCCATCTCCAGCCGAAGCAGCAGCTCCGGAGTAAAATGCAGCCCCGCGGTGGGCGCGGCGACTGCGACCTGCTTTTCCCGCGCGGCATAGACCGTCTGGTAGCGCTCGCGGTCGAGGTCGCGGTTCGCGGCGTGCTCCGCCTCGCCCTCGCGGGAGATGTACGGCGGCAGGGGTACATCGCCGAGCCGGTTGGCCGCGGCCGTGACCGGTTCTCCACCTTTGGTCGTAAACCTAACCACCGCGGAGCCGTCCTCCAGGCGCGCGACAATCTCGCCGCGTAATTCCCCGGAAGGATGTTCGAACGTCCCGCCCGGCGGGAGCTTGCGGCCGGGTTTCACGAGGCAGCGCCACGTGAAATCATCGCCATCGGGTCGGAGCAGGAAGCATTCGACGGCGCCCCCCGTCGGCCGTCGGCCGGACAACCTCGCGGGGAGCACGGCCGCGTTGTTACGAAAAAGGATGTCCCCGGCGGCGAGATATTCCGGCAGGTCGGAGAAGGCGCGGTGTTCCAGCCGCTTCGAACGCCGGTCGATGACCATCAGGCGGGAGGTGTCGCGTCGAGCGGCGGGCGTCTGCGCGATCCGCTCCGGCGGTAGGTGGTAGTCGAAGAGGGAAGCGGAAAGTGGCACGGAGAAGCGAAAACGCACGAAACCCGCCGCCATGCCGAACACAAGGCGCTCCTCCGCTGAAGCCTCTCTTTCCGAATAACTCCGCGGGGTTTCAACCACGGATGGACACGACTCGACACGGATGAGGAAGCGCCGATGTAGCCGAGGCCGCCTACCTCGGGTCATGCCGATGGTCTATCCGCCAATTTGCCCTCAGGGCGGCAGCAGTCCGGCGAGCACGGCGATCGCTTCCTGTCGAATGGTGAGAACTGCCCGCAGCTCGACCTGCGCTTGCTGGAGGCGGGCTTCGGCCAACCCATGCAGGTGCCGGGCGCGCGCGAGGCGCGCCTTTACCTCGGCGTCGGGTAGGTTGTCGCGGACCGCGTAGCGGAGCGAATCCTGCTCCGGGTTAGCCGATCGGCTGGAGCGGTCGCCCTTCTTCGTGGCGATTGGTCCTGATTTTCCACCTGAGCCACCCCTCCACAGGCCGTCGCGGGCCTCGTTCACCCGTTTGATACGCTCGAGAATGACTGCCCACTCGCCGTCGTCCTCCACGGCAAGTTGGTCGCGCAGTCGGTCGAGGCTGCGGGTGGCGGCTTCCTCGGAACGGGACTTCGGACCGTTAGCGGCCGTATCCTTGTCCGCCCGGGCGGGCTTGCGCGCAGCTTCCTCGCCTCCGGCTGTTTCACGGCGGAGTTCCCGTTTCTCCGGTTTCGCCTCTCCCTTGGCCGCATGCCCACGTGTCGCGGCCAGCATCGCCAGAGCTGTGGCCAGCGCCGTGATAAACACGGAGGCGGTCACTCGGGAGCGAACGGGTTCCGGGCGGGGCATGATGTGTGGGGTGATGGCGTTAGACGCATCCGCGCGCAATTCGTTACCGTGCCGGCGATGCGTTCGCCGTGGGTAAAAAGAAAGCCGGACCCGCAAGGGTCCGGCTATCGTTCGTAGAGTTTTCCCTCTCCTCAGGCGCCCATCGCGTCGATCTCCCAGCCCCGGCGGTAGGTCGGATAGAGCAGCTTGTTCACGTCCTCACGGTCGGTGGTCATCTTGACCGGGTCGAAGGTGAACTTGCCGCCGGCGAGGATGGCCATGGTGCCGAGGCAGACCGCCTCGGTGAACGGCACCGAATACTCGAAGTTTGAGCCCGCTTGCGAGGGATCGTTCTTCCGGATGGCGGCGACCCACTCCTTGTGAGGGTTGTTCTCCGGTACGCGCGGCACGGTCTTCGGCGGCATCTTCCCGCCCTCGACGAACTCCTTGTGCTTGGCCTCGGGGATGAAGCGGGGGCTGTTGCAGTAGTCGTTGCCGTCGTAAACCGTCCCCTTGCTGCCGATGATCAGCTGGCCGCCCTTGGCGAGCTGGCGGTTGTCCTGCTTCAGGCCCTCGGGCGTCTCGGGCTTCTCGCCGCCCTCGGACCACGTGAGCTTCACCGGCGGCAGTTTGCCGCGCGCGGGGAAGTTGAACTCGACGATGGCCGACTTCGGGAACGCCACCGAGCTCTTTTGATCGATCTTCTTCAGTTCGACGGTGACCGAAGAGGCCTGGGCTAGCTCAAGATTCCAGAACGCGGCATCCATGATGTGGCATGCCATGTCGCCCAACGCGCCGCAGCCGTAGTCGATGATGCCGCGCCACTTGAACGGATGGATCTCGCTGCTGTACGGACGGTCCGGCGCGCGGCCGAGGAACAGGTTCTGGTCGAAGCCCGCGGGGGGAGTGTCGGCCTTCGGCCACGCCTGCATGCCCTGCGGCCAGACCGGCCGGTTTGTCCAGATCTGCGCCTCGCGCACCTCTCCGAGCAGGCCGGCCTGGAACCACTCGCGCACGAGACGGATGCCCTCGCCCGCGTGGCCTTGGTTGCCCATTTGGGAGCAGACGCCGTTGAGCCGCGCGAGTCGGAGTAGTTCGCGCGCCTCGCCGACGGTCTGGGTGAGGGGTTTCTGGATGTAGACGTGCTTGCCCAGCATCACCGCCATGTAGGCGGGCAGGAAGTGCATGTGGTCCGGCGTCGCGACGCCTACCGAGTCGATCTGGTCGTCCATCTCGAGCAGCATCTTCCGGAAGTCGGTGTAGAATTTCGCCTTCGGGAAGGCGTCGCGGAGCTTCTTCACGTTGGGCCGCGTGGCGTCGATGTCGCACAGGGCCACGACGTCCTCGTCTTTCTGGGACATCGCGTCGCTGAAGCCTTTGCCGCCGCAGCCGATCTGCGCGAAGCGGATTTTCGCGCCGGCTGCGATCGGGCGTGGCTTGCGGGGTTGCTTGGCCAGCGTGGTGCAGCCGGAGAAGCCGAGAGCGGCCGCGGCCAGCGCCGAGAAGCTGATGAAGTCACGGCGGTTCAGGTACGAGGTGTCGATGGGGATCATAAGGTTGTTGAAGGGTTGGCGGGGCAGACGCCGGGAACCGGCGTGGGGATACGAGGTTTTTCGCGCCGCCGGTCGGGCGCAAGCCCGCACGTGTCGCCCTGCGCAGCTCCGCCACGCCGGGCGGGATGAGCGTTGTTGCCCCGGATCCTGGCGCGACGCCGATGGCCGAAGGCGTTTCCTAAGGTGGCGGATGTTTCATCCGCAAATTTCGCAGACCATGCAGATAGACACGAAGATGGCGCGACCGAGGGGGATAGTTCCGAAGGAACGTGATTCCGAGGGTCGGCACTCCCAATCACTCGGATGGAGCCGGCCAAGCGGACGGAGTCCGCCGCTGCACGATCTTACCAGCCTTGCTGCTCAAAGGTCGCGAAAACCATTCCTGAAACACCTCGCTGCCGACATGTTCACGGAACACCCGACACGCGTAGGCCGCACGACGTTTCGGCTTGGGCGGAGCCTAACCGGGCTATCTGAGGTTTGCCGATTGGTGCGCCAACACGAAGGTGCGCCAAGGATCAACCCGGCGCCGCTCAGCGGAGACCGACGCTCTCAATCACGATCCCCTCGCCGCGTTCGTAGGCTACCAGAGCGCCCGAGGAACCCTGCAGGCTCACCAGGCTTGGGAAACGACCCTCCGGCGTTAGCAGCGTGCCCGGGCCGTCTGTCTCGACGTGCTTGGTCCAAAGCTCTTTCCCGTTTTGCCAGACTGTGATGGTGCTGCCGCCGACCGTCGTCGCGACCGGTTGGGTTCCCGGCCCGAGCTCGCGTTCGCCGAGGCCGGGTCGCGCGTGAAATACCCGCCCCGCCCGCTGCCAGACTGTTCCAAAACCGTCCGCCGCCGGGAACAGCACGCCTCCGTCCATCGGGCACGCCTTCAACATCCAGGAGCCTTCACCCAGTTTTCTCGCCGGACCGAACTCCTCCGCTCCGGCGGGGCGCTCCGCGCTCCACATATCCCGGGCGCCTTCGAGGGCGTTGCGCCACATCACGCGCAGATCGCCGCGCGCGTTGAAGGCGACGCTTGGATGGCAGCACTCGCAAATCGTCTGGCCCGACGGCGCTCGGTAAATGAGTCGGTTCGCGGACCATGTCTGTCCTCCGTCCGCCGATTCCGCCCCGAAGAGCTGAGTGCGTTCACCCCGCAGGTCGAGCCAGGTGGCGAACACGCGGCCGTCGGGCGCCACGGTGAGGCCATTCAAGCCCTCGCGCGCGCTGCGGACGGTGTCATTGACGCGGAAAGGGCCCTTCCACGTGCGGCCGCCGTCCGCGGACCGGAAGGCGTGAAGGTCGCCGGCCATCGCCGTGGCCGTGAGGATTTCACCGTGAGCGACGATCCGCGGGCCGCGCCGGCGTCCCAGCATGAGGGATGGCAGGCTGGCGACGGTCACCGGCGTCGCGAACGTCGCGCCGCCGTCGTCGGATCTCGCGACGTGGATTTCCGGTCCCCGGCCGAAGGCGACCCAGACCGTACCCTTGGCGTTGACCGCGAGTTGCGGCTGAGCGGCGCGCGCGAGTTCGGTCGCCGCGCCGAGGGCGGTGCTGAGGGCAAGCAGCAGGACGGGGAGGAGAGTCTTCATGGGGAGTTCGCTGGGGCGGGGTTGGTGGCGGGTGATCCGTTGACCGCGGGTGTCCGCGCGAGCTTCCGTTCCCAGTACCAAGTGAAGAAGACCGGGACCGAGAACAGTGACACAAGGTCGAACAGCATGCCGCCCACCACCGGGAGCACCATCGGTTGCATCAGTTCGGAACCCCTGCCGGTGGCCCACAAGACCGGCACGAGGGAAAGCAGGGTGGTGGCATTTGTCATGATCGCCGGCCGTCGGCGGCGCAGTCCGGCCTCGAAGACGCGGCGGTTCACCTCCGCGGCGTCGCAGGGAGGAGTGCGGAATTTCTCCCGGATGTAGGTGCCGAGGAGGATGCCGTCGTTGAACATCACTCCGAGGAGAACGATGAAGCCGACCGCCACGGCCGTCGTCATCTCCGCGCCCCACCACCACACGAGGAAGAATCCGCCGGCGGTCGTGACGGTGGCGTTGCACAGCACGATGATCGCGGTGATGAGCCAGGACCCGGTGCCGATGTAGATGAGCACGATCATCACCGTCATCGATACGGCCACGATCCAGCGCATGGTCTCGTCGGCGCGGATCTTCTGCTCGTAGCGCCCCACCCAGCGGTAGGTAGCTCCCGAGGGTAGGGTGAGCCGGCCGTCTGCCAAGGCGGCGCGCAGTTTCGTGTCGGCGTCGCGGACCACCTCGACCTCCCCGCGGCCTCGGGCGTTGAGCAGCACGTACTGCGTGCGCTTGCCGCCTTCCGAGCGGATGGCCATCGGGCCGATGGTGTGCGTGAAGCCGGCCTCGCTCGGCCGACGCCCCGTGACGGCGAACGCGACCCCGCCGACGGGGGAGGCCGGCGGCTTGTCCCCCGCGGGCAGCGTCAGTTCCGCGCGGCGCCCCGAAATGATCGTGAGGTTGCGCTGCGCCGCGAGCGGCAGCGCGGCCTGGAGCGCCGCTGTATCCGGCGTCTGGATCTCGTGCACCATCGGAGCTGCCAGGAGGCTGGAGAGCGGAATTGCGCCGTGACCTTCCGCGGCGGGCACCTGCACTTGGGTGAGTTCATCGTCGTCGTCGCGCCGCTCGCGGGCGTAACGGATCCGGATCGGGTAACGCAGCGCGCCTTCCACCGAATAGGCCACGGCCATGCCGCCGAGTGAGGTCTCCACGGCCGTCATCACTTGCTCCTTGGATAGCCCGAAGCGCGCGAGGCGCGCCGGGTCTAGGCGGATCTCCGCGTAGGGCTTTCCGCCCTCGCGCTGCATCTGCACGTCGATCGCCCCGGGCGTGCCTACGATCACCCGTTCCGCGGCCTCGGCGAAACGTTCCAGCGCGTCGTTGTCGTCGCCGAGCACCTGCAACGCGATCAGGCTGCGGATCCCCGTCGAAAGCATCACCACGCGGGTCTCGATCGGCTGCAGCCAGCTGGGCGCCACGCCGGGAATGTCCGACACCGCCGCCAGCGCCGCCCGCACCTCGGCCAGCGTGCGCGTCCGCCGCTCCACGCGGCCGTCGTCCCGCGGGAAATCATGCACGGGCCATTCCGCGTAAGGGCGCAGCTGTACGACCGTCTCGATCATCCCGATCGGCGCCGGATCGAGCGCCGTCTCGGCGCGACCCATCTTGCCGAGGACCGACGCCACCTCGGGTACCGACTCGATCAGGCGATTTTGCGTCGTCATCACGCGTTGGGTTTCCGCGAGCCCGGCTCCGGCCGGCAGCGACGGCATGAAGAGCAGCGCGCCTTCGTCGAGCGGCGGCAGGAAACTGGCACCGACGCCGGGGAAGGCCCGGGTCATCGTGTGATCGAGGCGGGTTCGCGCCAGATCGGCGCCGGCGGCCGCGAAGACCGCGCGTAACGGCTCGCGCAGCACCGGCCAACCGAGGCCCAGGAGGTAGCCGCCGGCCGCCAGCGTCGCGATCGCGACGGAGAATAGCACGCGGTGGTGCAGGAGGCGCACGTACGCCCACTCGTAGGCGACGTGGATCGCGCGGCTGGCCGGATTCTCCTCGTAGTTCGCGACGTTCTCGCGGCCGAGACGCCACACCGTGGAGGAAACCAGCGCGGCGAAGAGAGGGGCGAACAACCACCCGGGCAGGGTCAGCACTTCGCGACCGTAGTTGATCGGCAGCGACCAGCCGTCCCGGATGAACCACCCGAACGCGACCCCGCCCGCCAGGCCCGCCGCCGCCAACAGGAGGGTGCGCCTCATCTGCCACGGCGGCAGCAGAAGACGGCACAGGACCGGCACGACGAACACGCCGCTCACCACCGCGCCGCTGATCGCCAGCGTCTTGGTCAACGCCAGCGGCGCGAACAGTCGTCCCGCCTGATCCTGCAGGGCGAAAACGGGGAGAAACCCGATCACGGTCGTCGCCGCCGAGGTGAACAGCGGCCGCGCGACCTCCCGCGCCGCGAGGACCACCGTCTCCGTCACTTCCGGATCGAAGGGCGAGGCTGGCGCCGCCCGCCCTTCCCGCCGGCACTTCTCGCGCAGGTCGACGAGGTGCTGGGTGATGTTCTCGGTCATGATGATCCCGAAATCGACCATCACGCCGACCGCGATCGCGATGCCCGCGAGGCTCATGATGTTGGCGCTCACGCCGCACGCCCACATCGCGAGGAACGTGAACAGCATGCCGAGTGGCAGGCTCACGGCCACCGCCAGACTCGCGCGGAAGTGGAGGAGAAACGCGACCACGACGATCACCGTCGTCACCACCGCCTCCCTCAGGGTGGAGGAGAGGGTCTCCGTCGTCTCCAGAATGAGCCGCGAGCGGTCGTAGAAAGGGATCACCGCCAGTTGCTCCACCTTCAGGGCGGGTCCTAGTTCCAAGAGGCGGCGCTTTACCGCGTTGATCACCGTCCGCGGGTCCTCGCGCACCCGCAGGCCGATGATCGCCCCGACCTGCTCCTGCGACGCGTCGGCAAGCAGGCCCTGCCGGAACTGGCCTCCCACGCCCACGCGCGCGAGCTCGCCCAGCCGCACGCCCGCGCCTTTCGTCCGGTCCCCGCGGATCACGATATTCTCCACGTCGGCCACCGAGCGGGTGAAACCCGTGGCACGGATCATGGTCTCCACTCCCGCGCGCTCGACGCTCATCGCGCCCGTGTCGCGCCCCGCCCGCTGCACCGCCATCATGAGCATGTCCAGCGTCAGCCCCTGCTCCTCGATCCGCACCGGATCGACGTCGATCTGATACTCGCGCACCACGCCGCCGGCGGGTGCGACCTCCGCAACGCCGGGAACGGCGCGCAGCGCCGGGGTCACCAGCTGATCGAGCACGCGGCGGCGCGTTTCCGTGTCGCGAGGCCCCTGCAGCGTGAAGGCAAACACCTGCCCCATCGCCGTGGCGTCCGGCCCCAACCGCGGCGTCACGCCGGGCGGCAGCAGGCCCTGCAACTGCGCGAGCCGTTCGAGCACGCGCGTGCGGCACTCGTACAGGTCCCGCCGCTCCTCGAAGATCACGTAAAGGTAGCTCGCGCCGTAGAGCGACATGCCGCGCACGGTTTGCACGCCCGCCAAGCCCTGCAGTTCACGCGTCAGGCGTGCCGTCACCTGCAGATCCATGTCCTGCGGGCTCTGGCCCGGCCACTCGGCCCACACGATCACCTGGTTGTCGCTCAGGTCCGGCAGGGCGTCGACCGGCACATGCCGCCAGGCCCACAGCCCCGCGATCGCCAGCCCGAGTGTGGCGGCGAGCGTCAGCAGCGGATTGCGGATGGCGGCGGCGATCACGTGAGGGAAGGGATTCGTTTTCCGGCGGTTGGTTTGATCGGGTTATCGGGGGCGGACGCTACCAGGACTCGGCCTGTCCCGTCGTATCCGAACTCCGGTTTAGCCGCGGGTGCTCCCGCGGACCATTCGGGCCTGATCAGCGGCAGCGCGGCAAATCCGGGTTCGCTCCGTCCGAAACGCACCGCCTTCGCGGGTCCGCGGCTAAGGCAGGCGCGGCTGCCGGGAATATCCTTCCCGAGTCCACGGGTGTAACGACTTGGATGCATCCGTGAAGGGTCTATCGTTCGCAGCCTAGTGGCTGTGGCCCGGCGCGGCGGCGCCGCGCGGAAAAAGCAGGCTCGGCGTGCCGGCCAGCTGGGCCTGGCTGTCGATGAGAAAGGCTCCCTGCGCCGCGACTTCGTCTCCCGGCTGCAGTCCGGCGCGCACGATGAAGACGTCGTTGCCCGCCTCGTCCTCGAGGCGCGGCCCGAGTGCGATTGGCGCGAGGTCGAACTTCATGCTGCCGTCGGGCCGCCGCCCCGCGACTTTCCAGGTGACGTGACGGACGCCCGTCGAGAGCACCGCCGCCTTCGGCACGAGCGTGAAACGCGCGGGATCGGTCCGGGATGGATCCGTCGCGCGCAGATCGGCGTCGAGCGCGACCGCGATTCGGGCCTCCACGAGGCTGCCCGCCAGCAACAGACCTTCGGGGTCGCGGAGGTGGATGTGGATCTCCCGGGCCCGGATGGCCGGATCGAGTTCCGGCGCCAGCCATGCGAGCGTGGCTTTGACGCTCGGCAGTTCGCCGCGGTCGTCGGACGACAGTTTCACCGGCTGGCCTAGGCGCAGCCAATGGGCGCGCGCTTCCGGAACGTGCACCGAGATCATGAAGGAACGCGGCTCGACGAGTCGGAAGAGTGAAGTGTCGGCTAAGACCTCCTGACCCACGTTGGGGAGCTTCGCGGCGGACATCCCGGCGCCTTCCGGCGGGAGGATGATCTGGCCGGCGTAAGGGCTCGTGATCGTGACGGTGTCGACGGGCGCACCACCTCCGATGATCGCCGCGCCCACGGCCGGTAGATTCCAGCGCATGAAGCGCTCGATCAGGGCATGGAGGGTGTGGGCGTCGGCCAATTTCAGCGCCGCCGCGAGTTCCGCCTGGGCCGCGAATACCTCGGGGCTGTAGAGGTCGATGACGGGAGCTCCGGCCGCGACGAGCTCGCCGGCGTGCAGCGCGGCGGGATGGCGTTTCACGATGCGGCCGGCCACGCGCGGAGTGACTACCTCCAGGGTGCGCTCGTCGTAGCGCACCGCGCCGTACGCGCGCACGGTGGCCGTGGCGGGGCCCTCGGTCGCCTTCGCAAGCTCGATCCCCATGCGCCGCTGCTGCTCCGCCGTCAGTTCGCCGGCGGTGACCTTGGTCATCCGCATGCCGCACACCGGGCAATCGCCGGGCCGGATGCCGATGAAGTCCATCATGGGGCAGGCGTAACGTTCGCCGGTCGGTCCGGGTGCGGATGCGGTTTCCGGCGTGCTCGGAGTGAAAAGCGTATGCTCCGGGAGCAACGCAAGCACGGCGGCACCCGCGGTGAGCCCGGCGAGCGCGGTCATCCAACGCTTCCAGATCATGGCGTGCCTCCGGACTTCATCCGCTCGTTCTTGAGATAGGGGGGGCCATACTTGTCTGGATCCGCCTTGAACTTCGGCGGGCACATCCGGCAGCCGAAGCCGATCACCTGTCCCTGATAGACGGCGGTCGGCAATTTCGGGTCCACCGGCATACCACAGATCGCGCAGATCGTGTTGACCGGCTTGGCGTCCGCCTGAGCGGCCGCGTGTTCGGGGGTGACGTGCGGAGTGGCGGCTGGGGCCGGGGCGGCCGCCGCCGGGGCTTCCAGCTTGTGGCCGGAGTGCGGGTCATGTCGCGCGGTGCGCATCACCAGCACGGCGGCCGCGCCGAGGGCGAAAGTTCCGAGAAAGATGAGTACGTGGCGGATCATGGCGGGGAACCGGGGCGGGTTGCTGAATCGAGAAGTTTTCCGGCCGCGACATGGCGCCAGAGCTCGGCGCGCGCCGTGCGGGCGGCGGTCTCGGCTTCGACGATGCGGAGCTGCGTCTCCGCGGTCCGCTCGAGGATGTCGACCGCATGCAGCACGGCTGAATCCCCGCCCATGCTGCCCGCCGATCCGACACTCACCGTCCCACTGAGGATCTCGTGCTCCGCCTCGAGCCGCCTGCGGGTGTCGTCGGCGAGTCTTCGTGCGGCGTTGGCAAGTTGTTCGGCGCGGGCAGCACGTCCGGTCGCATTGGTGACGCGCCGGCGGGCCGTCTCGGCGTCGGCCTGCGCCGCCGCGCGCTCGGCTTCCGCAGCGCGCGATCCGGCGCGCGCGTAGGCGCGGCTGCGCCACGGGATTTCCGATGAAACGGCCAACCCGATGGTATCCTGGGCCGAGGATCCGCCGCCCTCCCGCTCGAAGCGGAGGCCTACGGCCGTCATCGGGTTGGCTCCGACGCGGGCCATCCGGCCCGTCGCCGAGGCCTCGGTGGCGCGGGCCTCCGCGAGAGCGACCGCCGGCGAGCCTTCGGCGCGGATCGTGGAGATCTCCGGAGCGGCGAACGGTGGCAGGGGAGCCTCGGAAGCCAGGGCCAAGTGCATGCGCGCGGCGGCTTCGGCGTCGGCGGCGTTGCGGCGGGTTTCCTCGATCGTGAGTTCCAACGCCGCGATCCGCGACCGGAGCGTCAGGCGGTCGGCCAGCTTGACCGTCGCGCCCGCGGCGAGACGTGCGTCGAGGCTGGCGAGGGCGGTGCCAAGCCGACTACGTTGAGTCTCGAGGAGCGCCACCCGGGCGCGCGCGCCCTCGGCTTCGGCAAGAGCCATCGCCGCGTCGGCGGCCGTATCGCCGGCGACCATCGCGAGTTCCGCCTCGGCCATCGAGACCACGGCCGTTGCGCGTTCACGATCGGCCGCGCGTTCTCCACGCCGGGGCAGGGGCTGACGGACGCTGAGCTCCCACATGGAGCGATCATCCACCGTGCCCGGCCGGTTGGCGCGCGACCCCATGGCCTCCAACTCCGGATCGGCGAGACGCCCCGCGGCGCCCACGCGGGCCTGCGCCGCGTCGATCCGACGGCGGGCCGACTCGAGCGCGGGGGACCCGGTCACCGCGGAAAGCAGTGGCGCGGCATCCTCCGCGGCGTCCGCGGCGGAGGCGGCCGCCGCGAGCGCGAGAAGCAGGACGCGGCGGACGCGCATCGTGGCGCCCTATTTCTTGGCCTTGTTCGCCGCGGCCTCGTCGAGCTTCTTCAGGAACTTCGCGGGGTCTGCCTTGAAGTCGTCGGAGCAGCCTGCGCAGCAGAAGAAGACGACGCGGTCCGGCTTTCCGGCGGTGCGATGGATATGGCCGGAGGCCTCACCCATGCTGCCGAGCGCCTCGTTGGAGACCAGGCAGGTCTTCAGCGGGTAGCTGGCGCGGGCGGCATTGATGATCTCGGCGTCGGTCTTCTTGGCGTCCGCGGCGAGCGTGAGCGAGGCCGGCAGGGCGGCGATGAGCAGGGTGGGGAGGAGGAGTCGGATGTTCATGGTGACGGTTGCAACGAACGTTAACCCCGGGGCGGCGCAATCCCCCGGGATTTTTTTCGCGGGATTTACGTGGCGGGGGTTTAGTGGCAGTAAAACCCGCCACCGCATGCAGGCTTTCCCCGGTCCCGATCCGCTTTCCCGACGTTTACAGGAGTGGAGTGTGAGCGCTCCCCGAGACCCGCTCTTCCGCGCGCGCGTACGCGTCCGGCTGGAGACCGCACCGGCGGGTGTTCCTTGGCCGGAGTTCGCGCGGAGGCACGCGCTCGGGGTGTCGCTGTTGGTGCTGCTCGCGCTCGGCGCCGGAGCGGCGGGCGGTCGCGGCTGGGCGAGATCGCACGACGCGGCCCTGAGCGTGCGGTTGGCCGAGGAGTACGTCGGCATCCTGGACGCGCGGCTGATCTCGCGCCGCTGAGGATCACGTCGCGTGCGGAACCTGATCATCACCGCGGTCCTTGCCGTGGCTGTCTGTGCGGCGGCCTTCGGCACCGGTTTCATGCTGGGCGGCGACCGGGCGTTGCGGGAGGCCGGACGCGATGGTGATGCGCTCGCCTGGTTGCGCGTCGAGTTCCGGCTTTCCGAGCGCGAGTTCACCGCCATCCGCCGCTTGCACGAGGACTTCAGCGGGGAATGCGGGCGGCATTGCGCGGCGATCATCGAGGCGCGGGAACGGCGTGCCCCTTCCGCCGAGGTCGCGGAACTCGAGCGGTTCTGCGTGGAGGCGATGAAGACGCACTTCCGGCGGGTGGCCGCGCTGATGCCGCCGGCCCAGGGGGAACGCTATCTCGCGTTCGTCCTGCCCCGGGTGGAATCCCACCCCCACCACGGGGCTCCTAGCCTGCGGGTCGGCCCGTGACTGCACCGGCCGCAGAAACCGACGAGGCGGCCGGGGATCGGCTCCGCATGGAGTGTGCCCGCGCGGGCGACGAGTCGGCCTTCGCGGCGTTGATGGAACGTTGGGAGATTCCCGTGAAATCGCTGCTCGCGCGGATCGTGCTCAACGCCTCGGAAGCCGAGGAACTCGCGCAGGAGACCTTTGTCCGGCTCTGGCGGAGCCGGGGCGATTTCCGTCCAGGTGCCGCCTTTCGCCCCTGGCTTTTCGCCATCGCGGTCAACCTCGCGCGCAACCGCCTGCGGTGGTGGCGGCGTCGGCCGACGGTCGAATTGGGTGAGTGGCTTGAGGCCGGTGGTGATGCCGTGGAAACCGCCGGCGGGGCCGGCGCCCTCGAGCGGGCGGAGCGCATCGCTTCGGTGCAGGCCGCCATCGCCGCGTTGCCCGCCGACCTGCGGGAGGCGCTGGTCCTTTTCGAGTTCGAGGAGCTCTCCCAGTTGGAGATCGCCGCGGCGCTCGGCACCACGCCCAAGGCCGTCGAGTCCCGCGTCGCCCGCGCCCGCGCCAAGCTCCGGCGCTCGCTGCGTCCCGCCCTCTGAGGTGTGGCGCATTCTCCATTGCGTCCGCGACCCTATCGGTCGTCCGAGATTCGGTTTGTCCTGATGGATGCTCACCAAGCCAAAGATCCCGACCCTCTTTTCCTGCCGTTGCCTACGTTTAGTCCTGCTGGATGGTCTTGAACAGGAGGCAACGGAGATAACGGAGTCGGCTTGGTGTAGCCGCGGCCGCCCGCCGCGGACCATGCGGAGGAAGGTACCGCCGAAGGCTGTTCGGTATCTCCGGTTTTTTTAACCACGGATGCACACGGATGCACGCGGATGATGCGGCGAGCGGGAAGCGCCGCGGAATCGCTTCGCGTGGAGCAACCACAAATGCACGCGAAGGGGCACGAATGGGACGGCCGCCTTCGGCGGCCGTGTTGAAGTTGAGGGTCGAAGTTGAAGTCCACGCCACGCGTTCGGCCGCCCGGGGAGGGGCGACTTAAAGCGAGAGCGAGAGACGGGAAATTGGCGGAAAGAGTTCCCGGCGATCCGAGGGTTGCCCGCCTGAGGCGGGTAAACACCCAAGGTTATATCACACGCGTTTCTTAACGAAAGGCGGTTCGGCCTTTCCGGACGAAAGGCATCCCGTGTAGCCGCGGCCGCCCGCCGCGGACCATGCCGCTTGCGTGACGGCCAAAGGCGGTTCCGAACAAAGCGACATTGAACCGCGGATTTCCCGGATGGCGCAGATGAAGGCGACCCTGGCTTGAGCGGGGAGAATCGTGCCGAAAAAACACGCTTTTCAGGTATAGCAGTGCGGACGACGCGGATGATGAAAATGGGCTTACGCTTTTCCGAACGTCGCGGCATCCTTGGTCCGCCTCGGTTTCCTCGGATCGCTCCTGCTTGAAGGCTTTTAACAGGAGGCAGCGGAGGTAACGGATTCGGCGTGGGTTCAACCCGGCTGCGCTTCCGGGGAAAGTGGAGAAGGTGCCACGGCTGCGTGCGGTGCCGAGGGCCGTTTTTTCCCCGAACGGATTAGCGCCCTCCTGACCTTTCTTTACCACCTGCGGCGAACGATGTGGCCGGCGCGTTAGCGATACCACGCTTACGCTTGCGCCGCGAAGGGCCCGCACGGGTCAGGGAGTGAGCACGATATCGTCCTCGGTCCACAGGCGGCGGTCGGGTCCCGCACTGCGCACCTCCATGCGGCGGGCGCTTTCGGCGTGGAAAAAGAAGGGCGAGCCCCAGCGATCGCAGAGTTCCCCGTCGCGGTTCACGGCGGCATGGCCGCGCGGCACGAAGGCTACCCGGGTCGGGTTGCGGCCTTGTAGAGCCGCGGTGATTTCGGCATTCGAGCCGATGGGATTGCCCTCCCGCGGAAAATTCGTGCGGAACGCCTCGAGGAGGCCGAGCACGACGCGGAGATCCTGCTCAATCGTTCCCGCGGGCGCGTTGAGTTCGTCCGCAAGGCGCGACTCGTCCCCCGCTCCCGGAGGCGCCGGTGTGGTGGCGGGGCGGGGAGCGTTGACCGCCGCGGGCGCGCTGTCCCGGCTGTCACGCGCCGGCGGCAAGGCTCCGTCCGTCGTCGGTCGGGCGGCGGGACGCGCCCACCACCAGAGAACGACGATGGCGACAGCGAGCGCGGCGCCAAGCAGCGCGCGCCGCCGGGTCATCCGAGGAAACCGAGGTTGGCCCGGGAGAAACGACCGATGTTGGGCAGCACGACGGGAAGGTCGGTGGCGCTGACGCCGAACCAGGTGGCGAGGGTCGCGGCGTACTGGTCGACGCTGGTCGTGGGAATCCAGCGGCCGAGCCCGGTGTCATCCGGTCCGTTGATGGACAGCGCGGGCATGCGGCCGTACAGCTCCCCGCCGCGCACGGCGCCGCCGACGACGAAATGGTGGCTGCCCCACCCGTGGTCGGAGCCGTCGCCGTTGGAGCGGAAGGTGCGGCCGAAGTCCGAGGCGGTGAAGGTCGTCACCTGGTTCTCGATGCCCAGCTCCGTGGTGGCGGCATGGAAGGCACTCACCGCCTGGCTGATCTGGGAAAGCAGGCCGGCGTGCGTGCCGGTCTCCGGGCTGGTGTTGACGAGCTGGCCGGCGTGGAGGTCCCAGCCGCCCAGTTGCACGAAGAAGATCTGACGCTTGAGGCCGAGGTTGGGGGCGGCGGCGATGAGGCGCGCGGCCATCCGGAGCTGGTTGCCCGCGCTGGTCGCGGGAAAGGCCGTGCGGATCGTCGTCGAGGCGGCGAGCACGGAGTTGAGCAACTCCGCGCTGACGATCGCCTCGGAGGAGGCCGATCCGAACGCGGCCTCGAACAGCCCCGACTGCGGCTGGCCGAAAAGGTCCCGCTGGGCCCGGTAGCGGATGCCGTCGAGGTTTGTCGGGTTGGTCGACGTGGTGGTGCCGGTGAGGTTTGTGGCGCCGCCGGTGCCGACCGCATACTGCGAGACCGTGGAGCCGACCTGGAACGTGTTCTTGCCGGCGATGCTGATCGACATGGAGATCTGCTCGCTGGAGTTGAACGCGTTCAAGAGGTCGGCGACGCGGCCGCCCCAGCCGGTGGCCGTGGGCTTGTCCGGCACGCTGTGCTGCCACTGCACCTGTTGGTCGCTGTGCGAGAACAACTGGGGAGGCAGGGGGACGCTGCGCGCGGTGTACTGGGCCTTGGTGGTGGGGTAAACGAGGGTGCCGACGTTGGCGACGAGCGCGGTCTTGCCGGAATCAAACAGGGATTTGAGTTCCGTGACGGCCGGGTGGAGGCCCCAGGTACGGCCGTCGGAGGTTCGCGGCGCGATGGGCAGGAGGGAATCCCGGCGCAGGGCGAGATTGCTCCGCGCGGTGCGATACGCCTCGTAGCTGGCGGCGTCGGTGGCGGCGCCGGCGCCCATGGGCACGAGCAGATTGTTGGCGTCGTTGCCGCCGTTGAGAAAGAGGCAGACGAGGGCCTTGTAGTCGGACGGGTGGGCTCCGGCCCGGCTGGGCGGCTGAGGGCCGTTGGCGGGGCTGGCGACCGCGCCCATCAGGCGCAGGCTGCCCAGCGTGGAGAGCAGGCCGGTGGCGCCGACGGCCGCGCAGCACGCGCTGCCGAAGAACTCGCGGCGGGAAACCTCGGGGGCTGTCTTCTTGCGGTTGCTCATGGGAGGGAGGGTTCGGGTGATTATTTCTGGATCGCCGCGTTGGGTGAAGTGAGCGCGAGGAGGATCGCGGTCCGCACGCGGTCGATGGTCGAAGTCGTTGACGGCAGGGCGGCCAGGGCGGAGGTGATGCGGGTCCGGGAGGCGGCGGACAACGAGCCCGAGCAGAGCACGAGGTTAAGGTGGTCGAGCAGGGCCGGAACGTTGCCCGCCAGGGAACTCTCGTACGAGAGATCGAGGGTGAGCGTGTAATCGGCGGCGGACGTGGGTACCCCGTTGGTGGTGGGGGTGGCGGCCACGACGAAGCCCCGGAGATAGTTGGGCACCATGATGGCGAAGTTGTCGTCGGTGATCTCGAACTCCGGGGCGACGAGACCGGCGGCCGCGAGCGGGCCGGGCAAGACATAGTCGGGCTTGAAGAAATTGAACACGGTGGGCGAGCGCATCGCGGCCTGGGCCAAATTGCTGATCGCATTGCCGGGCAGGGTGGCGGAATTGACGGTGGCGATCTGGGTCGCGGCGGCGGGCCTCGGGGTGGAGGAGGTGATGAAGTTGCCGTCGACCGTGTGGCGGAGCCCGAGGAAGCGGCCGCTCGGCGCGGAGGCGTTGAAGCCGCGCAGTAGCCCGGTGAGCCGGAGCAGCGGTTCCTTCAGCTTGCCGTGCGCCGCGTTGGCGAGGAGTTCGGGCGACCGCGCCTCGTAGTCGGTGAGGATCGCGCGCACCACCGCCGCCAGGTTGCCGCGGGCGCCGGTGCCGTCGTCCTCGAACTTCCGCGCGACGCGGTACACATAGGCGGGGCTCGGGTTGCTGGCGACCAGCCGTTGAATGAGCAGCTTGGAGATGAACGGCGGCGTGTTGGGGTGGTTGAACAGGGCATCGAGGGCCAGCCGAAGGTCGGTCGTTCCGCCCTGGCTGGCGGGGATCGGGGTGGCGAGCACCGGGCTGAGGTCCTTCGCGGTGTCGTCGTGGAATGCAGGGTAAAGCTGCATGGGGCTGATGTGGTTGGCCCCGGCGGTGCGGAAGGCGTTGAGGTTGGTCGACGGGTAGGCCCAGCCGGTGAACACCTTGGCCATCTCGGTGATGGTGGTCTGGTTGTAGGTCGGGATGGGCAGGCCGTCGGCGCCCAGCATCAGTGTGCCGTCGGGCTGCAGCCGCACGAGGCCGATGGAGAAAAGCTGCATCACCTCGCGCGCGTAGTTCTCGTCGGGTGTGGTGATGGCGTTGCCGGCCGTGTCGTAGGTGGCCTTGGCGTTGCGCAGCGAGCTGAGGTACTCGCCCATCATGGGGCTGAGTGTGATCTGCTCCAGCAGCGCGCGGAAGTTCCCGAAGGCGCCGGCGCCGAGGATGTCGTAGTAGTTGGCGATCGGCTCCGCGCGGCTGTCGTCACCGAGACCGACGTCGGAGATGACGAGGATCTGGCTCAGCGCGAAGGCGACGCGCTGGCGCAGCTGGTCGCGCGCGGTGAGCACGTTCTTGAACCACGCCGACTGCCGGTTCGGCGGGTGGATGGCGTTCCAATTGGTGAAGCTACCGCTGCCGCCGAAACGAGTGCGGTCGTCCACGACGGCCTGGCGGTGCGACGTGAAGGGGAGCGCGAGCTGCTCGTTGAGCCAGGCGTCGATGCTGCCGCCGGTGAGGGCGTCGATCTCGCTGCGCTTCGGCCCGAAGGTCGCCTGCGTCAGGAAACGGGCGGCGTCGGTGGCGGAAAGATTACTCAGGGAAACGGAAGGCGGGTCGGCGGGCCGGGAGAAGCTCGCCGAGCCGGTGCCTTGGATGAACGTGCCGCGGACCTCGCCCGCCGGGTAGCGTGCGGTGTCCACGCCGACGTAGATATTGCCGGTCTTCAGGGCGGTGAGCAGCGCCGCGTTGGTGTAGTTCCCGGTGGGCAGCAGGAGCCACTGCGCGGTGCCGGAGGAGGCGTACGGCAGCGTGAAGACGAAGTCGCCCGAGGGACCGATGCGCAGGTGGGCGGAGGTGACCGTGGAGGAGAGGTTGGAGACGCTGAAGGTGACGGCGGCCACGGACTCATCGGCGCTGAGGAGGATGGTGGCGGTACCCGAAGCGGTGGAGACCGTGGCGGATGACTCCGGCCGCACGGAGGCCACGTAGAGGGAAGCCGAGCTGTCGGCGATGGTGACCTTGGCGGAGGTCTGCGCGCCCAACGCGTACCCGGTGCCGGCCACGAGGGAGACTTCCACGGTGTCGTTGCCTTCGTTCTGCAGGTCGGGATTGGGTTTAACCGCGACTGCCACCGAGCCGATCCCTGGGGAGAACATCACCGTCCCCGGCAGCGAAACAAAATCGAAGCCGTTCACCGCGGAGCCGCCGACGCCGTAACGTACCTCGAGGGGAAAATTCACCGGGCCGGAGCGCGTGAAGGTGAACTCGCCGTTGCGCGCCCCGGACTCATCGGCGGAGGCCTTGGTGGCGGCGACGGAGACGGCGGGAGTGGCGGCGGGCGTGAGATCGTACACCTCGACGATCGCGATGCCGGAGGTGTTGCCCGCCCCGGTGACCTCGACGGTGTAGTTGCCTGCGGCGAGGTCGACGATCATGGCGGCGTCGCGGCTGCCGGTGGGGAATCCAAAGGCCCCGTTGGCCTCGAAGGTTTGCCTCAGCAGGTCGGCCGTGATGGCGCCGGTTTGGGTGCCCCAGTCGTCGTTGGTGGCGACGACCGTCGCGGTGCCGCCGGTGCGGCGGAGCGTCATCGTCGGGTTGGTCAGGAACCCGGAAAGGCCGAGCGCGCCCAGCGCGGGCCCGGCGGCGCGGATCAGGAACTTGCGCGTGCCGGAGCCGGGCGAAACGACGAAACCGGGCGTGAGCGGCGTGGCGGTGCCGGTGACGCGCGCGCGGGTGGAGAGGTTCGTGAACTTCCCCCCGGTGGCGCCCACCTCGTAGACCTCGACGATGGCGTTGCCGGACGTTCCGCCCGCGCCCGTGACCTGCGCGGTGTAATTGCCGGGCGCGAGGGTGGTGACGACGGCGGCGTCACGGCTGCCGGGGGTGAGAGCAAAGGCGCCCACGGAGGCAAAGGTTGCGGCGTCGGCGGCGTTCCAATTGTCGTTCGACGCGGCCACGCGCGTGGACGAACTTGGCCCGAAAACCGTCAGCTGCGGGTCCGCAAGCGCGCTTGCGACATTGAACGGCGCGGCGCCGATGGTCGGCCCGACGGCGCGGATCACCACCTGCTTGGGAGTGGTGCCGCCGACAACAAAGCCGGCGGTGAGCACGTCGTCGCCGGTCCCGACGCGGGTGAGGGCGGAGACATTGGCGAGGCGGGTTTCCTGCGCGGGCAGGAGAGCGGGGGAAAGGGCAAGCAGCCCGGCGGCGAACGCGGGCCAACAGCGACGCAGGGATTTCATGGCAGCGGGGATGGGATGGCGGGAAGATGAAGGGTGCGGGGTGACCGTCAACTTCCGGGCCCTCAGCGCAGGGTGCGCAATTGCACCGCGTCCACGAGCCGGTCCTCGGCGACGATGTCGGTGGCGATGACGATCTTGTCTCCCGGTGCCGCGAGGCCGACGCGGCGGAGGTGGGCGAGGGCGTTCTCGATGCTCTCGTTGGGGTCGGAGGCGAGTTCCAGCAGGATGGGCTCGACGGCGCGGAGCAGCCGGAGCTGGCGCAGGACCTGCAGCGAGGGGGTGAACGCGAAGATCGGCGAGTGGGCCGGGCGCAGCAACGCAAGTCCCTGGGCCATGAACCCGTGGCGCGTGAAGGTCATGATCTTCGACCCGGGCAGCTGACCCGCGAGCACGACGGCGGCCTTGAGCACCTTCATGCGCTCGCCGGTGAAGACGGCGGGCTCGCCGGCGTCGCCGGCCGTCTCGCGCTCGATGCGCCGGGCGATCGTGTCGAGCATCCCCACGCACTCGAGGGGGTATTTGCCCACGGTCGTCTCGCCCGAGAGCATGACGCAGTCGGCGAGCTCGTAGACGGCGTTGGCCACGTCGGTTATCTCAGCGCGGGTCGGCACCGGCTGGGTGATCATCGACTCAAGCATGTGGGTGGCGACGATCACGGGGCGGCCCTGAGCCAGGCAGGCCCGCACGGCGCGGCGTTGAATCACGGGCAGCTCCTCGAAGGGGCACTCGATGCCGAGGTCGCCGCGCGCGATCATCAGGCCGTCGCACGCCTCCACGATCGAGGTGAGGTTCGCGATCGCGGAGCGGTCCTCGATCTTGGCGATGATCCTCACGCGTGATTTCCGCTCCGTCAGAAAATCGCGCAGCATCTCGACGTCGCGCGCCTCGCGCACGAACGAGAGGGCGAGGAAGTCGATTCCCTCCTCGAGGCCGACGCTCGCGTCCGCGCGGTCCTTCTCGGTGAACGAAGGCAGGTTCACCTTCACCCCCGGCAGGTTGATGTGGCGGCGCGACTTCAGCTCGCCCGGGATCACCACCCGGCAGCGGATGCGCGCCTCGTGCTTCTCCAGCACCTCGAGACGCAGCAGGCCGTTGTCCACCAGCACCTCGTCGCCCACGCGGATGTCGTGCACCAGGCCCTGGTAGTTGACGTCCACCGACCTCACCTCCTCGCCGCTTTGGCCGGCGGTGCCGGGCTTCACGGTGAAGTCGAACACCTCGCCCGCCCGCAGCTCCAGCGGCGTCGCCAGATCGCCGGTGCGGATCTCGGGGCCCTTGATATCCATCATCACCGCGACCTCGCGGCCGGCGCGGGTCGAGAGGGCGCGGATGCGGCGAATGACGCCCCGCGTCCAGTCATGGCTGGCGTGGGCCATGTTCAGCCGGAAGATGTCGACCCCCGCGCGGATCAGCGCCTCGAGCATAGGCTCGCCCTCGGTCGCGGGTCCGAGGGTGGCGATGATCTTGGTACGGCGGAAGGGGTCGGCGGGCATGCGCCGACGGTGCCGGCCTCCGCGCGTGCCCGCAAGGGCAAGCGCGTTTGTCGCTTAGGCGAGTTCGAGCCAGGGCGTCGTTTGCCCCTGCTCCACCACCGAGAACCGGCACCCGGCCAGGCGGGCGCGGACGTCGCCGAGCGCCTCCTCGACCGCGGCGCGGGAATTGCAGTCGCGCGACAGGTGCGTGAGGAAAACGTGGCGCCAGCGCGGGCTCGCCACGTCGGCGAGCAGTTCGCGCACGGCCTCGTTGGAGAGGTGCCCGTGGCGACCGGAGATGCGCTGCTTGGTGGCCCACGGACGGCGGGTGTCGGCCTGCAGCAGGCGCGGGCAGTGGTTCGACTCGACCACGACCACGTCGCAGTCCCGGAGGCAATGGCGGATGTTGAGCGGCGCGTGGCCCAGGTCGGTGAGCCACGCGAGGGTACGCCGCGGCGCGACGAGGTCGCCCTCGTGGCCGTGGGAGAAGCGGAAGCCGACGGGATCCTGCGCGTCGTGCGGCACGGCGAACGTGTCGACCTCGAGGTCGCGGAAGCGGAAGCGGCTGCCCGTTTCAAAGACGTTCCAATCCACCCGCCACGTCAGCCCCGCCTGAACCACGCGCCGGGTGCCCTCGTTGGCAAACACGCGGATGTGCGGGAAGCGCTTGAGGCCCTCGAGGCCGTCGGCATGGTCGCCGTGCTCATGGGTGAGGAACACCGCGTCGATCCGCGCGAGCGATTCCCCCACCTCATCGAGCAGCTGGCCGAGCCGGCGGGCGGAAAACCCGGCGTCGACGAGCACGCGCGCACCCTCGGTCACGAGCAGCGCGGCGTTGCCCGAGCTTCCGCTGCCGAGAATGGTGAAGCGCATCGCCATGGCGAGTTGATGGTCGGTGCGGGGTCGCGCGGGCCAGACAAAAAGCCGCGGACGAGCGAAGGACCAAGGGACTAAAGGACCAAGGGACCAAGGGACTGAGGGGCGAAGGGACCAAGGGACGAACGGACCAAGGGTCCAAGGGACTCGGGGACAGAGCGCACGACCGGATGGCGGTCGATGTAGCCGGGGTTGCTAACCCCGGAAAATGAAGGAGCGCCTTCGGCCGGGACGGGCCGCGGGATTCGGCCGGGCTCGATCCTTTCAACCACAGATCACTCGGATGACACGGATGGGGGCTGTGCGGTGCGGATCGGGGCTCTCCAGCAGTTCCGCGGGCTCGAAGTATCCTGGGGTGATCAAAGTCCGATCCAGTCATCCGCGTCATCCGCCTAATCCGTGGTTAAAACCTGCAGGTTCTTAAGAGGGACGTTTCCGAAGGGGGTGGTTGGGCCCACGGAACACTCGGAAGAACACGGAAAACGGCCGATGGTCGCGTCACGAAGGACAAGGTCGCAGGGGCCAAGGGACTAAAGTACGAATGGACCAAGGGTCCAAGGGACTCGGGGACAGAGCGCACGACCGGATAGCGGTCGGTGTAGCCGGGGTTGCTAACCCCGGAAAATGAAGGAGCGCCTTCGGCTGCTGCGATAATGACAACGAAGAGTAACTCGGGGCTTGTCGCGCCCATACGCCATCCATACGCAAAAGCGTGCAGTCTCCTGCCGGCATCATGGATCAAAGGATTCTCCTCCGGGTGCGTGGATCGGTCGTCTCTGGCGGTCGATCCGCAGGTTCGGCTCGGCGCGAGGCCTCTCTGACATGAAGCGCGGCGCGCTCCTCATCTCGGCTGCGGTTTTGGCCGCCATCGCGCTTTCGGTGGTGATGTTAATCGCACCGGGGCCGTCGATTTGCACGGTCTCCCCATCGGAACCTGTTGCTCAGCGGGAGCGACCTGTTGCTTCGGAGGCCGCTCCTGTTGCCGCCCCGACCATTCCACCTCGCTTGCCGCGCTTCGCGGCTGCGGCTGTCGCTGGAGATGTCGCTGCGCGTACGCGCGCACTCGCCGAGCCCGGTGAGCGTACCGAGGCGGAACTGCTCGCCATCGCGACCGAAAGGCGCGGCCTGCTGCGGAACTTGATCCAAGCCGATCCCGCGGCGGCTCTGGCTTGCCGCCTCACGTATGCGCAAAGGCGGGTATTGCCGGAAGCCGTGGCCGCTCAGCTGGAAACTCCGGTCGACGCCCACGGCCAGCTCGAGGTGATCGCGGTGTGCGGACCGCAGACGGGCGGAACGGAGCGCTTTGTGACGATTGGCGGGGTCCGCCGGCGCGCCTTTCTCGCCGGGGCCAGGGCGCAGTCCGTTTCGCAGGAGCGGCTGCCGGTGCACGGCATCGCGGTCGACGACGTCGTGGCGGTCGCCGCCGAGCCGTACCGTCTTCCCGATCCGGGCGAGTTGAACGATGCCGCTGGGATTGGCGTGGCGGCGGAGGGTATCACGGTGCTGGTCGGCGAGGAACGGCGGGTGTTCGCGGCCAAGGAGGAACTCGACGAGTGGGCTGACCGTACGCGGGCGGCTGAGACCATCCTCCCGTCGGCTTTTGGTCAGCGGAAGATCCTGTTCGTTATGGTCGACTTCTCCGACGCGCCCGGCGCTCCCACCACCGAGGCGGAGATTCTGAAGTCGATGGATGCCGTAAACACCTTCTATAAAGAGATGTCGGCCAACCGGCTCTCGTTCACGACCACCGTGCTGCCGGCGGTGCTCCGGCTGCCCCAGACGAAGGCGGCGTATAATGCGGATAGTGGATCCCACTCGCAACTAATGATTGAAGCTATCGCTGCACTATCAAATTACGATTCGGTAAACGGCAGTCGAGGAACCTATGCTCCTGCTAGCTTCCAGCATGTTGCTGTTGTTTTTAGCTATATTTCAGGTTACGTAGGATGGGCGGGTTTGGCTCAGATGCCCGGATCTCGAATTTGGCTAAATGGAGATTGGAGCGAGCGCGTTATTTCCCACGAGGCTGGGCACAACTTAGGCCTAAATCACGCTTATGCTTGGAAGCCCGCCGGCCCATCGGCGATTGGCTCTGGTACCCATGAAGATGGCGGAGACCCCTTTGATCGAATGGGAGGTGGAGGATCTGCGTGGAATATGCATTTCTGTACTCCAAAAAAACGTGCCTTGGGGTTTATAAACGAAGCAAATCTGCTCTCAGTCCAATCTTCCGGAGAATTTCGAATCTATCGCCACGATGCCGAGGTCGGATCTCGGATAGTCGGTCTAAAAATAGACGCTGGAACGGTCTACGACTACTGGGTTGAATATCGCAAGCTGCCGCCCTCCGGGTTAACGGATTACGCCGATGCCATGTCTGCGGGTGTCCAGGTTCGCTGGAATAAGTTGCCTGCCTTTACCAAAGCCGGCGCCACTGGAACCTACTTGCTGGATATGACCCCTGGCTCAGTGGGAGACATGAAGGACAGTATGCTCACGCTCGGTAACTCGTTCTACGATCCTACTTACAAGATCAGGATCACTCCTTTGCGTACAGGTTCGTCTGCGGACGGCGACTGGATCGATGTGGCGATTGTTCTTGGTGAATTTCCTAACAACCGAACGCCCGTGGTCCAAGGTGCTGTGGCAGCGGAGGCGGCCTTCGCAAAAGTTCCGGTGAATGTTTCAGTAAGGGCAACAGACGCCGATGGCGATACCGTTCTCTATCAGTGGGATTTTGGTGATGGCGTATCCTTCCATTCGAATGCATCCACCGTGCAGAAAAAATGGGAAAGCGGTGGAACTTACCCTGTTTCGGTTCGTGCTTTCGATATTTTTGGAGGAGAGACGCGATATTCCTTTCAAATCACGGTGAATGACCCGCTGGGGGCGTGGGGCAGGGTATCCGGAGTTAGCTCAACCGATAGCCTGTGGGCCGTTTGCTTCGGGAATTCAAAGTTCGTCGCAGCTGGTCCCTATGTGACATATTCCTCCTCAGACGGCGCTCGCTGGAGTCGGAGCACTGTTGGTGTTTCCACAATGGTGAGCCGCGGTGTAGCCTTTGGCGGTGGAAGATTTGTTGCGGTCGGTAGTAATTACAGCACGCAAACTGCAATTTTTACCACCGGGTTTGCGAGTTCTCAAGATGGAGTATCTTGGTCGCCGTTGGCTTCAGCTAGAACAGAAGGACTGAACGCTGTCGCATATGGTAGTGGTCGATTTGTAGCAGTTGGTGACTCAGGCGCCATTTGGTCGTCTTCCGATGGAATTAATTGGTCTTTTTCTCAGCTTATCTCGCGACAGTCTCTCCATGCGATCGCGTTTAATGGCGTTTCCTTCTTGGCAGTAGGTGGGTCCGGTACGGCTATAGCCAGTAGCGATGGCCTGGTGTGGCGTGATGTTTCATTATCCGAATCTAATACAAACGGCTCTGCAGTGACTGGTGCCAGTGGCACTGACGGTAGAGGTGTGACTTACCAAAACGGGTCATGGTTGGTGATGACGAGCACCTCTTATGGCGCTGCAGCTGGTAGAGCGCTTTGGTCTTCAAGTACGGGTGAAAAATGGAGCGTTTTTCTTGGTACTTACACTTCATTCGATATTCTGCCAATTCCGCTATATACGGTTGGTGCCGGCTCAATCGCTGTTACATGTCTTAATGATAAGGCCGTTCCCCAAATCGCAACTTCTGCAGACGGAAAGACCTGGAGTAAGGCCTCACTCAGCAGTGAGCCTCTCGGTAGGTTGCAGGCTGTAGTTGAGGGCGCGGGTCGAGTTGTTGTCGTCGGCGATCGCGGCCAGATCTACTACTCCGCCGATGGCCCTCCCGCCTTGGCCCGCCAGCCCCAGACGCAGACGGTTACGGTTGGCAGCCGCGCGACGCTTTCGGTCACCGCCTACGCCACGGGGCCTTTCACCTACCAGTGGCGGAGGAACGGCATCGCGATCGCCGGCGCGACGGCTGACACGCTCGTGTTTTCGTCTTCCGCGGTCTCGGACAGCGGGGACTACTCGGTGGTCGTTACGAACAGTCGCGGCGTGGTCGTGAGCGCGGTGGCCGCACTGACGGTGCGCCCGGCGGTTTCCGCGCCGGTGATTGTGGCTGCGCCAGCGTCCCGGGTCCTGACCCAAGGTGCGACCAGCCAGCTATCGGTCACCGCCTCGGGTACGCCGGCCCCGAGCTATCAGTGGTTCAAGGACGGCGCCGCGATCCCGGGTGCCACGGGGTCGACTTACAGCGTGACGGCGGACGGTTCGGCGAGCGGTGGGAGTTTTTCGGTGGAAGTGAGCAACTCGGCCGGGAAGGTGACCAGTGCCGCGGCCGGCGTCCGGGTCATTCCCACCAACCGGTTGGCGAATCTTTCGGTGCGCACGGCCCTGGAAAATGGCCAGACCTTGATCGTGGGAGCGGTGGTGGCGGAAGGCACCAAGGGGCTGTTGGTGCGGGCCGCCGGTCCGGCGCTGAACCAATTCGGGCTGCCAGGTCTCCCGAATCCGTCGATGGACCTGTACACGGGCGGTTCGCAGCCGGCGGCGAGTAACGACGATTGGAACGCGACGCTTGCGCCGCTTTTCCAGACCGCCGGGGCGTTCGGTTTCGTGGTCGGATCCAAGGACTCGGCCCTTAATCCTACGATCGGCGGAGCGTTCACGGTGCAGGTGAAAGGAACGGGGTCGGGTTCGGTGCTGGTGGAAGCCTATGATCTCGGGGCCGAGACATCGCCGCGACTGGTGAACCTTTCCGCCCGGCATTGGGTGGGCACGGGAGCCGACGTCTTGATCGCCGGATTCGTGGTGGCCGGCACGGGTTCGAAGCAGGTGTTGATCCGCGCGGTCGGCCCAACGCTCGCGAGCTTTGGCGTGGCGGGGGCTCTGGCTGATCCGCAGCTGGAGGTTCTGGACGGCGGAGGGCGGTCGCTGGGCAGCAACGACAATTGGAGCCCGGTGCTTTCTTCGACCTTCGGGCGGGTAGGCGCCTTTCCGCTCCTGAGCGGTAGCCGCGACGCCGCCGCGCTGGTCACGCTGACGGCCGGAGCCAGCTACACGGTAAAGGTGTCCGGGGTGAACAACACAACCGGCGAGGCGCTGATCGAGGTGTACGAGGTTTTCTGAGCGGCAGAAGGGCGAGTTTGGGGAAACCACGAAAAAAACCAAACACGCGAAAGGGCTGAGGGACCAAAGCTCCCAGGGACGAAGGCACTGAGGGTCCAAAGGACGATCTGATGGCAGTCGATGTAGCCGGGGCTGTTTGCCCCGGGAAATACCGAATCGCCTTCGGCCGGGATGCTTCGCTGCAACGCGCTCGGATCCTGTCCATTTAACCACGGATCACTGGCACGGATGGCACAGATGCTTCGGATACGAGTGCTTCCGGGTATTCCGGGTGTTCCGAAGCCCGCTGCAGTTCTTGCGTGTCCTGAGCCTTTTGGCGGCCAACGCGGAGGATGGCCGCAAAGATGCTCATGAGGCGCACGGCTCGTGGGCGCCTTTCTTTTTCCTTCCGTCTCAGGGCACTTCGTAGACCTCGACCAGGGTGGCGCCGCCGGCGCCTTTGCCGGTCACCTCGGCGGTGTATTTTCCGGGAGGGAGGGTGATGAGCAGCATGGCGTCGTTCGATGCCGGGTTGGCGACCGCAAACGCGCCGACCGCCGCGCCGGTGGCGGTGAGCTGCGCTCCGCCGCCCCAGTTGTCGTTGGCGGCGATCACCGTGGAATTGGCGCCGAGGAGCTTCAGCCCGGGGTCTGGCATGGTCTCGGGGACCCCGAACACCGCGAGGCCGGGACCGATCGCGCGGATCAGCACCGTCCGAGCCGTCGTGCCGTCGATGTAGAAGCCGGCCACGAGAGAACTTCCCTCCGGGATGTTGCGCCGCACGGAGACATTCACCAGGCGCGGGGTTGCCGACGTGAAGAACGTCTTCGGGGTGGAGTCGTAAAGCTCCGCGATCGCGAACCCGGGGGCGCCGGCCCGGTCGCCGAGTTCCACCGTGTAGCCTCCGGTGACCAGCGACGGCTGGTAGATGGCGGCGTCACGGGAGGCGGCGGAGGCGTAAGGGAATGCGCCCACCGCGCTGAAGGCCGCCGCGAGCGCGGGTTCGCCGCCCCAATTGTCATTGCTTGCCACCACCGGTCCGCCCGCGCGTACCAGTGACATTTGCGGATCGGGCATGAACTCCGTCACCCCGAGTTGCGCCAGCGAAGGGCCCGCGACCCGCGCGAGGATTGCCTTCGCCCCGCTCGTGCCGGCACCGCCGAGCACCGTCCCCATCGTCATTTGTTCGCCGGGCGCGAAAATCGAAAGGATCGACAGGTTGATCAATCTGCCCGTCTCGGCCGCGGTGGCGGCGATGAACGAGACCGTCGATGAGTCGCTGGTGACGCTGCCGTTGGAGTTGCTCACGACGCACGTGTAGGCGCCGGCCTGTGCCTCGGTGGCGCGGGTGAGCACCAGCGACGGCGAGGTCTCGCCGGGGATCGCCACGCCGTTGCGCCGCCATTGGTAGGCGGGGGTGGGCGTGCCGGTGGCGGCGACGGACAGCGCCACCGTGGGCGTCGTGCCGGCCGCCAGGCGTAGCAACGCCGGCGGCTGCGAGCTGATCGCCGGGGCGCGGGCGGAGTTGGTGCCGGCGACTGTAACGGAGACGGCCGCCGCCACGCTCGCGCCGTTGGTGTCGATCGCGGTCACATTCACCGTCGCGACGCCCCCGCCGACCGGTGAAAGGACGAGCGTCGAGTTGTTCACCGCGACCGAGATGACCTCCGGGTGGGAGGAGGTCGCGGTGAAGGAGAGTATCGCGAGCGGGCCGTCGCCGGGATAGATCGACGCCGCCGATACGGAGTTCACCAGAATGAGATTGGCTGCGCCGACCTCACCCGAGGTGAAGTTGCGAACCGGGAGCTCGTTGAACGGTGAACCGGCGTTCACGCGTGGCAGGGCGCCGATCGCGTCGATCACCGCCATGCCGTTGCCGATCACCCGCCCGAACACCGTGTAGCCCCCGCCGTTGGTGGGTCCGAGGGTGGTCGAGTTGTCGCGCACGTTGAAATACCACTCGCTGGTGGCGCTGTTGATGTCCGAGGTGCGGGCCGCGGCGAGGGTTCCGCGCGCGTTGGGCAGATTATATTCCAACGCCACCGGTGTTTGTTTGGCGACGGTCGAGGTGCCGGAGGCACCCAACAAATAGCCTCCGCCCTGGACGATCGAGACCGCGCTGCCATCCAGAGCCGCGGACCGGTGGAACATGGTGTTCGAATAAGTTCTGGCCGCGACGTACGAGAGGAAGTTCGCGACGTGCTTCGGGGCCGCGTCGGGGCGCAGCTCGACGTTGAGGCGGCCGAGGGTCGTGTCGAATTGCACCAACGGTCCGGTCACGCCCGGCAGGTTGAAATGATTCCGCAGGTCGATCGCCACGGCGGATCCGCCGGCGTTGAGCGATTGCGCGGGCGGCTGGGACGTGATCGCCGGTGTGCTGCCGGCTACGCGCGTCGCATTGGCGGCGAGGAGGGCGAGAAGCAGTAAAGGAACGCGGCGGGTGCGCATGGTGGCGCAGCGTGCCGATCGGCCGACGTCCGCCAACCCCTTTGTTTCTTCCCGCCGGATTCCGGCTCAGGGCAGTTCGTAGACCTCGATGATCGCGTCGCCGGTGAGGCCGCCGACCCCGCTCACTTGCGCGGTGTAGGTGCCCGGGGGCAGGGAGACGACCAGCGCGGCGTCGCGGCTGACCGCGGGCAGCGCGAAGGCTCCCACGCTGCTGAACACCGCCGCCAACGAGGCGTTCCACGAGTCGTTCTCCACCACTTTCGCCCCGCCGCTATCGAAGATCTCCAGCTTCGGGTCGGCGAGCGTGCCTGGCACCCCGAGCGCCGCCAGCCCGGGACCGACCGCGCGGATGAGCAGGGGTTTGGGAGCGGTTCCCGCCGGGCCGGAAATATTGAAGCCGGCGATCAGGATGTCGTCGCCTGTGCCGACACGATTGCGTGCGGAGACGTTGACGAGCCGGGCCGCGGAGGGGGCGCCGGTGTCGTAGGCCTCGACGAGCACCACGCCGGCCCCGGTTCCCTGGGCCATGATTGAGCGCGTGCCTTCCACCGTCTGGAGGAAGCCGGCGTCCTTGCTGCCGTTGCCCAGGGCGAAGGCGCCCACTGTCGGGAACACCGAGCTGAGCGTCTGCGGCCAGTCGTCGTTGGCGAAGACGCGGATCTGGCCATTGTAGAGCTCAAGGCGCGGGTCGGTCATCGCGCCGCCTACGCCGAATGCGCCGAGGGTGGGTCCCACGGCGCGCACGAGGACGCCCCGCGAGCCGCCGCCGACGGAGAGCCCCACGATCAGCGTGTCGCCCGCCGCGAGAGCCGTGCGCACAGACAGGTTGGCGAGGCGCGCCGCCGGATTCGGCGCGTAAACGGTCAAGCTGGCCTCGCTGCTCGTCACGCTTCCGGCCGAATTGGAGACGACCACGCGGTACAGGCCGGCCTCGGCGGCCGAGACCGCATTGAGCGTCAGCGTCGCGCCGGTCGCGCCGGAGATCGCCACGCCGTTTCGCTGCCATTGATAGGCCGGTTCCGGGGCGGCGGATGCCGTGGCCGAAAAAGTAACGGAGCCCCCCGCCCGTGCCGTCTGCGTCTGCGGCTGGGCGGTAATCGACGGGGCGGTGGCGGCGGCGCCCGTGATAGCGAAGACGATGGGCTCCGGCGTGCCTTGGCCTCCCGTTCCCACCCCCTGGGCGCGGAAGGTGAAGTTGCCGGCCTGCGTGGGGGTGCCGCTGATGGTGGGAGTGGGCGACCTCACCACGCCGAGGTTGGGCGCAGGCGAGATCGTCAGCCCGGCGGGCAATGTGCCGCTGATCACCCAGTACTGGGCCGCACTGGGAGTTCCCGTGTAAGTGAAGACGACGGGGGTCAGGGTCGACCCGACAGTGCCGGTGGCGGGATTACGGAGAGTCGTCCGCTGGGGCGTGGCGTTGATGATCTGGGTACTGCCCTGGGTGGCGATGAATGTGGTTGCACCGGCGCGGCTGTGCAGGGCGCCCAGGCTCGCGGCGGTGAACGCCGCGCGCAGCATTTCGCCGCCGCGGCTGGCCACGAGTTGCTCGCCGGCGCGGATGACCGTCTGCACTGCGGGCGTGCGCTGCAAAAGGGCCAGCAACGCGCCGGCGGGAAGGTTGAGCCAGGGCAGTAGGCGTCGGAGGGTGAAGAGGACTTCAGGAAAACGTGGCGCGGAAGCGGTCGAACTCATGGTGGCTGCGCCCACGCAACTTCGGCGGAGTTGAAACGCAAGCCGTGGGTCTTCGCGGCGCCTGTCGCCGCCGTCAGTCGATCCTGATGACCGCCTTGATCACCCCCGCCGACGGTTCGAGCCAGCCGGGGAATACCGCGGGCACTTCCTCCAGCCGCGCGTGGTGCGTGATCCACGGGCGCGTGTCGATGCGGCCGTCGCGGATCAGCCCGATGATGCGCGGAAAATCCCGGGTGAGCGCGTTGCGGCTGGCGAGCAGTGTGAGTTCACGCCGGTGCAGGAACGGCGCGTGCGGCAGCTCCATTGGCTGCTGGGTGATCCCGACGTACACGACACGCCCACCGAAAGCGGCGAACTCCAGCGCCCGCACCATCGAGCGGTGATTGCCGGTCGCGTCGATCACGACGTCGGCCAGCTGCCCTTGCGTCAGGCGCGACAGCGCCTCGATGTCGCTGGCGTCACTCCGGGCGAGGATCGTGTCCGTCACGCCCATTTTTTCGCGGACGAACGCCAGCCGGCCTTCCGCGATGTCGATGACGATGGGCCGCGCCCCGGAGAGCTTGGCGAACTCCAGCGCGGAAAGCCCGATCGGGCCCGCGCCAATGATGAGGATGTTCTCCCCGATTCGAGGCGCGCCGCGGTCCACCGCGTGGCAGCCGATGGCGAGGGTCTCCACGAGCGCGCATTGATCGGGCGTGAGGCCCGGGGCGGGGTGAAGTTTGCGCGCGGGCAGGGTGATGCGTTCCGCGAGACCGCCGTCGCACATCACGCCAAGCGTGCGGTTGTGCTCGCAACAATTGGTGAGGCCGCGGCGGCACGAGTAGCACTTCCCGCAATTGAGGTACGGCTCCACCGCGCAACGGTCGCCGGGCTTCACGTGGGTCACGCCTTCACCGACGGCCTCCACGATGACACTCAGCTCGTGGCCGGGGATGCGCGGGTAGGAAAAGAACGGCATCTTGCCGAGGTAGCCGCTGAGGTCGGTGCCGCACACGCCGACGCGCTCGACGCGCAGCAGGGCTTCGCCGGGTCCGGGCGCACCGGGCGCCGGCACGTCGATGATCCGCCACTGCTTCGGTTGCTCGAGTTGGAGGGCCTTCATGGTGCGGGCGTCAGTTGTTTTGCGGCAGCCCCTCGAGGTGGCCGATGTTGCGCACGGGCGCGAAGATCGCCTGCACCTCGCGCAACAGGTCCGCATCGATCGGCTCGGCGAGCCACTTTGCCCATTGGCGGATGTTGGCGGGGTTGGCGCTGCCGGCGACGGTGGTCGCGATATCGGGGTGGGCGCACGAGAATTGCAGGGCCAGTTTGGCGATGTCGCTGCCGCGCGCGGCGCAAAGTTGCGCGGCTTTGCGGGCGGCCGCCTTCACGGCCTCGGGCTCCTTCAGCCACGCGGGCAGCGGCGCGTTGGTGAGCAGGCGGGCGGAGAACGGGCCGGCGTTCATCGCGCCGACGCCCCGGGCCTTCAGCGCGGGCAACACCTCATCGGCGAAGCGAGTGTTCTGCAGCGTGTACTGGTTGTAGCTGAGGACGCAGTCGACGTCGGTCTGGTCGAGGATGAAGCGGAAGATCTTCATCGGGTAGCCGCTGAAGCCGATGAAGCGCACCTTGCCGGCGGCCTGCGCCCGCCGCAGCGCGGGCAGGGTCTCGTCGATGATCTGCTGCATCGGCACGAACTCGATGTCGTGGCACAGCACGATGTCGAGGTGGCCGGCGCCCAGGCGGTGCAGGCTCACGTCGATGCTCTCGGCCACGCGCTTCGCCGAGAAGTCGAAATGCGCGAGGTCGTAGCGGCCGAGCTTGGTGCAGAGCGTGTAGCGGTCACGCGGCACCCCCTTGAGCGCGATGCCGAGCAGCACCTCGCTCATGCCGCGGCCGTAGAAGGGCGAGGTGTCGATGAAGTTGAGCCCGCATTCCAGCGCCACGCGCACACTGGTGAGCGCCTCGTCGAGCGTCACGCTGCGGAACTCCGCGCCCAGGGAGGAGGCGCCGAAACTGAGCACGGGGAGATGGAGGCCGGTGCGGCCGAGCGGGCGGGTCTGCATGGGAAGGCGCGGAGGTTGGCCGGGTTCCGCGCCCGCCGCAATGCCGGCCGCGGGAGGCGGCGGGCGTCTTTGCGTTTGCGGCTTGGCGCGGCCGCCCCTACGGCTTCGGGCCAAGCCCGCGTCAAACTCCCCGCCGCCTTCCATGATCAAAGCCGTCGTCAAGACCATCGCCCTGCTCGCGATCCTCTTCGTCATGCTCTATGTGGGCATGAACAACATCCACGCGGTGGATTTCCATTTCCCTCTCGCCGGCACCACCTCCAAGCAGCCGCTGCGCGCTTCGGCGGCCCTGATTTACTTCGGGATGTTCGCGGTCGGCCTGCTCGCGGGCACCATCCTCGCCGTCGGTGGCGGCGGTGGCGGCAAAGGCAAGCCGGCCAAAGCCAAGTAACGCCGGGTGACGCCGGCCGTTTCAGCAGCACCGGCTCCGGCCGGCTCCTTCGCCGCCGTGCGCGGGGCCGCCGGTTTTTTCCGCGCCGGTCGCGATGATGCCGGCCGCTGGTGGCTGATCGATCCGGACGACCGGCCGTTTTTCCTGCGCGGCGTGCACGGCGTGCGCCCGGCCGGTGTGGTTGATGACGGCGCTTTGCCGCGGGATCCCGCCGCGCTCCTGCGCTCCTGGGGTTTCAACGCCGCGGGTATCGGCCCCGCGCCGTTGCGCGAGGATGGACTGGCCTTCGTCGCCACGGCGGAGCTGGCCCAGGCCGGAGTACGCCTCACCGGACCGGGCCTTTCGCTACCGGATGTCTTCGATCTCGATTGGCCGCGCCTCGCGAGCTCCCGCGCCTTCGAGGTCTGCCGGGTGCATGCGTCCGATCCCGCGCTGATCGGCTGGGTGAGCGATGACGGGCTGGCTTGGGCGGCTTCCCCGGCCGGAGGACGGCCGACCCTGCTGCAGCTCTGCCTCAGCCTGGAGCCGTCGCATGCCGCCTACCACGCGGCGTGGGAATTCACGCTCGCCCTGCACGGCGGCCGGTTGGAGGCGGTGGCGCGCGCTTGGGGCGTGGCCTTGGCCAACAAGGAGGTCGTGCGCGAGATGACCCGCGCGGAGACGGGCCTCGCCACGCGCGGCTACCTGCGCGACCACGCGCGTTGGACGCAGGAATTCGCGCGGCGCTATTTCACGACGACCGCGGCGGCCCTGCGCGAGGCCGACGAAAACCATCTTGTCCTCGGCTGCCGGTTCCGCGGTCCGGTCGGTCCTGACGTGCTGGCGCGGTGCGTGTACCCGGCGGTCGACGTGGCGTTGCCGCATTGGCGCGAATTGCCGGCGGCGGGTGCGGCCGCCCAACCCGTGGTCGCGGGTGAGTTCTCGTGGGTGGAGCCCGCCTTCGCCGGCGCGGCGACCACCATCTGGGCCGCGCGGCTGACCTCCGTGGAGCGCATGTTGCGCCGGGGACGCTCGCAGTTGGAGCGACTGGCCCGGCATCCGGCGGTCGTCGGTTACGCCTGGCCCGCTTGGGCGGACGAGCCGGGCGAGCAACCGCCGTTCGCCCGCGGCCTGGTGCACATCAACGGTGCCGAGGCCCGCGAGCACACCGAGCTTCTCACCGCCTTCAACCTGCGCGCCGAGTCCCTGCGGCGTCTCTGATCTCCGTCCTCCATGTTCCATCGCCCCTCCGCCCTCGCCGTGCTTGCGTTCACCGGCCTTTTTTTCACCGGTTGCGCCAGCCTCGATCTCGATCGCGAGGTCGAGATGAGCCGGACCATCTCCGGCACGCTTAACATCGGCCAATCTTTTCCGGCCGGCTCGGAGGTGATGGTGCGGGCGGTGGAAATGTCCGGAGCACCCGCGCTCGCGGCCCAGGGAGCTCCGGTGGAGCGCCTGCCCGGCGTGTCCACCGAGACCATCCTCGGCGATTTCGTCCTCAAGCTCGACGCTCCCGCCGTCGACGGGCTCCCGTTCCAAATCTCGATTCCCGCCGATGAGGCGCGTTTGCGGCGGGGTATCCTGCTGGAGGGACGTGTGCTCTTCGGCGGATCGCTCCGGTTTCGCACGGTCAATGCGCATGTCGTGACCGGGGCATCCCTGGCCTATCCGCAGCGCGTCGTGCTCCAGTCGGCGGGTCGCTGACCCGTCGTCAGGTACCGGTGCGTTTTCGCCGGACTCCTGCTCACCTGATCCGGGCCGGTCATGCCCCCGGACCGGGCTGAACTTTCTCAGCCGGCGCGGGCGGTCTCGTCCATGATCCGCACCATGGTTTCCTCGACCTCGCGCGCGGTTTCGGCCGCCCCGGGGGCGTCGAACATCGTGAGGAGCGCGGTGGGCCGGATGGTGGCGAGAATGGTCTGGCCGCCCTCGGCGTAGACGGCGATCCGGCAGGGCAGGGCGGTGGAGATGGCGATGTTCTGCCCGAGCACCTTCTGCGCGTGGCCCGGGTTGCAGACCTCGAACACGCGGCACTCGCGTCCGAAAGCCACGCCCTTGCTTTCCATCTTTTCGCGCAGGTTGTGCACGCCCAGCACCCCGAAGCGGTGCGCGGTCGAGATCTCCGGCAAACGCTGGCAGACGGTCTCAAGCGGAACAGGCGTGGCGCGGGTGATGACGAAGTCGGCGGGCATGGTTGGGAGGTTGAGAACTTCCCCGCGAAGATGCGCCGCCCGCTTCAGCGGTAAATCCAATAGCGTTTGCTCTGTTCCTGGTAGACGCGGGCCTGCTCACGCCATTGCGCGAGCCACTTCTCGACGTCGACCTGCGCGCCGCGGGCGACGATGTCGTCGAGGAACGCCTGCGAGCCCATGTGGCGCAGGAAGCCGCTGACGTCGCGGTTTGGCCCGGGCCGAAAGGGGTTTTGCGGCGAGAACTTACAGGCGAGCTTCATCATCCAGAAATTCAGCTCCACCGGGCGCCATGCCTCGGGGTCCGTGATCTGGATGTAGATGCCGGTGCCGTTTCGACCGGTCTTGGGGTTCGGCATCGTGATCTTCTGGAAGCGGATGCCGGGGAGCTTTGATTGGATGGCCGCCAGTTCCTTCTCCAGCGCCTCCAGCGGCACGCGCCGATGGGAAAGACCGCGGAAGGGGTGCGCCGGGCCGACGCCTGTGCGGAAGCCGAGGTCAAAATTCACCTTGGGGTTTGGATCGAAATAGGAGCCGAGCCCGGTCATCGGGTAACCCTGCACCGCCTCAAAATCCTGGATGAGACCCGAGGTCGGGATGAACTTCAGTCCGGTGTCTGGCCAGCGCATCGCGCGCGTCCAGCCGCGCATCGGAATGACCCTCAGGCGGCCCTTGGCGCGCTCCTCGTCGGAAATTTCCAGCACGCCCGGCGCTTCCTTCGCCATGCGGGCCAGCTCGCCGATCGTGAGGCCGTGCACGTACGGGACGCGGAACGCGCCGACGTAGTTCTGCCGTGCCCAGCGCAGGTCGAGGGGCGGGCCGTCGACCTTCAGCCCCCCGAGCGGGTTGGGGCGGTCGAGCACGATGACCTCCACGCCGTTTTGGAAGCAGCCTTCCATCGCCCAGCGCATCGCCGCCGCGAATGTATAGCTGCGCGTGCCGATGTCCTGCAGGTCGATGACCAGCGCATCGATGTCCTTGAGCATCGCTTTGGTCGGGCGGCGCGGCGGGAACAGCGAGAAGACGGGCAGGCCGGTGCGCTTGTCGGTGGAGTCTGGGACCTTCGCCGAGGCCGGGGCGTCGCCGTGAATGCCATGCTCGGGTCCGAAGAGCGTCACCAATTTCACCCCCGGGGCGCGGCGGAGTACCTCGACGGTGGGTGTGCCCCGGCGGTTCACTCCGGCGGGATGGGAGAGGAGCGCGATCCGCTTGCCCTTAACGGCCGCGAAGCCGTCGGCCTCCAGCACGTCGATGCCGAGCATCACGGGAAAAACCGCGCCGCGCGGTGGTTCATCGAGGATCGGCGGCGGGGTGAACAACGGTTTCGGGCCCGGAGCCTTGGTGGAGCTGCACCCGAGCAGCGCGAAAACCGGCAGCAGCAGGCTGAGCGCGCGGTGCAGCGGGAAGAAGCGGGCGGGGCCGGACATCAGCCGCAGGTTGGCCGGCGCGCTCCGGCGCGGTCGAGCCGTTTCGGCGCGGGACTCGCAAGGGTGGAGGAGGACCCTTCCCCGACTTGCCCGGCTCCGTGGCCGCGGGGTATCGCACTCGAAGTTCGAGCTCCTGCTCTCCGTATTCTCCGCGTCCTCCGTTACCTCCGTTTGCTCGTGTTCCGCTGGTTCGGGCCATCTGGTGATACCACCAACCGGCTGGGCTCTTCGCTTCGTTCGCCCGTCGGATCGGCGGGATATCCGGCCGGTTTACCCACCGGCGCTTTGGGCGTTGCCTCGCGCCGCGCGTGGAGCCTCGCTGCCCCGCGTCTTCCCCTCGGATGTCCCTGCTTCCCCTGTTTGACCTCTCCCTGCGTGGTCGTGCGGCCACGCCCGGCCTCGAGTTTGTCCGTCCCGACGGTTCTCTGGCCTCGTTCACCTTCGGTGAACTCGACGCCCGCAGCGACCGATTCGCGCGGCTCCTGCTCGCCCGCGGACTCAAGACCGGCGACCGTCTCGCGTTTTTCCTTCAGAACCGGGTGGAGGTCATCGACCTCTGGCTCGCGGGCGCGAAACTCGGCCTGATCATCGTGCCGGTGAATGTGCTCTACCGGGAGCGCGAGTTGCGGCACATCCTCACGGACTCCGCGCCGAGCGCCGTCGTCACTTCGCGCGATCTCGCGGCCTTCATCCCGGCCGGTGTGCCGGTGTGGGACGTCGACGCGCTTTCCGCCGAGTCCGTGGGCCAGCCCGCAGGGCGGGTCGCGGTGCCGGCCGACGCCGACACGCCGATGTCGCTCATCTACACCTCCGGTACGACAGGAGCCTCCAAGGGTGCGGTTCTGACCCAGGGTAATTTTGCGACCAACGCCCTCGCGCTGGTGACCGGCTGGGGAATCACCGCGGCGGACCGGTTTCTCTGCGCGCTGCCGTTGTTTCATGTGCACGGGCTGGGCAACGGCATCCATTGCTGGCTGCTGAGCGGCTGCGTGATGCGTCTGCACGAGCGCTTCGAGCACGCGAAGGCCGCCGCGTGGTTCGAGGACTTCCGGCCCACGCTCTTCTTCGGCGTGCCGGCGATGTACGTGCGGCTGCTCGAGCTGCCGTCGGAACAGGCGCGCGCGATCGGCGCGCGGTTGCGGCTGGCGGTGTCGGGTTCGGCGCCGTTGCCCACCGAGGTGCACGAGGAATTCCGCCAGCTCTACGGCTCCGTCATCCTCGAGCGCTACGGCATGACCGAGACGCTGATGAACGTCGGCAACCCCTACGAGGGCGAGCGGCGGCCGGGCACCGTCGGCCTGCCGCTGCCGCACGTCGCGGTGAGCATCCGTGACGAGGCCGGCGCGCCGGTGGCCGACGGCGTGACGGGCGAGGTCTGGGTCAAAGGTCCGAATGTCTGCGCCGGCTATTGGCGGCGACCCGAGGCGACCGCGGCCGCATGGCGCGACGGCTGGTTCCGCACCGGCGACGTGGGCGTGCGCGCGGCCGACGGGTACATCACGCTGCAGGGCCGGCGGAGCGACCTGATCATCTCCGGCGGTTTCAACATCTACCCGCGCGAGATCGAGGAGCTCATTCTCGAGCAGCCGGGCTTGCGCGAGGCGGTCGTGGTCGGTGTGCCGGATCCCGTGCGCGGGGAACTCCCGGTGGCGTACGTGGTGGTCGACCCCGCCGTTTTCGACGAGGCGGCGGTCGGCGCGCGGCTGCGCACGCAGCTGGCGTCGTTCAAGCTCCCGCGCGCCTTCGTGCGGGTCGAGGCCCTGCCGCGCACCGCGCTAGGGAAGGTCCAGAAGCACCTGCTGCCGAAGTGGCGGGAGTGAGGCCATGAGTCCCGCCACGCTCTCGCTGCTCGCGCTTCTGGCGGTTATCGTCCTCAGCCTCACCTCGCGCATCAACGTCGGCATCCTGGCGGTCGCCCTCGCGTTCCCGGTGGCGGTCTTCGCGGCGGGCTGGAAGGCCGACGCCCTGCTCGCGCTGTTTCCCTCGGGCCTGTTTCTCACGCTCGCCGGGGTCACGCTGCTCTTTGGGGTGGCGCAGGCCAACGGCACACTCGGCTTCGTTGCGCGGAAGGGCGTACGGCTCTGCGGTGGCGCCCCCGCCGTGCTGCCGCTGTTCTTTTTCCTGCTCGCCGGGGTGATCTCGTCGGTCGGCCCCGGTGCCATCGCCGCCACCGCGCTCGTCGCGCCGCTCGCGATGTCGGCCGGCGCCACCGCGGGTGTCTCGCCGCTGCTGATGGCGCTGATGGTCGCTAACGGCGGCAACGCGGGCAACCTGTCCCCGTTCAGCGCGGTCGGCGTGATCGTGCAGACCGGCATGGCGAAGGCCGGGCTTGCTGGCCACGACTGGACCGTCTTCGCCGCCAACTTCACCGCCCACGCGCTCGTCGCGGCCGCGGCTTACCTGCTTTTCGGGGGGGTCTCCCTGTTTCGGAAGGGCCGTGCGGCCGATTTGGCCGTCGGGGCGGGGGAGCCCGCGCCGAAGCTGGATCGCCGCCAGCTCGTTACACTTGCGGTGTTGGGTCTTTGGGTAGCGGGGGTGGTCTTCCTCCGCCTCAACCCGGGCCTGTCGGCGTTCGCCGCGGCGGCCTTGCTCATCCTCGCGCGTTGCGGCGAGGACGAGGCGGCTCTGCGCGGCGTGCCGTGGGCCGTCCTGCTGATGGTCTCCGGCGTGAGCCTGCTGGTCGGCGTACTCGAGAAGACGGGCGGTATGGACCTGATGACCGGTTTGCTCGCTCGCATCGCGACGCCGGCCACCGCCAACGGCGCCATGGCTTTCGTCACTGGTCTGATCTCCACCTATAGCTCCACCTCAGGCGTGGTCTACCCCGCGTTTCTGCCAACGGTCCCCGGACTCGTGGAGAAACTTGGCGGCGGTGACGCGTTGCAGGTCGCGCTGAGCATCAATGTCGGCGCGGCCATCGTCGATGTCTCGCCGCTTTCCACCATCGGCGCGCTCTGCATCGCGGGCGTACCCGACGGCGCGGGGTCCGCGCGGCTTTTCCGCCAGATGCTCGCGTGGGGCTTCGCGATGGTGCCGGTCGGAGCCCTGTTCTGCCAATTTTGCCTCCGTTTTTTTGTCCCATGAAAACCCTCCGTCTCCTTGCGACCTTCGCTCTTTCGGCGCTGCCGCTCATGCGCGCGGCCGACGCGGCTGCCCAGCGCTGGACCCAGTATGAGCCGTCTTTCAAGGCGTTCGCCGAGCAGGACGCCGCGAAGCCTTTCCCGAAAGGCGGCATCCTGTTCGTCGGTAGCAGCATTTTTCGCCAATGGACCACCGTCGCCGACCAGATGGCGCCCCTCCCGGTCCTGAACCGCGCGTTCGGCGGCTCCCGCACCGGCGACCAGATCGCGCGTTTCGACCAGCTGGTGCCGCGCTACGCGCCGCGGATCGTCGTCTACTACTGCGGCAGCAATGACCTCAAGGCGAAGGACGCCGACACACCGCCGGTGATCTTCGCGCGGTTCAAGGAATTCTCCGACCGCGTGCGCCGCTGGTCGCCGGAAACGCGCGTCGTCTACGTCACGTCCACGCGCTCGCCCGACCGCGTGCGGAAGTGGGAGCAGGTCGATCATTTCAACGCGCTCGTACGCGCTCATTGCGCGGCGACCCCGCACCACCACTTCATCGACATCAATCCCGCGCTGGTGGACGACAACGGCCATCCGCGCCTCGATCTGTACCAGAAAGACAAGCTCCACTTCCACCCGCCCGCCTACGAGGGGTTCACGGTCGTGATCCGTCCAGTCCTCGAGCGCCTCTGGGCCGAGGTGAACGCGGCGAAGTGAGTTTTGATGTTCGGGGGGGAGGTGGGCGCCACGCGGAAAATCCGCAACGGCGCTGGCCCGGACTTTGGACGCAGAAGGCGCAGAGGTCCGATCCGGGAACGTGGAGTAAGTCACCGCGGTGTTGATGTAGCCGCGGCTGCTGCCGCGGATGAATCTCGTTTCTGTCCGCAGGACGGCGACTCGAGTCGGAAGGACTTTCTTACGATCCGAGGGAGCGCGCCTGAGGCGGGTAAACACCCTCGGCTACATCTTCGGTCTTCCCTCACCAACGGACGTTCGGGTTTTCGGACGGAGTGGTCCTTCGCTGTAGCCGGGGCCAAGGCCCCGGTCCAGGCGCGGCTCTTTCCTGCCTTGCTGCTCTTCCTGTTCCAAAACTTCCGGTCCGGTGCGAAACCCCACTGCGACTCAGCGGCGCCGCATGAAGAAGTCCTCCGGCACGTGCAGGGACCACACTTCACCCGAGAGCGGGCGGGCATGACCCCCGGCCACCCAGAGGCGGTCGTCAAAGATGTAGGCCGAATGCTCATGCCGGCCTTTCCAGATCACGCCGGCCTTCAAGCGCTCCCACTCCCGCCCGTCTGCGGAAGTCCAGACGTCGGCATGGTCGATGGAAGGATCCTTCGACCAGCCGCCGAGCACCCATAGGCGGTTGCGGTAGGCTACCGCGGAGAACCAGAGACGAGGCGCCCAGGCCGCCGCTTCCGTTTCGCGGCGCCAGTTCACCCCGTCGGCGGAGGACCAGACGTCATTACGCGCGTGATAGGCGGGGACGTAGTTGCCGCCGCCGAGCACGTAGATGCGGTCGCCGAGCACCACCGCCTGATGATAGGCGCGCGGGCTCCAGCCCGCGGCCGCGGTCTCAAGCCGCCAGGTGCGCCCGTCGGCCGAGGACCACACGTCGTTGCGCAGGTCAGCGTCGGTTCCGAAATAGTAGTTCTCCGTGCCGCCGAGGATCCACATGCGGCCTTTGAAGACCACCGCACCGGCGGCGAGACGCGGCGACCACGCCGCCGCGGTGGTCTCCTGTTTCCATCCGCGTCCGTCGGGTGACGACCAGACGGAGTTGCTCGCGGAGTGCCCGGGCAGGCGGCCGTTGTACCATCCGCCCATCAGCCACATCCGGCCGGCGAATGAGATGGTCATCGGCAGGTCGCTATGGATCCACGGCGCCTCGCGGGTCTCCAATCTCCATTCGCGGCCGTCGGCCGACGACCACACATCGCGCGGCGGAGCCTCGTGCGAGGTAAACCAGCCGCCGAGCAGCCACATTCGCCCCGCGTGGACCAGTTCGCCCGACGAGTCCCTCGGGCGCCAAGCGGCCGCGGGCGTTTCCAGTTTCCAATCGGGGCCGGCCCGTTCGGTCGCCGCCGCCGTGATGACGGCCGTGAGCAGAAGACCGGTAAGGCGGGCGAGTGGGGTTAGGCCGCGCATGGGCAAACCCGACCGTCCGTTGCCGCGGGCGTCAATCCGGCGGTTGACGCGCGGCTTTTTCGCTGGCGGGTCGGTCACACGGCCGGTTGCCTCGCGCTCCCGTCGCATGAAAGCCCTTCTCTTGGCTGCTTTTATTTCCCTCGCGCCGGCCGCCGCGGCGGCCGCCGAGACCTTGCTGGCGCTGACCAACGCCGGCTTCGAGGAAGGGTTGGCCGGTTGGAACGCCACCGGTGACAACGCCATGAGCGCCGCCGTGCCCGAGGCCGCGCGGTCGGGCAAACTGGGTCTGCGGGTGACCGATGGCAGCCAAACGCTCGGCTCGAGCGTCGCTTCGAAGCGGTTCCCGGCCGTTCCCGGCCGCACCTACGAGGTGCGCTTCCAGGCGCGGGCCGTGAAAGGCGAGGGGATCGCCGTGTACCTGCGTTTCTTCGACGCCAAGGGAGCTTTTCTCACCCGGCCGGAACTGAAGAACCAGATCAACGTCCCCGTGCGCCGTGGTGACACCGAGTGGAAAGCCTTCTCCAAGGAAGGCGTGGCTCCCGCCGGTTCCGTGCAAGTCGAGGTCTGGATCCATTCGTTCACGAAGAACGTCGTCACCGCCGATTTCGACGACCTTGTGCTAGTCGAGAAGGGCTCCTGATCCCTTCCCCTTTTTTTCTCCCATGAAATCCCTGCGTACTCCCGCCTTCTTCGCCGCCTTGCTGGTCGCCGTCGCCCCGCTCTTCGCCGCGCCGGCGGCCCACCCCGATACCTCGAGTTGGCAATCCCTGTTCGCGACTGATCTGGCCGACGCCGACCTGAAGGCCGGCAGTTGGATCTGGGAGAACGGCACCCTGGTGGCGCGCACCCACGACACGATCTGGACGAAGAAACCCTACGCCAACTTCGTCCTCGATCTGGAGTTCAAGGTCGCGAAGGAGTCCAACAGCGGGGTGTTCCTGCGCTCGGGCAACACCAAGCAGGTGCTCTCCGCGCTGGAAATCCAGGTGCACGAGAGCGCGGACAGCGCCCTGAACGGCGAGGTCGGATCGATCTACAACGCGAAGGCCCCGGCGAAGAAGATGGCCAAGCCCACCGGAGAATGGAACCGCTTCACCATCACCTGCGACGGCAGCCGCGTTTCCCTGGTCTTCAACGGCGAGCAGGTCTACAACGTTGACCTCAATGATTGGAAGGAGCCGAAGAAGAATCCCGACGGCACCGCCAACAAGTTCCCGGTCGCATTGAAGGATTTCAGCCGCAACGGCCCGATCGGGTTGCAGGGCCTGCACGGGAAGGCCCAGGCTCCCGTCTGGTACCGCAATGTCCGCATCCGCGAACTGAAGTAACCGCGGCGCGAGATCCCCAATTCCTTTCCATGCCACGCATCGTCTCCTTCCACTACACCCTGCGCGACCCGGGCGGGCGCGTCCTCGACACGTCCGCCGGCGGCGATCCGGTCACTTACCTCGAGGGGGCCGGTCAGATCATCGACGGGCTCGACACGCGGTTGCGCGCGGCGATCGCCGGGCAGAAGTCCCGCGTGGAAGTGCCGGCGCGGGAGGCCTACGGCGAACGCGACCCCGCGCAGACGCAGCGGGTGAAACGCGAGGTTCTACCGGTCGAGGGTGAGATCAACGTGGGTGACCAGTTCCAGACCGGTCCGCACCGTTCCGATCCGGTCGTCACCGTAGCCGCGTTGGAGGGCGACGAGGTTGTGCTCGACGCCAATCATCCGCTCGCCGGGGTCGACCTCACCTTTGATGTCGAGGTGGTCACGGCGCGCGAGGCGACAGCCGAGGAACTCGGCCACGGTCACTCGCACGGCGAGGGCAGCTGCGGTTCCGGGTGCGGTTGCGCCGGTTGATGCCGACGGCCGCGGCTTAACGGCGCGTTGGCGGCTCGGTCGACGCGGCCTCGAAGAACTCCTGCGCGCGCGTCAGCCAGTGCGCGTAGCGGCTGTAGTCGCCGGCCCACGAGTTGGGCACGCAGACGCGCTTCAGCACTCCCTTCTCGGCCTTGCCGGCCGGGCCGTTGCCGGCGGCGAACTCCGCGGTGAAACGCGGGTCGTGCGTGTGCACCACGAAGTGCCGGCCGCCGCCGCGGGTTTCACGGTCGATCCGGACAAAGTGCGGGTACGTCATGGCTGGTTTCTCAGTAGCCGGAGTCGGCCAGTTGGCGCCGCACCTCGCTCAGCGCGGGGGCGAGTTGGTTGGGCAGATCGGTCCAGATCGGCTCGAGCGCGAGCCGGTCGTTGTAGCCGGCTTTCCGCAGGGCGCGCAGGAAGGGCCGGAAGTTCTCGCCGTTCACGCCCGGCGCGGCGCGGTCCTTGTTCTCGGCAAGGTGCGCGTGGCGGATGAGCGGCCCCACCTTCAGGATGTCGTCCGGCGACTCGCCGTTGCGCAGCATATGGAAAACGTCGACCAGCAGCTTCACGCCATTCGTGTTGGCGCGACGCACGGCCTCGGCGCCCTCCAGCACGGTGTTGACGAGGTTGCACTCGCCGCGATTCAGCGGCTCGACCACGAGCGTCACCCCCGCCTCCTCGGCGAGCGGGCCGAATTGCTTCAGCAGGTCGACGTACTGCTCAAAGCCCTTCGCCACCGGGAATCCGTCCGGCACCATCCGCGCGCCCGCGCTGCCGAACACGATGATCGTCATGCCGATCTCGCGGCAGCGGCGGAAGACCGTCTGCGCGTAGCGGTCGAGCCGCGCGTAATCGATGTCGGGTCCGCTGCACTTGAGCGCCGCCGGCAGCAGCACGTTGGCCGCCGGCATCGGGTGGCCGCACGCCTTCAGCGCCGCCGCGCGCGGCGCGAATTCGGCGTCGGTCGCCTCCGGCGTGAGGAAGTTCACGACGTGGCCCTCGATGAAGTCGCATGCGGGCCGGAAGGGGAGCGTCGCCAGCGTGGCGGGGTCGGTGCAGAAGCCGATTTGCATCGCAGGTGTTCCACACGATGCCGCGCGCCGACGCACGGCGAAAACGCCGCGGCGGCCCCTGTTACGGGTTTGAGGTTTTGGGCGCGCGGGGTATCGCTGCGCGGATGATTCCCGTCACCGTCCTCACCGGCTTCCTCGGCGCCGGCAAGACCACGCTCCTCAACCGCATCCTCACGGAGCACCACGGCAAGAAACTTGCCGTCATCGAGAACGAGTTCGGCGAGGTCGGCGTCGACCACCAGCTGGTCGTACGGAGCGACGAGGAGCTGTTCGAGATGAACAACGGGTGCATCTGCTGCAGCGTCCGCGGCGACCTCATCCGCATCCTCGGCCGCCTGCTCAAGCGCAAGGACCAGCTCGACGGCGTGCTCATCGAGACCACGGGTCTCGCCAACCCCGCGCCGGTCGCGCAGACGTTCTTCACCGACGACGAGATGAAGCGCGCGTTCAAACTCGATGCCATCGTCACGGTGGTCGACGCCCGCCACGTCGCGCGTCACCTTGACCAGGACGACGAGTCCGTGAAACAGGTGGGCTTCGCCGACGTGATCCTGCTCAACAAGACCGACTTGGTCTTGCCCGCGGAGCTCGATGCCCTCGAGGCGCGGATCCGCCGCATGAACGCCGTCGCGCGTATCCACCGCACCAACCGCTGCGACCTGCCGCTCGACCGCGTGCTCGACGTCGGCGGCTTCAATCTGCACCGCGCCGTCGAGCTCGAGCCCCGTTTCCTCGAGCCCGAGTACCCGTTCGAATGGGCCGGCGCCTATCCGTTGCCCGCCGGCACGCACACGCTCGAGATCGGCCACTGCGACCACGATCACGGGCATGACCACGATCACGGCGACCATCACCACCACCATCACGGCAACCCCGACGAACTCGACGTCGTCATCATGCCGGTGGCGAAGGTGCCCGGTCGCGACGAACCCGCGGCCTCCTGCCCGCCCACCGCCGCGGCGGTCCAGGCCGCCGTGCTGGCGTTTTCCGACTGGGAGGCACGCACCGCCGAGGGCGAGGAGATCACGCCCGGCGCCACGCTCCGCCGCCTGCTGCTGAAGAACGGCGACGGGCGTTTCCCGCTGCGGATCGACCAGCCGGGGCACTTCCTGGTTTTCGAATCATGCGGACACGACCCGCTGCACCTTTACGCTGGCGACGAGGTCGTGAAACCGGTGTGGCAGCAGGACTTCCACCTGGCGCACGAGCACAACGAGGCCGTGACCTCGGTCGGAATCAGCGTGCCCGGCGATCTCGACGGCAAGCGGCTCAACGACTGGATCAGCGAACTGCTGCGCACCAAGGGCGGCGACATCTACCGCATGAAGGGAGTGCTCGCGGTCAAGGGCACCAACAAGCGGCTCGTCTTCCAAGGCGTGCATATGCTCTTCGACGCGCAGTTCGACCGCGAATGGACAGCGGACGAGCCGCGTTCCAACACCCTCGTCTTCATCGGCAAGAACCTCGACCGCGCGAAGCTCAACGAGGCCTTCAAGGCGTGCCTCGCCTGAAGGCGGCGATTCACCGCTGATTTCGCAGCGCGGCCCCGCAACCAAAGTGTCTTTCGGGTTGGCCAGACTTGGGGTCGTGAGGCGTTTCCAAACCGCCCCGAGGGCGCAATCGCGGATCGACACGTAGCGACGCGGATAAACGTGGTTCGATTGTAGCCGGGGTCGCCGACCCTGGACCATGTCGAGGATCGGACGGCGGAAGGCTTTTCCGAACGCGGCGGTTTTGTCCGCCGCAGCCAAGGCGAAGAAGGGTTGCCGCCAAACCCGGCTCAGGCCTTGAGCTTGGCCGCGACGAGGGCGGCGCTCTGGGCCTGCAGGCGGGCGAATGCCTCCACCACGCGGTCCAGGGCGGGGCGGTCGGCGAGCAGGACCGTTTGCGGAAGGGCCACAACCTGCGCGCAGGTCGCGCGGTTACCCTTGAGTTCCGCGAAGCTGGCGCGGAACGCCTTCAGTCGTTCGGCCGGGAAAAGTCTTTGGAATCCGCGCGAGGCGATCACCTCGTCGAAGATGCCGTCGAAGTACTGCTCCTTGTAGACGGAGCTCGCGGGGATACCCTCGGCGTTGAGGGCCTTGAGGAAGACATCGCGCGACAGGCCGTTGAAGCCGGTGGCCTCGTAGCGCACGGGGTAGAGGTGGTAGACGCCGCGGCTGTTTTCCGGCACGCGCACGGGCGTGATGCCTGGGATCCGGGCAAGGCGCTCGTTCAGGTAGGCCGCCGCCTCGCGGCGCCGGGCCGTCTCCGCGACGAGCTTGTCCACTTGCTGCAGCAGGACGACCCCTTGGAACTGGGTGAGGCGGAAATTACTGCCGCGCGTGAAGAAGCCGCTGCCCTTGAAGTTTCCGACGGAGCGCCCGCAATTGTGGTAGGAGTCGCAGCGGTCGACCAGATCTCCGTCCATCCCGGTGATCGCTCCGCCTTCGCCGGCGGGGATGTGCTTCGACTGCTGGAAACTGAAGCACCCGAGCTCACCGAGCGTGCCGCATTTGCGGCCCTTGTATTCCGCGAGCCAGGCCTGGCAGGCGTCCTCGACCACGCGCAGTCCGCGCGTGCGGGCGACGGCGTTCACCGGGTCCATGTCGCAAGGGAGGCCGAAGATGTGCACCGGCAGGAGGGCGCGCGTGCGGTCGGTGATGCGCGATGCGATCGAGGCGGGGTCGATGTTGAGTGTGGTGGGATCAGTGTCGGCCAGCACCGGCAGCGCCTTGTGCGCGAGGATCGCGTTGTAGGATGCGATGAAGGTGTACGGGGAGACGATCACCTCGTCGCCGGCGTCGACCCCGACCACATGGAGGGCCGTGATGAGCGCGGTGGTGCCGCTCGAGGTGGCGAGGCAACGGCTCGCGCCCATCAACTCCGCCCAGCGGCGCTGGAAATCGGTGACCGCTCCGCCGGCCGCCTGGTTCCATTTTCCGCTGCGGCAGACTTTGAGCATCTCGCCTTCCCATTCGGCCTTCCAGGTCGGCCAAGCCTGCCAGCCGCCGGTGTGCACGGGCTTGCCACCGAGAATGGCCGGCTTGGCGGCAGCGGACGTCGCGCCGAGGGCGGGCGCCGCCCCGGTGGCGACGGCGGCTCCGGCGAGCGTGGAACGGGTCAGGAACTGGCGACGGGAGGTGCTCATGGGGCGGGGCTGCTTCGGCGTGCTGTGACGCGACGTCCGCGAGCTTCGCCCCGCCGCGCGGATGATGGCAAGAGGCCAGCGCTTCGCTCAGACTCCCCAGCCGGAACGATACGCGTACCCCGGGCCCGCGAGCACGTCGGCGTCGGGGCGGTTGGGGAAGCGGGTGTTGGCCGCGTCCCACTCGAGCCTCGCTTGGGCGCGCTGGGCGGCGACGCCAAGAAGGACCACCTCGGTGAGTCCGGCGGCGTAGTCGAAGTTGGATCCCGGGGCTGGTCCGCCGCGGATGGCGTCAGCCCATTCCTGGTGCGGGCCGCCCTTCACGCGCGGCAGCGTCCGGGCCGGCAGCGAGGAAGCCATTTCCTTCATGCGCTCCTCCGGCAACAGGCGCACGGAGCCGCTGTGGGACGTCACGCCCATGATGCCTTTCGTGCCATGGAACAGGCTGCCGCCGCTCTCGGAAAGCTTGAAGCCCGGCACGGGCAGCGGCGGTTTCATCGCGCCGTCGAACCATTTCATCTCCACCGGACCCCGTCCGCCCTTCGCGGGAAAGCGCCAGGTGACGCACGTCGAACCGGGGAAGGTTTTGGGAAAACGCTCCGTGGTGGCCGCCTCGACCGACACGGGCGATCCGAGATCCAGGGCGTAGAACGGCGCGTCGAGTTGGTGACATCCCATGTCGCCGAGGGAGCCCGTGCCGTAATCCGTGAAGCCGCGCCAGAACGATGGCACGATGGCCGACCGGTAGGGGCGGTCCGGCGCGACACCAAGCCAGAGATTCCAGTCGAGGGTGGGAGGAGGCGTCTCCGGGGCGGCCGTGTCGGGATCGAAATCGACCGGGTGAAACCACGGCTTCCGCGGACGATCGGTCCACGTGTACACCGTGTGCACTTCGCCAATCAGGCCCGCTTGCACCCACTCGCGCGCAAGGCGGATACCCTCACCCGCGCGACCTTGGTTGCCCATCTGCGTGACCACCTTCGCCGCTTTGGCCGCGGCGTGCAGTCGTCGCACTTCGGAAATGCAGCGGCACATCGGCTTTTCCACGTACACATGCTTGCCGCGGGCGACCGCCGCCATCGCGGCGGCAAAATGCATGTGGTCGGGTGTCGCCACGACGACCGCGTCGATCTCGTCCGACATGGCGTCGAACATCACCCGGAAGTCCCGGAACCAGCGTCCGTCCTTCAGGCGCTGTGCGTCCGTCGACTTGGGATTGGACGGGTTCAGTCCCGCCCGGCCGCGCTTTTCGTCCACGTCGCAGAGGGCCACGAATTGCTCGCCTGGCAGCCCCGAGACCGCCGAGCGTCCCCGGCCGCCGGCACCGATGAGGGCCACCCGCAGGCGGGCGTTCGGCGACGACCCTGTGCGTCCCGGGAGTCCCCGCGGGAGGATCAGGAGCGAGGAGGCGAGGGCAAGGAAGCGGCGACGAGAGCCGCGGAAAACCGTCTGGGCGGAGTCGGCCATGGTCGGGGTCTTCATGGGGTTGCGGAGACTCATGCGCCCCGCCCACCTCCGCAACCCCCTATCCCGTCTCACTGCCTCACCAAGGGGTCAGGGCGTTGAACGTTTACGCGTTCGATTTGCGTGCTCTCTCAATCTCAGCCCTAACCGATGCCGGCTGCGCTTACGGTCAGTGCGGATGGTTTTTTACTTAACCATCAAATACTTACATAGGGTTATCTGTCCCCGCGTGGTCGCCTGCGGGTGCTAGTCTATGGACGGTTCTAGTGAGATCTCGACCGCCTGAAGGGCTCATCCTTAAACGCCCAACGCCCTGACCCCTTAGGGAAGGGGGTCAGGGCGTTGGGCGTTTAAGGATGCTGATTTGCTGAATCTGCGGCCGAGGTCGGAAGCGTAGATTTGCAATGAACCTCCGGCGGCCTCCGCGCGGCTTTGTGGATGGCGAAGCGTCGCGGGGTTATTACCTCGCGGCGGTGATACTGTGTCGTCGGAGGGTTAGAACCGCACGGTGGCGGTTAGGTCCCAACGGGGCGGCATGACATAGGTGTAGCGGTATGCCACAGTGCCGTTGGCGAGCGTGGTGAAACCGGTCTTGCGGGAGTCACCGGTGTTCTCGAGGTCGATGAGGTTGCGCACTCCGAGGCGCACCCGCAGCTGCTGGCCCCAGATCTTCTGGTCCCGCATCACGTAGGCGTTCACGCCGTGGTTGGTGCCGCCGATCAGCTCGCGGCCGTTACTGATGCCAAAGAGGTAGGAATCGCGCCAGGTGCCGTTCACGCCGACGCGCGTGCCGCGCAGGGGAACCCATGCGTCACGCGCGAAACTGTAGTCCAGGATCCAGCTGGCCGACCAAGGGGCGGCGCGGGCGCCGGCGGGCTTGGTCGAGAAATCGCTGGAATCGAGCACCTCTTTGGCATCCGCAATCAGGCTGGGAGCCTCATCCCCGCGTTTCACCGCGGCCTCGTAATAGGCGCGGAAGGCCGAGAAGTCAGGCCGCGTGATGACGTCGGTCTTCGCGAGAGTGAAGCGGGCCTGGAGGCCCTTGGTGGGGCGAACCAGCACGGTCAGGTCGAATCCCTTGGAGGTTTCAGTCGAGAGGATGCTGCGGTACTGGTTCACGTCGTTCCACGAGCGGATATAGCGGGGATCGTTCGCGGTGATTGAATTGGGATTCATCAGGTTCTCGACGTCCCCGGCGCCGAAGCTGGAGGGCGTCCAGCGGAACTCGACGTTCTGACGGTCGATGTGAAAGACACCGAGCGTGAACGAGACGCGGTTCTCCCAGAGGGCGCCCTTCAGGCCGATCTCCTTGGTCACGCCGGAAATAGGGCCGAACACCTGGCGATCGAACGTGCGGGCGTCCTGCCAGCGGAACGAATCGGAATAGACCGCGTAGACGTTCACGTCCGGGTTGAGCACGTAGGTGAGGCCGGCGGTGTAACTGGTGTTGAAGAGATGCAGGTTCTCGTTCTCGACGTATTCGCCGGGGAGGGCGTCCTCGCGGCTAGGCGGTGCGATGTCTTCGTTATAGGCCCCGAAGCGGCGGGTGCCGCGGTACTCGTAGGTACGGTTCCAGTCCCAGCGGACCCCAAATAGGGACTGGAGGCGTCCCTTGAGGTAGCTGCCGTTGGCAGAGACGGCGGCGGCGTAGGCTTGGCGCCATTCGGTGCCGTCGGCGGCGTTGCCGAAGGAGAGCTGGCGGGCCTGGAAGTCGGCGTTGGCGGGAAGGCGCTCGAGCGTGAAGCGATCGAAGAGCGCGCGGGAGTAGAAGGCGGGGTCGTCGAGGTAGAGGCGGAAGCGGACGCGGTCGTTGGTCTGGTTGACGGCGGGGACGAGGCCGTTCTCGAAGCGCTTCACATTGTAGAGGGCCTTGCGGTAATTATTGGTGAAGTCTTCGCGGTACTCGGCGCTGCCGATGAGAGTTTGGCGCATCCAGGAGAAGGGCTGGAGCGGGAGTACGGCGGTGCCGCGGAAGGCGTCCACGTCGTTGCCGAAGCGCTTCCAGTCGATGCCGGCGGTGTCGATGTAGGGCCGGCCGTTAACGTCGAGGCTGACCGTGCTGCTGAAGAAGTTGTCGTTGCGGAGGCCGTCTTGGTTCTGGTGGTTGTAGGCGAGTTCGAGCCCTAGGCGGCCGAGGCGCTGCTCGATGGTGATCGAGTAAGTGCTGAAGGGTCGGGCTTGGCGGTCGAAGGAGCCCCGGAGGTTGTAATGTTTGGGGAAGCCGGCGACGCGGCGGGTGCCGGTCAGGGCGCCGGCGGCGTTGCGCATAGCGACATCGACGAACCGGCCCTCGAGAAGGGAAAGGGAGCCGCCGGCGGCGCCGTTGGTGGAGCTGCGGTCGGCGGCGGGGAGGGAGGACTGGTTGAACCAGGCGCCGTCGGAGGTGTACCATGGGCCGGCGCTGGTGAAGCCAAGGGAGCGGGCGGACTGTTCGCGCACCGTGATCCCAGAGAACCCGCGGGCGTTGTCGAAGTCACCCCGCTCCGCCTCGAGGCGGATGAGCGTGTGGAGGAAGGGCTGGTAGGTGAGTGTGAGCGTCTCGCCCTCGAGGCGGTAGGCAGAGGCGTCCTGGAACGTCTTTTCTTGGCGGCGGACGGCGTTCAGGCGGAGCGCAAGGTTGTCGCGGAGCCGGCGGTTGACGTCGAACTGGTAGCGGTAGGCACCCTCGCTGCCCTGCTGGAGCATCAACGTGCCGAAGTTCTTCATGAGGGCGCGCTTGGTGAAGACGGAGCCTTGGCCGCCGGGCTCGACGTCGCCGAAGATCAGCGAGTTGGAGCCCTTGCCGAAGTCGATGCGCTCGACGTTGTACGTGTCGCTGGGGACGTACCAGCGGAAGTAGTTGCGGGAAACGTTGAAGCGCTGGGAGAGGCCGCGGAAGGAGAAGTTGTCCTGCTGATTGTCGTTTTCCATCGTGGGGGCCGCATAGACATTGGCCACGAAGAGGGCTACCTCGTCGGCGGTGTTGAGGCCCAGATCCTCAATGAAATCGGCGGTGATGGCGTCGATGTTGACGGGTACGTCCTTCAAGGCCTGCCGCGTGCGAGTGGCCGAGAGCGTCTCGTTGGCCGACCAGCCGGTCTCGCGCTCGGTGGAGATGACGAATGGCGAGAGCTGGACGGTCTCGGCCGGCGGGGTCGCTGGCGCGGTGGCGGCCGTCAGCAGTCCGGGCGCGGCGAGAAATGCGAGCAAGGTCTGGAAAAGCGCCGTTGGTCGGAGAAGCGGTTTGGTGGCGGGCATGGGTTTGGGGAGTATAGTCCCCCAACGCCGGGATGGTTGGCAAGCCGACCGGCGGTTGGCCCCGTGGATCGGGGCTTCCAGGTCGGACTGTCCTGCCCGCTGGCGGTTCACCGCCGCCTGCGGTCGCATGATCCTGTCGAGGATGATCACGCGCCTTCCGCTCCGAATCCTGCTTCCGGCTGTGATCGGCCTCGGCGTGGCGGCCGCTCTCGCCCGGGCGGTCGAAACGGCGGAGGATCCCGTCGCGGTTCTGCGGCGCCACGTCGCGCGCTTCAACGCCCTCGAGGACGAGCCGGTCGTCAACTTGGTTTCCAACTCCGCGGCGACCGCGTGGCTCGCGGCCAACATCCCGCTGCTCGAGTGTCCCGACCCGGAGGTGGAGGAGATCTATTACTTCCGCAGGTGGGCTTTGAGAAAACACCTTCGGCGGCCACCCGATGGCCGCGGCGGCGCGGCGGCCTCGGGCCATGTTTTCACCGAGTTCATCAACCGGGCCGAGCCCGTGAGCAGCGCCCTCGGCCACCACCTCATGGAGGGACGTTGGCTGCGCGATCCCCGCTGCCATGACGATTATGTTCTGTGGTGGCTGCGCGGCTCCGCCGGCGGGCCCCAGCCGCGCCTGCATCGCTACAGCCAGTGGCTGGCCGACGCGGTCGTGCAGCGCACGCGCGTGACCGGTGACCGCGCGTTCGCGATCGGTCTGCTTGACGATCTTGTCGCCGACCACCGCCAGTGGGACGCGGAACAGCGCCGGCCCGACGGCCTCTACTGGCAGTTCGATGTGCGCGATGCCATGGAGGAGTCGATCAGTGGTTCGCGCACGCGGCGGCACGTCCGTCCCCCGCTAAACAGCTACATGTACGGCAACGCCCGCGCCCTCGCGGCGCTCGCCCGGATCGCGGAACGCCCGGCGCTCGCCTCGCATTTTGACGGGGAGGCCGATCGCCTGCGGCGTCTGGTGGTGGCCGCGCTTTGGAACGAACGCTCGGGATTCTTCGAGGTGCGGCGCGATGACGGCGCCCTCTCTGGTGTCCGCGAGGCGATCGGCTTCATCCCCTGGTATTTCTCGCTGCCGGAACCAGGGCGCGGCCACGAGCGTGCGTGGGCGCAACTGCGGGATGAAAGCGGTTTCCGCGCACCCTACGGCCTCACCACCGCCGAGCGGCGCCACCCGGAGTTCCGCACCCGAGGGACCGGGACGTGTGAGTGGGACGGCGCGGTTTGGCCCTTCGCCACGTCGCAGACGCTCACCGCCCTGGGCAACGTGCTCCGCGATTACCCACAGGACGTCGTCGACCGTCGCGACTATCGCGACGCCTTTCTTTCCTACGTGCGCAGCCAGCGCATGAACGGCCGTACCTACATCGGCGAATACCTCTGCGAGCGAACCGGTGCGTGGCTGAAGGGCGACCACCCGCGGAGCCGCTGGTACAACCACTCCACGTTTGCCGACCTCGTCATCGCGGGGCTCGCCGGTTTACGCCCGCGCGAGGACGATGTGGTCGAGGTGCATCCGCTGCTGCCGGACGGCGCGTGGGACTGGTTCCGCGTGACGGCCGTGAAGTACCACGGTCGCGAGCTGGAGATTGTTTGGGACCGCGATGGCCGCCGGTTCGGCCGGGGCCGCGGGTTGCGGGTCCTGGTCGAGGGCGTGATGGTCGCGCAGGCGCCGGGTCTGCAAAGAGTCACCGGTCTGATGCCCGCGCGATGAGCAGCCCATGATCAACCCGCCACGATTGATCCTCAGCTTGTTTCTCCCCGTCATCGCGGGGATCGTGGCCGAAGCCGCGGAGAACCTCCCCGCGCCATCCGCGCGGCCGCGCGTGGTGGTCAGCCGCTGGCGTCAGGAGTTCCTGCTCGATTTCGCCCGCCGCCTCGCCCGCTCCCAGTCCCTTCCTCGATGAGATTCATGCACCTTGCCGCCTTTGCCTTCCCGTTCCTCACGTTGCCCGCCGTGTTCGCCGCCGCGCCGTCCGTGCGGGGCGACGCCGTCCTCGCCGCCGCTTTCATCAATCCGGACGCACCGTATCCGGAATGCCACGCCGCGACGCTTGCCGAGGTCGCTCCGGGACGGCTGGCGGCTGCCTGGTTCGGCGGTACCAAGGAACGCAATCCCGACGTCGGCATCTGGTTCACGCGGCAGGATGAGGGGCGCTGGCTTCCAGCCACTGAGATCGCCGACGGTCGCCAGGAGGACGGCAAACGCTTTCCCACCTGGAATCCGGTATTGTTCGCGCCGCCCGACGGGGGCCTGCATCTCTTCTACAAGGTTGGTCCGTCGCCATCGGCTTGGTGGGGCATGGTGCGGGAATCGCGCGACGGCGGCCGGACGTGGTCCGCGGCCCGTCGACTGGCGGCGGGCATCCTCGGTCCGGTGAAGAACAAGCCGGTCGTGCTGGCCGACGGCGCGTGGCTGTCGGGCAGCAGCACGGAGGGCAATGCCGACGGCTGGCGCCTGCATTTCGAGCTGTCGCGCGACGCGGGGGCGACATGGACCCGCATCGGGGCGGTGGGCAAGGGGCCCGGTCTGGACGCGATCCAGCCGAGCGTGCTGCTGCATCCCGGCGGGGTTTTGCAGGCGTTGGCGCGCACGCGGCAGGGAAATGTGGCGCAGACCTGGTCGCGTGACGGTGGGGCCACCTGGAGCGTCCTAACCGCAACGGAGTTACCGAACCCGAATTCCGGGACCGACGCAGTCACGCTGTCGGATGGCCGCCACCTGATCGTCTACAACCATTCCGGGCACCGGGCGGGCGAGGCGAAGGGCAACCGTTACCCGCTCGACGTGGCGCTATCGCGCGACGGCCTGGTTTGGAACCGGGTGCTCACGCTCGAGACCGAGCCGGCCCGCAGTGGTTACGCGTATCCGGCAGTGATTCAGACGACGGACGGGCGGGTGCATATCGCCTACACGCATGATCGGAAACGCATCAAGCACGTGATCCTTGATCCAATGCGATTGGAGGAAGGTATCCGATGAAATGCGTTCTTTTTTCCCTGCTCGCGCTGCTGGCGGCGGGTTCGGCCCTCGCCGGCGTGCGCGCCCTCTTCGACACCAGCCGCCCGCCGCACGCGGTGCTGGGTATGTTCGGGCTCGACGAAGTGCGGTGGCGCGGGGGACTGCTCGGCGGTCGGTTCGAGGTTTGCCGGGAAACAATGGGGCCGGACTTGTGGACGATCTTTCGCGACGACCAGGAGAGCCACGCGTGGTAGAATTTCCTGATTGCGGCAGGGGAGGGCCGGTGACGCGACGGCCGATTCCACGGTCCACCGTTCAAAGACGGTGATTTCCTGAAGTACCTCGAGGCGCTCGCGCAGGTCCACGCCGTGACCCGCGACCCCGCGCTCGACCGCCAGATGGCCGCGATCATCGCCACGTTGGTGACATCCCGCAAAGGGGTCAGGGCGTTGGGCGTTTCAGCTAGCTGACCGCTTTCGCTGGGTTGCTTCGAACCCAGTGCAGCCGCTCGCGATTCACGCGTTGAGGCTCAGCATTTCGTAAGTCGCCGTCGATGCGGATGCTGCGTGGTGTGTGCCGCGACCTTCCTGCCGCGGAAAACCGGTGGTAATACCAGGCCGTGCGGTATGATTTAAACAATCAACGCCCTGACCCCTTCAAAAGGGGTCAGGGCGTTGATTGTTTGTGGCGGCTGGATTTCCGCGGGGTGTTGGGCAGGCTGGCAGGCCCCATGGTTACCTTCCGGTTGTTTTCGCTGCTGGTTTTGCTCGCTGGGTCGCTTTTCGCCGCCACCTCGTCCTCCCCGAGCCCGAATGTGCTGTTCATCATCTCGGACGACCTCACCTACACGGCGCTCGGTGCCTATGGAAACCAGGTCTGCCGCACGCCCAACCTCGACCGGCTTGCCGCCTCGGGGGTGCGCTTCACCCGCGCCTATTGCCAAGGCACCTACTGCGGGCCCTCACGCGCCTCGTTTATGTCGGGTTACTACCCGCACGCCACCGGCGTGCTCGGCTACACCAGCCCGCGGCCGGCGATCGGCGACCGCTCCACCTGGGCCCAGCATTTCAAGCAGGCCGGTTATCACACGGCGCGCGTCGGCAAGATCTACCACATGGGGGTTCCGGGCGGCGTCGAGGACTTCGGGTCCGGCCGCGACCACGATGGTGCCGACGACCCGGCGTCCTGGACGGAACGTTTCAATACCCCGGGGCCGGAGTGGCGCGCGGCGGGCACCGGCGAGACTTTGGAAAACAACCCCGACGGGAAAAAGCCCGTGGTGGGCGGCAACACCTTCGTGGTGGTCGAGGCCGACGGCGACGACGACACGCACGCCGACGGCAAGGCCGCCGCCAAGGCGATCGAGTTACTCCGCGCCCGCCGCGGCCGGCCGGAACCTTTCTTCCTCGCGGTGGGCTTTGTGCGTCCGCACGTCCCGTTCGTCGCGCCGCGTAAGTACTTCGCGCCATACCTCCCGTACGAAAAGCTCACGTTGCCGCCCAAGGTGCCGGGTGACTGGGACGACCTGCCCAAGCCGGGCATCAACTACAAGACCAGCGTCAACATGAAGATGGACGAGCGTCGTCAGAAGAAAGCGCTCGGTGGTTACTACGCCAGTGTCTCCTTCATGGACGCGCAGGTCGGCAAGGTGCTCGCCGCGCTCCGCGAGTCCGGTCTCGAGGACAACACGATCGTCATCTTCACGAGCGATCATGGCTACCACCTCGGTGAACACGACTTCTGGGCGAAGGTCAGCCTGCTCGACGAGTCCTCCAAGGTCCCGCTGATCATTCGCGTGCCGGGCAAGGCCCCGGTCGTCTGCGACTCGCTGGTCGAGTTGCTCGATCTCTACCCGACGGTCGCCGCGCTCTGCGGACTCGAGGTGCCGGCGCGCCTGCAGGGATTGAATATCGCGCGAACGCTCGACGATCCCTCGCACCGCGTGCGCGACACCGCGTTCAGCGTGGCGCCCTCGACGAAGGGCTTTCTCCTGCGCGACGACCGTTTCGCCTACATCCAATACCAAGAGGACGCGTCCGCCGGGATTGAACTGTACGATATCGTCGCCGACCCCCGCCAGTACACCAATCTTGCCCGCCGCGCTGAACACGCGTCCACGGTCACGGCCTACCGCGAACGCCTTGCCGACAAACTGCGCGCCGTGCGGACCAACGACCTGGGTCGTTGAGTCCGCGGCGCCCGGAAGAGGACTGATCGGAGTCTGCAGCCTCAGCTCAACCGAAGGCCTTCATCGCGATTGAGGTTTGGGGTTCGGTATCGGCGAAGCCGCCCGGAATTGCTTCGAAGATCAGTCCCGGGCCCGCGACGCGAAGGTCGCCCCGCTCAGAACGTCACCGTCGTCGTCACGCCGAGCTTGCGAGGGGCGTTGAGCCACTGGGCGTAGCGGAGGGTGCCGTTGGTCGAGCGGATGAGGTACATGACCTTGTTCGTGTCGAGGAGGTTGGACACGTTGATCTGCACGGTGGTGCGGATGCGGCCGACGGGCTTCAGGCGGTAGATCGCGAAAAGGTCGTGGAGCATGCGGTCGGGGAAGTAGTACATCTTCCTTTTGTTCCCGTCGGCGGCGTCGTTGTACATGTAGCCTCGGTGGTTTTCGCGGAGGCTGCTGCTGAGGCCGACGATCAGACCGCGCAGACGGCCCTGGTCGAATTGGAAGCGGTTGATCAGGCTGTAGCTGCGCTCGGCATAGCCGATCGTCCGTTCGCCGGCGCGGCGAACGATGAGGCTTCCGCCGGAGGGTGAGACGAAGCCAAGTTGGTGGTCCGTGATGGGCAGTCCGGTGGCGTTGGTGCCGACACCGGGCGTAAGCAGGCCGAGGTTCTGGGCGTTGAGAATCTGGCCGGACTCGAGATCGAGCTGCGCGTAGTACGGGCTGTTCGGGTCCTTCATCATTGCGACGGTGAGCGGGATCGGCGTCGAGGCCGGGTCGCGCGGGTCCGCGGGGACGAGCAGCGGCGTGACCGCGCCGCCGGCGGTGGCGCGCACCCCGACCACGGTCTGGCCGCCCACGATGGTGGTGTTGAACTGGTCGTTGTAGAACTGCGGCAGGGTGATGTCGCTGCGCTCGCTGCCGTTGGCGGTGGCGAAGTTCACGCGCACCTCCCAGCCCTTGAGGGGCCGCGAGGAGAGCGTGAGGTTGTACCCGTCCGACGTGCGGCTGTACGTGTACGCGCCGCCGCCGTTGCGGCCGTTGATGCCGGCGGGATCGACGTCGTTCTGGGTGCCGCCGAGACCGGCGGTGAAGTTCTGGGCCTCGGACACGTAGTAATTGAAATTACCCGAGATGCGCTGGTCCCAGAGGCCGAACTTCAGGCCGATGTCGCGGCTCTCGCCTTTGCCGGGGGGCAGGGGCTGGTTGAAGATGTCGCGGGTGGTGTCGAAATTGATCTTCGCGTTGGTGGAGTAGTTGAGCGACACGCGCAGGCCCTTGACCGGGGTGTCGATGACCGCGCCGGTGGTCAGGCTGTCGTAGGTGATCGGGCCGCGCTTCAGGCCGGTGTTGGTGCGGAAGGCGGTCGCCTCCTCCGCGCGGTAGCCGGCCATGGTGTCGATGCGGCCCTTCCACCATTCGCTGAAGAGACTGAAACCGTAACTGCGCTCGTTGGTGTCGTCGTGATAGAAGCCCGTGACCGTGCTTTCGCCCGTCGTCGCGTTGATTGGTCCCGAGAGACCAAGCGGGTTGTTCCGGGTGGGTGGCACGGCGCCCGCGTAGACCTGCGGCTGGTAGACATAGGTCTTTCCATTCGGGTGCACCAGCGACGTGAACGGCCACTGCTGTCCCCCGATCACCTGGGTGGGGAAGATCGGCATCCAGACGGTAGGCAGGGTGGTGCGGCCGGAATCCGTGGTGTTGATCTGGGCGGGATTCTGGATCGCCTTGCCGGAGGCGTCGGCCTCGTAGAAGCGCCACGGCTCCTGGTTCACCCAGGACTCCATGTCCTGATAGAAAACGCTCGCCTGGTGGCGACCCCAACGGCCGAGGTTCTTTTGGTAGGCAAGGGCGGCGCGGTAGCCGCGGGCGCCGGTGTGGAACGGCACGGCGTTCATCGATGGGTTGAAGGCCCATTGGGTCCCGATCTGGCCGGTCGCCGGATCGACGTAATTGTTACCCGGCGCTCCGGGCGCGTAGATGGTCGTGGACGTCGTGCGCAGCGGATCGTTGATGCGGGCATCGTGCCCATACCGCATCTGCAGGGCGAGGCCCTCGGTGAGCGTGGCCTCGGCCACGATCGACTTGATGCCGTTCTTGTAGGCGTCGCGATTGAACGGGCCGATCGCGGAGTCGACCTTCGTGAGGTCGAAATTGCCGCCCGTGAGCTCGCTAACGTTGGGAAACGCCACGAGGTAGCGGGTGTTCTGGTTGTCCACGAGCTCCCCGGTCGGCAGCCGCAGGGTCGACGGGGCGCGCACCGTGACCGCCTGGGCGAAAATGGTGTCGCGCGTGAAGTGCCGCCACTCGCCGCGGATCTGCAGGCGCTTCCAGGGCTGGATGGTCCCGGAAAGATGCAGGCCCTCGTTTCGCTGGCGGGTGCCGGGGCGGAAATACTTCGTGTCGCCGCGGACCGCGTTCACCCGGAACCCGCCGTACCGGTAGCCCGCCTGCAGGTCCAAGGTGTAGCGCCGCGAGCCCTCCGAGTCGCCCGTGGCGGCGAAGGTCATCGTCGGCCGGCGGTTCAGGTACGCGCGCTTCGAGGCGCTTGTCACCACACCGCCCGCGTCACCTGAGCCGAAGAGGAGCGAGTTCGAGCCGCCGATCGCCTCGACGCGCTCGATGTCGAACGAGTCGAGCAGCGTCGTGTCGGAGCGCAGGAAGCCGTCGCGGCGCGGATTGTTGATCTGCAGTCCGCGCATCGTCATGCTCTTCGGGTCCTGCCGGTCACCCTCGAGGTCGCCACGGACGTCCTCGTTGCCGCCGCCGATGATCGCGGAGCCGAGACCGCCGAGCTTCGAGAGCATCTCGGTCATGTCGACCACCCCCATCTCGTCCATCAGCTGACGGTTGAATACCTTGGCGTCGAGCGGGGTCTTGCCGAGCGCCGTGTTGGTGCCGGTGATCGAGTTGGTGTTGTTGGCCTCGTAGGTGTCGAACGCGTCGGTCTTGACCTCGAAGGGCGTCAGCATGACCGAGTCCCCCGCGCGGGCCTCCTCCGCCTGTTTCGCGGCGAGCTCGTCGGGGTCGAGTCGGCCGTTCCGATTCGCGTCCCATCGCGCCAGGGTGGCGGCGTCATTCACCGCCGGGGCGGGGGATTGGGCCGCGGCGGGCGCGGCAAGGGCGAGCACGGCCAGGCCGGCGCGCAGGAAGGGGCTTTGGGTGCGCATGGGTGAATAGAGCGGGGTGAGGTGATTTCGGGAACGGCGAGGCGCGTGGCAACGGGGAAAGCGGCCGCCGCTAACCAAGGTTTCGCCGCTGCGCGCGTCGGACGGCTTTTCAGTTCGTCGCGAGGCCGGCGGCCGCTTTGCATGCCTTGGTGATGATCCGCGCCGCTCCTCCACCGCGCGAGGTGAACGCCCGATCCAAACCCCTATGAAGCCGCCCTTCCTTCCCGCTTACCGGCGGACGATCCTCGTCGCCCTGCTCCTGCTTCCCCTCGCCGCCCGCGCCGCCGACGACGTCCGGGTGACGAAGGATGTTTCCTTCCTCGCCCCCGGGCGCGCCGAGAAGCTGGACCTTTACCAACCGGCTTCGCGCGCCGACGGCCGTCTCCATCCCGCGCTCGTCTGGATCCACGGCGGCGGCTGGACGGGTGGCACGAAAAACGAGGCGCGGGCCGACAACATCTGCCGTGCGGCGGCCGCGGCGGGCTACGTGGCGGTGAGCATCGACTACCGACTCGGCGACGGCGCGTGGCCCACCAACCTCTTTGACTGCAAGAACGCGGTGCGCTTCCTGCGCGCCAACGCTGCGCGCCATTCCGTCGATCCCGCGCGGATCGCGGTCGCGGGCGGCTCCGCCGGCGGCCACCTCGCGTTGATGGTCGCCCTGACCGCCGGCGCCGAGGGACTGGAACCCGGTGGAGCGGACACGCCTTACCCCGGGGTTTCCAGCGCGGTGCGCTGCGCGGTGAACATGTATGGCATCACCAACATCATCACGCGCCGTGACGTGAGCCCGGCCGGCGTACCCGGCGAATTGCGGGCGTGGTCGGGCGGAGCGCTCAAGGTTTATGGCGCGACCGACAACACCGCCCCCGTGCTCAAGCTGGCCTCGCCGGTGAACCACGTGCGCCGCGACAGCGTCCCGCTGCTCACCTTGCACGGTAAGGCCGACGCGACCGTGGACTATCTTCAAGCCGAGGAGCTCGATCGGGTGGCTCGCGAACGCGGCGCGCGGCACGAACTGCTGCTGATCGACGGCGTGGGCCATACCTTCGACTTGGACAAGTGGTCGAAGAAGCCGCTGCCGCTCAACGTTCGCGCCATTTTCCTCGGCTTCCTCGCGAAGCATCTGGGTGCGCCATGAGGTCGCGGCCGCGGTGAGTTTCAGTCGGTTCCGACGCGGGTGATGTTCAAGCGCGGGAAGTAGCGCCGGTAGAATCCGCGGTCGCGCGTGATCAACTCGGTGGCGTGGTGCAAGGCGTGCGCCGCCACGAGAAAGTCGGCGATGACACGGTCGCGCGGCCGTGGTGCTTGTTTGCGGTACTCGGCGAAGACGCGACCCGCGAGATGCAGGTCCGGCCATGAGAAGGGAGACAGCCGGATCTGCATCCGACGCAGCGTGTCCTCGGCTTCCTCCGCACTTTCAAAGTAGAGCGAAGTTTCCGCCGCGACGACCGGGCAAATGATCAACGCGCCGCGCCCGAGGGCTGCGTTGAGGGTATCCACCGCGTGGGCGGTGAAGGCGGTCGGTTTCCCGAGCAGGTCAATGAGGATATTGGAGTCGATCGCGATGGCCATGGTCAGCGCCGCCGGGACTTTTTCGGTTTCAGGGTGGCCGCGCTTGACGGCGGTGCGCCTTCCTCGACGCGCATTTCCTCGCGTGCCTCATCGCCGCTGGCGAACGGGGCACCAGCGGCCTTGAGCCCCACGAACTGGTCAAAGAAACCGGGCGTGGCTCGCTTGCGCAGAACGACGCAACCTTCCGCCCCAAGCTCGACCTCGAGAACGGTGCCGGTGTCGATTCCCAGCGCGCGCCGCACTTGGACCGGAAGGGTGAGCTGCCCCTTGGTGGTAACGGTGGTTTCCATGTTTTGAACCAATGGTAAGGAATCATGGTAAGGCAACATCTGCCACGGTAAGGGAATCTTTTCACCTGAAGCTTTGCCCCGGAAGCGCCTCACGCTCTGTCTCCACTTGGTGACGCCCTTATCCGAATCCCGTCGGCTGCGTGCCGTGCGGTCACCGGTCATTCCGGTGATCGCGGACCTCATCCGCGCGCATCCCGGTACGATCTCGTTGGGTCAGGGTGTCGTGGGCTACGGGCCACCGGCGCAGGCCGCCGCGGCGATCGGCCGGTTTCTCGCCGATCCGCTCAATCATCGCTACCAGGCGGTCGGCGGCATCCCGCCGCTGATCGAGGCGCTCACGCGGTGGATGGCGACGGAGCACGGCGTGCGCGTCGGCGCGGAGCACGTCAACCGGCTCATGGTGACCGCGGGCGGCAACAACGCGTTTCTCGCGGCCGTCCTTGCGATCGCCGATCCCGGCGACGAGGTGATCCTGCCCGCGCCGTACTACTTCAACCATGAGATGGCGGTGACGATGGCCGATTGCCGTCCGGTGCCGGTGCCCACCGACTCCGCCCATCAGCTAGATCTCGCGACCATCCGCGCGGCCATCACGCCGCGCACGCGGGCGATCGTGACGGTTTCGCCCAACAACCCGACGGGTGCCGTCTACCCGGCGGCGACCCTTCGGGCGGTCAACGCCCTCTGCGCCGAGCGGGGCATCTACCACCTGAGCGACGAGGCGTACGCGCCGTTCACGTGGGACGGTACGGAGCATTTTTCTCCGGCCTCGTTGCCCGGCGCCGCGGGCCACACGATCTCGCTGCACTCGATGTCAAAGGCGTTTGGTTTCGCGAGCTGGCGGATCGGCTGGCTGGTTTTTCCGGCGCCGCTCGAGTCGGCCCTCCGCAAGGTGCAGGACACGCTCGTGATTTGTCCGCCGGTGGTCTCCCAGTTTGCCGCCCTGGGAGCGCTCGAGGCCGGTGGCGACTGGGTGCGCGGAAAGGTCGCCAGGATCGCGGATAATCGCCGCATCCTCCGCGACGCGCTGCGGCCGCTCGGGGAGGAGGGCAGGGTGACGGCCCCGCCGGCCGACGGCGCTTTTTACTTTCTCGTCCGCGCCCGATCGACGCGCCCGGCGCTCGAGCTCGCCGAGCGGCTCGTGCGCGAGCATGGCGTCGCGGTTGTGCCGGGATCAGCCTTTGGCGACGCGGTGGGTTGCAGCCTGCGCGTCGCCTACGGGGCGCTCACGCCGGACACCGCCGCCGAGGGCGTCGGGCGGCTCGTGCGGGGGCTGCGCGCGTTGGTAGGGTAGGAGTGAATGCGGGAGGGAGTGAAGGGGGCGAAGGATGCCCGACGATCCGAGGGAGCCCGCCTTGGACGGGTAAACACCCTCGGCTACATCGCACGCGGTTCTTTACAAAGGCAGGTTTGGCTCGTCCGGACGAAAGTCATCCGGTGTAGCCGAGGCTGTAGCCTCGCGGATTCAGGAGCCGCCTCCGAGGTAATCCGCCGCGCGCAGCCAGGTGTCGTCGTCCCCGAAACCGCCGGGCTTTACCGCGAGGAGGAGCGGGCCGCTGGAACGCTCGCCGCTCGCCGCGGCGAGGCCGGGCTCCAGTTCCGCTTCGAAGCGCAGGCTGCGCACGCCCAGCGCCACGCAAAGCGCCCGCGCGGTTTCTCCGCCGGTGGCGAAGACGCGTGCGGTGCCGGTCGCGGCGAGTGCGGCGCTCGCCACCGCGGCGAGACGGTCCCGGATCAGGGCGCTGTTTCCCCGTTCCGGCGCCACGAGCACGGAAGCCGCCTTCCGGTCGCGGAGGCTCCCCGCGACCTTGGCGGCGAAGACCTCGACCGAATCGGTCAGGCTGAATTCATGCAGCGGTACCTTGCGCGCCGACCAAAGCCGCGCCGCCTGCCGCCGGTTCAAGGCGTGGGCGCTGCCGCCGAGGAAGAGCATCGGGCCGGGAGGGGGAACGGGTGAGGCCGTTGCCGAATCCTCCGGAACGTCGCCGGCGGCCAGCGTCGTCGCAACGGGCCGCGCAAGAGCGCCGGATCCGACCGCAATCCACGCTCCGCCGCGTGTCACCTGATCGGTGACCGCCCGGGAGAGGTCAGCGGTGTCGGCCGTGTCGGGAATCTCGACTGAACCAGCGGGCAACGCCGCGAGCAGCGCGCGCAGTCGCGATTCGCGAACGGGGCTCACTGGGTCGCGGCCGAAATCCGTCTCATGGACCGGCTGGCCGTGCACCAGCAGAACGCCGTCGCGCACGGTGCGCCCGACCGCGGGATTGGCGGGGGCGAAAAGCAGGCGGGCTCCCGGGAGCGCGCCCAGTGCAGCCGCGAGTTCCGCGGCGACGGGCCCGCGCAGGGTGGAATCGATCTTTTTGTAGATGAGGCGCGCCCCATGCCTCCGGCCGCGAGCGATCACCGCCGCGACCGCGGCCGCCGCCTCCGTCGGCGGGGAATTCCGCGTCTCGGTGCTTAGGCCGGTGATTTCCCCGGGCTCGGTGCCGTTCCAGTCGGCCGGGTTGAGCGGCACGCGGACCAAGTGGCCTGCCCGGTGGAACGCGGCGGCAGCATCGAGCGCTCCGCTGAGATCATCGGCGATAAAGTAGTCGCTCATCGTTCGTCGGGATCGGTGAGGACCACGAGTTCGTCGATCGCGCCGGGAAACGGCTGGCGTCCCGCGTGGTCGGCTCCGATCGCGAGCCGCGCGGGGAACTCTCCCGGCATGGTTTCCGCGCCTCCGGTCATGGTGGCCGCCGTGGCCGTGGAACCATCGATGCGCAGGTTCAGGGCGTTGCCGCCGGCGAAGTCCAGCTCGGCCCGGAACCACCGCTCGCGTGGGAGCGGTTCACCAGGGACCAAAAAGACCGTGCGTGCGATCGCCTCGCGGTGCGGCGGGCCGCCGGGGTCGGGAAACGCGACGCGCACCGCGGAGGCGTCGAGGGCGGCGGCGCTGGCCCGGCCGAGGTGACGGACAATAAAGGCGTTCTCCGATGGCGACACGGCGACGGAAAACACGAGCGTGGTTCCGCCCGGCGGGTGGACGGCCAACTCGTACAGCACGTCTTCGCTCGTCGCGCTCGCATCGAGGCGAAGAACCGCGGACAAGGTCCAGCGTCGCGTTCCCGGGGAAAGATCCCCGGCGGCGACCGCCGCGCCGAGCGCCGGTCCGGACAGGGCTGCGCCGACCTGCCCGTCCCGGGAAGCCGCGTTCGGCGAACGCAGCGCGTTTCCCTTCCGGCCCCCGACCATTTCCGCTCCTGATCCGGGTTGGAGATCTAATCCGCGCGGTCCGGCGTCGGCCAAAACCCGGACTTCGGGTTTTTCGTCAAAGTTCCACGAGGCCGCCACCGGTGGCGCGCCGATCGCGCCTGCGGGGGCGAGCAGGCCGGCCAGGACCGCGAAGCGGAGACGCCGCGCCATCGCGGCTACTTCTTCGCGTCGGCCAGAGCCGGGTTCCGGCACGACTGCCAGGCAAGAAAACGCCAGCGGCCGGCCTCCTGGCGCCAGACGGCGAGGTAGTTCAGGTCGAGCAGGCCGGCTTGGCCGGAATTCTTGTTCCGGGTGTGGACGAGCACGTGGCCCTTCATCAGCACGACACCGGGGCCGGCCGGGATGAAAGTGCGTTCCCGGTATTCGAAACGCTCGTACTTGTTCGGGCCGGTGGTGATGCCCGCGATCTGCGAGCCCTTGGTGTCGACCTTCCCGCTCGAGTGCGCGTAGTGCAGCTCGTCGGAGTAGGATGCGCTCAGGCGCGCCGCGTCGGCCGCCATCGTCGCCGCCACACGTTCGTCGTCGGCCGCGCGCACGGCGGCGATGACGGCGTCCTCCGCGGCGCGCGGAGTGACGGTGAATACGAGGCTGAACAGCAGCAGGATGAGGTTGGTTTTCATGAGGAGCACTCGGGAAGCGGTCAGCGGAGGTCGTAGCGCAGGAGCTGGCGGGTCTTTTCGGAGGCGACGTAGATGGCGCGACCGTCGACGGAAAAGCAGGTGGCCTCGGCCTGCGTGAGATTGTGGGGAGGCAGCATCACGGGCTCCCGAGCGAAGGCGGCCGCCCACGTCTCGCTCTGCTTGCGCGGGAACAGCAACACCTGCCCGTAGGTGAGCACCACCGCGGCCGAGCCGTCCGCGGAGAAATCCATCCCGGTGGGCCAGGAGCGGTGTTCTCCGAGGTAGCCCCGCACGAGTTTTTGCGCCGCGGTCGGTTGCGGCAGGCGGCCCGCCTCGCCGATGAAGCGGGCGGTGACCTCCGCGTCGCGCAGCGGGCTCGGGATATCAACCCGGTACAGCCGCGGCACGGGGTCGCGTTTGGTCAAAAGGTAGATCGCCCGTTCCCGTGTATCGACGGCGAGCGACTCGCAGTCGCGGGCTCCGTCGGGGTAGGTGACCTTGAGCGAAGCGGCCGGGCGTTCGTTGATCGGCGTGGTCGGGGAAACGCGGTCGGCGGAGGGCTCGGCTACCAGATGCACCCAGACGTGCGGACGCTTGGCAAAATTGTCCCCGGTGTCGGCGACGATCAGCCAGGGCTTGCCGTCCAGCTCCGCGGCGGCGAGGTCCTCCCAATCCTCGTTGCGCCGGCCCCCGATGGCGAGAATACCGCGGAGGCGGCCCTGCGAATCCACCGCGAAAAGCTCGGGCCGACCGCCGCTGTCGTCGTGGGTCCAGATCAGCCCCGGATTGCGCCGCGAGGCGGCGAGCCCGCTGGCCTCGTCGTTGGGCGGTGCCTCGAGCGCGCCGGCGGTGACCGGTGGCGCGACCGGCCGGAGGGCGGGCGCCGCGCCGCCGGTGGCGGACAAGGCGAGGGCGGCGAGCGTCAGACGGAATCGCGAGGGTCGGTGCATTGCGTGCGCGGGGGAGTTTTCGTTTGTTTTCGCGGGTGCCCGACGGATAGTCGAGCCCATGGTCGTGAACGCTCAACCGGCCGCCCTGCGGCGGCTGATCGACGAGGTGGGAAACGTGGATCAGGTCGGGGTCGAGGAACGCGTCGCGAAGTACGCGACCCGCTCGATCAAGAAGACCGCGAAGGTCTGGGGCCTGCGCACCGCCGTCTCGATGGTCGACCTCACGACGCTCGAGGGCAAGGACACCCCCGGCAAGGTGGCGTCGCTCTGCGCCAAGGCGCGGCGGCCGCACGACACCGGCGACATCCCGGCGGTCGCGGCCGTCTGCGTGTACCCGTCGATGGTGCGGCACGCCCGCCGCGCGCTCGGCGAGGGCTCCGGCGTGCGCATCGCCTCGGTCGCGACCGCTTTCCCCAGCGGGCAGGCGCCGCTGCGCACGCGGCTCGCCGAGGTGCGGGCCGCGGTGGAGGAAGGCGCCGACGAGATCGACATGGTGATCAACCGCGGAGCGTTCCTGGCCGGCGAGCTGGGCCGGGTGCAGGACGAGATTTCCGCCGTCGTCGAGGCGTGCGGCCCCGCGGCGCTCAAGGTGATTCTCGAGGTCAGCGAGTTGGAGGCTTACGACAGCATCCGCGCGGCCTCGTTTCTCGCGCTGCGCGTAATCCGCGAGGGCGACTTCATCAAGACCAGCACGGGCAAGACCGGTCTCAACGCCACGCTCGGCAACAACCAGGTGATGCTCGAGGCGATCCGCGACCACTACCTCGCCACCGGCGTCGCCGCCGGCATGAAACCCGCCGGTGGCATCCGCACGGCGAAACAGGCGCTGCAATTCCTGATCGCGGTGAAGGAGACGCTCGGGGACGCGTGGCTCGACAACACCCGCTACCGTTTCGGCGCGAGCGCGCTCCTCAACGATCTCGTGCGCCAGCTCGAGAAGGAGCGCACGGGCGCCTACCAGGCGCCGTTCTACTTCAGCGAGGCCGCCGAGTCCTACTGAGCCGTCACGAATTTCCGTCCATGCCCGCCCCGTCCGCCCGTCCGTCCTCCCGTTCCTCCCGGCGCGCGCCCGAACTGCGGTTCGGCGACCGCTGGACCTTCGATCCGGCGCCCGAGACGGCCGACCCGAAGCTCAAACCCCGTTACGACCTGTTCATCAACGGCCGCTTCACCGCGCCGAAGTCGGGCCGGTATTTCGAGACGATCAACCCGGCCGACGAGCGGAAGCTCGCGGAGATCGCGCTGGCTGGCGCGGCCGATGTGGACGCGGCGTACGCGGCGGCGCGGAGGGCGTTCCCGGCGTGGAGCCGACTCCCCGGAGCCGAGCGGGGCAAATATCTCTTCCGTATCGCGCGGTTGCTGCAGGACCGCGCGCGGGAGTTCGCCGTCGCCGAGACGCTGAACGGCGGCAAGCCGATCAAGGAGTCGCGCGACTTCGACGTGCCGATGACCGCGGCCCATTTCTTCTACCATGCCGGCTGGGCCGATAAACTGGAATACGTCGCCCCCGGAGCGCGCGTCGCCCCGCTCGGGGTGGTGGGGCAGGTGATTCCGTGGAATTTCCCTTTGCTGATGCTCGCGTGGAAACTCGGGCCGGCGCTCGCCGCGGGCAACACGGTCGTGCTGAAGCCTGCCGAGACGACGAGCATCACCTGCCTCAAGTTCGCGGAGATCCTGCAGGAGGCCGGTTTGCCGCCCGGCGTGGTTAATTTCGTCGCCGGCGCGGGCGAGACGGGCGCCGCGGTGGTGGCGCACCCGTCGGCCGATAAGATCGCGTTCACCGGCTCGACGGAAGTCGGCAAGGCGATCCTCCGTTCGCTGGCCGGCACCGAGAAGAAGCTGACGCTCGAGCTGGGCGGCAAGGCGGCCAACCTCATCCTCGACGACGCTCCGCTCGACCAGGCCGTCGAGGGGATCGTCAACGGCATCTTCTTCAACCAGGGCCATGTGTGCTGCGCGGGCTCGCGCTTGCTGGTGCAGGAGTCCGTCGCCGAGGAGGTCTTGGCCCGCCTGCGGCGGCGGATCGCGACGCTGCGGGTCGGCGACCCGATGGACAAGAACACCGACATCGGCGCGATCAACTCCCGGGCGCAGCTCAAGCGCATCACGGCGCTGGTCGCTAGCGGCGTGCGCGAGGGCGCGACGTTGCACCAGCCGGCGTGCGTCTTGCCGGAGAAGGGATTTTATTTCCGGCCGAGCGTTTTCAGCGACGTGACGATGAGCCACCGCATCGCCCGCGAGGAGATCTTCGGACCGGTGCTGAGCGTGCTCACCTTCCGTACGATCGACGAAGCGGTGGAGAAGGCCAACAACACCGCCTACGGCTTGAGCGCCGGCGTGTGGACCGGTAAGGGCTCGCGCATCCTGAAGCTCAGCGCCGAGCTGAAGGCCGGCGTCGTGTGGGCCAACACCTACAACAAGTTCGACCCCGCCTCGCCCTTCGGCGGCTACAAGGAAAGCGGCTTCGGCCGCGAAGGCGGCCGTCACGGATTGCTCGATCACGTGCGGGTAGTCTGAGCGGTCGTGAACCACGAATGGACACGAATGGACACGAAGGGCAGAGGCTCCTGCACGGTGAACTCGTCTACTCGATCGTCGGCTGCGCAATCGAGGTTCTGCGCGGGGTTGGACACGGTCTGCACGAACATCCCTACGAGAACGCCTTGGTCGTCGAGTTCCGGCTCCGTGGCATCCGGTGTGATCAACAGCGGAGGTTCCCGGTGATGTACAAGGGCGAGCGGGTTTCGGAGTTTGTGCCCGATCTGGTCGTGGAGAACTCCGTTATCGTAGATGCCAAAGTCATCGATCGCATCACCGACCATGAGCGCGGTCAGATGTTGAACTATCTCCGGATCACAGCCCTCCGCGTCGGGCTCGTCGTCAATTTCCGCCGTCCCAAACTCGAGTGGGAGCGGATCGTCCTCTGAAACCTTCGTGTCCATTCGTGTCCCTTCGTGGTTAACCCTCCCATGCCTCGCCTGACTGTCACCAAGACCCCGAAACCCTACGTGGGCGGGGCGTTCATCCGCTCGGAATCCGGCCGCGTGTTTCCCGTGCACGCTGCGCGCGGCGCGTTCTTCGCCCATGTGCCGCAGTGCTCCCGCAAGGACCTGCGCAACGCCGTCGAGGTCGCCGCCAAGGCCGGCCCCGGCTGGGCGCGGCGCACCGCGTACAACCGGGGCCAGATCCTCTACCGGCTGGGTGAGATGCTCGAGGCGCGCCGCGCCGAGATGATCGATACGCTCGCCCGCTTCGGCGCCGCCCGCGCCGCGGCGACGCGTGAGGTCGACGCCGCCACGGACCGGCTCGTGCACTACGCCGGATGGGCCGACAAGTATGAGCAGGTGCTGGGCAATGTGAACCCGGTCGCATCGCCGCATTTCAATTTCACCGTCACCGAGCCGATGGGTGTGGTCGGCGTGATCGCGCCCGACGCCCCCGCGCTCCTCGGGCTGATTTCCCTCGTCGCGCCCGTGATCGTGAGCGGGAACACCGTGATCGTCCTCGCTTCGGAGAAAACGCCCTATCCCGCGGTCCTGCTCGGGGAAATGCTCGCGACCAGCGACCTGCCGGGCGGTGTCGTGAATCTGCTCACCGGCTTCCGCCGCGAACTGCTGCCGACCTTCGCGACGCACGCCCACCTGCGCGCGATCAGCGCGGCCGCGTCCGCCGACGAACGCCAGGCGCTGCGCCTCGGTGCCGCGGAGAGCGTGAAGCGGGTGCGTTTCACCGAACTCGCCAGTCCCGCCGACTGGCTGGGCGCCGGCGGCCAATCCGTGCACGCGATCCGCGACTTCGTGGAGTTCAAGACCATCTGGCACCCGGTGGGGGCTTGACCGCGGAACTTGACCCGGCGCGGGCGAAGGCTCCCGTTCACGGGATGATTTCCCCCGCCCGCTGGTCGCGGAGCCTACTGGCCTCGCTGTGCTCCGTCTTCGCGCTTTCCGCTGCCGTCGCGGCTGCCACGCCGGAGGAGGCCCGCGCGCGCGAACTCATCGCTTCGCCTCAATTCCAAGCGGTCGTCGCCAACTATGAACGCGACTTCGACCGTTTTGTGGCGGAGCTGATCCAGCTCACGGAGATACCCGCGCCTCCGTTCGGCGAGAGGGCGCGCGGGGAGGCGTTCTCGCGGCTGCTCCGGGAGTCGGGCCTCGAGGACGTCTCCACCGACGCCGAGGGCAATGTCATCGGCGTCCGGCGGGGCAAGGGGCAGGGACCGCTCCTCGCGGTCGCGGCGCATCTCGACACCGTTTTTCCGGCCGGAACCGACGTCCGCGTGAAGCGCAGCGGCACGCGGCTCATCGCGCCCGGCGTGGGTGACGACACCCGCGGCCTCGCGTTCGTCCTGGCGTTCACAAGGGCGATCCGGGAGGCGAAGATCGAGACGCCCGGCGACCTGTTGATCATCGGCAACGTCGGCGAGGAGGGGCAGGGGGATCTCCGCGGGATGCGATACCTTTTCACGAAAGGTCCTTGGAAGGATCGTATCGCGCGGTTCATCTCCGTCGACGGCGGCAACCTCGACCTCGTCACCTCCGGCGCGCTCGGCAGCCTGCGGTACAAGGTCACGTTCAAGGGACCCGGCGGCCACAGTTGGGGCGCGTTCGGCCAGGTTAACCCCGCTTTCGCGATGGGCAACGCCATGGCGAAGCTCGGCAAGGTGGTGGTGCCGAAGCGGCCCAAGGTTTCCTACAATGTCGGGGTCGTTTCCGGCGGCACCTCGGTGAATTCCATCCCGTTCGAGGTCGCGATGGAGGTCGACATGCGGTCCGCCTCGCCCGAGGAGCTCCGGAAAATCGACGCCGAGTTCAAAAGGATCGTCGCCGAGGCGGTGGACGAGGAGAACGCCACCCGCCAGACGACGTTCGGCCGTGTGACGGTCGAGTTGAAGCTGATTGGCGAGCGACCCTCGGGCACGACCGCGCCGGATTCCCCGATCGCGCGCCAGATCGCGGGCACGATGAAGAACTTCGACAAGGTGCCGGTCTGGGAGACCAGCAGCACCGACGCCAACATCCCGATCAGCCTCGGGATTCCGGCCGTGGCGATCGCCCGAAACTCCGCGAACAAGGGCGGCCGCAGCCATTCCCTCGACGAGTGGGCCGACGTCGAGAAGACGCAGGCCGTGAAGGATTTCACCCTCGCGGCGGCTATCATCCTCGGCGTCGCGACGATGCCGTGACGCTTCTCCCGTGATCGAGGCCCGCCAACTCACCAAGACCTTCCGCGACAAGAAGCGCGGGGAAATCCACGGCGCGCTCGACGTGTCGTTCCGCGTCGAACCCGGCACGATCTACGGCCTGCTTGGCGCCAACGGCGCCGGCAAGACCACCACGCTGCGTATGCTCGCCACGCTCCTGCGGCCAACCCGCGGCACAGCGGTCGTCGCGGGGCATGACGTCGCCGCCGAACCCGACCGCGTTCGGGCCCGGGTGGGTTTTCTCGCGGCCTCCACCGCGCTCTATGCGCGGCTCACCGCCCGCGAGATGATCGGCTACTTCGGGCGCCTCAACGGCATGACCGACGCCGCCATCCGCGCCCGCACCGGCGAGCTTTCCGAGCGCCTCGGGATGGGAGAGTTCCTCGACCGCCGCTGCGACCAGCTGTCGACCGGCATGAAGCAGAAGACCTCCATCGCGCGCACGATCGTGCATGACCCGACGGTGCTGATCTTCGACGAGCCCACGCTCGGACTCGACGTCATGACGGCCCGCACGGTCGTGGGCTTTGTCCGCGAGTGCCGCGCCGCCGGCAAGACCGTGGTCTACTCCACCCACGTCATGAGCGAGGTGGAGAAACTTTGCGACGTGATCGGCGTGATCCACGGCGGCCGGCTCCTGGCCGAGGGCTCGCTGGCGGAGCTGCGGGCGCGGCACGGCCTCACCGACCTGGAGGATATCTTCGTGCACCTGGTCGAGGGAGCCGGGGGAGAAGCCCGATGAACTGGCGCAATATCACGACGGTTTACCTCAAGGAACTGAAGGACTCGCTCCGCGATCGTCGCACGCTGATCTCCGTGATCGTGGTGCCGACGGTGGTGATGCCACTGATGTTCCTGATCTTCGGCAAAGTCACGGCCAGCTCGGTCGCCAAGGCCCGCGAGGATGTACCGACGGTGGCGGTGATCGGAGGAAGCGACTCCCCCGAGGTGCTGCGGCGTTTCCGCGAGGCCAAGGGCATGCGCGTCGTCGAGGCGAAGGCCGACTGGCGCGACGCGATTGCGGCCAAGACCCTGCGGGTGGCAGTGGATATTCCCGACCGATTCGCCGCGCGGCTGGAGTCGGGCGAGGTACCTGCGGTGCGGATTTACCATTACCAGGGCGAGTTGAAGTCGGAGAATGGGGTGCGGGTGGTGGAGCGCTTCCTCGCTGAGTTGCGTGAGGACACGGTGGCGCGCCGCCTAGCGGCCGCCGGTCTGCCGAAGGGTGCGGCGCGTCCTTTCGAGTTCCGTCGCGAGAACGTCGCTCCGCCGGAGAAGGTGGGCGGCAATCTCTTCGGCGGGCTCGTGCCTTACCTGATCATTTTGCTGTGCTTTACCGGGGCAATGTACCCGGCGATGGACCTTACGGCGGGCGAGAAGGAGCGTGGCACGATGGAAACGCTGCTCTGCAGCCCGGTGCCGCGGGTCGACCTCGTGCTGGGCAAGTTCCTGATGGTTCTCACCGGATCGGTGTCGGCGATGGTGTTCATGCTGATCTCGACCGCGGCGAGCATCCTGATCGGCGGCGCCGCGCTGTTGGGCGGAGGCGCCGGGGCGCGGTCCGCCGTCGCCGCGGCCGGTGCGATGCGTCCGCCGGAGCTTCCCGCGGGACCTCTCCCGATCATCGACCCGCTCGGCATCGTCGGGGTCATGGCGATGGTCGTGCCGGTCGCCGTGCTCTTCGCCGCGCTCGCGTTCACCGTTTCGCTCTTCGCGAAGAGCCAGAAGGAGGCGCAGAGTTACCTCGGGCCGATGATCGTGCTCGTGGTCCTGCCGACGTCCCTCGGCGTGCTGCCCGGCATGGAGCTCACCACCGGAACGGCGCTCGTGCCGCTCCTGAACCTCTCGCTCGTCTGCAAGGAGATGCTCTCGGGCGTCTGGAACTGGGGCTACATTGGCCTGATCTTCGGTTCCTCCTGCCTCTACGCCGGTGTCGCGCTGGGGCTTGCGGTGCGGATGTTCGGACGCGAGGAGGTCATGTTCCGCACCTGAGAACGAAGGCGGAAGCGGGTTTCCGAAACGGGGTTGCCTACGGAAGCGCACGTAAAGAGTACGGGTTCCGGAAACGCCTCGCGAGGGGGCAACCACGAAGGGACACAAATCCGCCCGAATGATCCCGCCTTCCGCGTCTTCCGAGTTTTCCGTGGGCCCACTTCGCGGTGTTTTCGAGCTTCATCAAGCCGGCGCCCTGAGTTCCTGATTTCCAAATTCGCATTGTCCTCCGTGCCTCCGTGTCTCCGTGGGTAACCGGTCGCGCTTCCGAACCGTCCCGCACGAGGAGCCAACCACGGATCAACACAGATGCGCCGGGCTCGGAGTAGCCGAGGCTGCTTGTGCGGATAAATGTGAACGTGTGACGGCTGAAAGCGTTTCCGAAAGCCCCGGATTCTTGACGGCAGATGGCGCGGGTGCCGCGGATGATGAAAACTGTCTTACGCTTTTCCGAATGTCGCGGCCGCCGTGTTCCCCTCAGTTGGCTCCGTTTGCTCCTGTTGGAAGGGCTCGAACAGCAAGCAACGGAGTTAACGGAGTCGGCGGGCTGCAACGGGCGTTGCCTCCCGGCGAGCACGCTGCGAACTTCCGCCTATGTCCCCGTCGTCGATCATCGCGCGCAAGCGGGACGGGCACGCTCTCGCCCGGGAGGAGATCATCGCCTTCGTCCGCGGCGCCACCGACGGCTCGTGGGCCGATTACCAACTGGGAGCGATGCTGATGGCCGTCTTCCTGCGCGGCATGAACGCGGAGGAGACGGCGTGGTACACCGACGCGATGATGCGTTCCGGCACGGTCGCCGATCTGTCCGGAATCCCGGGGCTTAAGGTCGACAAACACTCCACCGGCGGCGTGGGGGACAAGATCTCGTTGCCGCTGGCGCCCCTTGTGGCGGCCTGCGGCGTGCCGGTGCCGATGATCAGCGGCCGCGGGCTCGGATTTTCCGGCGGCACGCTCGACAAGCTCGAGTCCATCCCGGGTTTCCGCACCAGTCTCTCGCTCGACGAGTTCAAGGCCCAGGTCGCCCGCGTCGGCTGCGCGCTGATCGGGCAGACCCGCGATCTCGCACCGGCTGACCGCAAACTCTACGCGTTGCGTGACGTCACCGCCACGGTCGAATGTGTTCCCCTGATCTGCGGGTCCATCCTGTCCAAAAAACTCGCCGAGGGCATCGATGCGCTTGTGCTCGACGTGAAGTTCGGCCGCGGCGCTTTCATGCCGAACCTGGATTCCGCGCGGGAACTGGCGTCCACGCTGGTGCGCGTTGGACGCGCTTCCGGCAAACGGGTGCGCGCGCTGCTCACGCGCATGGATCAACCGCTGGGCCGCGCGGTGGGCAACGCGTTGGAGGTGGCCGAGTCGGTCGCGTGCCTGCGCGGTGCCGGTCCCTCCGACGTCATGGAGGTCACGCGCTCGCTTGGCGCCCAGATGCTCGTCCTCGGCGGAGTCGCCCCGACGGAGTTCGACGCGTTGGCACGGCTCGACGCCGCCCTGCGGAGCGGAGCCGCGTTCACAAAATTCCGTGAGATCGTCGCCGCGCAGGGCGGGGATGTCCGCGTGATCGATGACCCCGGTTTGCTCCCGCGGGCGAGGCTCATCGAGCCGTGGCCGGCGCCGCGGACGGGTTTCGTCGCCGCGGTGGATGCCCGCGCGGTGGCGCTGGCGGCCGTTCGCCTCGGCGCGGGCCGGACGCGCGCGGAGGACGTGATTGATCCGGCGGTGGGTATCGCCGGTCTGGTCAAAGTCGGTGAACACGTCGCGGCGGGCCAGCCGCTGGCCGAGATTCACGCCAATGATCCGGCCGCCCTTGCGGACGCTCGCGCGCTCCTTGCGGGCGCGTTCGCGCTGGCGGACAGCCCCGTCTCGCCGCCGCCACTGATCGCCGAGCTGATTGCGGACTGACCCGGCGGGTGAGTGAGTCGGTTTCTTGACGAGGGTAAGTCCGAAGGGTGGGTATTTTATCATGAAATCTACCGTGAGCATTTCCGAGGGGCAAAATAACTTCCCTGCGCTCATTAGGGCCGCGGAGTCTGGCCGAGTCGTCACGGTCACGCGCCATGATGCGCCGGTGGCATGCGTGATGAGTTACGAGCGTATGGCGGTGGTCGCTGAGACGCTGGAGCTCATGGCGAACCCCGAACTCGTCCAGCCGATCAGCGATCACAAAGCCGGCAGGACGGTTTTCGGAGAACTCGACGATATTCCTGAATGAATCGTATGGTGCGCAGATCTGCGCAGGTGGTGCGATTTTCGACCAATCTCGCGCCGGGACCACGTCGTGCGGTGAAACAACCCCTGAGGGACCTCAGGGCAGAGCGAGGTGATATACGGTCCCTGGAGGGAGTTTTGTCAGGTTACCACCGGCTGCGTACGGGCCGCTTCCGAATCATCTTTTCCTACGCCGCCGACGAAGCGATCGAAGCCCTATTCATGGAAGAGCGAAGTTTGGTGTACGAAGTCTTTGAGGCGGAGCTCATCCGGCGTCTCAAGTCCTGACCGCGGTTCACTATTCCATTTCCGCCAGCTTGGTGGCGGCTTCCTCCCAGGCGGCGGTGGCGGCGCGGATTTCGTCGACGACCGTGCTCAACTCCCGGTTGAGATGGTGGAACTTGCCCTTGTCGGCGTAGGTCTCCGGCGCCTCGAGCTGCGCGGTGATCTCGGCTTGCTTGGCCTCGAGCTCGACTACGGCCTTCTCCAGCTGGCCGACGTGCTCGCGGAATTTCCGAATCTCCGAGGCGGATGCCTTCTTGCGCGCCGGGGCCGCCGGCACGGAAACGGGGGCCGGCGCCGGGGTGGCCGCCTGTTTCGGCCGGGCGTCGGAAAAACCCGCGGTGAGCGCGGCGCGGGCGTCGCCCGCCTTGGATTTCTCGAGGTAGTAGTCGTAGTTGCCGGCGTAAGGCGTGAGGCGGCCGCTGTGGACGTGCAGCACGTTCTCCGCGAGCGCGCGGATGAAGTGCACGTCGTGGCTGATGAAGATCAGCGTGCCCTCGTAGGACTTGAGCGCGTTGATGAGCGCGTCGATCGAGGCGATGTCGAGGTGCGTGGTCGGCTCGTCCATCAGCAGCAGATTCGGCGGCTTCACCAGCAGCCGGGCGAGGGCGAGGCGCGATTTTTCTCCGCCGGAGAGCACGCCGATGGGCTTGTGCACGTCATCCTTGCGGAAAAGGAAGGCGCCAAGGATCGCGCGGGCCTGCTGCTCCGTGAGTTGGTTCTCGTTCGTCCGCAGCTCCATCACATTCTCGAAGACCGTCAGTTCGGGCTTCAGGTTGTCGATGCGGTTCTGGGCGAAGTAGCCGGTGAAGACATTGCTGCCCAGCTCGCGCTCACCCCCCTGGATCGAAAGCACGCCGGCCAGGATCTTGAGCAGCGTGGACTTGCCCGCCCCGTTGGGGCCGACGAGCACGATACGCTGGCCGCGTTCGGCGGTGAAGTTGAGGTCGCGGTAGACAACGTGGTCCCCGTAGGCCTGCTGCACTTTCGCCAATTCGATCACCTTGAGGCCTGAGCGGGGCGGCTGCGGGAAGCGGAAATTGATCCGCTTGAGTTCCTCGTGCGGTTCCTCGACGGCTACCTCCTGCAGGCGCTCGATTTGTTTTTCCTTCGATTTCGCGCGCGAGGCCATCGACGCCTTCGCGCCGAAGCGATCGACAAATTTCTGCAGGTGGGCGATTTCACGCTGCTGGTTCTTGAAGAGCGCCGCCTGCTGGTCCTTCCGCGCCTCCTTCTCCTTCAGGTAGTCGTCGTAGTTGCCGTGGTAGTAGTTCAGCCGGCCGCCGCGCAGTTCGAGCATGCCCGTGCAGAGTGCGTTGAGGAACGCGCGATCGTGCGAGATCACCACCAGCCCGCCCGGATAGCGTGAAAGGTAGTCCTGGAACCAAAGCAGCGCCTCCAGATCGAGATGGTTGGTCGGTTCGTCGAGCAGCAGCAGCGCCGGCTCGGCGACGAGGAGCCGCGCAAGGTGCGCCCGCATCACCCAGCCGCCCGAGAAGGTCTTCGCCAGCTTCTCCGCGTCTCCCTCCTTGAATCCGAGTCCCGCCAGAATCTTACGCGCCCGCGGCTCCAGCGTGTAGTCGATGTCCCAATCGTCCTCGTCGGGTTGCAGCTTCTTCCCGCTCGTGGCGATGTGGAGGATCGTCTCCTCGCCGGCCGGCGCGCTCTCCTGCGGCAGGAAGCCGAAATCGGCCCCGCGCTCCCACTCGATCGTTCCCGTATCGGGCCGCTCCTCCCCGAGGATCAGGCTGAAGAGCGTCGATTTGCCCGCGCCGTTCGGGCCCACGAGCCCCAGCCGGTCGGTCCGCGCGATGAAAAGCGATACCTCGGCGAACAGTTCGCGGGTGCCATAGGACTTGGAGACGTCGGCGATGGTGAGCATCGGAACCGGCGAGAACACGCCCCGCGCGCCGTCCCGTCAACCCCGCGCTCCCGACTCGCTCCGCGGGTGGGTAACCACGGCTGGGCTGGTGGAGCCAGCGCGGTTCCGCCGCCACCGAGGGGGAGTGCAGTTGGGACACAGGGCACCGAGGCCTGATCCGAGTTCACCGAGTCCGATCCTCAGGCCCGAGTCCCGGGTCGTTACGCGTTCCCGACTTGCCCCGAGATTGGGTCATGACGGAGGCCGAAAAAGGCGGGAGAGGGCAGGACGTGTAACCACCGACTCGTCTTCCGCAGGGTTGGCGAAGGAGGAAGGCGTTACCGAATCGCTCGGCGTTTTTCACCGCGGATTTCGCCGATGGCGCGGATAATACCGGAATTCGTTCGGCGCTTCCGCATGAACGGAGCGTAAGGGCGAAGTTGAACAGGAAGGACGGGAAGGTCGGGGAGCGCGCCCAATCAGTGCCAGAGGCGAAGGGCGTGAGGGCGATCCTCGACCCCGTGGCGAGCGCCGTAGGTCTTTCTCCGTCTCTCGGTGGTGAACCTGTCCGCTTCGGTGAAGCTCGATCCTTTTTGCCGCCAATGGCTCTGATGGCCGCGAGGACGCGCAAAAGTCGCAATCGGATGAGGCATGCGGTGCAGTCGCGGTTGCTTTCCCGCCGGAGGTTTGGCGAAGAAGAGGGCGCATCCGCCAAAGCTCGGATCCCATCCTTTATCGCGGCGTCCGGGTGTCGGCACGGACCGAGGAAAGGGTTGCGTCGGTGTGCTGGGCGCGGGGACGTTTTCGCCAGTCCGTCCGTGGTGCCCCGACTCCCCACCTTCCCTGCGTTGCTTGCGCGATACCTTCCACGGTTCCGGAGCTGCGCGCTGTTTTTTTCGGCCGGTGTCGCCGCGGCGGCGGCACCCGATTTCGAGCGCGACGTGCAGCCGATATTCTCGGCGCATTGCGTGAAGTGCCACGGTCCCGAAAAGCAGAAGGGTGGCTATCGCGTGGATGCGAAAGCGGTGGCGCTGACCGGCGGCGACGGCTCCGCCCCGAACATCATCCCCGGCAACGCCGCGGGCAGTCCGCTCCTGCGTTACGTGAGCGGCGCCGACCCGGACCTGCGGATGCCGCCGGCGGAGGAACCGCCGCTCTCGGCGGCGGAGGTCGCCGTGGTGCGCGCCTGGATCAATGCGGGCGCGAACTGGCCCGATTCCGCGAGTGCCGTGGTCGCGGACCCGCTTGATTGGTGGTCGCTCAAGCCCATCGCGAAGGTCGCGCCGCCGCCGGGCGCCGCGCATCCGGTCGACGCGTTCATCCGCGCCCGGCTCGCCGCCGCGAACCTGCGCCCGGCCGCGGCCGCCGACGCCCGCACGCTCATCCGCCGCCTTTACTTCGACCTGACCGGCCTCCCGCCCACGCCGGAGGAGATTACGGCTTTCGCCGCGGACCATTCGCCCGGGGCGTACGAGCGGTTGGTTGACCGTCTCCTCTCCTCGCCGCGTCACGGCGAACGCTGGGCGCGGCACTGGCTCGACGTGGTGCACTACGGCGACACGCACGGTTACGACAAGGACAAGCCCCGCCCCAACGCGTGGCCCTACCGCGATTACGTCGTTCGCGCCTTCAACACCGACAAGCCCTACGCGCGCTTCGTGCAGGAGCAGATCGCGGGTGACGTGCTCTTCCCGGATTCGCCGGACGGAGTGGAGGCGCTCGGATTCATCGCGGCGGGCCCGTGGGACTTCATCGGCCACGCGGAGGTGCCGGAATCGAAGATCGACGGCAAGCTGGCCCGCCACCTCGACCGCGACGACATGGTAGCGAACGCGATCGGCACCTTTGCCAGCGTCACGGTGCATTGCGCGCAGTGCCACAACCACAAGTTCGACCCGGTGCCACAGGAGGATTACTACCGGCTGCAGGCAGTGTTCGCCGCGTTGGATCGCACTGACCGGCCCTATGACCGCGACCCGGCGATCCACGCGCGCCGGCGCGCGCTCGACGAGCGATTTCGGGAAAACACCGCGGCGCTGGCCGCGCTTGAGGCGCCGTTGCGTGCCCAGGCCGGTCCCGTGCTGGTTGAACTGGAAAAGACGCTGCGCGAAAGCGCGGCGACGGGCCCGAATACGCGTCGCGGTTACCACAGCGCCGTCGCCCGCACGCCCGACACCTTGAAATGGGTTCAGGTTGATCTCGGCGCATCCGTGGACATCGACCGCGTCTGGCTGCTCCCGGCGAGCGATCCCTTCAACGGGATCGGCGACGGATTCGGCTTCCCGGTGCGCTTCAAGGTGGAGGTGAGCGATGACCCGGAGTTCCGCGAGGGCGTGAAGCTCGCGTGGATCCGCTACGACGTGACGTTCATGGCTGATTTCCCGAATCCCGGCCTCACGCCTTTCTCGACGGGCGGGAGCAAGGACGACGGTATCGCCGGGCGCTACGTGCGCGTGACCGCGACCCGCCTCGCGCCGCGCAAGGACGATTACATCTTCGCATTGGCCGAACTCAAGGTGACCGACCGCGCCGGTATCAACGTCGCCCTAGGTAAACCGGTCACCTCCCCCGACTCCATCGAGTCCGGCGAGCGCTGGTCCCGGGCCAATCTTACGGACGGTCTCGCGCCTTCCGGTCTGACGGCCGCGGAGAAGGCGGAGTTGGAGACGCGGCGCGAGGCGCTCCTGCTGGCCGCGGCCGAAGACGGCGTGCGCGTTCGTCGAGACGAACTGCACGGTGACGCGCGACGGTTGGCGGCGGAGGTGGCTGCGTTGCCCAAGCCCAACCTCGTCTACGCGGGCGGCATCCATCGCGGGACCGGCAGCTTCACCGGGACGGGCGCCTCCGGGGGCCGGTCGCGGCCGATTCATTTCCTCGGCCGCGGGCAGGTCACCCAGCCCGGTCGTCTGGTTGGCCCGGGCGCGCTTTCCGCGCTCACCTTCGCGCCGGCGCGTTTCGATCTACCCGAAGACGCGCCGGAAGGCGCGCGTCGCGCTGCGCTCGCGCGGTGGCTGACGGATCCCCGCAACCCGCTCCCGTGGCGCAGCATCGTGAACCGGATCTGGCACTACCATTTCGGTCGTGGGCTGGTGGAAACGCCGGACGATTTCGGCCGTAACGGCGGTCCGCCCTCCCACCCCGAGTTGCTCGACTGGCTCGCGGCGGAGTTCCGTGACGGCGGGGGTTCGCTGAAATCCCTGCATCGCCTGATCGTCACGAGCGAAACCTACCGTCAGTCCTCCTCGGGTGATCCCGCCGGTGCGGCGATCGACTCCGGCAACACCCTCCTCTGGCGGCAGAACCGGCGCCGGCTGGAGGCGGAGGCGGTCCGCGACTCGGTGCTGGCGGTGAGCGGCCGTTTGGATCTGCGCATGGGCGGCCCCGGCTGGCAGGATTTCGTGATCGAACGCCCCGAGCACTCGCCGCACTACGTTTACGGGAAGGCGGACCCGGAGGACGCCACGACGTTCCGCCGTTCGATCTACCGCTTCATCGTGCGCTCCCAGACGCAACCCTGGATGACGTCGCTCGACTGCGCGGATCCCTCGATGCGCGTCGACCGCCGCAGCGAGAGCCTGTCCCCCCTGCAGGCGCTGGCGCTGCTGAACAATGGATTCATGCTCACCCAGGCGCGGCATTTCGCGGCGCGGGTGTCGGCGGAGACGGCCGACCTCGCGGCGCAGGTGGCGCGCGCGCACGTGCTGGCGATCGGCCGCGCGCCGTCGTCCGAGGAGGCGGCGCGGCTCGGGGAGTTCGGGCGCGCGCACGGCCTGCCGGCGCTGTGCCGGGTGCTGCTGAACTTGAACGAGTTTCTCTTCATCGACTGAACGCCGCGGCGCGACGGAACATGATCAACGACTCCCCCTACCATCGTGTGGCTCCCGGACGGTCCCCGACGCGCCGGGAATTTCTCTGGAGCTCGGGCGGCGGCCTTGGAGGGCTCGCGCTCGCGGCGATGCTCGGTCGCGATCGTGCGCTGGCGGCTCCCGCCGCCGGCGCGCCGGCCCCGCGGGCAAAGCGCGTCGTGCAATTTTTCATGGCGGGGGCCGCCAGCCACATCGACCTGTTCGACTACAAGCCCGAGCTCGTGCAGAGGAACGGCCAGCCGAGCGATTTCGGCGAACCGGTGGAGGCATTTCAAAACGGGCTCGGCCCTTGGCTGCGGCCATTGTGGGAGTTCCGGCCTTACGGCCGCTGCGGCAAGCTACTGAGCGAGGTTGTCGCCCCGCTGGGTGACGTCGTCGACGACCTCGCGTTCGTGCACAACATGACCGGGAAGTCCGGCGTGCACAGCGCCGCGACACTCCTGCAGGCGACAGGTTTTCAGCTGCCGGGTTTCCCCGGTGCCGGGTCGTGGGTGAGTTACGGCCTTGGCTCCCTCAACGACAACCTGCCGACCTTTGTGGTCCTTCCCGACCACCGCGGCTTCCCGTCCAACGGCGTGAAGAACTGGGATGCCGCGTTCCTGCCGGCGCAGCACAGCGGCACGCTGGTTTATCCCGATGCGGACGCGCCGATCGCCGACCTGCATCCCCACCGCGCGGGGGATTATGTGACCGCGGGCGGCGAGGCCGCCGCGCACCGGCTGATGGCCGAGCTGAACCGCGGGCACGCCGCGTCCCGCGAGGGCGATCAACGCCTCGACGCCCGCATCCGCAGCTACGAACTCGCGGCGCGCATGCAGCTGGCCGCGCCCGAGGCGCTCGACCTTAAGTCCGAGCCGGAGCATGTGATGAAACTCTACGGTCTGGACCGGGGCCCGCAGGCCTGGCCGAAGGAGATCAACGCGGAGGAGGAAACGTGGCACTTCTCCCGTAAATGCCTCGCCGCTCGCCGACTGCTCGAGCGCGGCGTGCGTTTTGTCCAGGTCTGGAGCGGCAACGACAACAGCTTCCCGCGCCGCAACTGGGATTCCCACGAGGACGTGAAGCGCGACCACGGCCCGCTGGCCCTCGGCATGGCCCGCGGCGCGGCGGCCTTCATCAAGGACCTGCGGCAGCGCGGGCTGCTCGAAGACACGCTGATCCTTTGGACCACGGAGTTCGGCCGCATGCCATCAACGCAGGGAGGCAAGGGCCGCGACCATAATCCGTTCGTGTTCACCAATTGGCTGTGTGGTGGCGGCATCCGCGGCGGGATCACGCATGGCGAGAGTGACATTTGGGGTTACAAGCCGCTCGACCGTTCCAAGCCCACGACGGTTTACGACATCCACGCGACGCTCCTGCACCAGCTTGGCATCGACCACACGAAGCTCACGTTCCGCCATAACGGCATCGATCGCCGTCTGACCGATGTCCACGGTCAGGTGATCCGCGAGTTGCTGGTCTGATCCCTGATCCACACCGAGGACGGGTCCTCGGGGTCATCGTCAGCGCGCCAGCGTGAGGGCGACGCAGCCGGCGACGGCAATGATGCCGCCGGTCACCGCGCGGCGGGAGGGACGGTCGCCTTCCAACCAGTAGGCGATCGGCATGGCCAGCAGCGGAGCGGTGGCGGCGATCGGCAGCACGATGCCGCTCGGCGTGGTCGCCAGCGCCCATTGGTAACAGCCTACTCCGAAGACCGGCCCCGCCAGGCCATTGGCGACCATCCAGCGGTAATCCCGCCGGCGCTCCTCCGAGGTTGCGGCGGGAGCCGCCGGGAATCTTCCCGCCAGTCGCAAGACCAGCAGCCAGACGGCGAGGAACGCGAAACCCGCGAGGATGCGTTGATAGGCGGCGGTGAGGCCGAAGAGCGCGTTGTTCGGCAGCTCGCCCGCCGCCACCGCGGCTTCGAGCCCGCGCCGGCTCACGAGCGCGCCGAGGCCTTGTCCGCAGGCGGCGAGGAATCCGAACAGAAACCCGATCGGCCGCACCGTCACGCGCGGCGGACTGGAGCGGCTCGGCATGATCGCGAAGGCCACCCCTGCGATGATCACCACGCCCCACAGCATCTGCGCGGGCGTGAGGCGGTGGCCCAGCCACAGCCATTCCCCGAGCGCCGCGATCGGTGCGGCGAGGCATTGGGTCAGGAGGACGGTCAGCCGCGAGCCGAGGAGCGGGAGCGCGGCGAACACCGCGATGTCGCCGAGCCCCATGCCGATGACTCCGCTCAGCAGAAACCATGGCAGGCTGGCGCTCGCCAGACCACCGCCGAGGGTGTGCGCGAACGCCGCCAACACCACCACGGCGACTGTCAGGCGGCCAAGGTTGGCCCGTGCGCCGCCCAGCGCCCGCGCACTGCGGTTGGCGCAGGTCGCGTTGAAGGCGAAGAAGAGCGCGGCGAGGAAGGCGGCGAGCATGCGGTCGTGAACGGCCAGCCATGGGGGAAAAGCGCGGCTTGGCAAAGCCGGTCCGTGGTTTTCCGCGAACGGCGCCGGCGGTTTTTGGGTGGCGAAGCCGGGGGGGTACGGGGTATGGTTGAGCGTTCCGCCATGAAGTCCAAACGCCCGTCGCCACGTTCGGAGGACCACAACGCCGCCCTCGCGGCCCGCAAGGGGCCGGTCTCCCGTTTCGTCGCCCGGCATTACCGGCATTTCAACTCCGCCGCGCTGGTCGACTCCGCCAGGGGTTACGAGGCGCACCTGCAGGCGGGCGGCAGGATGCTCGTCACGCTTGCCGGCGCCATGTCGACCGCCGAACTGGGGCTCTCGCTCGCCGAGATGATCCGGGGCGACAAGGTCCACGCGATCGTCTGCACCGGCGCCAACCTCGAGGAGGATATTTTCAACCTGGTCGCTCACGACCATTACGAGCGCGTGCCGCACTACCGGCAGCTCTCGGCCAAGGACGAGCAGGCCTTGCTGCGGAGGCATATGAATCGTGTCACCGACACCTGCATCCCGGAGATGGAGGCGATGCGGCGGATCGAGGCGGCGGTGCTGGCTGAATGGGTGGCGGCCGACCGGGCGGGCGAGCGCTGCTTCCCGCACGAGTTCATGTATCGGGTGTTGCGGAGCGGCAAATTGCGGAAGAGCTACCAGATCGACCCGCGCAACTCCTGGCTGTTGGCCGCGTGCGAGAAGGACCTGCCGATCTTCGTGCCGGGTTGGGAGGATGCCACCTTGGGCAACATGTACGCCGGGCATGTCATCAGCGGCCACATCCGCAACGTCCACACCGTGCGCACGGGTATCGAATACATGACGGTGCTCGCCGCGTGGTACACGCGCACCGCCCGCAAGCTGAAGACCGGCGAGGGCTCGATCGGTTTCTTCCAGATCGGCGGCGGCATCGCGGGCGACTTCCCGATCTGCGTGGTGCCGATGCTGCACCAGGACCTGCGGCGCAAGGGCATCCCGCTCTGGGGCTACTTCTCGCAGATCAGCGACTCCACCACCAGCTACGGCAGCTACTCCGGCGCCGTGCCCAACGAGAAGATCACCTGGGGCAAACTGGCCGCGAGCACGCCGAAGTTCATCATCGAGAGCGACGCCACGATCGTCGCGCCGCTCATCTTCGCCTGGGTGCTGGGTTGGTGAGGCCGGCCGCGCCGGCGCGGACTTTCCGCGGTTGGGCTTTGCGGACGCCACCGGGCTGTGCGTCTTTCCGTCGTCATGCCCAACGCCCTCGACCGGGAGACCTCGCCGTACCTGCTCCAGCATGCCGACAACCCGGTCGACTGGATGCCGTGGGGCGACGCCGCCTTCGAGCGGGCGCGGCGCGAGGATAAACCGATCTTCCTGAGCATCGGCTACTCGACCTGCCATTGGTGTCACGTGATGGCGCACGAGTCGTTTGAGAGCGACGCCACCGCCGCGCTGCTCAACGAGCACTTCATCAGCATCAAGGTCGATCGCGAGGAGCGGCCTGACGTCGACCGCGTCTACATGGCGTATGTGCAGACGATGACCGGCCACGGAGGCTGGCCTTTGAGCGCGTGGCTTACGCCGGACCTGAAGCCCTTCTACGGCGGCACGTACTACCCGCCCGAGGACCGCCACGGCCGCGCGGGTTTCCCGACGGTGCTGCGGGCGATCGCCCGCGGCTGGCGCGAGGAGCGCGTGAAACTGGTCGCCGAGGGCGAGCGCGCGCTCGGGCTGCTCCGTGCCCGCGCGGAGGGCGCCGGCCGGGCGGAGACCTCCGAGCCCCTGGTGGAGGCCGCGGGGCGCGCCTTTGAGGAAGGGTTCCGCCACTATCACGAGAGCTTCGACGCCCGGAACGGGGGCTTCGGCGGCGCGCCGAAGTTCCCGCGGGCTTCCAATCTCGCGTTTCTCCTCCGCGTCGTGGCCCTGCAGGGTGCCGCCAGCGAGCTCGGCGCCGAGGCGATGCGACTCGCGACGTCCACGCTGCGAGCGATGGCCCGCGGGGGCATCCACGACCAAGTGGGCGGCGGTTTCCATCGCTACTCGGTCGATGAGGGCTGGCTGGTGCCGCACTTCGAGAAGATGCTCTACGATCAGGCGCAGATCGCCGTGAACTGCCTGGAGGCGCGGCAGGCGACCGGCGACGAACGTTACGCTTGGCTGGCGCGCGACATCCTCGGCTACGTCAGCCGCGATCTTGCCGCCCCCGGCGGGGGGTTCTTCACCGCGGAGGACGCCGATTCGCCCGTGGCGGACTCCACGGGCGCGATCACCGGCCACGCTGAGGGAGCGTTCTACGTCTGGACTCCCGCGGAGCTGCGGACGGCGCTGGCTGATGACGCGGAATTCGCCGCTTGGCATTTCGGGGTGGAGGAGCAGGGCAACGTGCCCGCCCAGCTGGATCCGCAGGGTGAACTCCGGGGCCGCAATATCCTCGTCCAGCGCCGCGGGCTCGCGGAGACCGCCCGGCAATTCGGACTCGACCCGGAGGCGGCCAACGACCGGCTGCTCTCCGTCGTCGAACGGTTGCGCTCCGCGCGCGCGCGGCGGCCGCGCCCGCACCTCGACGACAAGGTGCTCACCTCATGCAACGCCCTCATGATCTCGGCGTTCGCCCGGGCGTACCGCGTGCTGGGCGACGCCGAATACCTCGCGACGGCGACGGCCGCCGCCGACTTCATCGCGCGTGAGCTGCACGACGGAAACCGGGGGGTCCTGTTCCGCTCCTGGCGGCAGGGAGTGCGGGCCCTCACGGAGGGTTTCGCCGAGGACTATGCCTTCCTGATCCAGGCGCTGCTCGACCTGCATGAAGCCTCCTTTGAAGTGCGCTGGCTGCAATGGGCGGTCTGGCTGCAGGCGAAGATGGACGAGCTTTTCTGGGACGAGGCGGCGGGCGGTTACTTCAATTCGCCGGGTTGGGACACCAGCATCGTGATCCGCCTGAAGGAGGATTACGACGGCGCCGAACCGGCGCCGTCGAGCGTCGCGGCCCTGAATCTCTTACGCCTCGGCGCGTGGTTCGAGGCCGACTCCGGCGGGCGTTCTTATCGCGAGCGAGGACGGCGCGTGCTTGAGGCGTTTCGTGACACGTGGTCGCGGGCGCCCCAGGCGATGCCCCAGATGCTTTGCGCGCTCGAGCTGGCTCTGGAGCCGGCGCGTCACGTGGTCATCGCCGGCGATCCGCGCGCGGAGGATTTTCAGGCGTTGGCCCGGGTGGTCGGCGCAAAGTTCGGCCCGTACCGGGCCGTGGCGGCGGCCGATGGCGGCGAAGGACAGGCTTGGCTGGCCGCTCGCGCGCCGTGGATCGGGGCGATGGTGCCGATCGGCGGTCGCGCGACGGCCTACGTCTGCGAGGAGTTTTCCTGCCAGGCTCCGGTCACGCTGTCCGCGGACTTGGAGCGGCTCCTTTCGCCGGGCTCTTGAGAAGCGTGACGGAACGGACTTCGTGACCAAATCGCTCCGCGGGTGAGCAACCACGAAGGGACGCGAAGGGACACGGCCGAGGCCGGCGCTGCTGCAGCCTCGGATCATACCGGGGATTAAACGGCCGGAGACGGTTTCGAAGATACGGGTCTTTCTTCGCAGACTGTTCAGCGGGCGACGATCGGGCGGTTCCAAGTGGCGCGAAACCTGCACGATGCTCCCGGCTTTTTTGCCCATCTCCTGGCTCCGCTGGGTGACGCCGGTTTTATCGCCGCCACTTTTCGGGATCAGGAAATTCGTGGTGGCGCCGCTCAGCGGTATCGCGCCATGTTCACCGAATGAATCCCGCCTCCGCGAACGGTCTTCATCGTCGTGACTTTCTGCGTGCCGGTGCCGGTGCGGTTTTCGGCTCGGCTCTAGCGCCGCTCGTGCGGTCGGCGGAGCCGACTGGGCCGCGGAGCGCGCGAGTTTCCATCGTGACCTGTCGCGGCTACGACCCGCGCGAGGTGCGCACGGCCTTTGATCGTAGCTTCGATCAGCTGGGCGGGATTGGCGCGCTGGTGAAGGACCGCACCATCACAATGAAGGTCAACCTCACCGGCTCGAAGTTCGGCGCCCTGCTCGGGCGACCGGTTGGCGAGAGCTACATGACGCACCCCGTGACCGTGATGGCCGTCACGTCCGCGTTTTTCGCCGCCGGCGCGCGGCGGGTGCGGCTGGTCGAGTCGACCAACCTGCGCCAGCCGCTGGAGAAGACGCTGGTGGATGCCGGCTTCGACTGGAACGCGCTGCAGGCGCTGGGTCGCGTCGAGGCCGAGGATACCCGCAACCTGGGCCGTTCGCGCGATTACGCCTCGTTCCGCGTGCCGACGGGTGGGCATCTTTTCGAGCAGTTCGAGTTGAACCGGTCCTACGCCGACTGCGATGTGTTCGTCTCCCTCTGCAAGCTGAAGACCCACATCACGACGGGCATCACGCTCACGATGAAGAACCTCTTCGGCGTCACCCCGAACGCGCTGTATGGTGATGACGCGCCGTCGGAGGACGGCGTGAAAGGCCGCGGACGGCTCCACAATCTCAAAGGTTGGGCCGTGGCGGAGAACGCGGCGCCTTTCGACCCGCCGGGTTCCAAGCGCGAATTCTTCACGCCCAACGACGGCGGTTACCGCGTGCCGCGCATCGTGTCCGACATTTGCGAGGCCCGTCCCATCCATCTCGGCCTGATCGACGGCATCACGACGCTGAACTGGGCCGAGGGCCCTTGGGTGAAGGGCCGCACGCAGCGGATCGCCTCGCCGGGCGTCATCATCTGCGGGTTCAATCCGGTTGCGACCGACGCGGTCGGCACCTCCGTCATGGGCTTCAACAACCTGCGCGCGCCGCGTGGCATCGCGCCGTTCCTGCCTGGCGACAACCATCTGGTGATGGCCGAGCGCGCGGGGCTCGGCCCCTGTGATCTTTCGCGCATCGACGTGGCCGGCGTGCCGGTCGCAAAGGTGCGGAGCCGCGAGTTCCCCGACCCGAAGGCGGGGTGACCCGGCCTAGTCAGGGCACCTCGTAGATCTCGACCAGCACGGATCCGGAGCCGCTGTCAGCGCTCGTGACCTGGGCGGTGTAGAGCCCGGCCGGAAAGGGCATCATCACGACAACGTCGCGCGTTCCTCGCGGGATCGGGAAGGCGCCGCATCGCGCGAGCGAGTCGGCCAGGTCCTGCTCATAGGTCAGGCCGCCGACGACCGCGGGATAGACGTAGCCGTTTTCGTAAGGGCGCCCGGAGGCGTCGAGAACGCGAAGAACCGGAGCGCGCAACGGGTTGGCCACGCCGAATTGCGCGAGCGCCGGCCCCACGGCCCGCACGATGATCTTTTTCGCGGGTCCCGGCGAGGCCACGACGAAGCCGGCCGTGACCGCGGCCTCGGTGCCGGCGCCCAATTCCGCCCGCGTGGAAATGTTAAGCAGGCGATCGACTGGGCCGACTCCGAGCACGAGGGATTGAGAGGGAACGGGCAGCGCGGTGGGACTGCTGTGGAGGCAGGCGTAGGATCCGGCTTCGGCCGCGGTCACGGAGTTCAGGACGAGGCTGCGATCGGTCGCGCCCGGCAGCGCGCGGTTGTTGCGCGTCCAGATGTACCCGAACCCCGCGCGGGCCTCCGGACCAACCAGTTGCACGCGTTCGCCGGTCGGCACGGTGACCCGGGACGGTGAGATCGGGCGGATACCGGAGCCGACCTCGAGCAGCAGCGTTGTCTCGCCCGGAGGACGGACGGCCTGCCCGTGCAGCGGACGCGCGAGCGCAAGGACTAGCAGGGCGATGAATTGGACGGTCTTCATGGCGGTGCGGAGGGTAGGTTCGCCCGGTCCCGTCGTGGTCGCAAGGGGTTCAGCGGCGCTGGCGGGCGTTCGCGAGAGTGAATCCCGGCACGGCGCCTGCCGCCGTGAGCATCCGCATCGCCCGCGCCTCGGCCCGGCGCATCGCCCGCTTCCTGAGGGGCTCGAGGTCGTCATGGCCGGCGAGGTGCAACCAGCCGTGCACGACGTAAAGCGCCAGTTCGGAAGCGAACTCGCGCTCGTGTCGGCGGGCATAGGTGAGGGCGGTGTCCGCCGAGACGCAGATTTCCCCGGCGACGCCGAGCGCCGGGGCGCCCTCGAAGGTGATCACATCGGTGGTGGACGGGTCACCCAGGAAGTCCGCGTGCAGTGTGGCGAGCGCGGGATCGTCGAGGAAAACGACCGAGAGTTCTCCCGCTGGCATGGAGGAACCGCGCGGCGCGAGACGCGCGGCTTGAGCGTCGAGGATCGCCACCAGACGCTCGACGGAGCCGCGAGGCACGCGCAGCCGTGGGTGGCGGTTGGCGACCGCGACAGGACGCGGCGGGTGGCGCGCCGGCATCGGCTCAGGCTCCGGCCTCGGCGGCGGGCTTTTCGGGTGATGGGTAGGCGATCCGCGCGTGCAGCATGTTGAGCAGCGTGAACTGGAAGCTGTTCCGGATACGCGTGATCTCCTCGAGCGTGAGGGGGGACTCGTCCAGCTGGCCCTCGGCGATGCGTTCACCGACGATCCGGGTGATGATCTGCTGCAGTTCCTCCGCGCCGAATTGCTTCAATGACCGCGAGGCCGCCTCGACGCCGTCGGCCAGGGAGATGATCGCGGCCTCGCGCGACTGCGGCTTGGGACCGTCGTAGCGGAAAGCCGCCTCGTCCACCGGCCGCGCCGCGGCTTTCGCCGCTTCGGCCGCCTCCCGGCGGGCGCCGCGTCCGCGGACAGGTCCGCCCCGCGTTTCCTCCACGGCGCGATCGTAGAAATAGCGCACCAGGGACGTGCCGTGGTGCTGGCAGATCGCGTCAACCACGGCGCGGGGCAGGTTGTGGCGCTGCGCCAGCTCCACGCCGTCGGCCACATGCGCCTTGATGAGGCGGGCGGACTCGGCCGGCGCGAGTTGGTCGTGCGGGTTGGAGCGGTCGCGCTGGTTCTCGGCGAAATACTGCGGATGGAGGGTCTTGCCGACGTCGTGGAAGAGAGCGCAGACGCGGGCGATCAGCGGGTTGGCCCCGATCGCATTGGCGGCGTTTTCCGAGAGTTGTGCGACCACCAGCGAGTGATGGTAGGTGCCCGGAGCCTCCAGCTGCATGCGGCGCAGGAGCGGATGATTGTAGTCGGTGAGCTCGAGCAGGGTGATGTCGGTGGTGCGCTTGAAGAGTGACTCAAGCACGGGCAGCAGGCCGACGACCCCGATGCCGGTGAGGACGCCGGTGCCGAGGCCGGCGGCCATCTGGCGCAAGAGGGTTTCGATCGGGGTGCGGTCGGCGAAGCCGATCAAAGCCGCGAACGCGGCGACCGTGAGGCCGCCCATGCCGGCGGCGCGCACCAGCCGGCCGCGACGGCGCGCCTCGCGGCCGAAATAAATGCTCACCAGCGAGGCGAGGAACGTGAGCACCAGCAGGTCGAGGCGGTTCCCGTAGATGACGCCCGTGAAGATGGATACAAACAGCGCCATGAAGATGCCGGAGCCGGAGTCGATCAGGATGGCGACGATCAGCGGTGCGAACGCCGTCGGTGCGACGTAGGGCAGGGTGGATGTCCACGCCTCGTCGCGCAGGAAGAACTCGGCACCGCCCAGCGAGTAATTGGCGCGCACCAGCGCGAGGTTGCCGATGACCACCAGCGCGAGGAGTCCGCAGCGGACGTTGCTCCGCAGGGTCTCGGGATCCTCGATGCGGATGTAGATCAGGGAGGCGATGACCATCGCCAGCACGAGGAGGACGCGGCCGAAAAGGGTCAGACCTTCCTCCGTGTCGACCTCGGAGTGTTCGCGGAGGTAGCGGCGATGGGCCACCAGGGACTCGTAGACGTCGGGGGTCACGCGGTCGCCGGCCTCGACGAGGGTTTGGCCGCGCGGGACCTTCACCGCGACCGGGGGCACTCCCTTCGCCGCGGCTTCCTGGCGGGAGACGGTCGCGGCGCGGTCAAAGACGAGATTCGGCGTGAGCCCGAAGCGGAAGAGTCGGAAGACTGCCTGGGTCGAGGCGCGGGGAACCTGCTCAGACCCCAGACTCACGCGCAGCACGGTGAGCGCGTCCTCCATCGAGTGCACGGGCCGCTGCGCGAAGCCGCCGCTCTGCCGCGCGAGTTCGAAGGCGAGCGCGGAGCCCGGGCTCGACAGCCCCAGCGACGAATCGGCGATGCCCTGCGCGTAAAGGTCCCGCAGGTTGGCCAGGCCGTTTTCCAGGATCGCGGCGCGGGCACGGGCGTCACCGGCGGCGAGGAACGCCGCGATGTCCTCCGGCGTGGCGTGGTAGGAGCCGTGGGAGTTGAAGGTTTCGGCGATCGCGGCGAGCTCGGCGCGGTGCCCCAGGATCGGATCGAGGGCTCCCGGCCGCGCCTGCTCGAAGGCGGCGAGCTGCGTCAGCAGCATGCGGGCGGCCGCCTCGAACCGCCGCAGCGGCTCGGTGTCGAGCTTGTAGACCGGTGGCACGCGGCTGCGCAGTTGTTCCCGCGCGGCCCGGGTGCGCTCGGCGCTCTCGTACTCGAAGGAGGCCTGGGCCGAGACTCTCGTGGTGGCCGTCTGGTTCGGCAGCAGCGGCGCGTCGAGCGTCGTGAGACCGGCGGAACTGATGACGACAATCGCCATCACGGTCACGATGAAGATCAGCACGCCGACGAGCCGGCTGCGCTCGAGGAACTCGCCCATGGCCGAACGCGCTTCCGGCCGCGCGGAGCGACCGGCGCCGAGGCCGCCCAGAAGGAGCCGGAGCTGGTTGCGGACCGACATGGCTCAGGGTTTGCCCGTTTCCGGCGCGGTGCGGGTCATCGGGCTCCGGTAGGCCTCGTAGGCCTCGATGATGCGCGCGACCAGCGGGTGGCGCACGACATCGGCGCCGCTGAACGTGTGGAAATCGACTCCCGGGATGTCGCCGAGGATGTGCCGTACCTCCGCCAGGCCGCTCTGTTTGGCCCGGGGCAGGTCGATCTGGGTGATGTCGCCGGTGATGACCATGCGGGAATCCTCCCCGAGACGGGTGAGGAACATCATCATCTGCTCGGAGGTGGTGTTCTGGGCCTCGTCGAGCACCACGAACGCGCGGGTGAGGGTGCGGCCGCGCATGTAGGCGAGCGGGGCGATCTCGATCACGCCCTTCTCGCTCAGGCGGGCGACGTCCTCGGCTTCGAGCATGTCGTGGAGCGCGTCGTAGAGCGGCCGCAGGTAGGGCAGGATTTTCTCCCGGAGATCGCCGGGCAGAAAGCCGAGGGCCTCGCCGGCCTCGACGGCCGGACGGGTGAGGATGACGCGCTCCACCTGGTTCTGGAGCAGCGCGTTCACCGCGGCGGCCATGGCGAGGTAGGTCTTTCCGGTACCCGCGGGGCCGATGCCGAAGACCACCGGATGCTCCAGCATCGACTGCAGGTAGAGTTTTTGCGCGAGCGTCTTGGGAACGATCGTGCGGCGGTTGGTCGCGATGACCAGCGGTTCCTCGAGGAGTGACTGCAGCTGCGGGCCCTCGCCGCGGGCGAAGGCGTCGGTGATGCGGTGGAAGTCGGGCGTGCGGATCGCCATGCCCTGCGCGCGGGCGCCGTCGAGGAAGCCGAACAGGGCCTCCGCGCGCGCCAGGGGCTCCGGTTCCCCCTCGATGCGCAACCAATCCTCTCGCGTGGCAAGTTTTACCCCGAGGGTGCGCTCGGCGTGGACGAGGTTTTCCTCGCGGCTGGCGTAGAGGGCCGCGGCGTGGCGCGGACTGGGGAAACGCAGGGTCTTGGAGGCCACGGGGGCGGGGCTCAGCGCGGTGGAGGTTGGCGTTCGCCCAAGTTCACGGCCACGGCCGCCAGCTTCTCCCACGTGGCTTCGAGCGACTGCGGCAGAATGCGGGTTTGTCCCACCACGGGCATGAAGTTGTTATCACCATTCCAGCGCGGGACGACGTGACCGTGCAGATGCGGGATGCTGCCGCCGGCGGCGGCGTGACCTAGATTGAAGCCCACGTTGAAACCATCGGCCCTCAGGGCGGCGGCGAGGATGCGTTTCGCAAAGATGATCTGGTCGAAGAGGTCGGTGCGTTCGTTGGCGTCCAGATCCTCCAGGTTCACGACCTCCCGGTAGGGGACCGCCAGCAGGTGACCGGGGTTGTAGGGGAACCGGTTCAAAATAAGATACGTCTGACGCGAACGATGCACGATGAGCGCGGCGCGGTCGTCGCCCAGGGCGGGTAGTTCCGTGAAGGGCCTTCGCATCTCCGCCGGGTACTTTGGCGCCTCGATGTATTCCATGCGCCAATAGGGATGCAGATGCTTCATCGGGATGGCGGCGCGTTCGGCGGTGAAGGTCTCGGAATCGAGGGTCGGGCAGCAGAACCTGCACCGACCGGCGTGTCAAAACCGCTCTCAGCCTCTGATCAGGCAATAAGGCGGTGCTTTTCAGCGATAGCCTGTCCCCGAAAGGCCTGTCCCCGAAAGGCCGGCGGCATGCTGCTGCCATAGCCTGTCCCCAAAGTTGTGTAACCTGTCCCCGACGGGAGCTAAACAGCCTGTCCCCAGGAAATCGGGTTTATTTCAGGGGTGTTGTATTTATAAAAATATGATCATCATCACTTTAATGAATATTAAGCGTCCGATTCCGACTCGGTGCACCGCTGTCGGGGCTCGCCTATTCCCTAGGTCATTAACTGCCTAATCAAAAAGAGGGAGGGTATTCAGGCTGAATTCAGGGAAGGTGGCTGCGAGATTCGCCGAGGTTCCACCATGGCGGTTCAGGACTGCGCCGAGCACATTGCGGTAATTGTTCAGCACAGGAAGGTCGCCGTAGCCCTCCAAAACCCCTCGACGCTCCAGTTTCTCGGGAGCCAGTCCGTGCCATTCTCCGTGCATCCGGCCACCCCTAACGCCCCCGCCAAGCACCAACATCGTCGACCCGCGGCCGTGATCCGTGCCGAAGGCGGAGTTCTCCTCCACGGTTCGGCCGAATTCCGTCATCACCACCACCGTCGTCGTTGCCATCCTCAACCCTAGATCCCGTCGAAAGGCCGCGATTCCATCCGCCAGCCGCCCGGCCAGGGTGTCGACTTGGCCTTGCTGCGCGAAATGCGAATCCCACCCCGGCAGGTCGATCGAGGCCGCCTCCAACCCGACATCCGCCTTGATCAACTGGGCGAGCCGCGCGAGGCCGGCGGAAAATTCGTCGCGACCGTAGATCGCGCCGTTGTCCGGCGGACGCGGTGAGGTGCGCAATGCCTCGATCCGTACCAGCGCGTCAAACGTGTCCCTCGCGGCCGCTCCGAGGTCTCCCCGCTCCATTGCGTAAAGGCGCTCCAGTTGCGCGCGGAACGCTGGCGTCCCTCCGCCCAGGGAAAAGTCCTCGAAGGTCTGCATCACCGAAACGCTCGGCGCCCCGATGAGGCATTCCGGCAACGCCTTGCCCACCGCGACGCACGCGAGCGCCCCTGCCCCGGCCGGTGGCCGGGAGCGCAGGTAGCGCCCGAGCCAGCCGCCCGCAGCCACGCCGCCGTGCTCCATCAGGTCCTGCGCCTCGAAATGCGACCGGGTGTCATCCTCGATCCCGCAAGCGTGAACGATCGCCAGTTCCCCTTCGCGCCACGCATTCTCCAGCGATCGCATCCGCGCGTGCAGGCCGAAGAGATCGTCGAGTCGCACACCCTTTGTGGCGACCGCGGCCAGCCGGGGGCGGGCGCGATGAAAGTGGTCGTCGCCCAACGGCGGAACGAGCGCGAGTCCATCGGCCGCGCCGCGCAGGAAAATCACCACGAGCGTTCGCCGCTGATCGCCTTGGCCGCTGATGACCGCCTGCGTCGCCATGGTCAGCAGGCTTGAAACGCCGGCGACGCGAGCAACAGCGCCAGCCCGGAACGGGATTGGTGGTAGGCGACGCGCTCGGTTTCGGTCGGGAGCCGACCGAGCACGGTCGCCATCACGGCGTCGTCGCCCCCCAGTGTTTGCCTGAGGCCGGCGGCGTCGACGGTTGATCCGCGCACGCGTCCGCCCACGAGGGCGGTGGCGAAGTTCCAGCGCCACAACAGGGTGTTCCGCCAATGGCCCGCCTCTTCCGGATAACCGTCCGGTGTAGCCCACCGGAACGGTGCGTGGCCGAGGCGCACCAGGGCGTCGAGCACGTCGCGCGAGGAGTCGGTGCGGGCGTTGGTGGCGCGCAGCGCCGAAACAACGAAATGAAAGGGTCGCTTGAACTTCGCGGCGCGCACCCCGGGCGCGCCGAACTCCGGGGTTGCGAAGAGCGCGCGCAGGGTGGCGGGGATGGCTCCACCCGCCGCGGTGAACGCCGCCGCCACGGCCGCGACCGCCGTTTCCGGGGGATCGTCGGCGATGAAGCGCCGGCAGAGCTTTCCCGCGAGATGACGCGCGGTTGCCGGATGGCCCGCCAGGATGTCCAGCACGCGGTCGAGGTCACCGGGGCCGAGCCCGGCCGGAACCTCGTGGCCGAGCACGCGTTTCGGGCCGTCGTCGTGGAGCCGGGCCATGAACTCCACCCGTCCGCGCAGGAAGCGCTTGCGATCGCGGACCGTCCAGCCCGTGAGGCAGCGCGCAACCTCCAGCACATCGCCCTGCGTGTAGCCGCCGTGCACGCCCAGGGTGTGCAGCTCAAGGAGTTCGCGGGCATAGTTCTCGTTTGGGCGGTCGTTGCCGCCCGCGTGGCGGTTCACACGGCCGTCGAGGTACCAGAGCATCGCCGGGCTCACGGCACTGGCGCGCAGCAACGCGCGGAAATTCCCCAGCGCGTGTGCCCGGATCACGTCGCGGTCGTCGGCGGCTTTCAGCCAGCGGGATTCGCCCTTCGAGGGGTCGATGTTGAAGTGGTCGGTCCAGAACTGGACCATCACCTCGAGCAGCTGGCGCTCGCTCAGGACCGCGCGGAGTACGGTAGCGCGCGAGAGGTCCTCCAGCAGGGTCTTGTCCTTGAACTCGTATAGCTCGCCCACCCGCGTCGATTGATGTTCGAGCGCGGGAAACATCCGCGCGAGCGCGTCGGGCGCCCCGGCCCCGCGGGGCAGGAGGGAGCTCCGCGGATCGCTGAGGTGGTCGAAGCCGCGGCGGAGCACGCGTTCGCACAGGCGGTCTTCGATCTTTTCCGGCGCCAACTGCTCCTCGATGAACGCCGGCACCCCCATCGCCGCGACGCGCCGGTGGTCACCGGGCCGCACACCAAAGGTCAGCCGGTTCAACGCGTGGGAAACCGCATCGATCTCCCGGCCGGCCGGCGGAGTCACATCGCCACTGAGCGGCCGATGCGTGGGCAGGCCCATCCGGCTTCGGACGTCCTCTCCTCCGCGGCCGCAGCCGGTCCCTGTCGCGAGGACCGCACCGGCGCCGGTGGCGATGAATTGCCGACGGGTCGGCCTCATCCCGCGGCGTTGGTCGGGTCGGTCCCCGGTTTCCTGCGGCCGGCCAGCAACAGTGCGCCGAGTCCCGGCACGAGCGTGAGCGGGATCATCACGAGGGACAGAAATGTGAGCGCGAGCACGACGCCGCCCCGGAGCACGCGGCGCCACGGTTCGGCCCCGTCGCGGGCGGAGGCGAGCCCCCGGCCGATGCGAAGCGCGAGCCCCGTCGTGCCGGCCAGCATCGCGATCAAAGTGAGGATGAGCACCACGGCCGAGCCAAGCTTGCCGAGCGGGTTGGTCGAAGCGCGGCCCAGCATCACTCCGGCGGTGAGGAGCGGGATCGCGGCCCCGAGCCCGGCGGCGGCGCAACCGAAAGGCGAATCGCCCAGCCGCTCGGCGCACCGGGAGGCAAGCGCCGGGAACAGCCCCGCGGTCGCCAGCCAAACCGCGATGAAAACCGACAGCACGCCGAGGACGACGAGCACCACGGTGAAGACGTCGGCGAGATTCATGTTCGGCAGGAAAGGGAAAGGGTGGACCGGCGCAACGGAAGACGGCCCGCCGCGCGAGGGGTTGCGACTGAAGACGACTGCGCCTTCCGCCCGTCCCTATTTCTTGCGCTTGGCCGGTGCCGCCGCGGGCCCCGGTGGAGTCACGGTCAGCCACACTCCCGGAGTGGAGCGGATGAGCAGGTCGCGGTAACCTTGGGGCACGCCGTTGTTGAGGGTGGTCGAGACCAGCTCGTGCGCAGCGGTCCACCTGCCCGCGCCGTCCGCTTCGCGCAGGCGAACCTCGACGAGGCCGTTGAACGGCGCGGCGTCGGACGGCGCCTTCACCGTGAGCGTGAGCTCCTTCTGTTTTTCGTCGGCCGTCACCTCCGAAGCGCTGACGCAGTCGGGCAGCCCCTCGACAGAGGCGACGAGCGCACCCTTGAAGCCTTCGAGGCGACGCAGGGCCACCTTGATCTCCGCGGATTTCCCGGGTTCTATCACGCAGCCAGCGGCGTTGATGACCGCCTCAAACCGCGGATGCGCGTGTCGTACGACCAAACGGAAAAAATGATCAGTTCCGCCGCGGCGCAGCAGGTTGCCGACCACCGCCGTGTAGGTGCCGTCGGCAGGAGCCTTCCACTCGAGCAGGGGGTCGGCGCCGGTGTTCGCCCCGTCGTCGTTGCGGGTCAGTTCCTTACCCGCGGAATCCCTCACCACGACCCAGGCGTCCAGCGGTGAACCAAGCGCCGCGGCCTGCACGGCTAGCACGAGCGTGTCGCCCTTCGTGGCGGTGAACGCATGCAGGGACTCCTCGCCCGATCGGGAGATGACTCCCTCGGCGGCGAAGGGCGGTCGCGGCGCACCCTTCGGGTATTCCGCAAAGTGAAAGAGCGGGCCTTCCGCGGGCGACGGCGCCAGCGTCGGGGGGGCACCGGTGGTGAGCGTCAGCCGGTAGACGGCCGCGTCGGAGCCATGCAACCGCACCTCGGCGTTCGCCGGGTGGGCGAACCCGAAGACCTGTAGCGTGAACCGTCCAGCCGCGGCGGTGGTGAACGTGAGGAATGGATCCAGGTTGCGGCCGTTGTCGTGGTTGAACGCCACCTCGACGCCGCGCGCGTCGATCAGCCGCAGCGCGCCGTCGGCCGGCGAGGCGATCACCTGCGCGTCAAGGATGGCGTTGAGGGTCTGGCCCGCCGCGAGGTCGAACGCGTAGCAGTCTACGTCCCCCGTTTTGCCGAGTCGGCCGGTGATCACCGCGGGCAGCGCCGGCACCGGCTGCGCCCGCGCGGGGTCGTCGTTCGGCTCCGATTCCGCGAGCGGCGCCTCCTTCGTGACCAGCAGGAAACGCGGCACGCTCGCGCCGGAGGAGTTGATGAGCCGGACCAGATGCGGACCGGGGGCGGTGTCCGCGGCGATCTCGACGCGGAACTTTCCGCTCTCCTTTTCCGGTCGGAGAACAATTCCCGCCGCGTCCGTCCAGACCGTCGGCGGCCAGTCCGCGAACTTGCCCGCGGCTGTGACCGCGGTGGTGGCGCCGGCGACGACGACCGGCGGGAAAAAAGCCTCGAGCGAAGGCGCGGCCGGGCGGGGTTCGGCCGCCGCGATCGGCGGGACGAGCGCGAGCAGGACGGCGAGACGCCGGAGCGGCGGGCGGGGCATGCGGGGAGGACGCCGCGACCGGCGCTACGCGAACAGCTCCTTGATCAGCCGCCCGTTGTTCACGAGCTGCACGGGGCGCCCGGTGTTGGTGTGCAGCATCTGCGCGGGATCGACACCCATCTTGGTGTAGATCGAGGCCGCAAAATCCTCCGGGCGGTAAATATTCTCCGACGCATGGTAACCCTTCGCGTCAGTCGCGCCCACGACCTGCCCGCGCGGCACGCCGGCGCCGGCCATGAGTACCGACATCGCGTGGGGCCAATGGTCGCGGCCGGCGTCCTTGTTCACCTTCGGCGTGCGGCCGAATTCGCCGAGGAGCAGCACGAGCGTCGTGTCGAGCAGCCCGCGCGCGTCGAGGTCGTTGATCAGCGCGGCCACGCCCTGGTCCAGCTTGCGCACCTGCTCGCCGCGGTACGCGTCGAAGAGCTTCGTGTGGTGGTCCCAGCCGCCGGAATAGACCGTGAGCCACGAGACACCGACCTCGACCAGGCGGCGCGCGAGCAGGAGGCGCTGCCCGAAGTCGTGGCGCCCGTAGGCGTCGCGCACCGTGGCGTCCTCGCGATTGAGGTCGAAGGCCGCCTGCGCCCGCGGCGAAAGCACGAGGTCGACGCCCTGCTGGAAATACTGGTCGAGGTTCACCGCCGGGTCCTCCGCGAGGCGGTCGGTATGGCGGCGCATGCGGTCGAGCGACGCGCGCAGCTCGCGGCGCGAGGCGGCGCGGCCCTCGCTGATGTCGGCGGGCAGCACGACGTCGCGCACTTGGAATGACTTGTCCTGCGGGTTGCCGCCGATGACGAACGGCGCGTTTTTCCCGCCGAGGAAATTGGGCCCGCCGGAGCGGGAAACGCGCGGCAGCGAGACGTAGGCCGGCAGCCCGTGGCGCAGGCCGCGGTGGTGCGAGACGACGGACCCGAACGACGGGTGAAACGTCACCGATGCGCCGCAGGCGACCGGCACCGGCGTGCGCGCGCCGGTCATCATGTAGTGGTTCCCGCCGCCGTGGTTCGGATCCTTGTGGCAGATCGAGCGCACGACCGTCACCTTGCCGGCCACCTTGGCGAGCTCCGGCACTGCCTCGGAGAAGCGCAGCCCGGACACCGCCGTCGGAATGGTGCCGAGCGCACCGCGGATCTCCGCCGGGGCGTCGGGCTTCGGGTCGAACGTCTCGTAATGCGACGGTCCCCCGTCGAGCCAGATCATGATGCAGTTGACGCGGTCGCCCGGTCGCGCGGAGCCACGGGATAACGCGGGGCCGGCGAGGGCGCGCGCCTGCAGCAGGCCGGCCAGGCCGAGGCCCCCGACGCCGAGCTGCAGGAAGTCGCGGCGGGGCAGACCGGCGCAGTTGTGCGTGGGGTTCATGGCGGGGCGGGCCTCAGTGGTTGAACACGAATTCGGCTGAGTTGAGCAACGCCCAAAGCACGTCCTCGGTCGCATGAACGCGCGTGGCGCCGGGCGCGGTGAAGGCCGCGGTGGCAACCGCCAGTTCCGCCGGCTGCGGCGGGCGGCTGAGCGTGGCGAGGTAGAGTTCGGTCACGATCTCCGCCGGTGAAACGGTTCGGTCCGCGAGCCTCCGGGCGCGGCCGCCGGGGGCGCTGAGTTTTCCCTGCAGGCCCTTGGAGTTCATCAGATGGAGCGACTGCACGACGCTCAGGTGGGCGTCGCGTTCGCACGGCGGGTCCATGCTCGGGTCGGGCCGGCTGAACGCGTCCATGAACTGCGACTCGATCTTGTAGCTCCACGCCTGGACGGCGCGGCTGCCGGGCGGCATGCCGGCGAACGTGTCGGATCCACCGGAAGCGTCGTTGACGGCGTCGAGCAGCACCTCGGCGGGCAGACGGCGCCGATAGGCGCGCGAGAAGTTCCGCGTGTCGGCGAGGTTGGTCTCGTTGGGCTCGGAACTCAGCTGGTAGAGCGACGACTCCATTATGACACGCATCAGGTGCTTCAGGTCGTAGCCGCGAGCGACGAAGTCGCGGGCGAGCGCGGTGAGGAGCGCGGGCTGCGCCGCGGGGTTCGAGATGCGGAAGTCGTCCACCGGCTCCACAAAACCGCGGCCGAAGAACGCGGCCCACACGCGGTTCACCGCGGCGACGGCGAAGTACGGGTTGTCGGGGTGGAGCAAGGACGCGACGAGCGATTGGCGCGGGTCCTCGTCCTTCGCGCCCGGCTGGTGGGGACCGTCGAGCGGCCGCGGCGCCATGACCTCGCCCGTGACGGGATGTTTCACCACACCGCCCGGCGCATGGTAAAAGGTTTCGGTGCCGGCGGAGATCGGCGGCGAGAGACCGGCGCCCTTCTGCTTCACGCCGCCGAAGAAGGCGGCGAAGCGGGTGAAGTCAGCCTGGGTCCATTTCTCGTTGGGGTGGTTATGGCAGCGCGCGCAGTCGAGGCGTGTGCCGAGGAAAAGCTGCGCGAACATCGTCGCCCGCTCGGCGGGTTCGCGGCGGTCGCGGTAGATCACGGCGGGGCCGTCACGGTGGTTGGTCCCTTCGGCGAGCAGGATCTCGCCCACAAACCGGTCGTACGGCTGGTTCTCGCGGAAGCTCCGCCGGAGCCACTGGTCCAGAATGAGCACGCTTTTCAGCCCGACCCGGTCGGGGTTCGGCCGCACGAGGTCGGCCCATTTCGTCGCCCAATGGTCGGCATAGGCGGGATGCCCGAGAATCTCGCCGATGACGCGTCGGCGCTTGTCGGGTGAGGGATCGGCGAGGAACGCGCGCACCTCCGCCGGAGTCGGCAGCACACCGATGGTATCGAGCTTCGCACGGCGCAGGAACTCGGCGTCGGTGCAGACGGCTGACGGCAGGAGTCCGAGCCGCCGGAAGTTTTCCTGCGCGAGCTCGTCGATGAAGTTGTTGCGTGGCAGGTTGGCGTACCGCTCCGACGGGAGCAGCCCTTCGGCGGGCACGGTGATACGGGAGTCGGCGACGAGTCCCATGTAGCGGGCGACGACGACCGCCTCGCCGGCGATCACGCCGACCTGCATGCGGCCGTTCTCGTCGACCGCAGCAACCTCGGGGTCGTTCGCCGCGTAGGCCGCGAGATGGGTGACGTCCCGCTTCGATCCGTCGGCATAGCGCGCCTCGACGCGGAGTTCGCGGCTTTCGCGGCGACGATAGCTGCCTTCGCGGGGCGTCACCTCGATCCGCGTCAGGTCGGGTTCTCCGGCCGCGCGGTAGACCATGCCTTCGCTCATCCAGCGTGTGAGCAGCCGGTGCAGTTCCGAGCCGGTGTCGAAGCGCCGGCCGCCCTCATGGTCGAGCGCCCCGGTGGGTTTCCGGATGACCAGGCTCTCCTCGGGTGCGGCGGGGAACACGCGCCGGCCGCGCGCCCCCTTCACGATCGCGTCGAAATCCCCCCGCGGGTCGTAGGTGAAAACCGAAAGCCGGAAGCCGTTCTGTCCCTCCGCCTTCGCGTGGCATCCTCCCGTGCTGCAGCCGGCGCGCGTCAGCGCCGGGAGGACGTCGCGCAGGAAGCTCACCGGTTCCACCGCGGCGGGTGGAACAGCCGCGCCGCCCGTCGGTTGCAACCGCGCGACTTGTTTTCCCGCCCCGTCCCAGACGGTCACCGAGCCGTCGTGCGCGCCGGCGAACACCAGCGAGGCGTCGGCGTTCGCCGTGAGGCAGAGCACGGCGTCCCCGGGCTCGCCGAGTTTTCGCTCGTCGCCACCTTTGGCCCTTTCCCCGCCCGGGTGGACCTTCAGGTTCGTGTAGGCGTGGACGCCGCTGGTCGCCGTCGCGGCGAGGAGTTTCGCGCCGTCGCTGGGCCAGTACACCGCGTTCACCGCCGACGCCGGCGCGCCGAGGCTGATGATCTTCTCCCGCGTGGCGGTATCCCAGACGTTGAGTTCCCGGTCGGCGCCGCCGCTCGCCAGTTGCGTGCCGTCGGCGTTGAACGCCACCGCGTGCACCGGCGCCCCGTGGCCCTCGAGGCGGGCCACCTCGGCATGGGTCGCCGGGTCCCAGATCTTCACCAGCCGGTCGCCGCCCGCCGTCGCGAGCCGCGCGCCATCCCGCGAGAAATCGAGTGCGAACACGGTGTCGTCGTGCGCCGTCCACGCCGCGGTGACGCGGCCGCCCGTGGCATCGATGAGACGCACGATTCCGCTGCGGCCCGTGACTCCTTCAGCCAGGGCAAGCAGTCGGGAATCGGGTGAAAACCGGAGCGCTGTCACCCGTCCAGCCAATCCGTCGGACAGTTCGTGCGCCACGGCGAGTGACGCCGCGTCACGCCGGACGACCCGACGGAAGCCGCCCGAGGCCAGCCACCGCCCGTCGGGGCTCCACGCGAGCGATTGCACGGCGTCGCCTGCTTCGGCGGTGCGACCGACCTCGCGGAAATCCTTCGCCGTGGTGTCGTGAATCACGATCTCGCCACCGCGGCCGACGGCGAGGCGCTTGCCGTCGTCGGAGAGCGCGAGCGCGAGCACGGGATGATAGCCGGTCGGCAGCGAGGCGAGTTGCACCGGCCTTAGCTCATCCTTGGTTAGGGCGTCGTCGTCCCACGGCAGGCCGGAGGCTACCCAATCGCGGAGGGTTTTGCGCTGCGCATCCGTCAGCGGTCGATCGGGTGGCATCTGCGGATCGGCGTCGTGGGCGATCACGCGGATGATCGCGCTTTCTTCGGGCCGGCCGGCCTCGGCGGCCGGCCCCGACTCGTTGCCGCGGAGCAGCGCATCGCGCGACGTGAGCACCAGCCCGCCCTTACGTTTGCGCTCGTTGTGGCACGGGAAGCATTCGCCCTTCAGGATCAGCATCGCCTCGCGGGCAGCCGGAACGACCTGTTCGGCGGCTGTCGCCGGTGCAACCGCGGCCAGCAGCGCGGCCAGCAGGGTGGTGGCGTGCAACCGGCGGCTCATCCGGACGCGGATCGGCGGGGTCATGGGGCGCGCAAGGATTCGCGCCGCGGTGCCGGTGTTTCAACTGCAAGTTTCGCCGGGCAGCACGCCGCGCCAAAACGTTTGCACGCCTCGCCAGCGGTCGGGCATAGCGGAGCTGGAATGTCGTGCCGGCCCTGGATCGTTTCGCTGCTTGGTTTTGCGTGGATGCTTTTTTGTCCGGCCAAGACCGTCTGGTCGGCCGAGGAAGATTCGCTCCTGTCGCGCTATGGCGGGACGCCGTCGCTGGGTGAGCTCCGCGGCCTGCGGGCCGCGTGGACGGGCGAAACGCTGCGGGTCGTCGCCGATCGGCCGCCTCCGGCCGCCGCGCCCTATGTTTGGGCGGCGATCCCTCCGCCGTCGGGAGGGTGGAAGTTGGAGCGACGTGCCAAGGTGGAGGCTGACATCACGAATGCGGGAGCCGCGGAGGCTGACGTGTTGCTGTGGGTCGTCGGCGAAAGCGGCTGGGATGCGGTGCCGGCCGGCGCGAAACTGGCCCCGGGGGAAACCCGGCGATTCAGCTGCCGGCTGCGCGAGACTTTTCCCGATGGCACGCCCAAGATCGATCCGGCGCGCGTGAAGGATATCCGGGTGATGGTGCGCGGACGATTCCGCGCGCCGCTTGCGCTCGAGGTGCGGGGTCTCGAGGCGCGCGGCGCGGAACCGCCGTGGTCGCCACCGACGGCTCGGGTTGCGGTTCCGGCGGTTACGGAAGACGAGCCCGCGCCCGGTCGGCGGGTGCGTTATCGCCTCGCGGGGGATCCAGCGGGCGGTCCGTACGCGGTCCTGCATCTTCCCGAGGACTGGCGACCCGGTGCGGTTCTGCCGCTGATCGTCGAGTATCCCGGCAACATCTTCTTCGTGCCGGGCTGCTATTCCACCGGACTGCCGGACCAATGTGTGATCGGCGCGGGCATCGCGCGCGGCCGCGGTGCCATCTGTCTCGCGCTGCCGTTCGTCGACCGTTCGGCCGGCGTGATCGCGGAAGGCGGCTGGGGCGTGCCGGACGACACCGCATCCTACGCCGTGGCGATGGTGGAGCAGGTCTGCCGCGAGTTCGGCGCCGATCGCGCGAACATCATCCTCACTGGCTTCTCGCGCGGCGCGCTTGCCTGCGGCTTCATCGGGCTGCGGAACGACCGCATCGCCGCCTTGTGGAAAGGATTCCACGCCTGCCAGCACTATGACGGTGACGGCTGGAACGGCGCCACCGAGGCAGGCGCGCTCGAACGGGCGCAGCGCTTCCGCGGGCGTGCGGTCTTCCAGACCGACAACCCGCGCGCGAAATTCCAGACGGTGATGGACGCGATGCGGGTGCCGGTGACGTGGGCCGACTCCGGCCTGCGGGCCCACGCCACCGCGATGTTCCTCGATGAACGCCCTTCCACCGAGCAATTGCGGCGGTGGTTCCGCGAATTGGTGACCGCACCCTGAAGGCGTCGCGTCCGGAGGGGTTTAACCACGGATGAACGCGGATAAACACGGATAAATGGGGTTCTTTTGAAGCCGGGTCCGGCGACCCCGGACTAAGCGGGCGACCTTAAGGCCGAAGCCTGTCCCGAAGACGGCGAACGTAAACCGCGGATTTCGCGGATCGCGCGGATAAATGTGACCAAGGCGCCACCAAGGTAATCATCGCGGGAAACGATGATTTCAAGGTGTAGTACCACGGTTAGGCGAGGCTTGGTGTAGCCGCGGCCGTCCGCCGCGGATCATGCCGGGAAAAGTATTGCCGCAGGCTTTCCCGAACCGCTCCGCGAGGCGTGATCACGGATGGACGCGAGGGAACGCGAACGGGTTCGGGCTGATAAAACGGCGCGGCTTGCCTGCCTCAAAACTCCCGGCGCGCGGCGGCCAGGCCGCGTTCGTACGCGGCGATGAGGCGGTCCCACTTGGCCTCGGTCTCCGGATCGGTGACCCGGCGCGCCGGGTCGGCATCGAACCACTTAACGGCCCGCGCGATGCCGTCGCGGAAGCGCGTGGTGGCGACGAAGTCGGGGACGAAACGCTTGATCTTGGAATTGTCGAAGACGGCCGAGTTGGCTTTGTCGCCGAGCAACGTCCCGGTGTATTCCGGCAGACAGGCGGTGATGAAATCCGAGGCGATGTGCACGAACTTCGGCTGCGGCACGCCGGCGGCCTCGGCGACGGACTGGTAGATCTGGTTCCAGGTCAGGGCCTCGTCGGAGGTGATGTGGAACGCGTGACCGATCGCGCCCTGGTGTCCCAGCAGGCCGACGAGCCCCTTCGCGAAATCGCTGCTGTGCGTGATCGTCCAGAGCGACAGACCGTCGCCCGGGACGATCAGCGGCCGGCCGGCGCGGAGCCGCGAGAGGTTGGTGAAGCTCTTGCCGCGGGCGTTGATGGCGAGCGGGATGCTCGGATCGTCGTAGGTGAGCGAAGGACGGACGATCGTGACCGGGAACGCCTCCTCGCGCAGCGCCCGCTGCAGACGGTCCTCGGCGGCGATCTTGAGCCGAGAGTATTCCCAGAACGGGTTGGCGAGGGGTGTCGACTCGGTGAGCAGGTGATGCGTGGCGGGTTTCTGGTAAGCGCTCGTCGTGCTGATGAAGACGTACTGCGCGGTGCGGCCGCGGAACAACTCCAGCCGCTGCTCCACCGCGGCGAGGTCGAAGGCGATGAAGTCGACCACGACATCCCACGTCTTTCCCGCGAGGGCCGCGGCCGTCTCGGTGGTCCGAGTGATGTCGGCGGTGATCTGGCGCGCGCCCGGCACCGCGTCGCGGCTGGAGCGGTTGAGGAGCGTGACGTCGAGACCGCGGGCGACCGCGAGGCGCGTGCAGGCGGTGCTGATGACGCCGGTGCCGCCGAGGAGGAGGATTTTCATGGGGAGAGGAAAGGGGGCTCCGTGTGGGGCGACGTGCGGTGGTCGTGGAAGGAAAGCGGGGCGTCGATCGCGAAGATTTCCACCGGTTCAGTCCGGCCCTTCACGGTGACGGTGCCGAGCGGGCGCGCGTCGGCCGCCGCCCGGCCCGCGGCGGCGCGGGTGGCGGCGCTGAGGATGATGTTGGTGCGGTGCTCGGCGGCGCGGGTGAGCGCCTGCAGGCGGGCGGCGACGTTCACGCCGTCGCCGATCACGGAATAGTTGAGGCGTCGGTTGGAGCCGATGTTGCCCGCGACGACGCGGGCGGTGTTGATCCCGACGCCGATGGCGAGGGGAGGGCGGTCTTCGGCGGCGAGCTCGGTGTTGAGCGCGGCGAGGGCCGATTCCATCGCGCGGGCGGCCGCGATGGCGCGGGCGGGTGCGTCGCCCTGCGCGACGGGCGCGCCGAAGAGAGCCATGATCGCGTCGCCGATGAACTTGTCGATCACGCCGCCGTGAGCCTCGATCGCGCCGCTCATGCGGTCGAGGTAGCGGTTGAGCAACGCGAGCAGCGCGGGCGGGTCGAGACGCTCGCTGAGCGTGGTGAAGCCGCGCAGGTCGGCGAAAAGGATGGTGACCTCGCGTTCCTCGCCGCCGAGCGCCGCGCCGCCGCGCATCAGGCGGGCGGCGACCTCGGGTGAGACGTTCTTGTCGAGCAGGTCGCGGACGCGGTCGCGCTCGGCCAGCCCCGCCGACATCGCGTTCATGGCGCCCGCGAGACGGCCCAGCTCGTCGGCGCGGTCGACGGGCACCCGGGCGGCGTAGTCGCCCGCGCTGATGCGCTCGGTGTGGGCGGCGAGCCGCTCGACGGGCCGCGCGAGGCCGCGGGCGAAGGCGAGGGCGAGGGCGGCGGCGGCGACCAGGGCCC
>JACCDP010283595.1_pt1 | contig 209783 bp, 277 predicted proteins | sample 7445841 | NCBI WGS metagenome assembly JACCDP01 (sample SAMN15323441, study PRJNA562643) | freshwater metagenome | isolation source: river surface water | place: USA:Blue River Watershed | collected 2017-08-17
CCCTTCCACTCATACAAATGACCACACACTCCCTATCTCAAATATGCCTAACACTCATTGAATGATAAAAAGATCTCATCTTGTTATTAGGCTAATCCCCTTCTCCATAGCTAAAAAAAAAAAAAAATCGTATAGATTAGAAAAAAGAGTACACAATGACTATTACTCTGTCTCTCTCTCCACAGGAGTTCAACGCCTTATCTGTCTCTCTAGATAAAGCATTATCATCATTATTAGAACAATACTATTTTCAAAAAAACTTTCGGCCGGCGACCCATACAGAAGCTGACGATCAATATTTATATTATAATATTATCCTTATTGAAAAACTGCTTGAATCATTTCAAGAGCAAGGAAAAATCATTATGAAAGCGTCATATAACAATTTTACCGTCGAGGGAACTCCCCAAGAGATAGCGATGTTCTTTTCAGCTATCGAGCAAGGAAACACCTCATCTAAAAATACTTCCGAACATAGGAAGATTACAGCACAACCAAAGCAAGCAGTAATGACAACTGATCCAAAAAGCTCAGTTTCTGCTGCCCTTAACTTTAACAAAAAGACTTCTTCAAAGGTCGTCGTAGCGACCTATCCTAATCAGGATAACACTATCACTTTAACTCAAGAAGCTGACAACTTCCTCAAAGCACTTTATTACTACGAACCAACTAGAGATTCTGCTACTGGTAGAGGAGCATTAGTCGCTAAATTAATTCTTAGCGGAAAACCATTTTCCACTTCTGATTTAATGAAACAGACTAAGTCTCAGCTACCTACCATACGCAAAACGATCCTTCGTTTGCGTGCAGCAGGATGCACAGTCTATGTGTCTACTCCTCGTATTTCGAGCAAGAAGACCATTGTACAAATGACCTCAATGGGCACCATTGAACAAGCAAAGCAGGTCTACCAGAGCACTACTCCAAGTGGAGGAGTAGCTCCAGAACTGCGCTATTCAAACTCCCCAATAATCATTCCTGAATAAACTAATAGGGTTATAATCCCCTATTGTTAATATGTCTACAGGGGCTGTTCCTCCTTTCCTGAAGATGGATTACCCCCCGTAACTTCAGACAGTTCCTGTGGACTTATTAGCAATAGGGGCCAATAACTCTAGCATAAAGCCACCAGCTAGTATAGTATTAGAAAGGATATTATATGGCTACTATCAACATTATTCATATTCAAGCCGGCGATTTCCTAACAGGAGATCTTGAGGCTTTAAATGCAGAGATTCTCTGCGATAGGCTTCGTTATCTAACCACCGTTAACTTTGATAAGGCTTGCAGTTTTCCACTTCGCTGGAGAATGGAAGACCATCAAATTCTAGACGAAGCCTTCTCCGTCACCAATCGTATGTCTTCTCATAAAGACCTTAACGATTGGTATGGTTCAATCCAGAAGACCTACGGATTTCATTCCGGGTCGGCAGGCGATCTTTACATTATTCAAGAAATTGAATCGGATCATCGAGGCTATCTTGCCCTTCCCTTGGGTTGGCAAAAGATTCGAATTGAGCCGGTCCAACACATGCTAAATGACGCCGTACGGTATCAATCAGCCGTGCTACATTAATTCAAAAATGTTGAACTGCTGAATTTATATACCTTATGGAATAGTTTATACTTTATATATATATGTTTGTAATATCTTTTTCCAAAAAATGTAAGTTTACTTGAAAAAGTAAAGTCAAACATGCTATAATTTATATACCATTATATAACCATTAAGGAGAAAAAACAATGGCTAGAACACCAAAAAAGACTCTAGTCTTGGAAGAGTATATCAACACTCATCCAGGCGAGATTGTCACAGTACAGAAGCTTGCAGACATTGCTGAATGCACAATTCAAAATGTCTATGTCTATGTTCGCAATAATCCAGAGCGTTTCAATGCTCTTGGTAAGGGCGAATATCAGATTCAAGCTATGTCTGATTCAACCTATCTCGGCAACTCAGTAGACCTTTAATTCTGTTAAAAACTTTGAATTAAAGAAATAGTCGGTACTATTCTATGAACGTAATAAAATACGTACGCAGGATATCTAACCGACTATGATGTCGATGTAACTCCATATGTACTCAAGCTATCATTGGAGGGGTTTAGTTATGAAAAAGAAAAAATCTAATATCGTTGAGCTTCCTTCTGATTATGCTATTACAGTTCGTCTGTTAGCTTTAATCGTAAAGAAGCTTGATCTGATTCTTGATGAAATAAGGAGAAATCAAGAATCGATTAAAGATTCAACTTTTGTAGAGTAACTACCCCTCCGTGATAGATCTTGACATTGATAATTTAATTCTGCTAGAATATCTACATGCCCTAAAGGGGCAGGGAAAAATCCCAAAGTAGCAAAGTAAAATGTGTTTCGAGAAAAAAGAAGAAACATTATGAAATGTGAGAATAAGGATCGCAACTTGCCCAGACAAGGTAATTGCATTCTTGTGACGCATACCTGCGAAATGCTAATGAGTTTCAAATAATTGAAATTCAGAACCGACCAAAGGAGCTAAACAGAATGATTAGCAAATCTTTCTATAAGAAATTTGCGGTAGCCATAATTACCGCGTCAGCATTATTGCCATATTCATCAGCCCGAGCTGATGGATCGGAGGTACCTTTACGTACCAACCCATCTATAAATCGTTCAACTGAGTCCATATCTCAATGGACTACTGTTGAATTTAAGATGGGTCCTAGTATTGACTACTGGAAAAAAGTAGCTCAATGCGAAACCGGTTCTAACTGGCAAGATAAAGGAAATTTTGGTGGTGGGCTAGGTATTGCCTGGACCACTTGGAAAGGATATGGCGGATATGAATTCGCCAAGCATCCTTCTCAAGCAACTATAATTGAACAGATTATAGTAGCCAACAGAATTTCCACATTCGGTTATCAAACTAAAGACGAATATAGAACTTTATCAGATAAAGAAGCTGATAAGCCATTCTTTAGACCACCTGTAGGATTTACAGGTTGGGGTTGTATTAAAAATACAATTGGTAAACCAAAAACCCCAACAACATATTCCGTAAGGCTACCTAAAGCTAAAAGATATTATTGTCCTCAATTTGAACCTATGTTTGAGGCTTATGCATTACCAGCCAAAGTATTTTCCTACATTGCTTGGCGTGAATCCAGATGTAATCCTGGTGCCGTCAACGCAGTATGGGAAAATGGAGAATTAGTATGGACATTAAATAAAAATGGAACATACGATTCTGGCTTATTGCAAATAAACTCTACTTGGTTCAAGACCCTAAGAGAACAAATGGGATATCAACCCCAAGATCTCTTTAAGCCACATGTAAACGCTATGTTTGCTTCGTGGATATTACACTTTAGCACTGGTAGACTACGTAACTGGAATATTAAAGCCTACAATTAAACTCACTATATATACCAATTGGCGCATTAGATTCATCTAGTGCGCCTTTTGGTTATATAGACACTCATACAAAGTTCAAAACATTCTGTCAATAAATATATTATATATGTTTATATAGAATGTAAAAAGATCCCAGATATAGGTTATCATATGCCTATATAAAATTAAACATTGTTTCAGAACGATGTAAAATATGATATCTGAATATTATATCCACAAAATAAATATATACCTTTAAGGAGGTATTTATATGTATACAGTAGCACTTATTGTCCTTCTTGGACTTATCTCTCAGTGGGCAGTCGGCGTTGTTACCGACATTCTTCCACTGAACAAGATTCCTTTCGTTGGTAAGGATGAAATTCTTTACGCACTTGCAGCGATTGGAATCGTGTGGCTTACCGATACCTCAGTGCTTGGCACTTTTGGTATTGGTTCAACTCTAGGATGGGTCGACGTAGTCGGCTCCGGCCTTGCAGTTGCCACTGCATCGGTTATCACCGATTCTGTTATGAATTGGTTTTCCAACAACTAAAACCAATAAGATCCCTGGGACAGGTTTAGCTATATACCTGAAGAGTACCAGCGCCAGCCTGGCTGCAGAAATATAGCAGCTGGCACTTTATGACTGAATCAAATAATAAGTTTAGACCTTCGTCTAAACAAAAACCTCAAGATTACATTTTTGTTCACCAAATGCCCGAAGGTCAATGTAGTTATTGCGACAGAGAACGAGAAGCCGGTAACGACTTCTTTCCTAATCATACCGCCTCTTGGTGGTGTGAATCTGGCAGATATAACCATTGTACCTGCGATAAATGTTTTTAATAAAAACCCATACAAAGCTATAAAGATAACCTAACCATAAGGAAACTATGCTCACATTTGTTTTGCTACTTGCAATCGCATCAACTGCTTTAGAGCTTATGATTGCTGCACGACTTCCTCTTTGGAGACAATGGAGTCATAAAAGTAAATTATTTAATTTGATAAATTCAATGATTCTTTCATACCTAGTTGGTATGGCATTCGGAGCTCAAGGCCTCATTGCAATGACAGCTGGTCTTCTTTCAACCTTTATGACTATTCCAGGTTATACATTTCTCCATTGGAATTATGATACCCCAAAAGCTCAAGCGTTGCCAGAAAAAAGTAGATATCAACACGGTGCTAAGAAATGGAAACAAGTAGGATCTGACACTACTAAAGTTGCTTATGGAACTTTAAAAGTAGTGACTGCTCCTGTTTGGATTCCTAGAAAAATATATAAATCAATCAAAGGATAAAACTATATGAAATCAATGTATTATGCAGGTAAAGCAGCACGTAAAACTGGACGATGGGGACTTATGTTCCCTGTCGTTGTCGTAGCCAGTACTGGTTACGGTATTTGGCGTGCTACTAAAAAGCTTGCTAAAGGAACTGTTGCTACCGGAGTTGTAGCAGGAGTTACTGTAGCACAAAGCGCTACTGAAGTTGTTGGCACTCCATATGAAAATGCTAAGAATTTCATTAAAGAACATTCAACTAATAGCTGAGTAAATACCATGGCCCTACCTAAGCCTAGGTTGATATATAGAATTTATGATGCTATATATAATAAAACTAATAAATCTAAATTTATTACTCGTAAAGATTTAGATTCATTGTACAGTATTTGTCACAAATTATACTATGATTTGTGCTTATCAGAAAATACTGCACACGTAGTACAACCTCAGTTATTTGCAGTAACAGATGCTCACTATAGAATCTGGGACATTAACGGCCCATCTAATATATTTAGTGAAGATGATATTTACATGTATTGTATATATCATCGACGTCTTCAATTTGAAGATAAACTAAAAATGGATATGCCGTCTTGGTGTTCTCCAGTTTCAAAGGGTGATAATCTTCAACCATTTGGAACATGTTTTAAGATAAAAGTAGATGAAATTATTTAAAAAAAAAACACGAAAATCAAAAAACAAGCATAATTATTTATACCGAATTTCCGTAATCCTTGATTACGAAGAGATGGAGAAATTATCTAAGCATTATATTGATGAAGACAATAATTTATTAAGTCTTCGACAATTGCTTAAAATTATGCATTCTGATGAAGATTCCATTTAATCTTCGTCACTCATACAAAGCCATAAAATAATCTAAATTATACGCTATATACAATAGGAGGATATATGTTGGAAGCGTATTCACCAGAAACACGCATGACCGCCTACTCAGGTGGTCCTCTGCGTAGTGTCAGTAATTACCAATATGGTTTCTACGATATTGGTCCAATTCGGGACATCCTGAACAACGATGATATGAACGCTAATGACGTTCAAGTCGCTGCTCTTCCCATCCCGTCAAACAACCGAGAATATGAGATTGTTGAAGCAATTGCAAAACATCCTCGTATTCAATATGCTATCGTGGACAAAGATAAAATTATGTTTGTTCGCGTTGGCAAAAAGACAGGTTGGTTTTCTGCTTTTGCAGAACAGGGTTTCATGCTTCGAGGTGGTTCGAAGACCCCGAAGCGCGGAAAGCAGCTTCATCGTCCTACTTCTTTGAACGCTAAGTTTGGCATTGACGAACTTAACGTAATGGTCGTTGAAGATACTCGGTTTACCGATTATGATTTCACCACACCAAATGAAGAAGTACCATCTTGGATGCAAGACCCTGCAGTTGTCGAGCGTTTGCTTGACGGTGCCTTTGCAGTAAGTACTCGTGTACTTGAGAAAGCAATTGCCAACATTCCATCTTACAATCCTGATCAATCTTCTGATCCGGACGAATACTATTACGATGATCGTTTGAGAAATGAAATGATCAACGATTTTCGTAGTGTTCGTGGCTACAATGCTCGTATCATTGGGCCATTTGGAATGATTAAAGGTAATTGCTTTATCTGCGATTTGCCTGAAGGAATTGATGTAATCACTTCCAATGCAAATATTAAGAAAGAACTTTCTAACTCTAAGAACTGTTATTTCTTGGCAGAACCGCAATGGCCTAAAGCATATGCTAATACCGACATTCAAACTGTAATTAACAACCCTAAGCTGTTCCGTAAATCTGATATGGAATATTGGCTTCGTGAAGAATACAAGAAAATCTTCCGTGATATTACCGAAGGTAAAATTCTTGCTGACTACAAACGAATTTACAAGCGTTTGTGGCACGAAGGCGATAAGATTGACGATCAAGAACTGCATGCTCGAATGACCTATGTAGGTTATCGATGGGTTGCTATGGGTCTTAAAGTGACTAATTCACCTTGGCTTTTCCAGACTTTGGCTTTGTCTCATGCAAAGCCTCTGCAAAAGCGTATACCTATTCCATGCGCTATTTATGAGCAAGTGATTCCAGAATCTATTGCTCGTATGTGCGGATGGGAAGGTTCCGTTCAACAATCCACCATTCGTCGTTGTATGACTCTAGGAGTTCATATTGTTAACGATCTTGACTGGCTTGAGATGTATGAATCTCATGGCGGTCATGACGCTGACGACTTCTTCAAGCTCTTTTATCGAGAGATTGAAGGTGGAGAAATGAACGGAGAAAAAGTAATCTTTGCAATTCGTTGCCCTAATGGTTATGGCGAATACTCTGTCTTTAAGTATGTAGACGGAGAGCCATATCCTGAATGGGAAGATTCCGAAGGAACAAAGATTTCTTTCCCCAAAGTGAATGGTCGCTCTTGGCCTATGCGCCTTAGCGAATCTATTCGTAAAGGCGTAGTCCGTTATACAGGACTTCCCAGTGAAAATAATCCTAAGAATGTTCAATACTCTGAACATTATTCTGTGGATGATTTTCTCATGAATGTCAAGAATACTATGACATCCGGTAATGTTGGCGGTTACGTTAACTCTGTGATGCTTCATAGTCTTACTCTTGCCAAACATCGTCCTTATCAAGTATGTAGTTTGGAAGCTGCAATCGACGGTTGTACACAAACGGACGATCCTGAAGACCGTGTCGCTATCGACCGGGAAGCAGATATTATTGTCCGTGAAGTTATTGCTTCCGGAAAACAAATTGATAAGTTCTACTGGGAAAGCCGTGGTTTCGCATATCGTTATCGAGACCATGACGTAGAACTGTTTAATGGTAAAGTTACACAAATGGCAGATCTTTGCGTTAAATACTATCAACAGTATGCGCAAAAGGTCGTTGAGTGGGCACAAGAAAATGCCCGTCCCGTTGAAATGGTAGAGTTGCTTGGTGAACGTCTCGTTCATCATGCTCAGGCTGATATTCGCCGTTTTCGTAGAGAGATCTACGAGGCAAATATGAATCCTGACTCGTTTACCGGTTCAATTAATCGGGACACATGGGAAATGCTATACGAAAAGATAGCTAATCATATTGATCAATTTGAAAGAATTGAAGATCAGCATGATTATGTTATCGCTCTGTTGCATTCTTCGATTAAGTTTCCTACAACTGGAGGTACTGTTACCGACCAAGTTGTAATGAACAAAACAATCTATCCGTATCTTGAACGTGCCTTCATATTTTACGGTATTGGTTCTTTGTTGAAACTAGAAGTAGACAACAGAAATCGTCAGCGTGTTATTGATATCGTAGTCGATCAATGGCAGCATACAGATCCAGATGGAACTGTTACTGTATTTGATAACGCTATCGACTATCAGCAACATCACCAGCATTTCTCCGAGATTCGTCACACTGCACCACCAATTGCATCTGTGACCTCGGATTTGCGACCACTTAACATTAAATAATAATACATCAGTATGCATACAGAGGGCTTGGTTCCAGGATTACCTGGGATCAAGCCCTCTTATGTATTTTATTTTTATAGAAACCGAGCTTAAATGTCAGTGTTCTTTAATATTTTTATTTTAAAGACTATTCTAGGTCTCATGATTATTCTATTTTCTTTCTTTGCTGTTATAGGATATTCATTCTACAAACAAGCTGAAGAAGAAATTAAGGAGTATAAATATGAACAACGAAACTCAAATTGATTTTGATCAAGTCTTTAATTATATTCAAAATAATCCTAATATAATTGAACTAAATGAATATAACAAATCTTTTACTTCTAAGTTGTTTTATTCTACCGGTAAAACAACTAAAAAGATTCTTCATTTTGTAAAACGGCCAGAAACAAAAGCTGCAGTGCTTTTAGCAAACTGGGCTGCAACAGCAACTTTATTGCTTCTTATGATTTTATCTGCAGCTAGTATGGCTACATTAGCTCTTGCTACGTTTCTGCTTATTATTGAAACCTATGCTGTATTTGGCAATGTTGAATATACACTTGCCTATGCTAGTGCTCGTAACTATTTTAAGGTAGCACAATGAGTCACATTCATTCTGAAAAAGAATTTAAACCTAAATATGAAGAAATTCTTCTTGACCTAATTCCTAATTTTCATGACGAAGTAGTTGCTTTGCAAACTACCTTTGCTCAACAAATTGAACAAGGTAATAAGGTCAAACCAATGTTGATTGTTTTTGATTCAAATAACAGGAAACCATTGGTTGCTTTTTCCCGTGACTCTCATCCTGATGTTCAGGATGATTTCTACGTATCTGTTTCCGAACTTTTGTTTGTAGTTCCTACAGTTCAACCTAAAGTATTTATACTTGTAGTTGACAGAAACTCAAACAAATATTTTGATACAGAAAAAGTTTATCCTTTTGTTTATCAAAATTCTACTGTTGCATTTGTTGTATCTAATGATACGGCAATTGCAGTTGAAATAGAATATAACTATATCGATAATAAAGTAATTTGGACTGATAATATTAATTATTTCCAAATTGCTGAAATTAAAGATATCTTTGTAGAAATGCTATTTGTCTATTCTCATATTGATGAACCTCCCATTAAGTATACTGAAATTCTCAGTTATCTTTATGACAATGGTGTTATCCCTATGATCGTAGATGAACTATCAGATGCTAATCAAGTATTTGTGTTGTCGAAAGGAGTATACACAACATAGTATAATAGAGGACAATTATGAAATGTCAAACTATAAACATTAAAAACAATATACCTAAAGTTCAACCTGTTAATGAAAAAAATAATTATTATGTTTCTCAACATGGTAATACTGTGGTATATTATAAAACTGTTAATTCTAAAAATAATTATAGAAAAAGATTATCTGATTCTATGATTAAAGAAATAACTTCAATGGAAGATTCTTATTCTAAGAAGGACTAAAATGTTTACCTTGCGCCCATATCAACAAGAAGCTTTGGATACCATAATTCAATCAGAATCTAATGGAATTTCTAAGCAACTTGTTGTACTTCCAACTGGCGCTGGTAAAACTGTTATCTTTAGTCATCTTCCTATTGTTAGACCTAACTCTACTCCTATGCTTGTTCTTGCACATAGAGAAGAATTACTTCACCAAGCTAAATCAAAGATTGAAGCTAGTAATCCTAATCTTGTTGTAGAAATAGAACAAGCAGAAAACTACGCTAACCATGTTGACGTAGTTGTTGCAAGCGTTGCAACATTGGGTAGAAATAACTCTGATAGAATTAAAAGATTTCCTAAAGAATATTTTAATTCAATTATTATTGATGAGGCACACCATGCTGCTGCTCCTTCTTATAGAAGAGTTCTTGACCATTTTGATAGCAATTTTGTTCTTGGCGTTACTGCAACACCGCAAAGATCAGACTCTACACGACTTATAGATGTTTTTCAGGAAATTGTTTATTATAAAACAATTCAGGACTTGATTGAACAAGGATATCTTACTAGACTTGTTGGATACAGAATCAAGACTAATACTGATCTAACATCCGTGGAGGTAAACGATGGCGACTTTATTCAATCGCAGCTGGAAGATGCTGTTAATAATCCTGTGCGCAATGCTACCATTGTTGCTTCTTATCTGGAACTATGTAAAGAAAGAAAAACCATCATCTTTGCCGCAGGAGTTCAGCACGCCAAAGACTTGGCCCTATCCTTTAAAAAAGCGAACGTAGATTCTCAAGTTATACTTGGTGAAACTTCTTCGGAAGATAGACGAACAATCCTCCAAAATTTTAAAAATGGTACTGTACCAGTTTTAATAAATGTTGGAGTACTTACAGAGGGCTTTGATGAACCCTCTGTTCAAGCTATCATCCTTGCTCGCCCTACAAAGTCAAACTTGCTTTATACTCAAATTGTAGGACGAGGAACTCGAATTGATGACAACAAAGACAATTGTATTATTGTCGACATATCTGATACAACAAAAGGCAAAAAGCCTATTGGCCTTCCTACTCTCTTGGGTCTTCCTCCAGATTTTGATTTGAACGGTCAAGATTTACTTGAAGTTGCTAAAGCTTATAAGGAACTTGAATACAAGTCTCCTACGCGAGCAATGCAATGCATGTCTCCTGATGACATTCAATTGCAATTTAATCAAGTAAATCTGTTTATGCCAGTTCCTCCAAACCAAGTAGTTCTTCAATATTCTAAACTTATTTGGACTGAAATGTCCGAAAATATGTTTAGATTAACTATTAACGATAGTGAATCTTTAACTATCTACGAAGATACTCTTGGTAGATGGACTGTAGAATACTACAGTAATTATAAAAAACACAAACAAATTCTTGGTCATACTAACGATATGCGTGAAGCCTTTGCTTCATCAGATGCTTGGATTCAAGAGCATAGAACTTCTTCTTTAGCTTTATTGGATTCCAACGCAGCTTGGAGATCTGATTCTCCAACACCTGCTCAAGCAAAAGCTTTAAAACGCATTGGCATTGCGGTAACAAACGAAATGACTAAAGGTATGGCTTCTCAAATATTATCAAAATATTACGAAGAACATCCAAGACCAGCTTGGCTTCAAAACAAAATATCACAAGGTAAAAGATTCTAATGTCTTTGGAATATACTCCTGAAACTTTTATAGATCATCCCTATACTGCTTATGTACATGAGCCATTTTATGATCTTTCTAATAAAGATAAATCTTTTTTGTCTGCTGCTGCTAAACTAGCACAAACATCAGACAATAGATTTAAAATGGCTTGTATTGCAGTAAGAGGTGGATCTGTATTATCCGCTGATATTAATATTACAAAGATACACCCAACTACACCTCCTAATAGATTTAGTACTCATGCAGAGATCGGAGCTATAAATGGATGCTCTGATCCATCAGGCATAACTCTCTATATTGCAAGGTTAAAACTTGATGGATCTACTGCTATAGCAAGACCTTGTTCTTGGTGTATGCAGTACATGCTTTCAAAAGATATATATCGAGTTGTTTATACAACTGATAATCGTTTTGCTCCAGAACATTTTTACCTATCAAGTGTTTATTGGAATTCCCATATACTTTAGGATTTTATAATGTATAAAAGATATTTTATTTCTATTTTAACTGTTTTTTCATTTACTGTTTCTACTACTTCGTTAGCAGAAGCTACTTCTGGCAAAGATAATTCTCAACTATCTGCAAGAAACAGCAAGAAAACTGTTAAAAACAAAAAGAAAAAAAATACTCTTTCATACAATAAAATTCAAAAACTTAATAAATCAAAAGTTGCTACTGCAACTACTCCTGTAAAATTTAATTTTACTTTAGATTTGTCAATTCCAAAAATCTCTGCTGATAAAGCTTATGACCTAGGATATACCGGTCAAGATGTATATGTAGCTGTTATCGACAGCGGTATTGAAACTGCTCATCCATTCTTTCAGAATCGGGTAGCACTAGAAGCTTGCTTTGCTGATACATGTCCAAATGGACAATCATCTATGATTGGACCCGGAGCAGCAAGACCCGTGCATTGGCACGGTACTCATGTTGCCGGTATTATAGCCGGTAAAAACAATGCCTTTCATGGAGTTGCTCCATCTGCAAAAATCATTGCTATTAATGTTTTTGATCCTTTGAATGGAGCTACAGATGAAAACATTGTAAATGCTCTTAATTGGATATCTTCACTATCTTCGCAATATAATATTGCTTCTGTCAACATGTCTCTTGGTGGCAGTGCAATATTTAAATCTACTTGCGACGATTATATTCCATCAATGACTCAAGCTATTAAACAGTTGAAAGACAAAAACATTGCAACTGTAGTTGCTTCTGGAAATTCTTATGCAGTAGGAATGTCTGCACCAGCATGCATTTCTTACGCTGTAAGCGTTGCTGCAACATCTACATGGACTGATAAAGTTACAGAATTTTCAAATATATCTCAGTATACAACTTTGGCTGCTCCAGGTTTAACGATTAATTCATCAAAACTAATGGGCTCATATAGTGCTTCTTCCGGAACATCTATGGCTGCTCCACACGTTGCTGGAGCTTTTGCTGTATATCGTTCTAAATTTGGAGTACAATCTGTTGACAAAGTTGTTTCTGATTTTCAATCAACTTCAGTTGCTGCTCTAGATTCTTATAGTGGTATATATTCTAAAAGAATAGATTTTACTAAACTATTTACTGGACAAGATCCAGTTACCACTACAACTTCTACCACATCTACCACTTCAACTACTACATCTACAACTACAACTACTATACCCACAACTACAACAACAATTCCATCATCAACTACTAGTACTACAACTAGCACTACTGTCACTACAGTACCAGTTACAACTACTACTGTAATATCTACTAATTTTATTGCGACTCCGTCTATCAATAGAATTAGAAAAGTTGCAACTGGTTGGTATGGAATTACTTTAAGATATTATACTTACGCTAATAATTCTCCTTATAATATAAATATATATTGTTATCAATCAATAACTTCACCAGTTGCATATTCCACTTCCTTTAGGTATAATAGTGGAACTTTGTTAAACTATGAATTCAATACCAATTATGATATAAATTATTGTAGAGCTACTGCCGTTAATTCTAATGGTCAATCTAGTCTCTACAGCAATTACGAGGAGATTACTAATTAGTGTCTACTAATAAATTTAGCTATAAAGTGGATTTATCTAATCCAAGATATATGTATCATCCTTTTATAGCTCCTGATTTATATCGGAAAGACTGAAAAAACTAGAGCCTTACTTTTAAGCGCTCAAGAAGAACCATCTATTTTAATAGATAATCCTTCTAATACAATTAATCAAGTTTTTTCCGACGCTAAATTAGAATACATACCTTTAACTAAATACACACATGCAATCGTAGATGCTTACGCCATGAATAAATATTTACCTATTAATGTTAATGCTACTAATTTATTTAGACAAAATTTTAATATTTATCAAATAAATTCTGTAGTTAGAGGTAATTGTTTAATATATGGTTCATTAAATCAATATGGTCAAACTGAATATTCTAATTATTCAGTTCCTTATGATTTTATAATAGCAGCTACTAGAATAGAAGATATTAACTACTACGGATACGAGTGATATACCATGACCACAATTACTGACGAACGTCCTATTAATTATATTAAAATCCCTGCATTAAATAATGCAGTTTTACTTTCTTATTCAGAGCTTAACTCTTACACAGACTGGATTAAGCACATTTTATCTGTATTAGATACTTATAAAAACTAGTCTCACCATGCCCGAGTGGCGGAATAGGCAGACGCAAGAGACTTAAAATCTTTCGCCCTTTATCGGGCGTGCCGGTTCAAGTCCGGCCTCGGGTACCATCTCTAAACAGAAAGACATTACTTTATGGCAGAAACTCAAAAGCAAATGAATTTATCTTGGCATGATAAAGCTGCTTGTAAAGGAAAAAGTGAAATATTCTTTGGACCTTATAACGAAAGAACAGGAGCCAAAGAAAAACGTGAAGCACTTGCTCGTCAAATATGTGCTTCTTGTCCAGCTTTACTACCTTGTAGAGATCATGCTAGAAACTTTGCTGAATACGGTTTCTGGGGTGGTGAATCAGAAGAAGAACGTTCTGCTGGTGGATACAAAGTATCTAATCCAGTAATAAAACGTAGAATGAGAAACCAAAAGAAAAAAGCTTCTTAATCTAACCCAGGTAGCTCAGCTGGCAGAGCAAGTGACTGTTAATCACTGGGTCGTAGGTTCGAACCCTACCCTGGGTGCTATGAAAAATATTAAAGCAGATTCAAATGATTTCTGCGTAGACTGTTCTGTTGATACAGTTCTTATCGGAGAATACTACATGGTTCATGATCATGTATGGTTTGAATCAGGAATGACAAAAACTTCAGGAATGCTTTGCATTTCTTGTTTAGAAAAAAGAATAAAAAGACAATTAAATTCTGAAGATTTTAAAGATCTTCCTATTAATAATATATCTATAGTTCGTTCTTCTAAATTACTTTTAAGATTATTAAACAAAAAGGACACTTATGGACAATGAGTCTATTTTAAAAAATATTAATGTTATCTTAGAATCTCTTGATAATAGACAAGACCATGCTTATATTTTTGGTGTAAACACTCAAAATGAAGCAGGTGAAGATTCTGTTTCTATTACTGAAATTACTCATTATCACGATGTTTATTCAATGCTAGCTGATCCAGATGTTATATCTGAAGCAAAAAAATACCCAGCTGTACTTGTTACAACAAGTGGATGGGCTGTACAATTTACTCCAAACGAAGACGATAATATTACTCAAATTCCTCCTTCTGAACATCCAAACAGAAAACGTGTTATTCTTAGAGCGATGTATACCAAAGAAGAAGAATTTGCTACTTGTGTTATTCTAGAAGATGAAGAACCAATGTTTGACGACCAAGGCAACGGCATGCTTGCCGATGCTATTATGAGTCTATATCATAACCCTGATACAAAATCTTCTCAACTCCTAACTCAAGCAGATATTCTTACATCATCAAATGATGATGATATTATCTAATATATTTTTATGAAAGACTTTATTTTTATAATGGCAATAGCTACTGCTCTCGTATATTTTTTGGACAGAAAAAAATGGTAATTTACATACTAACATTTATTGGAGCTCTTTGGGGCGTTTTAACTCTTCTATCATTTCGCGTAGAAGATGAATACATTCAAGAACTTTTTGAATCTGCTCGTAGTGCAGAATATTCAAAAAATGCAACAAGACAATCTCACGGATCAGAATAATGATTGCTCACATGTCACCCTTTTTTGAAGGTGCTTTTGTTGCACTTTGTTTTTGTTACGTTTTTGGCTTTTTCAAAAAAATAGATAAATAAAACTCTAGGGTCTTTAGCTCAGTTGGTAGAGCAGCGGACTTTTAATCCGTTGGTCGTGGGTTCGAACCCCACAGGACCCACTATGACAATTGATAAAAAACCTTATGTTAAAGATGTATATTCTTTAGAAACTTTAATTCTAAATTTTATACCATCTGCTCAATTCATATATGATATACATGGTCAATTAATTATCTATACAGATTTAATGACAGATGACGATGGTAATCTTATTGAATTTAAACACAATCCTAAACTAAAAAAGAAAATTCTATAAAGGAGTTATATGTCAAACTTTAAACAACAAGCAAAAGATACCAGAACTCCAGAAGAAATTGCTATACAATCTGCAATGAATTCTCATTATAATATGATGATGCCAATGCGTAATGCAGAACATGTTCGCATACATCATCCTATCACTACTCTTGATTATCATTTTTCTACAAATGATCAAAAGTTTTATTCTATGATGTCTGATCTTTATTCTAAAGGTCTTGATAAAAAACTTCAATCAGAGTTTGATTACTTTGCAACTCTAGATTCAAAGTGGTCTACTATTAAGAATCAGGTTGATAATTATATCAACTCTCTTAATTCAGGAGAAACCACAAATGTCTGATATAAAAGAAATTACTTCTTTAGTAGATAAAACTATTGCTCAAATATCTGGAAGAGAACTTGTCTCTTCTTCTGAGATGACAGATTTACTTTTAGACATTAGGCTTTATTTAATCCAACTTGAAGAAAAGGCTCTTGTATGAAAATTAAATTTACTGCAGAAATTACAATGGATATTCCTGGAGAATTTCAAGATGACGCTCTTGCTGTCTCTGCAATTTCCCGGGAACTTGAAGAACGTTTAGACATTGGTTGTGAATACGAAGACGATATGTCTGATGAGCTTGTATTTAATACTGTACAAATTCGTAGCTATTTTGTAACCGCAGGAAGAATTAAGACTGCAAATGTCTAATACTTTAAATGAATATGATGAACTCCGTATTGGAGATATGGTTGGCCATCCCATTAAAAGAATGGTAATAGCTTATACTAAACGCAATGACCGTATCGTAGGCGATGTATACGCTTCCTGGATAACCATATGCACCAATAAAGAAGAACTTCACCCATACGTCGTATGGACCGTTATAGCTCGTCCTGAAGGCTTTGTGGCCGAATCAGGAGACTATTGTTCTACTTTAGAAGACGCCTTAAAAGCATACAAAAAACGTGGTGGCCAAAATTAAGATAATGTTTCCCGTGAGAAACATCTACAATTTAAGCCACTTGGGAGCTTACAGTCCCCAAAAGTAAATTACTTTAAAGCGGTACCAACTACTATTTTGTAAGAGCTACGGCAAAATAGTGCGCAACTGTATTATTTAAAATAGAATGAATCTACATGCGCTTTATGTTTTCTTAGATTATCTCTTTTAGACTCTTCATAATGGAAATATCCATGATCATAGTCTTCTATTGATCTAGAAGTGAAAACGAATAATGTAGAAATTAATACTGATGTTAAAATAATAAATGTAATCATGTCGTATATAGTATCATTTTCTTTGTGAAAATTTGCACGATATTTACTAGACATCAGTCACATCAGGGCCGTTAGCTCAGCGGTTAGAGCAGGGCACTCATAATGCCTTGGCCGTAGGTTCGATCCCTACACGGCCCACTATGTTATTTACATTGTTTGATTTTATATATTTATTTTATATAGCAATCACTGAATCTTTATTTGTTCAACTAAGTGCAATTATTATTTTTTATTGCGTTGCTTGGTTTTTAAAGCAACCAACAAAAAACTGGTACGATTACGATTAAAGGATAAAAATGCAAACTACTCAATGGCTTCCCATTCGTTCTCAAAATTACTACGGTTGGCAACTTTCTGTTGACAACATTCCAGAAAACTCTCAAGTCTGGATTGGCAGTAATAGATCAGCTATTCTATATCGTTTAGCTTCTAAATTATTTCATCCTGAAGATCAAACTTATACTTTGACTTTTGAATTAGATGGCACTACAATGCCTCCATTGAAATGCCATCCTAATACAACTTTGTCTGTTAAGGTTTTATCTGCATTAGATTAATTATGAAAAACTTATTTATAAAATTTATATCTATTTTTAAAAAGCAAGAGCAGAATACTCCTGACTATCAGTTCATCGTTCATCACTGTCGTGCAACTGATAGGGTGTTCTTTGGTCCATTTAAAAATCATCGTGAACTTGATGAATTTTTTCAAGACCCAAAGAACGCAGGGATTCATTGCGCTGTAGAACTTCTTATTTCTCCAAACGTTTCAAAAGAACGTTATTGGTATAATCCAAACGATTATCTTTTAGAACATCATTCTTACTTATTTGAAAGAGAACCTCTTAATGCCTAGGTATAACCTTAATCATGAAGATGTAAACATCATTGTTGATGCTCTTGATAGAAAAGCTTCTCAAGCTGCTTCTTCTCGAGAGCATACAAGAATTATTTCTTTAAGAGATAGAATTCTTTTGAAAATTTCCAACAATGATGAAATTGATGTTTGGGCTGCTTTTCAATCTAAAGCAAATATAGATCCTATAAAGTAAAACTCATACAAAATAACAAACTCACATTGGAGCATTATTATGGGAATGGATGTTTACGGTCGTAAACCTAAAAACGAAAAAGGCGAATACTTTCGTAACAATATTTGGTGGTGGCGTCCACTATGGGGATACATCGAAGATGTTCACCCTGATATTGCCGCCCTTGTTCCCAATGCTCACTTTAATGATGGCGATGGTTTAAATTCTGTAAAGACTAAAATTTTAGTCAATAAACTTAAAGCAGATTTAAAATCTGGAAAAGTTAAACAATATGAAACAGAATATAAGTCTTACGTAGAAAGTCTTCCTATGGAAGATTGCCAGTATTGTGAAACTACTGGTAAACGCGCTTGGGCTGCTACTCATTTTGCTGTATCTGAAGCTATTAAGCAAAATCCAGATACAGAAGTTAATGAAAAAGGTGAATATGTTTTAGAATGCAACTCTTGCAAAGGCCTTGGTAAGTCTGAACATTTCTTAAATCATTATCCTTTTTCTGAAGATAATGTAAAAGAGTTTGTAGAGTTTCTAGAAAATTCTGGTGGATTTTCTATTTGTTAAGGTTTAGCCAGTGCATGGCATATGGGAACTTAAATGATACATCAACTGTGTATAGAGTAAAATCTATCGTATCATCACTGGCTAATTAATTTATAAAATCAATATTAGGAGAATATATGGCTAAGAAAGCTATACCAAACAACTTTGAAAACACCTATCTTATTTTTTATAATATTCTAGAAGACGGCACTAAAGATGTTCTTTGGTTTAAGTCTATCCAAAAAGCAAAAAATAAAGATGGTGATTTCTTAAGCTTTTTCGCAGTACCATCTAGCAAGTATGGAATCAGAATTCCAAAGAACGCCACTCACTGGTGTCTTGCTATTCTAGGCGGAGAAAAAGCAAATGTTCTAATAGATGATTCTATTGCAGAACCAATGACTAAAAATGAATATCATTTAGTAGATGATATTTATGTACATTTTAATCGTTACGAAAAAAATGTAAAATTTATGATTGGTATGTCAGCTGAAGAATATTCTAAGAATAAATCTAAAGCTCGCAACAATATCAATTCTGAACTAACTAAAGTCAGTCAACTTTTGAACTAGTAAAATTTATGATAGTAGCGCATTTACCTGTTGGTAATGATAGAATATAAATGCGTAATACGAATAGTATTTTCTATCACTACTATCGCCTATTAAAGAAAAGGAGTAAATACCATGAATAAACCAGCTGTCTTCAAAGACTATGGTCAAGAGTCATTTACTCTTGCTCAAATAAAAGCTTATCGTAAACAAGACGAGCAGGATCGTAAAGATAAGCAAAAGTCTAAATCAAAAACTAATCGAATACGCACCAAATAAGACACAGGGCGGTATACCCTCACTCTTATAAAGTGTAGAAAGGTTAGTTGGTCCACGTGGGTTCAATCCCCACCCGCCCTACTAAAGCGAAAGTTTTATGAAAGACTACACAAAAATTTTAAAAGAGATTTCTTCTATGATAGAATCAGAAAAGAAATCGATTGAATTTACTGCCAATACAATATCTGAATTAATAGATACATCTATTTTGGCATACAATGATATTAAACAAATCGACAAAGGTTTTAGTATGGAAAAAATTAATTCTATACTAATTTCTTTGGAAGTGTTTGCTCAATCAGTAATAGATATATGTAATAAATTTATTGCTGATAATATATCTAATCAAGACTTTGTTCATGTTCTGTCTAGACTAAAAGATTTGCACGCTTCTATGCTAGCAAACTTAATTATTCTTAGAACAGATTCAAATGACTTATATCAAGATAACTTAGATTGATTTATTACTAAGCCCCCTTTTTTTACAAACTATACGCACATTCATACAGAATTCTGCTCTTCTCAAACTATATAGAGGATATTATGAATTATAACGATGATGATATTTTTTCTCAAAATGATGATGATATTTTTGAAGATCATAACGATTCTTCTCAAAAAATAACTGACGCACTTTCGAGTCACATCAAATCAGAACACGGAATGCAAATAGATTCCGACATATTAAAAGATATTGTTTCTGATAATGTTCGGGCAAAACTTGTAATAGCTATTCTTGAAGCTGCTGGCAATTGGGAAACTCAAGCAAGCAAAACTGCTTCTTCTAAAGCTATTCATTTAATTCTAGATGAGTTAACTAATAATCGTTATTCTAAAGTTTATGAATACTATCGCATAGAAGTTATTCTTACTCAAAGAAAAGTTGTTTCTAAAGTTCTAAAAGAACTTAGCTCTGGAGATATTGAAGATCTCAAAGAGATTAAAGACAAACTTAATTTAGATATAACACCTACATTTTTAGTTACTTACTTCCATACTTTTTCTAACATTATTGATTATACACTAAATAAAGATAGAAAACTTTATATGGCTTTATCTAAAGAATTGAATCTTCCTGTAGAACAATCCATTCTTTATGACGAAGTAGACAATCAAGGTATTCCTACTTCTAAAGCTTTTAGTCTTCATAGAGTAGCTAAGACACTAAATAAAACTTATTTAGATTCTATTCTTAATAAAACGGAATCTTAAATGATTACTTTTTTAAAACACAAATATGATGATTATTGGGAAAAATCTTTTTGGCCAAAAATTCAAATATTTGATAAATATTTTTTATTAAAAAATGATCATAAATCTCAAGTAAAATTAATATACTCTATATTAACTGCTTTAGCTATAGCTGAGCTTAACTATGTTTTTTTAGATTTACCCTTAGCTCTGCTTATGACTTTTATTTTAATTATACATGAACTTGGTCATTATATTTATGCAAAAGCATTTAATGCTAAACCATCATATCCTTTGTTTATACCAATACCGTTTTTCGCTGTAGGTATAACACATATTGTGGATATGAAGATTGAACATATTCCTACCATAGCTTTAGCTGGAATATTTACATCTTTAATTTATTTAACAATAATGTTTATTTATAATTCTTTATTGTTATTTATGAATCCATTTCTTATATTAACTTCTATTGTTTTTTCTTTTGTATTTAATTACTTTGGATCAGACGGAAGAAAATATAAATCAGCTAAACAAAAAATTTAAGGAGCACTACTGTGCATTTACTTATACTTCCTTTTGTAGCAGTTGGCTTGACTAGTAAGTATTTATCTAATCGGCTAGTCAAGCAAAATGCTGCATATGATGAACAAATGCAAATTGATTATATTTTTGCAAGTATCGTAAATTCCATTGATCTAGAGGACGAAAAGAATGAAAAAAACCAAATATGATGAAATAAAATTATTCTTAGACAATTCTTTTTACGATATTCAAGCTGGTCCATTAGATCAGTCTTATGTACTTAAAGTACTTACAAAAATGCTGGTCGGTGCTTCTACCGCTGTATGGTCTTTTATAGAATTGAAAGACTATCTTAAGATTGCAAGAAAATATAGAGGTTATCAAAAATGACTAATAACTCTCCAATTACTTCTTTTACTTTTTCAATGGAAACTGCTAATAAAAGTAAAGAAGAAATTTTTACTAAAGTTAAGAGTTTGAGTGATCGTATAGACAAAATTGTTAATCAATTTACAATTGACGACATGCCCATACTAAAACCTATTCTTAATATAACTCATTCTAAAAATGATCTTAAACGCTTAGCTAAAGCTCTTGATAGAGTTGCAGATATTATTGAAGTTCACGATGCTTTGGAAAGTAAACTTAAAGTTCTTGAACTTGCTCAAAACGAACCTCATTGGTTTGCTGCAGCTTTTGGCGACTTTGAAAAAGACATTGATTCTGCTATTGATAAACTAATATCTGGAGATTAATATTATGATAGACTATTCTATTATTAATGATGAACAAGCAAAACATGTTGCTGTTCGCGGAACTGTTAAATCCTTTAATCTTGACCATGTCACAGATAAAGATTTAACTTCATTTTTTACAAACTTATCTAAATATGCACACGTAGATACAGGCTTATTGCCTTTGGATGGTACTGGTTTACTTGCTTATCGTCAAGCTGCAAACCATGCTCAAATAGTTGTTCAACACGCTCCAGGAATTTCTAGGATTCTTTGGGGTCAGCATGAAGGTGATTCTTCTGCTAAAACTTATATGCTTGCACAACCATATAGAATTATTATTGGAGATATTTTAAATGGTAATTTTTATGGTGCAAGAATATTTTATTCAATTAATCCTATAACATCTCCTTCTCAACAACTATATCACGTTAATCTTCCAAACATTAATTGTCGTGGATATCGTGGAAATGGAGTAGGTTGGGTCTGTTTGTATCATCGAGACGACTGGACTCAAATTCCTTTAGGCGAAAAAGTTTCTAGACTTATTGAACGTTGCTCTGGCTCAGAAGCATACAACGATGCTAATATGTCAGAAACTGATGGTCCCCGCTTCTATGCTTCTCACGGTAAGCCTAGTTATATTATTAATCCAAGCGAATGGGAACAAAAGACCCAAGAAGAAGGGTTTATATGGACTTTGCAGGAAGATCTTTGGATTCCTATCTTAGTTAAAGATAGGGATAATCAAGGTCAACATTTTAATGGAGGTATTCCATTAACTTTAGGAATGGCTCTTACTGGAGACTATCAAGCTTATTATACTGATAGAGAGCACACAAAACCAGTAAATGCAATTGCTCGTGATGATAAAGAATACTCTTCTTTGCAATCTTTCACTATAATTAAGCAAGCTTATACTGAAGCTCCACCTTTAAATTCTAATCAAGAATTTATGAATCCTTATATGCGTGCTCAAGAGATTAGAGAACAATACGCTCAAACAACATCTGGTTTTAGTCAAGTGACTGATCAGGATGAAGATGAAGATTCTTTCTTTACATGCAATACTTGCGAAAGCACATATTCTTATGAGGACACTGAACACTATACTCATAGTGACAATACAACTCATTGTCAATCATGTTTTGAAGAATATTTTGTTTATTGCGAATATCATGATGTTCATCTTCATAGCGACGATGCTATATATATAGATGAATATGACGCATATATTCCAAACGATGAAGTATATAATTGCCCTAGTTGCGATTCAATGTTTTACCTTGATGCCAATGAAAGCAACACTCGCCACAGAATCTTTTTGCACGGCCCAACTTCTCAATACAATCTATGCACCGTTTGTCTAGATAATGATTCAAGTATTCCTCAAGCAAAATGCCAACAGTGTAATGGATTAATTCCTTTACATGAAGAATATCAACACGAAGGACTATATACTCATATCAAATATATTGATATTGTAGATAACATTCCTACAGTTGTTACTAAACATTTCCATGCTTATCCTTGTGCTTCCCACAGTAATGTTGTAAATAAATCTTCTATTTGTCCTTGTGGAAACCTCAGAGATAATCCATCATTTTTGCTAGGTGATGATGTTCAATCTTTTGAATACTTTGTTGAGAATGGTTCTTTTAACGATGTAGACGAACATGCTTACCTACCTATCTCAAAAGACTTTACTAGTTTTAATCCCCTAAAACTAATAGCAGATCATAATAACATAACCCTAACAGAATCCCAGTATGCAAATGCGTGCGGATATGTTAATGCTTGTAAAAGCTGTGTTTGCGTGAATCAAGATACTAAACAAGTAAGTTTTGATGCTTCAAAATTTGATATCAATAATTTTGAAGCTTTAAAACAACTACATAATAATTCAATTGAAGGATGACATTATATGACTACTGAACTAACAATCAATGATTTAGACTTCTTCTATATGCCAAATGGACTACCTTGTTTTCTTGGAAACAGACCTGATCTTTTGGACATTGTAGAAAATACTCTAAATATGAGTATGTATTACGTTCTTGCTGATAAATCTACTTTTAAAAAGTATACTCAAACTAAACCTGCAGGTTGGAATTCAACTACTAAAACTCAAGAACCAGCTACTACTACAGAGTATTTCGAAGAAGAACGTGAAGCCTGTATTTTTAAAGTTGTCAAAAACATGATTGGTCGAGTTGTTCAACCGGCAAATGATTGTTTTGGTGAAACTTTTATTGGAATCGAGCCTGAAGCAATTTACCATTTGCCACCTATTCCTAAGACTTTAACTGATAAGCTTGATGAATTCTTTAGGCTTGTTCATGCTCAGCACGGCACAGAATCAATTGTTCTTCTTACTTTTGATGAATCAAATTGGTCTTCTGAATCTTGGGGAGTTTTAGTTCCTAAGCAGGAGAATACATCTGTACATTGCAAGTATGATCCAGATTCTATTGTTGAACTTAAACCATACCATCTCTCTATAGTTGGCTCTGTTCATAGTCATCCTGAAATGTCTGCTTATGCTTCTGGTACAGACCATGAAGATCAAGCAGACTTTGATGGTCTTCATATTACTTATGGATGGCAAAAGAGCAAAGACAATGGCGCTACTCAATACCATATCGAAATGCAGATGAACGGTACCGCATATATCTTAAAGCCTGAAGATGTTTTTGAGATTGATAAAACAATAAAAGATCCTGATCCGGAAGTTGTTGCTTGGACGGAGAACGTCTCAAAAAAAGCACAACCCCCGTATTCGGGTACGGGGGCTACAACAGTACAGCAGTCTCAGCTAAAGACGCCAGCTCGGCAGCAAGTACAATCTACTCGGCCTACTGGCAGTAGTTCCCAAGGATATTATCGTACTCTTCTAAAAGGTATTTCTGATGATATTAATTTACCACCAGATGCTATTTTAGTATGCGAAGTAGACGACAGTGCAATAACAATTTATTGTCCTCTATGTGAATTTGTATTATCTAATGTAGATTTAGGCAATAGAGTGTGTGGCGGATGCGAAGTTCACATAGCTCTTCCTGGAGACTCTGCTCACGATATTATTGGAAGTGTTTCTTATCATGAAACAGAAAAGTTTAATTATGGAGTAAAATCAACATATTCTGCTCTTCCTAATTTTACTGATGTCTATTTGTATTGCAAAGACGTAAAAGGTTCACCTATGTTCTTGCATATATATGACAATGGTAAAGTTGGGACTTCAGATGCAGAATCTTATGATATTGTAACTTCTGAAAACTATACTCTTTGTTGCAATACTCATGTTGATGATATTGCAACTGATTGTAAATGTCAAGTTACTGTAACTTCTGATGACATGTTAGACTTCGAAGAGAAGCATTCTACAATTGATTTGTATGATCAAAAATCAGAATGCTTTGAATGTGGAAACTACATGCAAGCAACTTGTCCAATGTATCGTAAGATAGTTGTTGATTGGGCTACTAACAATATCGAAATATCTGACAATATGATTTTCGATATTTGCGAGTCTTTTGTTCCATACTTTCTTGCAAAAGACACGGACACATATCTATATGATGATGATAAATCGTCATTATACTATAATTAGGAGATAATAATAATGGAAAATAAACAATTTAGATTTGTTCTTATTGGAGCAGGTGGAATTGGCACTTGGCTATCAGCTGGTCTAGTAAGACTTCTTGAATGGAAATATCCAGGATCTGCTTTAATTATAGTTGACGGAGATTCTTTTGAAGAAAAGAATAAAGAACGTCAGGACTTTACTAAAATTGGCAATAAAGCTAGCGTAAAAGCTTATGAACTTTCTTCCCAATTTTATAAAACAACTATAATTCCAGTACCTAAATGGATTGTAGGAGATAACTTTGAAGGAGTTGCAGATGCAGAATCTCCAAAGATTAAAGCTACAGATCTCTTAGTTGATAACGATGTTGTATTTGCAGTTGTTGATAATTTTGCTGCTCGTAAAATTATTTTCGATGCAGCTTCAAAACTTAATAATGTAGACGTTTTTACCGGTGGTAATGACGATGCATTGTTTGGAAGCATATATCATTATCAACGACGTGATGGACGAGATGTTACTGAACATCCGGTAACTACTCATCCAGAATATGACAATCCACCAGACAAAAATCCTGGAGAGCTTTCTTGTCAAGAAAGATCCCAGATTGAAGGTGGAACTCAACTTCTTGCCACCAATATGGCTGTTGCATCGTTTCTTTTAGGACGCGTGCAAAAGATCATAGTAGATGGCCAAGAACCTACAGAAGCCGAGATATACTTTGATCTCGGTGTAGGTAAAGCAGAACCATACGATAGATCTGCTGTGCCAGCTATGGCAGATTCAAAAGTATAATAAATAAAATAATCACCAAGGAGCATTAACCATGCAGATTAACAACAATTCAGGAGCCGGCGCATCGAACGGAGTCGCTAACGTTCGATTCGGCGTATACTCACAGGCAACTCCAGTTGCTGGAAAGACAATCAAGGAAATCCGTGATCAGTTCAGTAAGCTTTGGGGCATTCCATCAGATGCAACAGCTTACAAGGGCAAGGACAAGCTTGACGAAAACTACGTTGTTCAGTCCAATGACAACCTAGAGTTTCACCGTCGCGCTGGTGAGAAGGGCTGATTTAAGCCCATTGCTTTGTGGGGGAGCCAATTCATTATGTATTGGCTCCCCCACTTTATAATTTACTCCATAATATAAGATTGGATATTATGTTACTTTCACAAGTAAAACTTGGAACACCATTAGTTTGGATGAAAACTGATGATATATATCGTATGAACGATTATATCATTCAATCTAAACTAAGAGATTTTTATTCCATCATTCCTTCTATTGGTTTCGCTAAATATGTTGACAGTCAGTGGAAACCTATTTTAATTGATAGAGTTGAAGAAGATGGATCTACCCAGCAAATTACAACTTATGACTTTGCTGTTGCCTATCATTATTTATTAGAAAATTCTGAATCTTATAAAGCTACTTTTATTCATAATATTACCGGTCCAGCTGACGGTATGATGGATATGTACGGTCCACTATTTGCTAACTCATACAGGGCGTATCGTACAGCATTTTACGCTGATGATTTGAAGTCTTTTCCTGTCCAACATTTGTTCTTCTCTACTGAAGATTGTCCAAAAAATTATTTGTCTATCTTCACTAATGTAGATTCTGAACCAATGTCTATAAATGAAATAAAAGAAATATTGTTTCATTTTAACTCAGTAAGTGATGGAGCTTTCTTCGACAAAGATCAAGTTGACGACATCGCTAAATCTGCACTAGGTCTTTCTGAGTCTGCTTTTATTAATCTTGCTTTGATGTCTATATTGTCTAAGTCTAAGATTAATTCTAAGTTTATATATGACTCTAAAATGAAAAACATTAAACAAAATGGTATTCTAGAAATTGTTAAGCCAACTACATCTTTTAATAATATTGGTGGCTTAGATAACGCTAAAGATATTATTTCTAGAAATGTTTGGCTTTGGAACAATCCAGAAGAAGCTGCTAAATTTGGAGTTCAACCAATTCGACGCATGTTGATGGTTGGTATTCCTGGCACTGGCAAATCTGCAATTTGTGAAGCAACTGCTAAAGAATTGAACCTTGACCTTGCTCGCACTGGAGTAAGTCAAGTTATGAATTCTTTTGTTGGTCAATCAGAACAGAATATGAGAATGGTCTTCCAACAGATTAAAGCTATGGCTCCACTTTGTGTTTGGATTGACGAGTTTGGTCGTGATCTTTCTGGTGGCGCAAGTTCTTCCCATGTTGATGGTGGCACTACTGATCGCGTTCATGGTGAATTTCTTACAGGTTTGCAGGAACTTCCAGATAATGTTTTCTTGATTTGCGCTGCTAATCAACTTGAAAACCTTCGTCCCGAAATGTTACGTGCGGATCGCTTTGATAAAATTATGTTCGTAGGTCTTCCATCTTTTGATGAGCGTCAAGCTATTTTTGAAATCTATCTTCGAGATGTTCAAACTGATCATGTCTTTGATTATGATAATTTGGCTGATGTAACTGCTGGTTTTACCGGCGCTGAAATTAAATCTCTTATTAAAGAAACTAAGTTTTATGTTGTCTCATCTCAAATGAGACCAATCAACACTCAAGACATTGTTTCCTATGCTCCAAAAATGCGTAATATTCTTTGGAACAAGAGTAGAGATATGATTAAAGATTTGTATTCAACTGCTCTTGAGCAGTGGGATTTTGCTTCTAGTTCTCAACTAGAAGACGCACAGTTGATTTTAAATGGAACTTATGCTAAAATATCCAATACAAAGACTAAAGCCAAAGGAAACTGGTAATACTTATGACATTTGATGTTAATGAATTTATTGGCTCTTTAGAACATAGCACTGAGATAGCTGATCAACCACCTAAAGAATATCAAACTGATCTCTACAAAAAGTGGTTTAGGTCAAAATCCCAAAGCGGATTTTTGTCTATTAAACCTTGGTTTCAAGGAATGAAGTTTAAAATAGATATTGGAAAAACTTCACCAGAAGGAAAGTTGATTAGTAGTACAAATGTTTACGTCGACGCTTTTGATTTTGCTGCTTATCTTCGTTCTATTACTAATGGTACGGCAACCATAAATTATCCAGCTAATGAACGTTCTGGAATACCTTCTCCTGAAGGATTTGCTTCTTATGGTGGAGCAGATATAAATGGTAAACCTATTAGTAGAATATTTAAAGCTCATTACTGGCAAAATGGAGAATCTTATGATTCTAATGCTTTTGCTTGGAAGTGTGGACACTTTGCTGCTAAGAAATCTGATACTGGTGCCTTTATTCCTGATTTAAAGTCAGCTTTATCTGTTGATTTCTTGAAAGTTACTAGACAAGACATTTGTTCTATTTCATATCTTTTGGACGTATCTTTGTTTGGTTATGTTGCCAATAATCCAGATTGGTACGATCACTGATGTCTGAACAAAACAACGAAGATTATAGAGTTCAAATTGAATCTATTATTTTAGCCGTTGCCACTAAAATGGAAGAACGACTAAATGATTATGAAATTAGACTTGAACAGATTGAAAAGCAGATTGCCACTCTTGTTGTAGGCTTTGGTGAGCAAGCTGTTTTTATGGAAGCTTTAATTGGTCAGGTTGCATTTAGTACAGAAGAAGCTAAGAAGGCTTTTAATTCTTCTCTTTCTGATTCTAGAAAACAAATGCTTCAAATTATGAGAGAGGGTGCAGATGACTTCTTGGGCACAACAGATCCAAACCTTGCCTCAGCCATTGAAGACTTGGCTACACAAAAGTTACTTGACGAGTCCAAATAATACTTTATCAATTCTTTTTGTAGATCAAGAAACGTATACTCTTGTACACAATAATTTCTATTATCTTTCTAAGATTTATCCATTAGTTAGAGAAGTTTACGCAGACACAACTTCTCTATTTGTTCTTCCATCTAATGACTTACTCACATACATAAAAGATGGAGATCTAAGTTTTTCCCATTTTATTAAGGAGGCATAATGTCTTTTTCTCTTCCCTCTTATTCTAAATTTAATAAACGGTACATAAATCCTTTGATTGAAGATCAAAACATGATACCTTCTCATGTTTATTATTATTCATATTTAAAAACAGATATAGAAGAACTACGGTCTTTTTATATGGTTCCACGTTCTTCAAACTATGGAAAAGCTCAAACTAAATATACCAATCTTTCTACTATAGAAAAAGAAGATTTAAGACGAGATTTTAATATAGAATCCGATGCAGAAAACTATAATCCTTCTGTATTAAGAAAGTATATTTATCCTTTTCCTCTTGAGCATTTAGTTGATCGTTTTTATTCTTCAAATTTACCAAGTGAAACTTCATTCGTTGTTGACGAAATGATTAGTTCTGGAAGATTAAAAATAAAAGATTCTTATGTTTATTTGAATCTTTTTCCTTTTACCAAAGAGGAATACCAAAAGATTAGCAATGACTGGGATTCTTCTCATACTTTTGCAGGAGTTGCCCAAGCCGTTTCTTCTATATCAACAATAACTTCTCAATATAAAAAAGATTATAAATATTTAATTTCTAAATTAGAATCTTTACAAACAGAAAATGAATATTTAAAGAATCAAAATAATTTGTTATCTCAACAACTTCTTAAAGCAACCACCCACACTTGGATATAACTAGGAATCTAAAATGCTCTCATATAGTATAAATAATTTTATTTTTAATTTTTATGATGTCAATACAGAAAAAGACATTATAGAACAAAATGGCATAGATGTTTCTGGCTTGCCTATAGACTCTCTTGCTCCAGGCATGTGCGCTATGCCTATTCGGACTATGTCTGTTAGTTCTGGAACTTTTACAATTCCTTGTTTTTATACTTTAAAACAAAAGTCTACTCATATTACAATTGCCTCCAATTTTAAAGAAAGCAATACTCAAACAGTACTTGCTCATGTAGTAGATCACTATACAAAAGTATTTTTAAATGGACAAGTTAATTGGCAAAATGATTCTACTCAATTGAGCGTATTGAAGTACACTGGAATTGATAATGGAATAATGTATTATATTGATTCTTCTACTATGTTTGAATCTATTAAAAAGCCTATTCCTCATGCAGTTTGCTCTCATTATAGCGATCCATCTATAAAGCTCTATTCTTCTGGATATCCTTACGCTAATGATACTAGGATGCCAAATTGCTCTAATCCAACTATGATTAAGAACTCTCATGGTTCTGCTGTTCCATGTATGTACTCAGCTCAAGATACTTGTCCTTTATATCAGAAAAATGAAACTCAAATTAAATTAGATTATTTCTATAACAATCTAATAGATATTAAAGAAAATAAGTATGAACTTGTTAAAACTTATTTTTCTGATTCAACAATACATTACGCAATTAAGGTTGATGATGTTTTGTTTTCTTCTTTCTCTAACACTTATTCTGATCAATCATCTGTTGAACTTTCTGATTTATCGGCTATAAATGTGTATGAAGAAGTAATTAAAACTACATCTAACCTTCATCAAATTGAACATCTAGAAGAGCAAACTCAAACACAAAATCAAAGTTATATTCTAGGTTTTGTTTCTCAAGGAGTTGCCTAATGCAGTTAACTAAATCCCCTTACGAGTCTTCTTCTGATAAGTTAGAAGATCCTTATTATGTATCTTCTGTTAATTTTGTTGATACTAGATATCTTCATACTTTGAAAGTCAATAATCCTGTTTGGCATAATGACAATTATACTTTTCAATATATTAGAGTTTCTTTAAATCATTTTTTTAATGTTTTAAAAACAAAGTATAGTTATTCTTCTATTCAAAATAACAACTCTTTGGAAGATTTACTAAAGACTAATCCAATAGCTACTAGATATATTTCTGGTAATGGTTTGTTTATAGTTGAACGACCACCTTTTAGGAACACTGTTAGATTTACTCCAACCAAAGCTTCTTATTCTAGAAACTCTACTAATTTTATAGAAAAAGAAGTTTGGATTCCTTGGCAAGTTTATGTAGTTAATGTTGATATTATTCAATCTAAATTTGATTTTAGAATATTTTTTAATGATAAACCTTTATCATCTATGGATGACATTGTTTATATGCCTTGGCTTCCTAATTTGTTTGGTAATTCCGGAGTTTGTTGGGGAGACGATGTTGGCTCAATATCTCAGGAATTTCTATCATATGGTAGCTCTATAAGTAATCGTAAGATTTTTGATGCCTTTTGTTCTAGATATTGGAATGGAGGATGGAACACCGATATTCTTCCTGGAAGTCAATCAATTCCATCTTTTTTAAATAGAAACCTAGAGCTATCAGACAATAATGATCAAATGATTCATCAAAATTATAAAGATAAGTCTGAAATAAATAAGATGCGTAATCCTTATGTAAAAGATTACGCAAACGCTCTCAATATGTGGTCTCAATATTCTTTGGAACATCTTTTGTATATGATGCCTAAGTATTCTCCTAAGCATATAAAAAATCCTCTTTCCGCTCATATTGCAACTACATCTTCTTCTTATTTTGATCATCATTCTAGCGAAGTTCAACCTACCCGTTTGTTAGAACATTATTTTGCTAATAGTCATAAGTTTCCATCTTTTGCATTTGATTCTGATGATTCTAATAAGTACATAGAAGTTTCTTTTGATTTTAGCGAACTTAATGTTTCTGAACAATATAATTTATCTAATCCACCATCTCAAGAAGAAGCTAGAAATATTTTGTCTTTAGCTATTGATCGTTGGAGTATTCCTGATTCTTCTACTTCTTTTCCTCAACAGCTAACATTTGATTCACAAGAGGAACCATTCTAATGAAACACGAATCTAATATATATTTTACAACTTTTACTAGAAAAACACATACTCTTGATTCTCAAAAAGAATATTACGATAAACCAGAAATAGTATCTATTTTAAATGAAAATAATCTTTCCAGTTTGTTAGATTACCATTTGAGAAGAAATACCTACAATACTTTAATTTCTTTTAAGTCTGAAGATATTTATTCTACTTCTGAAGTTGGTCCAATCTTTTTTAAAGATGAAGACTCTATAAAAAAGCTTCATAATATTTTTCAACTTCCAGACAATAAAAACTCTGGCTTTTTAATGCCAGGCCTAATTAGTTTTTCTAAAAACATAGTAGTTTTTGAAATGCCACCAACTTACAAATTAGTATCTCACATTCCTTTAGCTAAAGAACAAATTAGCGAAGAAATTGCAAGTACTCATACAGTTGAATCTTATATTCCAATTCCTTGGCAAATTTATGTAGCTATATTTAATAATGACTACATGCTTGTGGATACTTATATGTTTTATTCTAGAAATTCTATTATTACATCTGGGGTAGAAGAAAACATTTACTCTCCTGCTCTTCCAAACTTTTATTCTAATGGTTTGCTTTGTAGACCATTTTATGCTTCTACTGATGACATAAATAAATATCCTAAAGATATTTCTGGAGTTATTGCAGCAGCATATGACTCCGTTTGGAATAGTGGATGGAACGCAGACTTGGTTGATACAATTATTGATACCGGTTTTACTGCTTCTCATTCTAGCGAAACTTCTATTCATTCTCGTAAATTTTTCATTGAAAAAGATGCTCAAGAAAAATATACTAAATATTTAAGTTTATTGTCCAATATTTCCTATGGAGCTAGAGACAAAGCTTGGGCCATATACGTTCGTGCTATCTCAGATTTTGATCTAGAAGAAGTAATTAATTCTTTGTTCTCTCCTCCTGCTATTTCTCAAATTTGGGATCGTGACTTTGATCTTCAAAGAGATGAATTAGCTGAAGAATTTGAACAGCATGCCGATGAAGATTATTCAGAAGAGGATGTAGAAAATTATATTTCTGATAATTTTGTTAATCCTCGTCAAAAGAATAAATCTTTTAAACATGTTCTACATGGTATAATAGCCCATAGCTCTGCAAGTAATTTGTACGCTCTTTCTAACCATTTAAATGTTGGATATAATGCAGCTATTTCTACTGTTTTACGCAATATGACTGTTGTTTAGACTTGTTAATATTCCCTTTTTGCGATACTATATATACATAGATAAACTTGCAAAAAGGTGTTTAAAATTATGGCTAAATCAAAGCTCAGTAATTACCCTACTTTTTCTAGAATAGAAGTATCTCACATTCTTAATGTATCTACGCTGACTATTGCTAATAGAGAAAAGAAACGGTAAATACCCTGAACCTAAAAGAGATTTAAATAAATATAGAATTTATACTTTAAATGATATATTTAATTTACAACTTATAACATACAATCATATAGATCCAAAACCTATTATCTCAATTCTTTTCGATAAAGGTTATAAAGATCCAAAAATTGTTTCAGAAATGATAGATCAAGTACTTTCTAGAAGGAACTCAAATGTCTAACCCAAACACAGATTCAGAAGACATTTCCTTAGTAGATGTTGTATCAGAGCATGTTTCTACTGATGTTATAGCAGATATTAAATCTGGAATATTTAATCTTTTTAATAATCTATACCAAAATTATTCTTTTCAATATGGACCTATTGATGGAATGATTATGTCTATAGAATATTTAAAGAGTATAATAGATTTCTTCCAAACTACTTTGGATGAAAATATAAATAATAATAACAATAAATAATTAAAACGACTAATAGGAGACAAAATGTTAGATCCAAAGAATGTAGTTTCTTTGACGGCCGGAGTTGTGGCTGACCCAGAAATGATAAATGATAGAATAGCAAAGCTTAGAGTTGCAGTTGATTATGCTGGATCCGAAAAGGGTTCTTCCGCTGCTTCCGGTTATTTTGATATAGTTTACTATCTCAAAGACGGAGATTCATTTGCTTCAAAGAATGCTTCTTTCGTTCATTCTCAAATAACTGGCAACAAAATGAAGAAAGGCTCCCAAATTCAACTTATTGGTAGACTTGTTCAGGAACGTTGGCAGCAAGACAATCAGAACCGTTCACGAGTAGTTATAGTTGCAGAGTCACTTTCTTATGTTGGCTCAGCTTCAAAGCCTGCTTCAGACAAACAAGAAGCAACAAGCACTAACTCTTTCGTTCCTGATCAGTTCTAATGGAAGATGAATTTTCTAACGAAGAGATTGAACAACTAGTTCAATTAGCTTTATCGGAAGATAAAAATAAATTTTATCCTTCTAATGGGCTTCATTTGGGGTATGCCGAAAGTTCTTTGCTAGAAAATTTAGCAACTAAACTAGAAAATAAATTTACACATTCAGAACTTTCTGATATTATAAAAGATTTAAGATCTGATTTAGTTGCTAATAAAATTTCTTTCACAATTAAGGATTTGCATACTCAAACTCTTAATTGTAGAAAGTGCAAAAACTTCACTCCAGCACCAAATCTTCCTATGTGGAATGTAAAGGACCCTGACGTTGTTTTTGTATTAGATTATCCAATCTATAACAAAGAAGTGGCAGAGTTCTTTTTAAATACTTTAAAGTCTACAAATTTTTCTTCTGATAAAGTTTGTTTGACATATTTAAACAGATGCCCTTATCCTAAAAGAAAGTTTGAATCTCAAGAGATCTTTAATTGTTCATCTTATTTACACTTAGAGTTACAGCTATTGAATCCAAAATTAATAGTTTCTTTAGGTTCTGTTTCTTCTACCGCTTTATTTGGCGATGAATTAACCATAAAAGATTATAGAGGAAAAGTAACTTGGATAGGATCTTGGCCTGTTTTAGTTACTTATTCACCAACTCACATAGCAAAGACTACTTCTCATTTGGTAGAAAACTTTCAAAATGATATGTCCTTTGCTTACGATTATCTCTATAAAAAGGAGAACAATAATGACATCGATTCAAACTGAAAGCTCTTTTGATAAAGAACTTGATTCTTTTAAGGCTGTTGTTTTAAAAGATGTGCGAAATGAGTCTACTGAAGAAGACAAACAGTATCTTCTTGAAAATTTAGATTTATGGCTATATTGTTTACAAACAACAAGAAGAGACGTTGAGTTTCAATTAAGTTCTCAAAAATCAAAAGACAAGATTTCTTACCATGAACTTAAAGCTTCAAATCCTTCAGAGCAAGATATTATCGAATATAATAAGAAAAAAGACAAATGGAAAATGGGAGCAATTCGTTTTCTTTCTGCCATAGAAAAAAGAATGCTCTATGTAAAGATTCTTATAAAGGATAATAGCAATGCCTGACATTTTACGGATGTACTTTAAAATCAATTAGTTCTGTAGAAACTGAATGGAATGAAGAAAAATCTTTTTTCTTTCATCAGTATATTAACAGTTATAAAGATTGGTTTGTTTATTCTTCTAAAACAATGAAAAAAGACGCTGCTTTATTTTTAGCTGATCTTTTTTCTATGTCTCATGGAAGAATAAGTCATCCGGAAAAACCAGATTTTGATTTTTGGTCCATCGCCCCTATAAATGTATTTAGATACAAATTAACAAAAGATTTTAATTATGATTTACTTTATTATCCTGCTGATTTTTATATTGTTGATGGGTATATAGTAGAGGGCGCTTATTGGTCTAATGGTTTTATTTATCAAGTTAGAAATGAAAATCTTAATAAAAACAATTACTTAAATGAAGTTTTAGAAATAAATCTTTTTATAGATAAAAAAACTAAAACTATTTATGATTATCCACAACCTGATCTTTCTTTTGCTGATATAATAAATCAATACTGCCCTGGTAGCTCAGTGGATAGAGCAACGGACTTCTAATCCGCAGGTCGTAGGTTCGACTCCTACTCAGGGCGCATTTAATTGCCCTTGTAGCTCAGTGGTAGAGCAATCGCCTTGTAAGCGATAGGTCGTCAGTTCAATCCTGACCGAGGGCTCTCTATGAAAAAATTAAATCCACATACACTAGTTGGAGGTCAACGTTTATCTAACGTTCATGACCCATCCAAATGCGTTGGTCAATATTGTACTATTCATAATTTTTCAAATCATCATATGGTTAATTGGCCACAAAATTGGCGTATGGATCGAGGAATAATGGAGCGCATATGTCCCCATGGTATAGGTCATCCAGATCCCGATGAAATTAACTACAATGGAGCACATGGTTGTGATGGATGTTGCATTTTAACAAAATATACCATTCGTGCTTGCCAAGACCCAGAAACAGATTGGATCGATATGTCCTCACAAAATGAACTTCTTAGTAGACTAAGAACAGCTACTGTAGCTGACAGCGCAGTTACTTTATATAATTTAATGACAAGAGCCGCTGATGAGATTGAACGTTTACATTCTCTTGTTTCTGAACTTTTGCCTTATATGTTAAATGATATGGAACAAGGACTTGCCCTTAGTCAACCTCCTTTTGATGTTGATCATTGTAAAAACAGTCTTGTCCCTTGCCCAGACTGCACATGGTTTCAAGATGCTACTCTTTGGAAAAAAAGAGTTGACGCCGGCGAATTTAAAGACTATAATATATAAAAGAACGTCAACCGCTTCCTATTCCCGGTTGAATAGGGGCTAGTAGTCATTGAGAGTTAGCGAACCTTTCAGTTTCTTAGGTGGGACAATAGGCGAAATCTAAGATAGCTAACTTGTGACTACTAGCTCTGATTTTTGTGGAGTGTAGCACTTGCTCAAGGGTCTGCTAAGTGCTACACTCCACTTCTACCACTTTCAGGAGAACCACAATGAGAATAACTTATTCCGATAATCAAACAGTTGCCTATACCGCTATAGACGACAGCGCTTTTATTAAAAAATTAACTTATAATTATCCTACTAAAATATTAGTTGTTGAATTTAATTCAAAGTCTATATGGGCTTATGCTGATATTTCTAAGAAATCTTTTGATGAAATCATAAAAGCTGAGTCTGTAGGATCTTACTTTAATAAAAATATTAGAAATAAAAAAAGATCAGTTCAAATCGTTAAAGTAACAGACGATGGTCTTGTTCAAATTTCTTCTCAAGATGCTCTCCTGCCTGTTAGAAAGTTAAAAATAAAATAATGGGCAAACGAAAAAAGCATAAAAAACGAAGTTATTATAACGACTACTATAATTATGATAATTATAATTATGTTAGTTGGTATTCTCAATCAGCTTCACATAAAGACATAGACGCTATAGCGATTAAAGTATTTGGATCTTTATTATCTTCTAACTTTAAAACATCGCATAGCGATCCTGCATAGTGTATAATATATATCTATGACTACAATAGTTGCGATACAAGGAGATGACTTTGCCGTAGTAGGCTATGATTCTAGAATATCGTCTATGGATAGTTCTGGTTATGTTTCTCAAGTTTTTACTCTTGGAGAAAGCTGTGCAAAAGTTGCTACCAATGGAAAATATATACTTGGAGCAGCTGGAGATGTTAGAGCAATAAATATTCTTCATCACGTTTTTCAACCACCCGCTCCTGCAGCTGGATTAAAAGGAACTAAATTAGATAAGTTTTTTACTAATAATTTTATTCCTGCTTTGAGAGATTGTTTTGAAAAACAAGGTTATGCTGCTCCAGATACTGACGAAAAGCAGCATATAGCTGAACAGGGTTCTACTGTTATGGTAGTTGTAAATGGCACCATTTATATTGTTGATGGCGATTATTCTTGGGCTTCTGATGTTAGTGGAATCTATGCTCTTGGCACTGGTGCTCCTTATGCTTTAGGCGCTTTACATATGAATAAAACTTCTTCTCAAAAAAAGACCTTAGGAATTCACACTGCAAAAACTCTTGTTTTGAAAGCTCTTTCTGTAGCTGGCAAATTTGATCCACATACTGGATCTCCTTTTAAAACAATTGTTCAAGATTATAATAAATAACTCTATTTTTTTTACTAAAGACCACACCTAGTAAGGAACTATTATGGTTGAACATACTTTTCTTGACCCTGCTCCAAAATTAAGCGATTCTTACTTAAATGATTGGTTTAAGAAAGAATACCAGCATATGTCTGATTTATATTGTGATGGAGATATCTTTAGATTATCTCAAGTAAAAGACAAAGCTTTTTATTTATCTGAATATATGCGAGCTTTGTACGTTCTTCAGCTTCATGGTTTTTCTGAACTTCCAAAATATTCTATTGCACCTCATGTTGCTAGAGATGTATTAATAAATTATAAAAAAGTATCAGAAGATAAAATCAAAGATCCAGATTTTAAGATTTCCTCAGTTATTTCTGGTAAAGATAAATCAGGAAAACGTAAAGATAAATATGAAGAAGTCACTCAATGGTGCAAGCAGAATGCTGGAAAAAAGGTAAAAGTCAAAGATGTTGCAGAGTTAGTTGGTTGGTCTTATCCTACTGCTAATAATTTTGTTCAATCGAGAGTTGATCTATTTGTCAAATTTTCTCATGGAGTGTATACTCTTAGAAATCCAGACGATGATCGTGCTAAGGATAAGAAGGTAAGTGTTGTTAAAGAAGAAAATATTGTTGTTGAAAGAAAAGCTAAACGAAATGCGCCAACAAAAGGACGTCCCAAAAAAGTGTAACGTTTGCGGAGTAGTTTCTACAAACGTTAGAAAAGTTGGAAAATCTTATGCCTATAATACTGATAAAAATCTTTTAGACAAGTATATGTGCTTTGAATGCACATATGAAGTATGGCTTCAGAAAGGCATTAATAAATGAAATTTACTAAAGAGTCATTTAAAAACGCAGTTATAAACATAGCTTATGTAATTAAAGTTTTGTTTATGTTTATATTTATAATAGCTAATCCATCAATTTAAGTTAGGTCCATATGCCGTACATTAATCCTGAAGATCGTCTTCATATACTTGCTGATGAAAAATCAATTAATACTCCTGGAGAATTAAATTATTTTATTTCTACATTAATAAATTGGTATATTAATGAAAAGGGCAAAAATTATGCGACCCTTAATGAAGTCATTGGAGTTCTAGAATGTGCTAAACTAGAATTGTACAGAAGAATAGCTGCTCCTTATGAGGACTCTAAAATTCAACAAAACGGTGATGTATATACCATATGAAAGATTATTTTAATATTGACCCAAAAACAGATAAAATTTTTATGATTGTAATCCTGTTTTTGTTGTCTTTATCTCTAGTGTTAGGAATTGTATTATGATACTTTTGATTTTGCGGACTTCCTGGTTCCGGTAAAACTACTTTAGCTAAAGAAATTGCATCAAGTTGTAATTTCATACATTTAAACGCTGATGAAGTTAGATCAGATTTAAACTCTGATTTAGGATTTAGTTTGGAAGATAGACTTGAACAAGCTAGAAGAATGGGTGCTCTTGCTAGACTTCTAAGTAATCAGGGTTATTCAGTTGTAGTCGATTTCGTTTGCCCAACTGAACAAACTAGAGAAGCATTTGGTCATGCTGACAGAATCATATGGATGTCTCGAATTGAAAAAGGAAGATTTGAAGACACCAACATTCTTTGGCAAGATCCAATTAAATATGATTTAAAAATAAACGATAAATTAACTGTTGAACAAGAGCTTGATTATGTAATATATAAATTTGGCTTATTTAATTGGAAAGAACCAACTACTCTTATGTTAGGTAGATATCAGCCTTGGCATGAGGGGCATTCTGCTTTGTACCGTGAAGGTCATTTAAGAACTTCTCAAGTTGTTATAGGAGTAAGAGATACTTATCTTACTTCAGAAAAAGATCCACTTACTTTTGATCAAGTTAAAGATAATATCTTATCTTCTGAAAATAACTCTTTTATTATCAAAATGCCCAATATCACCAATATCATTTACGGCAGAGATGTTGGTTATAAAATAGAAAAGATTGATTTATCTCCTGAGATTGAAAGTATCTCTGCCACTCAAAAAAGAAAAGAGCTTGGAATATGACAACTGAAAACAATTGTGCAAATTGTGCTTTTGGATATAAACCAAAAGACTACACTCCTTTTTACGAATGCCACAGATATCCTCCAGTTAGAGTAGAAATGCCAGTTCATCCTGGTTCTTCTAGATGGGATTTTCCAGTCGTGGATGCTGATAATTTTTGCGGAGAATATATCAGCGAAGCTTTATGGAAAGCAAAAAACTCTACTCCTTGGATAAAATCTAATGAAGAGGTTTATTTGTGAATAAAGCAGAAATACAAAAAAGACTAAAACAAAGAATAAATGAAGCTAGAAAAAGTCAATCTATTGCAGAAGCTGATGGTAATTCTGACTATTATTACTGGGAAGGCTACGTGACTGCATTAGACTTTATAGACGATCTTTTGATACTTTTGGAGGATTAAAGTGAATGTTGATTTAATATGCCCTAGATGTGAGCATCTTATACCCAATGATGAAACACCTGGCGCTTATCCAGGAGCAATTTCTCGGGTAGATAATAAAACAGAAATTTGTTCTAAATGTGGAACAGATGAAGCTATGGAAAATTTTTTTGGAGATGGATTAACTCCAATTCATAAGTGGCCAATAGTTTCTTATGAAGATATTACCAATGAACTTCATAATGATATTTCAGTTAAATTAAAGGAGTATAATGAACGTACTTCCTGATTGGGGTGAAAACTCTTTTAACTCAACTGAACAAAAAACTAATAATGTTTATTATCAGCCGTCTTTGTTTGACGAAAATCTTGATTCCGATCAATCAGTCCAGACCATTACTGATTTGATGAAGCAGTTTTTGAATAAAATCCAAGAAATGCAGTTATCAAATTTATCTGGTTTGGAATTAGAAAAAGCTGAAAAAAAATTAAGTGATTATATTAATCAAAATTCTGAACTAAAAACAGAACTTATCAAACAAGTTCTGTTTTATGACAAAGATGGCCCCATACCTTTTCCTAAAATTTCTAAGCCACCAATCAATCTAAATGAACATCTTTCAAAATATAAAGACAATGGTATAGATATAGAAGAACCTTTTTGATATAATGTGATTATGGATAAACTTTTAGAAGCTAAAATACATAATGTCATGTCAGAGCTTGCTAACGAAGCAGACAAATCTATACATGACCCTTCTATTGTTTATGTACTTATGCACCATGCTGTAAATATTTTTAGATTGACTTTAACACATATAGGTTACCTTGAGTCTAAACTAGATTCTACCATAGAATCAAACAAATTATTAACTCAAAATATTGAAAACCTTGTTGCAGAAATTCAAAGATTATCACAGATAGCAAAGTATTAACATGAATGTACACGGAAAAAATAAACCATCATGTGATTGTGAATGGGAAAAAATTAAAAGAGATTTAAAGTGCAACGACCAAGAAGAGGATGATGATTGATGAAAATTGCCTACGCCATAAATAACCTAGCGTCTGCTATTAATAATCTAGCAGATACTTTAAAAAGTAAAAATACTTTAAATGTTAAACCTTATTATAAGCCTACTGATACTACCGTATATAAAGCTTTTGGAGCTGAACCATCTAAGTCTAAAACTTCAAATCCAACACAGTACAGTACTTCTTCTATAACCTATACTACTCCTAAAGATTTTGTTACTATATTAAAATCAGAGCATGTCGTTATTGGCAATCTTTATAAAGCTTTAACTTCTAATGATCCTCAAAAAGATCAAAACGATAAAGTAATGCTTGATATTAAAGATAGATGGCCAAAGCTTTATTATGCTCTTATTGATATAATATCTGCAAAAACTTTTTCAATTTATAAGGGATTTTCTAAAGATGAATGAAGAAATAGACGACGATTATATCTTAACTTTTGAAGACGAGCAGGGTAATCCTTGGTCTTGCTATGAAGGCTATAACCTGGATTAATTATGTATCCTATCCTTTTCGTCCATTCTATTGTTTGTGCAGTTATAGGTTGGAACTTAAAAGGAATTTATGAAGAAATTAAACAAAATAAAGACAACTAAAGAAGCTAAAGAAAAGCTTACCAGAACTTGGGGTACAGAAGTTATTTTAGTTTGTTCTTGTAGGGAATGGCCTGGACATTCCATGTGGGGACAGTATGCTCCTCCTTCTTGTCCCTTATGCAAAACTAAATGTGAAGTAGTTGTAGAAGATTGGTTGGTTGTAGAAGATGGATTTTGAGGCAATGCGTGGAGCTTATTTAAGAGCATTAAATTATAATGTTCTTGAATTTAAATTGCATCAGTGCAACTCTTGTGGAGTTGATAATGATAATATTGGCGAATATGTAATTGTAGAATCTTCTTCTACTAGAATAAAAATATGGAACTGCCAAAGGTGTCTAGATGATCAAGAAAAAGAAAGACAGAAAATTCTTATTTAGCAGAGCTTGGTCTCAAGAAGATAAACAACGTTTTTCTGATAGAAATTTTTTAAAGTCTAAAACTATACCTTCTAAGAAAAAGTCTCCTCCAGAAAAATCAGAATGGGATTAATATGATATTTCGAAGAACCGTAAAAGTAGTATTAATAAATGATTCTACTAATGAAGTTATGGATACAATTAAATTTTCTAGAAAAGAATTTAATACATTTAAAAAATCAGCAAAATCCCTTGGTATTACTATTGATGAACTTTTTACATTTGCATTAGAAGGTATAGTCCAAGAAGTTAGGTTAAAAAATGAAAGCTTGTTGCGTAAAAAACATGAAACCATGTAATTTTGTTGGAAAAAAAATTCAACTAATATCTACTACGGATGAATATACCAAATTGCAACCTGGTGATTTTGGTATTATTCGCTTAGTGGATGATACAGGAACTATACATGTTAATTGGGAAGATGGTTCCAGATTAGGTTTAATTCCTGGAGTTGACAGATTCCATATTATTACTGTATAATTTTATACAAATTGCTTTTTATATATAAAAGCTATCTTAGATCACGGGTAAATAATATGAAAGAACATCACGGGTAAATAATATGAAAGAACAAAGCTTTTGGAACGAAGAAGCCATGCAGATTCCTGTATGCCAAGAACTAGTTAAAAACTGGGAACAAATTAGAGATGAAGCTCTAGAGTTTTTAAGCTCAAAAAATCCAGATACAATTGATGGAAAAAGTACAACTACTTTAACTTCGCAAAAAGTTAAAGTTCCAGAATTTCAAGATGGAAAATTTACAGGTAATTTTACTCTTCTTTCAAATAAGGGTCTCTGGAAAGCGCAATATATAGCAGCCGATGGAAAAAGACAAAATTCTGGAGAATTTGGTTGGCTAAATGAATATTATGAAAAAGTTACATTAGAAGAAACTTCAAAAACAATTAAAGAAAACACTGCATACGCAACTAGTTTTTTCAAAACTTTTAATAAAATAATAAAAGAATACGCAGACGATAATTGCTCTGCCTGCAATATTAGCGTAGTATCACCAGGTACATATATTTCTCCACACGTTGGAACTACCGGATATCTTAGACTGCATCTATGCTTAGTTAATGACGAAGGTTGTTCTATAACTGTAGGCGATCAGACAAGTAACTGGCAAGAAGGGAAGATCCTTGCTTTTAAAGATGGTGGTCCATATCCTCACTCGGTAGCTCATAATGGGTCAAAAGATAGGGTTGTTATAATATTTGACCTACCAATTGATTATGTAAAAATATTTATTGATAATCCATTTCTATAAAAAAGGTTAATACAAATATGGAAGAAAAACAAAATGGAATTTATTTTCCTTTAGATAAAATAAATTTGTTATTAGATACCCCAAAAACAGACCCTAAAGAAATTTATTACTCTATAGAAAATAACTATGATACTATTTTTACGTGGGATTATTCTAAAGATAGAACAAAAATAATTAAACTATACGAAAAAGCAAAAAGAAGTCAATGGAATCCATCGGATGATATAAACTGGAACTTAGGTGTTGATGTTGAAAAAAGCGTTCTTGGAGATCAAGGACCAATAAATACAGATAAATTTATTGGTACACCACTAGAAAAGTGGAAGCAAAAAGAATGGCTTGAATACGGAATAGAAACAAAAAAGTACACTGTTTCACAATTCTGTGCAGGAGAACAATCTGCTCTAATGTATGCTTCCAAGATAGTCGAAACCATACCATGGTATGAAGCTAAATTATATGCTAGCACTCAAGTAATCGACGAAGCTAGGCACCTCGATGCTTTTACTAGGTATTTAGAAAAAATAGGTGGGGGATATCCAGTAAATTCAAATTTTAAAAATTATGTAAATAACATAATTAGCGATTCGCGTTGGGACATTGTCTACCTAGGTGGCCAAGTTATTGCCGAAGGTTTAACGCTAGCTTCTTTTAGTCATATGCATGCTATGACAAATGAAGAACTACTAAAGGATATGTTGAAACTTATTATAAGAGATGAGTCTAGACATGTGGCTTTTGGTGTGGTTAGTTTGATGGAGGCGTACAAAGATCTAAGCGATTTAGAAATTAAAGAAAGACAAGAATTTGCTTACGAAGCTAGTGTGGGTTTATTGGGTCGATTTGTGCAGATCGAAGTTTGGGAAAAAATGGGAGTTAACCCAAAAAATATAATTCCATTAGTGATAAATTCTGGAAAAAACAGATTCTTAAGACAGGCTCTTTTTACTAAGGTTGTACCTAACTGTAAAAAACTAGGACTTTTAGATAGAAACGATGGATGGCTTCGTAAACGTTTTGAGGAAATGGGCGTAATACAGTTTGAAGATATGGAATTGACAGATGAAGAAATATAATCAAATATTTGATTTTGATATACATGATAAAAATATTGAAATTTTAAAAACTTTAGAAGAAGACGCTAAAGAAGTTTTCAGTAACCATATTAATTCAAGGAAAGATTGGTATCCACATGAAATGATACCATGGAATAGATATTCTAATATTGAAAAATATGGCTTTGAATATAATAAAGAAAAAATATCAGAAAACATTTCCTCTGCAATATACCTTCTTTTAATGACAGAAGACAATCTACCCTGGTATGCAAGAACTATTACTGGTTTTATAGGTCCAGAAAATAGATATACAATATGGAACGATTGGTTGCAGCAATGGACGGCAGAAGAAGACAGGCATTCTTTTGTCATTAGAAACTATGTAACTCTAAATGGATTAATGGATCCTTTTTATCTTGAAGACGCACGCATGCATCAAGTTAGTAGTGGACTAGTTCCTGAGGGAGATTTAGTCACCCAATGGTTAACTTATACTGTTCTTCAAGAATTGGCTGGAAGAATTTCTTATAGAAAAGTTGCTCTCGCACTTGGTGACGATACTGAAGGATATCATATTATGTCTAAAGTTGCTAGCGATGAAAATAGACATTTTATATTTTATAGAGACATTTGTAAAAAGGGATTTGAAAAGCATCCATCTGAATTCTTAATTGGATTAGCAATGGAAGGTATTGATTTTCAATTGCCAGGGAATCATTCCGGTCAGGGCATGATAGATTTTGACATTCATTCCAGAAATATGGCCAATGGTGGTTTTTACAATCTTGATTTATACATAAATGAAATATTAAAGCCTAGTGTGGATTTTTGGAAAATAGATCAATTAAAGGATCTTACTCCGGAGGCGGAAAAAGCTAGAGAAGATATTTTTTCTTACATAGATAAGACTAATAAATTTATAGAAAAAATAAAAGATAGAGCTTTAAGATCTAATTCTCGCTCAGATTCTTCTGAGCTAAATAAGATAACTCACCTACCATCCTTATTTGAAGATAAATAATAATTACTTTAAAAACCTATATGTATGAAAATTAGGAAAAATTTTTTTTGGCCTTAGCCATTTTTGGCTTTTTTTATAGTTTTGGATTTGAAGCTATCTTAGATTGCGGGTACAATATAATAATATGAATGATTTAGATTTTTGGAATAAAGAAGGGTACCTAATTAAAAGGTCCTTAATATCTGACGAGCTTATAGAAGCTTATGAAAATTTATGGCTTAAAGAACATGCCACCATGATAGATGGAAAGCTTATCATAAATAACCCAAGAGGATGGGATACTTATGATGTTTATAAAAACTATAATGAAATATTAGATATTTTTTGTGCATCAGATATACCATCTATTATAGAAAATATAACTGGAGAGCCAGCTGGTTTACACCTTAACTTTACTGGATGGGTTTCAACTCAAAAAACTTGGCACCAAGACGTAACTGTTCCCGATAAAGAAAGGGCAGATCATTATATCGGTGTTTGGATTGCCCTAGATACAATTGATCCAAATTCTGGACCATTTGAATTAATACCTAAATCTCATTTGTGGAAAACGGATTTTGAATCTATTTATCCAGACTTTCAAAGAGAAAAGAAAACTAATCAAGCCTTAAAAGTTAGCGACATATATGGCTCAGATGATATTAGAGATTCTTCACCAGAAGAAGACCCAGGTGCTGCAGCCTATAGATATTATTCAGACAAACTTGAAAAAGAAAAACCAGAAGGAATATCTTTTACTGCATCAAGGGGAGATGTAATATTTTGGCACGGCCACACCGTACATAGAGGAAGCGAACCATTAGATGATTCTCTTTTAAGAAAGAGTATTATAGGACATCTTTCCGGAGTGCACACTGGAATGTTAGCGTCACAATACGCTCGTTCCTACAAAAATGGTTACTACTTTTAGTTAGTTCTCCATAACCATTCTGGATGTTTTTTCGTCCACTGTACTGTAGTTTCAATAGACTTTTCTAAGGGCATTGGTGGAATCCACCCTGCATCAGCTAACTTCTTGCCGTCAAGAGCATATCTTAAATCATGGCCTGGTCTAGTGGTATGAAAATCTTCAAATTCAAATTTTAGTTTCTTACCCCAATAGTGTGCAATCATTTTAGCCATTTCAAGATTATCGACTTCTCTTTCTCCTACTATATGATATTTATCAGGTCTATCAGAGTTTGGATACATTACTGGAGGTAAGTGATCCAATATGTAGACTAACGCATCTGCTTGATTTCTAGCGTGGAGATAATATCTAGAACCTATATTTTCTGGGGTTCCATGTATTGTCATAGGAATATCTTTTTCTAGGCAATACATAATTTTAGGAACAAATTTCTCAGGATCTTGACGTTCACCAATTATATTCATTGTGTTTGTAATGATTACTGGAACTCCAAAGGTACGCCAGTATGATATGCACGCTGCTTCTTGCGCTGCCTTTGATGCCGAGTAAGGATTAGAGGGCAGTATAGTATCCCACTCTTTGTGAGCATAGCCTTTTGGAGCTGGTCCATAAACTTCGTCTGTAGATACCTGCAAAAATACTTCTGGTTGAATCTTTCTAGCAAGCTCTAGCATATTGACTATAAGTGATGTGTTGTTAATTATAAATGGGGCCGGATCTGTTATAGATCTATCAACATGAGAATCAGACGCCATAGAAATTATGTAATCAACATAACCTATTTCTTTTATCATTACGTCAGAAAAAGGAACGGTGAGATCATGCGTAACTAACTTAACACGATTCTTTTGTTCGTCCCAACATTCTATAGAAGTAATTCTATCTGTTACCCCACGATGCTTAAAAGAGTCAGTTATAACAACTTCCCAATCGGTGAGCTTTAAAATATGCTCGAGTGTATGATGGCCTACAAAGCCACCTGCTCCTGTCAATAATACTTTCTTCATTTTTATCTTTCTTTATTACAGTCAAATAATAAACAACTATCGTTTACCGATTGACACTGGAGCGGGTAGGGAGAATCGAACTCCCACGAGCAGGTCGGAAGCATGCCAGTCTACCATTAACTTATACCCGCGTGATTGTAGACACTATATTACTACACTTGGATCACTTTCGTATGCCCAAATTCGAGAAAATATTCTTTCGCCTAAATAAAAACCACCCTTAACAGCATGAGCCATAACAAATAAGTCAACAATCACAACATCATTTTTTTCCCACATAATCCAATTAGAATATTTACTATCTTCAGACATTGCGAGTTTTATTATAGATTGAATTTCATTTATCTTATTTTGGTCAATATTATTAGAAAAAGTATACTCATCTTCGTAAAGTGGTATTCTTAATACTTTTTTATTTGTATACGGATGATGTTTTACAACCATTAGTTTTTCTGATTCAACGTTATCATTATTAGTTATTAACTGTCCTAAATCATTAGTACTAAAGCTAAGTTGAATTTTAGAATTATCTAAAAAATTTTTTAGATCAATAGATAAATCAGAGTACAAATTCTCCATATTTATAAAACCTGTTTTGCCATATTCCTTTGAACATGTAATCTTAATCATGTTCCATAGCGCAGCTACTTGAGGACTATCTTTATGCAAGTTTTCTAAATGCCACTCAATAAAAATTTCATTATCTAAAATATGTCTATTGTGTCTTTGAAATGTATTTTTATGATCTTCATTAATTGAAGATGAGTACGGTAAAGTTGGATTAGATCCAGAATTACCATTAGGCTTAAAGCCAATCTTGTCTCCCAACAAGCACATTAAATTCCATTCTTGGAATTTATCTAGTTCTAGATTATTAAAAAAAAGAACACCATCTAATAAAAATCTTTCAACAAAATAATCAATATTATCTATAATATCTTTATATTTTTGATTATATATTTTTTTTATCATACAACTTTTCTATTAGAGGAGATTCCCAAACGCTCATATTTTTATATGTTTTTTCTATCTTTAATGGATCTGGATGAAAGTGTAAAGTATTATCTTCTTTCAGGAGAGTTTTAGCAACCTCTGGCCATTCTTCCTTACCGTATTGATTTTCTCCATCTGTCCATTGCGAAGTAATATGCCATGGATGTTTAATGTATGATCTTGTAAAGAATTTTTCCCCATTTTCAACCTGACCAACTGCATGAAAGTATGGATGAGTTCCTGGATACAATGGGGAACCAGAAGGAAATACAACTATATCGCCAGCCTTTGGTTTATATTTAATTATTTCTCCATCTACAAAAAATCTTAATTCTCCACCATCATAGTCGTCGTTTATGTATGTTGTGCAAGTTATAAAAAACTTATCATGAGGCCAATACCATTCTCCTATAGCATAATCTGTATGGTAATTCATATTTAATACCCTATCTGATCCATCCTCCATACCGCCCTCATGAATTCCTACCATTATTCCAGGAATATATTTTGCGTAATTTGGTGTGGTTATGAAAGACCCTTCAGGTAATTTAATATTATTATAACCAACGTAATGAGAAATGGCAGAATTATTAGCTTCATTAATTCTCTGACAAAGATACTGCTCATTTCCATACATTACATTTGTTTTATCAGCTTCATCACCATTTCTTTTTTCATCAGCATACGTTCCAAAAACAAACCATGGAGTCCAATCTCTAAGATAATATCTTCCTTTTGATTCTTTTTCTGAATTTTTAATTATTTCAGTCAACTTTACATGGTCTTCCAAAAGATTATGATATACAAAAATCAATGGATATATTTCTTCGTAGTCTAAATTTATACTTAACATTTATAATCCTTCTAATGTATAAAAATTTGTGTAAGAATACTTAATCCCAGATATAATAGGATTAGTCGAATGTACTTGAAGCGCATCAAAAAATACAACAGAACCCGGTTTTGGTTTTATTACTAAATTCTTAATGCTAGTATTTTTTTCATCGTGAAATAATAATTCCCCACCGTCATAGTCGTCATTAAAATAAAAAACAGAACTTATATGAACTGTATCTTTATTATTAATAATAACCCATTCATCTGTTGGCTCCCAGTCTTTATGTAGATTAATATACTGGTTTTGCTCGTACTTAACTATGCATCTTCCAGTAAAACTTTTTACCCTATATCCGTAAAAGTATTCTATATCGGCTGAAATTAATTTATCTATCTTCTCAATAATATTTGAGAACTTATAGTTATGATCTACAGAGTAAGAATGTAACGATGAGTAATTGTCTTCTTTTGCAGATGGATTTAAACTAAATGTTAAATCCTTAAAACTACTACATAGTAAATCTATATCATTATTTGATATTAAGTTTTCTTTAATTATTGTTTCGTACATAATAATCTATAGTGTGTGCCATCTTAAAAATTTTCTAAAGTGATCACTTGATACAACTGTTGGATCTACCCAGAAATCTTCGTGTATTTCTCGTGCAATTAATGTATAGCCAAAAGAATCTAATATCTCTCTTTGTATATCTCTTATTGTAGTATTTTTCCAATACATATTTGAATCATGTTCAAAAGTTATTACTGTAAACCTATACTCGGTTAGCGGAATAGAAATAAGACCGTGCAAGCTAGTATAGGGGTCAAATGGTCTCATTGATGGGTCATAACCTTGATCTATATCAATTTGTAAGTAGTCTATTTGCTTTGGAAAATGATTCATTTCAAAGTATGCACGATAATCAAACTTTAACGCATCACCCATGCAGGGGTTGCGTCTGTTTAAAATAAATTCAGACTTTCTTTCCTCTGTTATCTCAAATGAAACGCCAGACCAATCATAGTCTTTTTCTAAGTAATAAGTATTGCTGCCTTGTTGAGAATGAAAGGCTCCTAGTTCTACATAATAACCATTTTTTTTATAATTTGTTATATCTAAAACAAATCTTTCTTGAGAAGAAGAACCCCTATAATTCATTAAATATTATCCTTAACAACTTCTTTTATTATATTTTTTACAGCAAGCGCTACATTAATTGGATTTTCTTTTATTATTAAACCAAGATTAGATATAGCTTCCGTAATTGATAAACTTATCTTATGAGCATCCTCGTGAGATATTTTTTCAGATTTTACTTGAGCGTATATTTTTCTATAAATTTCTGTGTAACTCATCAACATCTTCTTTCGTTGGGGATAACATAGTAGCACGTACTAATAATCCGTCGGTAAACTTTAGATCGTATTCAAACCATAGCATTGGACCTTTGTTGTAATCATCTTCGTAATCAATCCATACAGAAGTATAAACATTGATATGTCCATGAAAATATATTTTTTTATATTCATCATTTTTAGATGGACTCTCAAACCAAGATGATTGTGTATTTTTAAATAAATTACCATTATTATCAATATAATAATAATCTAATAAACATTCTAAATCTTTAGTTTGAAATCCGTCCGCAGCAAATGTATGATACGCATAGGTTCTATACTGGATAGGAATCCATTCCTCTATTGGAAGAGGATAATCTATTTCAAAATTATCAAACATACCCATTTGATAATTATATCACAAAATTATCGAATGTCTCTTTCTCTATTTTGAAGACTGTTTTTACTAGCAGATATTGATGTGGCTAATCCAACTGCTGCAGCGCCTCCGGCTATCATAAATGATTTTCTATTAGCAAATTTCTTTAAAACACTAAGACCAGAAGCTCCTTCTAATCTATTGGCTATAAAATTTTTTACAGCCATAGATGCCCCAGAAGACGTTCTGACAACTTGTCCTGCAGCTTCTGCTCCAGATTCTGCAGCGATTGTTATATTGGCAGTGGGGGCTAGGGATACTACAGCTGCATTTGGTGCTCTTAGCTCCCTAAGCTTTAAAGTTTCTTCCATAAAAGATATAGGGGAAGATGTTTGACCAGAAACTGGAGAATTTATTGGCCTAGTAAATTGAACTGATCCGACTTGTCCTGGCATTCTTTTGCCATACTTTATACCTTTACGCTCCCTTACTTGACTAGGGTGAAAAAAATTATCTTCTTTAAAAATTGGTACTTTTTCAGGCCTATCTGTGCTAATGCCAAGGTTAACAACGTCTTCGTCAAAAGAAACACTATTGTCTGTAGCATTAATTAAATCATCAACAACGTCATCGTCAAGCGATATGGCATTGTCTATAAAATCTTCTTCTTCGGCCAATTTAAAGTCCTTTAAAATTATAACTTGTTACTATGTATATATATTTGTATAGTAACATATTTTGGAGGAATAGAATGGCATCAAAGAAACCGGCTAAAAGAAGCCAGAGTGATTCAAGTAATAAAGTTAAAGAACAGCTTGGAAAACCTATATATTATATGGGCATAAAGACAGAAGGATTTACCTGTCCCAGCTGCACTAAAAAATTAAATAAAGGTATAATTTACGAGCATAATAATGTGCTACACTGTAGTCGCAAATGCATTAAAGTTGAATTAGGAGCTTAATATGGAATGTGATTGGTTAGTTAAATTTCTTGTAGAAATGGAAATAAAACTTCCAAAACCAGAACAAGAATTTGCAGACTCATTATTAAGAATAGTCTCTAAGTACGGTAAGCTAGACAATGGCGACGGAAAAGGAATATGGGTAGGATATAAGCCCGGTTCGGAAAATGAAGATTCTGAAATGGGTATTAAATGCGAAAATTGCTATCTACATGAAACAGATAAGGTATGCAAGATCTACGCCGGAGAAATAGAACCAGAAGGTATATGCAGACTAGCTGCTATACCAGATTCTTTAGTTAAGTATAAGTAATTAGGAAGCTTGCTTCTTATCTACTTTTCTAAATACTTCGTTTATTTCTGCTGTAGTGAGCTTGCCATCATCCATAAATGCCCTAGCTAGACCTTCTACCACAAAAGCTACTCCGACCTATTCCAGCCATAAGAACTGCTTTTATTAGTGGCACATCTACAATTGCACCTGCTCCAACAACGCTTAGTCCGGTAGCTGCAAAAGTTGCTAATATTCTTAATGATACTGCTTTAAATTGTTCCATTATATTAAATAGCCTTTCTTTTAATCTTGGTCGTTTTCCAACATAGCTTTTGCGTAATGTACTGCGAACGCACAAAGTGTTGCTATAACAGTTATTTTTCTTGTTTCACCAGAAAGAGTTGCAAACACTATTACTGTTCCTGATATAGTAAAAGCAAGTGCAGCAGTCTCTTTGGCAAATTTCTTGATGAAGCCCACTGGGCTAAATCTTCTTTTCATTATTCCCTCCGTGTATGTGTATTTAAATATGCTATTCTTAGTAAAGTTATCTTCTTCATCTTCACCTTCTGGACCCTCTATTGATGGGTCTTCTCCCTCTGGCTCATCGCCATCTTCTGGTTCGTCTTCTTTTCTTGCGTAAGCGTTGGAAGAACTTCCTCCGCCACCATTATTTCCTCCATTTGTAGGAGATGAGGGAGAGCTTGGACCGCTAGATCCACCTGGGGCTGATATACCTACTGCTCCAGCTATAAGAGTTGTTGCAGCTATAAGTGTTCTACGTGAACCAACATCTATATTTGAACCAACAGGAACATAATCATCAAATCCATCAGCGTATATGTTGATTTCTTCTTCAAATGCTTCCTTAACTTCTGTTGGTGCTTCCGTTAAAGTTTCAGAAAGTTGGTCTTTTTGTTCTTGAGTAAACTCATCTGGATTAATTTGATTAAATATTTCTTGAATTACTTCAACTGGTAGTTCTTCAAAGTTTTCGTTTTCTATAATAGATACAGCTAAATCTGGATCGATAGATTCTTCGTCTTCCTGTATGACTTCAACTATATTTTCTAAAGCTTCAGGAGATGATACTGAATCTATAAGATTTAAAGTTTCCTCATCAGACAATTCGTCAATAATTTCAGATAGCTTATCTTGATCTATATTTTCTATAACTTCAGTTAACTGATCCTCAGTAAGATTATTGATTACTTCAGCTGCTAAACTTGGATCTATCTGATCTATTGCATCGATAATCTGGTTTCCATCAGCGTTTTCTATTGCATTTAAAATTTCTTCCGTAGTAGCATCTTCTGGTATTACTATTTCTTCTGATGTTGTATTTTCTGAAGATGGCTCTTGAGGCAAGGAAGATGTGGTGTTCTCTTCTGGTTGCTCTTGAGGAGTATCAGAATCAACAGGACCAGCGTCAGGCTCAGGAAGAGTCGTATCAACAGGATTAGTTGTTGTAGTTGTTTCTTCTGGTTGAGTGGTAGTAGTTGTTTCCGGCTCAGGCTGTGTAGTAGTAGTTGTTTCTGGCTGAACAGGTGGGTTAGTAGTAACCGTTTCTTCCGGCTGAGTTGTAGTAGTTGTATCAGAAGGTACCGTTGTAGTTGTAGTAGTTGTTCCGTTTTCTACTGGTGGAATAGTTGTTGTCGTAGTAGTGGTGGTTGTTGTAGTAGTGGTGGTAGTAGTGGTTGTTGTAGGTGTTGAATTTATATTATTAGAATGAACAAATAAATTAGTAGTATCACTAACGCTAAGTGATCCCACTACATTGGAAGTACCATTCCATACATAGTATGTTAACCAATTTCCATTTCCATCCCATGAATTACTAGTAACTGTTGACCAACCTGGATTTTTGTGTCCGTCGTTATAGCCATCATCTAAATATATAGAAGTTCCATTGTTAGTGAATGTATTTCCATTAATTAATCGGTTATCTGTACCCATATTAAAAGATGCTGGAATCCAAGCATTGTGATATACACCAATTTGGTTATTTTCAAATGTTGAATTAAGTATCTGGCTTCTATTTAATCCTTGAATAGCTGCAGCGTAACCGTTATTTGTAAATGTAGAGTTTTGTACAGATGTAAATCTTTGGTTATTTATACCTGAGTTATTATGATCAAATACGCAATTATCTACATATGTTTTATTTGCAAATGCAGAATCACCTTGACCAAACCATGATGTTGTACCTGTCGGTAACTGTGGCGTTGAACCATGGTCTCCACCAATGCCTGTATTTAAATAATCAAACGTGCAGTTTGTATATGTTGCTGTTGAACCACCATTGTTATTCCAAACCGCAGTGCCACCTGACATGGCAGTGAAACGAATATTTGTCGCTACAACAGTTCCTTGTGAGTTATAGATTAAACCACCATTAGCAGATTGACCCTGCTTGATTGTCATATTCGATATTGTTAAGGACTTTCCAGATGTTACATAAAATGGTCTATATGAATTATTGCCATCTATGATCGTGTTTGTACGACCATTTCCAGTGATAGTTACATTTTGAGTTATCTGTGGAAGTGCACTTGTTAAAGTAATTGTTCCATTTATATTAAATATAATGGAATCGTAGATTCCTCCTGATGTTGCATTAGCCTCAGTTATGGCCCATCTTAGGGACCCAGAAGATCCATCGTCGAGCAAATTAGTTACCTCAAGAGAAGTTGCTTGAGGAATAGTAGTAGTCGTAGTGCTAGTAGTTGTAGTAGTACTTGTAGTAGTGGTAGTTTCTGGGACTGTTGTTGTTGTGGGGGGAAGTGTAGGAGCAGTTTCGTTATTTGGTTCTACGCCACCAAATGTTGTACAGTTAGTTCCTGACTGGCTGCATGTAAGAGTAGTTCCCATATCATTGTCAACCATGAGCACAGGTGATAGGGCAGTATCATCTAAGTTAAACGAAGCAAACCCTAGCTTATATGTTCCGGTAACTGAAACTTCATATGTAGAAATTTGCCATCCAGTTGCCCCAAATGAATTAGTTGAATAGTCGCCAGTTCCGTGGATTTGTGAAACCCAACATTGCATAAGATTGATTAAAGTTATTAACAGTTATTGTTGGCGTAGAAGAAACATTCACAGGAACCAATGAAGTTATAGATCCATCATTGAATGGAACATAATCAGTTCCAAGATAGTTCCACGACATAGAATAAGTAGTGCCAGCAGTAAGTTGAACTTCACGAGTAATCCATGCAGCGTCTGTTGGATTGCCACCACCAAATCCAGAAGCTTGTGCCTGAGTTGTTAGCGTAGATTGCAGTTGAGTAATCTCAGAAGAAGATAACCCCAATGCAGTTGCAGCTTGAGTAAAATTTTGCTCACTCTTAGGCTGTAGTGCAACCGCATATGTTCCTCCCTTGGGGGAAAACGTCCAGGTTCCAGCAGCTACAGCTGGGGCGTAGTATGGGTTAGTTGATCCATTAGATAAAGTTGGGCTTCCCATTGCCCCATGAGAACCGTGAGTAAAGCTTCTAGATCCATTAAATATAGTTACACCAGTGCCATTGCCTGATATAGAAGCACCTAGTGTTCCAGTTTGTGTTCCCTTATCCCAGCCGGTAAAAGAGTTATCCTCAAAGCCGGCTGACTCAATGCTAACAGTAGTGGCTTTAGCTACTTGTGTTGACTGGGCTGAAAAAACTGACGCAACAATGAGTAGGGGCGCAAATATCCAAGCGCCCCTTCTAAATTTTAATCTCATGAATTCCCCTCATAAGTTAAATTAGTGGTTGCTTTTATAGTAACAACACAAAGGGAAAGCCCCAGTGAGTTTTTTAATTCTCACTGGGGCTTAGCACTGGCCTCCGTCGCGGCATAAGTATATCACACAAAAAAACATGTCGCAACATATGGAAAGGTCCTAACAGATATATAAACCTGTTAGGACCTTAACGTCGGTTTCCGTGATACTTATTATATCACATCTACCTAAGCATCTGACTTCGTGACAATATTATATCAGTTATTTTTTATCTTTTCAATATGGAAAGCTACTTGTTCTCCATCTTCTACTTCTGCGATTCTTACGGAACTAAAATTTTTATTTTTTTCCAACCACTCTAAGAAAGCCTTCTCTTCATGCTCAACACAACCAGGATAGTTTTGATATTCATCGAATATAAAGATACATTCATCAGACAGATGATTAGTTATTAGTTCTAAACAATAAGCTGTAGAAGAATATAGATCTGCGTCAAAGTGTATTATTTTTATTTTTTTATTTAGATTTTTTAAGAACTTTTCTAGAGTATCTTGAAAATATCCTACGACTATTTCTACTCCTTCTATAGAAGGAATGTTCTCTGTTTGAAAGTGTCCTTTATCGTATCCATCTCGCCATTTCTCTGGAAGACCCTCAAAGGAATCAAAGCCATATAGGTCTCCAGAAAAGTATTGTCTAGCAATAGAAATAGTATAGCCAGCGTATACTCCAAACTCTAACATCGATGAATTAGAGTCATCATAAGAGCTGCAAGCCCACGATAGTAGTTCTTCTTTTCTTTTAAATAATTTAGTCAAAGGATATCACCGGCCTATATATGATTTTAGCTTTATCGGAAATTTGAGATATAAAAAATGATAAATATCTCTCTGCGAAAAACCCGGCCCATCTACTTTGGTAACCGTCTAGATCGCTAGGAACGTCTTTCTCTAGTTCAAATAACAGATTAAAAATTTGATTACACCATTGATCTACAAGATCTCTACTTCCGTAGAACATGTTACAAGTATGTAGTTGGCCTGAGTTTCTGAAAAAATTTTCGGCGCTTGGGGAATTTGAATTTTGTTTGTTAAAGACAGAAAAAGAATGTTTAAATAAATCAATTAATTGAGGATGAAAAATAGTGAATTGTTCTAGTATTGAACCAACATTAAATGGCGTTGAAGTTATAAAAAGATTATCGCTTACCTGCATGTGTTTAGACAAATACTCTGATACAGACTTTCTATTTTCAAACTTTTGTTCAAAAAAATACTGCTGATTTACTTTTGGATCGAAATTCAATAACCTTCTGTAATGACCTAGGCCTACCATTTTATAGTTAAAATCATTCTTCCAAATAGAATATAAAGGACTTAATTCGCAATAGGCTTTATTCTTGTCTGAAATGTTAATGGGATAACTATCGTCATATTTTTTGTACCCATTTGGTCTATTCCCACAATCTGAATTACATATTTCAAAATATGGATATGAAAGCTCTTCGGTACTTATGTCTTTATGAGACGCTACTATGTATAGACGATCCATCATAGAATACACCTCTATCTTTCCAGATGGCTAGTCTGTCCTGCTCGCTTAACCAACCAGTTCCAACGTCCCACTTTGGATAATACTTATGCTCCCACATACACTTTAAGGCTTCCATTTCGTTATGGTAATAACCTTCATATTTCTTATTAAAGAAGTCCCATGATTTACCGCCAACTTCATTCCAACTTTTCTCATTCCCTGGACCGCTTGCATGCCCTTCGTGGAATACGTAAGATTGTTCAGACACATACAGGCTATATCCTGCGTCTTTCATTCTTATTGAATAGTCAAAATCATCAGCTCCAAGCGGCATGTTTTCATCTAAAAAGCCAACTTCAGTAAAAGATTCCAAAGAAACCATGACACATGCTCCCTGTATACTGGATGCCTGTGTTGGTTTTTTATTTCTAAGAAAGCCATAAAGAGTGCTAAAGTTTATAAAATCACCATCTAAATGACGCTGGTGTACAGCATAATCTTGTAGACCGCCTATAGCGGAACCAGTTGGTCCTATCATTCCGGCTCCAGTTTTCTTTATGTCATCCACCATTCTTTCTATAGACTCAAAAGGATAGCCTATATCGTTGTTAGACCAGTGGATATACTTTTCGCCTTCATAATATTTTCTAAGAGCTTCATTTATTGCAGGTGTCCAATACATATTTTCTTTGCTACGATGAATTATAATTTCATTTGAAAATTCATTTTCAAGAACTTGCACTGTATTATCTTTAGATGCGTTATCCCAAACTACTATTTTAGTTGGCTCAGTTTGATTTAATAAAGTTTTTACAGCTTTATGAGTATTTCTAGCATCGTTATAGGAAACAATAACAGATATTACATCAGTTGATTTCATTATCTTTTCTCCACTTAAACATATTTCTCCAATGAACTATTTGCCACAGTGCCCACATAGCTATAAATCCTGGTTTATCAAATATAATAGAGTATATTACCCACGGAAAAGAGTGGAGAGCTACTATCAAATGCCCTTGCCACTTTTTGTTTCCAACTAAATAGTTGCCACTTATACCTATCAATTCCATTAAAAATAACAACCATGTCCAAACAGATTCGCTCATTTAAAAACTCCCTTTTGTATATTATATATCAGACAACAATGCCTTGACAATTAATAGGTTGAGCTTATGCAAATCTAATGGTGTTATACTGAATATAAAGTCCTTGCCTTCAACTGTTGTGATCTTAATGCAATTGACATCTACTATCTCTCCATTAGAACCCAATGATTGGGTAGTCGAAGAAATGCTGATATTCTGTATGACTGGCATAAAACCGTCAAAGCTACCTATACTATCCATAGCTAAATATTATATCACATTAAGCTGATATATAGGTTCCATTTATATAGATAAGACTTGAAGTCGTTAAAGTTAAAGGATTGCCTTGCTGAAAAAGACTTTCGATAACTGGCTTTGGAGTTGCCGTTGTTTCTTTTAGCCAATGTATGTCTAAAGTTTGATCTGAATTTAAATGATCTGCTTGAAGTATAATATGACCATTCAATTCATCAGCTGGAAGACTTGGGTTAAGCCAACACCAACCGGGATAGTGCCCAGAAGTATTTGCTGCTGGAGCAAATGGAAGCTCTGTTTTATATTGTCCAGTTCCAAAATTTGTTACCGTAGATAAATTTATTTTTATAGAAAACGTAACAAGGTCTCCAATTTTTACGTAGTAACTATTATAACATGGGTGCGTTGATCCAGATCCAGTAAATGTTAATCCGGTTGCAGTAAAGTTTGGAGTCCACCTAACCTTAGAAGCCACTATAGGTATAGCTGAAGTGATTGAATTTAACCAGGTTACTCTCATGAGAATGTAAACTTACCTATCGCAACTGATTCACCATTAGAGTTCGATATCCCATATATTTCTGTATCTTTTCTTAAAGAATCAAAAGAAATAATACAGCCAGGATCTAATCTAAAGGCAAAGTCTGAAGAGCTAACGCTGCTTGAGCCGATAAAAACTGTAGCAGAACTGCTTAAATTTTGAATAGTCAAATTCAAACTGCCTATAGTATCTCCATCTATACTTAAAAGTGTAGCAGTACTAGAATTTAATTCAATAACAGAGTGCGATAGTGGCATGTAGTTACCTTATTTTTTACCCTTCTTAAAGGTAGAAACATTTTTTGGAGCCTGGCCCTTAACTCCTTTGGTTGGAGTCCCAGATTTTCTCTTTCTCTGTACTGCGCTTTTTCTTTGAGCTGCAGTCATAGCCTTAGCCTTAGCTACTGGGACACATTTTGCGTAGCCTGATCCACCAACACCTGACGTACCACATGGTTGGAACTTTCCTTTTTTCTTTTTAGCTCCAATATTAACCCATTTTTGGTCAAACCATTTAGTAAGGCCAACTCCTTTTGGACCAGGCATAACGCTACTTCTTCTTTGACTTTTTAGTTGAAACGGTTTTCCAACCACCACCCATTGACTTGTACTTTTTAACAGCCCAAGCATTTGCATATGCACTCGGATATACGTCGAACTTAGCTTTTGCTTGAGACTTAGCAGAAGACCATAACGCTGGTTTGGTTGGCTTATTCATTTTTGCCATATTACTTCTTCTTTCTTTTAGAAGAAATCTTTCTAAGAGTCTTTGCTAGGTTAGCCTGACGTACTGTCGTTTTACTGTACTTACTTGGGTTTTTAGTAACAGCAGCAGCCATACCAGCTACAGATTTGCCAGCCTTTTTAGCTTTGGCAGTGAATGCACCAGGCCTCTTAATAGCTCCCTGTATCCATTTCTTATCTGCTTTTTTCTTAGTAGCCATAAAAGTTTACTTGCTCTTCTTCTTCTTATTCATAATAGCTTTTTGGATAAAAGGAGGAAGCTTCTTTTGCGCAGCTGTCATACCGGAACCTTTAGTTGAACCTTTTTTCATGGCTCCTTTTTTGGCTGTACCCTTTTTCATACCCATTGATTTTTCTTTTTTCATCATTTTTGTGCTCCTTTTGTAGCTTTTTCTTTTTCTATTTTTTTCATATGCCACTCTATGTGACCATCAAGTTTATCATCAACCTTATCGACTTGCTCATCAACGTGATCTATCTTGTGATGTAAATTAATTATATCATCTTTTACAGTAATAAGCATGTCTGCAACTACGTTGTGGTCGGCTTTATTTTCTGCTCTACCTTTTTGTACAAGGGCAGCTAGAATTCCACCAACCGCAGCTATAATTGCAACTAGAATGGCTTCTCCCATGTCCGACCTACATTTCCAAATTCAATATAGCGAATACCTTAGCTCCTGCAACTGTGTCATTTTTTAATCCATTGACACCCTTAAGCTTTTTAACTGCTTCTCCAGTTGCTGCATCAAAAGTTCCGTTTGCAGGTCCTTTATAATAACCAGCTTTAATTAGGCCTTCTTGAAGTTTCTTAACTAAATCACCTTTATCTCCAACTGTAATCTTAGTTGGGTTATGCTCTTCAATAACTTCTCCAGCAGGTGCTGGAGTGCCGGTTAAAGCTGGTGCTTGTTTGTCGCCTAAGCAGTATTGCCAATGCCATGCCTCATACTCTGGATTTGGTTTTCCGTTTTTTGTAGGCTCACCCTGAAGATAAAAACCATACTTGGGAGCATTCTCGCACATCCATTTATAGCGCTTTGCGTCCTGCATATTAAGATCAATTGCTAGTCCGAAGTCCATGGTTTGATGTGCCTGGAGTTCCAGCTGGGCTCATGCCTTTCTTGAGGTACCACTTTTTATTTTGATAAGTTCTAGTGACTTCTGGAACTCTGTTTGTCTGCTTGTCTTCATAGCGAGACATAAAAAGACTTAATTGAGCCTCAAATGGCCTATAGTCCCCAATGTTCTGAAGCTTATGACCAGCTGCCTTAGCTGCATCATATAGGGCATTAAATGCCTCTGCTGCTTTATGCCACATTTGTCCACCGCATTTAACCTTTGCGAGCATATTTGGCTTTAGTTTTCCATTTTCAACGTTTTGTAATTCTTTTGGAATTACCATCTTTGCAACTGGGTGTTCCATTTTATTTATCTCCTTTTTACCATTTAACTTTGTCAGCCCAGTAGGCTGCGCTCATCTTGCCTTTTGCAATATTCTTTGCGTGGCGTGCCTTGAATGATTTCCTACGGGCAGCGTAAGACTTTGATTCGCCTTTCTTCTTGGGCGATCCAGAAACACCTTGCTGACCAAATCTAATAGTTTTAACTTGAGTTCCTGATTTAGCTACAACCACATGAGATTTTGTTGGGTGACTAGGAGTCCTCTTTGGTTTATTGTAGCCTGAAACTCCGAGCTTTTTTTAGTCTTGAATCTTTTGGCATTTACTTACTCTTCCTTTTAGATTTTGTCGACTTAATTTTTTTTGATTTCTTTTTTTCTATTCCAAACATAGAATTATTCGTTCCCATTCTTGGACCGCTTATGTATATTCTATTTTTTATTACCATTTTTTCTTGCCTCTATTTTATCTTCTAGAGCGTTTAAAATATCAAAAACAAAAAACCATACTTTCCATAATACACTAAGCATTATATTACTTCTTTCTTTTTTTAATTTTTGAAGCGGACGATATAGCAATAGCTATGGCTTGCTTCTTTGACTTAACAACTGGGCCACCTTTTCCTGAATGTAAAGACCCCCTGCCATATTCTCCCATTACAGATTTAATCTTTTTTTGGTACGCTGTTAGTTTCTTCTTTTTTGCTGGCATCGCTGTTGTCCTTTGGTTTTTTATTACCTTTATAGATTTTTCTATACTTAGCTAAAGACATAATTATTCCATTAAACCTTTATAGACATAGATATTATAGTAAATGAAAAAGCAGTATTTCCATATTTTAAAACGGAAATACTGCTTTTCAAGCTAAATAAAATTTACTATTTTTTAGGTTTTGCCTGCTTCTTAGGGGCAGCTTTTTTGACTGCGTTTGGGTCCTTAGGAGCTCTTGGCTTTCTTTCCTTCTTAGGACCAGAAGCTGCTTTTTTAATTTCAGATTTAGCTTCAACAACTTCTTCTGTAATTTCTTTAACAGCTTCATCGACCTCTTTTGCTACGACTGTAACTTTTTCCTCTAGGGCAGAAAGATAATTATCAAATTCTTTGTCTAAAGTTTTGTTGTCAATGTTAACAGCTTTTGCTTTTTTGAATAGTTTTTGAACTAATTTTTTAAACATTTTTTACCTTACCTAACTTTTTAGTTATTTATTTAGCTTTGTATAAGTATATATAGTAATAGCTCAGTATGTCAATTCATACTATTTATTTTGTTGAGATTCTTTAATAATTAAATATCTATCGCTAGTTTCCTTTGAAACTAAGGAAAACCCATATGCTGCAGCCTCTTGAACCGCAGCCTGTAAGGCTTCCTTATCATCTAGGGAGACATTATTTAATGGAAGAGTTATCCCAGCATAGACGTCGATATTCTCAAAGTTACCTATGTTTACTTTTCTATTAACTCCACATATAAATATTGGAGAACTAGAGAATGCTATCTCTGAAGCATTTAAAGTAACTGCTTGATCTAACGGTGAATCTGTTGACTGCTCGTGTGCTGTTTTATTAATCTTAGGCATGTTTCTCCTGTAAAAATCCTAGTGCTTTTAATGTTTTATTAACTTGTTCTTCTATGTTAATGTTATTAGTATCTATGACAAAAGATGCTATCTCTTTAACTAGATCAACTTCTTGCTCACTAACATGAGAATTTTGTTCTACAGTAGAAATTCTACCGTCTCTCTTCATCAATCTTTCGTTCAAGACTTCTTGATCTGCATCAAAGTATATCACAAATCCGTTTGGCATTTTCAGTATTGATTTTGCTTCGTTTTCAAAACGAACATCTGAAATAAGAACTACAAAAGGAACTTCATCTTCATCCTCTTCTAACGATTTAACATAAGACTTATAAAGATTAATTGTCTTTCTTATTGCCCAATGGCAAAAACAATCTGCATAACCATCTCTGCAGATGTCACCAGCTTTTTGTAAGAAAGTTCTCTGCTTTGTAGCATTAGGGTCCAAAGGTAAACTGTATATTTGATTTACTTTTTCTACAAAGTCATCATAATCTGGAATGATTCCTATTGAGTTGTTCCCATATAGTTCGTATAAGGTTTCGTGTATGGCATATTTTTTTCTAGATTCTTCATTTATGCCCTGTATGTTCTTTTTAGATGACAGCATCTCGTACAATGGCAGTGCAAAAAATATGTGGTCCCATAGTGCTCCGTGTTTAGTTACGACAAAAGAGCCTTTTGGTACTATTGATTCAGCTACAGAAGTTTTACCACTTCCTGCCTTACCAGCTAAACCAACTATTATTGGCTGTTGTGAATATAGTTTTTTGTTCATGGGATATAGTATATCACGCAATGTTGTTACTTTCCTGTCTTTTTTCTAACTCATCTAGAAATTGATTAGCTAGCCAATCTGGTTCCCATACTATATTTCTTGGAACTTGAACTATTCTAAATTTATATTCTTCTGCTATATCTTGAACGGTCATTAAAAGTGGAAGCAGCGTCTTATTTCTGCACTTCCATTTTCCGTTAATGTGATTTGCAACTACAGCTGAATCAGTATAAATAATTGGATCTAAAAAGTCTGACATACTACATATTAAAAGAGCTGCTATAACGGCTTCATATTCAGCCTCGTTGTTAGTTCTTCTTCCTAGACCCCTCGCAAACTGAGCTACCTTTTTTCTGTTCTTGTAGACCACAGTAGCACAAGCTGCTTCTCCAGTTTTTTTCTGCCCTTGACCTCTTGAGGCACCGTCACAAAAAACCTCTATATGCATGTCATACTTCTATTCCCATATCTACGTTTCTTGATTTTGCTGTTTCTATCAGACTCTTTTCTTGAGATGATGTACTTATTTGAAGCGTAGTAAATAATAAATAACTTTTTGAGTTGCGTCTAACTTGAGTTGGAAAGTCTAGTTGCTCTCTTGGTATAGAGTAAAATTCATCTGGAGAATCAACACTTTTATAATGTCCTATAAATTTTGGCATAATTAAAAACTAAAATCCTTTTCTGTGTAGTAGCCTTTTTCTTCTCTTGCTGATGCTATCTGCATTGACTGCATCTTATCCATAAGTTTTCTAGCGGACTCTGAGGCTATTCTTGATGAAGTTTCTATAGACTCTGCCAAATGAACTAGCGATTCTGCTATCACCAAAGCTTGGTATTCCTCTTCCGCTGCTAACATAGCTGCAGCTTCTCTTTCTGCTTCGTTTTTTCCTATTCTATTTTTTTTATAAATAGACTTATATCTACCTTCAGTAAGTTTAAAATGCGCTCTTGTCATACCGGCAAATCTGGCAGCTCTGCCATATGCGTTAGATGTTTTAGCAACAAGGTTTGCTATGTCGTGCATTGTTAAATCAACGTTGTGTATTTCTGGTATTTCAACAAAATATTTTTGATAGTTTTCGCCAAATCCATAGGCACTTACAACTTCTTTTATTTGAGGTTCTAAAAATGAAGCAAGAAGTTGGTTCAGCTTCTGTAGGTTTTGGTATTCCATTTTACTTTAATTATCCTTTTTTTTGGTATACTTAAATAGGTCCTCTAATTGTGACTCTTTTATTATATCAACTATTTTATCTCTTATCTTACCTAGATGCTCTCTTACTGTATTAGGATGTTCGGTAATTTTACTAGCTATTTCAGATGACCTTTTCCCATCAACGTATCTCCATTTTAGCAGTTGTCTTTCTTGTATGGAAAGTCGATCAAAAGGTTCAGCTGCGGTTTTTCCTAGAACCCACATTTCATCAATTTGCTCTACGGATAAAAGGGAGTCCATATCTATTTCTATAGGGTCTGCTTTAAATCCAACAAGCTTTTCATCTTCGTCTCCATCATAATCTTCGTCTGTTATAAGGGGAAAAGTTTTTCTTCCTAATTGATCTATTAAGAATACGTCTACATTTTTTTTCAATAGATAAAAGAAATAACTATACAAGAAGGCGCTAAATGGTATTGGTCCCTTTTCCGAATCTTTCCTTTGATATCTTGCAACACATTGTAAAAAAGTTAGATCTACAGTTTGTCTAATATCTTCTTCGGTTCCATATCTTTTAGCCATGTAATATATTCCCCTCATACATTCATTGACTATTTTAGCAGTTGCTGGATTAAGTTTATTTCTAACAAGTGCCGTCCTAGCATAATTATCCTTAACGAATAACGCAATAAACCTTCTAATGTCATAGTCGTTAAGGTTATATTTTCCGATGATACAACATAGTTGTATACTTAGTTAAAAAATTATTGAATATTTTTAACAATTCCCTTTGAGCTAATGAGTCATCCTTTTTGGCCCTTTCAATTAGGTCCTGCATTTCGTGCTCTTCTAGAGAATAATATTGCTCTTTATAAGCTGCCATTTATTTTCCTTCCCATTTGTATAATATATTAGAATAATAGTCTTTGATGTCTTCATAAAAAATAACATTTGGAACTTCAAGATCAGTAACAAATCTTTTAGCTTCATTTGAATATCTACTTATTATCATTGTAAATTTTTTAAATTCATCAGGATAATATCTTTTAAATCTTTTAATTTTTATTTTACTTTTATCGTCTAGATATCCTTTTATCTCTATCCAATCTTCAGTATTTTCAAAATAAAAATCCGGTGTATATCCTTTAGTTCCCCTTTTTACTGGAAATGTAAACACCTTTGGTTCGAATTCAAAATCAATTTCGTATGCTCTGCATATCCTTGCGAAGTTTGCTTCCCAATTTGATCTTAACGTAAGACCGAGATCTTCTCTATAACCAGTTTTTGTATACCTATAGGCGCTGCCTTTGCCGCCCTTTTTCATATATAGAATCTTCTTCTAAAATTGATTTATCTACATATTTTGATTTTACTTTTTTAAAGTTTGGATGTTTAGAACGAAAAGATTTTTCGAGAAAAAACTCCTCTGGCTTGACATGCTCTATGTTCATGGTATATCCTTTATCTTATGTTAGTAGAGGGAACAAACAAGATCCTTCTACAGACTTATATTATATATTATAATTTAACCAATTTCAAGTTAACCACAATAGAACAGGAAAAATAATGACAACATTAAACATGCTAGTAAACAGCTTTGTAGTAGATATGCAGAGCTCAGCAGTAAAGACACTTGAGTCACTTGGGTACACCACTGACGATGCAATCAAGGTTGTAATCGACAGCGACCGCAAGGTTGATTTGGTCCAGGATTCAATTCAGTTTCCAGTCAATAACTAATAATTTATTTCTTTAAACAAAAAAAGCCAGGGCTTAACGGCCCTGGCTTTTTTTGTTTCTCATTACTCCTACGGCGCATGCTCCGGACTTTGCGTGATCGCAAAAGGAACAGACCCTCTCATTATGAGTTGGGCTAAAATTATTGTCATTTATAATTTTATTACCGTATTCAATTATTTGAATCTTAGCGTTTTCAAGATCTTCATCTGTAAAGACATGACCTTTTCTTTTACCTGATCTTAAATAATAAAGCTCTGCGTAGATTTCTTTATCAGGAAATTCATTTTTAGCTGCCAGTGCGTATATGCCTAGCTGAAGATTATTTTTGATTGCGTTCTGAGCTACTTCCCATTTGCCAGTTTTATAATCTATAATTTCAACTCTATTTTCGTATTCATCTATTCTATCGATGAATCCATTTACATAAAATGAACCTATTACAAAACTGAAGTGCATTTCTTTTTCTTTTACAGAAAACTTTTCTTCAGAATGTCTATCGTAAAATTCAAGTAATATATTCTTACCGACATCTATTAATCCATCATTTATAATACTATTTGGATCATAGCTAGATCTTTTTACTTCATAGTCTTCCAAAAGAGTATCTGGGTTTAATCCAGATTCAGTACCTACATGATCTTCCAATACGGAATGGACTATGTTTCCGCAGTACCGCAGCATCGTTAAACTGCCTTGGTTCTTTCTTTATGTATGAAAAGAAGTATTTAGATGGACACATTTTATATGTATCCATCCTTGAATAGGAAAGATCTGTTAAGTACAGTTTTTCGAAATCAGAAATATTTTTAGCTGATTTAATTGATATCATTAGATTCACCTTCTGGGTCGTATATTAAGTTTCCTTTTGAATCAAACTCTCGACCTACAGAATCAATAGTGTGATTATTGTAAATATTTTTATATCCACCGTTTTTTGTTGGGACCCAACCTGAATCCCCTATCTCCATCTCATCGTAATAATTATTAGACATTTATACCTCTGGTAGTGCGCTTATATTTTTATCGTCAATTATTATTTTACATTGGGAAAAGTTATCCATATTTAAATAGTAATTTAAAACGTCATGCAAATCCTCTAATTGTTTTCTTGTAGCAAAAAAGCCAACAACGCCCGACTGCACAAAATACTTATCCGACTCTAGGTGGGTTGAGTCTTGATATTCTACTAAAGTTATATCATTTTTAACTAATCTTGCTAATTGCTGATTCATTATCTTCCTGTTCCTTTAGTCGGTTTATCTTCTCCAACAATTGTTATTGGATTCCAATCTGGATCATTCATCTTTTCTCTCATGTCCTTAAGATAGGATTCCCAATCTCTTTCATCTTCTGATTTCTTTTCGTACGTTACAGAGCCAGCGTACGGATTGGACCTAAACTTTGTAATTATAACTTTACCAGTTTGAGTTTTCCATCTCAACGTGCCATTTCTACAGTCACAAAAATCTTCTGGATGTGGTTCTATTCTACCTTGAGGGTCATATCTCCCACTGCATCCTTTGCATTTGGTAAATCTTCCCTTATCTTCACATCTACCACAAGAGAAGCAATAGCTCCAACACTGTTTCTCTGTAGGATTTTGATAACTACCTGCTGCTGCCATTACTAGTTTTCCTCCAATAATTCTTTTATTAATCTTTCAGCGTTTTTGTTTGTTGTTTTATTAAACTTATAAACAAACGTACCTAAATCAGAATTAACATTTAAATACACTTGTCTATTGCCATTGTTATTATTTATTATATCATATATTTTTTTTAACTGTAGAGAGTCAATTGACTTATAATCTAAATATATAGCTTTTCCACTATACATTGTTGCATTATCAACCTTCTCCATATTAGAAAGAAATATTCTATTTGATGAGTTTTCATCTTCTGTTTCTCTATTTAAAGTTCCAGATATATAGGCTATTTCTCCTGCTTTAAAAAACTCATCACTATAATTCTTAGCATCCTTGGGGAAAACTATAACTTCTACTTCTCCAGATGGATCTTCTAGATTAAACTTAAACATTCTTGCGCCTTTTTTAGTTATAATCTTTTTTGAAGAAGTTATTATTCCACCAATCTTTATGTATGAACCGTTTGTGCACTCAGGTATGTCTATAAGTTCAAGATCTATGTTTGCTTTCATTACATCCCAAGTGCCCTCTAGTGGATGCTTTGTTACATAGATTCCTAGTTCCTCTTTTTCTTTTTCTAGTATGACTAATTCTGAAGACCTATTTATATCGTTATCGTCTTCTGTTTCTACTAATTCGTCAAGCGCTCCAGAATGAATGAGATGTTCCAATGTTGACTTCTTCAGCACTGAGGAATCGCATCGTCTATAAAAATCAGCTATAGAATGATACGGATTGTTTGCGTCTCTATTTTTAATAATAGATTCAGCTATTGAAATACCTATTCCATTTATTGATGCTAATCCAAACAATATCTCATTTTTATTTTTGACTTCAAAATCTATCTCTGAAAGATTAATTGACGGAGGAAGAACTTTAATACCAAGTTTTCTACAGTCATTTAGATATAAGAATAATTTATCCTTATTTCCAGCAACAGAAGTAAGAAGAGCTGCCATATATTCAGATGTGTAATGAGTCTTTAAATATGCTGTTATATAAGAAATCATAGCGTAGCTCGCAGCGTGTGCTCTGTTGAATCCGTAGCCACCAAAGTATTCAATATCTGAGAATATTTTATTTGCCAAAGACTTATCTAAGTTTGAAGATTGAACGCATCCATTGACAAACTTTTCTCTAAGTTTTGGTATCTTATCCATTTGCTTCTTACCAATAACTTTTCTTAAATCATCTGCTTCTCCAGAAGTAAACCCAGCTAAACCTCTAGCGACAGCTAGTACATCCTCTTGATAAAGCATGATGCCAAGGGACTGCTTTAAAGCTTCTTCAAGTTTTGGATGCTCATACGTAATTTTTGATCGACCATGTTTTCTATCAATGAACAACTTATCCATACCAGAACCCATTGGACCAGGTCTATATAGAGATATTAATGCCATGATGTCTTCTATTGTTTTTGGTTGAAGCTGCAGCATTAAGCTTCTCATTCCAGATGACTCAAGCTGGAATACCCCTACTGCGTTACCTTTGCAAAGTTCTTCATACGTTTTCTCATCATCTAATGGAATTTTATTAACATCTATATCTATTGAATAGTTTTTCTTTACAGTTTTAATACACTGGTCTATGACTCCAAGATTTCTTAAGCCTAAAAAATCTATTTTTAGTAGACCGCACTGCTCAACTCTTGACATATCCCACTGTGTTACAACTGGATTATCAACACCTTTTTGCATAATAGGCAAGTAGTCTGTTAGTGGGCCCTTAGATATAACTATTCCAGCTGCGTGAATACCAGTTTGTCTAACTAAGCCCTCTAGCCCAAAAGCTGCATCGATAATCTGCTTTGACGTGTCTTCAGTTTTGTATGAATTACTAAACTCAGAAACTTGCATGCACTCATTTAAAGACTTAGAAACACCTAGAACAGGTGGTGGAACAAGCTTTGATATTTTATCTCCAGTGGCAAAATCATAACCAAGTGCTCTAGCTGCATCTCTTATTGACTGTTTAGCTCCGGTCCTATTGAAAGTACATATATGCGCTACCTTATCTTCGCCATATTTACTTCTTGCATAATCAATAACTTTATCTCTAAATCTATCATCAAAGTCAAGGTCGATGTCAGGCATCGACTTTCTTCCTTCGACTAAAAATCTTTCGAATAACAAACCAAATCTAATTGGATCTAGATTGGTAATGTCAAAAGCGTAAGATAAAATACTTCCAGCAGCTGAACCTCTTCCCCATCCAACTCTAATGTTATTAGACTTAGCCCATCGTACTAGATCTGATACAACCAAAAAGTACTCAGGGAAACCCATCTCTTTGACTACTTTTATTTCATGATTTGCTCTAGTTGTTATATGCTCTGGAAGATCTTTTCCATATTTATTTCTTAATCCTTCCCAAGCTAATCTTTCGAAATATTCAACTGAACTTTCTTTTGTTGGAATTGGAAATTTTGGAAAGTGTATTTCTCCAAAGTTTAAATCTAAATCAACCATATCGCATACGTGCATGGTGTTTTTTAACCAAGACTCATCAAATACGGAAGCCATTTCTTCGTATGATTTTAAATAAAAATTATCTCCACTAAAAGAAAATCTATCTGGAGTATTGACTGTTGCGTTAGTTGCAACGCATAACATTATATCGTGAGCTCTTGCATCTTCCTGATGAACATAATGACAATCCCCTGTTGGTACAATTGGAGCACCTATAGCTTTTGCTATCTTTATTAGCTCGTCTGATATTCTTTTTTGCTCAGTAAGACCATGGTCTTGTATCTCTATAAAATAGTTTTCTTTACCAACTATACTCTGCATTTTGTAGGCGGCGTTCAGAGCATAGTTGTAATCACCTCTAAGTAAAGCTTGGGCCACTTCACCATTGAGGCATCCTGAGAGTACTATTATTCCATCTGAATAATTATCTATAAGCTCATGATCAATTCTTGGCTTTCCGTAATACCCTTCCAGAAATGACTGAGATGATATTTTTATAATATTAGAGTATCCAATATTATTTTTAGCCAATATAGTTAAATGGTATGGACCTCTTTGTTCCCATTCATTTTTTGCTGGACCAGATCTTTCTTCTTCGTCTCTATCAAATCTAGTCTTTCTAGCCTGGTAGAATTCACTTCCGAAGTATCGGAGTTACGCCAACAGATTTACCAGCGTCGTAGAAGTCTAGCCATGAATGTATATTTCCATGGTCTGTAGTAGCTAGACCCTTCATTCCAAGGTCTTTAGCTCTGCTGAGGTATTTTTCTACATCACCATGTCCATCTAGCATGGAAAAAATAGTATGATTGTGTAGATTTGTCCAATTTTTCATTTATTAATTTAATCCTCTTTCTCTATCACTGCTTTTGATAGAGGAGTCTCTTGTTTCTCTATAGACAATTATAACAATACCACCACAATACTTGCACGGTACCGCCTTACCTTCTTGCGCAAAAGGGTTATTATACATATAGCTCATTGGTTGATCTGATTTGCACTCAGAACATACGCCAATGACATCATCTGGATCTTGTATATTGCTCATGTTTTATTCATCCTTTTCTTTTTTTATAGTTCTATATGCAAATCTAACCGGCGATGGTGATGATTTGTCGTTTGTTTCAACATACCTATCACCTATTTTAACCCATTTTCTTCTTTCTTCCAAATTGCATGATCCACAACCAACCCCTACAGAATTAGCCCTATCGCACGTATAAGGCCTACCACCTATACCCATTTCTCTTCTCTTGATCCAATCTTGGATATGGGCTGTTGATCTTTCTACGTTGTAATCTTTACATAAGCTAAGTATTCCGTGTAGAAATTCTACTGCTTCGTCAGTATACGTAAGTATGGAGCATAAAAATAATCGTGACTCATGATCAAGATCTTTGTTATTTTTAGCTTCCTCTGCTATTCTTTTTATAGCTGGACACTTCTCCAATAAAACTCTAGGAGTAAATTGTTTTGGTTTATCTTCAACCTTTTTTAGCCCTGATGAACCGTGTTTATTAAAATAAGAAAGATAATCTTTACTTCTTTCTTTATCCTCTTCCATCAAGTAATACATGTCCCTATACCATTGGTTAGCCTTATATGAAAACGATGTATTTTCGTACTCGTCAGGTCTTTGGCTAGCTGCAATCTGATATATTTTTTCTATATCTAGATATAGTTCTTCTTTTGTTAATAATGTTTTAAACAAATTAGAATCTTGATGCATACTACCAGGAAAGCGCCACATTCTTCTTAGGTCGTATACGCTTAAGTCTATGCAACTTAAATTAAGTTTAGATTTAATACTGTTCGCTATAAATCTATATACAGTAGGTAGTTCATTTGATGGAGATATCCCAATACATGTAGCTAAACATTCTATATGAAAACCTTTTTTTCCTGTAAAGTAAACTTTTATAGCCTCTTCTGGAATATATTTTGATAAATACTCAAAAAGGATAATAGTTTCTTTTTGTGATTCTAAAATATCTTTAGAATCAAGATCAAAATATAGATTAGAATATCTAACAGCTGAGTTTAAATCTTTCGAATTATAAAGCCATACTGATGTATAAATTCCAGTATTATTATACTTCTCTGCGTAGGATGTAACGCTGTTATAGTCTACGACTAGAGGCAGTTCTCCATCTTTGTCTCTAATGACTCTAGATAAAGACGGAACATATCTGGCTACCTCTACGTATTTCCAGTCACTTAAAAACTTACCATCTTCATACACTGGCTTCATTGTATTTTGCCTTTGCCAGAATCTTCATTGAAGTTTCCTATGATTATTTTTTTTGACTGATCCATTTCAGAAGAAAAATTTCTATAATAAACAGAATCTTCAATTATCTTTTCAATATTTGAAATAAGATAAAATCTTCTATTAATCCTATTTGTTAGTTCCTTCATTTAAATTCCATCTCTCTGCTACAATTTCGTCTCCGTCTAGTATATAATGAACCTTAGACGCAATGTTGTCGGCTAAATGAACTATCATATCAAGATATGTTATGGGAACAGTTTCTGGAACTGGAGACCATGGGCCTAAGTGGCATCTTATAAGTCTTAATAAAGTTTGAACATCTTCTTCTGTAACATATAAGGTTGATGAATGAATATCGTTTGCATACTTCTTATCATCCTCTTGGCAAAACTTAATGAATTCGCCTACAGTATATGGATGCATCTTATCATAAGTGAACGAACCATCTTTTTCTATCTTTCCCTTTGTAATATCGTGAAGCAGGCAGGCTGCAACAACGATATCTTTTTCTTCTGCGGAAAGACTATGTGATTCAGCTAAAATCTTAGCTGCTCTTACTGTTCTTTTTGTATGCAGGACGTTACCGCCCTCGTTATGCTCATCTGGTGGATGATACTTTCCAGAAAAAGATGAAGGTATAAACCAAAAAGAATCGGATCTTACTAAGATCGATTTTACAAAAGATCTTAAACCGTCATCTTCTATTAAAGATATTTCTTCCAATAGAGGAGATAAAATATTGTTCTCTTCTTCAGATAAATTTACTATTTGTTCATCTTGAAGTATATCATCTAGAATTGAATTCTTTTTATTTGCCATAATAATTAACCTTCCTTACTCCATTGTGACCACTTAGAACATGGTGTATCAAATGGACATCTTTTACAATAATAAGTTAAACCTCTTCTAGGGGCAAAAACTTTTTTATTTTCAATTGAAGAAATCCAATACTCTATTGACTGAATATCCTCTTTATATATGTCAAAAGTTTCTACAGAATGTTTTGATGCCATTATATCATAATAGCCAAACTTAACATCGCCTAGCGGTCCTCTGTTCTTATACGAGTAGGCATAGTACATTGATATGAAATCAACATTGTACAAATAGTGGTGGGAGTCTTTATAATTAAAGACCCATTTAATTACATATATTTTATTATTTTTTGAATATATTAAATCAAATTCATCACTTATAATAGAATTGCCCATCGGCACTGTATATTCTTCTGCTATTCCAATAGGTATTATAGATTCGTCCTGAAAAAATTCACAGAAAGACAACAATATACTTGCAGCCTTGGTTGTCAAACTCGCCATATTTCCATACGCGCTTTCATGCTTATCGTTAATGATGTCTTGAGCAGAAGCATCCTTTGGAAACCAAAGTTTTTCCCATCTGTTCAATAGAGCAGAATAAGATGGCGTAACTCCACTTTGTTTTTTATAAAGATAAAAATTTATAACATTTTTTAATGTATTTTCAAATTTTTCTGAAAGTATATTTCTACTGACAATTGCTTCTGGAAGCTTTTGAACATGTCTATAATCGTATAGAAGCTCACATGTTTGAAAATCTTTTATCGCTGCTGAATTTACTTTAACCATTAAGAAAAATCTCCTCCCAATAAATCATCAAGTATTGACGAATTATCATAAGTACTATCAGGCACTACTTCGTATTCTTCATAAGACTTTGTCGTATCATTATACCTAACTAGGGGTGGATCATAAACAAATGTAGATCCAGTGATTCTATTCTTAGGTATCTGCAACTGCATTACATAGTCTTCCTCGGACTCATCTCCAGATGCTAATTTTTTATCAGTAATAAATATAGTTACAGCGCACTTTTGCTGAATAGCCAAAGAGCCACCAGTATCAGACTGTTGAACAACTTCTCTTTTTTCTTTCATTCTATTAGAATTTTCTTGAGCAGTTATTATTAAAACGCAGTTCATATCTCTTGCTAGCTTTTCTAGGCGAACCATCATCTCTTCAAATTCACCCCATCTAGGCTTGCCTTTGCCACCTCTTGTGAACATTGATTGTATTGTATCTATAACAATTACATCTGGTAGCTTTGCATTATGGCCCATAATATCTCTTAGCCATCTTTCTAGATCTTCAAAATAAGGAGTATCTGGGTCATGTCTAACCATAAATCTTTCACCCCAAGACTCTAGTTTAGATTTAAAAATAGATACATATTTTTCTTTTTCTTCTGGACTCCATTTATTAGCTTCAGAGTAAATATTTTTACCTATTATTTGGGTCATCAATACTCTTTCCCAGTGAGAAATAGCTTCTTCAAAATTCACGAACAAAGCTGAATACCCATTGTCTACCCAATTATTTACTAAGCATTTAGCGAATGTGGATTTACCCTTTCCAGATGGAGCGATAATTGCATGTACGGCTCCCTTAAAGAAACCACCATTATCGGTATAGCCCATAGCTCTATTTAAGGATTTAAATTGAGTTGGAAGAAAGTTTGGTATAACTAATAACTCTTCAGCTCTAGAAGATATGTCTATAGCTGTAGTTACATTTTCTAGTGGGTCATAGTTAATCTGACTTTCTAATTCCCTAATCTTTTGAGTTAGAACAGATATTCTTTCTATGTCTTCATCTGATTTGTTTGACTTTTGCGTAATCAAAACCTGAAGCTCTTGTAGATAATCTATCTGTTTTCTTTTATTCGCTTTATGCTCAATAAGCTTTAGAATTGATTCAGAATTAGAAAGGTCCATCTTCATTAAGATGGAGAACATAGCCTCTGTTCCTGGCTCTCCTCCGAGAGCATCATATATTTCAGTCTCTGTCTGAAGCCATGATTTAAACGCTATTGGATCAACTATTGATAACTGAGTTGCCTTATAGTAAGACATAAGAGCATTATAGAATTCATATATTCCATTTTCTCCGTGATTAATACCAACTATATTGGAATTTAAGTTATCACTAAAAAATTTAATTGCCCCATCCTTTCTTAGGCATAGGGCAAATATCTGATATTCTAGAGGATAGTTATTTAGATTTTCTTCTGTTGTCATTTTTCTTTTTTAGCTCTTTATATCTTTTTTTCTTACTATCATTATAGCTCTTTTTTCTCTCTTGGTAGTAACTATTTTTGGTAATACTTGGTTTTTTAAACTTCTTAACTGGCTCAATAGAAGAATGTCTGATAGCAGATATCATTCTTTCATACACTGCATCTTCGGTAAGTTTGTCGTTATATCTAAATACAACTAGGGCAATTCCTAACTCTTCGCATCTAGCTGCTTTTTTCTTGTCTCTAACTACTGCTTCTTCAAAATCTTCTCTAGAATTAAAAAATCTACCAGTAAAATAAAAATGTTGACGACCGTGATATTCTGCCCCTATTTTATATTTTGGGCAGTAAACATCAAGCTTTAGTCTATCTCCTAAATGATATTCATTAATAATCTCTTCATTTGGTAGAAGCTTCTGCATAACCGCAGTTAACGCAGCTTGGCCTCTTGACATTTTTCTATGACTTTTCTTTAACCAAGAAAGACCATGTTGATTTATTTTTTTATTAAGAGTTTGAATAGAACAATTTAACTCTTTAGCTATGTCCGTTAATGATAAAGAAGTATCTAACAAAAGGTCAGTCATATACTCGATATCATCGTCATCGAGAAACTCTGATCTTTTCATAGTTTATTTATTTGCTATTGTAAACACTTTTCCAAAATCTAATATAGATATACTTGAGTTCTGCCAAACTCTATTAGCAAGAGCCGAAGACAGCACTGGGCAATCCAAAATGCAATAGTCTATCTTTCCATCTAGTTCCATAATTTGATTAGATACTTGGTCCAATCTATCGTAAAAATCATTATATGGAACATGTATATGATGCGCTGGAGTTCCTATTAGTTTTTGTGCTAACTTTTTATCATGAAAAGAGACAACTAAATTATTGCTGTTTCTTATATAGAAATTAACAAAGTCATCAAAAACATCTCTTTTATTAATGAAATAGTATTCAAACATCCCAGCATCGTATATGACTGAATTCTTAAATCCGTCAATTGACGATATATCAAACTCATCAGAAGAACTTAGCAAGAAGTTTGGTACACACTTCATGAAATTTTTATCGGATGTTTCTATTGAGTTTATAATGGATTTTGTAAAACTTTTTGGAGGTCTTTTATCTGGTGAAATTTTACCAGCAGCTGCTAGTACAGCTGATTTTGAAAATCCAACGTAAGAAAATCTCTGCTTATTAGACATTCTATAAGTGAGATTCTTGATTGTTTCTCTTGCTCCTAATGTTTTCATTGTAATTCTACCTTTTTATCTCCAAAGATACCCCACGGTATCAACACTGCTGATTGATCTTTAATTGAATTTATATGATTAATATTATGGAATTTTCCATTATCTATTGTAGTATATCTTTCGTACTTAGCTTGCTTGTCTTCATCTCTAAGGTAACCCAGATGCTGCATAATTATACCTGAATCTAGCCAGAAATTTCTATTTCTCACCCACTGCATTACATAGGTTGGTTCGGAGCCACAAGCTAATACTTTATCTAAGTAAACACCACCATCATTGTATCTAAATATGCGCATTGTATTGTGTGGTGCCCACATTTTGTCGACTCTATATCCATCGCTATTCCACATTTCGTATCTCTTAACATTGACCACATCATAAGGAGAACTTTTTAGGGCCTGCTCTATTGAAGAGTTATCTAATGTATAGATCTTTTCGTCTGCGTCTATTGCAACAACCCAGTCTCCTGGCTTTGCATGCTTAGAAAGATTTGCCCAAGCTTCAGATCGCAGCTCTCCCTCATGCTTTATGAATAAATTTTCTGAAGTAGAATAGACTTCAGCATATTTTCTAGCTATATCCGGAGTTCCGTCAGTTGAACAATCATCAGTAAATATTATTTTATCGACTTGATTAGATAATCTGGCTAGACATTCTTCCAGGTATCTATCTTGCTCGTTTCTAGCTACCATTAAACCGTAAATCATTTTTTTTCCTTTGTTAATAAAAAGTGGGAGAGTAATATAAAACTACTCTCCCACTTTTAGTTACTGATTAAAATCAGATTTCAATTTGCTTGCGAGCCTCTACTGCCGAGATTCGCTCAACATCGGTCGTCTTCAAGATGACTTCACCCTGAACTCCACGACGACCCATTGCAAGCTTCTCTGCATCAGCCTTGTTGTTAGCCTTTACGACTACAACAGACTCAACAGTAAAGTACTTGAACTTATTATCTGACATAATTACCTTTTTCCTTTTATTAGTTAACTGGATAATGTATTGCGATATATTCTATCGCATCTTGCAGGTTATCTGCAAGTTTTGTTGCCATATATTTCATGTATACCCTATCTTTATGGTGTGGGGAACACATTACTACGGATGGCTGACCATGAATTTTTGCCCATGCAAGTTCAAAGTCAGTACCTATATATGCGCGATCTTTTAACATATATTCAACTAGAAGTATATCTGCTTTTTTTTGTAGAAACAAATTTTTTTGAGCAACTTCTTCTGGAGACATTTCATTTAAATCTTCTGGTATAGCCGTAGGGTCTAAGACTTCATAGCCAAGAAACTCTAAAGATTTAGTTGCTGATTTTCTCCAATGAATTGCGTAGTCACCCACGTAATCCATTGCTCCTGATAAAAATATTTTTACGCTCATACTGGCCAATGATACTCTAAATCTGTTGGTTCGTCAAAATACTGGGAGTAATATTCGTAATCTTTACGTAGTAAATTTGACCTATGTGACCTATGAAGCTCTTTACTACCAAACCATGGTGGCAGTTTAATGTCACGCATATTGACTTCCTCAAGCTTCATGTTGTTTTTGTATCCTCTTTTAATCCACTCTTCTATGGTGAAGTTTTGATAAAGCTTTAGCGCTTCTTCGTAACCTGTCCACATGCGAGTGACTGGATGGTTTCTCCAGCCTTTCGTAGGCGTTCTATCGAGAAGTATATTAAGAACTTGAAATGTCTCAACTCTTTGTTTTCCTAATCTTTTATAATCTAATACCTTTACCGATTGAAGAAAATCATCATACGGAAGAAACGTTTGCATTACTTATCCTTTTTAAATTCCGTCCAAGTCTTATCACCAACGCCATAATACTCTCTAGCAAGTCCGGATGCAACTATATCTGTATTTAAACAATTTCCATCCTTATCCCATACTTTAGCTAATACTCTGCCATACTTTTCATTCTTATCGATAATAGTTTCTATTTTAACCCAATTATCTGCTTTGGCTAGCCACTGTTCTGTAAATTCTTTTGCAGCTAAGCCTTGTTTCTTTTCTTCTAAGTTAGAAGTTCTGCTTTCTGGAGTGTTCACTCCATACAATCGTACTCTTCCTTTGCGTAAAGTATCAAAACCTAAGTCAATAATAATATCAAAAGTATCACCGTCGACCACCTTCTTTACTTCTGCGTTATATATCCATGGGTTTAATTTATCGCTCATAATTAATCTCTTTCTATTCCAAAATGATCACATGCTTTTCTAAATATTTCTCTAGAGATAGGGAAGTAGTGATCTACGTGACTTACACCTTCTCCTGGCTTAGCCGATGACGCGTGCCAACTGTGTCCAATTGAGACCGAACCATCATATACGACATTGTAACCCAAGTGTCTAGCGAAATAAGAACACCAAGTCTCTTCGTAATAATGGGGAGTAGGAAGAAATGCTCCTTCAGCTTCGGGGTGAAGCTTTCTATACTCTTCGTTATTAGTCATTGCGTCCCATACTTCTCTTCTTACAAAGTAGGCCGAACCAGAAACCGATACGCAATCTACCTGGTCCCTAAACATTGTATCGTCTTTATCGTTTACCATCCAACCTCTCATTACAGGCTTGGAACCAGTGCCTGTAATTCCAGCATGAGTCACTCTACCATATTCGTCTCTTTGTTTTGGTCCTAGAATATGTATGTTTGGATTATTGTCAAATATTTCTTGGATCTTATCAACATCTGAATTCTTCATCCAAACATCAGAGTTTAATAACCCAATTATATCAGACTTGCTTTTTGATGCCATGTAATTACAAGCAGCTGAGTAGCCTATATTTTTTCTAAGGTATAAATTTTCTATATGATAGGTATGACCTTTTGTTCTAATGAACTCTACAAAATCATCACTAGAGTCATTATCTGTTATATAAAGATTCCAATTTTTATTGAGCGCGCCATTTGGACTATCTAAATCGCTATGCAGCTCGTCCAAAAAACGCTGCATTAGTCTTCTTGTATTGTGATTTACAACGCATAAGTCTATCATTATCTTTTAGTCCCAATCATCACTATAGTCGTTTTCTTGAGGGTTAAACGTATTTTCATACGAAGAGTTTCTTACAAAGTTTGCACTAGTTATTAAGTAATTTTTTTGAACTTTGTCTTCTGTATTCTTAGCTAATAACTCTAAAGATTCCGCTAGTCTAATGAAGAAATCATTATCTGCCTGAACGTATGATTCTTGTGCTTTTAGTTTCAGAATTACTTTCTTTTTTGCTGTTTGCTTTTTACTCATTTTCTTCTACTTTGTGAATACACAAATTGTTTGTGTCTGGTTCTAATGTTATAAAGTATATCTTTTTTTTGCTAATATCAACTCCACTTGGAGGTGGAGATTCTACTGCTATCTTCTTAGATGAGCAGCCAAACACTTGACTTACTCCATCATAAAGAACTATGTAATTTAACTTAGACGCTGGCATTTTGTATTTCTATCGTTTCTATTCCTGAGTTGTTAAGAAAGCTTTTTATTTCTTTCCACTTAATGTAAGAAGTATCATTTATATAATAAAGTTTTTTTACAGTACTATTTGCAATAAGCTTAGCACAGTCAAAACATGGTGGTCCATTTATGTATAACTTTTTTGCATTGAGATTGTAATCACTATGTAAAAAAGCGTTAGCTTCTGCATGCACTGCTATACAATTTTCATAACTTGATCCACTTGGGCTATTTTGAGATAACCTAGGACAACCGCCATCTTCACAATGAACATGACCAGAAGGTCCTCCGTTATAACCAAAGCCAACTATGTGGTTAGAATCATCCACTAAAACTGCTGAATACTTTTTCTTAGCACACGTTGAAAATATCGTCGATGCTGCGATACAAAGATTCATGAATTGAATATCTTTTTTCTTTATCATTATATATATTTAATAAATAAACCTAAAAAAATTCCTAATCCAACACATATCGATATTAGTTGATTTCTTAATTTAAGATTTTGAGCGTTGGACTGAAGATAAAAATGAAGAGAAATTAACCAATTCAGAAAAATTGAAAAGAATAATATTAATATTGCGTCTATTACCATTATTCTTTTCCTAGTAGGCAGGATATAGAAACTGGATATAGAGGCTGCACTAACCTATAAACCGCATCTGCATAAGCCTGTATCTCTTTTTGAGCATCGTCGGCTAATCTTTGAGACAAGAAAAGTGCTACCGACTGAAGACTACATGACCACCTATAAACCACATTCATAGCATAGGCTGGAAGGAATAGTCTTGCCTGCTCGGGTGCTATGTTGTTTTCAAGAGCCATATTATATAAAGCTTCGCTTGTCTCTATAAGTCTCTTTAATTGCTCAGTAAAAATTGAACCATCCCAAGGAGACATTAACCCTGCAGATCCTTGCTTTTTATCTTCTGGAGCTAATCTCCATTCATCCGCCTTTGGTACATAGAAATCGGGATCCATTGTGATGTATCTTCTGGATGATTCATTCCAAGAGTCCATTGTGTGATCGGATCCAACAACATATTTCCAATGTTGTCTTGCCACCATAAGTGGAGCTTTAAATTCAAATGTCATAAAAGCGTGACGAAATGGAGACATATGATTTTCTCTAGCTAAATACTTTATTAGTCTAGCATCTGAGGTAGAGAGTTGTTTAGTTCCGTTTTCCTTAGCAAAGGATGCTCTGGCTGCGTTAGCAACTGAAACGTCAGTCCCCATATGGTCAACAAGCCTAACGTATCCATTGTTTAAAACATTTATTCTATTTTCTTCCAAATCTATACCAGAAACTACGCTTGATTGTATTTCTACTAATTCTTTAGAATTCTCCATCACCTTGTTCATCTCCATTTTCTTCATCAAAAAATCCATTGACTTCTTCAAAATCATCTATAGATATTGAATAATAGTTATTAACTATTAAATCAGTTAGATCTTCTGACATTACATATGCTTGCTCAATCATATCACATATTTCTTTATCAAGAGAAAACGTAGGATCGTTTAATAAGTCTATAGTCATAGCGCTTATGTGTACTACGAGTTGATTTAAAGAGTTAATTATGTTCAAATAATTTTTTGCATAAGATATTTTTTCTTCGTTAAGAATTGTATCTATATTTTCTATCTTTTCATTTTCTGCTATGTTAGAAAAGATTTCGTCAAAATCATTATCATCGGACATTTATTATAGCTAACTATTTAAGTCTTTTATAAATTTAATTTCACAAGAATCTGTAGTGCAATATCTTTCGCCTATAGCATCTGAAGCCATACCTGCATAAACCCCAGTTAGATCTATTGGGAATAAAGACATTGTAGCTGTGTTGTATTCTTCTTCAGTAATTTGAGTATATGGCATTTGTGGATATGTGTCATTACCGCTAGGTAAAAATGAAACAGTTTTTAACTGACCATCATACATGTGAAGAACCGTACCAACATGCTGTGCTTCCTTATCTTTATCAAAAGATATTGTCACAGAAACAGAGTTGTCAGACCAGTATCTTTGAGCCATAGCAGCTAATGACATTTTTTCAAAAATAGTTACATCACGTTCAGCTCTTGCTGCTTCTGACTTGATAGGGAAATAAACTACAGATGTAGTATCAGGCGATTCAGATGCTGGCTCAACAGTATAATTTGCCATCTTGAACAGAGGCAGCATAGGATCATCGTTTGAGAATCTAATTGTTCTGTTAAAGAATTTACCACCTGGAGTCCAGTGTACTCCTGGTGATTCTCCAGCTAAAATAGAAACAGTTCCAGAAGGCTTGATTGTGGTCATTTTTATTGATTCACGAATACCCAACCACTCAGAATAGACATTATCATATCTTTGTATTGTTTTGTAGCCTTCATCCATCCATTCACGAAGAGCTGGAACTCCAATTCTATCTGCAAAATTAGCAACTCCGGACATAGAAGTTCCTATTCTTCTGTTTCTTTGCATTATTGCATTGGTTTCTTCCCAGTGCGTTGGCAACAGTGTTACTGTTTTAGCGTAAAGATATGCAAATTTTAATGTTCGCTTATAGTCTTCTAATGATTCATGACGATTTAGGTATGTCTCAACAAGCGTGCAGCACTCGTAGGATTCAAGAGACTGCTCTGCGCATGGGTTATAGCCTGCTACTCTCCAGTCCTTATTGTTTGGAGGATCTGCTAATCTTCCATATTTTCTAGACATATCCATCCATAAAACTCCAGGTTCACCATTCAAGGAGATACCGTCCACTATGGAAGATAGATCTGTGCCAACAGCTGTTTCTACAGAGTTATTACTCATCCAACCCCAACCTGGATTTTCTGAGTCATAGGAATTTCTTTCTGGAAATACAGATGGATTTTTTAAATTTAAGAAATTTTCATCATTAAGACTGCCTATTAATAGTTCTGCAGAACGTCTAACGTTACCAGAAACGACGCAGACTCCAATCATGTTCCCTATGTCAGCGATGTCAACCTTAGTTAACTTCTCTCCATTACGTCCATTGAACATTTTTCTTATATGATTATGAAGATTTTCAAGTGGAGTATGTCCTGCAGCTACTCCTCCAAATGTTTTAATTGGAGTTCCAGCTGGCCTAATTAGCGAATAGTCAAACTCAACAGCATTTTGATCTTGCTTTAAATAAGAGTTTAAAATTAAGGACAGCGAAGAAACCCAACCCTCTCTGCTGTCTTCAATTATTTCTGTAACTACTGCTTTAGTAGGTTCGTATATAGTGAAGTCTTTATCGGCTCCTTTATCGTCAAAACCAACACCAACACCAAGCATTGACGCTTCCATTAAGAACGCAAATGGTTTTGCTGGATTTAACTTTGTCATCTCAGCAGTAGATACAAACGCACAGTTTTGTAGAGCTGCAGAGTTTTTTTGTACGTTTACTATATTTGTACCCATTGCCCACAGCCCTCTACCTGGCGGTGTCCACTTAAGGTTAAATAAACGATCAAAAGCTTCCTTAGCTGAAGCTTGTGCTTTTGCGTCGTTCCATGGAAGTCTATTCTTTTTGCAGTGCTCTTTCTGAAGAGAATACATGCCATTTACTACTCTCTCGCAAACGTCAACCCATGTTTCTTTTGTTCCGTCTTCTTTAAGGCGGGAGTATGTTCTTAAGAACGTTATTTCACCAACAGAATTACCACCTGCATCTTTGTATCCAAATGGAGATGGTTTTGTTTTGTAAGATTCAACAAAATCATCTGTCAGCTTAAATAAGAACATAGATGGTTTACTTGTTACTGGTGTTAGATCTGGATTACCGTTTTCAATTTCAACTGACATTTAATTCTCCTTATTATTTACTTGTCTTAGCTAATGTATTGTATTTAATTATATAATTTGTATTTGTTTTTGTAAATTCCATATTTTTAATTTTCATTATTTTGTCCAAAGAATATATTTTGTATATTTCTTTCTCAAAAAAGTAACCGCTTCTCCAATTTGTTACTTTTTCTATAGCGTTCTTGTGGCTAACAAAGATACTAGATATAACGGCTCCACCATATATACTGACTAGATTCTTTAGTTTTTTAGTAACATAATCTTTATTGGACTCGTCGATACATCCTGATGATTCCGCTTGATCGTATAGCCAATTAAAAGCCTGTCTCGTTAAAGGAGAATAATCAATTGGATCTATGATACCCATTTCTATTATTTTTTTTCTATTATTTTTTACTTGGATATCTTTTTCAACTGTTTCCTTAAACAAGGAAAACCAATCTTTCTCATTAAACTGGGCCCATGCTGTACACCAAAAAAGAAGGGACTGTGGTGGATCTGGTATCTGAGTATTTTCTAAACTAGGTAGTAGGACTGCACAGCTTATTGCTTTCTTTACTAACAGTTTACACTCTTGTTCATCTTTGTTTTTATTATTGAAATTTTTCCAAAGCTTATTAATGTGGGTCTTCCACTCTATGTCTGCTACGTATATTTTAAGATACTCTTCAGCTAGCTCTATTGGAAGAGTATCTTCTTTTATGACCTTTTCTAAAAGATCTGACATATTTTTTTACCTATCTAATTTTCGAAAAACCTATAAAAACGCCTGTATAAAATGATTAATCCCGCCAATATAGGCGGGATTTTATCACTACCGCTTACCTATATTATAGCAAGTAAGACGGCTTTTAGTATAGCTGTATCAACTATTTCAGAGTTGCTGCTGAATCCTTATCTCCAATTCTAGTTGCTGCAAAACCTTTTACAACACTTAGTCCGGCAGCTATAGCAGCTACTGCTGCTGCTTTTGCCGATTCAAGATCACCAACAGTCCACACTGCAATGAATGTTTGAACTGCAGTCCAAACTGCTCTTTCTATTACATCTTTATAAAGCTTAGTCATTTTATTTTCCTCCGAATATTTTCTTTCTTACTGTTTTTTCAGCCAATAAATGAAAACTTAAAGTCAACCATAAACCTATTGGTATTATGTTTTTTACTGGTCTTTCGGTAGATCTCCAAAATGCCCTAGTTAACGTTTCTGCTTTTTTCGTTTTAATTGCAAAGATATCGTATGCTACAACTCCAGCAAATAAAGCAAGCCAAGCATAGGCTCCGGATATTCTTTCGTCTTTATTAAGCTCTACTGGATTTTTGTAGTAATTATAGAGCTTTTGCTGATGGAACACCGTACCATTCGTTAACTTTTTCACGACCATAATCTCCAGTAGTGTTAGCTTGACCGTAACCGCTTGTAAATACAACTGCACTTGCTACACCATTATACTCATCTGGCTTGAAAAGTCCAAATGTAGATGGGGCACCTTGTGCATCTGTTCTTGGTGCGTGTCCATAGCCTGATGCAAAAACTTCAGCTGAAGTTACACCATCAAACTTAAAGTTGCTGTAAAGCGCATAGTCGTTAGCTCTGTCTACAGCATGTCCGTAACCGGATGCAAATGCACTGGCTGAAGCTAGACCCTTAAACTCTAGTGGTCTATATCTTGCTCCATCATATGTTGCAGTTCCGTCTGGGAAGGTTCCAGAAAGAGGATGAACATAGAGTGATGTTCCGTTAAAAATTTGAGAAAGGAATCTATTTCCCGGATGATTTCCTGTGCCTGGAACATAATGATTGTCTGGGGCTCCATCGAGCACGTGTGAGGTGCTGAACAAAGGATAAAATGAATATGTGCCGGCGGTTCCCTTGTATGGATTGACCATCTCTGCGGTATTTCTACCCTTTAAAACTGGTCTTGGTCCATCGTAAAATGTAGCCATTTTTACTCCTTATATTGAAAATTTGGGTTGCTCTTAATAGTAATTGCGAATACCTAAATTAACTGTATTTAACTACTAGGTCATTAAGAACTGGTATAGAGCCATTTTCCGTTTTAGTTAAGGATACCTCTATCCAAACTGAAGATGATCCACCTTGAGGCGTTAAGCTATACCCATTAGACGAGGTCGGATAAAGTACTCTATAAGTAAATACGGTATCAATGATACTTAATGGTATATTATATATTTTTGGAGAAACAGAATCTACTGTATAAATTAAAGTATTTTCTGGGGCATTAAATTTAATGAATGCTTTTCCAGAAGACATATACCTATCTACCCTTAGGTCAAAATCTGATAAACCATATGTGTAAATATACTTATTGTTTTCTTTAATATAATTTCTTTGTCTCATCAAAACTCTTACTCCAGTTATTGGATTAGAGTCTGTTTGAGCTACATTAAAATTAAAGTATAATGGTCCAGATAAATTTATTACGTCAGAAACGGTTGATCTTACCCATCCACCAGGTGCAACATACCCAACTGCTCCTGGATCGCTATTATAAAGAGAATATTCATTTATTGGCTTCCAAGTATCGGAATCTGACAATGTTGGGTTAGGCTTTTGAGTGTATTCTATCGCAATTATATCTACGGAATTTGAAGGATAAGGTGTTAGCATTATTGTGTTAACTTTTTGGTTAACAGAATTTTGGGGAACCTTGACATAGAAGTATCCCATGGCACCATTTGTCACAGGCTCATCGACTATAACAGAACGCTTCCAAACCCTATCGTGCCTATCGAATAAACAGTAGTACGGAGGAGTTGTATCTATCATGGCCCCAGGACCATCTGCGGATGCTATTGGCGATACCTTTATGTTTATAAAGTCGGGTATTACCTGATCTCCAAAAGAGTTGTAAGACTTCAGTAATGAAACTGAAGATGTTGTTATCTGAGGAAGTGTAAGATAGTTATATATGGGGTTAAAAGAAAGTTGTTGACCTGCAGTTATTGCGTAGTCTTCATTTGAGGCAAACCTTGCGTTGTCTATTTGGCTAAATGAATGTATTGATAAAGCCTTTTCTGTGGCCTCTAAAGCTGATAGCCTGTCGGAAATATCCTTTATATGCCTGCTTAAAAATACGTGATCGGTTGCAATTCTATTAAATGTATCATCAAGTTTTTTTTCTATAACATTATATTTATTATACAAATATACCAAATCTTGATAGTTTTCTTCTACCCTTTTATTATAATCTTCTGAACTATAGTTTCCAGAATATTGATTAGTTCTTTTTTGGGTATTTATTGATTCAGACATTATATCTCCTGATTTTCTAATATGTTTAGTTTTCTATATAGCCTAAAAAGTTCAGCTGACAAAGCCACAGTGTCGTCAATATAATAGTAGCTAGGAGTACTTTCTTCGTACATTTTATAGTAAATATCATAAAACGGTGTAGCAGAAATTGTACTTGGAGTAGCAGAATTATGAAAATAGAAACTTTCGGACATTTGAACAATTGTAGATTCTAGTTCATTTATCCTTTTCTTTAACCTAGCTAGATCTATTATCATCTGATCCTGCTCTAGATTTTCCTTAGCCGATGACCTTGGGCCTCTATACTTTTGCCTAGACCTACCAAGCAGTGGTTGGTAAACATCGTTTGATTTATTATAATCATTGTAAAAATATTCTGACATACTCTAACCGTTAGACCTTAGTATTTCTGATGCTGTTTTTTTCGCAGTATCTTTTAACATTTGCGTTCTTCTAAATTTTACTCTATATGATGTAACAATAGGGGAGGATTTTGGTGTCATAGGATTTCTATTCATATCTATTCTAAACCTTACTGAATCTACTGCTGAATCAGTATTGTTAGTATAATAGTATAATCTAGAACCATCTACTATTTCTCTATTTGAAATAATATATTTTTCAGTATCAATTGTAGCTATACTAAAGCTATTATTTACAATATTATTACTATTTTTGAATAATTCTGGAGCTACATAAGTTAAATACTTTTGATATATTAATCCATACTCAGATATTCTAGACTGTTGCATTAAGCTAAAAGAGCCATACAATCCGTAGTTGGAAGATGATGTTGGTTTAGGTTTAGCGTCTATGCATATGGTTACGTTATTGATTCCTTCAATAAAATTCCATATTATAGTTTCCGACGACACATTTGGACTAATCCTTTTTATAAGCGATCCATTTAAGTAAACTGCTAAGTCCCAGTTTAAGCTATTGTCATCGTCTTTTGTTAACAACTTCTGCACACTAAAAGTAGATGAAGATAGTATGTCAAAAGATATGTATACGCTTCCACCGCTATCTATAGAAGGGGCAGTCCAAAAAGAAGAAGTGTTACCTATTTGCGAAGTGGATGTAACAACATTATAGTTTGAATTAGTTAAAACATCATTTTTCCACTTTGACACATCAACACATAAACCTTCCTCATAGTCTACCTTATACCAAACATATCTATTATAACCTTCTAGTATCAATGGCTCTATAGGGTTCAATCCCTTGTCCATCTTTGCAACTCTATGTATTTTAGAGCCTTCAAATCCTGGCAAGTTTGTTTCTTCTTTTGTAGAAAAATATTTAAATAATTCATTTGTGTTTTGTTGAGCTGTTTTTGATATTGTCTTATATACTAAATTGGACCCATTAAACGATACTACGGAAGGATATGATTTATTTAGTTCATTTGTTGGAGATATTGGTATCCATTGAAAATCATCAACAGAAGTAGCAGATGGGTTGTTTTTTGCAATGAAGTATGATACGTCATTTCCAGTTACATTTTGCGATTTGACATCAACAGAGATTGCGTCAATTACATTCTTTCCATTATCGGTGTAAATAGTTATCGGGTTTGAAACATACGTTCCAGTAAGATCATAATATAGACCAGCTAGAACTATGTCTCTAATAATGAAATCATATTCGTATACGGTGCTATTATTTGATTTTGTTAATCTATCTGGTTCATTTTTAATTAGAAATAAAGAAATAGAACTTACACTAACTGGTTCAAATTGAAAAACAAAATTATCAAAATCGTTTTCAGATTGAGCAGAAAAAATTGGTATATCAGTAGGTCCAGTAATGCTAGAATTTATTTGAAGCATAGTTGTTATTTTTTTATCTGATGATAATCTTCCAAAAACTTTTGATATCGAAGGTGAGCTAAGGGGTGTTATGTCAAGTTTTATAGAACATATGCCGGGAGATGAAGATTTATAAGTATGCTTAAAGTATGTATCACTTAAGCCATCAAACATTAGAGAAGCGTTTGTTCCTATGTCTTGAGAGTTTTCAACAACTTTGCCATTAAAATATGTTGTACGTTTTACGGAATTTGACTTAGAGACATTATTAGCAGCTTGATTGAAAGACCCAGAACTAATAGAGCTTAAGCTTATCGATCTTGAATCGGTGTCAAAATAAACTGAAGAATATTTTGTGTCAATAGAATCTAAATCTGTAAATTCTTCAGAAAATGATGCGTAAAAACCATCACTGTTTGTTATCGAAAAAATAAGATCATCTACCTTTTTTTCAAGTTTAGTTCTTTTTGATCTAAGTGAATCTATCCTATTATTTAATGACGTTACAGTTGAATATAATTCTTCAATATTTTCGTGAGCAGCGTCGTATAGCACATCCATGTTATAGAGTGCCTTTGCCATTATGTTGTTTATGTAATCTATATTTGCCACAGAAGTAGATCTCATTACCTCAGCGTCTAGTGGCATTGGTGAACCTGGTGGGTTCTGTCTAAAATAAGTTGTATACAATCTTTTAATTGTTAATTCATCTAACTCATTTCCATAAGAATAGAAAGATCTATAAAGATTGTTTAAAAATCTAATTTTCTGAATGTCTTCTATCATGACCTTTTAACCTTTGCTGCTAATTGATAATAATTAACTAGTGGGGTACCATTTGTATTGTATGGTTTCTTAAAAACTATTCTTACCCTAACTGAATTTATAGCGTTTTTTGAATCTAAATATGCTACTCCTGGAAGTCTTAGTTCTGAAGATATATTTTGATTAAAAGCATATATCTCTGGGACTTCAGAGTTAAAAGGATTCTCAACAGGAGAGATTGGTAGCCATGTTGTCGAATCATCAACCGATATGTAATAAGATATCGGTTCTATATCGTTATCTAGATTGTTTTTATATTCAATTGGTATTGAATAATCAGAGTACAACATGAGATACTCTATTGGGTATGGAAAATTAAAAGACTTAGATATCAGTTCTGATGAATTTTGATATATCTCTGAATCAATAGATATATCCCTTATGCCTATTGACCATCTCTTGACGTCTAAATTTTTTCCATTATAACTTTGACCATTAGTTAATATTTCAAAATTTTTAACAAGCGAAACATTGTAGTTTGCTTTTACTGGAACCGTTCTTTGAACCTTTTCGGAAACAATATCTGAACTTGATAAGTTATAAAGTTCACCTAAATAATAAGCTGGACTACTAGTGCCAATATATGATGTTAGTTTTTCTGTTCCATTTAATCTAAATTTAAGTTTCCACCAGTCAAATACTGAATCAGGTATTTCTTCTGTTCCAGAAGGTGGAACATAATTAGGATCTGATGCATACGGAAGCATTAGCGCTTCCCATTTTGGATCATTTGGATCTCCATAAGTCCCTGTATAAAACTTTTTCGGAACTTCTGAGCCTGATGCATTAAGTTTTTCGTAGCCTTTTATACTAACTGATGCTGGCCACCAATTTACAAATATAGTTTTATCCTGTGGTTTTAAAGTTTTTTCATAAGTAAACTCTTCTGCATTAAGTGGGACTAAGGAGTCTATATAGACATATTTGTTTTTCTTTTTATCCAAAACTTTCATAACATAGTAATCATAAGTTAGGTTTGTATCTCCAGAAAATTTTACAAGCTTAGTACTAGAGGATGAATTCACTAATTCCGGATTAGTTATTGTTGGCATCAGCGCGTTCTTTGCTGAATCTAAGCCAGTTACATTTGACAACTGATTTCTTGTTACTATCAAAGCCGGATTAAACCTTGCGCCCTGTGTCCAAACTCCAGATGGAACTGGGGTGGTCCTTGACCTACCAAATTCAATATCATCATTTGCGTTTGCAAAATCAAATTGACCAACCACCCTGGAAACTGTCCAGTACGCATGCTTTATTGTTATATCAGTTGGGTTTTCTTGTACAAATGTTATTGTTGCTCTCGTTAAGTTTCTTTGAGAAAATTTTATGCTAGCCTTTTTGTGGAAATAAAAAGAAGAATTTTGCACGCCGGATGGAACTATTGTTGAACCTATAACTATAGGGTTTGTTATTATTTCTTCAATTTTATTAGATCCAGCATCTGTGCTTTCTAGGACAATTGAAGTAACTTTTACGGTAGAAACTCCGTTTTCATCATATCCAAAAAACGGTAAGATATTTATTGCGTTTGCTGAAAGCGGATTACCTTCAATTCTTTCTACCACTAACGTCAATTTAAGTGGGTCATCACTTGCATTATTCCATGGCACATACGAATTTTGATTATTTATACTATTTAAATACTGAAATTCATAGTCATAGTCAGAGCCATTATTGTTTGAAACTTTTAATTTTTCATATTCAAAATATGTATTTGGATTTGTATCACTATATATATAACTTAAGTTATTAACTATTTGCTTCTCAAAAATAAATTTATAATCACTTGGATTAACTGTTGTTGTACCTGGTTGAACCTGTTCTTTAATGGCCATATGATAATTGCCAGCTGTTCCATTGGATAAAATGTTTCCATTTTCATCTTTTTGCTTGATAGTGATTGCTTGAACTGGCCAAACTGAACCGGTAACAACTGGAAGAGATAAATGACCATCTACAGCGGAAGAAAGCGGCATTGAATATTTTTGTGATAGGTCCGCGTTTTCTAGATTCTCAAAAGAATCTCCGCAAGTAATAAATATCCTCACTAGTACTCTTTGAGTACAGTTGTAAAACTTTTATTTTAGAATTAATTCTATCTATAGAATTTGTTTCTTTGTCTATTTCTGATTGGAATAAATTAAAAGTATTTACTGTTTTAGCTAATAGAAAATCTATCTGCCTTGACATTATTCCAGAATCAGCTGTTAGGTCCCTAGCAAAAGTTAATATATCGGAAGACTTTGGTGGTTGACCGTTTAAATAGTGGCTTGTACTTTGCCGTAAGACCTACATGAGAATTGTTGACATCCTGTAAAAGGTTTTGATACTCTACGGAAAACTCTTCGTAAGTTTTAAATTTACCATTATAATAATCATCAAAAAATTTTGAAACTTTATAAACTAATGTATCATATGATGTTGTTTTTGGTGAAAATTGCGCCATCTTTAAATCACTTTCAATAGTTTATTGGTAAAGTTATCAGTATTCTTCTGTTGATATTTTAACACAAAATCATCAACGTAAGCGCTGATTTGCTTTGATGTATCTAAATTTCTTAAAACTATTTTATACCTTAAAGATTCTGGAATATAATCATAATAAACTTTAAAGTTACTACACTTTTTGTTGAATGTAATATTTTTTCCACTTTGTATAAAGTATGTTTCTGTATTGCTATTCAAAGGAAGCTCATACTTAACATATTTATTTGGTAAATAATTAGTTAAATTAATTGCCGGAGTTCCATCTTCTAGAATTATTGAAACTGGAGAATACGTAGAAACCCCTGATGCACCTATAGTACCGGCTGAAGGTGAGTATATATGGTTTGCGAATTTAGCATAGTCAATGTATGGGTCGTAGGTTAAACTAACTCTATTCTCTGACCCTACTGTTGATAGTTTTTCCCCTAATCCATCTGATGAAGAATAAGTTTTTAATGTGTAATTTTGTACAGATTGTCTAGAAAAATCTATTTCATTTGCGCTTGACGCTGGGTCAACAGTGTACTTTGCTATATACGTAAAAGATTTGTTATAATTTAATATTTTAAATGATGTTATAACTTGAGAATCTACTGAAACTATTCTTGAATCATCAATCAGTTTACCTTGCTCGTATACCTTTAAGCTAGAAACTACTGCAGGAAACCTTAGTTTTACTAAACCAGTTTGCTCAAGTGGGAAAAGTAACTCTGCATCTACTGAGTTTTGATCATTAGGAAGAACTGGTATCCAATCAATTTCATTCTGAGCATTGGGGTTTAAGGTAACAGAAAACTCAATAGCTGCACTTTGCGTTACTTCGGAGCTTTCATTTGAATTCTTTGGTATGAAATACTGTGATTTAATTTTTAGTTTATCTATGAAACCACCAGTATCAATCATTTTTGATATAAAAAAGGATTTTGAATTAGAACCCTGTAAAGAAGATTGTGCTATTAAACCAAACTTCAATGACTTAATTGAAAAATTATATTCGTAATAATTTATGTTATCTAAATTTGAATAAGTTTTTATTAAATCAAATCTATCTCCACTATCAAAATATGCCTCCATGTCCTGCCTTGATGTCCCATGTGGAGATTGAATATTTCCAATCGATGAAGAAGTTAAAAAATTTACAGAAGATATACTTGTTGCGGAACCAGTTGGTTGTGAAGCTATGTATGAGTTTGGTGTCATTCTGTACTTGTCACCAAGGACATAAGATACTATCGATTGAACTATTCTAGATATTTCATTTGTATTTTTTAGTTTTTGATTATCATTTAATTCACTAAATGTATTTTTTGAAGAAATAAACTCGTATATTGACCCATAGTTTGGTTCGGTATCTTCGCAAGGATATCTGTACGAATAATAATTTGGAATATAATCCGGATTAGAGGACAAAGAAGCTATTTCATTCCTTCTTAAAAAGTATGAGTAAACAAGATCTTGAAGCTTATCATGCTTTTTAGATCTAAGCTTTCTTACTTCAGAAACAAAATAGTCAATTACTTTTGATTGCTGCTCGTAAATACTTGCAGTGTTTATGATTCTTTTATATCTTGGTTGATTAAATATCAACTTGACCTTTTTTACTAATGTTTGATCAAAAGATATGTCTTTTACTGTATCTATTAATAGTGGAGATTTTAATACTAGTATTTTAGTTTCTGATGAAGATGAAGATGAACCACTAGTTCCAGCATTGGTTGGGCTAGTTGCCGTGTATATAATAGCCTGAAGAAGCTGAAAGTCTGTTCCAAGATTAGGTGACATTCTTATGCAGTTCATTGTCTGAGGATTCTCAAATACTAAATTTACCGATGCCATAGCACCACTTACTGATGAATAATCATATCCAATATCTATCGAATCATCTATTTTTGAAGTTATTATAGTTGGAGATTTAATTGTTGTGCTCCAACTTTTATTGGGAGCATCGTTAAACAGGTTATAAATATTTGCAGATGATGAAATATATTGAGTGTAGTTGTTTTTATATTCTTCAACTTTTGGAGAGATATTTAAATTAGAAAATTTTGATCCTGATTTTAATGTTCCAGAAACAATATCCACTGATGCTGCTTCATCTTTTGATAACTCTAAACCATCTCTATCATATTGTTTATTTTGAAAACTTTCAGTAAGATAAGAATTAGAATCGTCAGAAAATGTTTCTACAAATGATCCATTATATAAATCGTCTTCACCAGAAATAAATGAATAGTTATCTATAAATATTTGAAGTTGATTAACATCTTTTTCTATTTTAGCTAATTCTGAATTTAAAACACTAACATAACTATTTATAGCAGTACTTACACCGTTCATTGCATCGTAGTAGCTTATTGTTTTTAGGTTTATATCTCTAAAAAAATCTAAGAAAGCCTCGAATGAGGCAAGGGAATACGGAGATATACTTAATCCATTATATTGATTTAGTGAAGATAAACCCTGAAGAGACTGTGCTATATTTGCAGCACTTCTTGCATCGTTTTTTGCTAAAACTATTAAATCAGAAACTGCTTTCCTAGAACCAAAAGAGTATGTCTGAACATATGAAGGTAATGAACTTCTCATTTATATATCCTATTCAACTGTCTGCGTAAATATATCTGCATTCCAAGGGACTCCATCGTAATCTTCTATTTCAAAAACAACACCAGCAGTCATGGAACTTGAAATAACTTCGTAAATTTTTTCATTGCTTACATAATCTTTTAATGATCTTGGGAGTCTTATTATGACATATCCTCCATTTGCATAAGCAAAACCATCTGGACCTGACATGTCCCAAAAAGATCTAGCGCTTGGAATATCTTTAAATATATTTACAGAGTCGTAATTATACGATACTCCTCCGCCTTTTAGTCTTAGATCGTTAAATTTAAATGTCTGAACTACGTCATTATCTACAACGTATATAGTAGCGAGCAAAAGTGCTAAAGGATTATACTTTGGATGAGATGGGTCAAATATTCTTGCATCTTCTGTATACTTTAGTGTATTTTCTTTTTCAAATATTTCCTCATAAGCTACTTGCTTAGTATACTGACCTACAACCTGAACGCTTCTTGGCTCTAAATAAAAGAACATTGGCTTATTAAATTTAATATTTTCTCTTTCTAGGAATGGGTTTAAATTCATAGAACTTCCATCAATTAATTTAATAGGTCTGTATGCGGAGTAAACTGAATAATTAACTTTAATCAAATTACTGTCAGATGGAACTACCTGATTCTTAAACTGAATCAATCCAGTATTGCAGTCGAATGAAGAATAGTCGGAATATTGGATTAAAGTCCATGGACTTGTTAATGAAGATCTTGTATAAACAAACATATAAGGTTTAATTGGTGAGCCAAAATATTCCATATTATGTGATGGTTCGTGGATTGCAGCAATTGGAGTCTGCCTAACTCTTATGGTTCTTGAGTCTATTAATATAGGCTTTTCCTCATATATGTCTGCATATGGCATTCCGCAAAACCTTTGACCATCCAGAAGAAGCGTAGTTGGTGGTATCGTAGTAAGCTTTTATTGCTACTTTTGAGGACTGGCCATTTATATATTTCTTAAGCCAAGATATATCTTCATTATATATTTTTTGAGTATCTACTTCTAATGATCTTACGAATGAACCAGAACTAACCCCAACATACCATGGAGTTTTTTTGTCCAAAAAGTTTTGTGGTTTAAATACTTCAATAGATGCTTTGTTTTTAAATCTAATATTATATATTGGACATATTACTTTATTTGGAACTTTCGCTATAGATACAGGTATTGTAGAGAACCCCGCAAAATCGATATCATCAGAAAGAACATTGCCATCATAATCAGTAGCCATTACAGCTATGTATATGTTGTTGTCGCCATTTCTTTCTATATATTCAGAATATGATATATTTTTTCCTAAAAACTTTTTTGCAGAAAGGTCATAAAATCCGTATACTAATCCATCTTCAGTAAAGTTAGAATTTTTTTCTAGATATATATTAGTTATGTTTACAGATACAGAATCATTGTTGTTGGTTTGAATTTGGAAATTAGGCTTTCCAACTGGCTTTCCGTTTTCGTCACATAAACATACAATTCCAGAAAGATACTCTACGGCACTCTTATTTACTGGACTTATCCTATCTGTTTTTGCCTGATCCTTACCAAGGAACGATGCGTAAAGATGCCTATGTTCTCCAACTATTGTTTCTCCACCGTATATAATTTCGCTTGATAATGAGTTAACATCAACATCGTACTGCACATTAAACTCACTTGCACCAGTCAGTTCTTTTGAAGAAGTATCTACGTCTACATAGTTAATGTAAGGACTTGAACTGCTTAATGTTTTACCCGATATGCCAACTTTTTTATTCGACAAAGAAACAGATGACGATTGGGCTACTGATGATTTGCCAAAATTCAATGTCATTGTGCCCCACTCATTTGATCCGGTATCAATCTTCAAATCAAAAACTGAATTTAAACTAAGAGTGGTACCAGCAGTAATTTGAGTTGATCCTGAAGAGTAAGTAAATGTGTTTCTAGCCCCGTTCTGATCTATATAATAAAAATCTTGAACAGTCATAGGAAGAGAGTGGTAAGTTGTGCTAGTTATTTTTTGTTGTTTTGGAGTATTTAAAATAGTAAGATCTTTTGACTCTATAGTTGATTTAACGTCCAAATAACCAGTTACATCCAGTGATCCGTTATCATAATCAACCCAACCGTAATCAGGTTCTTGAGCGCCAGGATCTGGCATGTAGTTAACTGTTATATAGTCAACAAAAATTCCTTGACCTGTACCATATTGAGCTGGAAGTTTTTTACCTCTTAACTTAAGGAATAAAAATTTATATGCGCTTGCAGGATTTGAAACAAAATTAACTGTTATTTCTTGTTCTGAATTTGCCTCTATGTTTATGGTGTTTCCAGATAATCTATCCAATCCCCCTTCTTGCGGGAACCTTGAAAGATTAGTCTCGTTTGTTTCTGTTTTGTAAAATTTTAAATCTTCTACAACTAATCCACAAACTCCAGTTTTAATTTTTATATTATATATATCTCCAAATTCATTTCTATCAACAACTGAATCCGGTAAAGCTATAAAGATATTTGCAACTATAGTCCCAGGAGTTTTTGTTGAACCTGTATATGATATTCTCTTTATTGATCCAGTCTGCGTAACAGAAACTGGGTCTGCATAATTTATAGCAGCGTCTATATATTCTATTACTTTATCTCCTATAGATGATTTATTAATTCCAGCATAGTAGGTTGTTATTTCTTTTTTAATAGCAGCTAACTGATTCTTTTGTTTTTTTGTTGACCAAAAGTAAGCCATGGCGCTTTTTGTTTCTGAGTCTACTTGTTGATCAATTGTAGCTAGACCGTATTTACTTTGAAAACTAGTTAAAGCAGAACCGGTTTGGGGACCAAGTATTCCATCTGTACTTACACTGTAACCATCTTTTTTCATTGTCCATTGTATGTAGTGGACGTATGTTCCAGTATTTAAGTCTCCAGTTCTTGGCCCAACAGAATATTGCTTAGGAGAATTTCCGAGATCTATATCACCAGTATATGGATAATGGTTTAGTGATCTATCTGCTGCGTTAGGATTATGTATAGTAGAGTAGTTTATAAAGTCTTCCCTACAGAAGTATTTATTTGTTATATTTTTGCCAATTTTTGAAAGTGGTATATTTGCAGTTGAAGCACCTGATGAATTATAGCTTCCAGAAATAAAAGAGAGCTTTGCATCTATTGGTTGAGATGGGTCAGCAGGTTTCAATCCAATTTGTTCCCATTTTCGTTCCCATTGTTGTATAGTTATTGGTATTTGAATAGTGAAACTTATATCAAAAGATAAATCAAATGATAAAGAAGATTCTTGACTAACTACTTTTTTCCAACTTGTTTTAAAATCATAACTATATGAGTATGGGTTATCATTAATTATGTTTGGTTGGTTATTTCTTGTATTAGTTATATCTCTAAATCTATCTTTTATATAAAATAGACCAAAATTACTTGGTACGTTTAGTGGCCTTGAGATTGTAGTAGTCTTTACGTACTGAGTTTGTTCTGCTTGAGTATTTGATAGCTCAAAAGTTTTATAAGGAGTTGTTACACCGCTTGAAATTGAATTTTCTAAGTATGTTCCATTTTTTGGAATTATAGTTGAATTAGTAAATTCAATATAATAAGTAATAGAATCGTTGCTATTATAAAACTGACCATAACTATTTGGAACGCTTGCGGAAAAATCTTGTATAAATAATTCCTTTATAGTCCTATCGCTAAGTTTTCTATAAAGATCTCCATTTTGCTCTTTTGTAAATCCATACTGGGCATACTCATCTATTTGATCATTCTTAATCAGAATATCGTTATACGCATAGTTGTCATCGGTTGTTGGTCCATTTAATGCCCAAGAGGTATTCCAGCTTGTTGCGTGGAACAATACTGGAGTTAATAGGTTAGAGGTAAATGAATTGGAACTATTGCTAGTTGTATAGTATTTTGATATTAAACCAACTAATATAGAATTGTAAAAATACTTCAATGGCCCTTCTGCATCGGAGGTTAGTATCATTTGCCTAGAACTAGTTGGAACTGTTGCTGTTGTGTTTCCTGATAAGTAATCTGCTCCAGCTTTTTTGTTTATTGATACAGTATTCATAAATATATTGCCACAAGATACAGATCCACTGTCTTTTACGTTTGTTCTGAATTGTACAAAAACTGGTCCAATATTTGTATTTAAAGTTTGGTAAGTTGATAAACCAGAATCAAAAGCTGTGACATTTTGAGATATCTTTCCGTAAGCACCGTAGCCAGTGTCAAATGTGCTTGTTTGAATATCCCAAGTTTGGTTTTTTGAGAAAAGGTTTAAATCAGAATAATCATTTGACTCTGTCCTATTATAGGTGATAGAAGTTGCAGATCCCGAAACTAGCTGACCAACTGGTGATGGCAATATGCTTTTTACAGAGTCGCTAAATTCACCTTCAACCTCTATGAATAAGCACCCGCCGTTATCTGTGAAAGACTTTATTTTTGGAATAATTGAATATATATCAGTATTTGAATTAACTACCAAAATAAGAAAGTCAAACTTTTTAATTTGATCATGAGTGACTGATTCTATATCCGCAATCCAATAGTTTGCGTCTTCTTTTTGTAATCCGGAAGACTTTGATATTGGATTTTCAAATCTATAATTGTATATGTTAATTGGATTATTTTCTACATCCAATTTTGTAAATATTTTATAATGCTCTGAATAATCTGTTTTTGTATTTGCTTTAATTATTCCAACGTTAACTATTCCACCACTGCCATTAGTTCCGCCGTCTATTCTGTTTGCGTAATCAAATGATCTTTTAATTTTACCTACTATTCTCCAGTTAAATATTTCATAATTTCTATTATCTGGAATAGCTTTCTTGTTGACGTAAAAATTATAACCCCTAGAATCAAATGCTCCACCTACAGAAAATTTATCTTCTAATTTTTCTACGCTTTTTACTGCATAAGTTTTATCATGCTTAGAACTATAGTCTATGACTAAGGATTCTTCTGATTCTCTACTAAATAAACTAACCGCATTGATTGTTTCTTTAAAATTAGATATAGAACCTACAAGGAAACCTTCAGTAGTTAATTCAACTTTATTATAAGTAAGTATGAGACCTTCTGGATTTGGATCTTCCAAAAGCACTACTATCCTGCAAAGAGTTTCTATGCTTGAAACAAATTTATCAGTATACTTTTCAAGTATAATTCTATATTTTTTTCTTCCAGTTGAGTCTGTATACTCTTTTCCGTCTTGATAACTTACATATATATCATTTATGTCAATTAAGTTATCTTTCCTTATAATCTCTTGAACATCAGAAGTTTTTATTAAGTCGTATATAGTTTTCCCAGCGTATTTAAACTGAGAAATTAAAGTGCCTTTAACATTTTCTTGCACTGTAAAATATCGGCTTACATAATAAGAATATAAATAATCAATTTTAGAGTTAGATCCAGTATCAAGTTGATTTACCGACAATACATCAACATGCTGTGTATTGTTCTGCCTACTATTCATAAAATTTGAAACATAAATATCTTCAGAAGAAAATCTATTATTCCCTGTTAGTGGATCTTCCAGTATTCCCAATTCATTAGATATTAATGATATTTGCTCACTACTGTTTTGTACATAGTTTTCTGCTATAGAAACGGAAGTATCAACTACTGCAAGAGCGTTTATTGGCGAAAGGTCGTCTATTGAATAATAACCGTAAGTTGACAGAAGCTTTTGGTAGCTTGCGTCCTTTTTTAATCTTTTTTTCTTTAGAGTTTTCTATATTATTTTCAAATTTTTTCATAATATTTATTATACCTTAACCAGGATAAAAAGACTTATTGTTGTTCACGTAGTAATAATTGTTGCCAAGTATTCCCATTTGATACTGGGTATATCTTGGTATTCTAAACCACTTAGGAAGCGATATATTTGGTGTTGCCGTAGCGGTTTCTGGATTTCCAGTTATATAATTAACTTTAAAAGCTGGAGTTGATTTAAACTCAGCAAAATCATCTGCCTCGTATGTATCTTGAACCGGCAGTCTTCTATCTAATCCATTTAAAATTGCGTCGTTTGAATCCTCAAACCAGCTTATGATGTCTCCAGATATAGTAACGGGAGAAGATGATATAGATGAACTATAGGCGGTTTCTATTGCCATGAACCAATATCCAGCGTTCTCTATGGATTGCGCCGTAATTGGTCCTATAGTAAAAGAGCCATCAGAATTTGTTAAAACTGATTGATATGTACTATTTTCAAATATTTCACTAACGGTCCTAGCTTTTCTATAGTATACATACACGTTTGATATATCTTTTGTTTTTGAAACTATTTTTCCATTAATGTATATAGTACTAACGCCGTCTGCCTCAATAAAGTTCTTAGATGGTTCTGCATAAAGTGCATCTGTATATGATTCTGATTTAATAATCTCATAGTCTATTGTAGCTTTATCGCTTGCAACACTGTAGCCTTCTACTATTCCAGAAACATATAATTTTCCAGAATTGTATGTAGAGGGGGTAGATCCAGAATACCTTGCTTTTGTTTTAGCAAAACCATCTATATCAGTTTCTAGAGTTGATTCATCTATACTTAATAATGAGGATTGTAAATTATACTTTTGATATGGTTTAGGATTACCGTTTACGTCAAAACTTTCTATTGTTATAGTCATGTAATCCTGTTGCGGATCATCCATAATTGAACCAGAACTAACTGTAGTTATAAAATTACTGTAATCATAGATTGTATCATCCAAATATACATAACCTTCATTCAAAAGAGTCCTAGACGGAGAATGAATTAATCCAGTTGGTGTTGAGTTTTCAAATATATCAGATTCATAAGTAACATAAAACTGTGTTGCCCCACTTGTTGGGACTCCATTAAATATGATTTGAGAATATAATCCAGAAGAATTTCTATTCTCATTGTCTATATAGTATGAATTTCTTACCTTATAGGTAACCTTATATTCTCTTCCAATTATAAAAGGATTAGAATTTGGGAATGTCTGAATTGTAAAAATATTTATTTCATTTGTTGATGATTCTTCATTTTCTATTATCAGAGTGTCAGCAATGGGATCGTATATACTTAAATCATAAACGTTATGATATCCTACGTATATTGAGTTAGAACTGGTAGCAGTTATATATTCAACATTTATAAATGAAATCTTAGTATTATCATCTTTATCAGGGAAAGATACTTGAGTTAATTCAATATTGGGAGAGCTAGCTGATTCTATAATCAGTGGAGCGCCCTGTCTCACTACTTTATTCAAAGAAATTGTTGGAGTAGATAGGCTTGGATTGATTGAGTAAAGCCCAGTAACAGGCCTTGCATAAACGTAAACTTCTTCTTCGTTCTGGAAATACCATCCTGCGTGAACTTCAGATTCTATATTTTTGTTTGCATTCTCTTTTAACTTTGCTCTAACAGTAACGCCCTCTAAGTAAAGGTCATTGTATTGACCTTGATTCTTTTCTTCATAATAAGAAGCTGGTAAGTATGTTACGTTTTGTATAGAACCTAGTGAATCCTGGCTTATTGAATAATATGGTTTAACAGATCTTTTTTCCGTATATACATCAAAAGATTCATCTTCTTCATTGACTTTTATAGCTTCAATATAATTAATTATATAATTAGAAGGATTATTTAAATCTAATCCAAATTCATATCTATGTACATCTTTTGTGACTACGGCATCTGATAGAACTTTTGAAGTGTTGTAATCATCGGACGATATAATTACGCCTCTATTTGAGAGTTTAAAATTAATTGGAGTAGAAGACTCTACTTCGAAGTATGACCAATCACCAAGATCTAATGGATAATTTCTTTGCGCTACTCCATTTAATGTGTATTGATTTTGTATTGTGGAATAATTTGGATCCCAATAAAAAATAAGTTGATCGGGAGTAGAAGACATATTTGAAATATCATATTTAGGAGTAGCAAACATTGTTCCTGCAGAACTGCTAGTTCTCACAGAAATATTTGGAACATACAAATCGCTTATGTACTCTGGATGGTTTACATAACCACCGTACCCTATGGCTCCATTATTTGTAGGAGTTGCAAATGTTGGATCTATGTAGGAAAAATCTGGTTTAATATTCTGAACATGTAGGTATCTTGGAGTTGAAGTTCCATGTACTGTTACGATATGGTCAATAAAATTATTAAAACTATCAGAATAATGTGGAGTTGCCCCTGAACCAATAGCCTTATTTAAAGTTATGGTTTTAAATCTTGTTGAAGTATTTGCTGACTGATAGGCAATCGGATACATGTTTGAACCATACAACACTTGAAATGAAGTATAGTTTGGAGTTGATATACTGAAATATGGATACGTAGGAGTTGAATAGCTTCCATTTGCGTAACTGGTTGAATTCTTTTTTGTTTCACCTGGAATAGAAATCCAACTAGAATTAGTAGAAGAATGGTCAGAAACAATATAACTTGGAGTAGTTGTTGAGTAAGCAAACTTTCCATAAATAACTCTTGCAGTAGTTATATCTCCCTGCCTAATTGTATTAAGATTTGGCGTAGCAGATGTATCTACGTAAATGGCATCATTTGTTTTTTTCTTGAAAACTAGATCAGATCTAGTTCTGCCATCTGTTGGGTCTATTATTGGGTTAATGCCAGACTCATTATAGTCATTAAACGCTGTATCTATATATTTGTTCTTGTAATAATCTGTTATATTTGCATAGTAAGTGTTTCCATTTACATCAACTTCTACTACATAATTAACCGTAGCTGGATCGCCAGTAATGTATGGTATATCATATTCTGTAAAATACGATATGTCCAAATTAATTGGAGCATAGGAATCTTCAGTAGTATTTTTTTCTACTCCCGATAGTTTAAATTTAAACTGTTTTTCATATACATCTTCATGGTATGGTCTATCATCAAAATCATACGTTTCAAGATCATATTTATTGTTTGATCTAATTGAAATTTTTAGATCGGATAGATCGCCTATGCCAGGTTGGTAATATTTTGGAGTAGCTTCTGTAAAGTTCGTATCGTAAACAAATGGAACTTTACTTATGCCTTCAGAGAATTTTCCAGCATAGTCCCATATCAAATCTGACCATTGTACGAAGCCCCAGTTTGTTGGATATTCTTTGTTTAATGTGTTAATAAATTTAACAAATTCTTCCGTTGGGTTTCCATTTGTATCAAAGTATTTTTCTTGAGCTACTATGTCCTGCATTTCTAAAACAATTGGTGTAGCACCTGCGGAATAAGAATCTGGAGTTGCTCCTAAAGCTCTCCAAATATCTAACTCTCTTCTTACTGTCTTTTTAAAGGACTCTATATCTGGTCCTGGTTTATTTATGTAAACATCCAATATTCTCTTTTTGTAGTTTTCATTTGATTCCATTTTTAGTCTTGGCAGACCTACTCTGGCTCCAAACTCATCAAACATATTGAAAACAAGAGTTTCATTTTGAATGTAATTTACTTGTGATCCATTTATTTTTAATTCCGTAAATGGCCTAAGTGTTAGTATCGTTTTATCCCCTGTAGAATTATAGTATACATAGTCTTCGTTTGTGTGGGAAATAAAATCTGAATAGCTATTGACTCTAGCTAAAGAAACATTATCACCCTTAACTGATGTTACTAAATCTGGACAATTGTTAGTTGAATATATCCATGTTATTTGATCAGTACTTGCGCCTGTTATTGACTTTGATAAATTATAATAATCAATTAATGATTCAATTTTATCTAAATTATCACCAATCAGAGCATTTAGGAACTTTCCACCAAAGCTTTCTGGAACTGCAAATCTTGGAGTTGCATCCTCTAAAGAATCTTCGTATATCTTTGTCCAAGATGGAAATTTTCTTAGAATATCTCTTGTTGAGTTATTTATGTTTGGCGGAGATGCCTCTGCAATTTGTACTTCTACTAAAAGTAAAAACTCTATCGGAGTCAACTCTTGCAGAGATGTAGTGAAATAATAATTTTCTCCATCATCAGAAGTAAACTCATATATATACATTCCATCTTCATTTTGGCCAAGTGGATTTATTATTCTATAAATATCTGAATTAAAATATTGTTCTGGTAAATCACTAAAAAATTCTATCTCAAACTTTACAAATCTTTTAGCCCTTTGAATAAATAAATACTCAGTTAATCCCGATACTTCATTTGGGACCCAAAGTGGGTCATCGGAATCTAAGAAGTCATCTGACTCATATACCTGCAAAGTATATTCAATTGGCATTGTTGAGGGTGCATTAAAAAATGATCCCTTATAAGATACAAGATCTACTCTTGAAGATGTATCAACAAACCTTAAAAGCGGAGTAGTTTTGTTAATGGGGGTAAGAACATAATACCCATCTGGTCCTACTTCTAGGGTAAGAATAATAAATTCTTCTCCCTGTTCTGATTCTGGATATATATATTCCAGCGTAAAGTCTTTATCGTCTACTATTTCACCATATTCTGTAACTAGTACAGAATTATTTAAAGTAGGAGTAGACTGTAACTCATCATTGCCAACGAACGTTCCGGTCGCCTATTGTATTGAGACCGTATCTTGATTTAAGAGTTGAGTAGTTTATGTAGCTAGAGTTATCGTATAGGTCAATAGGCTCAGATGTCCAAACTTTTCCATTCTTTTTAAAATGAAGGTTTGCTAATGTTAGAATGTAACTTTTCATCTAAGCCCCTAATTTATACGGCGTCTAACCAAATTGTATACTCCGAAGTTATGCCATTTTTTGGATGGACATATAACAAGTCTTGGCACGGTCTGCTCATGGAATTAAAATACTCTTGAGCGTAAGTGTTATGACTTTCTGGTGATCCAGAAATTCTAAGGGTGCTACTACCAATCGTCATCTTAAATTTTTGGTGGTAATGACCCATATAGACATCATCAAAGTTTTCTGGAATGGCTTCGTCTTTCCATCCCATTACCTTTTTATAGTAACCATAGAACTGCCCTGGGGCAGGCATTTGGTCTCCATGAATTAATAAACTACTATAATCTCCTATTGTGTCTATCGCATAGAAATTTCTTTCGCCTCTTCCATCTGGGATATTGAAAGAAACTCTTTTTTCTTTAGAGTAAATAAGGTCAAGTATTTTATACAGAAGTCTATCCATGTTCGTTTCTGGGTCGTGCTGTTTACGAGCTCTTCCTCCAACAGATCCATGATTACCTATTACGCCAGTGATATGGATTCTCTCAAAGTGCTCTAGGCATGTGTTGATAAAGTTGGTTAAAATTTCAGGACCATTAACTCCCACTTGTCTATATAGACCGGAATCTATCAAGTGACTCTGACCTGGAAAAATCTCCTCACCCTCAACTATGTCACCCAAAAGCCATACGTGCAAGTCTTCAACGGGGTGATGGGCTCTTTGTATCTCTGTTATTTCTATAAGTTTTTCGGTATATAATTCTATTCTTTTTGCTAATACATCTGAATTATAAGTAGGAGTTACCTTTCCTAATTGCCAGTCAGCAAACACTGCAACTGCAGTTTCTGGAACTCCCTTTGCCTTTGAGTAATTTACTCTCTTTACTGAAGGAACCTCAAACTCACTAAAAGCATCGTAGGCTGCCTGATAAACAGAGTATACAGCCTCATCTTTTACGTTTTTATTCTTTTCTGCTAGTTTAGCTAGACGTTTATTTTCTGATCTTAAAAAGTTTACTATGTCTTCATTAACGGTAAGAAAAGAAGAATAACTGTTTGTCTCTTCCTCTTCTATTAACTCTTCTTCTGAAGATGGAAAATCTGTATCCAATCTTGATATTATTTCCGCTACATCTTTTTGTTCTTTTTTTTCAACTTCTACTTTTTGCGCCAACACTTCACCATGTGTCTCTTCACCGACAAGAACGGATCTAGCTTTAGTTTTATTAATAGCTTTAACTATAGACGTAGTTTTCACAACATAATACGAATCTAAGGACATGTATACCTACTTTTTTATTGAGTGTATCCTATTATAGCAGGATATATTTCCACAATTCCTGCTACCATGTAAGATCTTTCACTCTGTAGCTGAAAGTTTTCTTTTGGAATTTCAACACCGTTAACGGATATTGAATTAATTACTACATCTGATATCAAATCAGATGCAGCCATTATTTGCCCCTTTAATATATTAATATCTAGAACATCTCCTACCGTAAAGGAATTTAGGTATCTCTTAGCAAAATAAGCGGCTTGATTAGCTATACCGTTGTTAGCCAAAGACTGTTGTCCTGCGGAAAGTAGTATGTTAGCCGATAGGGATACTTGAGTTCTTTGGGCTACTCTTACATTCATTCTAATTCCAATTGGCTTAACTTTTAACAATTCTTGATACACAGCCTGATCAAGTGTTGCGGAATATGCCGGCGATTCTGGGATAACAATAACATCACAAGATCCCATTCCAAAGGATCCTTCCCTAATCCTAACATCTCTTACTCCTCTTACCGATAAGGATGCTAATCTAATTGATTCTGAGGTTCCAGAAGCATTTACTTTTATTGACCTAATTATTCTCTTTCTGTAAGAGTCATCACTCTCATAGTCTATTTGGTTATAGACTTCTTTTGTATTAGTTACTGAAAGAACTATTCCTGGGGGAGAAATAAAATTATGTTTTGTTAAACTTCCTATGGAAGCAGTATATGTTCTATCGTTAAAAGCTGCGGTAACTTGGCCATATGCCCTTTTTGAACCAGCGGTGATTGTTACGTCTCCAACTAATTTATATTGGAATTGAAGCGACGAGGTAGCGCTTATATCGTTATATATAAGCGTGTCTTTAGATATTACGATATCTTTACTATAAGGTTTATTTATACTAAAGATTACATTTGCTATATTTCTGTCTTCAGCTACCTGCTGAGAAATAAGCTTTCTAGGCACAGAGTAAAGTTCGCCTATAAGATCTAAATTTCTTCCTGATGCCGTGCTTATCATTGTTTGATCAACATTATATTTAAGTATTGTATATAAATCGCCTATTTGATCAGATACTGCCTCGGCAAAAGCTCTTGCTATTGAACCAGGAGAAGTAGCTGTTATTCCAGCGTTCTTTTCTAAAGAATTAATTATTTGATCTAATATCTCTGATTTTGTTTTCGTATAAATTAAAGTCATTTTTTTCCTTAAATGTTCTGGCTCACAGAAAGAACTACAGGTTCTCCATAATTAGTAATTAATTTAACATCAAATCTTATACAATCGGGAGCTGTAGGCACTGCAGATATTTGCATGTTTTTACCAGCGAATATTCCTTCCCTGTTTAATGCATTTCTTATCAATTGCTTACCATATTCTGCTGTAGCTGGATCTTGTGGCATTCCGATATAATTTAGAAAGAGCTGTTCCTAGCTGTGGATAAACTTGAAAATCTCCTGGTTCAGTCATTAGTCTGATATATATATTTTGTATGTCGTCCTGAGCAGCAGATGGTACCAATGAAACGTCTTTATTTGAACTGATCTTTAAATCTCCATCAAAAGTTAAGTATAGATCACTCATTTAAGCTACCAATATCTCTTTCTGTTTTAACTTTTGCTTGATTAAAAGTGTAACCATTGTACAACAATTCTTTCATATAATCTATAAACTTAACTGTTTTTGTTTTTGCCAACTCTTGCAATAACTTTAAATGATCATCAGAAAGATAATTCTCATAATTGTCAATTGCATTTAAAGTAATTGACCTTTTAATAGATGGCGAATCATATTCGTAGTCAGTATTAATAGTAATACTGTTATTGTCCGTTCTATTTTTTAAAGCTTGTATTTTTCCTATTTTTTCCTCATAGTTATGATAAGCTGGGCTTTTCTGAAAATCCCTAAGAGATACTAAAAAAGGTTCTGTAAAATCTGTGCCAGCATAATTAAATGCATACTGATTCCATCTTATTCCATCGTCTTCTGTTGTATATATTTTAAAAGTATCAGCAAAGAGGCTGATAGATCTTGTCGACGAACTTATTATAATTCCTACTCCAGGACTAGCCATTATCTCTATGTCGCCAGCGTCGTTTAATTTAACAAAAGATAAATTATCTGGATGGTTTAGCCCAACTTCTCTTCTTGAAAATTCATTTCTTTTATTAAAAACAAAATCAGAATGAACAGTATCTATCGATGGACCAGCACTTCTAACTACTGGTTTTTTTGTATAAATTTGATCAATTGCCATATTAAATCATAAACCTTGGTATTCCAGAATGTGAGATATTATTATAATGTATAGGAGTACGATCATTTGGTGAACTGTAATAAGAAACTACGTACGGCATCCTTTCGTTAGAGTCTCTGAAAGATATTAAACAACGCGTGCCAACTTCAGGAGCAACTGTTTGTATTCCGTTGATTCAACGGACATGAAACACCGGTCAGCACGTCTGTGATTTGCTCAGAATATCTATCTTCTAACAATACCCTAGCAGTATTAGTTTTAATATCGTAAGATGCGATGACCCCTATTCTAGTTTTTTGCTTCTGCATTTCTGCAGTAGTTATCATCTCATTTATTCTTTTATCAAACTTTGGATATTTATTAGCCATTATATTTCTCCATAGTACTATTGACCTCCTCTTATTATCGTTCCAACATCATTAGCGTTTGCTGGATAATAAGACCTTGCAGCATTTCCTTTAAGAATATTATTTGGACCAGCATACCAGAGCTCAAAATCCCATCTATTCCTGTAGGGCGCTCCAGCATAGGAGCCGTCTTCTTTTTGTAGTGCAGCGTCTGCTGCTGCGTTTGCTGGTCTAGTGTAAGTTTTTCCGTTTTTTTTATACTCATCAACTAAAGCTACAAGACCCCATTCTTTATACTTAGCCCAGTCACCACCAAGGTGTTCATATATTTTCTTTACTGTATCTCTTGGCACACTTGAAAGTACTCCGTACGGCATTTGGTTATTCGCCCTACCCCATACTCCATCGCCCCAATTTGACCATAGTCTTTTTGACTCTGCGCTGGTTCTTGCTCCTGCGTCTTTGTAGCCCGATTGAGATTTGTATACTTGCATTTGGTAGGCCATTATTGCTATTTGATTTATTGGATACCAAAACAAAGGATCAACTGTTGTAACATTCCATTTTTCTGGCTTAGATGCAGCAGCGCTTGTAAAGTTTTTATTTCTTAAAAGATAACCAACTATAGTTCCAGATTTTTTATTTGGAGACTCACCATATGGAACTGGTAAGTTTTCATCCTCCCAACCAACTCCATTATTAAATATCACCTGCATTAATCCCATTGCCCCAGCTGAATTATGAGAGTATGGTCCTATTCTTGATTCTCTATACATTATACCAACAATTGTTGCTATTTCTTCTATATTAAATAGACCAGTAGACACAAGAAGATTCGCCATGTCTGTGTCTTTTATTTTATCTGAGGTCTTTCCTTCGTAAGAAACTGTACCAACTTTTGCGTAAAGCGTTCTTGTTTCGCTAGATATTGCTATTGGCGCAGTTCCTGATATAACTTCTGCTGGAATATCTGACTGTGATCCAGCTGACAAAAGACTATCTGGATTGCCAGCCCTTGACCAACCAAAGCTCATGTGTATGTGATTGTCATGAGTAGTTGCATCTTCTGAGTCGGTGCCAAAATGTATATGCTTACCTAATCCAGGAAATGCATTAAGTAACATTGCTTTTATCTTACTTCTATCTGGATCATCTTCTGGAAGAACGTATTGCGAAAAACAAACTTTTCCTATAACTATAGAATCTGGCTGAAGATAAACTGGTAGTCCTGATAGCTTTTTTAAAAATATTTCAAATTGATTTCTCCACTGATCAGGTTTTCCAGTTAAATTACCAAAGTCTTTTAAGCTGTCTTTAGTTTCTCCAAGACCCATAATGTCGTAACCTCTGCCGAAGGCATGGTCAGAAATTGACTTAGTGCTCTTATCCATGTTTGTCATAGTTGCTTGATCACTGAAAAGATTTGCGCCTCTATGTGTTCCAAATCCTCCAGATATAGCTATTCCGGCTTTGATCAGTTAATTCCAATAAACACATCATTAGTGAAAGCGATGGATAAAAAGTTGAAGCACCATCATCTGGAAGATCTAGGAATGATTCTACTTCTTTTAACTTTCTTGTTTTTCCATCTGCAGAATATCCTATATCATTATAATTAAACAATTGCTGCTTATCTTTTGCATACGCGTTTATTGCAAAAGCTTTGGCTCTTTCTCCTTGAAGGTTTCCATTTGAATTAAGTTTAAACATTAATTCTTCATAAACTTTTTTTTGCTCATTTGTTAAGCTTCCAACAAATGCTGCTGGCATAGAATTTACTGATGGACCAAGACTAGTTGCGTCCGGGTCTACATTGTAGGGCTCTCCATCAACTCCTGAATCTGCAATTGTGGTATCGTTTGACATTAAACTTTTATACGCTTCTGCTTTTTGCTGAAAATATCCAGGAGCGTATCCCGAGCCCAATACGCTTGCTCCTATAGCAGCTTCATATGCTGCCTGCCCAGTAACAAATCTTTTTGTTGGATCTGTACCAGCATAAGTTGGATTTGGAAAACTAAATTTCTGGCTGTCTTCGGTACCACTTCCTGAAGCAGCTGCATAATCTGATATAAAAGCTAGCTGACTGTCTAAAGATGAAGTTGTTTGCCTATTATAGGCAGTTAAAGCAAGGCCGGGATCTCTATATAGAGCATTTCCGAGACATTATACTTTCTACATTATGCGATACTAGTCCTCTATCTTCGTAACCACTCAGTGATGCTGTTGTGTTTTTAACTAAAACTCTTCCCTCTGGATATGCCTGGGAAGCAAATTTTTGTATAAAAGATAATGTAGTATCATTATCCGATAGGTTCATTGAAAAGTTTGGACCATCAGAATTATTATTTACATCAGACATAATTAATTACCAATTTTTCCAAGTTCTCCGATATTTTCGGAGTCGAGATTTATAGTATCCCTATTATATAGTAGGGATTTTGTATACACACTTGCAAGATTAGCTACTACCATTTCCCAGTTAAGAGTTGCTGGAGTTCCGTCTGCGTAGTATTCGTCCCAAAGTATTAATGGCCATTCAGAAGCTTTTGCATAAAGGGATTCAATTATTTTTATTTCTATTAAATTATTAAATAAGTTTACACGATCTTCCGACATTCCGTAAAGCGGGTCATCTACTCCTGTAGTTGAAAAATAATTTCTTGTAGAATTTAAAGAATTTACCTGAGAGTAAACAATGTCAAATTTCTGACTAAGGACTTGTACGCCAGCGTTTAAATATTTTTCTGAGTAAATAGAATCTTTAACTGCTTGTTTTATAGTATTTATATTTAAACTATTATCAATAAAAATTTGTTTCATTGTAGAAATAATTTTACTTAATTCATCAGTTGGAATTCTATGGAATATTGTTCCAAGAGTTCTATTGTATGAAGTTTCTGTTTTTTGTCCAAAACCATTATCTTGAACAGTAGTATCTTTAAGGTAATTATCTGGATTATTTTGTGCTGCACCGGCGTCAAACGTTTCAGAATTCAAAGTAATATCTGCGGTAAAAGTTCCATTTGGTGCAACTCTTAAAATAAATATCTTATCCTTCAAAGACTCTATGACGTAAGATAGCGCTCTGCCACCTGGAGAGTTTGGATCTACTATGGAACCTGCTGTTACATCATAGTTATCTGTAACTATTTCTCCACTTATCTTATTTAACTCTGCTGCGTTGATACCTTCGAATCTTATTCTAAATGGACTACTTCCAGGCCTTAATACATCTACGACATCTAATGTGTCACCGTCAACATATTTATCAACTTTAGCAATAACTTTAAAGAATTGATTCAATCCAGCTTTTTCTGGACCTATGCCTGCATACTTTATTATTTGGGCATTAACTAACGCATTTTCTAAACTGATGTGTCTTACTAAATCAGAAATTTCTTTTTCTTTCCAACCAAGATTCTTAAGTAGATCATCAGTTCTAATATAGGCATAACCTTCTGGTGTTCTAACCAGTTTTCTTGTATTTACACCAAGCAGTCCGGGGAGAAGGGCTTTGGAGTGATATTTTCCAACTACCATACCCTGGTTATATGAGAGGCCAGCATCCATCGGTTGACCATTTCTTGATAAATACTGAACATAACAACCGTGTTGATCAAGTATATTGTCTCTAATAAATTTCCAACCACTCCAAGCAACATCTCCAAGTATCGCTCCACCAGCTACTCCAGCTGCTGCTATGACAGGCGCTGCTGCACCTCCAGTAAGTATAGTGGCTGTTACAGCTGCACCAGCTCCAACGGCTGTCGCTAAACCAGTTGTAATTAAAGAAGCCGTTAAGGTTTTACCATCATCAGTAGGAAGTTTTCCATCTTTTGCTTGTGCAGCAAGAGCTTTCTTTGCATCTGGCATTGCGTTTGCTGTAAAGTTTGCCATCACATCTTTTATTAATGCTGAATGCCCATGCGTATACTGTATGCCTCCTAGCATTTGGACACTAAGAGCTTCATTGAGTGCGTCTATGGAAACTTGTCCGCCGGTTACTATTCCTGTTCTTGCATTGTTTGTGGCAGACAACAGGTACCTTGTATCGTTTCTGATTGTTTGAAGACTCATCCAAGAATTAAGCCAGGACGTCATAAACCATCTAGCCGGGTCATTAACAGTAACAAGAGCGTTTGGTGTTATCGATGTTATAAAACCAAGATCTGGAGTAAAATGATGAACTACTTGTTCAACTTCAAAAATACCATACATTCTTTCGTAAACGTCTGCTATGTATACTAGGTCATGAGGTCTAATATCGGGAGATCCAACCAATATTAATTCTCCAGTATATATATCTTTAACCGATTCTTTCAAATGCGACAAAGCTACTCGTCTTGCCGTAAGCTCATCTGGGCTACCCTGCGCTGCTTTTGATATTCCTCTTATAGTTTCAAAAGGATGAAAAATTGGATGAAGTATACCGAAGAAACCAGAACCTCTAATGTTGTCAAAATATAATCCTGTTTCTACAGTTTTTTCAGTCTGTCTTTCAGGCGAAGCTGCTTTATCTAAAGCTACAGTTACTGGATACTTACCATCGGAAACTGCGGTAACAACAGTTGCAACATCGTTTATATTTTCCTGAATCTTGTTATTTATGATATGAGTAAAAGAGCTTAAATAATGTATTCTTTGGAAAGGCTCCCTAACCTCTACTACTGGTTCTCCATATTCTCTTGTAAATGGATTGTCTACAGCTCTAAGCAAGGTGCCTTCATTGCCAAGAGAATAATATATAGAGTCATTTAAATATTTATTAAGAACATTAGCTTGCTTGTTTAAATTATCTACTTCAGCTAATCCATATCCCATCTGAGCCATGGAAAGCTTAAACATGTTCAATAGTCCACTTAAACCATCTGATATCGCAGTGAAGTATATACCAATGTTTTTGTCCCAGAAATCTTTTGTGTCAGAGTAGGCAGCGCTAAACCAACTTGTAGCACTATCTCCTTCTTTTGCATTTGCTACTAGGAATTTTTTAAAATCCTCAGTTTTCTTTGCGTATGCTGAGTTAGGATCTATAAATGCCTGCCACGCTTTATAGACGGGAGAAAAATCCCATTTGCCATCTGATCTCTCTAGGCCACCATTTCCGACATTACCAAAGAAGAAAGGATTACTTGAATAGTGTTGCAGTCTTCTATTTGGCCTAAGGACTAACCAAGCCCTATGGTATGGGTCTGACCACATAACCTGCCTAAACCAACCAATGACAAATAAATAAAGTTTTCTTGGACTGCTTATCTTTGATAGAATTTCTTTTCTTCTTTCGGCATCCATATCATCTGTTATTCCTAATTGATTTCTTAGTGCAATTAGGTTTCTAGTAGTTGGATTACCTTCTTCAGTTATATCTTCCACTCTTTCAAGTGGTGATTCAATTAAGAATCTAAGTAAGCCAGAAAGGTTTGAATACTTACGTACCAATGCGTAATCTAAGTCTTGGAATAAGCCAGGAACTTCTCCCTTTCTTATTGCTCCGGTATCAGGATCAATAGATGCTTCATAGTCTAGGAATTTTTCTGCACTGAACTGAATAGCTTCTTTTGTTGACTTTGATGCGTCTTCATTAACTACATCTTGTTTTTCTCTTTTTGGAATATTATAAGTTCTTTTTCCATTAATATAGTCTTCACCCAAAAGAACTTCAAAATCATCAGAAGCGTCTACTCCAGTCTGAGTAGTTGTCCCCCTCTTTGGAATAGCGACTTGTTTTTTTGTATACCTTTGGAAGATGTCTATTTCATTTAAATCTTTTTTATTATCCATAATTAAATCGATAATAAAATCAGGCAATTCTTCATCGTCTTCTGGGTTTAAAGAGTAAGCTTCGTAAAATAAAGCTTTGACCATTTTATCATCATGAAAGTTAACCCTAAAGAAATCCCAAATTTCCCTAGCTTCTGATAAAGTTCTTCCGTTTCCAGCTATAACTCTTACATTTGGATCGAAATCTTCGTCATAATTTTTTCTAGCTTCCATTGCAATTGTTATATCAGATTCATCAAAGACATCTTTAAAAGTAGTTCTTCCTTTATTAGAGCTATCATTGTCTTTGAATGTATCAACTTCTTTGTCTAATTGTTTATAAAGTTCGTTCTTATTAAGAGTATTAAGTTTATTATCAAGTATTGACTGATACCAGCCAATCCAGTTTCCTCCTATTATTGCATCTGCTGCTGCCTCTTGAGCTGTAGCAAAATATATTTCATCTTTTGCTGCAAATATATTTTTTACAATAGCGCTGTTATCTTTTATAATACTTGGATCACTTAACACATCTGCTAGGTAACCAAATGATCTATAAGTTGTATTAGAATCTGGATTTTTATAGTTAGTGAACAGACCTGCATCGTTTCCACCATTATAAGACGCTATAAGCTCTCCGTCTTTAGGACTTCCAAATCCAATAATATAGTTTTCTTCTGTATTCCATTTTACTTGATTATCGTTTGGTTGTTCGTAATTATACAGTTTTGATTTAATGATAGAAGCTGGTATTACGCCAAGAGGAAATTCATCTTCAACAAAAGTAAAATAACAAGATCTAGCGTATGGTACTACTGAAGTACCAAGATATTTAGTCGTTTCCGATCCATTGTCTGCTGAATAAAAGTCATACTTATCGTCGCCATATGCTAACTTTGCTAATGCTTTATACACGGTATTAGTTATAGTGTAATCGGTTTGCTCTCCCATTTCGAAACCATAGTTAACATAATCATTATCACTATAGTCAACTGTTCCATATGTATTTAATATACCTAGGTGATACGCAGCATCTGGAGATACGACTGCATCTATAAACGGATTTCCGTTTCCTCCATCAATAGCATTTACATCTACGCTATTTATGGCTTTGTTATTAAAGATTTGATCTTTTTGTTGTCCCCACAAAAAATAAGCTGGCCTACAACACACTGCTGTGTTTGTTGTTGGACTATAAATTAAAACTTTTCTGTTCTTATAATCTTGCGCTTTTCCATATAGTCCCCAAGTATTAATATCATCTTTATTTGCATTTGGAGGCAGCAGTCCGCTATCTGTATTTCCATACTGGTCTATAAATCCCTTTTTAATTTGAGCGTCATCTAACCAATCTGGTCTATATGGCCATTTCATAGCAATATAAAATTGTTCATCTTCTGCGGTTTCTGGCATTCCCCATTCTGAGTATATTTTTTGTTCTCTTGATACAAGCTTATCTTTTAATGTTTGACTAAATTCAAAGCTACTTGCTATCTCAAATTCTTTATTGCTTGAATCATCATTTGTTGGTACTATCTTTCCTGTGAAAAATTCTTTAGGATCTGCTGCATCGACGGAGTTAAAGTCAGTTTCTGGTTGACCTTTCATATTTTCCCACGAAGGGTATGGCATAACTACTATCTTAAAGTTTGCATCTGTGCTATTGGTATCCATAAAAGCTGAATTAAAAAATATGTTACCGTAAGTAGCCAAGCTATTATCTTGCAGTAGTAAACTTGACGTATATTGGAAAGCAGCTAAGCTATGAGTGAATGATGTTTCCTCTTTACCGTTTGAAAGATCATCGCTTGATTTATTTATTAATCCAGAAGAATTTTGTGATAAAATTTTAAACTCTGCAGCTAGTAAATTGAAATAGTTTGATCCACCCTGCCAATTTGTTTTTTTGCTTTCTTTTGAATAATCAACTGGAGCACCTTCTTTCATGTGCTTAAATTCGTCATCGTCCCAAGAAATTAAAGATTCTAAATTAGAATTAAAAATATACTTGCTATGAATTCCATCAAATGAACCTGTTTTTCTATCCGTAAAATATGGGAATTGGTACCTAAATGGAAGCTGCGGTATCTGCTTATGCCCGTTTGACATTTCTGTGACATCCATTTCTGTCAAACCAGGCTTACCAAATGGAAGGTGAAAACCAACAGATACAGTACCTTTATTTATTGGCAGTCTAGCTACTATCTTTTTAGTTTTTTCATCATAAAAAAACATTCTTCTTGGATCTTGAAAGTTAATCAACTTAGTTGAGTAAGCACTTCCTGCATTTCTTATGTAAGAAACAGGAGCGTACTCTAAACCTCCGCTATAGATATTATCTATAGTTTGTTTTGCTGCTGAAAGAGGTTCAAAGTTCTTTTGGAATGCTGTTGCATCTGCCATTGGGCTAGATGCCTTGTTAATGGTATCTAGTAGCTCTACTAATTCTGAATCTTTATTCAATGTTTGTGGGCCGTTATATTTTTTACCAGCTCTTATTGCTGAATCTTCACTTAGGAAACCAGTAGATACAGGAACCACTCCAGAAGTATATAGCCAATGTGGTTTACCAAAAAATACTGTAGACCTATCTTCAAACGGTCTAATTGCTACTATATAATTTGGAAGTAATCTAGCACAAAGTTGGAACATATCCCAAACTGATCTCATGTAAGTTTGAGCCCTAAACGATACTTCATCAAAACCTGGAAGGTCATCATCTAAAGATGATAATAATCCCATTGTTTCAAAAATTGCTGCTGTAGATCTTCCGTTAACAGCACCTAGTAGTCCAGAGCCTAACATTGCAGTTCCTACAACAGGCATTCCGACAGCTATTAAGCCAACGCCAGCTGCTGCTGCTGCAACGGACAAAGCTTGGGCAGAACCTACGGCATTGCTGCTATTATATATTGACCTATTATTGGCTTCTGCTATACCTGAAACAAGCGGATTATTTTTTTGTATTGCAAAATCCCATGAAGCGTCCCCAAGCCTTCTTAAGTAAGCTTTTCTATCCTCACCTAATTTGTCATATTCATCAAGACTTGCAGTTGCTGCTGTTGACCATCCAGCGTCTAGGTCTCCTCCCAAGAATTGAGAAACACCAAGTCCATTTCCTGGATATATATTTCTTTTAAATATTTCAAAATCTCTTTGAGTAGATAGGTTAGCCATAAGAGTTCTCATGTGTCCCACCATTGGATTCCTCATGAAACCACCAGCAGCTCCAGCTAGAACACCAGCTCCAAGACCACCTGTAGCAGCTCCAGCTACAGCTGCTGCACCAGTTATTGCAAGATCAACACCATCATAAGATCCTAAGGTTTGATTCCATGCGCCTTTCATTAAACTAGAAACACCAAAGGAATCATCACTCACTGCATCGACTGCATTTTTGAATGCATCTTTTACTGCTCTGTTTTTTTGAGCTTCAACTTCATTAAGGGGTTCATATAAAATTGAACCAAAATGTCTTATTCCAAATTTGTTTTCAGAAAATACTGTACCTCTAGTTGCATGCGAGAATGCTTCTCTAAACCTTGATGTGCCCATGGAAAGAAGTTTTACCATTAAATCTCTAGGTTCAGATAAGAACATTCCAGTATTTATTCCTCCGTCTATCTTTCCGCTGTCTCCCTTTTTATTTGCTGAGTTTATTATTGGGCTAAGCTCTATGGCATCAGATTGACAAGTTACTGTAACTATTTCTCCCATTTCAACATTGGTAATCATTCCGTTAAATAATGTTTGTAGAGAGTTTGGATTTGATCCATAACCACCTCTTAGGTGGACTCTAACTCCTGGTTTCAATCTTATATTCTCTATATCTACAACATACTTATTGTCAAAATGAGCTTTAAAGTTTCTTGACCTATTTAGTAGTGTATCTATTATTCTTCCAATTCCTTCGGTCATATTAAAAGTAGAAGGATCAGACGTAGCTCCTGGTTCAAATATTCTACTTGTTTCTGGTCTATTTAATTTAGAGTACATATTAGAGACTCTAAATATTAGAGTATCTCCTAAAATATCTTCTGACTGAACTATAGAAAAATCTATAATCGATTGTAGACCGTAAAAATTATCAAAAACTTTTGTACCAAAGTACATACCACCTTCATCTATAAGCCATAACATATAAGTTGGATATGCTCTAATCATTCTTCCTGATATATCTCTGTAGGAAGTATCTACTAGCATCTTTTCCCAATGCTTTGTTACTGAAAATTGATCGCCTTTATTAGGTCCTATAGATTCTGCTTCTCTTCCGCCAGAAGAGTAGGCATATTGATACTCAGCCAAAGCTTTTGTACCTATTTCTGCCATGTGAGCATTTGTAGCTTGATTGTCTGGAGTTTGTGTATCTGCAACCTTTACGAAATTGACATTATTTTTTTGGTTATCTTTATCGTCTTTTGATTTCTTTACGTTAAATTCATTGTTTTGTAAATAGAATCTACCGTCTTGCCTATCTAAGTATCCAAAGTTATATCCAGCTGCTGTTTGCATCATTGCCGGAACTTTTTCCGAATAACCTTCTTCTAGAGCTGGAACAGCGTAAACCATTCCGTGGAAATACTCCATCAGCTCTTCACTACTTGAGGCATCTATTCCTTCAGTTAAATTATCAGGATTAAGGCTAACCCACTTATCTCCTTCTTTGACCTGATTTAAGACTTCTTGAAGAGTGCTTTCTAGTTTTTCTTTTGTTCCAGAAGTAATTTCGCCAACTTTATATTCTCCCATGGGAACAGAAAAATTAGTATCTGTAAATATATATATTTTATCTTCAAAATCTAATGAGTTAACATAATCCAATAATAAAGATTCACTTAAGCTACTATATTTTTTAATAGTTTTTTGAATCAATGAATACAACTGACTAGGAGTAAGTTGATTTGATTCTGCCCAAACTGTTAGTTCTTCCATCTTATTTGATTTTAGATATTGAACTATTTGATTTACATAAGTCTCATCTTGCTTTAGTCTTTCCGCTTCACTGCGTGTGTCATTCTTTTCAGAATGGAAAGAAGCTGTTAATCTAGCTGCTTCTTGAATAGATTGATTATTAACAACGTCTCTATCCAGCATTTCAAAGCTTCTGAAATAATAGTCTGGATCTAAACACCCAACTACATTTCCTTCTTTATCATAAACTTCAAGAGGCAGATCTGGATACCCATTAAACATTCCCCATAATTGTTTTAGTCTTAAAAATGGGTTTTTCTTTGTAGCAAATTCTTGAACAAAAAGTTCTTGTTGTCTACTTGAAAGTTTTTCTCTCTTCTGCTGAAATATATCAAAGTCTACTAAAGTTAACTGAACTTTATATACATGTGGAAAATTAGGTATTGTGTCTACATTGTACCTTAAAGGTAAAACGTACTTAACTCCAGCTAAAGCTGAAACTATATTTTTTATACCAAGAAAACCTATAACACCAGCTGCATGCTCTAGTCTTGCAAGCCCGCTTATGTGCTCAAATATATTTCTTATCTTAATAAGTTCATCTTCACCAAATACTGTTAGCGACATACTTATATATGTATCTTTTCCGCCAATATGCTGATATGTTGGTTCGTCTTGCATTTGTATCTGAAGGCTTACTAAATTATTGCCCATTGTTAAACTTACGCCGTCAACTATAACATTTCTTGGATTTAAGTCAACCTTTATCATTGGAACTTCCCATTCGTTGAACGAAATGGAACCTTCTTTGGCTTGGGCTGCGTCTATATATTCCTTTATTGGTCCAGCTATAAAGAATCTTTCATAAAGAGTTTTATTAAAAGAATCAACTAATTCTTCTTTTGCTTGAGCTCTAGCTTCATCTTTTGATATTTTCAAAGATTTATCGTTCATTTTTTCTTCAACGATTTCTTCTACTAAAAGATTCAAAAGACCAGATTCACCATTCGCTTGATTTTCTAAATAGGCTCTAACTTCTACTAATGTAACGCCATCTTTAATCTGTCCTGTTTCAGTGTCTTTTGGCATTGTAGGTAGCCTAAATGTATTAAACTCATTTGAAGGTGCAGTATTAGTTTTTCTTAAAAGATAATCAACTCCTCCAACAATATTAAATATAATTGGATTATTTAATATATATACGTTAGCTAAGTAATCGTAAACTTTTTCATTAATTCCTTCTGAACCCCTACCGGCCAATAGTAAATCAAGAGCAGTTGTAACTTTTCTTTTTAGAGTTGGACTAAAAACTTTATCAAGCGTTGTATTGACTACTGAATCTAAAGTTCTTCCATATCCAGCTGATTCATTGACATCTATTCCCATTATATTTAATAATGAATCCCACATACTTCTGCCAGTATCTGTAAGTATTTTTTCTTGTGCGCTTCTAAAAGTTGATGTGTCTGGAGTAAATATTTTACTCTGCACTCTTTCTGGCATATATATCTCAATATTATTTCCGTTTTTCCAATCATTATATGGATCTACAGAAACTGTTGAAAATGTACTTTCATCTATGGATGTATCTGTTGTAGATTTACCTGATGCAACGTTGTCAGTGGTTGATGCCAATGGGTTATCTGATTGTGTAGCATTTACATTTGGAAGAGTTACATCTTTATAACCCTGTGAATCTTGATCATTATTTAACTTAACTAAGAACTCACTATTTATGTATTTATCTAACTGAGCAGCTGCCCTTCCCATATAGTGTCTATATTTGCCCCAGTGAACTGCCTGATTAAAATCTTTTATCATTGGTAAAAATGGCTTATGATTAAAAGCGTTCATTTCCAAATCTACAACAAGACAGAATGGGAAGTTTGGAAGAGTTGATATAGACATATTAGCCAAAGCTACACCAGTAATTCCGTGCACTCTATTTAGATAGTCGTTTTTGATAGGAATTATTGGAGAAGATTTAAACATAGCAACTAAGCCTCTTAGTGAGGACAGGAATTTATCTAGCTTTTCTTCTGAGTCAGAACTAAAGTCTACTTTAAATTGATCTCCTTGACTAAGGTCTAGATTCGCTCCATCCACTATTGATATTCCCCATATTTCTTCGTAATTGGGGAAGTACAATCTTAACGATATCGTGGTGTCTTTATAGCCAGTATTAAATTTTGGAGTATTTTTTTGTCTGATTGCTCCACCAGTTAAACTACCAGTTCTAAAGTTTGTATCAACATTTATTGAAACAGGTGGCACATAAAAGTTAGAAGCTCCTATTCTTAAGTGGAATATGTCTGGAGTCCTAGGAGGTATATTTGCTCTAAATGGAAATTGTTCCAAAGCTTTTTGTATTCTAATTCCAGTATTAATTAATGTCCAAGCTGGTTGGAATGCTGGTTCTCCATCCTTATCTAAACCAAAAGATCTAAACATTCTTAATGCTATTTGAACTGGGTCATTTAGTGGATCTTTAACATCTCCGCCCATTCCATTGTTTGAATAATCTGCAGTAGCAGCTATAGCATCAAATAAAAACTTTGCCAGGTTCGGCATGTACTGATAGACTTGGTATGTTAATATTGGATCTTTGATTAAAGTATTATAAACTTCCATCAACATATTGATCCACTCTAGATCTGAACCTGATATGTCTAGAGCGTTTAGTGCAGAATTTTGCAGTGCGTCTTTATTTGCGTACCTTTTTTGTGCAAACTTTTGTATTGCTGGCTTAAAGAAAAGAACTCTTGTTAAATTACTTTGTATAACCCTGCTATACAAGTGGTGAAATTTTTCTACATCTTGACTCTTATTAAAGTCTAAATCATGTGGAGAGATTATTTCAAAAAAATCTACTGGATCTATTATATTTTCAGTATTTAATCTAAACTTAGTTTCTCCACTACCCCTATAATATGTGTATCTTTTTGCTTGAGGATTGTAATAAAGAGCGTCTACTTGTTCGGTTTGTAGCTCTCCGTGTTTTAGGTCCTGTTGTAGTAAAGAACGTATCTCTTGATTTATCGGTACTAAATAAAGATCTTCTTACATCTAAAAGTGGATAAGTGTACATCATCGATAATTGATGATTAAGTAGTGATGGAGAAATGCTTTGGCCTATCGTTAAATAGTCATATAAACTCTTGCCTAAAACATTTTCGTAATTGTCAATGATTTTTTCTTGTCCATCAACATTAACTTTTATATTATATAAAAGGGATGCAAAAAAACTATCTAGATATTCTCTAGCTTGTTGTTCTGTCACTCTTTCATTGTTAGCCATATTTACCTTTAAATTAAAATATTATTATTTAAGATGTTTGAAATTCTTTGACTTGAAGAACCTTCTGAAAATACTCCACTTGAATTAGACTCAAAATGCCTATTAATTATACCAGAAGAACTATTAGTTCTTAAAGATGAAAGTAAATTATTTTTATTTTCAACAAATTTTTGAGTATTATTTTCTTTATATCTAGCTTTTTGAACTGATCTATTTGAATATCCGGATCCATTTATAGATATATGAGCAGATGATGAATTCATATAACCCTCAAAAGAGGGTCTGCCAGAAGTTATTACTGCACTACGGGCAGAGTTTGATATCTTTCTTTTATTTTCATTAATATTACCATTTGGATTTTTTAAAGATGGTACGGAAGCAGAATCTTGATTTGCTTTTTCTAGTCTTGGACTTGTATCTTTTGGCGTTTTGCCTGCATTGGAAAGCTCTCTGTTTTGAGAAATTATATCGCGCATTTAAGGTCCTTAAAAAGATTCTCCAATTTGTTTATATGGATCTTTTGACAAATTTGGAATATTATTATAGTAATTTATAGAAGAAGAACCTGAAGACATTGATCTTGCTGCTTCACTAAATCTTCTAGCGTTTTCAGAATTGCCAGAAACATTTACCTTATATGTAACGCCATTTTGATTAGAAGCTAATAAATCCTGTGGTATTGGTAGATTTAAAGTATTTCCAGGATACGCAGTTTCATAAGCACTTCCTCCAGGTAACAATGGTGGCCCCTGCATATCTTCTGGTGTCCTGTCTTTTGCTGCGGAATATATTAATCCAAATGCAGCTAATCCAGCTATGGCTAGTGAAGTTCCCTGAACGTAGGGTTTTTGCATTAAGTTTCTAATTGTTCCATCTTCTATTAATGTAGATAGTCTTTTATATTTTTGTCCCTGTATAGCTTGAGTTACTCCAGCCATTCCCGCTCTAGTATTAGTCAGCGTTGGTAGGACTACATCGCCAGAGGATGTTAAGTATCTTCCTTCAAACCCTCTTGCCCTTGCATTGTATAACGTATTTAAGTCGCCAACTAAACCCTCTGCATATCGTACTTCGTTATTAAATAAATCTAATTCATCTGCCGTTGACATCGATGCAATGTCGTCATAAATTTTTTGATATTCTTCTCTTGCACTTCTTCCAGCTCCAGTTAAATTTAATATACCAAAATCTTGATCAGCAAATGACCCAACCGCACCTGCACCCACTGCTGTTGTACTCTTTCCTACTAATCTATTAAAATCATCAATGCTCATAATTCCGTTTACCAATTCTGAAACAGTAGCTCCTGCAACATTTTTTCTAGGTCTAATAGAACTTGGCTTATCTGCTATTCTACGTAAAAAATTCATTATGGAAACAGAATCGGTTAACTGTTCTTCCACTCTTGTCCTAGCAGTTGGACCCATCTTCCCTAGTGCTCTATCCATTATTTGCTGAAGCTTGTAAGCTTCACTTGTTTTAAAATCATTAGATGTTGCCAACATTGTATATCTTCTTCTAAGATCTGCATCGCTAAAGAGAGTTCTAATTGACGCTACATTTCTTGGATCTGAACCAGTAACAAAATCCTCTAGACTAGCTCTGCCGACCTTTTTAACTCTACCAGCATAGGCTATGGCGTCTGCTAAATCTATATCCTCTATATTTGAATAGCCTACTCTTTTTAACTCTTCAACGCCTTCTTGTATTTGCTGTTCGTACTTTTGGGCAAGGTCTATTTTTGCTAACTGCTCTCTTGCTTGAGCTGAACTAGTTAGACCACCTAGGTCTTGTTTTTGCGAATTTACAAAACTTTGTATTTGATCAAAATCTGCCTTAAAATCATCTACTATTCTTTCTGCCATATCAACTATATCTGTTGGCATTACTCCTTTTTGTCTTCTATAGAAAAAGGCGTCTATGTCAGAAGATTTTCTTATCAATAACTGTTCTCTCGAAATGGCTCCTATAGTCGATTGGATTAATTTTCCATAGGTAGTTTGGATAGATAGACCTGCATATCTGCTATTTGCAGCTAATGCAATTGTTGACTGCAGTTCTTTAGAGTTTCTTTCTAGTGCTTCAAATTGAGTTCTTATACCTTCGCCTAAGGCTTTTTGATCTGCTGTTGCGTTATTTAGTTGACTTAGGGCTATGTCTGCTCCACTCATTATGCCTTGATGAAGAGCTTCTAATGCTCTCTTTCCAGATAGGCTTCTTTGCACTAATGTTGGATCCACACCAAATGCTCTCATTTCTTCTATGCCAAACATTTCTCCAGCTGTTCTCATAAAGCCAATTCTTCTTCCTAGATTAGCTATGTTTAAAGTTCCAGCTTCATTAATATTTGTTACGCCTAAATTAGCTAGTTCTGCAGCAAGTTTTGTTTGATCAATCATGTCTCCATATACTGCCGCTGCGTCGGCAAGTGCTTTAACTACGATGTTTGATTGTTGGGTATTGCTTATGCCCCTTATCGTCATTCCACCAGCAGCTTTTGTAAAGTCAATTGCGCTTTCCGATCCAACCATAAAAGCAGCTAAATGCTTATCAATTGCATCTGCAAGTTGACCCATATTTGAACCCCTAAGGTTATTGACTATGTCGTCAAATTGCTCAACGGAAGAACCTAATGCAGTTAGTGTATTAATATAGGAACCAAGTATCCCTTCTCCTTCTGACATAGTTAATCTTAATTTATATTTACTTGCAATTGCATTCATTTCTGCTAAAGCAGCCCTATTTCTTCCAGTGTCTATATTATTTAATAAATTGTTATATACATCACTCAAGCCTTTTCTGTAAGGATCTTCTGCCATAGTTGGAGTTATGGTTGAAGATATTCCATACCTATTCATGACTGCATCTATTGCTGATCTTTCTTCAGCTGAAAACGGTACTTCTTTTGAGTCTGCAAATAATCTAAATACTCTTCCTTGAATATAGTGTGGAGCTGCTTCTAATTGTTCAGCCGTAGTAAGGCTTTGAAATGCTTTTTTGTCAAGCACCAGTGGAGAACCTCCACCAGTTTTAGCCAAGGCTCTAATTGCAAATTCTGGAAGCTCAGTGGGTCCTGCGTTATACGTTCTTTCATATGCTGAAATAAGAACTCTATCTGCTTGAACTTGTCCTCCCCTAAAAACTGCATCGTCTGCTTTTAATAATTTAGAAGATGCACTACCGTAATATCTACCGGCATTGATATCTGCGTCTGATACTTGAACTCCTGCAAACTTTGCGTGAAGTTTTGCAAATTCTCTTCCAGATTTTTTATCTGTAGGATTCATTTCCATATACCTTAAAAGTTCAGCTGCCTCATCATCATCTTCCGCTACCATTCTCAGATTGCTCATAAATTTTTGATTTTTACCAAACATAGCTTGAAGCGTTTCTTGATCCTTTAAAAAGGATTGCACAGTATATTCACCAATGCTTGGAGGCTGTCTAAATGCAAAGAGTGCTAGTCTTCTTTCTCCGTTTCCAGTATCAACATAAGATCTTATTGATGGCATGCCTTTGTCGTCGAAGTCGAAACCACCATGAGATGCCTGATATCTAACGGAGTTCATTGACGAAAATAGCATTCTGTGGTGGGATATTCTAGTTACTGGAAGAGATATGTCATTTGTTCCGGCTCCCATTCTAACAATTTCTGTATCCCTTTTACCAAGCAGAAGTCTAGGAGCATCTGTGCCCATTAATGATGAGGCTTCGCTTTCTATGTCAAATCTAAATAGATCCGGAGTTTTTGGTATTACGAATGTTTTTGTTCTTCCGCTTGACTGCACAGACTTAACGGTATATGTTCTGCTTATATATTCATTAAATATAGCGTTTAATACTTGTGGGTCATTTTGCCATCTTCCTCCCAAAAGTGCATCTCTCATTTCTTTAACTGCCATTTGATGAGTTAACTGAGCTCCTCTTTTACTTGCTCTATAGGTTTCATTAAAAGCTGCTTCTGTAGAAGTTTCCATTTTTTGAAGTATTGAGTCTATAACATCTAATGGAACTATCTTTGAACTAAGCACCTCTTGCATCTCTTGAAGCTGTTGCTGTATATACATTTGAGTTACTTTTGGTACAGACGCCGTTCCTGTAAGTGGGTCTACGTCTAAGAAAGATGAAGAGTATTGAATTAAGCTTTGAATATCTGGTGCTATTATTTTTTCTACGCCTTTATCTCTACCTAGAACGTCCAAAAATATACCTTGAGCTACTGATGTTTCTTTTTTAATGTTTACATCAGGAGTCAAGAACGCGTATCGTTTTCCGCTTTTTGTTACTATTTCGTCAACAAAACCTAACCTACCTTTTACTTGAGGTGTTTGAGTTCCTTTTTTAAAGTTAACTCTAGCTGTCATTCCATAAATAGATTCATCAGTAACCCACTTACCATTATCATCAAGCCTTGCAAAAGACTTCAATGTTTTATGAATATCATCTAAACGTCTAATTTCTGATTCCGTAGCAGTTAAGTTTTGTTTTTTAGTATTTAAACGATCAAAAGTTTTTTGAAGACTTGATGCGTACTTATCAAAATATTCTTTAGACCCTCTAAGCGCACCATCAACTTCTACTTCCATTTTTGATAAAAGAACTCCAACTCTATCTTTAACATTTTGACTTAAATTACTATTTTTAATAGCTTTCTCAAACTCAGATGTTATGTTAGCTTTTCCTTTTACTCCATCTAATATAGAAGCTAGTTTATTATAATCAGATTGTTTAATTGACTTACCAAAAATTTCATCAAAATTACCTATAGCTTCTTGAGTTGCTATATCTAAATTGTTGTAAAAATTATAATCTAGATTATTGTAAGCTGCTGCTAGTCTTGTTTTAATTTGAGTATTAGTAGACTTAGAAGACAGTCCAGCTAATAATAATTCTGCCCTAGTGTCAACAGCTAATACAGAATCGGCAAAGTCGTCAATATTGGTAAAACCTGCTCTTAAAAATGTTGATAAACCTTTTTCAGTAACAGAAACTTGCCTAGGAGAGTATGTACCTTTTTGTCTTTTTCCTATCTTCATTATCTTTGATTCTATTCCTTTGTCGCTAACACCCTTACCTAAACTATCAATTAAAGTTTGAGTATCAACTTCTGGAAGACCTACGTATGCCCTTAGTTTTAGAATTTGATCTTGATCAAGAAAGCCTTTATTTGGAAAAGAATATTGATAAAATGTAAAACCCTCATCACCCTCTAAAAGTGTTCCCATTAAACTTCCGCTTGGATTTGTAAAGTTAGCTAGATAGTCTTGAACCCTTCCGCCAAGTGGGACTTTGACTGTAGATGGTCTTATTTCTAAGAACTCAGAAAGGACCCTTTGACCATTTCTTGTTGTTACTTCTGCGTCGTCTATAAGTTGACCTAGTCCTAGTTTTCTTAAATCTTTTGCTTCTTTACCAGATGGATTAAGCTTTGCTCTTTTAATTACCATATTTATAGTTCTCATGTCAGAATGCACACCGCCAAATGGAAGCTGCCTACCAATAATATTTGCAGGGTTTTTAGAAAGCCTACTATAAGAAACTACTCCTCTAGAATTAGCTATATCCATTGCTTCTTCTAAGCTATCAAAAGCTTGACCTGTTTGATTAAATACAACTTGAAGCGCTCTTCTCGTGCCTGTGGTAGCGCCTGATGGGTCAACTGTAGGAATATCTCTTTCCTCCAACCTAAGAACCTGACCAACTCCTAATGGCCCCTGTTCTACAAGGTTCTTTAATATGGCTTTTCCAATGTCTGGATCTCCATATCTTGATAATATATCATTTACATTTAAAGATATATTTGCAGGGTTTATCGGTCTTCTTCTAGCCATTAAACTCTAACTCCGACTGACATATCTATTGACTCTCCTGGAAATGGATTAAAAACAGGGGTAACAGAACCATCAACACCCATGTCTAACATCAATCTTCTTAACTTTGCTCTAGTATCAGAATTTCCTGAGTTTGATAGCATGTTTGGATAACTAGGATTAACTAAGTTTGCTTCTTTTACCTGTTGAGGATAGTAACCCATTTGCGACATCTCTATCCCCATTGATTGGCCTATTTTTATTTTGACATGTTCCATGTTAGTATTAGGATGCCAACCTTCCCATTCTGGACCTGGAAGTTCACGGTTACTAAAATATTCAGCTAGATCTGGTCTTTTTTCTACCTTCATACCCCAAGCTGCCTCAAATATTCTTCTCTCTAGTCTTGGAGCGGTTGAAAGTATTCTTTCTCTTTCTTCAGCTGGCGCATTGAGCATCTCTTTAAAATGTTCTCTTTTTCTTTTTGGTATGGCTAAAGATAAAGTCTCGACAGATGCTCCATATATATCAGCTCCATACATCGTTCTTCCAGCTGCAGTTTTATACTTTCTTGCAGTTTCCAAGTCTCCAGCTTGCTGAGCCTGTGAAGCTATTGACATATTTTTTGTGTAAGTTAATATATCAACATACTCCTCTAAGGCCATTTGTTTTTTTCTTTCTTCTGGAATAAATCTATCTCCAGTAATTGCCTCAGTCACATTTCCATAAACTCCAGCAGCTGCACCTGTTGTTGCTCCAACAAAAGATCCAAGAATTTTTGCCCTAGGCGTAGCACCGAACGCGGATCCAAGTGCTCCAACGATTGCTGCACCAGTTAATGGATTTCTTTGTGTTGCCTTATATACCATTGGCGATATGAAGCTTTCAAATGGCCTTTGCCATTCTGGGAATGTAGTTCCATATATATTACTTCTTTCCCAATCTTCTGCTGCAGTTCTTTTTGGTGAAAATTTTGTATTAAAAATAGTATCTCTGTGCGCAACATACTCTGCAGCTCTGCTTAAATAATATTGAGTTCTTCCCATACCTGCTTCTTCAGCTGAAGAATACCTATATTTATATGGAGAAAATTCTTCTTTAGTTGTTTGAGCCTCTACTTGCCTTCTTGTTTCTTCTACTTTTATTCGCTCTTCTGGTGTTCTTATCTTAAAATTTATTTGTCTGTTAAGAGATCTAAATTCTGGTGAATATGGAGCAACATCACCAAGTATATTGAATTGATCCACTAAACCATATCTACCGGTTTGATCAGATGTTGGAGTATTGAATCTTTCATAGCCAATTCCAGGAAGTCTTAATTCTCCTTCTTGAATTTTAGTATATGGGTCTCCTGTTTTAAAATTTATAAAATAATCTGGTCCTGGTAAAAATGGATATTGTTGTCCCATTCTGTTTTGTATTGGGTTTATGTAGTCTACGTTTGTTCTTTCTTTGGGAATAAAACGTCTAACTACTTCTGATATTTCTATGTTGCCAAGTGGACCTTGACCAGGCAGTGGAACGTCACCCATGCCACCTAGATTTAAGTCCCAAAAAGCCCTTCCTGTTCCATATGCTTTGGAAGCAGACTGCAGAACGCTTCTTTGAGGAGTAAAATCTGATTCTCCAAATCCAAATTTTTCTCTTAATGAAGAACCCATGAATCCATATATACCCAATAATTCCTGAGTTCTATAGGCAGATTCTGAAATCTGGAAAGGCAATCCACCATACTCTAATGGAGAACCTGTTGGTACAATTCTTGGAGGCACTGCACCTGACAATTTAGGAGGACCATAACTTGCATTAGTTAATAATCTATTTTGTAATGATATTCTTTGTTCTATATCTTGATTTACTGTACCTAATGGTGATGCTGAATTACTTACATTGTATTGGTTAATTCCACCTATTATTGATCCTACTGCAATATTGCTTTCGTTTTTTGCTATAGCATCAATTGAAGATAAATCTGACCTAACAGAACCAGAAGAACTAAACGCGTATGCCTCTCCCTGGACTGAAGAGATGTATGGATAATCCTTAGCTAATGTTTGAGATCCTTTTTGAGTAAGCAAAAATCCAGATGTATCAAAAGCTCCAGATTGACCAACTCTAGCATAATTGACTAATCCTGCTTGAAGTTGCTCTTCGTGCATTGTTTGTTGAGGCTTTAATATTTTTCCAACAGTTGAATTCAATACAGAAGTTAAAGGTCCCCATGGTCCACTAAAGTATTCGCCAGTTAAAGGATATGGCCTTGTACTGTAATGTGTTCTTTCAAATTTGTATGGATCTAATGGCCTTAGCGGAGAAAAGTCATTGTAATATAATAGTTTTTCAGCAGGACTTCCATATGTGTCGGAAGTAAACATTGCTCCACCTTGGAGTTTTCTATACCAAGAAGGTCTATAATATTGGATCTTTCCACCTTTAAATGGAGTATTTCCTAGTGGCCAAAAACGACCTTGCCTAATCGGCACTTCGCCTTCAGTTAGTTCTTCTCTTTTTTCATTATAAGACATTCCACCAGGAATTGCACCAGCAGCTATTGACTGAGCCTCAACTACTCCAGTACCTATTGCGCCTAAGAAATAGGGAGAATAAACTCTTTCATTGTTAATATCCCTATCATTCATATATCCACCAATAGTTCTATCTGCTGCTAGAACAGCAGAGCTTCCAGCAACTATTGGAAATACTCTTTTACCAATCATCCCCCTTGTATACAAATCTATTGGGCTCTTATACTTGGAAACATCCAGTTGCATTCCGAGAGTGCCAAAGTATCTATTTAATCTTTCAATAGAATGACCAGGAATTACTGATAGACCAGAAAAAGCTTGTGGATTAGAATATGTTGTAAAACCTAATGCGCTAGATATTGCTGCAAAAGGATCTCTTCCAAATTGAGTACCAAATGTAGGTATAAATGTAGTGGCTGCATTCGATCCTAGTGCATTAGCTCTTTCATTTAATGTAGAGTAAGGCGCTACGCCAAGTTGCTTAGAGAAGAATGGAACAACACTTGAAAATGGTCTTTTAAGACTTGTAGTTAAAGATGATATACGAGATTCTGATATTGGTTTTAGTAAATTTTTTATATCTTCAGATGATTGAGCTTTTGTTACAGTTTGAAATAGTGCAGCTGTAGCATTTTGTAAAGATGTAGATCTTGAAGAATACGTAGCAAAAGAAGATGAACTAAATAACGTTGATAGTGCTGCAGCTTGCGCCTCTACCATTTGATCTGGGGATATTGATCCAGATCTTCTAAGTTGAGTTAAGGTATTTACTATAGATATTAAAGGATCTTCCTGTGTTGATCCAGCTGCTTTTTGTATTGCAGCGTTTCTTAGTCCAAGATATTTAAAAAGTTCGCTCTTTAATTCATCTAATCTTGTACCTATACTAGGAGACTGACCAGCTGAAAGTGAAGTGGCTAAAAGATTACCTTGTTCTAATATTTCGTCAATTCTAGAAAAAGAGCTCCTTACCGTAGATGGAAGAGAAACTACTTCTTTATCTACGTATTTTAATTCTTTAGCAAAATCTAACGCTTGTTGAACTGTCTTTAATTGAGATACGCTTTTTGGTGATGCGCCCTCTCTTTCAACAAATCTAAATAGATCTTTATTTCCAGATCTATCTGCGCTTTTTTCTACGGCTGCAATTACTCTATCGGAAAATCCATACTTTGATGTACCTGTGAATAAATTATTAGCTGATCTTAATATTTCTTCGTTATCAGCTACTAACCTTCCTCTTCTATCAAATACTGAAAACTTTGCTGTAGGACCTTCTCCTTGAATGTCAAGCCTAAGTCCAGATCTAGTTTTTCTTTCCTGTAATAATTCTGCTATTACAGTTGGATTATTTATATCTGACTTTCTTCTAGCAAATCTTTTAGCTAAAGAAAAAACAGATGTTTGTTGTTCGTCTGCAAAATCAAGTCTTGATCTAATTCTCTGACTTAAAGATAAGGGTTTACCTGCCCTAACATCAGACATTGCTTCGCCTATTAGGCCTGAAGCGTACCTTGCCTGTCTACCAATAAATCCCTGACTTAAATTGTTACCAGGCCTGTAGTATCCTGGTAATTTTTTTGCAACTGTTTCTGCACCGTCGTTAACATATGCTGTTACTGTGCCTTTTGTTTTTCTTAAAAATGATCTTTTAGTTTCATATATAAAGAACTCTGCGTCTTGATTCTTTGATATCTCGCCAAAAGGTTGTACTGTTCCACCTGGAACAAAATGTAACGGTCCCTTTTTTGCCATCTCCTGCATTTGTCCAAGACCAAATAAGGAGTTTGCATTCAAGTGAACAATTGGAATTTCAAATTCGCTTGCAAAGAAATTGCCTAGTGATCTAATAGTTCCAGTAAGCTTAGTTGTATCGAGAAGTTGTCCAGTTCTATTTGAGTACAATCCATTTACTGTTGCATGACCTATTGATTTAGATATTGGATCATTGAATCCCATCTGCCTATTTATATCTAGCAGGATTCTATTTTGTCTCTCATCTAGATAGTTGAAAAATCCTCTATTTTTAGCTTCATCAAATGTAACTGGTCTTAAGCCTAAGAAGTTATATCCGGATGACAGTAATGGTTTTGTAAGCTGTTTATTATTTAGTAAAAAAGCTCTTAAAGAGGTAAAATTGTTTGAGTCTAAACCATTTCTAGCTAATTGATTAGAAACAATATCATTTGATACCATTCTGCCATTTGCATCTGTAAGCTTTATCCCCAGTACGCTTGCAGCTTTTCTTTGTAGATATTCTTTTTGTGAAGAATTTAAAGATCCATTAAAATCACTCAATAACATTCTTTGAGGCTTTAATATTCCTCCAGTATGATCAATCAAACTTTGATCATAAAAAGTTCTCCATTGACTATTAATTTTTGACTTAAGATTTTTTTGAAATTCTTTATTAGAAAAAACATTATTTGCGTTTCTTAATGCTCTTTCTATTACATCTCCACTTAGTCCACTGTCGTTTGTTAATCCTTTTATACTAGCTGCTCGTGCTGCTATTTCCTTAAAAAAGTCTGGACCTTCTTTGAATATGTCGTCTTTTCCAAAACCGAATACTTGGGAAGTTTCTAGTCTTGCTCCTCCTCTAGGTATTTTTTTTATTTGAGCTTGCGATGCAAATAGCCTTGCTGCGGATGAAGTTACGCCTTCATTTCTTAAGTGCGTCTCTACTTGACCTCTTAATTCTTTTCTTAAAAGCTCCTCAAAGAATTTACTATCTTTAGTACTGTATCTTGTTCCGTAAGTATTATGGCCAGCCATCAAGTCGTCTACGGTTGAAACAAAACCAGATAACCTACTTCCATGTTGAAATGCTATATCTTCTTTTACCCTACCAAAAGCTATACTTGCTGCTTCAGCTCTGTCTCCAGCGTCTGGATATTTTTTAATAAAATGTTTTTGAATATTTTTTAATGCTCTATCATTAGATATCGCTTGTGTTACGGCATCATAACCTTCTCCAATTACTTTGAATCTGGTTTGAAACTCTGCAAATCCAGATCTAAAACCGCGCATTGCTGGAATTGTGTCAATAAGTCCATATCTTCCTGCTGCATCTGCGTTTGGATCTCCTAAAAATGCCCTCTTTGCAATTTGAGTTAGAGTCATTTGCTGCCTATTCGCAACTAACCCCTGTCTAACATTTCTGAATACCTGCATCTGAGTAGGCTGATCGAGCCTTGCAGTTTCTATTCCTTTATTAAAAGCGCCTGATAATTGAGTCGATGTTTTAATAAGCTTGTTTACAACCTTAGAAACATCGTGGCCAACTTCTCCTAAAACTGTATCAAGATCAACAAATGTATTTTGAACTCTTTGCTTAAAAGGAGTGCTTGCGCCACTATATAAGGATGTCGCTAAAGACCTTCTTGCTGTCGTAGTGGCAGCTCCAGCTGCTTCAAAAGGAGCTAAGACTCCAAACGTATTAATAACAGATTGCTTAGCAAAGTCGGCAACAACGTCTACCGGATTGTACCATTTAACTTTATCTTTTGGATTATTATTTCCAAATAGTGGATCGGTTACGCCTCTTTGAGTTACGTACATTGATGGCAATAAATATGGTAGCTTTCTACCTATACTCACCATTCTTTGCTGTATATCATCCCTAGCAGACCATATAGCAGGAGGCTCTTTAGTTATGCCCTGTCCTGCTGCTCTTATTTCTTCATTAGTAAAATGCATGCCGTAGCGTGCATTTTTAGCTGCATCGGAGTAACCTGTAGTTAATCCTCCTTCAGCTGTCTCTAATACTAGATTCTTATAGAAATAATCAGGATCTACTCCGTCATCTATAGTTCTAGAGACGCCCTGCATCATGTCTAGAACTCTTCTAAGTTCTCCAACACTTTCTACTGCTCTAGTAGAGAAATTTTGTATTCCGCTCTTGCCTAGCTATCTTTGCTGCATCATCTATTGTTTTAGCTAGTCTTAGTCCACCTTTTCTAACTAAAGAGCTAGCTGCAGTTGCAGCAACTACAGCGGTAACGTTAGCTGCTACGAATCTTAAAAAGGGATGCCCATTTAGGGCTTTAGAGACTACTCCAGAATTAGGACTAGGACCTTCTGTCTCTCCGCTCGTTTAGTGGTATATCTCTAGAGGTTACGCCATGACCAAGGCTTGATAACGGGCCTTTATCTCTGATCATTTAAACCTCCAGTTTACTTTATTGCATTCCCCATAGTTTTTGAGCAATAGGGTCATCATACTTAGCAGCTCCTTCAGTCTTTGATAGATCGTGTCTAGCTGCGGTTCTCTTCTTCTTTTCTTCTTCTTCTTCAGGATCTATCAATTCTAGCTTAAGATCATTTGGCTGAATAGCGTGCATATTTTGCGTAATTTCTATAATTCTTTCCGCTAAAGCTACTTTTTCTGCCAATTGAGAATACGTCATTTCATCTAAGTCTTCTGGCTTATATGTAGATATAGTAGCCAAGACAAAGGCTTTCATTAAGCTTCTAACCTGCATTGCTTGGTTTCTTTTTTCCTCCAAAATAGCCTTGGCTGTTTTTGGATTACTAAAACCAGAAGCATCTAATATTTCTTGAGCTAAAGAAGATACTATACCAGCCTGAAGATTGTCTATATTAAAATTATCTGGATATACTACAGCTAATTCAATAATTTTATCTTCTGAATCTACCGTAGAACCATCTTGAGATTGCTGCAACAGTGCAACATAGTCAAACTCAGCGAAAGTTAACTCTCTAAATACAACAGTTTGGCCTTTTATATTTATAGTAAATATAGGGCCATATTTATTTTTTAAATCTAGAACAATCTCTGGGTCTAGCATCTTGCTATTATAACTGTCTTACCTCTAGCGCAACGAAGCCGGACGCCTCTAAAACTTCTTGTGCTATTAGGGAAGGAAGACCAGCCATCTCTTTAGTTAGAGACTCTTTATCGAAAGAAGGGTAGAGAATGCATAGTTCTGTTATAGCTTCTTCGTTCCACATATTTGCCTCTGCTGAAGACAGCTGACCGGACTGTATTAGCTGCTCCATCTTTTTAACTAGTTGCTTATATTCTAGTCTAGTTAGAGTTCTCCATACTACGTGCTTATCAAATGATATAGAGGTAACATAAACTTCCCCATGTTTTGCTTTCCAAATTTTTATCATTCCAGCAGTTGGACCGCCGTCCCAAATTTCTTCTTCATCTGGAAGATCTTCGACTTCTCTTCCATCTTCTATTTGTTCCATCATCTGAACATTGTCTGCGTCTTCTTCTGATAGAAGAGTATGATCTCCACCAATAAGTGGTTCGTTCATTTCTTCTTCAGTTGAAACGCTAACTTTTCTCTTATTTGTCATTTTTTTCTCCTGTTTAAAATACGTATTTCAATACATATTACCATATTAATTACTATATATCAATATAGGATTACTTAGTAGTATATGGAAGACCCGTTCCATTTCCTCCGCCACCGCTAGTTTGGGTGTTGGAAGATGAGCTCGTAGATCCGCCTGAAGCTTGCTGTTCTTGGACTAAATTAGTTAAAGGATTAGTTGATTCATCTGCTATAGTAAAATACATATCTCTAGCTATAAATTCATATCCCTCTTGAAGAGGGGCTCCAGTTGTATCGTATCCAGTAGCCATACTCATTAATTGAACATTTTGTAAAACTATTTTCATAGGAGTTTTTTGATTATTTACTTTTGTTAACCTAGTATTATAATCTGTAGATAAAATCCTATCGTAATTGTCCATTGGATTAAAGTTGTTAGAAGATTGTTGTGCCCCCTTGGTGGTTAAACCGTTTTCCTGAACTCCATAATATATAATTAAATTAAAAGGAGGATGCGCACTGAATATATTTTTATTATAAGAATCATATTGCCCAGTATTAGCTGGATCATTTGTTATTCTGTCTAATTGTGATCTCGACCAATATTTCTGTATATTCTTTTCATCCTCTGAGTTTAGTCCTTCAGCACTGTTTGATAGTAAAGTCCTAACATGTTCTGAAGGTTTTTGCCCAACACTCTCTGTTCTTATTTTTGCTGCTTTTTCTAAAAGCTCTGTCATTCTTCTTGGATACCTTGAGTAAATTGCCATGTTTCCAGCGATTATTCTACTTCCATACATTACTGCATCAAAATTATATGACCAAAATCCATATAAAGGTTGCTTTTCTTGCTTAATTGTAAAAGCAAAGCTGGCTATCTCTAATTCATCTGCTGGACTAAATAATCCATCAATGTATATTTTTACATCTTCACCAGAAAAATAATAATCATAGTATGAACTAAAGTTTGCGTCTTCTCTTGATCTACCAGCCCATTTTAAATCTATGTCTTTATTTAATGGATCAAAGGATGCGTCGGCAAATGGATACCCTGCGTCTACGCCATTTGTTGATATAACACCATCTGGTATATATCCACTAAATGGTCTGTATGGTTTTCTGAACTCTTTTGCTGCCATTCCAATTACCTATAGCCCTTGTATTTTATCTATTACGTTTCTATATTCGTTTAATTTATTTCCAAAAAATTCTTCTGATATCTTTTTAGACGTAACATCTTTTTCGATATCATCAGGATATGTGAAATCATCTGTTGGATCATAATGTATTAACGGTTGTATTCCTCTTGCCATGTATGTATATGTCTGTTCGGTAATTAAGTCGTCAACAGACATAGTCTGGCCTTCGTCAACTATAGTTAAACCGTATAGTTTCATTTTACCATATAAACCATATTCGTTAAAAAAAGTTAAAACAACGTCAAATGGAGGTAGCATGTCAGCTAATGGCGCATAGCCAAGAAGTGCTAATTTTCTCTTAAACTGTTTAATTCTATAAAAAGCGTATTCGTTAAAAACTGTAAATATTAAAGATCCAGCTATAGTTCTTGGACCTTTAACAAAACCCCTTGGGTTTACATGACCAAGTGTTCTTACTGGAGTATTTTCTCTGTGTATAGAATATGATATTGTTTGCAGCTCTGCAATTTCTATTACATCACCTTGAGTTGCTATATCGCCATTTTCTAAAATATCAGGTATGATCATAGTTGCGGTGATGTCAACTCCTGCAAAAGACATATTAGAGAATGGATCTGGAAGATTTTTTTCTCTTCTATATTTTCTAGAGCCGTCTTCATATGCCTGTATTCTGGCTGGCTTATCTATTTTTGAAATGTCTATATCAGAAGGAATTACTGTTCCTGTAGAAAAACTGGTAAATTGTATGCTTGCGCCAGTATCGGACATTAAATCTCCTTAAAAATAAATCAAGTGTGGAGACATTCCCCCACACTTGACTTATTAAATTATCCTTAAACTATTTAATTAGATTATGGTCTAATGATATCAGGATTTAGCTTAGATGACTTAACTGCATCTCTTGAAATTACATCTCCAAGATTTTCTGAGTTAAATCTGTAAAGCTGATCATTGGCTATCTTATACATTGGACCGAGCTCTCTAGCTACATATGTCATTGTTTCTTCAATGACGATGTCATCCATAGATGCTCCCGATCCTTCGTTAAGAAGCTCAACGCCGTATATCGATCTAGCAGCTGCTTGACCATATTCGTTAACAAAGGTAATTGTTATGTCGAATGGTGGGATTTGATCCGCATAGAAAGGAACTTTGCTAACAACGTCTCTTGTTTGATCTGTAAATTCAGCTATTCCTCTTCTGTGGTTTGTGTCTCCAGGAAGTGTGTTATGTGCTCTAGTGAAAAACTTCATTGACTCTGGTGTGTTATGGTGCTTGTCTAGCATTGTGTACAGTGCTGGACGATCAAACACAGTAAAGATCAAAGAGCCAGCAATACCACGCTTACCTCTAGAAAATGATCTTGGGTTTGGTGAACCCATTGTGTAGATTGGTGCCTTTTCTCTTGTTACTGAAAATGTAATTCCAGAAAGAGCTCCAATTTCGATGCCACCAAATGTGGCTACAATATCTGCACCGGAAAACGTAGTGTAAGTATTAAGATACTTGTTTACCGGGCTGTCATAATATTCTCCTGCCATTTTTGAACCCTCCAGTTCTTATCGGTTATATTAGGCTAAGTTTACTGACAAACGCACTTCGATGCTCTTGAGCTCGAATGCGGGTGTTACCACGAGGTCGATAATCGCCTTGTTTTGATTTGGAATATACGAGACTGCGAAGTCTGCATCCAATAAGGCTCCTAATTGCATCATACCACGTAGAGCTGAAGTGATTGCTGTTTCCATAGAGTTTCTAACTTGTATGGTTGAAGCTTCACCTACGAATTTTTGACAAACTTGACGTACAAGAAGTGAGCATTCGCTTATAATTCTCATTGTAGAAATTCTTGTATAGTCAGAAGTTGAAGCAGCAAAGCTTAGTCCTTCTGCAAATATTGGAACTCTATTGAAGTTGAGAGCTACAGCGTTTACGCCTTTGTCGCTAAGCGATGTTTGAAGAGTTCTTGTTGGGTTGTATCTTAAGGATGCAACATTATAAAGAACCTTATTTGAAGGAGAGGTGTACGAAGCTAGTCTGCTTAGTGAACCTGCAAGCGAAGAAGCTCCGTTTGCATATCCCCATTCTTCTTTGTATCCAACTGGAACTACTTCAGTCGCAATAACAAATAGATGTCTGCCTGCTTCAGCTAATCTAGTGTAGATTATTTCTCCAGCTGAGTTTGTTGTTGGAGTTGTTAAGTCAGAATCTCTATTAACCAATGCGGTAAGCGCAAGGTGAGTAGAAACTACCGAAGGAGTCATAATTTCCGATGCTCCACTGTATGGCTTAACTCCCATAATAGCAAAGCATGGGTGTGTGTTTTCCGAAATTTCTTTGCACTTTCTTGCAACTCTAGTAGCCATTGATCTATCAATTGTTGTAGTATCATTAGCATAGAATCCTAGATCATCGTTTGGTGTGCTAGGAGTTGCTGCCCAAGAACTTGGAAGACCACCAGCACCCCATGCAACTATAATGTCTGGAAGAGCTGATTCAGCTGCTTCAAAAGCAGCATCGAAGATGCTTTCTCCGTCGCCATCCAAAACATCAGCAGTTACAGAGGAAGTTCCTCTTTGGAACTCAGTATCGCTAGGAAGCGGTACCATAAATACTCTTTCTGCTCCAGCTGAAATTAATTCTATATAAGCACGGTGTAGATCTGAATCTTCGCCAAAAGCTGTAATAACATCAGCTTCATTACTTACTTGTACTGCGTCTAGATTAGGGACGTTGCCGTCTCCATCGTTGTTGTTTCTTCTCGCAATTACAACAACTCTTGGACCGACGGGAAGGTCTTGACGAGAAATACTATAAAAGCGATCTTTAATAATTGTTTTTACACCAGGAATAGCCATTTAGCTTTAACCTCCAATATCGGTACTAAATTTTAACTCGTATCATATAGTAACAACTAACTTATAAAAACAAACTACCTTAATAATTAGGGGAGGCTGTTTGATATAGGTCTATTATGTTAATGTCTACATTTTCAAAATTTGGAGTAGCTTGGACTAAATTTGATGGCTCAGTAGCCATATAGGTTCTTAGATCTACCAAAATGCTTTCTATTCTAGAAATAGTTGTAGATATTAGTTTTTCTGTTGTTAACATATATGTTACAGTTCTTTTACAAACATCTATGCCATTTCTATTAACTTTAGCGTCAGACATTCTCCTTGAATATACGAATTCAGAAGCTCCTAATCTTTTAAAAACTGGAGTATGTTCTAACATAAAGTCTTCAAATACTTCAACTATTCTATCAGCTGCCTCTGCTCCACAATACCCAGCATTCTCATCATCTGGGACATCGGCGGTCATAGCTCTTGTCATTATATTAAAAGAAACTATATTTTGAAATCTTTGACCATATATAATTTCGTCTACATCTTTTGGTATAAATCTTGTTCTAGGTTTTGGCTCTGAAGTGTGAGCTCTTTTTAGTTCTAAATTGTAAGTCACTATTGGAAACTTTGAAGCCTCACCACTACTGTCTGCTTCAAATGCTATCTGAGGATATGCATTTTCCCATAAAGCTTTAACTGTAGCCATAAATTCTATATAGGTTAAGTTACCAGCAGCTTGAAGAGGGTCACCGGTATAGCTTCTGCCTGTTAAAATATCATTTTCATTTAGGCCTGGTATGTTAAATGCGTTCTGTGGCATGCTATGCTCCTGGTCCAGCTAATATATTAAAGTTAATTTTTTTAAGAGAGTGTGAAGAAACCAAATCAATTTCTAAATATATTTTTCCCTTTTGCTTTTTATCTGCGTACATTTCAAACCTGTAATCCTGTATTATTGCTGGAGTGGTTTTCTTCAAAGCGTTAAACATAGCTTGTAGTTTTTCTCTAATTATATCGTAAGAAAATTTTCCTATTACCGAATTAGATATTCCTAATATTTCATTTATAACCATTGCTGTTAATCTAACTTGCGGTATATTGCTCATGCTTGAGCCTTTTAGTGCTAATGTTTTATCTTCAGATAATAATACTTGATATGGAATATTTCTTCTTGTTCTATTATTTTTTATAATAGTGTTAATATTGTTATTGTGCAGTTTTGCTACTTGGAAAGCTGTTAACTCTATTCCGTATTGAGAATAAGCGCCTTTTAGTTGTTGCCTATTTAAACCTCTGTATACTGGCCAGTTTGAAAGCTGTCCCGCAACTGCTGCGGATATACTAGAAGTGTACGAATAACCCAATGCTGGATAATTAAATACCGCTTCTCCATAATAAAGCATTATATGTCTTCCGCAGTAAACTACATTTCCATCGCTTGGATCAGAATACTGTGGCAAAAATCCATACTCGTCTTTAAGTAAGTTGCTTGTAAAGTCTGGATCTGACATCGTATCTATGTCTGCTAAGTTCATTCCACCAGTTCTTGAACCAATTATTCCTATAACAATAGTTGAAGAATTTTTATAGATATACTCACAATGGTCTGCTAATTGTCTAACAAAGTTAATTTCTCCGCATCTTATAAAAGATACTCCAACAGGAACTATTATATCTATAAAGTCATAATCTTTAGCTATTTCATATGTTTCTTTTAGTCTTTCGTAATATTTTTCATAAAAAGTTAAAGTAGAAGGAGTGGAAGAATTTTCGCTTACAAAACCTGCTATTGGACTATTTAATCTTTGATAGTCGTCAACATACTCGCTCATTGGCGCGGCAATCATAACGTATATGTCTGTACATCCAGCGCCATGACAACTTAACACGGCTCTTAACAGTGGGCTATTTTTGTTTCCATCAAATAAATCGATAGCTTCTTGTATTGAAGTAATTCTTCTAATTTCATTTATTTGCAAATGCTGAGAGTCTGCATGTCCTATCAAAAGAACTGAATTTGTATTAAAAGGTTGAAGAGGCTTATATATAGCATTTACTTGAGAGCTAGTTGATAGCGAAGGATTGGACTTTAATACTACTGGATTTCCGTCTTTTTGCCTAAAAATGCTTCCAGTTGGATTTACCACTACAGCATCGACGTCTTCCGATTCCACATAAATAGAGAAACTTTTTTGTGTAGGAACAGATAGAATCTGATGAACTCCATCTATTTTATTATCTACTCCATATACTGTTATTATGTCTTCTTGCTGCAATCCGTGGACGTCTACTGTATTTAGAGTTGCTATATTATCTTTTACCTGTTTTCCAGATACGTTTATCTGTTTTTTATTCTCTGGAGAAACTACTTGAAAATATAATTCTCTTATTTCTCTAACTTGATTTATATATGTAGTTAATACAATTGTATATTTTCCTGGAAAAAAATTATCTGGTATAGTATAAACAAAATTATATACGCCTTCAGATTCTCTTTCTATATAGTTATTTTGTATAATTTCTTTTAACTCATCGTCTATTTCAATTTGGCTTTGTATAGAAAATCCATAATCTGGAGTAGCCGATTGAGCGTTGTATGAAAATGGACCATCAACAACTGGACCAGATCCATTTTGTCCCCTGCAAACAGAAATTACTATATCTGAATTGTTTCCACCATAATAAGGGGTGGCCAAAGAATCTCTTTGTTGCCAATTGTTATCAATAGTTATTGGATCATAAAAGTCTCCATCTAAATTAAATATATATTTAAATGTGACCTTTTCTCCATTTGAATAAAGCGCCATATTATACCGGTTTTTCTCTAGTCACTCCTGCTACCCAATATTCTATTTTACCAAATTTTCCCCTCATTGGCACTGCATAGTCTATTCTATATACAGAATTTGGATCTGAATGACCTTCTATATTTTCATAAATTCTATCACCAGTTCTTGGATTAACTGTTGAATCAAAATAATATATAAATTCAACGGCTTCTGCCGTAGTTCCTTCTGAAGATTCTTTAAGTAAGTTTACCAGATCTGAATTAGCTGGATACATATGTCTTGTTGTTACTCTTTCAAATTTTGAAGAGTAATTATAATTATCGTCTAATCTTCTTTGAAGAAGTACGTCATGACCCCATTTTCTTAAAATTTCTCTAAATGTCCTAGATAGATTAGTCACGACTTCTTAGACCTCTCTTTGGCATTGGGTCGTCAACTATCGTATTCTTTCTTCCTGGACCAAGAAGATCTCTATCATTAAGATGAACAACTAAACCAGTTTCTGGATCTATTGACTTACCTGTTGTTGGAGTAAAATTACTTGGTAGACCTTTTGGTTGAACTCCCTTCATAGAAACCTTACTTGCCAAGAGTTCTTTTCTAAGAGCTGCTGCTAGTTGGCACCATGTTGTGGCATTGCCTCTGTTGACTCCAGTTCTTGGTAGTGACCTGTTAGTTATAGATAGATCACCAAGCTTAACTGATAGTTCATCTTCCCCGCCGTAACCATAGGTTCTACTTAATTCGCAAGCAGCAGCTGCCTTAATGTATTCTAAGGCTGTAAAATTTAATCCTGGATTTGTATCCATAGAATCTGAGATAGAATATAATTGTTTTACTTCAGATGAGTAATGATGTATTAATTCGCCAACCTCTATTAAAGTTGCGTCTGGAAAAAATGGGAGCAATTCTTCAGGGTCAAGATAAAGTGGGCTTACATCTGCAGCGAAGTGTATTACCTCATCTGCGCCAAGTGTTACAGATGGCTTAAAATCTGAAGTTGGAGTACTTACATATATTTGTTGATTTACAGTTACATAAGTTCCAGACGAAAGAACCCCTACAAATCTAATAGTATATTCACCAGCTGATTCTGGAGTATAGTCATAGTAGTATTCCGAAGAACTTAACTGAGTTGGAGTTGCGGTTAATACTTCGTCGCCAGATGAGTCGTCTATGATTAAACTTACTGACACTGGAGATACTTCTGTTTGATCCCCTGTATCTGGATCAACGTCTATAAATTTAACTTTAAGACGAACTGTATCGTTTACCATGATTGGAGAAATTGACATTAAAGCCTCACTAATTTAAAGGTTTTGGTTATATTATAGTAGTGTTAAAAAAACTGTAAATTACTAAAAGCTACACAGAAACACTTATAGTTGTTCCTTCTAGCGAGCTTATTCTACTAGAGTCAAAAAATGCCTGAACATCTTCGTCCAATACTTGTATCTCCACTATGCCAGATGGAGTATAATTCACGCTCATAACCGCTATTGTAGTTTGATTACTATAATCTTCTGCTGCAAATACTAATAAAGTTACATTGTTCAATACAATTGGCGAAGACAATGATGGCGCCCTTACGACAACTGAGCCAACATAATAAATATTAGGCTGAGAATATCCTACTGGAGAATCGTATAGCATATAGACCATTTTCTTTAATTACTTTAATATAATAGTAATCATTTTTTTATTTTTATAGAGTCCTTTATTAGGTTTGGCATGTACTTCAGGTCAGTGCCTGAAGAATTTTTAGGTATTCCGTATGCAAAAAACTCTAAGTATACATATCTCTCGCCAGCACTAACTGGAGTGACCTCATGGGTTCCCATATAACTAGATGGATATAATACTGCGCTACCAGCTTTTGGCTTATAGTCTACTCCTGCATATTTGAATTTTATATGTCCTCCAACAAAATTCTCATCATTTAATTCCTCTTGACTATCAACGCAGTCATTAAAATATAGAGCGCAGCTTATAGTATTATGAATTGGGTATTCGTTTTGAGGAAGACCTTCAAATTCAAATTGGATTTGATCATCACAATGTGGACCAATCCACCTACCCTTATTGTAGCCTGCTATATGAGCAGAACCTCTCCACCATATAGTTGTTGCAGCTTCGGGATAAAGAGAACAATACTGAACAAGGCAGTCATATAATCCCGTTTCGCATGATTCTATGAATTTTACTATTTCTTCTGAGGGATTTCTATTTGATGATTTTCCTAATAAATCAACAAATCTTTCTGGAGCTTCTGGTATGTCATTTATCTCAAATTTAAAACCAGTTTTATTTATGGCATACTTTTTACCATCTTCTTCTAAATAAGTAAAAGTTTCCTCATCTGATTCTCTAAGCCAAGATATATATTCTTTCAAAAAGGATTGATTTACTTCAATAACGTTATCGAAAGATACCACTCCTCCACCATGATTATTTACTTTCATATTTTTTCCTTTGAAATTTTGTTATATACATCATAGCATTCTTCTAGTCTATCTACGTTTTGTTTTAAGAATTCTATGACATTTTGTTTTTGTGTGAAGTTATGATTTTGATCATATGCTTTTGTATTTTTTTCATCTATGTATGATTTAATATTTTTTGAATTAAGATTAAACTTGTTTTTTATTCTTAAAAGAATGTTATAAGGATTATTTATTATGTCTTCAAAGTCAATAACTGTTATTTCTTTAACAGCAAATGGGATACTAGTCATTCTAATATAGTATTTCACTATACTATCCAATACTTCAATGTTGTTTATTTCTGCGTTTGTATAGCCATAAGTCGACGATATCGCATTAAATGGGTCTCTTATTGTTAGTAAACAGTTTTTGCCCTGATTACTAAATAATTCAAATGGATAAAACATATGCTCAATGTTATCAATTATTGCTACAGTCTCAAAACATTCAAGAATTAATCTCCTAAGAGTATTTGTTGCCTGTCTTGGAAAACCGTCAACAAAAAATATATTAGTAGTATCTTGATTTGTTCTTCTTACCGGCCAATTAACCCAGTCTATATCTTTACTTAAATTTGGCTCAATCCACATCTGTTTATTGTCGCAATAAACCCATGGACCAGAATCAGGTGCGTTAGGTTGAAAGTAATTTTTCATTTTCTTCAATCAACTTTAATATTTGTAAATATAACTTGTATGATTTTTTAATTTTTTTTAAATAAAATTTATCGTTAATTAAATAAGATCTAATCTTTTTATCAACAGTACTAGTATATTTAACTGAATTATATCTAGGTCTTTTATCTGTAGTGAATTTGAGGTTATATTTTTGAGAAATTTTTTTAAGTATTATATTTTCTGATTCTCTAAAATTAAGAAAATCTCTATACATTTGCAGTATTGTTTCAAATTCTATAATTTGAATATTTTTGTTATTGTCAATAATGAAATTCGTATATCTATTGTAAAATTTAATTGAGTTATTAATTACTAATTTTGGTATTTTATTTTTTAAAATAAAAATATTTTTATAAATTTCATCACTATAAACCGCTCTACTTATAAAAGAAGCTAAAGCTTCATGTGGATCTCTTACTGTACTTATTACTACATCGTTGTTTTTTATAGCATCAAGTGTTACAGTAGTAACGTGCACCATTGGGTCTGGCATTAGCAAGTCGGGAAATACTTGCAATAATATTGACCTTAGCGTAGTATTTCCCTGCCTAGGAAAACTATCGACATGAAATTTATAATTAGAATTAGACACTTCTCTTCTCAGCGTATAAAAGGATTTTGATTCATCTACTAAACTAGAGTTTTCTATCCACTTATTATTTAAATCGTCAAATATCCAGTGCCCAGCATCGGGGCTATGCTGATTATGAGTTTTTATTACTGCTATTGTTTTTTTCTTTAATATCATTTTTAATAATTAGATTGAGTAATTCTAAACTTATCCGAAGATTCATCGTAACCTTTTGAAATTAAGTAATTTCTAAAATCTTCTGCCAGGGTAGGCATGTATATATTAGTGTCGTGCTTAGCGTTTACTGGATCTTTAATAGGATCTGTAACGCTTTCATTTACTGCGGGATTGGGAGTTCCTTGACTATACCATCCTAAATATGAATATCTGACTCCGCCAGTAACCTCTTTTACTTCATGGGCTCCCATATAGTTTGACGGAAACATTAAGAGGTCTCCCTTTTTTGGTTTATATGTTATATCTAAATAATTGAAGTAATGTTCTCCACCAGTAAAATTTGTTCCATCTAATTTTGACTCATCTTCAACATGGTCGTTTAGATATAGAAGATTTGTAACCATACTTCTTAAAGCTAGTTGCTCATTTGGCTCCCATACGCCATAGATATAATCTGCGCTTACATCAGAATGTGTTCCAAGATATACGCCTTTATTATACTTAAGAAAATGCCCTTTTACTTTCCACCATATGCATTTATACGCTAGTGGAAATATTTCTAAATATTTTAGAAGATATTTATCTTTAGAATCTTCCATGAACTTTAGCCACTTCATTATTTCTGGATCTTTTCTTTGATGGGTAGCAGAAGCTCTCTTTGGCATTATATTTATGCTGTCAAGACCAAAAAAATAACCACTTCTATTGACATATACTTCTTCGCCAGTTTCTGGGTCTATTCCCGGTTTATACATATCGTTCCATTCATCATTTATGAATGTTTCAACATTGTCAAGAGTCCAATCCCAGTCGAACTCAAATGCACCCCTAAATAGAACTACTCCCCCACCTAGATGTTCTGCTTCTACGTCTTTAAAGATCATTTTTATTTTTTTCCTTTTCAACTTCTTCAGTTGTATTATTGCTAGTATTTATTCTAGCAGAAGCTCTCAATAAAGTGGATATTTTATCTGTGTCATTTTTATACTTACTACTTACATGATTAATATAATCATCAAAAAGCTCAGGTATCCAAACTTGCCCGCTATCTATTACTTCAGACTTTTCTCTTATATGAATACCTCTTTTTTCGTCTTCTGACCCTTGAGCAAAGTAGCCAACATATCCGTATCTATACCCGTCGTTGCATGGTAGTACCTCATGTGTGGCTAAATAATTCGATGGGAACATTATTAAATCTCCAGATTTAGGAGAATATTTAACATTTGCGTAAGGGAAAACTATCTCTCCGCCAGAATATCCATATTTATCTTTTTCTTCCGTAGAATCGTAAGAACTATTAATATAAAGAATAGCTCCTACTACATTTCTAATCGCCAATTGCTGATCGGGTATAGCTCCTGGCTTATAGTTGACATCGTTATCAGAATGTAGACCAAAGCTACTTCCAGGCGAATAAGCTACAACGTGTCCCTGAGTTCTCCACCACAAACATGGTAATATCATTGGAAAAATTTCTATATATTCTAACAAACATTTATATATTATATTTTCACATTTAGAAAAAAAATCTATATATTTCTTATCTTTATCCGGCGTAGCAAACTCCATAATATGAGAGCAAGATGTATCGATGTCATCAATGATGTACCTATGTCCAGATCTATTTATAGCATGGCTTGGAAAGCCATTGTCGTCATATATTATTGTGTAGTCTTTTTTAACGGCTTCTTCTTTTAGGGAAAAAAGATATGGCACGATTAAATCTTGATCTATATCAAGAGCATTCTTAAAAAGAACTATTCCAGTACCTAAGTTGACAATTTCCATAATTATACTCTAAGATATTTTTACTGGATCAGTACCGCATGGGCCGTCTGGTAAATCCCCTGAGTTTTCTTCATTTGTTTTATCTTCTTTTGGCTCTAGAGTAACCGCTTCGTGACTCTTGCTGTACTGAGCAACTTCTCGACCTTGATATACAGGATTCCACCCAGCTTCTAGTCCATACTTTTCAGCGTTTTTTTCCCATCTAGAATATTCAGATCTACAATATGATTCGTAATCATCAAATATATTATTAAACCATACTGGTGGACACCACTCGTAACTCTCTTCTGGTTCACTAATTACTATATTAGATGAAGGATCACTAGCGCCTTGTCCAAAAAAGGTAAGATAAGAATATCTTACGCCCTTACCCATTCTTTCAACATCATGCGCTGCTAGATAATTTGTTGGAAAAAATATTACATCTCCTTTTTTAGGTTTATATGAAACTCCTAAATGAACAAATCTTAAATGTCCACCAGTAAAATTTTTTCCGTTTAATTCTTCCTCTGTCTCAACCCAGTCATTAAGATACAACAGGGCACCGCAGGTTTGTCTAGACGCAACCATTCCTCTAGGCATGTATCTAATTCCTTTTGTTACTTTATAATTAGTATCGTTATCCGCATGGCACCCTAGTATTCCACCATCTCCATATCTAAGTATGTGCCCTCTAGTCTTCCACCAAATAGAACCAATCATTAAAGGATAGTAATCTATATACTTAAGCAGGCTTTTGTATATTTGCTCTTCTAGATATATAAACCAATTTTTAATATCTTCTTCTGTTTTTGGATTTACAGGATCTAGTATTCTAACTGGTGCGGCTGGTACATCTTCTGGCCTGTACCTAAATCCGTCTTCGTTTATGCCAAACTTTTCTCCATCTTCTGTTTCTATCCATTTCCATCTAGTTTCGTTTGCCTTTTCGGCTCTAGAGTCTATATGGCCAAGTATTAATTCCTGATCAAGATCAAAAACATTATGAACAACTACTATGCCAGGGGCTAGTTCTTCTGCTTCTAGTTCTCCAATTTGTTTAATTTCATTTTCTCCAATAAATGGAGAAACAGGATAAGGCTCAGAGTTTCTATTGTCCTTATTTGGCTTTGACCAATCTTCTTCTATCATCCTAGTACCTCGTCTATGGCTTCCCTAATTGTCCATCCAGCCCCTTGGACTCTTGGCACTTCGTCAAGAGGCATGTCTTGCCAATTAAATCTAGATACCATTCTACCATCTCTAGATACAAGAAATTTTTCATATCCGTGGGAAATTCTTGCTATAGCTTGACCTGCTACATTTTGATTGTCTTTTGCTTCTTGTGAGTTATTTGCAGTGAAATCATCATAGTTTCTTTTTTCTAATCCTTTTAGAAAAGAAAAAACTTCATGTTCATTTTTTCCATTTACGTCTACTTTTTCAAATATTGGGAAAGTAACAAAACTATAATGTTTTTCTATAAATTCTTTTATTTCTTCATTTGATCCAGGCTCCATAGAACCAAATTGGTTATTTGGAAAAGCTAATACAGAAAAGCCTCTATCTTTAAATTCATCGTGAACTTTTTGCAGTTGCCAAAGTTGTCTACATGTTCTTGCGTAAGACCATAAATTAGAGCAGTGTGGTGTATAGCCAGCTTTAGATGAAATATTTGCAACAAGAGTTACTTTTCCGCTAAATGTTGAAAGGTAATTCTTTTGACCATCAATAGAGTTTGCTTCTATATCATATAGACTCATTTAAGACTCCTTCAAAATTAACTTTTAAATATTCATCTATCTGAATAGAACCAAACATTAAATTGCCTTCTACTGAAGCATCAAACTTTACCTTAGCTTTAATTGGAGTTTCTATTATTTCTTCCCAATGAATAAATTTATTATCTAAAACTTTTATATCAGTAGTTTTAATAAATCCTTTTTCGTTTCCAGCTATACCGTAGTATCCTTTTTCGTCAGAGAAAAGATCAAAAGTATACAGTTCATCACCAAAGGGTGTATCTACTGATAGTTTCCATTTTCCTAACATAGAAATCCTTTTTCGTCAATTCTTATAAGATTATATCATAATGGTTATTCAAAAACAAATAATTCTTCAGTATAACCAATTGGAGGATTATCTTTATGCCAAACATTAATACCCATAATGAAACGTTTTCCGTCAACTCCGTTAGGAGTAGTTCCATGTATAACCATCCCAGCATCAAAGATGATTAACCTATTTGGGATGTATGCTATTTTATCAACTTTATTTTCTGGTTTATAGAAATTTTCTAAGGCTATTGCTCTTTCTTTATTTCCTTCCTGGAAAGTGGCTAGTTGATATCTTTTTTCCATATCAATTTCAACTCTTCCAGAATGTATTTCTAAAAATCCAGCATTGTTGTTTTCTCCGACATCAAAGTGAGCATAATAGACTGCGCCTAATACTGGACATCTAAATTCTCCAGTTCTTTCATAAAGAAAAGTATCTTCATCTAAATGAAGAGGAAGGTATTGACCAGGATCGTATGTTCTAGTCCAATACTCGAAACCTACTACGTCCTCTTTATCGCATGGTAGATTTGGTTCCCAAATTTGTTGCACTAATCTTTTTTTAATTGTATTAGCTGGGCTTCTCCACCATCCGTCCCAAAACATCCATGGAGAATATGTTGAAGACTCTCCATGATATATATTTCCAGTTTTTAACTGTCTTGGTTCATCTCCCATTTTTTTTGGAAAAAAAGATGAATCGTTTTCTATATCCTTAAGAAGTTCTTCATCTTCTATATAGTTATCTATAATTTTGATTGTTTTTTGAGCGTCTAATATTTTTTTATCTTTATACATTTTGTTTTACTTTATTCATAATAAAAAGATCCAATAGAAAGAGCTGTTGGGGGAATACTTTTATGCCAAACATTAATAACTAAAACTTCCCTTATACCAGAAGAAGCGGGAGTAGTATTATGTATTACATGCCCAGCATCAAACATTATAAGCCTATTAGCTTTATAGGCTATTCTTTCCCTTTTCTCTATGGGCGCTATATATTCCGATACACGCTCTTGCTCTAGTGCATCGTGCGTATAATCTTTTAGTTTTTTTGGATGAATTTCCAAAAAACCACCATCTTCATTGTTACAACCATAGTATATGCAGCCGTATATTGGGCCTACGTATATTCTATCTTTTTCATATAAAAAAGTATCTTCATCAACATGAGTGGGCAAGTACTGTCCCGCTTTGTATGTTCTTGTCCAGTATTCAAAACCCAAAATATCATCTAAATTATAGTCTAGATTATCTTCCCATATTAGTTTTATAACTTCTTTTTTTAGTGTGTTAGCTGGACTTCTCCACCATCCATCCCAAAACATATACGGGGCAAAACAAGTTGACTCTTCATAATGGTAGGAATTGGGTTCTTCTACTAACTTTTCGCCATCATTCATGGGACCAGGAAAAAAAGATGAGTCCTCTTTTATTCTGCGAAGAATTGTTTCATCTTTTATGTAGTTATCAATTACTATCATTGCCTTGAAATCTTGTTAAATATAACTTATTATTAAATAGCCAATATTCAAATTCAATATCTTTTTCCCAAAGTGGCGTAGACAATTCGTATTTTTTTGTCCAATATCCCTTTTTGCTAAATTTTTCAGCAGCTGCTAATGATCTTTGATTAGCTTTCATTATCCATGCGCCAATTTCATGAAAGCCTTTTTCATAGCTTTTTTCTGCATATGTTTTAGTCATAAAACTAGATAATTGACTTCCCCAAGAAGACTTTTCTATAAAAAGATAAACATTTGGAGTGCTACAGTGTTCTCCGCATTCGTGTTCCATTTTTAGAAAATTGCACAAATCATGATCACTCATTAAATAAAATATACCAGTATTATTATTAGAATCTTTTACATAAAAAGCTACTGACATTATTTTAATAAATTCAATCCACCATGGAATTGATCTTGACTGCAGTTTTTCAATTATTTGATCTTGACTATATCCAGATTTGGAAGCTATAACTGGCCATGTACTAGACCATACTGAAGATAGCACGCATGCATGTTCATAGCACGGTTGTATATCTACTGCTGATAAAGTTTCAGATAAATTTTCCATACACTTTATTATACACTAATTCTTTATGACTATTGTAAATCCTATGAATGTTGGAATGTGATAACTAAGTGCTCCTGGCAATTCTTTTATTTGCTCATGCAGATCCCATAATGGATGTTGCGTTTTTTTAGAGTAAAGATTTATATAATCATTACTTGCAAGGACTAATATTGCCCCACCAGATGGAAGTGCATTCCAGAAATTTAATAAAATATCTTGGTCTGGATTAGAGGTCAGATATTGTCCATTTGTTACTATTAAATTTACAGCGCTAGGTATATTTCCATTCTGAATATCTTCTGGATCTAATACATTTAATGAAGTCTCAGTATTGCTAATGACCATTTCTTCTCTATAAAGATTTTCATCGTTCGGGACAAAAATATCAAAATCAAAAGCTGCGCTTAAATATTCATGAGGAAATATTAAGAAGTGAGCATTTGTAAATAGAACTCCCGATGGCTTAAATAGATTCATGACCATCTCTGCCTGCATAACACTAAATGACACGACGTCATTAAATTCAGTCAATCCTTTTGCTACCATTTCGTAACTATGAAAATCGCTAGGGAATCTGCCTATTGCAGGTATAGATCTGTCGGCCTCTAGTGCAACTTCATTTGCAAATACTTTCGATGCATTATCCTTAAGCTTTTCATCGGTTATGATATTTTGATGTTTTGTCTTACTTAAATCTTTTGCGTTAGCTACGCTATTAAGGAGGTTAACCTCTCTGGTGCCGTATAAATTACCTGAAGAGTTCATTACTGTTGCTCTCTTTTCTTTATTAAATTATAATAATACATTGTATCTAAAGCTAAATTCATAACTTTTTCTCTAGTGCTTACTATCTGCTTATTTTCGTCGGATTCATTATTAAGTATTGGATATGCTGCATCGACTTCTTCTCTCAATTCCTGTACTGTAATCGTACTTAATCTACTTTCTTCTATTCCCAAAGAATAAAATAATGATAATAGTTTTGATTCTAAATTTTGCTTATGTATTGATTGATCGTACTTCATATTTTCCTTTTATTACTGAGTTCTTGAATCTAATAACTTTGTGCCAGCTACAACATTTTCTAACGCTGGGCAATAGAATTCTGATCCAGGACCATTAAACATATCTGTAAAAGCGTCTCTAGTAGATTCATATTGACCATTTTTATAATTTAAATATTTTTCATTACGCTCTATCAAATCTTGTTCCTGCAAAGATTCTAAATGATCTCTATAAGGATCTTGAACTTGTCTCTCAGTTCTTTGCTGGTGTATAAAAGATGGATCTATTTGTATCTTAGCCATTATTTAGCTCCTAAGCTTTTTCAAGTCTTCTATAGCATTGTACAGTACTATGTGGCTAGCGTAGTTATGCGCAGATTCATCTGGAAGACTTATGTTTGATTCAATATTTATAGAGTCAGGATCTATTCCAAGTCTAACTGATAATGAATATATAAAAATTTCTTTTGATTTTATAGCATTAGCCTTAGCTTTAGCTTTTTGTTCATCTGTTAAATTAAACATTTTCATATCCCAATTCTTTTAGTTTTGCATTAATTAGTCTAGCAGATTTTACAAGCTCAAACATTGTATTATGATGTTTAGCTATTTGTATTTGTTGATTAGTTTCAGGTATAAAAGAATCAATAGTAAAAGTAGGAAATATCTCTATATTTTCTAGAAGAAAATTTTCTATTCTTACTTTTGTTGTGTGTCTTTCCTCTAATAGGATATCTAATTTTTCCGTACTAGAAAGTGAGCTAGCAATGTTCACCTAAACTCCTTTTATCTGCTTTAGTATACATAAATATAGTAATGGCTACTTACTCAATCATAACTTAGGTTCATTTAATTTAATTAGACCAGAACTTGATGGCCCTATTCTTTCACCCTTTTCATTAAGTCCAGTTTTGATGCCCTTCATCCATGTCCATGGTTCTTCTTGATTTTTCTTCATTTTTGCTTCACCGTATGACATTCTTTGGTCCATCAGATCCGGTTTATCCCATAGATTTTCTATATTAAACTCAACAGACTCTAGTAGATCATTTTTGACTATAGTGAAATACATAAAGGGCATACCTTTAGGAAATACTACTGGTTCGTTTATTTTTGTAATTTTCCAATTCATATTAAATTCATCAGGCCACCAAAAACTGGGTATGGTCGCAGAAAGTGGAACAGCCCCATCAACAAAGTAATTTGGAGATCCAGATATAAATGTACTATACCCATCTTCTGTGCCAAAAGCCCATCCAGTTGCAAATGACATTATTCCAATAATACTAGGAATAACTACCGCTCTATCATTTAGAGTTTCTCCATCTAAAACTTTTGGTGGATTATTTGTTCCGTCCCACTCCACTACAACATCTTGTTGGAGTATAAGTTCCCAACCGCTAACATTTGCTACGGTCATTGGAAGACATTGATACGCGTGCTTATTGTAAGTGTCATCCATCCAGTCTCTCTTTAATCGAGACTGTTTAATTTCTGGAGGATTTTGATGTGTTCTGGTTAAGGTAAATAATGTCATACTTCAGTCATTGGCGATAGAATATCGTCATTTACAGCTTTCTTTGGAGCATCGTATTTTGGAACGTTTGAACCATAACTATGATCCTGATGATTCTTATCGTTATAGTCATACATAGTTACGGCTGAATACTTTATGCCTTCTGTAATTTTTAAAGCTGCATGCGCGTAAATAAATGTTGATGGGAAGAAAACTACATCGCCCTTTTTTGGTTTAAATGTAATATCCAAATATGGGAACCAAAGTTCGCCACCTTCATAGTCGTCGTTTAGGTACGCTACGGAAGATACAGTGCACGTGTACGAAAAACCATGATCTGAGTGAACAGAGAAATGTTGGTTTTTTCCATATCTAACAAAATTAATAGCTTCTTGATATTCCATAGTAAAATTATATCTAGATTGATAATGCTCTAGACACTCATTAAGTACGGCGTTTGTATCATTATAAATGTTTTCTATTTCTTTAAATTCTTCAGTTAGGTGTGGCCAATGTATTGGGCTAACTTTTAGATCAACACAATCTCTATATTCTGGCATTTTGGTATTGTAACCAACCATAGCTTCTGACCATTTAAAAAACTCGTGACTACTATTACCGATAGTTTCTTCTAGTCTTTTAGGTATTTCTAGACTATCTGGTATAGCATTTCTATAGAGATGCATTCCAAATTTTGGATCACCTATGTAGTAATATTCCATTATTTGCTCCTACGCATAATTTTGACACTTCAAGTGATATACTATACCACATATTTAGAAAAAATCGAAACGGAGATATTTATGATTGAGGAGAAATCTTTAATTCTTCCTGGCCATTTTGGTGATTCAAAAAATAATATTAAAATATTAGACAATTTTGTTGAACTAGAAGATTTAAAAACTATACAAAAATTCTTACCAACAATAAATGAATGGATGGACGCAGGAGAGAATCAGTACTCAGAAGATGGGACTTGCACTTACGATGCTTCTTACTGGCAAAATAGGCAGTGTAGTTTTGATATTCTTCAAAGAATAAATATTGATATCTACAATCTTATAGATAAATATATTCATAAGATGAAAAGTTATCTAGAAAGTGAATTTAAGGTAAAGTTAAATGTAAGACCACCAGTAATAATAAGGTGGTTTCCCGGACTTGAGCAACAACCACATGCCGACAAACAGCTCAATGATGGATCTCCAAATCCTTTTCCTACTTATGATATAAACTCATTAATATACTATAATGATGACTTTGAAGGTGGGGAATTATACTATCCTCAACATGATGTTATAGTTAAGCCAAAACCTGGCCTAGCTGTTGCTCACCCAGGGGACATTAATTATCTTCATGGAGTAAAGAAGGTAATTTCAGGAGAAAGATTTACTACTCCTTCTTTCTATACTATAACTGAATTATTATAAATGTTTTTTTATATAAAAAATTTTATTTCTGAACAAAAATTAGAAATAATAAATTTTTTTATTAAATCTAATCAACATAATTTCACATTTAATACACCAAGCGATAGACAGCCCTCTATTCAGATTGATCAAACTATTCAAGATATATTTGATGATTTGTCTAATTTTTTAAGTAATAAAATTGCAGAACTTTTCTTAGTTGAAGTTTCTAAAGAACGACTGGGAACGATTGTTGAATATGGTCCAGGAATGAATTTACCACTACACGTTGACCATCCGGATATTAAACGGAATAACACCACAGTCTACATGGAAAGACATTAGTTCAATTATTTATTACAACAACGAATATACTGGTGGGGAAATTGTATTTCCAAAGCAGAATATTATACTTACTCCAGATCCTGGAAGTGTATTAATATTTTCTTCATATGAACCATACCAACATGAAGTTAAACCTGTTATATCTGGTTATAGATATATAACACCGTCTTTTTGGAATATACTTCCAACCAATCTTTAATCTTTTACTTAAAGATTGGTGGGAAGAACGGTGGGAAGAACGGTGGGAACCACGGTGGGAAATATGGTGGGAAATATGGTGGGAAATAAGGAGGGAAGAAAGGTGGGAAGAATGGTGGGAAGAATGGTGGGAAGAATGGTGGAAAAAATGGTGGGAAGAACGGTGGGAAATAAGGTGGGAAATAAGGAGGAAAATATGGTGGAAAGAATGGACTTTTTCTCGTATAATTAATTGGAGTGTTAATTGGTGTGATAACTGAAGCTGCTGGAGTCTGAGCAGTTACATCTCCAAGTTCTCCAGAAACGCTTGTTGCAACGTCTGTAACAACGCCAATAACAAATCCAGCTGTTGTTATAGCTGAGTTTGCAGCGGTGTCTTTACCGGCCAGTTACGGTCGGAGCAGGTTTTTTTCTAGTTCCCGATTCATCACCAGTTACATTGCTCATATTATGCCGACAAATCTCCTAATGCCACCCATGTATTAGCAGCTCTTTTTACTATATTAACAGATGACCATTGTGCGCGCAACTTTAAACCTGGGGTTGCGTTAACCGTAACTCCAGATCCAGCAGCTATTGTTACTTGACCACCACCGGTCTGAAGAACTCTCACTTCGGTTCCAACAGGAAAGTTTACAGAGCTATCTGGGGGCACTGTGACAGTCGTAGCACCGGCGTTGCTAACTTCAATTAACTTTCCTCTATCGGACCTAACTAATGTATATGAAGCTGTCTGCTGATTAAACTGAACGCTCTTAGTGAAAACATCATAGTTTGTTCCATCTTCTGTTATTTCCCATAAATCGCTAGTTTCATTCCAACGTAATGCTACCGTAGAAGAACTTCCACGAAGAACTTCTATTCCAGCGTTTTCAGTTGGTGATCCAGTTGTAAAATCTGAGTTCAAAGTAACTACATTATCTGCAATACTAAGAGTTGCTGAGTTTACTGTAGTTGTAGTTCCAGAAACTGTTAAGTTTCCAGAGATAACAACGCTATTTGATACGGTTAAGTTACCTGTTACGTTTGCATGGCCAGTAACATTTAGGTTAGTTCCAACATTTGCAGTCTGGTTTAAGACTAATGTATTAGCTGAAACTGCATCTGCTGTAACCGTTCCAGTAAATGATGGATTAGAATTTGGGGCAGTATCTACCGTAGTATTAACCCAGGCTGTTCCATTATATCTTAAAAACTGATTTGAAGAAACAGATGTGATGGTTACGTCAGATAAATCGTCAATTGATGCCGTGCTGTTTACCCACTGTCCAGAGCTAAATCTTAAGAAGTCTCCAGCGGTGTTTGAATTAGCGGTTACATCATTAAGATCGTCTAAATTTATAACAGACCAATATGCTGCTGATCCATTACTTCTAAGCGCTTTTCCTATATTGCCAGTTTGATCAGGAAGAAGATTATTAATTGCTTGAGAAGCTGTAGAAGCTCCAGTTCCACCAAATCCTATTGCTATAGTAGAAGCATTCCATGTTCCTATAGTTAGTGTGCCTACTGATTGTAGGGAAGAAAATCCAACAGTAACAGGCAGTGTCGTTCCTGTTAGAGTGTTAGCATTTGCAGTTACTGTAGCAGAAGAACCGAGTGCGACAGAGGTTCCATTTATTTCTACTGAAGAGTTAACTAATTGAGAATTACCCACTCCGCTTGCCTTAATGGTTACTTCGCCATCTGTTACCGCAAAGTCATCAGAATTAAAAGAAGCTATACCTTTAACTGTAGTTGAGGCATCCCTTACATTTGCGCTTATTGTGCCTGTAACTCTTCCATAAGAATCTATGGAATGAGACTGTATAAAAGAAATTCCATTTGAACCACTAGTGTTTGTTTGAGACACTGTAGCAAGATCTATGTTTGAGGCATTTGTGACTATTCTATCAGAACTTGCTGAAACTATATTTAAAGTATTTGAAGCTTTAGATAGTCCCGACCCAGCAGTGATTGAAGCTTGAATATCGGCATACGTTGTGCCATCATTCGTTATCTGCCAAGTATCAGATGTTTCATTCCATCTAACGGAAACATCATTTGATGTTCCTCTTTCTACTGATAAGAGTGCGTTTTCAGTTGGTGATCCAGTTGTGCCAGAATTTAATTTTACAGTATTATCTTCCACTAAAAGAGTTGAAGTATTTACTGTTATTATATTTCCAGTTACTGATAAATTTCCACCAACAGATAAATCATTTGTAATTGAAGCGTTATTGGCAGACGCGTTTCCGCTTACGGTAAGCGAACTTAATGTTCCAACGCTTGTAAGGCTTGAAACCAGAACATTAGAACTTAAAGTTGAACCAACTAAAGTATTGGCATTTGCTTGGGCCGTTGTGGTACCAGTAACTGAAATGTTACCACTTATTGTTAGATCACCACTTACGGAAACGTTTCCGAGCAGTGGACACTGAGGCTACGGTTGTATTTGATGAATTTTTTAATTCAAGAAGGTTTGCAGATGCATTAGCAGCAGCTTTAATGACTGCTGATTCATCATATACAACAAACTCTGGTGCTGATTCTACTCTTAAACGAGCCATTGTGCTCCTAATGTTCAATAAAAACTTGGCGATTACACTGCTTTAAATAGTAATCGTATATGAAGAAAAGTTATTGTATTACAGAGTTTAAATACTCTGACATATTTCCTATATACTTCATTCTTCCAAAATGATTTAAATTAATATTTGGATCTAACCAAATAGATCCGCCGATCTTTTGGTAATATCTGCAGAAACCATAATCCTCGGATAGAAATCTACCATCTTCATCTATATAAGAATTAAAGAATGCGTATGTGTAATCTCTTTCGTTACCCTGGATGGCTCCAGTATCATCTATGAACTTAAGCTTTTTATACTTTTTAATCATTTTGTCAAAAACTTGTCTCTTTATTAACATAAAACCGGTACCAGCTTCATATATTTCAAGAGCTCCTTTATCAACTTGTATTGTCTCTTGGCCGGTTTTAGCAAGGTGCACTACGTTTCTAGTTGCTAAAGAAGCCAGTTCCTTAGAGTCTACTCCAGCTATAGAATGAGCTTTTATCTTTTCCCAGTCTATTTCCTTAATCGGGTAAGAAGCTGTAACTACATCTTTATCCTGCCACAATAACTTTAATATAGCTTCGTGATCAAATTGTATATCACAATCTATAAACATTAGGTGAGTACAATCTCTGGATGCCATGAACTTGGCGACTAGGTTATTTCTAGCTCTATTGATTAGAGAATCAGAAATTGTACAAACTGTAAAATTTAAACCAATTTGTTTAAAATAAAGACATGTTTGTAGAAGGGACACAAAAAATGGTTCAGTTATCTGAGAGTCGTAACATGGTACTGCTATAAATACGTTCCAAGATTGTATTTGCTCTTTTGAGATATTAATCTTATTCTCTTCTGACATTTTAAATCTTTCTTTTTAATTCTTGCACACAATTATATCATAAAGTTCATCTAGTGATTTTTCTACCAATCTAAGAAAATCGATTGGTTCATCTAGAATGTGTTTAAATGTAACTATAGAACAATAAAGTTTTCCTTCATCAGCCCTAAATAAAGCGTTTATACCTAACGAGAATTTAGATGTTAGGATTGGAGAAAATGCATAAACTTGCAAAACTTTATTATTATTTAAATAATAGTTATTGTTTGATATTTTCAATTGAGATCCAGATATGCTAGCCCCATATATCGTAGATCTTTCTTGTTTATTTGGAATTTTTTTTCTATTGTTCCAATTTGTTTTATTTACAAAATTTAAAAGTTTAAATACTCCATTATTTCTTGGGTAATTTTGTATTGCTTTACCATAATAATTAAATGGTGAGGTTTTTTTAATCATGATAGCATTTTGTATTTCTTGATGAAGATTATTAATTCTGTCTATATTATTTTCTTCATTTAAATAAAGATTAATAAAAGACCCCATAACATCATTACCATAATATCTTTTTTCCTTAAAAGGTACTGACATAGGAATTACGCAATTTGTACTACTGTCTATTGATATATTTTTTAATTTAGCCCATTCGTAATAAGACTTTGAGTATAAATATAGACATACGTCAGTAAAGGTATATTTGCTATTTTTAATAATTTCAGTAATTTTTTCATAAGAAATATAAATCAAATCATGTTTTTTTTCTATGTCCAGTAAATCTATATCTGGATGCTTAAAGACTTTATTAGCTAAATTTGTATTACTAGCTTTATTTGTCTTAAAAGCAAAACCTTTTATTAGATAATAATATACTAATATATATCTTTTAATATTAGATATTGTCGCTCTAAATGTATTTATATTTTTATATTTTACTTTTTTACTTACTGGAGTAAAGTTATCAAATATAAAATTCATAATTTTACCATGTAGTTCGCCATCAGCTGCTGTGTGATGAATTCTTCGTATTATAGCTGTGTTACCATTTTCGTCATAATTATTAATTACGTGGACTTCCCACATTGGTTTAGTTGGATCTATTGGACTATTGTAGATATTTTCTATATGGTCTTTTAATGATTTTATATTCTTTGTATCGTGACATATAAGATGATTATTAATATCAAATTTTAAATCTTTAACAAAGTATGGATTTTCATTTTTAAAATACCCATTAACAATTTTGCATGAATGAGGTATTGAATAATCTATATTTTTAAGTATATTTTTTTTTATATATACTGAAAGATCTTCTTTATTTTTGTTTTCAATTAGCGTAAACACATTTAATATCATTCCAGTTTCATTATTTGAAAATGACATTAATACATCAAAATTATTTAGAGGATACATTCCTTACCAACTCGTATCTATGGCTACCCTTCTCCATATTTGGGTAGAATTATTAACATAGTTATTGTAGCATATGTAAAAATAGTTTGCGTCTGTTCTTATATCTCCCTTTTTATCGCCTGCTGAACCGTATTTGGATGATGGGGCAGAAGTGTATATTCTTGCTTTATTTTGCCATTCTGATCCAGAATACACTAAAGAATCGCCAGATGATTCTGATGATATATTGAAATTATCTAATTCAGATATATTAGTTAAAGTTACACTACCACCAATTGATGAAAAAACATGTATTTCTTTAGATGAACTGGCTGGAGCATTTTCGAAAGAAACCACAATTGAATCATTGGATGTTGCTCTCCAGCTTACTAATGTATGTTCGTATGGACTGTTTTTATCTCTGCAGAATACGTGGATATTTTTTGTGTCGAGATTATGATTGATTGTGTAATCAACGTTTGTGTCATCACCAATTGTTTCAGAGTAAGAATAACCAGAAAGGGGAGCAAAGACTGATACTGAGATTGAATTTGACGAAGGTGGCGAAGAAAATTTAACTTTTGATTTTTTAATGCTTATTGGAAAATACTGGCATTTGATAACTTCATAAGGGCTGGCTATATTTCTGACTACTGCAAAGGTGTCAAATATACCTAAATTGTGCGATATTTCAAATTCAGTATTAGTTCCATCTCCTATTGTTGTGGTGTATATATCTCCAGAACCAACAGAATGTATCGTTGCAATTCTAGAATTAGATGATAATATATTTGAGAAATTAAGCGTTATAGTATTGATGGTTGTTGCTTCCCATTCAACCTCTGATGCTGAATATGGGCTATTTGCGTCAATTACTGTAACTGCAACGTTTCTAGTGCCTAAATTATGCGTTATGGAATATGTTCTATCTGTGCCATTTCCTATCGTGGCAACATATTTTTCTGCTGTATTTAGTGCAGTTACTGGGGAAGATGATGTAAATTTTGTCCCATCAAATATTAAAGATTCACCTAAAACTGCTCCGTGTTGTATCTATTTCTATAGAATCAACAAAAAGAGCAGCGGTGTTTATTGTGGAATTAACCGTTAGTGTATCGTTTATTGTTACAGAATTTGATAAAGAAACAGTAAAAGATCCTGTTGATTCTGAAACTACAACCTGATTAGCTGTTCCAGATATTGCTGTAATTAGTTTTGAACCAACTATGGAGTTAGAAACATTTTTCCAAAATAATTTTCCATCTGCGTAGTTAAGCGCTATCTCCCCCTCTTCCAGAGAAGAAGGGGCCTGAGATGCGGAACCAGATCTTTTTATTTTTACAATGTTAGCCATATATTCTCAATCTGTTTAGAATATATTATATAGTAATTTCTTACTTAAATATAGGTGGGAAAAATGGTGGGAAGAATGGAGGAAAGAAAGGTGGAAAGAATGGTGGAAAGAATGGTGGAAAAAATGGCGGAAAGTATGGTGGGAAAAAGGGAGGAAAGAAAGGAGGAAAGTATGGAGGGAAATATGGTGGGAAGTATGGAGGAAAAAATGGACTCTTTCTAGTATAATCTATATTTGTGTCCATTGGAGTCAATGAACCAGCAGCAGGAGATTGTGCAGTTACATCTCCAAGTTCAGCTGAGACTGATGTAGCAACATCAGTTATGGTTCCAATCCTGAAGCCAGCAGTAGTGATAGCTGAGTTTGCAGCGCTATCTTTACCGGCCTGTTACGGTCGGAGCTACCTTTTTTCTAGTTCCGTGTTTATCTCCAGTAGCCATTTTATGCCGACAAGTCTCCGATTAAAACCCAGGAATCTGTTCCTAATTTAACTAGTGTAGCAGATGACCATTGAGCGCGCAACTTCAAACCAGGAGTACCGTTTACTGTAACACCGCCTTCTGCTGATACAGTTAAAGCTCCAGATCCTTTTCTTAGAATATCAATTTTATCTCCAACAGTAAAACCTACAGAACTATTAGCAGGTACCGTTAATGTCATTGATCCAGCATTATCCATTGTCACCAATTTAGCCAAGTCAGTTAAAGCTAAAGTGTAAGAAGTTCCTGTTTGAGCATTTATTTCTGATCTAAAGCCAGATCTTGCTGGTCCAGTTGATAGCATTGTTGCAGTAACTGTGCCAGTATCTGTAGTATATACTCCATTGACAACACTAGCTGCAGTGCCTGCATAGTTGCTTGCAGTTAATATCTCAGTTACACCTATTGTAATTGAACTACCAGAATCTAACGTTATATTTCCGCTATTAATTGTAGCTGAAGTTATATTATTAGCCCTGAAAGAACCATATACTAAACCAGCCTCAGAAAAGTTTACTGTAGTAGTTGGCTTTGTGGTTGCTCCAGCAAATACCTTATATACTCCATCAGATGCGTCTCTTACTATGCCTGAATAACGAGTTTGGGGAGTCGCGTCATTGTTTTTGTATTCAGTAATAAGACCGGCGTCTACTATGTCTCCAGTATTGCCATCAGATACAAATATAAACGGATCTGTAACTGTTAAATTTTCTGTTTCAACAGTTGTTCCAGCTCCACCAAAAGTAATTGTACCTTGTACGCTAACGTTACCCTGAACGTTCATGTCTCCTTGAATTCCTACCCCACCTACAACTGTTAATGCCCCAGTTGTAGCGCTGTTAGAAGGAGTTGGAATTTCTATGTGAACATTAACATCTGGGAATATTGTCATTTGAGTGTTATCGGTTTGTAGTCCGCCAGCTGCAAAAACTATTGCGTTTCTTTGGCCGTTTCCACCAGTTGCTATTACTAAGTCACCATTTCCGGAAGTTCCAACTGGAGCTTCCATGAATATATACCCATCATTTGGACCTGTGGTACTAAATGCTGGATCATTGAAAGCGTTTGAAGTAATTCCCATGTCGATCCAGCCAGCATTATCATCACCATTATTAGAATAGGCAATTATGTCTGTTGAGCTACTTACTGCGTTTCCTAAGTTTCTAAACGCAACTTGAGAATAATCTGTATGGTTAGATTGAACAACTAATGTTGGATGCGTTAGAGTAGAAGCAAATGTACTTGCATTTGCTCCAAGATAAACGTCTCCTCCTACGCTAGAATTTCCTGTTACTGTTGAATCTCCAGAAACTGACAATGAATTTGATACTGTTACATTTCCATTTGTAAGAGTATTTGCGTTTATTGTAATACTAGTTCCAGATATTGTAGAAATATTTGATAAACTTGTATTTACTGCTATTGTTGGGTTAGAACCTTCTCCAGAAGCTCCTGTTATAATAATATTTTCACCAGAAGTTAGAGAAGATAGATAATCTCCAGTTGTTTCAGATCCTAAAGCTATTGATGAATCTGACCATGTTGTACCATTCCATTGAAGCACATGTCCCGTACTTGGCGTTGCAGCAACGTTAAATGCATCTATTTCATTTATTCCAAGACTTGAAGATACCCACCCTGAACCATCATATTGAAGAACATGGCCAGCAACTTTTCCTGTAAGATCTACATCTGTTGGGTCATCTAATTGTGGAGCTCTGTTTGTCCAATTAGTGCCATTATAGTGCATTAAGTGTCCATACTGTGGAGTTGAGCCATTTGCATAATCCGAAATATCTTCAAATGCAATTCCAGAGTCTGTCCAATTAGTCCCGTCATACCTCATTAAAGATCCGTCTACTGGATTAACAAAAGATATATCGCTCAAATCTGTCAGCGCAAGATTTCCTGCAGCTGCAACGTTGTCTTGAGATGGAATAAATTTTGTTCCATTATATTTAAGTACTTGACCAGTAAGAGCTCCAGTTGGATCAATTTCAATTGAATCAACAGTTAAAGTATTTGCTGTTATTGTATCGTAACTTGGAGTTGAAGATACCGATATAGTTGGACTTGTTCCTTCACCAGAATTATTGGTTATTAATATATTACTTCCAGCAGTTAGTGATGCAACATAGTTACCAGCGGTATCTGTTCCTAAGTTTACTGGATCATTAAACCAATTAGATCCATTATATCTTAAGAAGTCTCCACTAACTGGATCTGATATTGTTACATTGGTTAGATTACCTAGAGCAAGAAGAACGCTGGTTGGACCGTGGCCATGTGAGTTATCCGCAACTGTTGTTGTTATCGTTACGTTGTTTGATCCATCTATAGAAACAGAACCAGAAACATCTCCATCAAGAGTTATTGTTCTTGCTGTTTTCCATTTTGTTGCTGTATCAGCATTTCCTGTTACATTACCAGTAAGCTCTCCAGAGAAAGATGTTGAGCCAACAGAAGTAAGTCCTGCAATAGTTGTCGAAGAAGCTCCAAGTGCTATTGATGTTGAGCCTACTGTTATCGAATTGCTTGTTAAGGAAATTGTTGGAGTTGCTCCTTCTCCAGAATTATTAGAAAGAGTAATATCATTACCAGCAACTAGAGACTGAACATAATTTCCTATTGTATCTGTCGCAAGATTTACTGGATCGTTTATCCAGGCTGCGCCATTATATCTTAAAAAATCTCCACTAGCTACGTCTGCAAGTGTTACGTCAGAAGCGTCATTTAAGCCAAAAGTTAATGTTGAAGCTGTATGATTATGTGAATCATTTGCAATTGTTGTAGATATTGTTACGTTAGCTGATCCATCTATAGATGTAGATCCAGATACATCACCTGATAATGTTATTGTTCTTGCCGTAGCCCAAGAGTTTGCTGTGTTTGCATTGTCATTTATGACATAGTAGGTTGTACCATCATTTGTATATTCCCATTTGTCAGTAGACTCATTCCAACGAATAGAAACATTAGTCGAAGTTCCTCTTTCTACTTCTATTCCAGCGTTAAGTGAAGGTGCCCCTGTTACGTTACCATTAAGAACAAGTATATTGTCCTCTACTACAACAGAAGAAACGTTTACTGAAACTGTATTTCCATTTACAGTTAAATCACCTGTTATTACAAGACTACCAGAAACTGTTACGCTATCTTCTGTTGATATTGCTGTGTTACTATCTTGCAGCCAAGAAAGAGTAGTGCTTACTAGGGTATTACTTGCATCTTTATAATAAAAGATTCCATTTGTTGGGTCTATGGCTATTTGACCCTGAGTAATTGATGGTAATGCCATGATAGCCTTTCTTAGTTAAGATTAAAAAGTACCACCATCGATAGTAATTCCATCGAAAGTAGTTAAATTAGAAATTGATCCTCCAGTGATAGTAACGCTGTTAGCATTTTGAACGGCTATTGTTCCTAGTCCTAGTGTACCTCTTGCTGTTGAAGCGTCTGCGTCATCAAGAAGTGTTCTTGCATAAGAAGTAAACGTCGCTAGATCGGCTGTTGCAGATCCGGTAAAATATGGAAGTTTATCTGAAGCTGATGTTAAACCAGCAATTGCTGCTAGTTCTGCGTCGTAACCTTGAACATCTGTGCCAATTGCTAGACCTAGATTTGTTCTTGCTTGAGAAGCTGTTGTTGCGCCAGTTCCACCATAAGATATCGCTATAGTTCCAGCTTGCCATGTTCCAGTTGAAATTGTTCCAACAGAAGTTAAAGAAGATGTAACAACTCCAGAACCTAAAGTATTATTTGATAATACTGTTGTTCCATTAATTGAGAAAACTTTTCCTGCAGCTAAATCTAATTTTTCTGAAGAAGTCCATGAGTCAGTTGCGTCTACCCAGTTAAATGTTTTATTAGTCGCACCAAGTACTGTTATACCAGCTCCATCAGCCGTAGTGTCAGTTGGTGTTGCGGCATTTGCTAATACTATATTCTTATCTTCAACTATAAGGGTAGCTGTATTTAATGTTGTTGTATTTCCCTGAACGATTAAATCGCCAGTTACAGTTAATGTATCCGCTATTGTAACATTTGAAGCTAACCCAAGAGTAACTGAACCGTTAGAAGCAGAGACGGTAACTTCATTGGAAGTTCCAGTTAAACTTACTACTCCAGAGTTTGTTACTGTAAATGTTCCGCCTTCAACTCCTGTGTTTGAAACGGAAATTCCAGTTCCAGCTGCAACTGATCCAACATAGTCTCCAGTTGTATCAGTTCCTAAAGCTACTGAATTTGCAGTTACACTTGCTGTTAGTGTTGCATTTGCAAGATCGGTAATTGTTACATTGCCCGAAAGGTCTCCAGCTAATGTAATTGTAAAGTCTGCAACGTTGAGATTTACTTTAGAGTTTGCATCGTCGTATGTAGCTTCAATGCCTGAATGTGTGCCATTTGTAAATAGTGCCGCTGCGGCATCTTGTGCATCTTCTGTAAATCCAGTAATTTGACCAGCATTTATAGATATAGTACTACTTCCAGCTGAAGTCAAACGACCCTGGGCATCAACTGTGAATGTGGCTACTGCGTTAGCTGCGCCATATGAACCTGCTGTTACTGCAGTATTGTCGAGATTAATTGTTATAGTATCTGTTGAACCAGCAACTGATGATAAACCAGTTCCACCAGAAATAGTCAATGTATCTGTTCCTGATGTTATTGTTTGGTTAGATCCGCTATCTCCAGCTACGCTGAAAGATGTAGCTATATTTGCTATAGTATTATTAACTGTTGTTATTGAACTGTCTACATAAGCCTTTGTTGTTGCATGAGTATTTGCAGTTGGAGTCGGTACAATAATTACACCAGAAAATGTCTTATCTCCAGATATTGTTTGATTAGTTCCTTTTGTTACATAGGATCCCGATCCGTCCAATTGCCTCTACTGAAGTTGCAGAACCACCAGCTCCACCTGTTCCCTTACCATAGTAAAGTGTGTCGTCCGCTTCGTTATACGCAAGTTCTGCGTTTTCCAAAGACGATGGAGCACCAGCAGAACCTGCCGAAGATCTCCTTTTAATTCTTATAGTATTTGCCATTTAGAAGCTTCCTCCGTCAACTAGATTTTCTTTAGCTGAATTAACCCATGCTGACCCATTGTACTGCAATAAGTCTCCATTAGACACTGTATTAATAGTAACGTCAAATAAACCATTTAAAAGTGATTGACTTAAAATATCCGACTCTAGACCTTCTATCCTTGCCTTTACGGTACTGTACGGTCCGGATGGATTAATACCAAGTTCTGATTCTATAGCTTCCACTGCATCGTTTATATTTGAGTGTTGTAAATGATGAGGTACGGTTCCAGAATCTAACCTATCAGTTGATGTTGGATTTGTAAAGTTATCAATTGAATTTGGATAATTTGTTGACATTTTTTTCCTAAACTAATTTAAATTAAATAGCTAAAATTTTATTAATTTCATTACTCCATAATATAGTAACTGTTGTATCATTAGCTGTAACTACATATGGTAAACCTTCTGATGTATCTATATAAAAAACTAATCTTGAATTTGAATCAGAAGATCCAACTTGATAGAGCGCAATTGCTTCGAATGTTCCACTATTATAGCCATCTATAATAATATCGTCTCCATCTATAACGCCAAGGGTATTTGTTATGTTTTGTATATTGGAAGACCTATGAGCTATAGCAGAAGATGGAATATCTGAAACAAATTCATCTGAGTTTTGATTAGGTGTATATAAAGAATTTTTTAATAAAAGTATTTTATATTGATTCGCTGATATATTGATTTGTCCATTTAAAATAGCTTCTTTTGCTTTTTTGTATATAAAATTAGCCAAATTAAACACCTATATCCTTAGATATTATTAATCGATACTTATATCCAGATTGAAAATATTCTTTATCTTCCGTAAAGAATGCAGGAGTAGAGTCTTGAGATGGAACGTCTACGTATACTTCGGGTTTCCACGCATGAGATGAAATTTCAGCTGTAATATTTTCCCATCTTGATGGTTGTCTTTGTATTTTCTTTTTTTGCAGTTTAAAATACTTATTATTTAAAAAGTTTGAAGCTGGTTTTTCATTAAAAGAAACAGTAATTCTTCCACTATTATAAGAATTATCTATATAGAAGTCTCCATTGATTGGATCTACTGAACTAATATAAAAATTAGGATTTTTAGCTATTATTTGATAACTTGTAAATGCATCTGTTCTTATTGACTTATCTTCTATAAGAACTTCTTTTAGCTCAGGTTCGTTAACAGAATTAAAATCTCCAGTATTTGGAGTAGCTCCTGATGCTAGTGTAGTGAATTTTACTTGCTCTTCTGGAATTGGTTCATTAGCTGCATCGTAAAAGTTAACAAATCTAATGACATATTCTGTCGATGGAGCCAATTGAACATTCCAAAGAAGCTTCAGAGTTCTAGATATTTGATTATAATCAGCTAATGTATCAATATCTTTAAATGGTTTATTTAAAACACTTGGAGTTGCACTTGTAGTTTGAACAATTATATTTTCTTTTTTAATAGAAGTTATTTTTATTGTTCTTCCGAACTTAACGGATACCGTTCCAAGTCCTACTGCAGCGTTTTGTATTAGATTTAAGGCCACATTAATCTCCAGTCATCAAAGTACGTTTTTATAGTAACCAAACTATATAAAAGAACAAGGGGGTGGTTTTTACACCACCCCCTAGTCCCTTTTAGGATAAGGTAACTATAACTTTCCTAAGGATTAGAGAGATACCGAGTTGGTAACCTCGACCTCGTAGTTGCGCTGTAGTCTAACGTTCTTAGCAACTGTGATACCCTCACCGTCACCAAGCATTACGATGTCGTAGCGCTCCTTCATCTTCATCTGACGGATGTCACGGCTTGGATCATCAAACTGATCTGTGCTCATGTCGTCCTTGACGAGAAGTGTTCCAACCTCATTGCGGTCGATCAAGAATAGATCTGACTTAGCTGCTGTTGAACCACTCTTTGCTGTGAAGCTAACAAAAGGAGAAACAATCACATTCAGACCCATTGGAGCGGTTGAATTCAACGCGCCTTCCTTGGACTGAGGACGGTAGCCCCAACTTGTGTTGACTGCTGCTGCTGAACCACCAGCGTGGAAAATGCTATCCTTCAAGAAGATAGACCACATTAGTGGGTGCAAGATGAAGTCTGTTGGTACATGGTTTTCTGCCATGAGAACGGCTGCCATATCAACGATATCATCCCATGTAATGGTTAGGTTAGCAGCACCATCGATGCCACGACCAGTTGTATCGTCGTATGAACCGCTATCATTATCGAAAACGATTGTAGCTGCGTCCTTAAATCTGCTGAGTGCAATTTGCTCTTTTAAGCGAGCCATTGCGCGACCAGCAGCGCGGACGTGAAGGCCAACAATGTCCCAAAGTGAGTCTGCGATGACTTCTTCAGTGAAAGCCAACTTGACGCCTTTCTTTGAAACTTTACCTTCAACTTGCTTTGCAAAGGCGAGAGCCTGTTCTGGATATTCTTGTCCTTCTGGGATCTCTGCAGCTTGAATTGCATTAACTGCTGGGAACTCCAAAGAGCGTCCCTTGCCGAGACGTACAGTTGAAAGAAGTGGCGTAACCAATAATTGTGGTTCAGCTGCTTCCTTTAGTGTACGGGAGATGACTTTAGGAAAGAGTGCAGCTGCATCAGGTGATGCAAATGCTTCTTTAATGGTTACTCTGTTATCTCCATCGATGTAACCGTCCTCAGTTAATGCTGTTTCCCATGCTGGGAGACCCGAGAGGAGCTCTTGGATTGATTTACTCATCTTAGGATTATTCCTCCTGTGTTATTTTCTTTTTTTATTTATTACAGTGTTAGATTGACACGGAATGCGCCAAGCACATTTGTTACATCCAGATTTGAGCGGATGCCCAACTTGCCCTGATAGGTGCCTGTTCTTGTAACTTCAAAAACAGTCTTAAGTGCACCAGGATCCGATGGCAATTGCATGTAGGAAAGCAGACCATCATCAAAGTTGGTTGCAAACTTTTCTACCTCAATAACCTTACCAACCTGGAGGTAAGGATCTGTGCCACACAGTGTTGATGTTAACACCACTGGGCGACCCATGTGGTCAGCTCTAATCATAGAACCGACAGTCACATCATTGTTAAGTCCGTCGACCATTGGATACTCTACGTAGCCATGGGTAATGAACCCTGCGCCTTGTGAAGTGCCCTTGTCGAATGGACGGTAAAGATCGTACTGAGCGACGCCAACTGGAACAGACTTAGCTGCAACTGCAACTGTGTCAGTTGCACCAGAGCTGTAGGCTGGTGTTGCTCCATCAAGCGGATCCCATGACGAAGGCATTGAATCGCCCCATGTAACGCTTGAGCTTGAACCATTAGCTGGAACTACTCTTGCATCGCCATTTGAATCAGCTACGACTGAAAGAATTGTTCCCTTTGTAAGAACAATTTCAAAACGATCATCTTCTGAATCGAGATACCAAGTTGGAAGACCTGCACTTGGAAGTAGGTATGCTGCTGGCGCAATGCCCTCAGAAACTACAAACCTGCCTGCTCCTGTCTTGGCATATACCTTGCGGAATTTTGCTAAGCTCATTTTATATTATCTCCTTGTATGTTATTAAAGCGAACGACGACCCATTAAGGCGTCAACAAAAAGTTGCTCTGCAGATGGTGCTGATTCTTTCTTTTCTGAATCAACATCTTCAATAGAAGCTACATTTAATTCTTCTCTTGCATTTTCTGCTTCACTTGTAATTTCTGGAACTACAGTTGTGGATACTTTCTTTACTGGCATTTTTGCTAAATCTCTTAGCGAATCTGCCAATGAAGAAGGAGTTCTTGTTACATGATCTGCAACAAGTACTTCTCTTTCTGCTGGATTTTCAACTCCGGCAGCGATCTTTGCATCTACAACTCTTTCTGCTAACACTCTGTGAAGTGCTGCTTTAAGGTTTTTGTTTTCTTCTTCAAGAAGCTTGATTCTATCGGAAAGTTCATCATTTTTTTGCTCAGCGACTTCTTCTTTATCATTGAGCTCTGATGAGTTTTCCTCTTCAACTTCTTGTTCCTGATTTGACTCAGGCTCTTCAACTGACTCTTCGGACTTATCGGATTCAGCTTTTTCTTGCACGTCCGACTCTTCCTCTTTGTCAGTAGAGATCTCTTCTTCGGAATTTTCTTCCTCTTTATTTTCCTCTACGGCCTCTTCTGTAGCATCTTCAACCTTATCTTCACCGGCTTCAGATGTTACTTCTGCACTTTCTGTAGAATCTTCTTTCTTTGCAGCGTCTGCAGCAATTGAAGATAGATCATCGCTGAGCTCTTTTGCTACAGCTAAGATGTCTTCTTCTTCTTTAAGAATTGTCATTTCAGAATTCTCCTCATTATTATTAGATTCTTGTTCTGTTGATAGTAATGGGTTATTTTTAATATTGTAATTTTCACTCTCATTTACGGCCATAGCAGTAAGGAATGAACCCTTAAGTTGAAGATATACTGGTCTAGATTCTTTTTTCTTCATTCCTTTAAAAATAGATTCACTTTCAGAAATTGAGTAAATATCTTCTTCGTCCATTTTTAAAATAAAAGCAGAACTCTTTGCTACCCAGTCTGAATCCGAGACACTTAAATTACCATCAGCTTTTGCTTTACTTCTAACACCGGACCTTTGATCCGCAGGCTGGTTAACAAATGAATACTCTTTAAAAGAAATGTCTTGCATATCTATAAATGCGAGTTTACCCTTATAAACCTGGCCCCTTCTATACTTAGGCATTTTGGGCCTTCCGTTAGAATCTTCTGCTGCTAAATCTTCCCCGCTTATGCTGCAGACAGCTTTTCCAGCGCGTCCTCCAACAGATCCAGTTAAATATCTTTTGTCCATTATTTTTTGAGCTGCAACTGGGTCAGTTATGGCAATTTGCAATCTAACAAATGGAGCGCCATCTTCTTCTTTATCCATTTTTGCAGCCATGACCCTTCCAATGGGCTCTGTATTTAAATCATGATTTAATATGATTGGCTTGGGATATGGATTAACCCAAGAGTTTAAAGCTTTTTCTAATTCTATCGCGGAGTAATTATTGTAATTACCAGTTAGTCCGCTCGTGGATTGCAGCTACCTCGATAATAAGACCATTTTTAAAATCAGAAGACTCTGAAAAATTAAAGTCTGATTCCTTGATCTCAGGAAGCTCTATTGTAAAGTTTTCTACAAACTCAAAAGCCATTATTGTCTCCGTTTTATAAACCATATTTAATAGTAATATATTTTATATCATTAAACACATTTATGCAAATATATCCTGGTGTTTATGTAGATTGATATCATTTTCTTTTAAAATGACCTCATATCTATCATCACCTTGTGATAAAAATTTCTTTAACTCTTCTTTACCCATTATATGGGGTGTATATATGTAAGATGCGCAGGATAATCTAAAACCTTTTTCTGCGCAGTCGGCACTCCAGCCTAAGTCTTCTCCTTGAGTATGAAATTTATATCTAGAATTATTATAAACATCTTTTGACATCATCTTTCCAGCCATGATTATGTCTGCATTAAATAGCGATCCTAGTGGATATCCGTTTTTTCTATAAGCTTTTTGATATGTTGAATCTTGCCAAGACATAACGCTGGGGTATTCTGTTCCAAATGGCGTCATAAACATTAAGGTATTAATTGCATCTGTAGACCCTGAGGTTATATGACTTAATAAAAACTCTATTGTATTAGGATTAGTTAACAATATATCTGAATCTAAACTGTAATAGAAATCAGGTTGTATTTTTTTTGCTTTATCTAATAAAGAGTTTCTCATAGAAACCATATTTTCATACTTAGAAAAAGACCATCTTCTAGTGCCTTCTTCATGAGCGTGATGAGCTATGTCATCTCTAATCTCTATATCAAAAATAGATACTTCTGGATGAGACTTTTTCCAATTGACTAAAAAATCAAAAGTTTCTTTATCATCTGCGCCTAGTTCAAAAATAAAACCAATATTTTTTAAACCGTAAGTTTGTCTTTGTATGCAGTTAAACCAATGAGGCAGTATCCACTCTCTTTTATATACAGGGCAACCTATAAGTAACACTTACTACTCTTTTGTTTCTAATTCTTCTGTCTGCTTTGCTTTTGATTTCTGCTTTGGCTTTTCTTCGTTTATTGTTTCAACTTCTTCAATGGTTTGAATTTTTTCTGGAACTACTACTTCCTGCTTTTTATCAGTTGCTTCTTCAGAATTTTCTTCATCTTCATCTGTAGTTAAGAACTCTTCTATTGCATCCAGTTTATACTTCATTTCTGCAACTACTTCAAGTAGCTCTGCAAGAACATCTAAAAATCTGGTATCAGCCAAACGAACTTGACCATTTGCAACAGCTTCTTCTAAGAGTTCTAATGTTTCTTCTTTAACGATCATTTAATCTCCAATGTTATTTATCTTCTATGTAATTATACTCTGGTTCTAGAAGTTTTTCAACAGTTACAAGCCATGACATATCATCTGATCTTCTAATATTTGGAGAACTCTTTCTTCCATTTTGATTTTGTGGCCTACTAGAATTGCCTACGCCTTTTCTTGATGACGGTAGATTTCTCTGACCTTTAGTTGCTGGCTGTTCTCCATCTGAACTTTTTGGAGAAGAGGTATTTGTTGTTAATTCAGCTTGATTCTTAGCCATATCCATTTGAAGTTGCGCCTGCATAAAAGCATATAGTTTTTCTTCATCGACATCCGTATCAAGACCTAACATTAATCTAGCTTCATCTATAGTTATTAGATTATTAACAAATTTTTGTATTATATGATTTTCTTTTTTAACTTGAGTATCTACATCTATTTCTTTAAATTTCAAGAAACATCTATCAGATACTGTAGAGTCTAATGGATTCTCTAATGGATCAAATCCACCTTCAAATAATAACTCATTAAATATGTGTATTCTTACCATCTCTGCAAATTGTTTTTGCAGTTGCTTTATTCTGTCATACAAAGAAACGTCAAGTCTATCAGTGACTGATCTGTTTCCTCCATTCATATTCATTCCAAGGTGATGAGGAGCTACTCCTAAGCCTACTGCTACTCTTTCCTTAAAATGATTTAAGTACTCAGATGCATCTAGAGCTGTGTTATTTGCCCCAATAACATCTACACTATGTCTAAACGGTAAAATTAATCCACCTTCAGCTCTAAGATTTTCTATTTCTGCTGCTGCTCTAGTAATTTCTTCTGGTTCTGCTGGCTGTTCTGCTGTTCCAATCGTATATTTATACAAAGGAAATAATTCTCTGTGAACTAAGTTCTGTATATCTTCTTCCATTTGTCTAAGTGCAATTACATCGTCTAGAACAGTTGATAAAAACGGAGTACCAAAAGCTCTACCTGGCTTTTTGTCAAAGTACATATGAACAACTCTTTCGGCTGACCATACTGGATCTTTATCATTTGGAGAATAAGTCAAGGGATCGGTAGCTTGTTGATATGCTTTTGGTCTATTTTGTTTATCTCTTAAAATATAAGTTTGTTCTGTTGGAATTAGATAATATCCAGCTATAGGTTCAGTTCCAGCAATTGGATTAAGTTTATCTGGAAAAAAAGAACCTATATCTGCTCTAGCTTTTACTATAAAAACATTAGAATATTTTATAAGCTGATCTGAAAGCTCTATCAAAAATTCCATAAATGGTCTTTTCATGGTCATTTCCATAAAATCTATTCTTCTGTAAAGATAAGAAATAGCCTCAGGATTTTCTCCTACTATTTCCCATCCTTCTTTCCAGAACAGTTCTTTATGTTTGGCTACGGCCTGTCTAACATAGCCATCAGTGTCAAATGCTTGCGTTATTCTATTAAAGTCATATGGAGATGGTTCGAAAGCAGCTCGTGTATCATAATAATAAGATGAACCACGAAAGCCTAGCGCAAGAGCAGCTATCTTTATGCTCTTGCCTAGGACTTTAATATCGTCTTGTTTTATTTTTTTTTCCTCTAAAGAAACTGAGTTTCTGGCAAAAGGAAGGTAGGATCTAATAGCCATTTACTACGCCTTTACTATCGTGTTATTTATATATAGTAGCTATAAATGGCAAATTACTTAGTAGATTCTGTTAATCCTGCCATCTCGAAAGCCTTCTTCATAATAAGGCTCTTTACAGACTCAAGCCAAAAAATAGTTTCTGGCTCAGAAAAATCACTCTTATATTGAAGATTCTGTTGAGAAACTTTAATTGTTATAGTTGCTTCTTGATTTTCTTGAGTATTTTCATTATCTGACATTAGAAGTCATCCTTCTCTTTCTTTTCTTTTTTATCGTTTGTTTTTACATTTTCTAAATTTTGAATAATATAATTATTTAAATGCTTTATAGTTGCTTCTTTAAGAACTAATTCAGAAGTTAGCTGAGCTACTCTTTCTTGAAAAGCCTGTAAAATTAAATTTACATCGATATTTTGTTCATTCATGCAACGATTATACTATCTTAGATTCTAAGGTTGCAACTTTTGCAGATAATTCTTGAATTGCTTTAATAATTGGAGAAATAAATTCATCATATACTAATTTTTGAGTCGAATCTTTATCGTCTTTGTCAACAAGTGCCCATGGAGCAAAATCATCAGGATCTATTCCCATTTCCTCTACTGCTTCCTTAACTTGTTGAGCGATTAATCCGTAGTGTCTTCTTTTTCCTTGTGTTAAGTCACATAGAATGCTATCATTTTCATCTCTTATAACTTCTCCGTTGTCATCTACCAATGCTTTTGATTTTTGCTTATAATATGAAACTGGATTTAATTTATTTATAAAATCTAAACCTAAAGAACATTGTTGTATTTCATATTTTACTCTAAAATCAGATCTATCATATAAAGCTCCAGAATAATAAAGGTCATTCCAAATATAATCATCTCCACCAGCTTCTACTCCTAGATTGTATTCTCTATTAAGATATGGATAAAATGAAGCTGACCATCCAGCATAGTTTCTGTTATAAAACTTAATTTTATTTACTAGAATGTCACTATCCATTATTACTCTAAGAAACCCTGGATCGTACTGATCGCCTATTATTAGGTTTCCGGATATTTGCATTGTTCCACCGGAACTATCCCACTGTATTGAGTTATTTGTTCCAGCTCCAACCCTAAAAAACAACACTCCATCATCTCTTCTTAAGAATATATTATTAAAGTCAGTAGTACTCAAAGATAATCCATGATGACCTGCTGCAACTATATTACCGCCAAGTTCAATTCCACCAACTGAAATTTTTCCAGTTACGCTAGATAGGTTACCTCCGAAAGATGCATTTCCGCTAGAGTCTACTGAAAAATTAGGAAAAGATATAGTTGAAGTTCCGCCTGTATCCATTTGAATGTATGTACTGCTAGAACCAACTCTAAAATAAGTTGTGTCGTTAGTATCTCTTCTTACCCAAGCATTATTCCAAGATCCGTCTATTCCTATACCGTTATGTTCTGAAGCATCGTAAACATTTTTTCCAATATAAACATCTCCGGCCCTTAAATAGCCAGTCATTGTTCCTCCTGCTGCATTTACTGTTCCTGTAAATGTTCCAGAAGTTGCAGTAATAGCTCCGCTAATATTTGCTTCTGTAGCAGATAACACTCCGCCAGCCGTGACTCCAAACTTTCCTGACGTAGTTGTTACTGCGCCGTTTGAATAGATAGTTAACCCAGTTGTAGTTACTGCGTTTGCAGTGATTGTTCCTCTTATTGAAGTATTGGCAAACTCTGCGGTTCCGTCGCCTCGTATTATCCAACCAGCTGAACCAGCTACATAACTATTTGATTTAATTACTGTATTTACCCCATCTAAAACTATAGCTTTAGTTCCTGTTATTGTTCCAGATGTAATTAGATTTGCTGTAATTTCTAATATTTCTGCAGAATCAATCAGGGTTGATTGTGATGCAATTAAACTTGTCCAGTTTCCATAGTTTCCAGATGTATCAAAAGATCTCACCCTTCCATATACTGGCGCTGAAGATGTAATTGCTTGAGCTACATCGTTAAGTACAACGCTAAATACACTACTTGTACTTTCTCCGGCTTTGAATTAAATATGTTTCTGATAAATTATTTTGAGAATATACTTGATATTCGTAACCTTTAAGATCTTCATCATTTGGCCCGCTAAATTTAAACATTAAAGATTTAGAATTATTATATAATTTAAAATTACTTATTTCAATAGAACCTGGAACGGAAGTATCAGATGGGGTTTCTATGATAATAGAATTTTCAGCTGCTACTGTACCCAAGTTGTTATCAAAAGCTTCTACTTTTATGAGATACCTTTTATTTGGTTTTAAATCTTGAATAGTCTTTTTTATTATTGTCATTTTTATTCCTTAAAAGATAAATCTGGATTATATTCTTTTTGTAGAAAAATACAATCAAATGTTTTAAGATAGCTAAATGAAGAAATTTGAACTTCTTTACCAGAAGAAGATTTATTATCTTGTTCTATAATTTCTATTGTAAAATAATATTTTCTATTTTCCAATAGATCAGTTTCATATATAGTAGCTTCTTGAGTATTCGGAGAATATAAATCTATTTCTGTCCAATCTAAAAATATTTCTTCTTTTTCTTCTATAGGCCCAGTCTCTGGGTCGAAACCTAAAATATGAACATCTTGCTTTTCTTTTATTATTTGAATTTTTAATTTACCACCATTTGATTTTTTGTAAGCTTTTATTCTTAAAGATGGACCATTAAAAGATCCACTTAACTTTGCTCCAATGGCCGAAGACTTATATCCAAGCCAGTCTGTGTTTTGGTTGTAATAAGAAAACTTTTGTTTTGAAAAATCTTCTTCGTCTGAATCAACCTGTAAAAAATAATCTTCAATATCCGTTATATTTAAGTTATATAAAGTTGTATTATATAAAGAAGTATTAGCTTTCATTAAAGCTAAATTTGCTTCTGATATTTGTCTATATTTCTTTTTTGATTGATAAGTAACTTCTTCTATATATTTAAGATGGTCATTTCCGTAATATAAATAATATTGATCAACTAGATCTTCGCCGGCCTCATGATCTTCTGCGCTCAAAAAATAAAGATAGCTTCCAATTACTACTGATCCAACTGCTGTATGTATATCGGTTTCAGAATTGTAATGAATAACTACATATTGTTTTGTGTCTTCAGCTTTTTCTGCGGATGTTGTAATCTTTGATAAAAAATTAGAAGCACTAGTAAAGTTATGATCACTAAGATTTACTGCTATTATCTGGTCTTTGCTTATGGAATTAAATATCGAATATATATTAATAGGGTGCCTAAGTGGTGGCTTAATATAGCTTGCTGTAGAAGAAGATAAATTAAAATCCCTAGGAAAATACTGAAACCAAGACATGAACTATCCTTCTAACTCTATGTAGGAAACTATAATATCATATCTTCCTTTTTCTTCAGTATCCGAGTTAATTGAAGTTGATAACAATACGTCTATAACAGGAACGCCACCTACTAAAATGTCTTGGACATAAGAATCTATATCAATAGAAATTGGTTCATTTGACTTAGAGAATTTAACTAAAGCTGTATCACTATCTCTGTCTGTTTGATAATCTATATCGCTAACTTTTATAGCATTACTTCCATCGGATGGACTATGGCTATGGTTTGCAAAGTCTATTCCAGATATCTTTACTCCCTCTTTTAATTCTATATCACCAGTTATAATTCCACCAGACCTTAAGAGATACTGAGGATGATCATTTTCTAGTAAGTCATTAAAGTATTGATGACTAGAGTTTAGTGTTTCATTTTTTTCATGAAATGAAATAGCTTCTTCAAAATAAGTTGAATATTTGTCACTATCTACATCGACAAATATGGGTGCAGATTTAAGTCCTGATATATTTTGAAATTGAGCAGAGAAAGATATATATTTTCTTTTTAATCTTACTGTTTCTAAAAATCCTATAATTCTTTTTTCAAGATTAATTCTTTTCTGTTTTAAATCAGCCAATAAAGAAGCTAGGTTTCCATTTATTGAAGAAGCTGCTATCACAACTTCTTGAGCTAACTCTGGAGCTTTATTTTTCATGTCTGTTGACAAAAGGTCAATTTCTAGAGGAAAAGCTATCATAGATCTAGCTTTTAAAGCTGGCGCTAAGAAATTACTGTAATACATTTCGCATGTATCTACCATTTCTCTTTTAACTAATCCTAATAGTTTTTTTATCTCAGATTCATAAGAATTTATTTTGAAAGAAAAAAACGCTTCAAACTGCGAGGCTTGGACTTTTGAGACATAATCCACTTGGGACTTTGATAACTTTGGTGGTAACGATGTGATTTCCTGGGCAAAGAGTTTCGTATATTCATTGAGCGATTTTGACCAAAAGTAAAGTTCTTTTGCAACTGCTTTTTCTGTTTCGTCATTATATGTATCCCCTATTGCTGTTGTTATAAATTCGTTTATACACTGAAGTTCATGAATAAAATATGATAAAAATGTTTTTATATCGTAATAATAGCTAACTACAGTTTTTCCTACATATGCCTCATATTCCATAGTTAGAGTTCTACATCCTCTACATCTGTGTTCTTTTGCATAGGTGTATTCTCTATAGGAAATGTAGTTTTGTGGGTTTTCTTTAGGTAGAACTATTTCATCCCCTATTTCCATATTCGCCTTATTAACAACCTCATTCCAAACTTGAGTATGGGCTGAATCTAGGGTTGGAGAAGTAAGTGGATCTATATATACATTTGATAAAAATATATCTATCTCCTGCATTACTTTTTTAATCGACACTCTTGTTGATATTATTTCTGAAATAACATTATCTAAATCTATTACATTTGAAACGGTATTTTTAAAATAGTCTTGAGATAAATATGGCGAATATCTTGCAGAAAGATTTACATTTTTTTCACGATACATATCAGCTGATGATTCAAAAGACTCAAAGTCAGAAAATAGGTTTTCTGCATTTGTTCCAATATCTGTATTTTGTATATTTGACATATTTTACCTTAAAACATATTTCTTTTAATTCTAGATGCTGGTTTTTTTCTCATTCCAAACTTAACTTGATTTGGATTTATTTTATCTGCTCTACTTATTGTCTTATTTGTCTTTTCGTCTTTTTCTGTAACAATTAATTGCTCTGTCGGCATAAAAAAAGTACCTGATACAGTTTCAGTATTCGTTGCATATTTTGCCTTACTGAATTCTCCATAGTTTTGAGTTATAGCTAGCAATGCAAGCAGAAGAGCATCGTGTGCGTGGTCGGCTGCTGAACCTGCTGCTTCAAAAACTGGTCTACCATTTTGAGTAGTTCTTACAACTACGTAAGATATTAGCTGCATATAAAGTTCGTCATCTGAAGCTGGTATTAATAGTTGTTCTTTTTCCAAAGATTGCCTTAAGTTATCAACCATAAATGGTTTAATATCTTTTTTAACCATCAACTTTGTATAAGGGTCTCTAATGTCGATAGTCTCAGCAAAGCTGACTCCTTTAACCTTTTCCTTTAGTCCGCTTCTTGGGTTTTCTACTCCGTGTTTTCTAAGGAGTTCTACTTGCACTTCACCAAATCCTCTGTCTACATAAATATGTTTTGGTTGTAGAATTTCATTTAATTCTATTATTCTAGCTACAGCTTTAGTTAAAGTATATTCAGACTTTTCTATTTCTTCTCTAAAACAAAGTTTAATTTTATTTCTAAACTGTTCTTCTTCGTAGTTGCCAGAACAAACTTCTAAGACAACTATATTTGTTCCTGCTCCATATTTATCCCAGTCAACTCCAATGACATGAAAACTTCTTGCTGAGGATATTGCAGGGACATAATTCCACGATGGCTCTATAAAAGCTAAGTCAACATATCTTCTTGGGTATACTCCTTCTGAGTCTTCTCCCCAGTCTGCTTCAATTTCGTGCCTATATCCCATTTCGGAATATTGTTCTCTAAATTCATCTTCTTGATCTTTACTGAAAAAAGGATTAGCATACGATGGAAACCAGAATTCTTTAAATCTAGGATTTCTACACCATTCCCAAAATTTTTCTCTTCTTCCAGTTGGAGTAGATGCGCCAATAAGAACTTTATCTGGCTGATCTTCAGCGGTCTTCTGCAACATGGCGTACAATGCATCTAAGTCGTCATTATGCATGTAGTCCATTTCGTCGAGAACAATAACATGAGCTTCCTGACCACGAGCTACGTCTGATTTTCCACCAGACCTCATACCTGAGGTAAAGAATCTAATTGTTGATCCATTTGAGAATTGAATCATAAATTGTGGTGACGTAACTTTTCTTGTTATAGAGTTCATAACAACATCATTTTTACTTGCAAGCCTAACCATCTCTTGATAAATTAATTCAACATGAGATTTCATTGGTGCAATAACTAGACATCTTCCATCTTTATGCGTATAGCTATAATGCAAGAGATAGATGGCCATTGTAAAAGTTTTACCTAAACGTCTACCAGCTCTTAATACTTTTCTTAAAGCTGGATCTCTTAACATTAGAGTTTGATATACTCTAGTATCAGCTTTAAGGAAATGCCTAGCCCACATACATGGGTCTTTAGCTATGTGAAGTTGCCTTTGTTGTTCTGCAGATAGTCCGAGCGTTCAAAAGATTATTATCAACTTCAAATGGTTCATCGACTAATAGTGATAATTCCCTATTCGTCAATGGTCTTGAATCTACTTGAGTTCCATCGGCCCAGTTTAAGTGTTGAAGTTTATTTTCAAAAACCCATTCAATACGATTAATTTGTTTTACCGTTTCAGGATCTTGAGCTCTTAATATTTCTATTAAATCATCTCTTGAAAGTTCTTCTAATTTTTTTCTAAAGTTTGTTGTTTTTTCTTTTAATGATAAAGACATATTATCCAAACCTTGCTGCCATCATAGATGCCTCTGAGCCAAGTGAGCTTCTGGCGTTTAGTCTTGAATTTTGAATTGCCATAACTCCTCTTGCTCTAGAAGTAGCTGCTACTTCGTTATCTACATAACCCATTCCAAAGGCTGGTTTATTTATTTGTCCTTGTGCTGATTTTATTGCGTCTTTTGCAAATCTTGCAGACCCACCAATTATAGCAGTTGCTGCCATTTTAGATAAGTCATAAACCATAGCTGCTGTCATTATTGGATTAGCTACATTTAAAGCAGCCCCACCAAATGCTCCTGCTGCTAGCTTTATTCCTTCTTTTCCTCCTGCGCCAGTAAGAAGTTTTGCAGTTCCTCTTACCCCGTAGGTTTTCATAATGCCTCTTTCAAGCATTTCGTTAGCAGCTACTTTTCCAGCTTCTCTTCCAAATACTGCGTCTCTTAATTCACCTGCTAATATTCTTTTACCGCCAGTTCCTTGAACCATTGCAGTATTTGTTGCAAATCCTTGTGCGTTAATGCTTAATAAATCTGAGCCAACTGCTGTAATTGGAGCTTTTGGACCAGCTACTCTTGCCGCGTTTCTTGCATTAGCATTAAATGCTTTTGCTGTCAAAGTTTTACCAGCGTTTCCGTCCTGAGCTTGCTAATTCTGCTTGCATTTTTATAACATCGTCTATTGAAGCAAAAACGCTCCCATTATTAGCCATAAGATTTTGTCTAGCAGTATTAACTGAAAATTCAGCTCTTCTAACTCCTACTCCTTTAGCTTCTAAATTGGACATCATTCTAACTGCATCGCCTACGGCATTTTGTGCTCCGGTTAAAGCTTGACCTGTTAATCCTCCAGCTCTACCATACCCTTGAGCGCCTCTCATGTAACCTAACATTCTTTGAGTTACTTGACCTCTAGCTGAAGAAGCTAATACGTTTCCACTATATCCAGTTCCAGTAGTGGTCAAGCTTGCGCCTATTTCTGCGTTTATGAACCTTGATTCGCCACTTGGAAGAACTGCACTATAGCCACCGCCTTGACCTCTTATTATTTTTACTCTTGTATCACCAGCTAAATTAGATGCTCTAGATCCACCTCTTTCAAAATATGTTTGTTCTGGTTTTCTGTACATTCTTTGAAAACCTTTTTTGCCAGGAACATTAGATACTCCAGGTCCACCGCCAAATGTTGCATATTGTCCTGGTGCCCTGCCTCCGGCTGCCTGAAATAGTGGAGTAGTTCTACGTCCAACTTGTGCTTTTCTTAAGTCTTCTAAAGTAGTTTCAAATGTATTAAAAACATTTGCTCCTGGTCTTGTAATACTAGATATATCTGTTACTGATTGTTGAGCCCTAGTTAGTCTTCTCGTTAATCTATCTACTGGTTTTCCTGCTGCTGTTCTTCTTGCGATTCTGCTTTCTAGGGCGTCCATTTGACTTGCTGCCCTAGTATAAGACATGAATCCTCCACTGAACATTGTTTCGGATTGATCTATACCTAATTTTCCGCCAACTCTTTTACCTAAAGTTGAGTTCATCATAGATGACATTCCACTCATTGGTGAGTAAATAGTATCTGTACCTACTAGTGCCCCAACTGAATGAAGTCTAGTTGCAGCTCTTGGGTCAAGATGGTTTTTTAAAAAACCCCTCATTCTCGGAGCACCAGTTTTAATTGCCGAATCTCCGCCGAAGTCTAGCTGCTAATTGTTCTGCTTTTTTCCTTCTATAGCCTATAGGCCCTACGAAAGATCCTCTTCCAAATCTTCCACCAGCTTCTACCTGAGTAAATGTTCTAGCTGAACCAGTTCCTCTAAATCTTTGTAATTGGTCGTTTCTAGTTAAAAACGCTCCTGTTGTTCTAGGTGTGTCTAAAAAGCCACCCTTCATTATAGTATTTGCGCCTCTTCTTGCATTAAAAAATGCTATTGAGGAAATTGATGGGAAGGAATTCATAGCCTCAAACGCAAGGGGTGACTGAACTCCTGCCATTCTTGCTCCAGTAGATGCTAATTGACCACCACCACTGGAACCGTATCCACTTGGATAAGGAAGTTCTTGACCAGTCATTGGGTCAATAGGCATTAGTATCCCCTTCTAGAATTATGTGCACCGAGAACTATGTCTCCAGATGCATTAAGTCTGTCTGCTGTATTACCACTAGTGTTTATGTAAGGACTTGTGCTATAGCTTTTCATTCCAGATACCATTGCTCTTGCTCCAGCTATTCCTAAACCTACACCTGCAGCTCCAGCTATTGCCCCACCATAAGATAGCTTAGGAAATAAATTTGGACCTCTAAGACTTCCTCTTCCAAATCCAAGGTCCATTCTTTTCATTGCTGCACTGGCTGCAAAACCAGCTCCTCCAGCAGCAGCGCCAGCTCCTGCTACCCCTAGTCCAGCTAAACCTCCAATAAATCCTCCGCCAATTTGAGCTGCATTTTCGTATAGGGGAGCTCTTGCAGCTGAATTAACGACTCCAGATCCAAATCCGGCCATAGCTCATACCCATAGCCATTCCAGGTGTTATGTCAGTTCCAACAAAAGCTCTATCTGCTTGTGGGTCATTAAAGGCAACGTCAAAGGCTGCGTTCATAACTTCTCCAGAACCAGATATTGCACCAGCTATTGCAGCTCCGCCAACAAGCATGCCCATTCCAGCTTTACCTGCTACTCTTTTACCTCCGCCTTGAGCAATGCCTCTACCGAGCTCCTCTAGCTCCTCTTACAAGTCTACCTACCCCTAACATTTAAGTTCTCCTTATACAGCGAATAAGCTATCATATTTATTTGATCCCATTTTTGTATGTCCTATTTTAGCTCTATCTAAATTACCTACTACTCCAGCTGTAGCTAAAGGATCTTGTATTCTTGAATATATTGGTTGATTTTGTCCACCTAAAATATCCATTCTAGGAGCTCTAGCTGGATCGGCTTGCTGCCTGTCCATCACATCATCGTATGGACCTGCTTCCTTAATTTTCTTGTAACTATAGTAACCAACGCCTGCAGCAAGCAATGCCCCAACTCCAATGGCTACTGGTTTTTTATATGTTTGATATGCGCCTCTAATTTGTCTTTGTCTTGCTGAAATTACTTTTCCTAATTTTAAACTTTTTTCTTCTTCTAAAATTTCATTCCTTAAACCTTGACCTGCAAACTCCGAAATAGCTTTCATGGCCTTTAAGGATTCTTGGTCTCTTCTAACAGCGCTAGCTGCTTGTTGTGCCATTGTATTATTTGAAGATACTGCAGCAACTGCGCTATTCTCAGCGTGCCCTAACAAAACTACATTGCCTTCGGTTCCAACTAATCTAGAAACTCCTGGAGCAACTATGTCGTTTCCTGAGCTAGAAACTGCTCCAGATTGAGTAATGAAATCCGTAACCGATTCAGCTGCTTGACCAGTTATTCTAGAAAATCCTATTCCACCCTCATGAATTTTTGTTGTTAAACTTTCTACCGCTTGTTCTCTTGTACCCTGCTGTTGAAGATAAGCTGCTAATGACCTTAATTGTTTTTGTGATTGTTTAGAGATATCAGCAAGCTCTTCATCTACTCCTGTTAAGTCTGAAGTTGATATTACCTGCATGGACGCGTCATACAAAGACTCGGCTAATGCTTGAGACATAGCCCTTGTGTGAACTCCCTCTCCACCCAAAAATGCATTGACTGTTGCTGCTGAATCTCTTTGGACCGTAGAAAATCTTACTTTATTAAACTCTGCTCCAGTAGATATAATATTATTATTAGTATCAACAACTTGTGCAGCGCTATCTGTTAAAACGTCAACTAAATTTCTTGTTATAGGAGTTCCTCCTCCAGGAGCTGCAACATTTAATTTCATTTGAGAAAGAATATCTTGACCTACTAAAAGTTTTCCACCAACTAAATCTTGATCACGCACTATTTGAGTTATATCTTGAACATTAAATGCACTTACTCCAAACTCAGATAATATATCCATGTTTCTCATGAACGAAAATGCAGATTCATCTCTTAAACTCATTGCTCCAGCTTTTGCTACAGAAGCTGTTCTTTTTGCCATTTCTACAGAAAATATTCTTTCTGTTATATCTGCCGATGCAAATGGATTACCTATGTTTGCAGCTATTCTTGCATACATTCCGGCATCTCCTCTTTCCATTGCTCTTCTTATTATTGTTCCAAGATTTTGATCAATAAGATTTCCGCCAGCGCCACCAGATAAAGCTACGTTTAGGCCTTGAGCTTCAGTTGCCATCATTCTACTTGTATTAGTTAGAGCATCAACAAGCATTGACCTATCCATAGATGGAAGAGCTGATTCAAATGCATTTATATTAAATCCTGATATAGCACTTCTTACATGAGCCGGAAGAGCTGCTGCTCTCTCTAACATCCCTTGATCAGAATAGTCTAATCCAGTAGTTACAAATTTAAATGCTGCGTCTCTTTGTACTGCATCTCTAGTTCCAGATAAGGCAGCGTTTACTACGTTGCCCATGTATGATCTTGCTTTCCTATCACTGACTCTGAATGATGTATCAAAAGCTTGCCCAGGAGAAGTGAGCAATCCAGAGCCAGTTACCGATCTAACTCTATCGTCTAAGGTTGAAAATACGTAACCTTTAGCTCCTTTGCTATAACTTATCTTTCCTTCAATTTGCCTTAAGGCGTCTTCGGACAATCCTGTTTCTGCTGCTAGTTCAGATATTTGACTTGCATTCATAACATTTGCCATTTGACCTCTAATTGAAGTCCCTAATATTTCTCTTGCTTCAGCGCTCTTTAATGCTTTTCTAGCAGTCTTAGTTAAGTGATCAACATCAGCTATATTTGTTGTCATTGTCGGAGATGCTGATTGAGCTATCTTTTTTCTTGTCATTCTTACAAAATTAGCTCTACCAACTGGTAGGTGATTTAAACTTCCAGTATCAAAATCAAGCCTTCCAGTTTGGACATATTGAGCAACAAAACCAGCAAGGTAGTCGTCGGTTTCAGCTACGTGAGAACCTCCGCTTAACAAGTTATATAATGTTTTAGCAGAACCAGAATTTGGACCAGTACTAAATGCATCTTGGTGTATTAACTCTAAAAGATTAGTTGTACCAATTAAGTTATTCATTGCAGAAGGAGTAAACCCTCTTCCTGACTTTCCAATTTCTAATGATTCAAAAAGTTCTTTTGCTCCTACTTTTTTTGCATAAAGAAAGTTTCTTATTTCTGCCTCATCAGCTACATCTATCCCAGCAGCGGTTAATGCACGAAGTTGATCTGAACTTCCAGCTCGTGCTTGACTAATATAATTGTCCGCATAATCATCAAATTTAGCTTTCAAATGAGCTCTAAGAGATATGTCTATGTTTGAAACAAAAGATGCATCAGAATATGCTCTTTTTTCAAACGCATCTACACTTGCCATTAATGCTTGATTATTGGCTGCGCCTGGTAAATTTCTAGCTGTTTGTATAATTGTACTAACGTCGAAGTCTGCGTTTTTAGCGATTATTCTGTCATACTGAAGAAAGTATTGAATCATATCATTCATTGCTTTTTGAGCTCCAGCAGAATCATTAACAACATCTATAGATGCTAGACTTCCGACTGCGCCTTCTAATATGTTTGCGCCTTCAGCCAAAGATCTCATTCCAGTTGGCGTTTGTATAACTCCACCTTCTAAACCAGGCTGTCTTAAGAATAGTTTTTTATTAGAAGATCTTGGGCCAAAAGTTACATTGCCAGTTCTGTCCATTGTCGCTTCCAATGTTGCAATAGATCTTGCTACTCTTCCTTCATCAACTCCTGTTGTTTCAGTGTCAAGAATTAACATATTAAGATTTCTGTTTTTGTTTCTTTTTCCAAAAGGATTTAGTGCTCCAGCTGATCCAACCCTACCTGATCCAACTTGATTCATTGCTGACCTTAATTGTGTTGGCGTTAACATTTTATTGAATGAATCTCTAATTACATTTGTTACATTACCATTTGGATTTATATTAAAATGCTGATTATTCAATATGATAGCTAAAGGATGTCTAGCACCGGCAGAGGTCATATCAAGATCAAATCTAACAGTGTTTCTATATAAGTTTGTACTTGGTATATCTAATCCAGGAAAACCCCTACTGAGCATCATTCTTTCAATTGGCTCAGCTAATTGGGCTCTTATAGATTCTGCTGACTGCCTTGTTAAAACGGAAAGATTAAATTCTCCAGTTCTTTTAATTCTAGCTACTGCAGCTTCTGTGCCAGGAGATCTGCTTAATCTTTTTGGATCATCCAACATACTCAAAAACATTTTATGGATATTTTCATATTCATCCATATATTGTTTTGAAGTCTTACCAAAAAGGTTATTCATATCATCCATTGATCCTCTGATAACCATACTTGATACGTCAGAAGTTACTCTTCTGGATGGGCCAACAATATTATTTCTTATGCCAGAAATTACACTTTTAGAAAGTCTATCTCTTTCAGCTTTGCTCAGTATCCTGGCCATCTAAGTTTCCTGTTTCATCTATTACTTGAGCTTCGATATAATCGTCTTTTTCAAAAGTTCCAAGTTTTTTCTTAATTAACTTTTCTCTTTCAGTTTCAAGAGACTGTACTTTATCTATAATGTCCGAAATCGCCTGAGCTGTATCAAGTTGTGTTTGTCCAGCTTTAGCTCTAGCTTCTCTTGTTGCTAGTAGTTGGTTTCTGAGATCTTTTCTTCTTTTATGCAGTCTGTCTTCTAATTCGACAGCTAGGTGTAATTCTTTTCTGAGTATTGGTTCGCCACTATTTGAGTCTATTCCAATTATATTTTCTTGCACAAAATGTTCTTTTGCTAATAGTTTTGTTTTTCTAATATATTGAACTTCTTGATCTACTAAATCCCTAACCATCGAAACTTCAACTAAATTATCTGGACTTACGTCTAATTGATCCATATACTCATAAGTAAACTGAGATACCATTGACATCTCTATTGGGCATGGATCTCCAGTTGGAGCTAAATTCTCTTTAAGAAGAGGACAAGTACTTGCAAAGATACATCTAGTAGATTCACATCTCATTGGTATAGATGCAAACATTGTAGTTCTTGTTTTTTGAGGCCTTATAATATCTAGCGCTTTATCTTTTTGTTCATCTGTCCATTGTTCTGGAAAAAATAAGTCTGGTCTTAAAGACTCTAAACTTTTCATAAAATCTATTTTATTATTTTTTTCTATATTAGCCATTAAAATCTATCCAATCAGACGAAACTAAAAAACCGTTTTCAAATTTTTCTATGTATGCGCTCTTGCATCCGTGGACAATAATAATCTTTAGTGGCTGTTATATCTTTTCTGATTATAAAACCTTTTTGAAATATCTCTTCAGTCACAAGAACTAAATCATAATTACATCTATCACATTTCATTTATTTGATTCCGTTTAGAACTTCGACTAAACCTTTCTGTAGTTTTTCTATAATTTCTACACTATGTCCAGCGTTTGTAAAAACACCTACTTCTCTCATTTCGTCTGGAGACAGTAGTGAAGCTCCAATATATCTTGCACCTTTACATACTTCGCAATATGATTCTTTATCTTCTGAGAAGCATGTGCATTGTTCTATGATGCCAAAGAATTCCAACGCCTGAGCTACTTCAAACCATTTTTGTTTAAAAACTTTTTTAGTTTGTTCTTTATATGCTCTAAGCTTTGCTTGATCATTAGACAATAAGGTTCCCATATCTAATGATTGTTTCATTAAATTATTTATAGTTTTATATAAAAAATTTGCTAACTCAAAATCACCATTCTTGTTTATAAAAGATTTCCAATCACTCATAACATTATTCTTTCTAAGCGCTTCTTCCAACGCCTCTAGCTGTATTTATTCTTGATGCTGGACCAACATAACTTCTCTTGTTGTTTGAGGTAACTGCGTTTGCCATACCTGCACTACCTGCTAATGCTCCATATCCAGCGTATCTTACATTTCTATTCTTTATTGCTTGAGAATACATATCCTTAGATATAAATCTTCCTGCAGATGCTGCTCCTGCTCTATTAACAAGAGGCTGAGCTCTTCTTGCTCCGTTTCTCGTAACGCTTAAAGCAACTCTGTCAGAATTTCTTAGGCCTTGCCCAGCATGCCCTAAACCTGCCCTAACTGGGGCCGGTAAATCTTTAGCCTTTACTAGTCCTCTTCCGGCATAACCTGTCACGGCTTTTCCGTAACCTCTAGCATTCTGGAAGGTTGTCCTAGCAAAGTTGGTAACTCTACCTATTCCTGGCATTGGCATAATTAGTACCTATACATCGATGTTCCGGCCTTTAATTAGGCCAGATGTAGTTCTATTTCTAACTCCGCCAAGTGCTGCACCTGTTGCGACTACTCCAGATATTCTCTTACCGCCCCTAGCCATAATGGCTGGATCATAAGCTCTGGAAGCTGACATTCCTGTTGCTTTTGTTAAGCCGTAAGTGCCACCAAGTGCGCCTATAGCGTACCTAGTGCCACGACCTCTAAAGTTTTTAGCAAAAGTTGACCCGTTAGCACTTGATGCCATCATACGTGCTGTGGAAACTGGATGTCTTAATCCACCTAACATATATATCTCCTTAGGTTATTTATATTTAAATAGTAACTATTATTCTTCAATATTAGACTTTTCTTTAGCTTTTCGCGGTTTTATAGTCTTAAGTGTGAAGACCTCATCTGAATAATCTATTTCAAAAATAGATCCTCTAGGAATATTTGAACCAATTAAAATATCTGCTAAAGGAGTTTCAATTAAATCTCTTCTTATTTTAGCTAAACCTCTAGCTCCCTTAATGGTATCTATTCCTTTAAATATAAGACCTTCAATAACTTCGTCTGTATAGTTGGCCATGAATCCTTTTTTAGAAAGTTTTTCTATCACTACATGCATTTCAAGTTCAGCTATTTTTTGATAGTCTTTAAAGTTTAAATGATTAAAGACAATAATCTTATCTAGCCTATTTATGAACTCTGGTCTAAAATGTTTTTTAATACTTTCGTAAGTTACTCTTTCGACCATATCTCTTGGTGGAGACTCTTTAGTATTTAACTTTACGTCAACGCTTCTAGTGAATCCAGCTCCTGCAGAAGTTAGATGATCTGTTACTTTTTCATTTCCTAGGTTTGTTGTCATTATTATAATTGTATTACAAAAATTAACTTGTTCACCCTTGCCATCTGTAAGTATTCCATCCTCAAAAACTCTAAGGAAAGTATTCCATAAGTCGGCATGTGCTTTTTCTACTTCGTCTAACAAAACTACTGTATTTGGATTTTTCTTAACTAAATTAACAAGCTGACCACCCTCATCGTGACCAACGTAACCTGGTGGTGACCCTATCAGTTTTTGATTGTCGTGCTTTTGTTGATATTCTCCACAGTCAATTCTAACCATCTGTGAATCGTCGCCATATAAATATTTATTAAGCATTGATGCTAGGTGAGTCTTACCGACTCCAGATGCTCCGGCAAATAGGAAAATACCAAGTGGCCTATTCTCGTCACTTAATCCAGCCTGAGATCTCTTTAATGCATTAACAACTTCTGCTACCGCTTCATCTTGACCAATTATGTTAGATTTTAAATAATCTTCAAGTCCTAGGAATTTTTGTTTAGATATTTTTCTTTGTTTATTTTTAGTCTGCGTTTTTGATCTCTTTGCATTAAGCATCTTTTTTACTTGCTCAAAATCAAAAGGCTGATCGTCATCGTCCATCTTGACGCCATTGTCTTCCGGGTTCATGAAAAATTGACTAGACAAAGATACCCAATTATCTATATCCAATCCAGGGTTAAGCATGACGCAACCATTGTAAAGAGTGTCTACACATCTTTCTGCAGATTCTCTAGAAAGAGATCTAAGAGCTTCTGCAACATCGCTTTTCATATTAAAAATAACATTAGCAAGAATAGCTTTTTTTAGTTCTTTTGGAGATTCTGAAGAATGCTTTTCTAAAAGCTGTTTGATCTCTTCTGGGTCCAGAAGTTTAAACTTAACATAAATGCTAAGATCTGGAATATATATTTGATAAATTTTCATATCTACCAACTCTCTTCTTTATTTTAAAAGAGTATAAGGGTATAGTATATTATATAGTAATATAAATATACCCTTATACGTACGGGGGAGGGGGGGTAGGGGGGGCGCTAGACAATTGTAATACATTGTCAAGGCTGAATGCAAGTCATTCGTCACTTTTTTTATCTATTCTTTCGATAGATGGATAATTTTCTAAACACGGCCCACTAAATGACCAGAACTTAACTAAATCTATTGGAGTATTTATTTTTGTTTCTAACATGCGTACTGCACGTAAATAATCGTAACTTAATTCGTGAACTTGTTTCACTTTAACCTCTTTTCTTTTGATCACCTAGTATACCAAAATTTAAGACTTTAAAGAATATCGAAACGCAATCAAATAAGGAAGTATGATCTTGAATGTGGTAAAATAGCTTCATGACAGAAAAAGAATCAAAAGAATCAAAAACATTAGAGTTAGCAATAGCTCAATTAGAAAGACAGTTTGGTAACGGTTCGGTAATGCGACTCGGTAATAAAAAGTCAGAACCATGGCCATCTGTTTCAACTGGTGCACTTCCATTAGATGCAATTCTTGGTATCGGAGGATTTCCTTTAGGTAGAGTTGTTGAAATCTATGGACCAGAATCTTCTGGTAAGTCAACTATCGCACTCTCTGTAGTTGCCGAAGCGCAAGCAAAAGGTTTAAAATGCGCATACATTGATGCTGAACATGCACTTGATCCAGTCTATATGTCTGCTCTCGGTGTTGATCTAGATGAATTACTTCTTGCACAGCCTTCATATGGCGAGGAAGCATTAGAGATTGCAGATAAGCTAATCCGTACTGGGGAAATAGGAGTAGTAGTAGTAGACTCAGTTGCAAGCCTGATTCCAAAAGCAGAACTAGAAGGCGATATGGAATCAGCCCAAATGGGACTACAGGCAAGAATGATGGCAAAAGCAATGAGAAAGCTAGTCTCACTAGCAAATGAGAATAAGACACTTATAATATTTATTAATCAACTTAGAAATAAAATAGGTGTTATGTTTGGTAATCCTGAAACTACTCCAGGTGGAATGGCTTTGCGTTTTGCAGCATCAGTTAGACTAGATGTTAGAAAAAGAGAAGATCTAAAAGATAAAGCTGGTGACTCTATGGGTATAAGAGTTAAGGCTAAAATTATCAAAAACAAAATGGCTCCGCCTATGAAAGTAACTGAATTTGATATTCTTTATGGACGTGGTATAGATAAGTACGGTTGTATATTTGACGCCGGCCTCCAAGCTGGAGTATTTACGCAACGTGGAGCTTGGGTTTACTATGAAGGAGAGTCATTCTCTCAAGGTAGAGAAATGGCTATCTCTAAATTAAGAGAAGATGTAGATCTAATCAATGTAGTCAAGGAGAAAATATCTAATGGCGTGCAATCCGACACTATGTCCTGATTGTTCATATCCACCTAACTTCTCCCTCTCTAATTTAATCAAAAGAGAGGGAGAGCCTCAAAAGTATGAAATAGAGTGCAGAGACTGTGGAGACATTTGGATTGAAATAGATGACGAAGATCCAAATGCCATCGAATAAAATAGATTATATTCGGATCTACATTTATATTTCAAAATTATTACAGCGTAGATTTTTTAGCTATAAAAAGCTATATTGATAAATATAGTTTTATTAATTATTTACATAAAATATTGAAATAGATTACTATTAATATCATACCGATACAAAGGTAGATATATGAGTATCTGGCAAATAATAAAAGATATTTTTTCCGATAGAGACAAAGATTCTATCATCTGCATTGATTACGAAAATCCGGACGATCAAAATAACCGGAGTAATTGCAATCCTTCATAATAAGGATGAAAAACTATGCTTCACGTATTTTTCTCGTGATCAATGGGAAATGATACTTGATGTCTCGTCTATCACCGAAAAAGATGTAGACGAGACAATCAGAGGTATCGTTAATGATTTACAAAATATTATCTTTATAGAACCAGAAGAACTAGACTAACTTAGTAGTCGTTCCAAATGAGTCATTCAGATAGTTTGAATTATAAACTGCGTAAGTTAACCAACCAAGTATTTCTTTCGAAGTACGCTGATGATAACTTAATGGAATTACTGTTCTATAGGTCTGTTTGAAAAATTTTCCTGTAACAGGACTAAAGTGTGTTTTTTTATCTTTCTCTACACTTAGTACTTTAACATTTTCTTTTAACAGATCGGAAATATCTTGTTCAGATACTTTTGAATCTATAAAGATATAAGAGTTAAAGACTAATCCCTTTTGCCTATAAAGCTCACATCCTAATTCGCATGAATCTTTATAGCCAATAAACACAAAGTGCTGATACTGCTTCTGAAACAATCTATAAACGCTATTGCTAATTTTTCTAGCTTGTTTTTTAGAAGTAACACTTTCGTCTACATCTACGTAGACAATGTCATGGTTTTTAGATAAAACATTATGAAGACTATTATTTAGCGGTGAAGCCAATAATCTAGAATCTATTAGAATGACTTTATCTGTTTTTGTGGTGGTTATAGTTTCCATTAGTATCTTTCGTATCCTTCGTCGTATCCGTAATTGTCCATATCATATTCATACTCAGAATGAGGGTAACTACTAAAGATTGAGCTTGTAGTATATTCCTCTACAAATTCTCTAATCTCTTCTGGATCTTCCAGAATCGCTAGTGAATTTTCTATGTCTATGTCTATTTTCTTTTTACGTGGCATTTTTTTCTCCTGTTGTTGATTGATTAGCCAACGGGAAACAATCTAGTAGGTAGTTCACCCAGATTGCAACTCGTAGAAAGATTTTTTTTTGCGTATATCGAATTTATATTGAAATAATTTGAATCCGGCGAATTTTATTTTTTTTTAAATTTAAGATCAATTACTGTCGACTAGGGAAAGATCGTCGCCGGCAAAGAGATATTAACAGAATCACTATAGGTATAATACTCTAGGTAGATACTAAAGTAGCCATATAGACACTTTAGTAGCCATACGTAGTTCTCCCCATTGATTATTCATAACATAATCATAATTATTAATATAATATAATAATACTTATTTGATTGATCTCCATATCAGTGTATTAACATAATAATTTCATCATGTGTTAAGCATTACAGGGGGATAGATTTTTAGAGCGTGTGAGTGGCTGTCTGTTCATATGGCATGGTCTTTATGGGTACTTCCCACTATGGGTATTAACCCTTTGTACTGTATCTGTAGATAAGTTAGCTTTTTATTTTATAGCGGGCGATTTTCTTGACTGTATCTCATATAAACATATAAAAAGTCATTATACCTTAAAAATAGGGAAAAATTTATAGGGGGGGATCTATTATTACTATGTTTGCTCGTTATCTTTAACGAGGCCACGGGGGTATACCCCTAGGGCACACATAGCCATCCAACAACGAAAGGAAGGAACATGGCTACAACATACACCCACAAGAGTGGGTACATCATCAAGGTGGAGGTGTTCAGTTGGCATACTGAGCTCACCTTCATTGACCCTAAGACAAATGAGCAGTGGGAACACTTCTCGAATGTCATCGAGGTCAATCAGAGGGGCAACTGGCTGCACTGGACTGCAGTCAACATGTCCAATGGTGACAGGCAACAGTGCAAGGCAGAGTTGATGCAGGACTCTCGCCCCATGCTGGACGTCATGAACCCAGACCTTGCTGAGCTTCGTGCAATGGTGAAGGCTAACAAGCTTTAGACCACAGCACCACAAACAAAGGAGGGAGTACTGGCTTAGGCTGGTGCTCCCTCCTTTTATATGCCAGTTAAAACAAACACGAAAGGAGATACTGGTATGTACAAGACAATCAAGCTGATCCTGGGGGTGGTGCTCGTTGCCATCTTCATGGGTGTGGTTGTACACCAAATCAATGAGGGCGAGAAGTTCCAGTGCAATGCTGGACAGGTCGTCCTTGTGGAGAAGGACCCTTACACAGAGGGGTACAGTGACATCTATGGTGTAGCAGGTAAGTACTGCACCGGTAACAGGAGCAATGCTGTCCATTACATCATGGAAGCAAACAACATCAGCAGTGGTGATCTTGGTAATTTGCGCGCTGGTCAAATGATCATCGTGCCGGCGACCAAGTAATTACCAGCACAACACAATAAGAAGGGGGGTAGTCCGTAAAGGGCTGCCCCTCTTTTTTATGTCCTATCAACCAAACACCAAAGAAAGGAGGTGACATGGACACAAACTGGCTTCGTGGAAGGCGTGGTCTGGTCGTCGCAGCGATCATTCTCGTCTTCACACCTGCAGCTGGCCTGGTTTTCAGGATCGTCGGGATGCTCTTCGGCATCATCGGCTTCATCCTGGGCCAGGTTAACCCTCTGGGTATGTTCATTGCGATCTTGATCGCTCTGGGCTACCTGGGTTACAGGGTGCTGCGGACCAACGATGCTGATGAGTCAGACGTGGAAGACACGTACGACTTCTTTAGCTAATTGGAGGAGCAACTGAATTAGATTCGGGGCATTGGTGAGTGCCTGGCAACAGAAGAAATCACACTAAGGGGGGTGGTCCGAAAGGGCTACCCCTCTTTTTTATGGCAGCTACCCAGACTGCCCGTCGGACCGGTGTAGACGTTAAATTGGGTTATCTCAACAGCCCTTAACAACCGTAAACCCTTGGGTAATGCCAAGTAAAACAACATGAGCGTGGTACCTTACACGAGAAAGGGCCGGTAAGTCATTCCGTCATAATGACCGGTGTCCCTGACGCAACAGGTGACAAAAACCAAAGGAGTGCGGAAATGAGCACATCACTGGGAAACCCTGGAGACAGGGTCAACGTCAGAATCTGCGCAGTGCGGGAGCAGAACGGGCCGGAAGGCAAGTTCATCTCCATCTCACTGGCAGACGACATGGAGGCGGGTTTCACCCGTGTTCCTGCCAAGGACAAGGACGTGGTTTCGATCACGTTCAAGACTGAGGTCTGGAACGAGCTGAAGAAGCTCATCGCGTCGAAGACGAAGACCTCGTTCGTCGCCAAGAAGGACAAGAACGGCAAGCCGTTCCTCGCTTCCACCAAGACGGTGCAGTTGACCATCGAGTTGACTCGCCCGATCAAGGTCGAAGGCCTTCGTGGCAAGATGGACGCATTCAGCATCTACGGAAACGTGGTCAAGATCACGTCCCGCGAGAAGCGTGAAGGAAACGGGATCAAGCTCGAAGCCTAACAGCTTCAGCTAATCTCGCTGTCTCTGGGTAGCAGTTGGCTGGTGGGGTCCCGATGGCAAGGGACTCCACCACGCCACTCTGCGTTTCTTATATGCATTAATGCATTCCTTAAGGTTTTAAGCTAGGTGGACAACAATCTCCACCTTTCTTTTTTATGGCGGTCAATCAGATCTCAGGAAAGGAGATAATATTATGACTAAGCCACACAAGACCAACTTCCAGCCAATGGAATGTTCTTGCTGTCACAAAATGGCAGATAAGGGCAAACTTTGGTGGAGTGCAGGATGGGCCTTACATCCAGATTGTTACAACATCTGGTTCCCTAAGGATGGTCCTGCCCCAAGGAAGCGGAAGGCAAATAAAGTATCTTTTGATGCAAGTTTCGAGAGATGCTCTAGATGCCAAGGCCTCTATGTGCATGAGGGTGTAGATGATATGTATCTATGTCCGAGGTGCTATCAGAGGTAACAAAGAGAAGGGTAGTCCTTAATTGGGCTACCCTTCTTTTTTTACGGAGATGCGTCAATCTGGGACTTACCCAGTCGCATCACGTCGTTTGGGGTAGTACCCTGCGACGGGTCATCCAGAACCAGAAAGGAGGTGAATGGAATTATGGCTCCAACCATCCCTGCGGGACGCGTTTCGGTCCGGGTGAGCACTGCTTACTCGCGCCAGAACGACACCACGGGCGAGGCCTTCATGTCGCTGAACGTCAGTGACACGATGGCTGCAGGTTACGAGCGTCTGCCCAAGGCGGACATCGTGACCTTCGCTCTGGCCAGCAACGTGTGGACGGTTCTCCTCTCGGAGATCCAGAAGCGCGGTGCAAAGGCCAGCAAGGGTAAGGACAAGAAGGGCAGGGCATACCTGCACTTCAAGCCGATGGTGGTCGAACTGGTTATCCAGCTTTCGGCTCCCATGGCTGTCAAGGGTCTGGATCGCAAGACGGACGGCCTCGCTATCAGCGGGAACGTCGTCTCGATCAAGGTCCGTGAGAAGGGCACCGGCAACGGTATCCTGCTCGAAGACTAGTCTTTACCACTTGTTGTGGTGAACACCGCAGGTTTGACTGAACCGGCAGTGATCCGGGACGGAGATGGTGATCTACGCGCATTCCGTAGTAATCCCGTGACCAATGTATCATGATAGTAATATCTTGATATAAGTCACCATGCAAGACATGACCAGGGGATATCATCATCCGACAACTCTGTAGTTGTTTATGCCTATTGGGCGCTCCATTTGGAGTGGTGGGCAATTGCAGAGCTGTTACCTAAGAAGGGGTGTCGTGGGAGCGACTAGAGCAGGATAAAGGCACGAAGTAACCAATAGGTGAAAAGTAGTTGGTCTGCACTCCATTTTAGCCTGATATACACGATTCGTGGGAAAAGGTAGGGCTACTAGGATAAGAAGAGGGGAAGAAACGCCCCTCTTTTTATTCGCCGGGTTAGTCAGATCGCGGAAACGATTGATTCTAAACCGGTCAACGCCCCCGCCGGGGGCTCGGGAAGTTATTCCCGGTATGTTGTTGGAACAGACAAGGAGAAACAACTATGTCCAACAGAGTCCAAGTCCGCATCAGCACTGCAGCTGAACGAGCAGGGAAGACCGAGAAGTTCTGGTCACTCACGGTATCCGATGAGATGACCCCGAACTTCGAGCGACTCCCGGAAGCTGACCTCAAGTCCTATTCGCTTTCTGCGAAGGACTGGGCCGTCGTCAAGAAGAAGGCTGAATCCCTGGGCGCCACCTGGAAGAGCGAGAAGTTCTCGTCAGGTGCTGCGAAGGGTCAGAACTACTTCACGACGAAGCCGAAGGTCGTTGTCCTCGAAATCGAACTCACACGCTCCCTCAAGGATTCCGTGCGTGATCTCGACAGGAAGACGAGCTCTCTCAGCATCTCAGGACAGGTCAAGAAGATCAGTGTGCGCGAACAGCGTGCAGGAAATTCGGTCGACCTCGAAGACTGACGCAGACTCTCCCGCACTCCCCCGTGGGTGTCGGTACGCCATCTGGTGTGCCGGCACCCAATGGAGAGAAAAAAAATATTCCAACAATACCTAAATCTCGAAAATGCAAGATCAATTTCGTTAAAACTCATTCAAAGTCAGATAGAAAGAAGAAAGACATGAAGAATCCAGATAACTTTTCAAGTCCTGACCTATGTATTAGGGGTAAAGACTACATTGAAGTACGTATTGATAAGAAAGATCGGAAATATAAGTATCTTTCGCGTCGATGTGTATTTCGCTCAGAAGATATTGCTGCGGATCTACCTCAGATTCGTTCAATGTTTGTGCATGACACAAAAAAGCCTGATGTGTATAGCATCCTTGTTGTAGCTGCAACTCCTCGTCGTAATTCTAAAGACGATATTGTGGTAAACACAGCTCGGTATATGTATCGAGTAAACATCAGGACAAACAACGTATGGATCAAACTTACGAAGAAGCAAAATTCGTTCTTTGTTCCGCCGGGTAACTGGAGGACTGATGAATGGAAGCAGTCTGTTGTCATGAACACGAAAAAAGCTCTAGGTCTTATAATCTAACCAACAAGGAGGTAAGAAAATGAAAGACCCAGTAACCGGTGGCGACTACATCAAAGAAAAGGAGATGTATATTCGCTACCATGGTCTCACCGAAGATGAAGCAGATCTGGTGATGGCATCAAGCTCGTACAAAGAGCGTGACGCCATTTTCAGTGATGTAATTCAAAAGCGATGGGACTCAAAGCCTGACGGATACTTCCGCTTGATCGACGCAATCAATAAGTTGATCGAAAAGGATGGATGTCAGTGCAATGACTGCAAAAAGTGGATTCAAATGAAGAAAGATTGGTTGAACAATGATTGAGTATATTGATCAGAACAACGAAGACTTCAGCATGAAAACTCTACTTGCAGCGGTCAATCAATGGGCAAAAGATGAAGACGCTCACATCTACAAATCTGCAACGCCTACAATCTATTCGTTGCTTGATTTGGAAGAAGGTATTTGGATTACTTCAAAAATTCGTTTGATGCATGGAGTAAACAAAATACAATGGAGAGGGCTAGGAGTACGACGTGGTGTGCTCTTCATGGGACAACCAATCCCTAACTGGCCTTCGAAAGATAACTGGTATGTAGGATTCACTACAGCGGGAAATGGAACTCCTGCTGGAATCTTTCCAGTTAACAATGATCTTAGCTTTAATATAGCTGCGACCATTCTCTCCAACAACTTCATCTGATCTCCTACCTTCCCCCAAGGTAGAAGAGGGAGCCGACAGTCCCCTGAGTAAGCACATAGTCCCCCAGCTTAGCTACTCGTAAATGCGTATAACCAACGCAAACTGTCCCTTTCTCTATTTGTTTAGTAGCATGGTGTCTAGGGAGATCCTAGAACAAATTGCCACAAAAGTGTCTGTTCATGAAACACTACTAAACAAATAGACCCATTCTTTTAAAGTTCTTAAGTTAACGCCTCTACACGTTAAGTTATCTAGTTCTGCAGAACTAGCCCGAAGTCGACTAGGGGTTTGTTGTAGAGTGGGTGTGATTAGAGCCTATATAACATCACTGTCTGGCATATGCATTGATTGAGTCTAATCAATATGCCTTTATTAACCTTATTTCATATAATATAAAAAAATATTATCGTTGAACTTAAGGTTCCAAAAAAAAAACAGTAAATAAACCAAAGTAATCTATCCACTGTAACAAATCATTCGTAACGTTTATTCCCCTTCTATAACAAGGATTAAGTAATGTTCGAAACGTTCTTTGAATGGATTATTTCTCTAATATTCGGACCAGGAGGTACCGATGGATACTGAGCATAACTCAGAGCAAGAAAAAGACTCTACCATGGCCACTAAGGCAGGTAAGGTAACCAAAAGGCTAGTTAATCTTAGCGCTGCCGGTCTAAAGAAGACTAAGGCAATGCCAGGCAAGGCTAAGTCTGCAAGTAAAAATGGAATCAATTCGTTCAAGCAAGGCTTTAACGAAGCGTAACCCATACAGAAACGTTGATACTCGATAATTCGGGCATCAACATCAAAAGTAATAAATCCACAATAGAAACATATAGGAGACCCAAAATGGCACTTGATTATGCCAAACTCGGTTCCAGTTTCTCTGGTTTGGAGGCGTTTGCCGAAAATCCGGAGGCAATGGAACTCACACGTAATACGATCAATCTTCGGATTGGTAAGCAGATCCCTTTCAAGGGTACAATCGCAGGACAAAAGGTCAATGCGTTTGCAACCTTGAAGTCGGCTAAACTTACTCGCCTTAGCTTGCTTCGTCAGACACGTAAGCAGCCATCCAGCAATCCATCACCTGATTACTACATTGTCACTGGTGCATTTAATCCAGTCGATGTTGAAATCGTTATCGAAGATGATGGCGAATATATCCAGCTTCACGAAGTATGGCGTCACATGACCAACGCTCTCGGTCAAACTCAGTACGATGAGGATGCATTCCTTGCACACCTCAGCCGTATCGGTTTGAACTACACGAACGGTGGCTTCCCGCTTTACTTCCAGCAGATGGGTGCAGACCCGGACAAGATTGAGTATACTTTCAATCTCTTCCGTGACCTTGGTGCAAAAGACGACCACGAAGCAATGAAGAAGGCTATCGGTGATGGTTCGCGTCCTCAGCGTATGGAGCGTACTATCAAGCACGATACCGGTATTCCGGTTACTTTCTTCGAGCTTGGTCAAGTCGACCGCGAAAAGGTTACTACTGGTCAGGGGTTTATCGACCTCGTTGATGCAATGTGTGGTCAGTTTGACCGCGTCACTTCGCAGCGTAGTTCAGCTAACGTCTTGCAGATGGAGCTGGAAAACAACGATGATCTGAGCGATGCAAAGATCAAGAAGATCAACGAAAAGATCAAGCTCCTCCGCAACCAGTCGATGCAATACACGGCTGTTTGGTCAGGTTCACAGCAGATCACAGTTACCAACTCTGTCACTAAGCAGGTTGAATACACTGATCGTTATGCTCCGACCAACGCTCCGTGTGGCCGTTTCGACCTGCTGGTTGATGGTCAGACAATCAACATTGACCTGTGGAAGAACAGTGTTCGTGACTCCAAGAGTGACGATACTGTAACCGTTCCGTCGCTCAAGACAGTTAACTCATCAAGCAATCCGCTTGGTGGAATTGATCTCGACGACTGATTTTCCTCCTCCTTGAGGTTAACTACTTAAGTCAGTAGTAAAATAGACTTGGCGGGTGCTAGGGTTCTAGATAAATATGGGTTCGACTCCCATACATCCACTAAAGCTATAAGGTGCACCTTATGCAACGGTATATACCTTGTGAGGTCAGCCGAGGGAGTTAACCGTCCCCTCAAATGTTGTCGGTTGCGAGACATTAAACAGCGTAACCTTGGCCACTGGTACAAGGGCGACATTATTGTACTGTCTGGTATATGCAGGAAAAGCGTTGTATCAATATACCTTTTATTATATTAAAATTATTTTTTAGCTCATACAAAGGGAAAAAGAAAAATGTCAATCAACCCTATCGGACCAATCAATGAAGTGATGGTCATAATCACAAATATTATACTACGTTCTGAAATCGGATGCAAACATTTTGATTATACAGAAGCCGGCGAAAAAGCCTTCTACGAATGGCAAAGCTCAATCATGGATACAGCAGTAAAGATTTACTCACATTGGAATGAGTCAAATCTTAGCGTTGAATACTTGATTACCAAACTCGAAAAAACATTGGAAGAAGTACTTCCACGAACACCATACATAAAGGAGTAAAAACTATGAAGGAAATGTGTGGAGAAATCTACTACGAAGACACCGAAAAGGGCAATGTCCACTCGGATATCTGCTGGCACACAGACAAGCCCACGCCCTTGCACGAAAACTACATCAAGTTCTTGCACGACTGCTTGGACGAATGGCTGACCAAGTCCAACGGAACTGGCGCATTCTGGATCGGTGATCCGGAATACTTCAAGAGTTGGGAGAGGTGATGTCAAAAGAAACAAAAGCATTTGGTCCACCTACACCATGTATTATCTGTGAAAAAGCACTAGCATATCTAGAATTTGGCGAAGAAAAAGCTAAATTTGAAGATTGTATCAATAGTGCTAATAACTTTAGCATACTTGGTGGATATGGATCAGCTTTTGATGGGTTTATCTATAAAGCAGTTATTTGCGATAACTGCATGGATAAACTCATCCAAAGAGGAAAAGTTCAAGTAATCAACTACATGGAATAGGAGAAAATCATGGCACTTATGTGCAAAGATGTAATTGAACGAGACGAAAAAGTGGTAATCATTCAACAGTGTATTCACTGCGGTGGAGAAACTGAATGGCCTATCACTTACGAACAGTGGAATGACTGGCAAGTAAAACATAAGTTTATACAAGAAGTCTTTCCAGAAATGTCTGTAGATGACAGAGAAACAATGATGAATGGCACTCATCCATCATGTTTCAATGAAATCTTTAAAGACATGGATTAAATTAAAAGCAAATGATCACAAGGAGGAGATCATGAGGAAAGTTACCCTCATCAAGACAATACCCGAGTCTCCATTTAACAAAGCGTTGTTTGCAATAACGCCGGCCTTAATTGGACATGGAACAGCTCACTACATCGTAATTCAAATTAAACACGATGAAGGTAATTTTTTCGTAATTGGTCACCCTTGTGATTCAAACGGAATAATTAAAAATAAACAATGGGTTTTCATTCAACCGTTTGAAAATAATGAAGAAGATTTTCTTACTGCATTATACCATCTCATTGTGACAATCAAACAATCCGACCAAATTAACAAAACCTTAGAGGAGGAATAACATGGGTATCGGACAAAAAATATGGCAATGGAACCTAAAAAGCGCACCTGTTTACTGGTTCGCACAAGGTAAATACAAGAAAGGTCTTGGGATCTGGACATTCTGGATCGCACTCTGGACCATTCTTGCATTTGCATTGACCAAGCCAAAGGCAAAGAACACCGATATGTTCAAGCCAACAAATCCAAACAACATCAACAAAAAGGAGTACAGCAATGTATAACTTCATTCTCGGTTGCTTGTTCACCTACTCTAGCATTCTCACGCTAGAAATCTACATGAACAGGCGTTCAATCGAAAGGCGTATCGACAAAAGTCGTTCACGCCGGCATCACCCCACTTACAAGAATGTGATCAATCTCTAATGCAAACGATGACTTTATTCCAAGCATGTGAGTATATTGACAAAGCAGCAGCTGAAAATCGTATCTGGCACTACAACGGTGGTCAAGCATACATTCGACTGCATGATGAACTCAATATTCTCCTAGTGATCGATCACACAAACACACATACAGGTCCAACAGTAGATTTCTGTGACGGCACTGAATACTTTAAAACATACGCTGGTAATCAATTCTCATATTCCAAGCGCATGCGTGAGTATTCACTGGCTGCATACTTCTCTGTAGCATCCTAATCTCAAATTCATCCAACAACACTCCATAGCATGGGTGCATATAGACTTAGTTCTCTATGTGCCCATGCTATTGGTAGTTTTTTTATAATCTAATCTGGCGAGAATCGCCCAAATGAAATAGACGTTTTTGCGCGTCATTTTGCGTAAGTTTAATTTAATAATTACATTAATTTAATTTTAATTTAAACACGCTCAAATCGCGCAAAATACTCTGTCCGACTTGCAAAGGAAATATCAATGACTTATAATAGGACTTATCCAGGCAGTACATCTAATCAAAGGAGAAGTAACCAATATGCCTCGGCAACATCAAAGCTCTAAAATGAAGAGCGTTCTTAAAGAACTAACACGGTTAGGATTCAACATAGAGCGTAGTAAATCAGGGACCTTTAAAATTGTGCCCCCTCCAAATATTAAAGGACCTGTATATACAACACACGCTACTGAATCTGCGTTTCATCCAATGAGACGAGACTTTAAGAGAATGTATAATGTTACTTTAAACTAGTTGTACTGGAATGCTAGAGTGAGGATCAGTTGGTGGTTCTGATCCCACTCCAGCACCTGGTGTAAATGTAATAGATTATCGCGTTTCACTAAACTACAACCAATTAATTTAAATGTTTCACGTGGAACAATTACAGAAATTATGTTGTACAATTAGCGAATCGGAGACTTCGCAGGGGGGAACCCATATAGAAGCTGTATAAGCTTATCAATATCCACCCATATCATCTAAATATGCCCCCTCTATCACATATCTGACCAATCTTTATATTATAGATTGTTTAAAAGATATATATAGTCCCTTCCACTCATACAAATGACCACACACTCCCTATCTCAAATATGCCTAACACTCATTGAATGATAAAAAGATCTCATCTTGTTATTAGGCTAATCCCCTTCTCCATAGCTAAAAAAAAAAAAAAA